>Ga0214542_1000004_pt1 | contig 415597 bp, 364 predicted proteins | sample CNSS1metaG_FD_160096 | JGI IMG/M metagenome (GOLD analysis project Ga0214542, IMG submission 160096) | Root nodule microbial communities from cowpea collected in UCLA plant growth center, Los Angeles, California, USA - CNSS1 | ecosystem: Host-associated > Plants > Roots > Nodule | place: USA... | reverse complement strand
CCCAGCCTCATGCTCCTTCAATACCGCGATAATCTGCTCTTCCGTGAACCTTGCTCGCTTCATCTGTCCGTCCTTCTTCGGGCCGGACTCTAACTCCTTCTGGAGGAAATACGCAGTGGCAGGTCAGTCGCGGACCAAAGTCCCTGATCGTACTTGTAGAGGAACGCTTTACTCTGAACGTTCTCAAGGATCGTCAGAATCAAAAAGTTCCTTGTGTGAGTGAACTCGCTCAGTGCCTGCCGGGGGCTCGGCTGAAAGACGAGCGATGGTCTGGCGCGCAACGGATCCTGTTTCCATTCATCGAGGTCATACGAGATCATCGAGCCGGCCGTGAAGCAGATGCCCGCGGACGGTGACCAGTCCTCATCAAGTTTCACAAGCAGGCGGCCGCACGCGAGCGTGGCGATCTCGGCCTTCTTAGGCAGATTGAGCTTGACGGGCCCATCGGGGCGGAAGACCACATACTCGGACTCGACAGAGCTGATTGCGCGGGCGGCGCCGGTCGCATGAATATGACCCTCGCTGTCACGAAGCACGAAGGGGGACGCCCCAACGTCGGTGGGCTCGCCCCGAAAGATCTCACGAGCCTCACTGAGCGGCTGAGCACGTTTGAGCTCCTTCACCACAAAAGCGTAGCCGGCTTGCGTCAAAGTCCCCTCGCCCCAGTCCCGTGCAACAAGGAGGGTGTCACCATCGACCCAGCTGACGTCCTGCTTGCCCTCGGGGAGATGAAAGCCGTCCGCGACGAAGGTCTTGGCGGCGCGATCGAACTCTCGTATGGACACGGCATCCTTTCCGCCATCGGAAAGACTAATCAGGCAACGGCGCTCTTCAGGCGGAAGGCAGCTGTGACCTTGAAAGACCCAATTTCTGTTTTCGGCGGCGGCCAAGGCGTCCACGTCGAGGATGGTTTCCCACTTTGGGTCTTGGCTACGATCGCTCTCACGCGTGGTGCGCCGCCAGACGCCGCGCACCTGATTCTCGTCTCGCCAGAACTGCTCCAAACCGCCCCCTTCGAATGGAACATCTGCGATCCGATCTTTGGCCTGCAGGATGGAGAGCGCCTGTTCGTAGAAGCGCCGATAGCGAGGATCTGACTGAAGCACCCCGAGCGTCTTCTCGTTCTCGCCGCGAGCCCAAGCCAACGCGCCTCGCCCTTCCATCTCCTCGAGCCAAAGGAATGGGTCGTCAGTTACGGCGGCATCCGTTCGCTCCTGTGAAAGCGCCGTGGACGTGGCGCAAGCAATCGAAGGCAACACCGCGGAGAAGAGTGGTGGCGTGTTCATCGACTTTTCTCGATAAGATCGGCGGGCCACGCTGACCGGCCCTGGCGCGTCAAGCAGACGCGGCGGAAACCGTGGAAGCGCATGACATAGCGCGGCCTGCGCTATGTCATGCGCCGCTTACTGCAAGCTGCGTGCCGGCTAAGGAGTCGCAAGTTTCAGCCGTTCGGGGGCTGCACGACCGTGTTCCGTTGCCGCCATTGGTTGCCAAGCGGACATCACAGCGTGTCGGCGGACAGCCTGTGAGACAGCGCCAGCATTTTTCGATCTTCAGTGGCAAGACTGGGACGCAGCGATGCTGCTTACCTCCGCATCCGAGGTTCTCCTGTTGGCGTCACCGGGCAGACTTGTCGACGGGCATCATTAGCACAACGATCAGCGCATTGATCAGCAGCCAGATCGACATCATGCTAAGGGTGGTATGCATGGCGATCTCCGACCCGTCGGCTGCAAGCATTGCCGAGTTGGAGGAGCTTTTTCCTTGCGCAACACACGAAGTCACGCCGACAACTCGATTCGTTAACAGACTGCCGGGAGAATTGCGCTCGCGACGTGAGAGTAAAAATGCCAACGACCTACGCTGCAACACGTCTTGGTATTGAGCCAACAAACAACATACAAGCACCCGATCAGGTTCTTCTGCGCAACAAAATGGCGAAATCATCAGCAGCAATTCTGCGCACCTGTCTTATCCACCTCGCGGAGATTGCATATGAGCTCTACATTGCGCAACGATTGTAGTCGCGTTGCACACCTCGCCTCCCCGTGGATACTGCAACTTTGCACATCATTGATGGCGCCCTCTGGCCGTGGTCCAACTCAGTCAGCTTGACTTCGGAGTCGCCTGCCTTTCCAGAGATACCCGGACCGCGGCTTCCGCCGCAAACATGTTTAGCTTATCTCGAATCCGCTACATCATCGGAAGAACCGAACAATTGCGTTGGAGGTCAGCGAAGAGGTCGCTCATAGAGCCAGCTACGCTTCGTGAGGATTGCCCGCACTTGGTAGCGCGCAGAGCGCTAGAGTATGGGGCAACGTCTAACAGCACGCTTTCGAAAATCGGTTCACGGACTATCATTGCCGTCTTCGTGCCGGCCTAGGCTGTCTACACAGCCTTTCCCAAGACAACGACTTTAGTACCTAAACCGCTACGACCGCCTCCCAATTGGGACACGCATCCGACCGCCGCGTCCGCAGCACGGGGACGGATCAATCAGAACGTTAACACAGGGATCCGACAGACCCTCGAGCTTTCAAGAGCGTTTTGCGCCGCGATCTCACCTCCCCTGGTGGTCCACGGCGCCCCGCGCCGATCGGCGACGAAATAGAAGCACACCCTTCATAAGCAGCTGCGGGCGCGTAATTTGCTTCACATTCCGCTGGAGCAACCCAAAGTCGCGCCTAACACTTCGCCATATTTGCATTAGGGGCAACGGAACCGATGCCGTTATCTTAGATAATACCCTGACGTCGCGCTTTGACGACGCACTAAGTCCGGCGGGACGTTTCCAGCTTTCGCATCGCATTCTTGACGTGAAAGTTGACGGTGTTCTCGCTCACGTTCAGGATGACTGCGATCTCCCAGGATGACTTCCCCTGCTCGATCCATCGCAAGCACTGTTTTTCTCGTTCCGACAGCACACCCTTTTTCACATCCGCCATGATTTTCTCCTGGAGTCGAGAGAACAGGAATGCCATCAGCAAATGCCATACCACTCAGTGTCGCCTGCAAAGTATCGGCGAATCCGGACAAGTTCGTCGGCGATTGCCGTTGCACTCGCATGAGGCTGCCATCCTGCTGTAGCCCTATCGACGGGCTTTCGACATTGTCGTCAATCCGACGGCGGCATTACGACAAGCGTGGCTGTCGATATTTGCGTCTAAATCTATGTGAGCCGGATATCACGCTTTCCCTAAGCACTCCTCCCCCGAAGGAGTGTGGGAATTCTCTCTCCGGGAGTAGCACGGGCTCGCGAACCCAGGTCATTCATTTTGCATCCAAGCCCTTCTTTCCAGCCTTAGGCGCGAGGCCAATCAACCCATAGCGAAAGCTTTGCGTTCGGCGCGCCTCCTATGGCGATCATGCAAGCCTTTGCCGTCCCAATAAACTACCAATGCTGGTCATTGAGCGGCATCACGCCGAAACGATATGAGCAGTGAGGTTGGTGGCAATCTAGGTCGGCTTACAGGATTTAGGCATGCAGTATCAACCACAAGCCGTTCGGCCCACCGCAGGTCATCAATGCGCGCGGCCGTCGCCTGCCGAAATGCTTCATGTCCAGGTCTGCTCGAATGATGAGCTCTCATTTCTGATGGAAGCGCATGATGGCCTATCCGCCACAATCGCACAGCGGTCAGGGTTCAAGGGGCTCTGGGCGTCTGGTCTATCGATTGCCAGCTCGCTGGGCTATCGTGATGCCAATGAAGCTTCATGGAGCCAGCTCGTCCAGAGCGTCGAGCGCATAGTGGACTCGACAGAGCTACCTGTGCTCGTTGATGGGGATGGCGGCTTCGGCAATTTCAACAATGCTCGCCTGCTCGCACGGAAACTTCGTCAGGCTGGCGCGGCAGGCGTCTCGCTTGAGGACAGCTGCTTCCCGAAGCTGAACTCGCTCATTGGTGAGCGGCATCCGCTCGCCGATATCGATGAATTCTCTGGTCGTCTGCGGGCTGCAAAGGATGCAGTCGCCGAAAATCTTGTTCTCGTGGCCAGGATCGAGGCGCTGATTGCCGGGCACGGATTGAACGAAGCTATCTTGCGGGCTCACGCTTATGCCGACGCGGGAGCCGATGCTATCTTGATTCATTCACGAAAGAGTACCGCGGACGAGATGCTTTCTTTCGTCACCGAGTGGCGGAACCGGCTACCGGTCGTGATCGTTCCGACCACATACTATCGAACGCCAGTCTCAGCCTATCGGGATGCGCGCATCTCCACGGTCGTCTGGGCCAATCAATCCATGAGAGCTGCGGCAGCTGCGATGCGGCGCGTCTGCGATAGTATCGCAGCTCAAGAGAGCGTTGCGAGCATTGAGCCTCAGATCGCACCGCTCAGCGAGATATTCGAGCTCCTGAGGTATGACGAACTCGCCGTGGCCGAAAAGCAATATCTGCAGCCCCGCTAGTCCATGGCAGCAGGGTTTGTCACCTGAAGCTTCTTTTGTTCAAAATCTGCGATGAGTCCCTCACCTTTCGTCGGCCCCGCTCCAGTGTCACGCAACCGGCAGTGACATAAACTCCTGGAGAGGCTCTCGACATAGCAAAACAGCTTTGCCTACGGCACACACAGCGGCTAATGCAAGTGTATACACCGTCACGCCGACCTCCTTCACTCTTTGGGGTGGTCTGACAAGTCTGCGGCACCTGACACTTAACAGAGGCGTTCACGATGCTTGCAGAGCGATAGGCGGGATGAAGAAAGCGAATTGAAATGCCAATGAATGTTCCCAAGCATGCTCTCATTCTTGCCGCTGGAATGGGCTCTCGTCTACGGCCGCTCACGGAGCTAAGCCCAAAACCTCTAGTCCAAATCCATGGCACCCCCATACTGTACAACGCGCTACATAACCTTGGGTGTCTTGGCGTGGAACACGTAACGATCGTTGTGGGGTATCGTAAAGAGGCGATCCAAAAGGCCTGCGGCAGCCGCTTTGGCAGTGTTACGATTAACTACATCGAATCCTCCGTTTACGACCGTACTGGCAGCGCCTATTCGCTCTGGCTGGCGCGTAACGCACTCCTTTCCGGAGATTACTTTGTTCTTGAGGGCGACGTCTTCTTCGAGGAAAATGTATTGCGGCAGCTGATCATCACTGAAGCGCCCAACGCTGCTGCTGTCGCTCCCTTCCATGAGCTGATGCAGGGATCGGCCGTCCTGTTGTCAGATGTTGGCTTCATCTCAGAATTTCGCTTGAAGCAAACAGCGCGAGATCTTATCGCGGGTGGGCCCCCTCTCTACAAGACGATGAATCTGTTACGGCTGTCCGCGTCTACTCTGCGGACAGAGGTCATTCCTGCCCTAGACGATATGATCAGGGCCGGAGCTACCCAAGCCTACATCGAGGAGCTTCTTTCCTATCTCGTGGAAACACGAGGCCTGCTGCTTGCCGCGGTGAGATGCGATGGCCTCAGGTGGTACGAAATCGATGACGCGGAAGATCTGCGTACCGCCGAGCGCATCTTCGCAGAAGCCGACTACGTTTGATCCTGTCGCCCAGGGGTGACGTTCGAGACGGTCACGGAGGGTTTGTCGCTGCGCGTCTTCGACATTCGCGGCTGCCTCTGACGCCCGGCGGGTAAGAACGGCCTAGAACGGACGCCGCAATCAAAGCGGCGCCTATGGTCTTAGCAGAACGCAAGTGCTCGTCCGGCATACAATGTAAAAACACGTCCCAAGCGATGGTGGTAGCGAAACAGTCATTTTGCATCCCAGCCGCTTTGACCACGGGAATGGGACGAGACCTAGACCTTGAGGGAGGCAGATGATTTCGATTTGCTCGCTTGCGCTTTTCCGGATCGAGACTTTCCTGCAAGCGACTGCTCCGCGGAACTAATCTCTTTGAAGTCGAATCTGAAGCTAATTCTTGGTGCGCAAAGTACATTCTCGCCAAATTTGATCGGAATACGGCCGGAGCAATCAAGGCCCTCTTTGACGAAGACCGGCGCCGAAGTGGACATTTCCAGCAGGCGCGCCTCATGGGCGAAGGGCAGACGCGCACTTATCGTCACCCATTGCTGCGAGTAGTCGTCAATTCCGATGCGCCTGAGAGCTGTCGAGATCGAGTTGGTGCCAGAGAATTTGTCCAGCAGTCCGGGAGTGCGTTTCGCCGGAAAGTAGCTATGCGCGATGACGATCGGGATCTCGTCCTGGTAACTCAGCGTGTCGATGCGCAGCACATCGTCACCGGCCTGCAAGTCGAGGTAGCCGGCCAGCCGCTCGTCTGCCGGTACCGTTGCAGCAGACAGGATCTTACGACGTGCCAAGCGGCCTTGCGAGATGAGATTATCGGTCAGCCGGGTTTGAGGGGAGAGAAGATAGGGTGTTGGATGTTCGACAACGAAGGTGCCTCTCCCCTGCTCGACACGAAGCAATCCTTCCTGCTCAAGTCTCCGAATGGCGTATCTTACAGTGTGCCGGTTGACACCATATTTGAGAGCAAGCTCGACGTCGTTCGGAAGCTTTTCGCCTGGCCGAAATCGGCTCGACGCAATAGCTTCTTCGATGTTCGATCGAACAAATTCCCAGCGCTTTCCTTGATACATAGGCCAAATAGTCCGTGGTTCAGGTGTTCAACTGCGTCGGATTAGCGTCCGGTCGATCGTTCTTCGGTTCCGCCAGCCGCGTTACGGCCGCTCCCCTCAGATAAAGACGCTGTCCGTAACGCTCCCGGAAGACAGTTGCCCGGCCCGCTGAAGAGGCAATTGAGACGCTCGCATCTTCGACATCATACTGACCTCCGTCCTCGCGATCTTGCAAAGCTTCATGAATGATACGGCCTTGCACTGTCGACGGTAGCGGCAGTCTCAAGCTGGAAAGGATCGTCGGTACCAGGTCAACGATGCTGGTTGGGACAGCAGCAACTCCGGTTTTAAAGCCATTGCCAGCAAGGATGCATAATGAAGACAGCTCGTGCGCCGAAAGCCCGCCGTGCATGCCAACGCCGATCGGATAGGTTCCATCGTAGTACACGGCGCCGGGCGGAGCGTTCCGATTGGCCGCGCTGCAATCGGCGAGAACAAACGACAGATCCGCGCTTCGTTGGTGTTCGGCCATGACAGCCGAAAGCGGGAGGGTGTTGGCGACAAGTGGAGACCCCTCAGCGGCCTTACGTGAGAAAGCCACGCCAAACCATGGCTGCTCGGAAAGGCTGTGATACATCTCTGTCAGAAGATGGCCTTCTCTGTCCCGGACCCAAATGTTGACAACCCTTTGAGCGGTTATTGCGGCGTCTACGTCGGGCGTGAGCTCGTATCCGACCTTGAATCCCGACCGCTGCAGGTGGTTCAATACGGAGACCTTTTCTCCAATGATGGCGTGTCCGTGATCGGACGCAACAATAAGCTGTACTCCCTCACGCTCTCCTTTCTCGCTCCACCAAGCGAAAATGCGTCCAAATTGCCGATCGACCTCGTGGAGCACCTCACGGGCCGTAGGATGCTGAAGTCCGAACATGTGATATGTAATGTCCGGCTCCGAAAACCACAGCAGGCTGACCTCCGGAAGCGCTTCTTTCTTGAGAAACGAAAAGAATAGATCGACGACACGCTCAATGGTAGCACGCGCCGGCCGCTCGTCGGGAGGGAGCAGTGGAAACGATGACGCAGTGCGGTGAACGGCCGCAGTGCTACTGAACTTTGATGGGTCATGAACCCAGAACGCCGGCGCACCTGCCTGCCAACTGCCCCAGCTCGAAAGTCCAAAAGAGCCCTGCGACTGAGATCCAATCGTCAGCATCGCACGACCATGAGCCACCAAGACTTCGCCGATCGTAGTGGCTGTGAGGACGCCACCGCGTTCGCTGCCGAGGGTCAGGAGCGCCGACAGCGAAGATCCGTCGATGGACCGACCGTTTGCCAAAAAACGGTTGCCGATGATTCCATGGGCCGAGCTATGTCCGCCCGTGGCCAGCGCGGCCGATGAAACCCGCGTCTCACTTGGAAAAGATGAGGTATGGCGAGCAAGTCGAAGGCCGATTTTGGACATCTCGGCGAGATTCGGCGTGACTGCTTCGTCTAGCTGGTCGGGGCGCAGGCCATCGAGCACGACAATTACAAATTTCATTCGGCCACCTTCCAGCTCCGATTCCGAAGCCTCAACCTACGGGAGTGGCAGCCTGCTTGTCCAGAGCTACCTAGGCACCTAGGTTTGTCATGATGGTGTCACATGGTGTGAATTATATCTCGCAGTACTCGAACGGCCCCGCAGAAAAACATTGTGCGAGTCCGCCCTGCCCAAACGTGAGGACGTGGTTCAGAAGTTCTGCAACCTGTTGATATTACTAACGGATGTTCAATGAATATTTGCAATCGACGTGAGGTTCTCAGATTTGTCGGCGGGCTGAGCTTGCTCCCGTCGACCTCTGTCTTTGCCCAAGACGCTGGCCGAACGGCACTGCGGATTGCAATGCAGGATCTGCGCGTCGAGCTCGATCCGCTCCATCCCCGTGCTACGGCGCTCGTGAGCTTCCGGGTACTCGAGAGTATTTACGACAAGCTCTTTGCAATCGACTATCAGCACGACGGGCAGATTCGGCCGATGTTGGCCGAAAGCATCGAAGCCCTCGACAGCACCACATATCGCGTGTCTCTGCGGAAAGATGTTCGCTTCCACGATGGTGAAGAGCTAACGGCAGAGGACGTCGCATTTACTTTTGGTGCAGAGCGTATGCTTGCAAAGGACAGTCCGGGTTTTGGCGTTGGCCAAATCAGCTTTCCATCGATCAGCGCGGTGCGGGCAACCGGTCGACATACTGTCGAGTTTAGCACCAAGGCGCCCGATCCTGTTTTTGTCAAACGCCTGACCTCTTATGGAGCCGGCATCGTCTCGAGATCGGCCTATCTGAAGGCGGCGACGTTTGATCAATGGTCCAGAGCTCCCATAGCGGCGGGGCCCTACCGGGTCGTTGAGGCCGTCGAAAACCGCTACATACGTCTTGAGGCGCACGACGGGTACTGGGGTGGAAAGCCGCCGCTGAAGGGGATCGAGTTTCGAATGGTGCGGGAGCCGGCGGCACGCGTTGCCGGCCTTCGCGCCGGCGACTTCGATATCGTCACAACCATAGCGCCGGATCAGTTCGATATCCTCGCGGCTGATAACCGTTTGGACGTGGTTGGAGGCGACACGATGTCCTTCCGCACGTTGGTCTATGATTCGACCACGAACGAGGTGCTGCGGGATCCGCGCATAAGGCGCGCCATGAACCTTGCGATCGATAGGCAGACCATTGTCGATAGCATTTGGCGCAAGCGCATAAGTGTGCCGCCCTCCCATCAACATCCTGCTTACGGCGTTCTCTACAATCCTGACCGGTCAATCCCCCGGTACAATCCGGCAGAGGCGAAGCGACTTCTTGCCGAAGCCCGTTATAACGGGGCAGCAATTCCTTTCAAAACAGTCGGCAATTATTACACGGCTGAGCTTATCGAAACTCAAGCCATTGCAGCGATGTGGAGGTCTGCCGGCCTGAACGTCGACATCCAAATGAAAGAGAATTGGGCCCAGGTGGAAGACCGTCTGGGTCGCGCTGTGAACAACTCGTCCGATGGAACATACTACCCCGACCCCACCGCCTCGTTCGTCTCGCGCTGGGGGTCTCAAAGCAATTTTCAGAGGGGTGGGTATTGGCGCAACGACAGATTCAGCGTGCTGGAGACAATCTTGCTGACCGCGCAGGATGCGGTAGAAAGACGAGCCGCCTATCAAGAGATGCTCGACATATTCGACGAGATTGATCCACCAGGAACGGTGCTCCATTCGCTTGGCGAGTTCTTCGGAAAGCGCGCCAACATCAAGTGGACACCGACGCCGACGGGTTTGATGGATTTTCGGCCAGGCGCAATCAACATCTAGCCGAGGAACGCCTTGGGCCAGACGCAGAAGAGTATTGCCTGCTCGGAAGGTGGAATCATGGACCAAACCACTTCGCACGCACTTGAAGCGTCTTATGTCCAAACCTTTGAGCACGGGAATGCCGGGCGCCCAGCCATTGCGGCTGACAGCCCGCCGCTCCTGAGCATTGATGGATTGACTGTTGTTCTTGCAGAGCAACCCGAGACGCGCCTCCTGGAGGACGTTCGGTTCGAGGTGCGGAAAGGTGAGTTTTTCGCGCTTGTCGGCGAAAGCGGCAGCGGAAAAAGCGTCCTGTGTTCGACCATCATGGGAGTAGTAAGTTCCGAGCTGAGATGTCTCGGCGACATTCACATCGAAGGCAGGCCTCTTACCGATGTCGATAGGCGCCTGCGCGCGATGATCTACCAACAGCCAAGTCTATATCTTAACCCCGTCCGGAGCATTGGATTCCAGCTTCGCGAGACCGTCCAGATGATTGGCGGGTTGAGCAAGCGAGAGGCAAGCGAAAGAGCTGCAAATCTGCTCTGCGATGTGGGGATCGATGACCCCAGAGAGACGATGAGAAAATATCCGCACGAAATGTCTGGCGGAATGAATCAGCGCGTCATGATTGCAATGGCGCTCGCGATGAAGCCGAAGCTTCTCATCGCAGACGAGCCGACCTCGGCTCTCGACGTAACCACGCAAAAGCAGATCCTTGACTTGCTTGAACGGCTCCGCTCAGACATGGCAATCCTCTTTGTGACCCATGACCTCGGCGTTGCCCTGCAGCGGTCGGATCGCATTGGCGTTCTCTACGCCGGCCAGTTGGTCGAAATCGGGGGCACCGATCTTGTCGGTCGCACTCCCCTGCACCCCTATACGCGCGCGCTATTCTCCGCCGTGCCCCCGCTTTCAGGGCATCTTCGGCGTCTGCACAGCCCTGCAGGCAGCCTCCCTGAACCTACTCAGCGCCAGGCCGGCTGCAATTTCGCATCTCGGTGCTCCGGAACGATGGAGATTTGCCGACACACAAGGCCCCTCTTGCAGGGCATTCCACAACAAGTGGTGGCATGCCACAACTTGGAGGCATGAATGACGTTGCCAATCGGGCCTCCTCGCGTTCGCACACCGCGCCCGTCCACCGAGCCCATTCTCGAGCTGCGCAATATCGATTTTTGTTACCCGGCTGCTCGCCGCTCCACTGCGGAGGTCCTTGGCGGCGCCAGGCTGACCAAGATCAACATGAGCATCCGTCGTGGGGAAGCCCATGGGCTGATTGGGGAGTCCGGCAGTGGCAAAAGCACAATTGCGAAGCTTCTGCTTGGGCTGACAGCGCCACAAGCGGGCCAGATCTTTTTCGATGGCGAGCTGCTAACGCCGGCTCGATTGGCTGCGTTCCGCCTCCGTGTCCAACCTGTCTTTCAGAACCCTATCGACGCACTAAACCCAGCCACCCCGATCGGGAAACAAATTATCGCGCCCCTGCTTGTGAACTTCAAAATGAAGTCTTCCGGTTGTCAGGCTCGGCTCGCTGCAGCAATTTCCGCCGTTGGCCTATCGGGTGAGATCCTCGGCAAATTGCCACATCAGATAAGCGGCGGACAGGCGCAGCGGGTCAATATAGCGCGGGCGCTTATTCTGGATCCCGAGGTTCTGATCTGTGATGAGCCCGTCTCCGCACTCGACATGACCGTTCAAGCTCAGATTCTGAACCTTCTGTCGGATCTGCGTGAGAGCCGGGGTCTTTCCCTCTTATTCATCAGCCATGATATCAGATCCGTCGCCTATCTCTGTTCAGAGATCACCGTCCTAAAGCGCGGAACCATCGTTGAGAGCGGTTCACGCGAACAGGTACTGTTCGATCCGAAGACAGATTACATGAAGTCCCTGCTGAGGGCGGTGCCCAATTCTGAACTCGGCCTGGAAACGGAATCATTAACTTCAAAGCCTTGTTCGCAGCCAGTAGGGCGTCGGCACTTGCCGGCGCAGAGGTGATAGCTGCATGAGGCGAAAAGCCCAGAAGGTAGTTGCAAGCAAAATTGCCCGCGCATTTGTCACGCTTGTTCTGATGGTAACAAGCGTATTCATTCTTATGCGCTGCGCGGGCGATCCCGTAGCCGTCTTACTCGGGCCGGATGCGACCGCCGACATGCGCGCCGCATACTCGGGCGAATTGGGGCTCGACCGCCCGATCCTGGTACAATACCTGGCCTATCTCCATAACGTCGTCCGAGGCAGCTTAGGCGTTTCTTACGTTTACCGACAGGATGCACTCGGTGTCGTCCTCAGCCACCTTCCGTTGACGCTGATGCTCACCTGCTCTGCTCTTACCTTGGCGGCGGTCACGGGCATTGCGGGAGGAATAGCTGCCGCGGTGTTTCCATCGAGCTTCATAGGCCGTGCGTGCACGATCGCGAGCCTGGTCGGATTGTGCGTTCCCAGCTTCTTCCTGGCAATCGTCCTGATGCTGGTGTTCTCAATTCAGCTCAATTGGTTGCCGACCGGCGGGGCTGAAAGCTGGCGCAGCTTGGCTCTGCCGGCAGTCACCATGGGGGCCGCAAGCTCGGCCGTGCTTGCTCGCTACACGCGCGTGGCCGTTCGTGAATCGCTGGATAGCCAGTATGTGTTGGCTGCGTTTGTGCGCGGCATTCCGTTCTCGCGGATATTGATCCACCACGTACTGCCCAATGCGGCGGTGCCAATCCTGACCATACTTGGCCTACTCATCGGCGGAGCGGTAACTGGTTCGACGGTCGTCGAGACGGTCTTCTCATGGCCCGGTATCGGAAATCTCTTCGTCACATCCGTCGGAAGCAGAGATATTCCAGTGGTCCAGGCAATTGTCCTGCTTGCTGGCACTGCGATGATCATGACCAACCTGGCCGTCGATCTCGGTTCCACCTGGCTCGATCCGCGGTCGAACTCCTCGGAGACATAGATGAGTACCATCTGGGCGCGTGATTGGACTTGGAGCGTCTTTCGTTCGCCGAAAGACGGGCGCATTCCGCGAAGGCTACCCAAAATTGGATTCTATGGTGCCTCCATATGGATTGTCGGATGTCTGTTGATTGCCGCACTGGCCCAGGTGATCTCCCCCTATCATCCAGCACAGATCTCCTTGGATGCACGGCTTTCGCCACCACTGCTCTTCGGCGGCGCGCTGGAACATTTGTTAGGCACCGACGAGCTCGGCCGGGACGTGCTGGCTCGCTTGATATATTCGATCCAGATCAGCATGCTCGTTGCGGCTGGCGGGACCTTCATCAGTACGCTGCTCGGCGTTTCATTGGGCTTTCTCGCTGCCGAGCTTGGCGGACTGGTCGATGACGGGGTTATGGCGCTTGTCGATATGCAGGCTGCTGTCCCGTTCATGATCACCGCACTCCTTGTCATAACAATATTTGGCAATTCCCTGGCACTCTTTGTGTGCCTTGTGGGCTTGCACGGTTGGGAGCGCCACGCCCGCATCGCCAGAGGACTGGCTTTGACGGCCCGCAATCGGCTCCATGTGACGGCGGCGCGGACCTACAACGCTTCGCGAGTCCATATCTACGCAAGGCATATTCTGCCTGCCTGTGCACCTACCATCGTGGTCGGCATGACCCTTGGGCTCACCGAGACGGTTCTCCTGGAAAGCACCCTGAGCTTTCTGGGACTGGGGATACAACCGCCGATGTCCAGCTTGGGTAATATGGTGGGATTTGGCAGAGACTATTTGATGACCGCATGGTGGATCGCGCTCGCGCCGGGCCTCGTCATCGCAGCGACAGCCATCGCACTCATGACAATCAGCGAATCGCTGCGCCAGATGAGACCTCGCTAAGCTTCTTTCACATCCACCTGAGGTGCCGTCATGTCTCGTCCGGACTTCGAAAGCTCAACCAATCAAATGGTCAGGAACGTTCCTCTGTATCGGCAAAAGAGGAAGTTCACTTGTGGACCATCTTCCCTGATGATGGTCATGTCCGCGCTGGACCAGCGATATCAGCCGAATGAAACAGCTGAGCTCGAGATCTGGCGCGAGGCAACGACCATTCACGGCGGCTGCGGGCCGGTTGGTCTGGCATTAGCTCTCAAACGCCGCGGCTTCGCAACCCTCGTAGTCGTGAGCCATGATGGGCTCTTTCTTCAGTCTCGCGCTTCACAAGGTGGCGAGGTAGAGGTGATGCAGATTCTCCAGGAGCGAGATCTCGCCGAAGCATACCAGCGCGGCATCCCTGTTCATATTGGCACTTACAGCCCCGATGACCTCTCGAAATGGATGGCGGTGGGGTGGTATCCCATCGTGATGGTCAGCATCGAGTTCGAAGGTAAAACCATCACTCATTGGGTGGTGGTGACCGGGGCCGACCTCAATTGCGTGTTCTTCAATGATCCTCTCAAAGATCCCGCCGAGGCAGATGCTGCCACGCGCGTCGACCACGAGAGCTTTGCCAGCATGACGGAGTTCGGTCCCGACCGGGAAAGGGCGGTCATTCTTGCTGGACTTCCAAAAATGGCGAATGTTGCGCTTCCGCTGCCCAGGATTCGTGCTAGCGCTCAACTTCGGCCTGACACGCCGAGCGTTTCTGGTCCCGAACGCTGATGTATTTTGGTAGCCGGTAAAAGCCAAACATAGCCACCATCAGCTGATTCAATCGGTGCCATCGGTCCGGCAGCGCCGGTATACGCGAGGGGTCAGGGACAAGGCCGCCGGCCCGGTCCAGGCTCCCTTTAGAGCTATTTCCTCAAGCCTGTATTCTACCAATTCGCATATGCGCGGACTGCCATCGACATGTGGGATGATTTTGAGCAGAAAATTCGGCTCCTCGAGCGCGGCTTTGACTTGAGCCAAGTCGGCCTCGCCGTGTTTGTAGCCCATCGTACCTGTTGCAACTCGCAGCGGCCCATAGTCCAGTGTACCGATAATCGTCTCAACTTCGGTTCGCAACATCGGTTGGGCCAGCTTTTTTGGAAAGCCCCATAGTTCTCGTCCACCTGCAATGGCCGCCTCGTCGTTAAGAAACATGCAGTGCGTGTAGCTACCGCTACGTCCTCGAAAGGATATAGGGATCACCTGACCGCTTTCTGTGTAGTTGCCAAATCTGTTTGAATCCGGCATGCGAATGAATTCATATTTCACAAGCGCTTGCCGCTCATCGAACTCCAGCGGCTCAGGTAACACTGCTCGCAGCTTTGCTGGATCGGTGCGGTATGTAATTATAAGGTATTCGCGATCGACAAACCGATACGGCCCTCGTGAATACGCTGGATTGGTGAGCGGCATCGCGAACGCCCGTTGGAGCACTTCGTTCTCGCGCATTCAGTTCTCCTGAGATTGGGAATTACCAGCTTGCTTTACTCGCGGCCATCCTGGTCAAGCTCGAGCGTAAAGACGCCGTCAGGACCTGTGGGGCGACCGAACACCTCGGGATGGCGCAGCACGCGTAACCCATCCTTATAACCTGCGCGCCAACGCTCTTGCATCGAAACGCGGGAGAACTCGTAATCTTTTGAGTGTCCCTCGTGCTTCCGCGCACGGTAGGTCAATTGGACTACGTTATAGACGTTATGACAGATAGAAGAAGCTCTCAGAAGCTTCACAGTCTCATCTTCGCTGAGATCTTCGGGGATCCGATCCAACAAGGCAGCGAGTGCACGCCGTAGCTGCTGCACGCGCCTAAGCTGGCGGAGGCTTCGTCGCGTGCGGCTCGAATGTTGAATCTCCTTTTGGCGCGCGGCGACTTCCGCCATGTTGCGCGGTATCTGTCCGCGAGGACTCCACACGTCGACCTGGAACGCGAGCATGTCCTGGGGAGCGTCAGACTCAAGTAGCCATTCCAGTGGTGTATTGGATACGAGGCCACCGTCCCAGTAGTGCTCACCATCTATCTCTATACCGGAAAACCTGGCGGCAGCGCTCCGCTCGCCATGATGTGCTCCGGCATGATCGTGTGAGTGCTGTTATCGAAATAGACGACATTGCCTGTTCGTACGTTGACTGCACCTGCACTGAATCGGATCATTCCAGCGTTAAGACGATCAAAATCGACGAGGCGCTCCAGCGTCATCTTTAAGCTGCTAGTATCATAAAAGCTCGTGGCCTCGCTCGTCCCGTCGCGTTGCGACCAGGGGGGCATGGTCCGCGTGGAGAAAAAATCCCGTTGCACCGCATACTACCGCAAAGCTTGCGCTCACCTGGTTGACGAAATTGCGCGCACCGGCGCTGCGGGCTAAGTCGATAAAGGGATTGCTGGTGCAATACCAAGGTCCACCAGATGTCACTTGCGTCCAAAATTCACGTACGCGATCAAGACGCGCGTCGGGCGGGTTGCCCGCGATGATGGCAGCGTTGATCGCTCCGATGGAGATACCGGCGACCCAATTGGGATGGATGCGCCGCCGCCCCATTCGGTATAGGTGGTCGGCGCGGCATCCTGGGCGTTGCGCGCCGCAGCCTCGGCCGGCTGTTCGCCGCTGACCTGATCGATTTCGGTCGGGGCCTCGGCGCCAGCTACATGCTCATTGGCTCGCTCGAGCAGCGGGTTTCGCTCGAGCTCCTCTTCCACGAAGGTCGTGAGATCGAGATTGGACAATTGCAGCAGCTTGATCGCCTGCATCAACTGCGGCGTCATGATGAGGGACTGCGACTGCCGGAACTCTAATCTCTGCGTGAGCGCCATGAAGCAAGAACCTTTACTGAAGTTGGCCCGCGTTTTGCTCATCTAGTCAGGAGCTGTTCCACCCGCTTTGATGTCGCGCAAAAGCAGATGCGAGGTCAGAGATTGAATGAAGGCAGCCAACAGCTGGACACCGAAACACTTGCGAAACTCCTTCGTGAAGTTCCGTTGTCCGTGAGACTAGAGAACCAGAGATTAGGAGGTGGCACTTTGACCCGAGGACATGAACCAACAGGACAGTTTCACTGTGCGACACTCCGATGAAGGACTGGGCGGTCCGCGGCAGTTTCGGTGACTTCTGAGAGTAGCCGCGATCCTACACCATCCCGTACGACCACCGGCAAAAGGTGCGCTGGGCTTAGGATCGGTGCCTGCCCGCCACTCTGATAGACCATTAACAAAGAGCCTTGCTGCACGGTCGGAATTGGCACGAACTTTGAAGCCAATTACGAAAGACCGTCGCCCAAACGGATTGGCACTAAGGCTGCCAGTCAAAACAGTTGAGGTGGCGGGTTGAACTGGCCGCGAGATCGGCCTTGCGCCAAAAGAGATTGCGAGGTTACGTCGCGTTCGGCTGCCTAAAGCCCGCCGCTTGTTAGCGCAGCGCCTGCCCCATGTGCGTCAAAAACAAGTCCCTTCCTCAAGTTGCTGAGGCCTCGGCGGAAGATCCAACAGCGGACACTATTGTGCCTGCGCTTCGGCTTATCCTGGCGAAGGGTCCAACGTATTCGCGATGTCGCTTCTGGGCCTCTCACGCATCTGGATCTGGGAAGGATACCTTTCTCCTCCAAATTGGCCGGCGTGACCGGTACGATCTTGTCGGTTCGTCGAGAGCCTGCGCGAGTTGCTTCGCTTGCAGCGGACTGCCGACAATCACACGGGGCGAAAGGCGTCCGCACGCGCGTAGACCGCCATGCTGTTGCCTATGACCTCGAGCACCACCTCATCGCTGGCCAGCCGAGTCTTGCCAGCGCTTTGACGCACTCCGCGTCATATCAGTGCTGCCGGCGGAGCCTGCCGCCGCCCCAAACATCCCGCCGAAGCTTCGCTGGATGCCGAGTCCAATCACTCGTCTCATCGGCATCTGAGCTGCGGCGAGAGGACAAGTGCGAGTTAGGGCTCTTGCTACAACGCAGTGAGTCGCAGAGGTGGCCAGCTCCCAACTCGAACTCCCGGCTCATTGCCTGTATCGCCGGACCCGCAATTCGTGCCTCTGCGCCGATGGTACTACATACATCAGCGCTGGTAGAACACCGCAGCGGAACGTTGACACCGCCAGATCTCATACCGGTTACTAACACCATTGAGCGGCCAAACAAAAAGTTCAAGCGGCGGATCAAGATCAGACCGTTTGTCATCAGCGGCCGCCACGGCAATATTGTCCTGGGCTGCTCACCTCCTGCTAGATGAACATGCGGCAAGGTCGTTGCGCTGGAGAACCCTTACCACAATGCTTGGATAGGCGATTGACCTCGCTGCACGAGCAGGTGGCTTCACGTTGATGGAAATCGCGCCACAATTGTAAGGCGGCGCTGCCCCCCGCGGTGAAGCGCACGGCTTCGCGACATGGCTTCGTCCACCGGCAAGCCGCTGCCATACGGCGAACCACCTTGCCTCGGCGAATCGCATCAGGCAGCGGCACCTCGATTGCCTGATCGATAAGGCCGGGACGGCTGGCGCGGTCTCGATCGCCTCGGGACGGTTGCTGGAGAGAATGAAGATCATGTCGGCGTCTTCCGCCGTCTCGTTGAGCCGTCTGTTTAGCAACACTAGATCGCTTGAGAGGCGGATTGAGTCTGGCGCAACGAGACTTGCATGCAACGACGACGCCTCAAGTCCACATCGGGTGTTGAGGGACCACCGCATACGCGCGCCTGATGGCGCGCTTGCCTGCCCAGCTATCTGGTTTGAGCCGCTTCCGTTGAAGTACATCGTCGAGGCCACTTGAGATCGGTTGTCCCGATCGGCGGCAATAACGGAAGAGCCCGCCCGAGGACGGGGCCTTTGTTCGTGCCTTTGAACGGGCGCGGAGTTAAATCAGGCGGCGTTGGGTTGCTTTGTGTACAGCATTTGTCCGGTTCGCCGCCCCTAGCTTTCTGACGACGTTCTTCATGTGAAAGTTGACGGTATTCTCGCTGACCTTCACAATTCTCCCGATTACCCAGGCTGACTTTCCTTCTGCGACCCAGTATAGGCACTCCATTTCTCGCTCTGTTAGCGGAATGTCTGTCTCGCAATCTTCATCAAGCGGCTGTGTAATCTGCGCGACAGCGTTGTGAAATGCCGACGCCAATGTCGTGAGATGAGCCATGCGATCCCGTGGATCGGCATCGTCGAAGGGAGAGGCAAACGAAACGAAAGCCAATCGGCCTTGCGATCCAAAAAATGGCACGCTTATGCCATGCTTAAGACCTGCTTCTCTGGCCTCGCGTAAGACGCGCAGCTCACGGGGCTGCAGTTCATATCGACGGGTTAGTTCATCCCAAAGAAAGGGCCTTGGCAGCATTGCTGTCCGCCGGACGACCGGGTCGATCGCTCGATACTCTTGCTCAGCATAGCGTTGGCACCAATCAGACGGGAAGTTTATAGTTGGCGGCGGCGGCAGATAGTCCAGCAGACGACGTTCATTCGAGCAGGTGAGTGCTCCGTACGCGACTTTATTAAAGCCTTCATTGCTCGCGCAATTCACAAGAAGATCGAACAGCGCTTTGATTGATCTGGTCTGTGTAGCACATTCGACGAAGCTGAATAGGTCTGGCCCGCGGCTTTCCCGTCTGATTGAGGAGAGTGGCATTGCGCCGTGCGATTGGTCATCCATTTCTATTTCCCATTTTATTTTTACAGATGTTGGCTCTGCTTCTTGCAGCTCAAGCGCCGGGCCCGAAATGTTTGACCCGGTCCCGGCGCGCACCGATCAGATAGGTGGGGCAAACCGATGCGCGCCGCCCCCAGGTCGAGCCAACGCGGAGCTGTCTTCGTTCGTTGCCGGCCGGTCCGGTTGCTGTCCGAGCTGCCGAATCGTCGCGTGCGTATCCAGACCTCTCGAAAGAACGGCAGGCAAATGATGCAACGGTTGCGGCGGACAAGGTCAGCACTTCTCGTAAGAACACACCAACGTCTCGCGCGCCGACGTAAAGAAGTGCACTCGGCACGGAACTCTTCGCGCAGCTTGGCACACCTCAGGTCACGGACCGGTGCAGCCCCTCTCAGGCGCTTGCGCATGTTGGGCCGCCACTCGCGGACATTGACAAAGAGCTGCTTGATAAGGACGACAGCGTGCATGCGATCCTCAGGACTTCCAAGAACCAGCATGGTGGGCACAGCAATTCTCGTACCACCTTCCGATTTGGCAAAATTCCCCTTAAGAGAGAGGCACTCAGAGAAAGACGGTCTCATCTGAGGCGCTTCGAGCGGATGCGACATACATCAAACATGCGACAACGTCTCAGGCGCGACATCGAATTGATGTAGATGAAGAGCGTGATTAAAGGCCGGCTGCCTCACCTGCATTGACGCGGAGCGCGGATGAGCGCTGGCTGTGAGTGCGGTCCTAAGGCGCAAGCCAAATCGAGTAAGGACCTTTCCATCCTTGAATTCGAGCAGCGGAGCAGCAGTTTGGTCTAGCGGCGTCTTTGAGCAGATGAGGACCGGCGCTTTCGGCGTTTCGCTGTGGCCCGCCTTTGCGAACCGCCCCTTCGGCGTCGTGAGGACTTGCCTTCTCCTTACAACGCCGCGGAGCGAGCGAACGAAAGAGGAAAGAATCACGGAAGGCTGGTCGTGGATTGATCCGGGCGCGCTGTTGATAAAGACTCTGGCTAGCGTGGCGGAGATGCTGCGCCTCGCGGGCGTAGGCGTGGCGGTCTGAAGCGGATTACACGCCAGCTCGGATGCAGCCTTCACACGATGAAGGGCTACGTAGCGGCGAGTGTGGTGAAGCCGATCAAATCGTGGCCGGCCTAGCTCTCGCGCACCACGTTCTTCAGGTAACGGTAGGCCTTGATGATCTCGACCAGGCGATCCTCCGTAGAGCGGTCGCCGCCATTGGCATCGGGATGGTGCTGCTTAACCATCGCCTTGTACTTCGCCTTGATATCGCAGAGCGTCGCATTGGCATTCAGGCCCATCACCTGCAACGCTTTCCGCTCGGCATTTAAAATCTTGCGCGCCTCAGGCTTGGCCTCCGCGCGGGGGCGGGCACCGGCGCGTCCGTTCAGCTCGAGTTGCGTGCAGAAGGCATGCCAGTCATCCTCGAAATCGGCCGCGTTGCCGGCCATTTTGCGGGTGCTGATGTTCTCGCCCATCTTCCAGGTCGGGCGATGGCCGGTCAGCGCCTCGTTCTGGTAGCGCGCGACCGCTTCCGCGTCCATTCCCGAGAAGAAATTGTAGGACTCATTGTATTCGCGAACATGGTCGATGCAGAAGTGCCAGTATTCGCGCGCGTTGTCGCGGCCCTTGGGCGCGGGATGGGTAGCCCTGTTCTGGCAACCAGGCCATTCACATAGCGCCGCGGTCTGGCGCTCCCGCGCTTCCTTCTTGTTGATGCGAATGGAATCGAAGATTCTGGAGGCGTCGATCAGCATGACTGGCTCCGTTAGCGGAGCGGTAGTTAACAGCGCCGCTTGTCTGCTAGAGAATTGGTTTGGACGGCGAGTTGGATCTGTCTCGGGCTTTGCGTCTAGTTAGTGGCATGATGTAGCAGGCGGTTCTTAGCAATCGACGTGCCAGGACTGCGAGCTTGGTTCAGGCAAGCATCTCTTTGCGATTCAGATCGACTCAACTGCCATTTGCTGTCGGGTTCTGCACATAGAGGTCTTGAACGGAACGGGCGGTGAATACGAAGAAAGCGGGAGCTTCGCTGCAATCTGGGTGATAACGCGCTCGAAGAGTCAGCGTATCCAGGGCGGATGGCGAACCTGCGAGAACTTCTTCAAGGAGCCGATGCGGCCCGAACGGGGCGATCAAAATCCTGCCCTTTGGTCAGCCGTCTGCGGTTGATCATGCACTGCTACAAATTCCCCGCAACATAGCGCGTGATCTGTTCGTCCGGGCCGTCCAGACGGAACTACCGCGTTTCGGCGACGCCGGCGAGCTGAAGCCGGCGCGGCTGGTCGCGCCGGGCCGTGCGGCACGGCCATGGCCCGGCGCGCAACATCGCAACGGATATCGGCGCAATCGAGATTGCCAGGCTCACTCAAGGTGAGGACCGGCGCGCGAGCGGCTCGCATTGGATCGGCTTCACCTCGATGATTTTGCCAGTCTGAGCGCGGCGAACTACGAGCCTCGATCCTCTGCTGCCCGCCCCTTAGCTGCGCGCTATGTCGACAGGCGATGCAGGAGGCGCTCTCGGCCCTGCTGGAGGGGATGCACCGAACCTTTCGCCTTCGATGATTTCGGTCCTGAATGACCAATCGCAGGGGGGAATACGAGCGCCGGCAGCACAAGACCGTCAACATGCTCAAGGACATCGCGAACTGGTTTGGAGTGGCAAGAAGGCTATGCAGGATTTCAATGGCGCCAAGCCGGGGCGGTCGCGGAGCATGCACTTGCTACCTTCGCCGAAAGCCGCGCCAAACATGCGCGTGACCTAATTACCGGACAAGGATGGCCAATCTAGAGCCATTGGCTTTCTATAACTTCCGAGCACCAGAGCCAGCTGAGAACTGCAATCCAATCGAGAGCATCCGCCGCGGTGCAGCATACGAGCCTGCGAGCCAAGGAAGCGTTGTCGCCACAAGCCGTAAGATTGATGGTGCAAGCTGATGGGGGGCGTCGAAACGCTGCGTTGACTGAAGAACCACAATCAGTTGCCGAGATCGTCGCGGCGTCAGAGTGCCGATGCGATTGTGCTCGTCCCGAAGACGCAAAGCCATGCCGCCTGCTCGGTTCCGTCACGAGTCGTGCTCAAGAGCGGCGAAATGATTGATCTGAGATCGCAATCCGTAACGCGTCAGCTTTTCGACAGCTGATCTCAATAGAACGAGAGAGAGCGTCACTATCGGCTCGGCATTGCGAATCGACTCAAACACCTGGAGTTGACATGGACCCATTTAACACCATCAACCCATTCGACCGTGACCACGCCGCAGTGTCACAACCGCAAGAGCAGCAAGCGGAGTTTGAGCCGTACTTGGATGGAGTGCCGCAGCTTGATGCCCCCGCCGTTGCAGAGATTCCTGCTTCTTCAGATCCCTACTATTTTCCTCTGTCTGAGGAAGAGCGTAGCCTCATTGAGGCCTTGGAACTTGGGCACCAGGGGGCCCACGGTCCTCATCCCGAAGACGCCCTCACCAGACACCTCGGGGACACCGCTGCCTGGCACAGCGCGCCGCGGGAAGCTTGGACTTTGCCGAAAGAGCTACCTGCGGAAGGGCACGATCAGAACCCGCTGCGGGGGATGATGGGCGAACCCGCCCTGACATCGGCTCTCCCAACCGTGCGCGATCACCAGGGACCGGATCGCGGAAAAGCCGTTCGCCAGTTCAATTGGAGTGACGGCTACCAACCGGCTCGGAACGAGCTGACTGGGAGCGCTCCCTCTTCAAGTCACGAGGTCCTCACGGGTGAGGATTACACCGGGGAGTTGAGGCCTGCGAAGAGGCAAAGAACACTAAGCCATACGGAAGGGGATGCTATCGAACGCCAGGTGAGCGATCCCGGCAGTTCAGTCGTTCGCGAGCCGATGGAAGACGCCGGCGCACCGTTTCAGGCCAGCGATCGGCTCGTCCTTCCCGCGGAAGGCTACGATCAGGACCTGCTGTGGGCGATGGTGGGAAACGCTGGCGCATCGCCGTCCGTCGAGCCAACCGAGGGTCATCACCAAGGACTGGATTCAGAGCCGGCCGTTATTCCCTTCAATTTCCGGCAGGGCGACCAGCACGCGTCCGCTGCGCTTGACCGTAGCAACGTCGCGCCGAGCCAGGACAGCCGACCCAACAGTTTTATCGTTCACAATGACCGCTACACGGCGCTGTTCGTGCCCGCGGCAACGATGAGGCGAAGCACCCCACTTCCGCCAGGCGCTGCCATTCCTCTGGGATTTCGACTGGAAAACGCTCCGCAGCCCAGCGCGCAACCAGCGAACCGAGCCTCATCATCGCGTGGACGGTCGATCGAGCAAGCCGCTCCGGCGTCCTCCTCCAGGGCTGAGGGGACGTCCCCCGCGCCCCGCGAAATTTATGCTGCATCATTCGCCGTTCCCGAGAATTTTTCGCACGGCGACCAACCAGCCCCGGACACGATGCTCTCGAAGCTCCGCCGCTGGGGCCAGGTGCCGAACGAGGCGCAGCCGGCAATAAACTACGACATTCGCGGCGAACGTTACACCGCCCTCTTGGGGCCTGGAGGCCCCAATGACGTTCGGCTCATCCATGACACAAGCAATGTAGATGCCGAGAGACAATCCCCAGGCTAAGAATTAGGAACCCGACCACATAGCTCCGGTATTGGACTTGCTAAGCTAGCGTAGCTTGCTCCAGCGAGCTTGGCGCGGTTCCGGGGGGCCGGGTGAGCGCTACCCGCCCGATTAACTTGCGCGCATCATCGCTGTGCGGCTCCTCGTTGAGCCGCACAGCGATCTTCTTTGATCTTCCGAACGCCAAAGCTGCGAAGAACACCTACGGTGTTATCGCCGTTGCGTTTTACAGCATTGCCATTGATTGGGGCCGCGGCCCCAAGACAGGAAAGCATCGTCGGAGTAAAGAGGCTGCTTCCTGCCCCCATCGAACACGCGTCGGCTGAGCTTAGCTGGCTGCAGATGGGTGTGGTCGTCCATCAGTCCCAGATGCACATCCTGGTCGTGGCGTTCCGCAGAAAGCTCCTCTGGCCAACGAGGCGCTGCCCAGCACCTCGTCGATCCGCCTCGAGCCTTTCAGTACATATCTCAGGGGTCAGCAATGGTCCGGGATACCGTGCGCGATCTTCATCGCTTGGCGTGTTCCGTCACACAGTGCTATCTGGACGCTGCTGCCAACGCCCTTGTCCTGGTTATACTATCGACATGTGCACTCAACGTCCCCGCGGAAAGCCGGTCAGCAATGCCGTTTCCATTTCTCGGCGTAGATGGCCGCTGAAACCTGTAAGAGCAATGCATAGACCGTGCCGTATCTGTCGCTACTCCAGTTTTGGACGCTTTGATGAGAGCCGCGTCCTTCGGGACGACAGTTCGGTTCAGCGTGGGCTGCCTTGGGCACTACTCTGCCCATCGAAGACGACGACCTGAGATGACCTCTCGCCTCAAGGAGTTTGAGCGCCGGATGAAGCTCATCAAGCAGCAGCGACCTCTGTCCGGCTGATAGAAAGTAAGCGTATCGCCGCGTTGATAGGCTTACCGGTCACGATCGCGCGACATGAACTCGCCGCCTTGATCGACGCGGATCTTTGCTCGCAATCCCACTGACTTGCAGCCCCCTTCCAGCACCGCCAAGATGGCGGTACCGCGAAAGGCGATCCGCCAGCGGCTGCCGCAACGAATGCGAAAAAAATCCAATTTGGGACGGAGGCGCGATTAGACGACCCTACCGATTTGTGCAGGAGATTTCGGGGCTCAAGTCAGTTAGTTTGCTGCGTGTTAGGGAGACTTCTTCAATGTTGATTATCGAAACTGTTTTAAAGCCAGACCAGTTTGGCGGTATTGGACTTTTCTCCGCTGCCCTTTTGCCCAAAGGTTCGCTGATTTGGATTCATAACCCAATCGTTGACATCGCGGTGACGCCTGAGCAGTACGAAGCTTTAGCTCCAACATTTCGAGCTCTACTCAATAAGCATGCCTATCCAAGAGACTACAAGTCTAATGATGGTGTTATAGAGTACAATGCTGACAATGCCCGCTTCATGAACCACAGCAGTCAGCCAAACACATATCAGGACGATCATTGCCGAATTTTAACCGCGCGTGACGTACAACCTGGTGAAGAACTGACTTGCAATTACTTGTTTTTCGATCCGACGTGTGACTTATCGTGGGCTAAAGAACCATCGGTGAATGTTGATGCCCCAACGGGCTAGGCGGCAGTGGATTGAATTCGCGGTCTGACGACTTGATTCGGCGGCGAAATTTACGGAAGAGTTTCGCCGAACTAATTGCAGCCATCGACCGACCCAGCTTTTTGCGGCTGCCTCCTCGAGCCTGAAGGATATTGCGAGCGCAGCCTTGTTCGACATCCCTGGCGCACAGAGTGCGGTGGCCCGCGGCCGAAACGTGCCTTCGATGACGTAGCCGCGACGTGGAGTTCCCAACATCTGTAGAGCTTACCCTAGGCAAGATCTCCGCAGATGCCCCTGATCTCGCACTTACTTCAGAATCTGACGACGCTCGATCAGTTCCCAATCTCTTGCTGAGATGGCGCAGGAGCTGAGCCTGATAAGTATCATTAGCATGCGCTGATTGCGCAACGTCAGAGTCGCAGATGTGCTGCTCACAAACGCGTTTGATGAGATCGCTTGCGGCTCGATCTTTGCCCCTCGATTTACGTCCGCGCGCAGCGCAGACAAAAAGCAAGCCGCTTCTCGAGGACATGCACGCCTGGTTGTTGCGCGAGCGCGAAACCCTCCCGCGCTCCCTCCGACGTCCTGAAGCCTATGAACTACATGCCCAGGCGCTGGGACGACTTCGCCCGCTTCCTCGACGATGGCAAGATCTGCTTGACCAATGCGCTGAGCGCGCATTGAGAGGCAGGGAAGGCACAACTAGACCTTCGCTGGTAGCGAGCGTGGAGCCGACCGTGCCGCCATCATGCTGACAATGATCACGACCCGTCACCCCAACGACGTTGATCCCAAAGGCTGGCTCCACAAGGTCCTGGCCGCGATCGCCGATCTTCCCGCGTCGCGCCTGCACGAACTTCTGGCCTTGGAATGGAAGCTCCTGCGCCAGACCGACAAGCCCGCCGGGTCAGCACGCCACTGACCTTCACCCGGCCGATCATAGAGCTCGCTGTGCCCGCGCGCATGCGTCAATCAGGCGGTCTTCGTCGTGCGTACTCAGCGCCTCACGTGAGACACTATGATGGTCTGCAAACACCGATTGCGAATCTTCGATCAGCCAGAACAGCATTTCACTCGGTCGCGCAACCTGTTCAGTTGAAGCCGACATCAGCGCCTAGTCGGTCCCGCAGATCCTGCCGACTGATGACAAGATTGTTGAGGTTCAGGTCCGGTCGCCTTGCTGCCAATCGCCTAACCAGTTTCCGGGTGCCGTCCACGACAAAGACGCCGCAGTCGTAACCGTTCTGCTGCTGTCTTATCGGGGCCTGTTGCACGTAAGCGTCGAGCCGTCCTGCGATCTCCGCTGCGGGCCCGTCATTGTATCCCTGGGTGGAGTCATAGTGATAGGCGACCGGGCGACCACGATCGCGACGATCAACCAGCAGCAGCGACCAGTGACTGCCGCGCTGATGTCTATCCGTAGCGCTGGCATCGCTTACCGGCAAGAATAGGAAGTCGGCTGTATCATGGCGAACCCACCCTAATGCTCGTTCGGCGACTTCCTTGGAGGGAGATCGCAACATTTGGGCTATCAGGGGATCCACGAACCGCGTCCGGGCGGCGAGATCTGGATTGTTCTGCTGCAACTCCTGCGCCAGGAGCTGATAGTCCCACTGGATATGCTTGTCACCCAGCCACTGCGTGGGCCCCAACACGGGTCCGCTGCGGTGGCCGGAAGAGGCAACGGTAGCCAAGGGGGCGATCTGAGCAGCCGGGACAGGAGACGGGCGAGGATGATCGATGAATTGCGCACCGGAGCGTCCTCGCGGTCCCAATATGATCGAGGAGGTCTCACCGCTGATGGGGACTTGGGTTGGGCCGCTGAACTTGGCCGGCAGGACCCCGATGTTGTTCAGGACATCGAGTAATAAATCCGACACCGGCTGGGAGCCATCCTGCCGATCCTCGTGGATTCGGTATCCGATGTGCTCAAGCTCTTGAAGTACGCCCGACCGCCCGACGAAGAACGTGGGTTCACCGGCAGGGCTGAGCACCTGCGCTGACTGAGCATCGTCTCGCATCTGCTGCGGTGTGTACGGCAGATCAACGAAAGAGTCGAGACCGCGGTAGATGTCGGACGACTGACCTGGCGCGTCTGATGGTTCGGTGAAGAGCGGCGGTCTGGCACCAGAACCACCCATCGGCGCTGACTTAGCATCATCTCGCATCTGCTGCGGTGTGTACGGCAGATCAACGAAAGAGTTGAGACCGCGGTAGATGTCTGACGACTGAGCTGGCACGTCTGATGGTGCGGTGAAGAGCGGCGGTCTGGCGGCAGCCGAACCCACCGGCGCTGACTGAGCATCATCTCGCATCTGCTGCGGTGTGTACGGCAGATCAACGAAAGAGTCGAGACCGCGGTATATGTCTGACGACCGAGCTGGCGCGTCTGATGGCTCGGTGAAGAGCGGCGGTCTGGCACCAGCCCCACCCATCGGCGCTGACTGAGCATCATCTCGCATCTGCTGCGGTGTGTACGGCAGATCAACGAAAGAGTTGAGACCGCGGTAGATGTCTGACGACTGAGCTGGCACGTCTGATGGTGCGGTGAAGAGCGGCGGTCTGGCGGCAGCCGAACCCACCGGCGCCGACTGAGCATCATCTCGCATCTGCTGCGGTGTGTACGGCAGATCAACGAAAGAGTTGAGACCGCGGTACATGTCTGACGACTGAGCTGGCGCGTCCGATGGTCCGGTGGAGAGCGGCGGTTTGGCGGCAGCCCCACTCACCGGCCGCGACTGAGCATCGTCTCGCATCTGCTGCGGTGTGTACGGCAGATCAACGAAAGACTGAAGACCGCGGAAAATGTCCGACGATTGAGCAGGCGCGTCCGATGGTCCGTTGAAGAGAGGCGGTCTGGCGGCTGCCTCACTCACCGGCGCGGACTGAGCATCGTCTCTCACCGCCTGCGGCGTGTATGGCAGATCAACGAAGGAGTCGAGACCTTGGTAGATCGCGGACGACCCATCTGGCACCGCTTCCGCCGCCGGCCCCTCAAAATCATGCGGCAGGTGCGGCGACCACGTTGAGTTCGACCCGCCGCGCCGCGGCTCCCCGCCTGCCTGTTCAGGGGAGACGCCCAGCGCAGCGTTCGCCTCGACGATTAATAAATAGTTCCGAACCCGATCGAAGCCCATGTCCGCGCTTCGACTGGATTTTTTAAAGTCCTTGTAATCGTCGTTCAACGACTTTTGCTGCTCACTGGTGCCGGTGAGTCGGCTCACTATGCTCCCCCGCCCCTCCCTTTGGAGCCAAGCACCGAATCTTCGTTGGTTGCGGGCCAGATTTTGAGCAACTTTTTTCCGGCTAGTATCCTCGGGTTTGAGCATGCTCAGCTCTGCCTTTTCCAGGCCATCAATGATGCGGGCGTCATCGGGATAAAGACGCGATGTGGGCGACGGGACAGCATAAGCGCTGGGCTCCTGAGACGCACCCGCGCCGGAAACGTCCTCGTCATCGCGCACCTTGCCCAACGCGAACAATAGATGCTCATCCTTTGGGAACAACTTCTGAGCGAATTCAATGCGCGTAGCGTGGTCTAGCCCGGATATCGAGTAGCCCGCAAGATTAAGCGCGTTAGAAAATCTGCGAAGACTACGATCATGACGAGCAGCGCTGCCCGGCTTCATGCCACTGGCACTAAGCCGCTCTGAAAGGGGCGCGTCTTCCGCTGAAGGGATCGTGCGCGGCCGCCCGCCAGAAGTTACATAGCTCGGATCATGATACGCACGAAGGACACCCAACCCTTTCTTCATGTCTTCGTCCTTCGGGAAGTAAGTCTTGACGTAACGGACCAGGGACTGGTGGTCCCCCAAATCAATCGTAATTCGATTAGCGCCAAGATCATTTCCAAGTCGGCGAAGCGCCTGCGTATAGCGGTTAACCGTCTTCCGTTGTGGGTTTTTCTGAGCCACATATTGGGCAATCGCTTTGTCGATAATGTCCCGATGTTCTGCAGAGAGATGGGGATGGTAGTTGCGGCCGCTGCGGCCGCCACCGGAGACAGGACCCGGATCTGGCGGGCGCGCCTCGGCCAAGTGCTGCTCAAAACCCTCTTGGCTGGCATGGCCCCCCTGGTCCTCTTCCAACATGGCGTGTTGCACCTGGGACCAAGCTGTTGGATTGAATGGATCGGAATTGTACGGGTCCACGCTAGCCTCACGTCCAAGACATCAATTGAGCTGATCCTATTATGGATAGGCTTTCCAGAAGCTGACGAGGCCGTCCCTTCGTGAGGCAATGCATCGCGACATCTGCAGAACGAAATGGCCCCGCGGCTCTCGATCGTCACTGGGCTTCTTGGGCTTCAGGACCCGCCCTCCTCCCGGCCGATGAAGTCTTGCGGCGGCATGGGAGCCGACGACTCGTCATTTTTTGGATCGCAAACGGCATACCGGCGGCGCCGCAGGTGCACGCACGGGTGTGGCCGTTACGGCAGGGGCGATCAGCATGCGCGCAAAGTGCGAGATCACATCAGCCCTGGCCGAGCGTCATCGGTCGGCGCGATAAGAGATGAATCCTGGACGAGCTTTGCACCGTCAAGATGAGATCGTAAGCACGCGATCCGACCACTGTCAGTGGACGGGCATCGGGATCGGCCGTACCGCGGCGGCCAAGCCGGACGTATGGAGCTTCCATTCGCGCTGCACTGATTGTGGTATGGGACGCCCCTGACCGGCTCTTCAGTAAGCGGCTCGTCGCGAGCCGTTCTTGCTCCAAATCGGGACGTATACTTTTGCTTCCAGTGCATGGGAACGACGCCCCCTTATAGCTCGAACATTTCTTCGAACTTCGGACGAGTGATGGGAGGGTCGATTAGAGCGCACCAAGGCGACCTTGCCGGCGGGCAACAAAGCAGGACAGCGACTCGTGTGTCCGCGTAAGCCGCTCTTCAGAAATGTCGGCGCTTGACGCTGGAGTTGCGACCCCGCGTCAGATGGGGAAACTCTGCTGAAACATACCACATGCATCTAGAGTTTAGCATGCAAATTACCCTAAGCGCTCCAGCCCCTGCTCAATGAGAGATATTGGAAGATCGCTGAAACACAGGCGCATGTGACCGCCACTTCGTGGGCCATAGTTCCGACCATTTGTAAGGTGCACGTCGTGCTCGCGGCTTGCAGCGTCAATAAACCTCTCCGGATCCGTACCCGCGATAAGCCGTACCCAGAACGAGAAGCCCCCGCTTGGCACACTATAGTCCCGCTCGCAAAACCGGCTGCGCTACAATAGCTTATGTACGCCGTCTCGCTTCCCTCGGGAGTGCTCGCGCAAGCGTGTTATGTGCGAGTCACGAGCGCTCGATTGCAACAAACCCAAAACGAGATTGCTTAGAACCGGACTTACGCCGCCGTCGCGTTCTGTTGTTAATGTCCGACTCCGCAAGCACCCAGCCTACCCCCCTGCTGCCGCCGCGCCGTTCGATGCGCGGCTGCGCCCATGCCGAGGCGAGCCTCGGATCCTAAATTGCTCGTGGAATGCAAGGCGTCGGCTATCTTCCGTCGACAGCGAGATGTAAAACAGTGCGGGTGCGGCTCGGTACTAACCGACCCGGGCGTGAAACCAGGCCAACTAGTCCCTACCACATCCGCACTGCCGTTGAGACTAGCGGAAAGGTGACTCGGCGCGGATCGCCTCTGGAGCAAAAGCGCTGTCCCTGCCACATCCCGTTAACCCCAAGGGCTCTGTATCTGTGATAGCTTACCGCAACCTGACAGGCCTTTCCGCAATCGGTCAATGGAAGCGTGGCCTATCAATACCGGCTCAATCTGCCACGGTAGTTCCTGCAACCGCTCAGTGCTGTTCTGTCACGACTTCATGAGAAAGGCGCTATCCCTATCTGCATCCGCACTGCCAATGAAGTTGGCCACGGGATTGAGAGGCTAGCGCCGGCTTTGCCCTGAGGGCTGTTCACACGAAATGCCTCGTGGGTATTAACGTGAACTCGGCCTTGAGTGACCTACAGGGACTGATAGGAGAGACGGCGGACGTAGCTGATCGGTCGCATTCATCGCCAGCGGGATACTATCTCCCGCCGAGAATGAGCAAAGACCGGCTTGCTGACGCCGCTGCCGATAACGTCGTCCGTCAAGCGTCATCATTGAAGTAGATCTTCGTCCTCGCCATCACTCATCGACAAGCCGCTGGGATAGGTACGTATATTCCAAAGCGATCCGGCGTGCCTGTTCAATTAGATTGGCGGCGGCGCTATGCCCCCCGTCGGTATTCTCATAGTATAAGTACGGTTGGCCCAATGCAGCGAGCCTTGCCGCTGCCTTGCGGCCATGCGCTGGATGGACGCGGTCGTCCTTGGTGGACGTGAGAATGAAGGGGGCCGGGTAGGTCTTGCCTGGCACCAACCTCTCATAGGGCGAGTAAGCCTCGAGCCACTTGCGCTGATTGGGAATGCTGGGATCGCCATACTCGCTGATCCAGGAGGCCCCGGCGCCCAGCTTCGTGAACCGAACCATATCGAACAGCGGAACCCGTAAGATGGCCGCATTGAAAAGGTCGGTTCGTTGGGTGATTGCGGTCCCTACCAGGAGGCCACCTTGGCTACCGCCGACCACGCCTAGGCGGCGGGGAGAAGTGATTTTGCGCCGAATCAAGTCCTCCGCGACGGCGATAAAATCATCCCATGTCCGCTGCTTCGTTGCTCCTTGGGCAGTCTGGTGCCATAGGGGCCCGAACTCACCACCGCCGCGCAGGTTCGCGACAACATACGCGTTGCCCTGCTCGAGCCAGAGTCGTCCGGTGAGGCCGGCGTAAGCGGGGATGAGCGGAATCTGAAACCCACCATAGCCGTAGAGAAGCGTTGGAGTTGATCCGTCAAACCGGGCGCTCTTGGGTCGTAGCAAAAAGTAAGGAATGCGGGTGCCATCGCGCGAGATTGCCTCGAACTGTTCGACGACATGTCTCGAGGGGTCGAACCGAGGAGGTGTCGTCTTCAGGGTCTCAAGGCGACCGGTTACGGCGTCGAAGTACCAGAGCATCGTCGGGCTAAAAAAGCTGGAGACGGTGAACATCGCCTCGTCGGTTTGACCCGATGCCGCAGCTACACCGACACTCGCATTGTCTGGAAGCGGGATCAGCGTGGCCTGCCAGGCGCCTTGATGGTACTTGTAGACGAACGCCCTACTCTGAACATTGTCGAGAATCGTTAGGATTAACAAGTTTCTTGTGGCGGTGAATCCGCTGATCGCTTGTCGAGGCCCAGGCTTAAACACGAGGGTTGGCATGGCGCGCAGCGGATCCTGCTTCCATTCGGTCAGGTCATACGAGATGATCGAGCCCGCTGAGAATGGCGTGTCTCCGGACGGCGGCATCCAGTCTTCGTTTAGCGTCACCAGCAGGCGACCACTCGCGATGCCTCCGATGGTCGACTTCTTTGATTGAGCTTAATCGGCTTGGACCCAAAGAGAACATACTCATGCTCGAACGAACTGATGCGGCGGTCGGCGCCGGTCGCATGGATCGTACCTTCACAGTCGCGCAGCACGAATGGTGTAGCCTCGACATCGGTCGGCTCGCCACGGAAGACCTCGTGCGCTTCCGCCAGCGACTGAGCGCGCTTGAGCTCCTTCACAACGAAAGGGTAACCGGCTTGTGTCATGGTCCCTTCGCCCCAATCTCGTGTAACCAGGACCGTGTCGCTATTGACCCAAGTGACCTGCTGTTTTCCCTCGGGAAGTGCGAAGCCGTTTGTGACGAAGGTTTTGGCAACTGCGTCGAACTCCCGGACGAACACAGCGTCCTTTCCACCGTCGGACAGGTTGAGCAAGCATAGGCGCTCTTCGGGCGGAAGGCAGCTCACCCCTTTAAGAACCCAGTTCTTCTTGTCCGCGTCAGCGAGAGCGTCCACGTCGAGGATGGTCTCCCATCGGGGGGTTTGGCTGCGATAGCTTTCAAGCGTCGTACGCCGCAAGACGCCGCGCACGTGGTTCTCGTCCTGCCAGAAATTGTCGAGACCGCGTCGTCCCATCGAGACGTACGGAATCCGGTCCTTGGCCTGAAGAATGTGGCGCGCTTCCCCGTAGAAGCGTTGGTAACGTGGATCAGATTGGAGCGCACTGAGTGTCTTGTCGTTCTCGGTGCGAGCCCAAGCCAATGCGCGCGGCCCTTCGATTTCTTCAAGCCAAAGAAAAGGATCTTCAGCCACGCTCGCAGGCGCTGGCGTCGGGGAAAGTCCCGTGGCCATCAAACAGCTCATGGATAGCGACGCTGCGAGAAAGAGAGAATTTTTCATGGGAATTGTCCTGAAGTTAAGCCGGCCTCGAGCATTGCTAGGTGAGTGGAAGCATTCGGAAGATGCATACTCGGCTTCAAACCGCAGGCATGCAGGAAGTGCGTCCGCTGGCTTTCGAATGAGCAAGCAGCGTGCCGTTTGAAAGGCGAGGTTCTTCGGCGTTCCCGACCCATTTAAGTGTCGACTTTTGGACGCCCGTCTTAAACCTGACACTCGGTTCTTGGTAAAGGCGACATGTCGCGCAGCGGCACCTTGCTCATAGTCGCACTACGTCTTTCGACAATCGTTTGCGCCCTCCGTTCGGCCACTCACAACTCGGCTAGGCATGAATTGCCTTGAGCATGTGGCTCACCTCGCAAACCTTGCGGAAGGGCTATCGCTGAAAACGTTACGGTAAGGGCACACCATGCAGCGCTTTGGGCGCGCATCGCGCAGGCATCGGCGACGCTCTCGACAAGGCCTCTGCAGTCATCCGAAAATGACAGTTCGGGTTCCGGCAAAGATCGAGGTCGATTTTTTGAAAGGTAGCGCTCCATGCGCGGCCGTTCGTTCCGCTGGCGCAGCCGGGCGATCTCCGAAGCGAAGCTCTAGCTCCAACTGGCTCTATTGGTAAGCATGGCTATCCAAGAGACTACAAGGCTAATGATGGCGTTATAGAGTACAATGCTGACAACGCCCGCTTCATGAACAACAGCAGTCAGCCAAACACATATCAACACCATCATCGCCGACTTCTAACGGCGCGTCACGTACAACCTGATGAAGAACTGACTTACGACTGCTTTTCGGTCCGACGCGTGACCTATCGCGGAATAAAGAACCATCCGTGAATGTTGTGCCCAGAGCTAGGCGGCAGTGGATTCAGTTCGCGGTCTGACGACTTGAATCGTCTGCGAAATTTACGGGAAGAGCTTCGGCAACTAATTGCGGCCATGGACCGACCCAGCTTTTCTTTTGCGACTGCCTCCTTGAGCCTGGAGATTATTGCGAGCGCAGCGCTGTTCGACATCCCTAGCGTGCAGAGTGCGGTGACCCAAGGCCAGGAATGTGCTTACCATGACGCATAGCCGCGACGTGGATTCCACAACATCTGTAGAGCCTAACGTAGGCAAGATCTCCGCGGGAGTATGCCCGATATCGCATTTACTACACAATCTGATGATGCTCGATCAATTCCCAACCGCAGCTGACATGCTGCAGGGACTGAGTCTGATAGCATCTTAGCATACGCCTGATTATGCCGCGTGACTTCAGAGTCGCAGATGTGCTGTTCACAAAGGGCAATTGATAACGATCGCTTTGTGACTCGATCTTTGCCCCTCGATCTACTTTCGCGCGCAGCGCAGAGAAGATCATTTCCCATCCAGGCGCGCCCCTGAGATCCGTTTGGGCCATGAGATCAGCCACTAAAGAGTGATCGAGCTCGGCCCGCGCTCCATCCGACCTTGCCGTCGTTCAGTACGCGATCGAGGACGCAACGAAGGCGACGAAAGCCGTAAGACAACGGGGCGCCGCAAAAGCGGTCCGGGCACGACTCCTAGCCTTACTCGCGGCACTCACGCTCCCAAAGACTAAGACGAGCTGTACTCGCAACGACCGGCTGCTTGCCGTCACCGCAGCTGGCGCGGAGACAAGAACACTGCACTTTAGAGTACGCTGTTTCATCAAGATCGGAACGGGTCCGCGCACACTTCAATGAACAAATATAAACGTCCCACATGCGCGTGCCTTCTACGCTCGATACGCAATGTAGGACTATCGACGCTCAATTGTCCGCGTTCAAACCACCATAAGGAAGTTGACGCGACACACTCTTAGAAAACGCGCGCAGAAGATACGAATTAGTCCGGCACGCGGCTTGCTTCGTTCGGGACTTCTTCACCAATCGTAGTGCGGTGATCTTCGGAGCAGCCCCGGCGCGTCATTACGTGTCTGGTCGCTCCGATGATTTGCCGTGCGGCGATACTTAGCGAGCGGGACCGCGCCTCGGGAAATGCAGGGCAATCATTATGCGATCAAGAGTTCTTTTTTTGAGTGCTACGACGGTGGCGCTCGTCACAACGGGTACAGCTATGGCGGACCGCGAGCGACAAGTACTGCCACCGGCGGTGTGGAACTGGTCTGGAGGCTACATTGGCGGGCACGGCGGCGGCGGATACGGCCGAACCTCCTTTAGCAATCCCTTTGGCCCGTCGATCTATGGCGACGTCGTCGATGTTCCATCGTTCGTCGCAGGTGGCCAGATCGGCTACAATTGGCAGAATAACAGTTGGGTGTTCGGCCTCGAACTGGATGCCAGCGCAGCTGCCGCCAACGGCTCAAACACCTGCCTAGCCGCCTCCCACTGGATTGTAAGCGCAAACTGCAACGCAGGTCCCAACCTCTTTGCGACCGGGACCGGCCGCATCGGCTACGCCTTCGGCGCGCTCGGGAAGACGCTTGCCCTATCTCAAGGCGGGCGTCGCCTGGCAGAACAATCGGGGCGACGTCGTCAACAACGTGGAACCAGAGGGCCAGCCACAGGAGGAAACCCATTTCGACTATGGCCGAGTTGGTGGCGTCATCGGGCTCGGTCTCGAGCAAGCCCTTACGCCTGCATGGTCGGTGAATGTCGAGTACGACTATCTGCATTTCGCCGGACCGAGTGTCGCCACCGCTTCGACGGCGCAATTATCTCCGCCTACGATTCTGCCGGCGAACACAACTAGCCTGTCCAAGCAACTATCACATCGGAAGAGTTGGTCTGAACTACCACTTTGGCGTGGACCCAGGGGCCGCACCAAGGTCCGATGCGCCGTATGCGGAGTCAGCGCGCAGCGTACTACCCATTTCCTACGCGCCCGGTTGGTCCTTCGAAGGCGGCTCGCGGCTCTGGCTGAGCCGGGGACGATTCCAGTGGGACCACAGCGCAATTTTTAATAACGATGTCCTAGACCCCAGCATACTCGTATCGCGGCTCACTTATCACGGACTGGACGGGCTTTCGGGGGAGGTATTCGGCCGCGTCGACAGTCCCTGGGGAGTGTTCCTGAAGGGGAACGTTGGCATCGGAAGCTTCAACAAAGGGAAGATGAACGACGAGGATTGGGGGGTCCTGAACGAATTATACCCGTACCAAACTACACTTTCAGGTCAGTCAAATGGAAGGTTCGCATATTACACGGCGGACGCCGGTTACGATTTCCTGCGCAGCGCGAACTACAAGGTCGGTGCATTTATAGGCTGGGCCTATTACAGCCAGAGCTCAGACTCCATTGGTTGCGTTCGGATCGCCCCTCGGGATGAAGCATGTCTGAAGCCGGGCGACGCTAGAATCATCGGTGCGGAGGATACACAATGGAATGCGCCTCGAATCGGCCTGAGCGCCGAAACTATGCTGACCAAGCGCTGGCGCCTGAATGCTGATATCGCTTACCTGCCCTGGACCGATTTCAAAGGCCGCGACTATCATCTATTGCGAGATGAGACCACCTTTTCTGAACAATACGGCAATGGTGGCGGCGGAGTCCAAATTGAAGGCCTTCTGTCGTACTTTGTCACCAAGAATATCAGTCTAGGCGTTGGAGGCCGCTATTGGGCCATGTGGACAAACAAGGATGCCAAAGGCAGGCACTGCGAACCCGGCTGCGATCGGTGGCCGCCAACATTTGCGAAGTACAGCATGGAACGGTGGGGCACGTTCTTTCAGGCCTCTTACAAGTTCAATTAAGGACCTCACTAACGAGGCTCCAAACTTCAGATTGTTAGATGCCGTTCTGAAGTTTTCTGATGACCAGTCCTCGGCGCGCAACTGAAGCCGAGGATTGGTATGTTGCGATTGACGCTATACACCCGGTTGCTACGATTGCATATCACCCGCCTTGGACAAGGCGAGCCCAACTCTGCCCCCGAACCAAAGCTCGTCCACCAAAAAGCTCGTTGCACTAATAACAGCTCGATCTCTTGGCTCGGACGGAGCTCGCATCAAAGCCGATTGAGCACGCCATTGCAACCGAGCTGGGATGCGCTCGATGCACGATTTCTAAATTCCGCAGCGCGATCTTTCCTGGGCAACCGAGACCGCGGCGAGCCCCAACATCGCGTCGCCGGTGAATCCGAAATGGAGACGATAGAGCCACCAGATTGCGCAGCACCGGTCGAGATCGTACATGGCGAGCGCGCGCCTTGTTGCTGCGACCATCCGCGCCATCGGCTTCATTCCGCGTGTCATCTGGAAACCTCGACGTCTCGGGGCCAGCACTCTCCATTTGATGACTCTCAGGGCGGTGATGGCTCGCTGTCCGGCGCGTGCACCTGCAATGGATTGGGAGCTGAGATTGATGTTCGCCATGGCGTTCTTTTCCGCGTTTCGAAGCTGTTTGCGCAAACCTATGTGCATGCGCTCTTTGCCGTGATCCTACTGCGAAGGTACTGCTTGCCAACGCCCAGATCTGGTAGCCAAATGGCCGGACTCCCGACCGATAAATACGCTCACGCGATCCCACCGCTACGCGAAGCCACTTGCGACAGTGGTTGCGGCTACGCGACCTTTGCTGCCAGCTCCTTGAGAATACCTCGCCCGTCTGCCAAGGCTATCTAGGCTCGCATCGGCGGGGCCTACGTCGTTTTCCGAGTACCCCCTCCAGGTCACCGGTTTCGCTACCCAACTTGCGCGGACCCAGCCGACTTCGAGCGCTGGCTTGCGGCCGAGCCCGGTTTGACCGCGCATGCAATCCTCAGTCGCCTCGCGAAGCAACGCCCCGAACAGATCCGCCTGCACCACACCATCCTGCAGAGTTTGTTGGGAATCGCTCAGGCAAAGCAGCCGAGACGATCATCCGGCGCGGCTAAAGCTGCGGCGCTGGCCGCGTGTGATGGGCATTCCGCCACTCCAGTAACTTCCGATCCTGCGCAGCATGGTGCAATCCCGGACTGACGTTAGCCGGACCTACATCGATCAAGCGAAACTAACATCCTCAGATGAGACAATACCGGGGCAATATGGCGGGGTGGGATTGACAGGCCGCCGCCACGAGACGAAACGGCCGGGATGACCGTTCATCTCGTGGGCTGCCAGTGGCCCGAGGATGCGTACCCACTGGCGGCGCGAATAATCTACTATGGGGCGAATGTCTCTCCAGCTAAGGACAACCGAAGTGATCGCAGTCATCCAGCCCCGCGCGATCGGTTCACCGCCCGGTTGTCTCCCGTGTAAGCCTAACGAACCCTCCTTCGGCTAATTCGGCTTTGTAGGCCCGTCCGTTAAGTAGGATTGTGGTGGAGTTATCTGCGGTCGGCATAAAACCCTCTTGGCGCAGCTTGTCCATTAGGGCAGGTGTCGCCCATTGCCGTGGTAGCGGCGTTCCGAAACGCCGGTTCTCCGTGAAGAAGGCTCCGAAGTCCGGTACCGCCGCCCGGCCGGCCCCAACCACTTGGTCCTCCGCAGGGTTAAGAACAAGGCGAACACGATTGGACTCATCCAAACCGGCCGTGTAGCGGTGACCTAGGATTTCATAAGTCATCGTCCGCTGGTCCGCGTCCGGCAAGAGACCGTGATGGAATAGCCTATCAACCATCGCGTCAGGGGCGATTTGTGAACCGTGTGAAAACCTCTGTGGAACGGCGAATGAGACATCTACCGCTTCCTCAGGTGCAGCAGATGATGATGGTCCAGCTTCATTCATGACCTGACTGAACAAATCATGATCTTCCTGTGTCCAGACGTGCGCCGTCGGCGATTCTGGTGAATGGGCATTATCGATCGGGTTCGGATCCATAAAGCTCTCCTTCCTGTTATGAGAACAAAGGCCTCTTGAAGATCTCCCCCAGGGAATGAGCTGAGTTCGTCACGAATTCAGAGATGGGTGGCTTCGTCATCGAGAGGCCAAGTTCGGAAGTTAAAGAGGCTGGCTTTCGAGAAGCTGACAAAGGTCGAAGAAGGAGATAAATCTGCGGCCGCATCTGCCACGTCAGATGCGATCATCTCCGAGCCAAGTCTCATTCCGCTTGGGCTCGCAACGGGGCGCGGGTCTGCGTCGTGCATTGCGCACTTCGCCGTAAAGATGGTTAGGAGGTCCAGGTGATGCGGACCGCAGCCAGACCCAGTCTTGCACCGAACATCTCTAGTTCGCCCGCTGCCCGCGATCAGTCGTTCTGGCTGCCGCTTCGCGCCCATGCTCGGGGCCGCTAACCAGAATGGCGCCGATAGCCGCGCCACCTCGAGAACAGACGAGAGCGGGACCCACGTGAGATTCCGGTAAGCGCGGGGTGACGTGTTCACCTGATGGAATGAAGAACGAAGTCGCCCAGACGCAAAGCAGCCGACAATCATCCCGCGTACGGGCCGAAGGTGCGGCGGTGCGGATGATACCGGGACTGCGCCTGCCGCTGCTGTGATGGGCATTCCGCGAGGTCCCCGCCTCCGATCCTTAGCACCCATGATGCAACCTAGGCCTGGCAGGCCGGAGCTACATCGGTCAAGCGGAAGATACATGCTCAGGCCAGGCAATACGACACGCCAACTATGCCACGGCTTCTAGTGACGCTCTGCGTCAGGCAGTTGGCGCTCGTGTCAGGGTGTTGAAAAGAGAATTCGCTCGTGTCCTGAATATGGAAACTCGTCGCAATTCGTAGCGCGCGGTAGCGACGTCGCCGCCGAAACAACGCTCACGGAGCGACTTGGGATCGGGATCTTGGCGTCGGGGCCGAATAGCCGGGGCCTCTCGGGTGACGCCCTCGCGCATGAGATAGCCAAGATGCGCGGGCGAGCGGCGCCGAATGCAGCTTCTGACGGACGACGCGGGCCTTGATGGTCGCCAGGCGCGAGCGTCCCGCGAGCAGGCGTTCGCTCTCTTCGCCGGCGACCCCGGCCGCGACGCAAAGATGGAGCACCGATGACTGGTGGATCTTGTCCGCCGCGCGAACGACCGCCGCAGGCGCGCTGTGCGGCGGCAAGCGCCTTGGCGACGAAGGGCGTGGCACGCTGACTGCTTCAGGAGCGAAAGCAAGTGGAATCGGCTGAAATGGCGCGAGACATCGCCAATCGTGTTCAGCGTCCGCCAATTTGTCGCAAACTCTCCACAGCAGCGCAATGTCTGCGGCGCCCGACAACTGCAGCAGGCTTTCATATTTGTCGCACCGGCAAGGCCAGCGATCAGACAAGGATTAAGTGGGCCGCGAAAGGCGGGCATTTTTATTGCGGACGTTACGATGAGGTTCGCCGTTACGCGCTTCAGCTTGCACGTGGACAGGCGGTCCCTGAGGACGAGCTCGGGCAAATGGAATGCAACTTTGCGCGTCTGGTCGAAATGTTCGGGCTAGCCATCGCGCTGCAGATTAGGTCAAGGGATGGCGAGGCAATCTACTCGAGAGAGGCCGGAGCCCGTCCTCGGTCCGGCAGACGGACGCTTGACACGCCGCGCGGTGTTGGGCGCAACCATCGGCAATATTCTCGAATTCTACGACTTCGGGACGTATAGCTTTTTCGCAATACAGATCGGTCAGGCTTTTTTCCCGGCAACCGACCAGTTCGCCAGCCTCATGCTGTCACTCGGAACCTTCGGCGCAGGTTTTGTGACCAGGCCGATCGGGGCCATCGTGCTCGGCTCGTATTCGGATCGGGCCGGTCGCCGCCCCGCGATGACCGCCAGCTTTGCCATGATGAGCGCTGCGGTCCTGTTATTGGCTCTCACGCCATCGTACGAGACAATAGGACTCGCCGCTCCGTCACTAGCTATCGTGGCACGCTTGCTGCAAGGCTTTGCTCTCGGAGGTGAGGTCGGTCCGACGACCGCCTACTTGATGGAAGCAGCCCCCACCGAAGCCCGGGGGCTTGCTGTCTCTTTTCAGCCCGCGAGCCAACAGCTAGCTGCGACGGCCGGAGCGTTGGTTGGAGAGATACTCTCGCTCACCATGACAAGCGAGGCGCTCAATGCGTACGGATGGCGCATCGCGCTGTTGCTCGGCGCCGCTACGTTGCCGTTTGGACTTTGGTTGCGGAGCGCCCTGCCCGAAACGCTGCACTGCCCCGAGGCGCCGGTTCGGGTCACCCAGCCTGTGGGGCGATCGCCTCCCGATCGCCGCATCATGAGCCTGGGATTCGTCATCTTGGCCGGCTGCACGATCACTACTTATGTTACCGGATATATGACCACTTACGCGTTGAACACCCTCCGCGTTTCCGCGCCTCTCGCCTTTGGTACTACGCTCATCAGCAACACGGTGGGCATTGCTGCAGCACTGCTGGGCGGCCTGCTCGCCGACCGCGTAGGCCGTCGACGTATCATGATATGGCCGCAAGTCGCTGCACTGCTCATGACGTATCCGGTATTCTTGTGGATTGCAGAGAGCCGCAGTGCCTTCGCACTTCTAGGAGGTCTCGGCGTCCTCACCCTGATCGGAACGATTTCATATAGCGCCTTCTACGTGAGCATGGCCGAAGGTTTGCCCAGGCACATTCGTGGTGGCGCCTTCGCGACAATCTACGCTTTTGCGATAGCGATTTTTGGAGGCACAGCTCAACCGATCGTCACCTGGCTCATCCACCTTACCGGAAGTGCACTCGTGCCCGCCTGGTACATGCTTTTCGCGGGCGCAGCCGCGCTCTGTGCCATGTTTATGATGCCGGAAACGGCGCCACTCAATTCCGAACATAGACGGACGTCCGTAGCGCCGTTACCCTAGCCATACCCGAACAGCTAAGGATGACATCTATGATGTCGGAAATGCGAAACATCGAGCCGGGACGGCTATCGGAGCATAGCACGGAAGAACAATCTATCCTGAAGATTGGAGCAGCTTTACATTGATCAGGGGCTGCTGTCCGAACCCAGCGTCGCCGTCTGAATAACTTGTGCCGTTTACGCAATCTTCGCCGATACGACGTTACGGATTGGCGGACATCAACAAGTGTGTAACGAAGGCGTCACTCTGGTCATCTAGAGAACAAGAAGGCGCGGCTTGTACCATCTGCCAGCCCAACCGTACGGCATGAGGATGCGACCGCTGTCGGAGCAGCGGCCGCACGAGGCTCGATCCTCATTCTCTGCTTGACATGTTTCCCGTTGTCAGTGCCGAACGCACGAGGGATCGGTCAAGCAGAAGAACAAATCACAGATACCATTTAACGGGTCATCCACGCACTCAGGATATGATGTATCGGCTACCGGAGCACTTGCCGCAACCGGCTGCGCGGCAACTTTTGCAGCAAAAGGAGGCACCACCGCCGTTGCAAGCGCGAGTGCGCTCGCGGTCACTAACACAGATTTTTTCATTCGAGACATCGCTTCCTTAGGTTAGCCCCAGCCGCTCTCGACGGTCTATATGACGACGCTCCAAATCGTAAAATTGATTTTCTCGATCAGATCTATCGACCGAACGGATGAGTTCGAGCATCACCGTATCGCTGTGTCTACTCGCTCGGCACCTGCAGACCCGCTTTATGATCGAACGCTCGACGTGCCTGCGTCCGTGCATTTCCGGGAGCACCCGACAAGAGAGTGTTGTTGAATCTGAGTCGTATCGTCCGGATCAGGCCACAGTCGGTTGCATGGTGTCGACACATGTGTCCGAACGCACTTGCGTCACAATTGGTCGCGTAATTGTTCATCACCAAGAGAGAGGACCGCGAAAGCCGCTTACCAATTCTCTGGTTCGGCTGCGCTGCAGGCCACAAGGCAAGGCTTCGACGCAGTCGACCGCGGGGCATGTTAGGCACCGAGCGCGACGACATTCCGGGCCAGAACGTGCCATTGGCCGCGATATGCGTCGACGCAGGCCCTTTCCCGTTCCTAGTAAGACTAGTCAGGCGAGGAGCGAAGAGGCGAGGGTGACGATGAGCGCATTTCGGCTGAACTCATCTCAGCCATTGGCAGCAGGCATCTAGCACAGCTGCAAGGGCTCTAGCGATGAGACTAGTCAGCTTCTCGACAGCTCAATGTCCTAGGTTGAAAACGCCTCGAACCAGACAACAAGGCTCGACCTTGATCAGCTCAACCTGGAAGAGGAGAAGCAGCCGATCCCCCTCAAGATGGCGAGCCTTTCGAGGGTTAGATCCGTGCGGGCATCTCGCCGTCTTTGGTGCGCCGAATCGACCAGCATGTTCGGCCCTCCAGGTTGGGCCGCGCTCCATGATTGCCCGCTTCTTCTTGGATATCCTCACAATGAAAGACCGGCTTTGTGAAAGCGGCGCTCCAGCGCATTTTCTTCATTTTGCCATAGGGGGCGACAACAATGAATACAGATCGGACGCAGCTTGACAGCGACGGCTTTTTCTCAGTTTCCGGCTCCGAAGCGTCCCAATCCGAGGCCTCAGAACCCGGCACTCCCGTTGCGGCGCATTGGGCCGAGGCTTTGACGGACGCGCGGCCGTCCGCTCCCACTGCGGCAGGGCCGCAGGGCCAGGTTGTGGACGCGCGGGCGGCTGATGAGGGGCAAGACGAAGACGAGAACCGCCAAACCGCCATTACCCAAACGAGAGCTTTGCCGGAGAATGGTAGTGCGGCGCTAAATCTCTCCTCCCTCTCCCTGACCGCATTGCCCGCCGCCCTCCCGCCCGAGCTTCAGGTCTTTAACGCGAGAGACAATCAATTGGCGAGCTTGCCCGCACTTCCTGAGGGCCTCCGCGTGGTCAATGCAGCGCGCAATCTGCTGACCAGCCTGCCGGCCGACCTGCCATCCCGGCTCCGGTCCCTGATCATCGGCGAAAACTCACTGACAAGTCTGCCTGCCCTTCCGGCAACCCTTCGGGAACTCAGCGCTTACAGCAACCACCTAACCAGCTTGCCTGCGCTTCCAGCCGGGCTGCGGAGCCTGGTCGTCGAGAATAATCAATTGACCAGTCTGCCTGCTCTTCCAACAACGCTTGAGGAGCTCTACGCTGCAAGCAACCACCTGACCAGCTTGCCCGATCTTCCAGCCGGGCTGCGGAGCCTGGTCGTCGATAATAATCAATTGACCATCCTGCCCGCTCTTCCAGCAACGGTTGAGGAGCTCCATGCTGCAGGCAACCAGCTGACCAGCTTGCCTGACCTTCCAGCCGGGCTTCAGAACCTGGACGCCGGTGACAATCAACTGGCCAATCTGCCCGCGCTTCCGTCAACGCTGGGATCTTGTCGCGCCAAGCAACCAGCTTACCAGCCTGCCCGATCTTCCAGCCAGCATTGAAAGCCTGGTTCTCGATTCCAATCAGCTGACCGAACTGCCTGAGCCGCTCCCGTCGGCGATCGAATTGTTAACGGCCAGCGACAATCAACTGGTCCGGCTGCCGGAGCTCCCCGCTTCCCTCGCAGTACTTGATGTTAGCAATAATCGGGTGACGGACGTACCGGCGAGCCTTCTGCAGCTAGCCAGCGATGCGGCCCTCGATTTGACTGACAATCCGCTGCAGGAGGGGGTTCAGAGCAATCTACTGAGAGCAAGGAGTGCTGCGGACTATGCCGGCCCGCGAATTCTTTTCTCGTTGAGCGAAGACGCAATGGAACCTACGCCCCGGCCGCTGCACGAGTTTGTCGCAAACTGGTTTGGGCACGACCTAGCCATGATCGCAACATGGCAAAGCTTCGCCGACGAGCCTGGCGTGCGGGGCTACGCTCGTTTCCTCGACCGGCTTGCCGGCACCGTGAAGTACGGCAATAGCGAATTCCGGCAGGCCGTGGTCGAGGATCTGCGGCAGGCAGCGGCGAGGCCTCGACTGCGGGAGTTGTTTTTCCAGTTGGCCTCCGATGCATGCGCGAGCTGTCAGGATCGGATCACTTTGGCCTGGAACGGGATGCAGACTGCACGTCTGAACGCCGACATCGAGGACGGCCTGTACGACGATCGGCTCGCCGAGTTGCTCCAGCAGGGCCGCGTCATGTTCCGGTTGGAGGCGCTAGACGGAATAGCGCGCCAGGAGGTCAATGTCCTTCGTCACTCCAGACCGGTCGACGAGACCGAAGTCTATCTCGCCTACCAGACCCAATTGCGCGATCAACTGGAGCTGCGACACGTCGCCCCCGACATGCGCTTTTTCACCGTCTCTGGCGTCACCCGCGACGACCTTGAGAGGGCCCTGGCAACGGTGCGGCAGCAGGAAGCGATAGGTTTTGCGGACTATCTAGCGACGCGCTGGCAACCTTGGGAAACGGTGCTGAGGCGCATTGCCCCCGAAGAGCACGCAGCAATGGACGATCGGCTCATCGATGCGATGGGCGAGGAGTTTCAAATTCGGCTGAACCAACGGCTCGCCGAAGTGAGTCTTGCGGGCGATGCTGACGCCGAGCGGATAATCGGACCTCAAATCGTCAACGAGATCGCCCGCGAGATCAAAATCGAGGTGATGCACCGGGTGCTTAGGGCGCACGGCATCGAGCTGTAAGAGATCGGGCAGATCCGTCATACCGATTGCGGTCGTGAGCTCGTGGCCATCACTCAATTCCCCAAAGCTGATCGAGCGACCGAGCCTGCTCTTCCGCCGATGCCAACGTTGCTAAGCTCGTGGGCGACTGAAAAAGCAGGGAAATGACTGACCATACGCCGGTCTACTGAAATTGCCTCCGCGCCGCTCGGCGCCATTGCAATTGAAACGAAGAAGCTCCGACTTACTCGAGCGCTCAATAAACAACGACAAGCCCCAGCATCTTTTGGGGGCCAAGGAGGCGCGATGCTGGGGCCGTCGTAGCCTAATGCAAGAGCAGCAAATAGGCCGCGTTGTTGTGCGCCGCCCGATTTGATTCGTCAAAGCGGCCGGGACGCTCAGCTCCCGTACATCCAGACCATCCGCGGTCGGTTGAAGCTCGCCGGCAGAGTTTGCGCGCCAGTTCGCCGCGGGCAGGCAGGTGAAAGCACTGTGACATCCGGGCGCATCGCCGCCGGCATCAGGTATCTTTCCCGCCTGTAATCGTCAGCGGCCCAGCTTCTCGCCTGAGCGCCGAAGTTCGCCACCGCAGGAAATGGCAGCTTGCTTGTGCGACGACCGACCATCCTCCGGATCGCCAGCCGATAACCCTCCCGTAAGCAGTGTTCTCTCCCGGGCTCCATCCTTGTGTAAGCTGGACCCCGACGAGGCTCGGCGCAGCTCAGGCGATCCGCCGAGCCGTTCCGAAAGGCATGAACTCTGACGCCGAACGGCTCACCGGCGCAAGACAACCAGCTCACTAGATCCCCAGTCGAGCCATCTGAGCTGAAGCGTGCTCCGGGTCGGGAAGGGGCTGCCACGGCTGGCCAGCGGCGGTGCTCAACAAGGACCTACAGAACGCAGGAGTGAGCTTGCCGCGGTGGATCACGACGTTCTCGTGCCCCTCGGCGGCTCGAGCGTTCTGCCAGTGCTGGTTGTAGCCGCGCTGCTCGTCAGACTTCACGTGGCAAGCGGCGAATTCGCGATCGCCCAGCGTTGCCAATTGCCAGGCATGTACCGGCCGCTTGGTATGGATGTGTACCCACATCGGCCTTGGCGTCGCGCCATTGCTCAGCGCCAAGGGCTGTAGCTTGATTTCGAACAGCGTCCCTGGCTCTCCCTTCAAGGCGCGAGGTGGATCCACTGACGCCAGTTCCCCCGCTGCCCGTAACTGTGCAAGGTATTTCTGCGATGGAAACGCATAGGTCTTCATGCAATCGCTCGTGATTGCTGCCTTTCGCGCGCTCAATGACTTTGCCTGCCCCTGAACCTCGGACCCCATCCTTTGAAGCCGGACTATCTTTTCGTGCACTTCGGGCACCTGCGCAGCCGTGAGCAGGCCCCGTCGGCGAGGCTCCTCCAGCGCGACTACACAGGCCTCAATCTCGGAGGACTGCGTCTGCAAGCGCTTGATCACGCGATTCAGGACATGTTCGGCGTCCTCGGGCTTCATCTGGCGCGCTTGCGAGACGGCGCTTTGCTGTGCCCGCAGATCGAACTGCAGCAGCTCGTCCAATCGCTCAAGTAATCCCGGCAGTGCTTTCCTGGAGGGCGGAGCCTGCCACATCTGGAGGTGATCGGTCGCAGCAGATGACGCAGCTGCCTCCTCCGGCGTGGCGAGTTTCTTCGTACCGAGATCCGAGAGCACGATGACCTTTCCCGTCGCGGCCCCGGCGGCATCGGGCCTGGCGAGTTGCGGCGCGGGCGGGCTGGCCGTCGAACTCCCCTCGCCCGCGGCTGCTCCGCGCCTTGCTTTGCCCTTTCTGGGTACTGGAGTGCCTTCACCCACCAGCGCCGTGTTTTCTGGCAGCGCAGCCCAAGCCGGCGGTTCAATTGTCACTTCCGTCTTTGGCTGCAATGCCAGCAGCCGCATGACGTCGTTCGCCGTCACCCAAGCACCGTCCACGATCTCGCCCAGCAACTGCAAAGCAAGGTCAGCTTCCGTTCCAGCCTCCCTCAGGGGGTCAAGCATGCCCCTCAGTTGGGATGCAAATTCCGAAAGCCGTTCCATGACGCCTTCCAGAACGGCGCGGTGCTCGGCGTCGAGCACCGCTCCCCCGCGAACGGCCTCGCCCGTCGAAATAAATGCCGGAAAAACATCTTCAACAAAGGTCCCGAGCAGACGCACCTGCCCGCTGGCTCGCACGTCAGGTGCTAACGTGCTCGCTCGCGACTCAATCAAGAGTCGCGCTAGAGCGATCCGCGATTGCAGATACATGCACCCGGTATTGAGCGCCCAGCCCGTATTGAGCCTGAGTTGGGCCTCTTCGGCCTTGCGCATCTCGGGCGTGCTGCTTGGCAAGTGGGCGGTAGCCGCACAGACTGACTGCATCCGCTCGAAGCGCAGCGCCTTCTTTCCCCAGCAGTCCATGCAGGCAACATACTGGTTCGCGACGCCCGCAAGGACGCGGCTCAGCTGGTCGGGCGGAGCGGTGTCTTTGACCTTGTCGAGCAGGGCTTCTGCTTTCTTTCTCTTGTTCTCAAGTGGGTAAAGAATCCGGGTGGCCACTTCGTTACATTGGTTGCCCGCATCCAGCGTGTCGTCGCGGAGCCGGCGAGCCTGATCGTCGGGCAGGATACGACGCGCCAAATTGGCAGGCAGATTCGCGTAATACTCCAGAACTGTCGAGCCTGCTTCGACCACTCGATCGATCAGCTCTTGCGCCTCTTCCAAGTTGCAGCGTTGCGTGGCCGCTCGACGGCAAGTTTCAAACTTCTCAAGCAGGCTGTCCAAATTTCGCTTTGCTGCCTTGATCTCATTGCGCGTTGGCGCCGCCACATCTGAAGCCGCAGTTCTGTCTTGAGGCCCAGAGCGCATCCGCTCCAGGACGGCATCGAAGGATTGACCGCGTTCCCCAGGGAAGAGACCAGGCCCCAGGCTCGAACGGCTCAATTCCCCGGCGCTGTCCGCTCCCGCCGCCTCACCCTGTGATGGATCAGCTCGGCCAATACCTTTCATACTTCATCTCCGAATAGTCGTGAGTGCGCAGCCTATCTGGATAGGCCGCCTAGCTGACGACTAGCTGACCAAGAGCATTCATCGGGATGCACAAGAAATAAGATCTCGCCTTGAGTTCCACTTCAGTCGCAGCGTGGTCGTGTTGCTGAACTAGCGCATCAGTGCCGGTGTGATCAGCTGAGACGTGACCGGCGCCCGACCTGCCCTACCCACGGGATAGTCCCAGCCCGAACGCCTTGGCTCTGTGCACGCGAGCTGGGCCAAGTCATCCCGAACGCTATAGAGAAGCCAGGAGGGCGCTCGCCTCCTGAAGGCCGATTTTTGGCCAAGCAGAAATGGCCAGCGTATGTCGATCGGCAGACCTGCGCACACGCATCCCGCTATCCAGTAAACAGACTTCGACCGAAGAGCTTACCAAGTCACCAGACGACAGGGCCTCGGTCATCGGGACCTGCTGGGTTGAGAAGCTGGAGATCCTCTGCCGTCCGACGGACCGGTCGGAGGAGCCATAAAAGGACCCGCTTTTCGAGCTCCACCGCGTGATCGAGGAGGACATACTCGCCTCCGACGCCTTTCAGAACGAACTCGTTGGCATGGCTGAGGAGATAAGAGCGCAGCTCCCCCCGGAAATCCGCGACACCTTCGGGGTTGACGAGGTGTCGTTTCGGGAGGCGCTCACGCGCATGGAGCGTGACGGAGCGGAAAGCGTGATGGCGCGCCTTAAGCCTGCCGGACAGGGCGGCTAAGACATGCGCCTGCGCAGCCTCGACCTTACCCGGTACGGGAAATTCGCTGACCACAGTATCGATTTCGGCGAGCGGCCCACCGATCAGGACCTACATGTCATCTACGAACCGAACGAGGCTGGCAAATCGACCGCCTTTACTGCGTCTCTCGATTTGTTGTTCGAAATTGCGACGCAGAGTCCGTTTCGCTTTTTTCCACCAAGCGGATTGGCGGAACACTGGAGTTCGGTGCCGAAAAGCGGGATTTCGCGCGCATCAAACTTCCGCATAACAGCCTGCTTGACGCCGATGATCGCCCTATCCCGGAAAGCGCAATTCGCGGCGACTCAGGGGCATCGACCGTGACGCCGATCGCACCATGTTCTCGCTCGAGGACGAGACGCTCGAGAAGGGTGGCGAAAGCATTCTAGCAAGTAAGGGCGATCTCGGAGAATTGCTGTTTTCTGCGAGCGCAGGCCTTGCTCATCTCAGCCAAGGGCCCATCGATCTCAGGAGCGAGGCAGATGGCTTCTACACATTGCGGGCACGCAGCGGCGCGCTCGTGGACCTCAAGACGCGGCTCGTGGAGCTGAAGGCAGAGCGGGAGAAATTCGACCCTCCGGCCTCGGATCACGGGCGGCTCGTTGAAACTAGGGATCGGTCCAAGGCGCATTATGATGAGGCCGACTCCGAACGCACCCGCACTCGTGACGCATTGACGAGATCCAGCGCCATCTCGCGGCAATGCCACGGCTTGTGGCACTGCGAGGCATCCGCGCGAGCCTCGCTTCGCTTGCGGATGTACCCGAGGCCCCACCTGGCTGGACGAGTGAGGTGCCCGGTTGAAGAGGGAGGAGATCGAGCTCGGCGTCCAGATGGACGCCATCAACGACGAAGTCGGCCGGCTTGCTGAAGAGATCGCGTCGATCGTGGTGAACGAGGCTGCCCTGCGGCTCGCCGAACGCATGGAACGGCTCGCTGAACTGCGAGCACGCCATGTGACTGCGGAGAAGGATGTTCCCGAGAGGCGGCTGCAACTTCGTGAGGTCGACCGCGCCATTTCGGTAATCCTGCAAAGGGCCTTTTCAAGGGTTAATTTGCCGACGGCCGCAACCGCTATCGCGCCGCCGTCGAGACCGGCACCGATTGCCCGACGCGCAACTATTACGGTGACAATCTGCTGGGATACCTCATCAGCCTGAACTTGAAGCGTTGAGACCCCGCCGAGAGGCCGCGCGCGATGTGTGCGGCGCGGGCAGTCTAACAGTTCAGGGAGCGACAGGGGGCGGCCGCGCAGACCAAGGGCGCGGTGGCACGGCGAGGAGAAAATAAGGCGCCTCCACGCGGATACGTCCTGTCTTATGGTGGTCGCGCCGAAATGGTCGCGCAGCTTCAGGCAGGCGCAACCATCACCGCCTTTCCAACTCCGAGTCGCGACTCGTGATAGCTTCTTCGTCAGCTTACCGACAGGTAAATGCTTCAGAGGTTACAACGTATCGTACGTGGACTGGGTCTACTCAGTCCTGGCAAGGGAGTATGGAATGCATCCTTTTGAGGCAGGACAGATTCTGCGCGGTCGAGGATGCCAAGCGAGAATTAGGTGCCGAGGTCCATAAGGAAATTGCCCGCGAGATCAAGGGCGCTCTAAGGGATAGGGTACTCAATGATTACGGCCTCAGGCTGTGAAGCAGCCTTTGACTGCAGGAGGCTGAAAATCCGCATGAGACGTAGCGCTGTACATCAGACTGCGGAGCGCCGGCTTAGAGACCCGGCGCATTGCTCAGGTGAGCGGCTAAAATTCGCGCAAGTAGCGGTGAGAGTGGAACGCTCTTCCCCGATGCCACAACTGCGCGAAAACCGCCGGAAAACAACGATTCCAAAAAGGCCGGGGTCAATTTCGTGACCACCGCCGTTTACCACCGATAGGCGCGCAACGCGCGGTAAGCATCAGAACAGCCAGGCAGCCATGGTAAAACCGTTCCCGTCGAAGACTCACATCGGCAATCATATGCTGCATCCGGAAACCCTGATGCTGACCTATGGCTATGATCCCCAATTGTCGGAGGGCGCCATCAAGCCGCCGGTGTTCCTGACCTCCACCTTTGTGTTCAAGACTGCCGAGGACGGGCAGGACTTCTTCGACTACGTCGCCGGTCGGCGCGAGCCGCCGGAAGGCATGGGCGCGGGCCTGGTCTATTCGCGCTTCAATCATCCCAACAGCGAGATCGTCGAGGACAGGCTCGCGATCTACGAGCGCACCGAGAGTTGCGCGCTGTTCTCGTCCGGCATGGCGGCCATCGCAACCACGATCCTGGCCTTCGTTCGCCCCGGCGATGTCATCCTGCACTCGCAGCCGCTCTATGGCGGGACGGAGACCCTGCTGACGAACACGCTCGCGCGCCTGTCGATCGGCGCCGTCGGCTTTGCCGACGGCATCGACGAGACGGCGGTCAAGCAGGCCTCGGAGGAGGCGATGCGCAAGGGGCGGGTTTCGATGATCCTGATCGAGACGCCCGCCAATCCGACCAACGGCCTCGTCGACGTCGCAATGATCCGCCGCACCGTCGATGCCATCGGCAAGGCGCAGGGACACACGCCGATCATCGCCTGCGACAACACGCTGCTCGGGCCGGTGTTTCAGCGGCCCATCGAGCACGGCGCGGACCTGTCGCTGTATTCGCTGACGAAATATGTCGGCGGCCATTCCGACCTGATCGCGGGCGCCGCGCTCGGATCGAAAGCGATCATGAAGGGCATCAAAGCGCTGCGCGGCGCCATCGGCACCCAGCTCGATCCGCATTCCTGCTGGATGATCAACCGCTCGCTCGAGACGCTCAGCCTGCGGATGGAGAAAGCCGATGCGAATGCGCGGCTCGTGGCGGATTTCCTGCGCGACCACCCGAAGGTCGCCAAGGTGCACTACCTCGGTCATCACGAGCAGGGCTCGCTCTCGGGCCGCGTGTTCGCGCGGCAATGCCTCGGCGCGGGATCGACTTTCTCGTTTGACATCGCCGGCGGCAAGGAGGCGGCGGTGAAATTCCTCAACGCGCTGCAGATTCTCAAGCTGGCGGTGAGTCTCGGCGGCACGGAATCGCTCGCAAGCCTGCCGGCGACGATGACCCATTCCGGCGTTCCCGCCGACATCCGCCAAAAAATCGGCGTGCTCGATTCCACGATCCGGCTGTCGATCGGCATCGAGAACCCGTCGGACCTGATCGCCGATCTCGCGCAGGCGCTGAACGCGGCTTGAGCGCGGGAATCAACGCGGATTGGACGCGCGGCACGCTGACATGATCGCCGCCGCGACCTCATTGCTCTGCGCGCACGAGAGCTGCCGCACGAGGCAGACGTAATAGCCCTTGCTCGATGCGTTCAGCAGGAAATCGCCAGCAGGCCGTCAATCTCACTCGACTTCGAGCCATTCGGAGACGGCGCGACCCGTGCGCCAGTTACAATGCACAAAAGATATGAACGAAGGTAGCGCCCAAAATCGTCAAGTTGGAGCCTGGCGACGCGGTGACGGTCACTCGCATCGACCGCTTGGTGCGGTCTCTCTTCGATCTGTTTGCAATTGTTCAGCGCATCAACGATAGCGGCGCCGTGTTCCCCTCTATCGCGGAGCCTTGGGCCGATACAGGCACCAGCACCGGCCGCATGATGCTGGCCGTCATGGCGGGCATGGCCGACGCGGAGCGCGACCTGATCCGCACCCGAACGGCGGAAGGCAGAGCCAGGGCGACCGCCCGAGGCCAGCACATGGGCCGCCCGCCGAGGCTCACGCCGGAACAGAAGCGCGAGGCCTTGGTCCGCCGAGAAGCTGGCGAGGCCCTGGCCGAGATCGGCCGCAGCTACAACGTCAACCGGTGACCATCACGAGGCTCAAACCATGACCGGCTTCGAAATTGCTGGCGCGGTTCTTAAGCCGGTCTACTAAATGTTTCAGATCGTTCGCGGCCTTTTAACCGGCAGGAAGGATGCCGGCGTCCACGGTTCCGGCTATCCAAGCCAACCCGTAGACGCGGCATCGGAGTTGCTGTTCAGGCCTTTTCGGCATCTCAGGCGTTTGCAAGTCGAGACGTGAGCCTGACATGTCGCTTCTCACGGGGACTTCAAGCGTCTGCCCGGTCGATGAGTAGCCTATTGCAAATGCTTCGCGTTGATCGAGCCATCTGCACAGCTTGAACAAGATAGTTCAGATCAATCCACCCCGACGGCGCACCGGCGGCCGGGGACTGGCGCGACCAGGGCCTACGCTTCAATCCGCACGGGGAGAGCCGAATAGCCGTGCACAAAGTTAGATGCAATTCGCTCGGGTTCGCCGACGATCACGATCTCCAGTCTCGCATCCAAAATCTCTTCCCAGAGGACTCTCAACTGCAGTTCCGCAAGATGTCGACCAAGACAGCGATGGATTCCGAATCCGAACGAGAGGTGCTGCCGTACATTCTTCCGGTCGATCGCGAAACTGTTGGCGTTCTCAATGATCTCTTCGTCTCTGTTGCCGGAGATGTACCACATGACGACCTTGTCGCCTTTCCGGATCTGTTTTCCGCCTACGATGCTGTCGACCGCGGCAGTGCGGCGCATATGCGCGATCGGTGTCTGGTATCGGATAATCTCGGACACGGCGCTCGAGACCAGCTTGGGATTGTCGGCTAGTTTTCGCAGTTCGGAGGGGTACTGGCTCATGAACAGGAGGCCACCGGTAATCGAGTTGCGCGTTGTATCATTTCCCCCAACGATCAACAGAATCAGATTCCCGAGAAACTCACTCGGCTTCATATGGCGTGTGGCGGGCGAATGCGCCATCAAGGAAATCAGGTCGAGGCGCGGCTCGGCATTAATGCGCTCGTTCCAAAGCCCTGTGAAATAGTCCAGACATTCTGATAAGATTGTGCTTCGCTGGTCCCAGCTGTCGATCGCATGGCCTGCTTTTGGAGTCGTAACAGCTACGTCTGACCAATAGGTCAGTAGTCGCCGGTCCTCAAATGGAAAGTCGAAGAGCGTAGCGAGCATTTGCGTCGTCAACTCTATCGAGACCATGTCTACCCAATTGAAGGCTTCATTGCGCGGCAAGCCATCGAGAATCGCCCTGACCCGAGAGCGTATCAAGGTTTCGAGCTTCGTCAGGCTTTCCGGTCCGACGATCGGGCTCACGGTATTACGCTGCTCGGTGTGCTTGGGAGGCCCCATCTTGATGAAACTCTGGGTCCAGTGCTTATCAGGCACGTCGACAATAGTGACACCTTGCTCCGATGAGAACGCTTTGTGGTTTGTGTCTACCGCTACGATGTCCCGATACTTCGTCACGGACCAATATGGACCATGAGGGCTGTCTTTGCAGTAGTGAACGGGATCTTCTCTTCGCAGCCGGTCAAAGAAACCCCATATGCTGTCGTCTTGAAAGCGCCTGCCTTCGCTTACATCCAACTCGCTCAGCGGGATAATGTCATCTGCTTCATGATCTTCTGATCGCCTGCTCATGATCATCTCCGCAGATTTTGCTCCCGAGAGGTTATAGATCTAGGGTCACGATTCACCGTTTCGCGCTGCCGTGAGCGTTTGGCTGCGACGGGCCGCCCAACCAGACTATCTCAAAGCGCGGCTGGCCTCGCCCTACCATGTCGGGCAGTAAGGATCGCATTGACTTTCCGACCCGATCCACTCAATCAGTGAGAGCTGTCACCACGAGTTGGACGAGGGCTGCGCGAAAGCCAACATCCAATCGAATACACACTCCCAAGCTAGCCAGCCTTTTTGCGACCTCTCACTGCCGTTTCGAGCCCAGGGAGACCGATTGAGGCGGCTCGGCAGTCTGCCGCCCATCTGGTGATCTTGGCCGAGGCAACCCAAGGCGGCGAAGCTGGAGGCGGCAATCTTTCCGTCGCTTGGATAGTAGTTCCCGAATTGGGGTGTCCTGTGGGGTAACCTGAGAAAGAGGGGGGTGCGAGGAGGCTCTGAAATGCGGACGCGAGCAGGTGCAGGTAAGGTCCGCAGCTCTGCAAGTTGAGCGCCGGTGAGGCTTCAAACCTGATGCGGTGTCCGCCTGTGGAAGGCTCGGACACTGTAAAATGGAGGCTGAAGCCTTGCACCGAAACGCTGCAGAAGCCGTTTCGGCCTGGGAACGCGGGAGGCGGGGCAAATCGGAGCAACCGCGCAGGACGGAGCGCCGTCCCGACTAGTCGCCGAAGCCAAACGCCTTCGCGACAAGGTCGAGCAGCAAAACCTGGGGCAGCCCGCCCGAGGCAAATGTGCGAACAGCACGTCAGTGTGAGATCGGCGCTAAAATGCGCCGATACGCTGAGATCTCCCGCCCCATGATCAAGTCGCGACCTTTTCCCGCCTAGATAGATGTGTTAGGTTATCCTCTCTTTAATAGTGGAGGAAGTGATGAGCCATGACCGGATCGTTACGGCGGCCATCATCGCCATTGGCGCCCTCAACACGGTGCTCGCAGCGATAGCGCTCTTGTCGTTCTGAGCAGCGCAATTTTCTCATGCGACAAGAAGCCATCTCAATTGGCGTCTTCTATCATTCACACAGCGTATGGCCCGATCGCGTATACGGAACGCGGTCTCCGTTTGGTCCGCTCCGTGGCGTCAAGCATCATGCAGCCCTATCTTCTTTTCAGTCCGCCGGTTCGAAATCGTGAGTGGGTCATCCGCTACCGGGTCTAGCGGCTTCGGGGTACCTGTCCACCGCACCCCTTAAGAGAGTAGTTACCACTCACTGTCATCATTTCCATATTCGTTCGCCATTGGCGGCAGCCAATCTGAGAACATCTAATTTTTCGACACGCCCGGTTGGCGGTCTCTTTCAGGAGAGGCCCAATGTTCAAGGGCTTCACGGTGGCAGTTGCGGCGCTGGTTTTCACAACGCAACTGGATCAATCCCTCACGCACGGTCGGTACACCGACGCGGCGATCGCTATGCTCCGGCACATCAGGCATGCGTTTGGCTTTTGAGAAACCGGAGCGCGTGATGAAAGCATATCATGGGCTGATCTCGATTCGGAGGAGCAACGCGCCATAGCGATATTGGGATCTGGGCTTTGTGTCGAGCTGTGTGATCGCTTGCTCTCCTAAGCTTGAGGCAACTCGGTCTGATCGGAGTCTGCGATTTGAAAGCTGCCGCGCACGAGTTCCGGAGGCGCGTTGTCTTGAGCGAACTCGGGTAACCATCAGGTGATGATCAGATGATCAAAGCGCGGATCTGACATGGCGGTGCGCGACAAGACGCCCTCACCGCACCGATTTTTGGTTCGTCAGGGGGCTAAGGGGCTGGATGGTTTACGTTCGGCAACGGAAGCGGCCGGCTCTGGTTGGGATTAGTTGGGGGGCGGTCGATTTGACCAAAGAGCAAGCCGATCGCCTCGAGCGGAGATTGAGGGACGAGCACGAGCGGGACTAGCGTAAGCCCGGTCAGAGCCCTCGACAGCGAGACGGATGAGTGGACATCCTCTTCATCTTGCCGATCAATGCCGAAAAGATAATACCGACGGCGCCCGCCTAGCTTGCTTCGTTCTTTGGACAGACTGATCTCGCGAATCGTCATCTCGCCCACAGCAACAGCTGTCAGTCACCCAGGACTATGAACCTCAATCACTCTTTTGAGATTAGTCGCAGTTTAGATCGCCATGATCGACTCGATCAAGCCAAGCTTCCTAAGCGCGCAGTTGAAGCCAGTCTCGGCAAGGTGTTGTTGGTCGCAGGTGAAATTGATGTTGGAAATCAGGCGCGAGATCGGCATAGCTGCGCCCCCGTGCTTGATCTGGCGGAAGCACAAAGAGTCTCTCAGCCGCTGAATAGGCCGCGGAACGCGATGATGTTTGTAGGCTGTACCTCCAGGAAATAGCAGTCACGGGAGTGCCAACCTCCTGTAAAAATTCGTCTTTAGCGCAACTATCGACTATCCGGTCAGCGCCGCTTCGGAGCCGAGTTTATGCTTTGGCGTTGCCGAAGATGCGCCTTGCTTCCGACGTCTCCGCTTTGGGTTGAAACCGGTAAACTCATCCCGAGCAGATGTTTTCCGCTTGGCCCTCGTCAGCCGACATGGCGTTATTGGTTCAAGCCCTAGCTCATTCCCCTTTTACCAACTCGAAAGCTACGAACGTAGTACCCATGTCGCTGAACGGCCGACTTTATCTCGTCGCTGACTTTGAGAACTCTAATTCTGCTCTTGCGCCATTTATTTGATGAGTAAAGTGCGGGTATCGCAGACCCGTTGCTTATGACAAGGAAGTCCCGCCTGTTATTGCGATAGACATCAAACATGTCACCCTCGCGGAAATGTCGAATAGAGCAAATATTTTTGGTAGCGACCGCGCCAGCTTAGTGCCCTGGGCGCCCGAGGGGGTAGTAGTCTGGGATGCATGCTGGTTAGACTTCGCGGCCAGTGAACGTCGGGGAAATGTTAGCGCGCCAACCGATCAGCTCAGATTTCTTTTTGCATGCTGTTTACATGCCACGCCAGTGTACCAGTTCCGTGAAGGCCATGCGGTGAAAAATGGTCTAGCTACGAGTGCTTAGGCAGGTCGATCCAGAGATCCGGAGCACCATTTAGGAGGGTATCCTGATCTGGAACATAGATACTATCGAAAACCCTCAGACCATGAGCCGTTGCCGCCCCAATGATGATGAAAGGGAGCTTGACCTGCTCTAGATCTTCGAAGCTGTCAGCGCCGACAATCCGAAGAAAATCGAATTTAAACCGTCGGAACTTTATGTGAGATGCAGCCGACGCTACAAGGTCCTTGACGCTCGACGCTCCTCGGACGATCTCTTCCCTTAAATGGTTGAGTGCCGTGAAGAGGCACGACAGCTCATCAAGCTCAGACCGGCTAAATCGCCTCAAGCGCGACGAAATTGGCACTCCATTCTTGTATCTCACGGTCGGCACAAACCTTATCTCGCAATCGAGAAGGAAGTCCGCAACGGCGCGCTTCACCAGGATCGCCTGACCGATATCTTTCAGGCCGAAGTAGCTGCGAGTTGGCCGCGCATAGCAGATCCAACGGACCGCACCGGTTACGGCTTCCTTCAAGCACGCCTCAGGCCCATCTAAACGCAAATGATAGTCACCTTGCGATACGAACGTTCGATAGCCAGGCGGAAACATTTCGGTGTCGCTCGAGGAAATCACGGCAGTCGCTCCCGAACGTAGGGCAAGTCCAATATCATCGTCCAAATTGAAATCGTAGCTCCCACCTGGTCTAAGCTGGATTTTGTTCGGGTACACTGTGACAATCGCGACGTCATTCTCCAAGGCCGCTCTTCTGATCAGTTCTGCATGCCCAAGATGCAGAGCGCCCAGAGTATGTACCGTGCCAATGGTCTGACCTGTTCTTGCGACCTCTCGGATGAACGCCTTGCCTGCGGAAAGACCTGCCAGATGCATGTTCTTACTCCAGTTTTCTTGAACGCCAAAAGAGTGGAGCGCTTGGATCTCGGAAGATGCGCGGCCTTGGCATCCCGTGTGGGCCGCGCACGCAGACGAGCTCCAAAGAGCTTCAACGCCCGGCTACAGCTCGAACCACCGCATCAAGCTGATCTAAGCTCATGGGCACTGTAGCTCCCGCTGTTCTTGCGGTTTTCAAAGGAGTCAGGTTGACCCTTCTCGACCACGTCGCATCAACTTTGAGAGTTCAGCCAGATAGTTCGATGGCTCGCTCAGCTGATCCCCCTCCAGAGCGACCTGCAGTCCCCGACAACGGTCAGCAAAAAACGGAGGCTCGAAAGTGGTTATCTTAGCGCCTGAAAAGTCGACTTTCACGAAGCTGGCCTGGAATGGCGATATCCCACTCAGATTCGTATCGCGCAGGGACGATTGGTTCATGCGAACGTATGCGGCCCGTGTTGCCTCCAGGTTGCTATCGGTCATACCCGCGGCGAGATATGCCTGAACGAGATTGGAGCCTTCGAGATTTGCGTGACCCAATGCCATTGATTGCGGCGGATCACCGGTGATCATCGACCTGTAGAGGTAAGCCTGTGATAGGTCCGCATGTTCGAGATCGCAGTCGCGCACAAAGGCGCAGCGGCCGCGAAAACCGGTGAGTTTGGCGGCTCGCATTGTGCTCCCTGTTATCGAAATGCTCTCACCTGATGCCTGAGATAGGTCCGCTCCGTCCAGCTGACAGGAATGAATAGAAGCACTGTTGAGCACAGCACCGGCGAGGTTCGCGTCAGACAGGCCTACGGACAGAAGCCGCGCCTCGGTGAGGTCTGCCTGTTCCAGCTCAGCGCTCGCGAGATTTGACAGGTGAAGATCAGCGAATGGGGCGCTCAGGGCCCTCGCCCGAATCCGCCCGCTCACCTTTGAGAGTCTCAGATACGGAAGATGAGCACCTTGCAAGACAAGACCATCGATGGAGGTGGGACGCACGATCGATAAACAGTCGCCCTTTGACTGGAAGAACGAGCAATCCGCCAGATGCGTCTTCGTGATCGTGACTTGGCTCAGCTTAGCAAAGCGAAAGGAAGCGGAAGGAAGGAAGCATTCATTGATAGTTGACCCCTGCAATTCCGCGCCATCGAATACAGCATCACTCGCGTCGCACTGATAAAGGAGGAGCCCGCTGAGCATCGCGTTGTCAAAGCGTGTTCTTTTCATACTGCAACCATGAAACAGGCTGCCGGTTGCATCAATTACATTGCGCAGACTGGCGTCATCGAAGTTGCAGACCTGCGCTGCCATGGCGTGCATATAGGCAAAATCAAGCTTGGCGCCAAGGAAACTTGCCCGCTCTAGCCCCGGACAGATAAGGTTCGCCTCAGAAAGGTCTGCACGATCCAACTTTGCTCCGTACAGCTGCGCGCGATTGAGGGTACAGCGCCGCATCGGGAAATCTGAGAGGTCGTGACCGCTAAAGTTCTCGGAGGATAGCTGCAAACCAATCCCGGTCCTTTTGATCGCCTCCTCGGTTCGCCTGCCGACAGCAGCCACTGCGCACAGCCTATCGGCAGCTCGGCTCCAGTACCGAACGAACTCGCCATCTGATGAAAGCTCGTTCTTCGGATCTGAGCAATGCTCCGCCCCTTCATTCACGGTGCACTCGATATCAGCGCCGATCCTATGCGACATGCCGAGAGTTCCGTATTGCCGGATTTCGGAGGTCCTTTTATTGACCTCTTTGTGCTGGGCGTGCACCCACGCTATGCGCTTTGTGGTGAACTCGTCTGCGAATTGGCGACACGATGCGCCGATGAGGCTTCTGTTGCCTGTTCTTCGCAGCCGACGCTTGAACACGTCAGCCGCATCCTAGTCATGCGTCCCCACCGCTACTCGGCGCGATTGTTCACCAAGCCCGCCAACCTCAATAACGATCTGTCCGTTGACAGTGCCGATATATCCGACAGTGCGATTTATTTCGTCAGCTCTGGGAAACTCCACATCACTCTCCATCAAACCGAATGCGCAAAATTCTAGGTCTTCTTTTTCAGAATGGACCCGCGGCTTGCGGGCGGAAAAGTGATCCTTCATCAACGGCTGCACTCAACCCGCCATCACCTTATCGGTAGCAACGACCGTGCCAGCCTCGTCAGTCGAAATTAGCGAACTGAATAGGGCGTCATGAATTCAAATTGACGCCGAATGTTTCGAATCTGACAAACACGGTCTTTGTCGGAACCGCACAGTGGCTAGGCTATCGTGAAAGCGAAGATTCCGAGCTCGTTTGCAGGAGAGCAAGAGCCGCACTCCTTGCGGGCAGGCAATTGATGGCTTGCAACTCCACAGGTGCGGGTCGTCGGCCTCTTGCTTAGCCTATATTCGAACTCGGCCGGGCCTGCTTCGCGCGCCGGCCGGTCCCCTGTTTTAACCCGTGATCCACAGATTGTCCTTTCCGAGCAATGAGCAAGGGCGCAATCGCGACCAAATCGCGGGCAAACGCGGCTGCCCCCGCGATCGGCGACAGACAATTTTGGAGAAAGGAAGTCGAATTCGAAGGCATTCACGCGATGCCTTCTTCGAGGATCGTAGCTGAATGACCACTCCGTCCAACACGCACAAGGCGCGGCATGGCCGCGATAAGGCTCTTGGTATAATCAGACTGTGGATTTCGAAAAATCTCTTCAGTGGTGCCACTATCGACGATTCTCCCCCGGCGCATAACTATGACGCGGTCGCTGATATGACGAACAACACTGAGATCATGCGAGATGAAGAGATAACTTACGCCGAGGCGGTCCTTCAGATCGCCGAGCAGGTCCAAGACCTGCGCCTGGATTGAGACATCGAGCGCCGAAACGGGTTCATCGCAGACGATAACGGCAGGATTTGATGCAATCGCGCGGGCTATCGCAACGCGCTGGCGCTGGCCGCCCGAGAGATCGAGCGGCCGTCGGTCCAGCAAGGCCTCGGATAGTCCGACCATATCGAGCAGCTCAATAACGCGCTCGTGCCGCTGCCGTTTCTCGACGTCGCCCGAAAGACTATCGGATATGATGCGTCCGGCCGTCCATCGTGGATCAAACGAGCCAAGAGGATCTTGGTAGATGATCGATATTGCCCGCCGCCGAGCCCGCCGTTCGCGTTCCGCGAGCGTGCTCCAAGGCCGGCCTGCAAACTGAACGACTCCATCGTCAGGCTCATCCAGTGCCATGACCATGCGCGCCATCGTCGATTTTCCTGATCCGGACTCACCGACGATGCCCAAAGTCTCTCCGAATCGCAGTTCGAAGGAGACGCCGTCCACAGCCGCCCGTGAAGTGCCATCCGGGCCCTCAAAGCGCTTCACCAGACCTGTCGCTTCGAGCAGGATGGAACGAGCTGGCGGCAACGATTGCACGGGCGGCTGTGTTTGCCGGCCAGGCAAGCGCAGATTAGTCGATGGTGAGAGACGTGAGCCGCGCGGCCGGCCTGATGGCACAGCGTCCAGCAGCTGACGAGTATAGGGGTGTCGCGGATCTTTGAATATCTGGACGGCGGGGCCACGTTCGACGACCTCGCCTCCTCGCATGACGAGGATCTCATCCGCCACGCGGGAGACCACTGCCAGATCGTGACTGATCAGGATCAGCGCCTTGCCCCTGGCTTTGGTTTCCTGGAGGAGTGCCAGCACATGAGCCTGCGCCATCACGTCGAGCGCGGTAGTCGGCTCGTCGGCGATGAGGACGCGTGGATCGAGTGCAAGAGCCGCCGCGATGAGAGCTCGCTGACGCTGACCGCCGGATAATTGATGCGGCAGCTGCTCGGCCTTCGTCTCCGGCTCAGGGACACCGACGAGCTTAAGGAGAGCAATGACCCGCTGCGCGAGCTCCTCGCGGGATGATACCGCATTGTGGAGGAGTAAGCCTTCACCAACCTCTTTGCCGATCAGCCGAAGTGGATCAAGCGAGACGAGTGCATCCTGTAATACGAAGCCAATCTTGTTGCCGCGGATGCGTCGCCAGGCACGATCGTTAAGGCCGATCAGGTCCGTCCCCTCGAAGCTCAGCTGGCGTGCATGAACATTGGCGTGGCGACCAGCAAGGCCTATGAGAGCCCGCGCACTTACGCTCTTGCCCGAGCCGGATTCACCGACAATCGCAAGACATTGTCCCGGCCGCAGGGAGAAGGATATACTGCGCACAGCCGCTTTCTGGGCGATGCCGCGCCCGAAGGAAACACGCAGCGAATCGGCTGTGAGGAGGTCTGCCTGCTGCAAGAGAGGCTGGGGGCCGCCCTGGGACATTCACGTTTTTCCTTCTAGACGGTCCTGTAGATGGCGCCCGACAATGGTGACGCTGAGAGCAAACGCCGTCACCGCCAAACCGGGTATGATCTCCAGCCACCAGGCGTAGATCACATAGTTGCGCCCGGCATTGAGCAGCGCGCCCCATTCAGGGGCCGGGGGAGCGACGCCCAGGCCTAGAAAAGCAAGACCCGAGGCCCATATAATCGCCTGGCCTACGCCGATCGTCATCATTGCCGTCAGCGGGCTCATGGCGTTCGGAAGAATATGCCTCCAGACAATACGGGGAAATGGATGACCCAGCACCTTGGCGGCCTCCACATACCCTGTCCCTTTGATGGCAAGCATCTGGCCCCTGATCATGCGCGCATAGCCTGGCGCTGTGCCGATTCCGACAGCTATGACCTCAGTCACTACCGACGGGCCAAAAACGGTCACGAACACAAGGGCGAGCAAGAGCGTGGGAATCGCGAAGAGCACGTCGACAATCCGGCTAAGAATGCTGTCGACTACGCCACCAGAAAGCGCTGCGGCGACGCCGAAAACGATGGCAATGGACATGCTCAGCGCCGTTGCGCCAAGTCCGATGGCGAGGGATTGGCCCGTTCCCTCGACTATTCGAGAGTAAAGATCTCGCCCCAATTGATCAGTTCCCAACCAATGAATGATCGACGGAGACTGCAATGACGATCTCAAATCAATAGCGAGCGGATCGTGCGTCTGCAGTACCTTTGGGGCCATAGCCGCGAAGGCAAAGAGGCCAATTATGATAAGAGAGACGGTAACCCGGAAGGGAACATGGCGCGTGATTGCCAGGACTTCTTTGAGCGAACGAGATATGGTGACTTCGGCGAACATGCTCATGTCAGCTTGATCCTCGGATCGACCAGCCGGTAAGTCAGATCGACGATCAAATTGGCAATAACGAATACGCTCGCAGAGATCAAAACAGCTCCCGAGACAATCGGAACGTCTCTCGAGGACGTTGCAGCGACGAGGACTCCACCTAGGCCTTGACGGGCGAAAACCACCTCGATCAAAATCGCGCCCGAAAGGAGTTTGCCGAGCGCCCAGCCTGACAAGGTAATCCCGGGCAATGCGGCGTGGCGGAGGACATGGCGAAGCCTGACGCCAAAATCACTCATACCTCTGGCCCGCGCGGACGTGACGAATGGCTGCTCGAGCACGCGCGTGAACTCGTTCTGAACGACTTGTCCGAAAAAGCCCGAGAGTTCAAGAGCCAACGCAAGTGTCGGCAGAATGAGCCCGACCGGAGAATTTCCACCGATGACCGGAAGAATGCGCAGCTTTACCGCAAAAACAACCAGCAAAATTGTGGCCAGCCAGTAAGGCGGCACTGTTGCCAAAAAGACTTGCGTGTCATTGAGCAGCTTCGACCATATGTTGTCTCTGCCGGCGATGAACAAGGTTGTCAGGATGGCGATAATCCATGCGATCAGCAGCGCGGCGACCGCCAGAATAATCGTAGGCCCAATCTGCTCCGTGATGATCCCTGCGACAGGCCGATGCTGCTGGTAGGATTCACCAAGATCTCCATGTAGGATTCCCAGTATGTATTTTCCGTATTGAACCACGAGCGGTTGATCAAAGCCGTATTTCGCATTGATCGCCGCGAGTTCTGCCGAGGATGCCGGTCCGACGTTGCCACTTGTCACATTAATGATGATCTGGGCGCGATCGCCAGGCAGCACACACTGAATTAAGAACGCAAACGTTGCGGCAGCCCACACCACCACCACGCCGGACAATATCCGGCGCGTAAACCAAACAATGGGATGATGGGTTGCTATCTTCATGGCATCATTTCTTGTCGTCGAAATGCGCATCATAGAAGACAGGTTCGCCAACTGACCCACGGTCCAGCCAAACGTCTTTCAGGGTCGGCTTGGTTGCCAACGTTACGTCCAGCACAGTAAGGCCAATAGCGGGTGCCTCATCCACGATCTTCCGTTCCGCCTGCTGATAAAGGGCGGTACGTTCAGCTCCATTGAAATTCTGTTCCGCCCTTTGAATGATGTCCCAAAGCATCAAATCCTGGTAGCGTGAGGGATTGAAGCGATTGGGCTCGCCATTCTGATCGGGCTTCCACGAGATCCGGAATATCTCAGCGCCGGGGGCAACCCAATAGAGGAGAACGACCTCATAATCATCGGGTCCGAGGTTTTTCCCGGCGAAGAAGTCAGCCGGATTGGTGGGCTGAAGACGTACGTCAAAACCGGCCGCCTTCGCCTGCTGCTGGACAACTTGCAAGGCTTGCTCGCCATCCGGCTTCAGAAAGGCGTACGAATAGGAAATGCGCACGATCAGCGGACGACCGTTCTTGACGCGAATGCCGTTAGGATTTCTCTCAGTCCAACCAGCCTGATCAAGCAGCTGATTGGCTTTGCGATTATCGTACCCATAGGACTGCCCGAGTTCAGGCAGGTATTCCGGCGAGCTCTGGCTTAGCGCACCGTTGCCTTCGAACGGTAAAGAGCCGAGGAAGGATGTGCCGACCGCGGCCTTTCGGTCAGTAGAATAGGCAAAGGCCTTGCGGACGAGCACGTCGTCAAATGGGGGCCGGGCCGTATACAAAGCGAGGCGCAGAGGGGTGCCCCCGGTCAGGTGCCGCAATACTGGAAAGCGGGAGTTGGCGTCCTTCCATGCGACAGCCGGAATGTCGTATATGGCATCGGTCTCGCCCGCGATCAGCGAACCGTATCGGACAGTCTGATCTGGCAGAAACTTCCAACTAATCCCGTCAACGTAAGCCGGCCCTTGATGTTTTGCGGTGGCCGGCGCCGAATTGTAGTCGGGATTGCGGCGGAAGGTGACTTCTCGCCCATGGTGCCACTTATCGACAATGAATGGACCTGAACCGACGGGGTTCTCGCAATTGACCGCAAGTCCACGTTTGAGTGCCGATGGCGAGAGAATGCCTTGTGAGGATTGGGCGAAGACGTTCAGCAAGGGCTGGAACGGCACCTTCAATTTTACTTCCAATCTCAGAGGAGCAATCGCCCTTGCCGATTCGAAGCTCTCGCCGAGATAAGGAGCAGCAGTCGGATTGCGAAGATCGGGGTTATTGCTGAGCCATCCGTTGATATTGTCAGCGATGGCGTGCGCATCGAGGGCGGTCCCGTCAGTGAACTTTACATTCGGCTTTATCTCGAATGTGTACACCTTTTTGTCGTCGGAGATGGTCCAAGACTCGGCCAGCCATGGCAAGATCTTGCCGTCCTCGTTGCGCGCAACCAGATTATCGCTGTACTGGCGTTGCAGATACCATTGCTGCACCCATCCTCCGAACAGGCAGGCAGGCTCTTGAAAATGCCCGTAACGAATAACGCCTCCTCGCTTGACGCTGCCGGCAAAGCCTTCCTGCGCATGAACGCTGGGTGCCAATTGGGACAGGCCCAGGAGCATGACAAGGGTAGCCGCTACTGTTCTTGCTTGACGGTTGGACTTGCCAGTGAAGCGCCTCGCTGACCGCGCATTGGCTAAATGCATATCCAGGCTCCAGAGATTTGGTGTTGAGGAAGCGTCAGAGCGGTGAGCTCGCTGTGGCTCGTGCCGGCTCGAACGGAGTAGAGATGCCGAAATGCTCTCGCAGTGTCTGTCCCAGATATTCTTTGCGAAAGAGCCCGCGCTTCTGCAGGATGGGAACCACATTGTCGACAAACGCTGAAGTGCCATCGGTGAGAACATCCGGAATGATGTTGAAACCATCGACCGCGCCGGCGCGGAACCATGCCTCAATCGATTCCGCGATCTGCTCGGGTGTACCCACAAGCAAGCGGTGGCCAAAAGCTTGAACGCTGCTGATGATCTCGCGAACCGTCCGACCTTGACGCGCCAGAGCTTCAATCGTGCGATGGTGACCGACAGAAAACGGAACATGATCTGCATCAGGCAGAACCTCCTCCGGGATTGGCCTTTCCAGGCTGAGCTTCTCGACCGCCACACCCATGCTTCTTGCAAGGGCGCCAGTGGCGCGCTCCAGATCGAGCAGCCCATCAAGCTTTTCTTTGCGACGAGCCGCTTCTTTCTCGGTGCCCCCGATACAGGTGACAAGGCCCGGCAGGATGAGCGGACCCGCAGGGCGGCCGAATTGCCGAGAGAGCGCACGCAGGCGCTCTGCCTCCCGCAGAGCCGTCGTCAAGTCCCCGGCGGCCGCAAACACGACATCTGCACTGCGGGCACCAAGCCGTAGTCCGGGATCCGAACCGCCCGCCTGAACGATGACTGGGTGACCTTGGGGCGAAGCGGGATGCGTCAGTGGGCCTCGGATGCCGAAACTATTGGTATTTGGATCGAGCAGGCGGAATTGACTCTGATCTGCGTAAACTCCCGCAGCCTGATCGGCGATGACCACCTCGCCGCTCCAGCTCAGCCAGAGAGCACGGACCGTTTCAACGAAGTCCTCGGCCCGTCTGTAGCGATCCGCTCGCCCGACTTCTCGACCGCCAAAGTTTGCTACCGTCGCCGGGCTCGACGTCGTGACTGCGTTCCAGGCAACGCGGCCACGGCTGATGACATCGAGCGACTGGAAACGCCGAGCGAGATTGTATGGCTCATTGTAGGTCGTCGACGCTGTCGCGATCAGGCCAATCCGCTGCGTTTCGCGTGCAATCACCGCAAGAACGAGGGTAGGTTCGAGCCCATTCAGCGGTGGCTGGTGCGTAATGTCGAAACTTATCGCGGGAGTATCGGCGAGGAATACAGCATCCAGCAGACCACGCTCCGCAACCTTCGCAGCCCGGACGTAGTGCTCGATATCGAAAAAGGCGCTTGGATTTGTACCTGGCCAGCGCCACGCGGCGGAATGGCCACCAGCGCCATGAAGATTTAGGCCGAGATGAAGCATGGAGTTAACCGAAGACATCACAACCCCTAATGCGGCGGCCTCTTAGCCACTTGGTGGGCCTTGAGGACAAGTCAATGTCAGCGACCACCCTGCCCTTTCGCGCAAGCTCACGCTGAATGTGCGCCGGGCAGCCGATTTGAGGCAGCGATAACAAACCGTCGGCTGATGTTAGAGAACTATCACCGAAGAAGAATTCGGCTGCGTGCTGTGATGTTCTGCGCGCGGGCGCAGCCCGCAAGAGCTTCGACCACGGCGGTTGCCGATTGACGCCGTCGTGACAGCCAGTTCCAGCGGCTATTTGATCCCACACGAGTACACTCACATCGGCGCCCCAGAATTCATCAACGAGCCAGCTCCTTCTCAGCAAGGTGTTCTGATGCCCATTCGCGATCGGAACGTTTGGACTCGCGATCGGGCGAGCAAGGATTGACTAGAGGATCTTTAGAGGTCGAGACCACACAACCGCAATAGTTGAGTATTTCAATCTACTATCGTCTGTTGGCATCCCCTTCTATTGCGACGTCTATCTGTTCATCGCTTAGCCCAAATGGTCTCGGATCAGGCTCCTCGAACATGCGCTGCGTGATTGTAGCGACTTTAATTGGCAGCGCCGGCTCAAAGCGAAGAACATGAATTGATGCGCTCGAGAACACACCACAGATTTCGCGAGACATTGTTGATCAACCGCATACTGCCCCGTTGCAAATCGACATCCGATCAATAAGGCCGCGCCAAGCCAACCATCCAATAATGCGATGAAACATTCTAGATTATAGATGCCTCGTTAAGGCAATGCTTGGGCGCTGAGCTTTGTTCTGCACCACCGTGGCGCCTGCTGCATTCGAAGATCCTCCGGATCTTCGCTTGATTGTCCTGCAGGCGCTGCAGGTTCTCGCTTTTTCTATCGGCATGATGACCGACCGCGACGCGACTTTGCAAGAATGCCCGTCCTCGAGGCCTCCCTCATGAGAGCGCCGCGCTATGTGCACGGGACTCAGTTACTTTTGAAGACAAACGCCTTGGAGCGTAAAACATCGGGAGCATCACCGTTCACGAAATCACTCAGTTGGGTATCGGACTGCGTCACTTGTCGGCAGATGGGGTCGGGCGCGCCTTCGTGATGAATCGCAGGCTATCAGCTTCATCAATGCCATTTCGAACCGTCTGGCTAGCCTCGAGGTCTGCGGCCACCTCCAGCGAGAAAAGATCACGGACGACACGCTGCGCGCCCATGGTGGACGAACGCAGGCCCGGCGTTCTGACCTAAGTCACCGCCGTCCCGCCATTAGCAACAGAAATGAAACTCCCCGAGCGCCAAGAGCCGCTTCCTTCGGCTATCCGGGCTGGTCGCTTTGGATCGACCCAGGAAGACTTATGATTGCCCTAGGACTTTTTGTTCAGCTGCGCCTGCAGGTCACACCAAAGGCTTGCGAGGGCGATATGCTTGTAAGGCGCGACCGACGTTGTGGTGCATTGTGTGGCGCATCGGCTGCAAGCGTCAACGCCCGTTTGTCTTTTCCGAACCGAGGCACCCGTGCGCCAGTTCTTGCCGCCGCGGAGTCTATGCACCCGAATCGTTTGTGACCCGGCCAAGCTCTGGTTGGCAGTTCAACGTCTCGCGCCCGCACAGCGTTTTATTGTTGTCAGTTAAGCCATTCCCCATGTGTTGCGGATGCGTGAATCGCAATCGCACGCCCGGCTCTTGTTTTACGGCCAGCGCCCGGCGCACCCACGCGAGGTCTCGTTTCAGCAGTCCCGACAGAGGAATGAGCTTCACGCCACCCCGGCCCGGACACGAGCCCGACGTCTGCGGCCAGGCTCAGCTGTTCGGATCACAGCTAGCATCTTGACGAGCACTTAAAGGAGATCCACTCGGAGCCGATGCAAGCTGGCCCAGGCATACTTCTCCACGCCGCTCAAGCTCACCGATAGCGGCGCTTCCGCCGCGCTGCTTTTCCCCGGACCTTCACACGGCGCTGGCGTGGAGCGGATAGCGACGATGGTCCCAAACTCTGCTCTGCAATGAACAACAGGCTCGCGGGGGTAGTCGGAAAGGAGACCGCGTTTTCTTCAAGCAATGAGTCTGGTCAGCTGTTCGACAGCTAAGCCTTCTAGCATGACAGCATCTTTATCCGGACAGCAGGCCGACTTGATGGCCCACACTCTGGAACAGAAGAATGATTAGGATCGGCGGTCACTCCGACCCATACGCCCTCAACACACCGATCGGTTCGAGAACCGGAGCCGGTGCGTCTTAACGACATTGCGGGCATCTCGGTTTCTGATCCTTATCGGATCAACTTCGTACGAATGATATTGACAAAGGCTAGCAAAGGGAGACCGACATGGACCCATTTGAGGACGTCAACCGATCCGAGGCTCGGATGGATCACCTCGAGCCGCAACAGGAAGAGACAGCGCAAGCAGACTTTGAGCAGCGGCTTAGAGAGTCTCAGCCAATCCTCGCAGCATTGGCTTCACCCGGGGCTGGATCGAGCCGGACGGTAACAGACGGTAACAAGAGAGCGCAAACTATCCCGGAGAATGAACGGTGCACGGCTGCATCCTTTGTCGGAACGCGCGCTCAACTTGCCACAACGCTGACGTGCGCTAACATTGCGGAACTCAGAAGAGAAATCGAACTCGCTGCGCAAAGATCAGCAAAATGGTCACGAGCGAGTGGATCGTCGGTCGACCGCGTCGATAGTGGCCGCGTTTACGACGACGTGGTGGGATCGTCATACGTGGAGCTGGAGCGCTTTCAAAACCACGCCAGCCATTGCAAGCCACATGCGTTGGACCATCAAAGCGCGATGGCCCATTTGCGTTCCATGGCGGCTTTGCGTTACGAAGCCGCCCCATGGATATATGGGGAGGCCAACGACTTGATCTGGGTCGCACAGCGGCAGAGCACATGAGGGGAGGTACCAGTTCTTCGCCTTTTGTGTCACTGTCCGAGGAGGCCTCACAACTGCTCCTTTCGCCCGACGATGACAACGAGTATGGCGCCAAAGCAATCGCCGAAAACGCGAATGAGTTGCACACCTACACGGTCCCGAGAGTCACAACATGGACGGCGGAAGACATCGTCAGTATTCTCGAGGACGGGACTGAGAATGACGAACCCGCTCTGGCTTGGGTGAGCGATACCCCAACCGAGGAGCGTGAGGTACTATTTCTGGGCGGAAACCTGGATGACTATCGGACCGCTAGCGCATCAAATCCATACAAAACGTCAGGAACAAACGACTGAGTGGTACAGGCCTCGGAAAGGGTGACTTGCCTTTTCCGACGCTCGGAAAAATCAAACAGTAGCGTTTCACGCTACCAATAATACTCCGGCCCAACTGGCCAGCGCGGGGGACTGGCCGAGTACCGCGCTCGGAAACATGAGAGTTTCAGCCAGAACCTGTATCGTCTCTAAAGTTCGCCGCACTTATCCGGGGGTTGGAACGCCCTTGCCGATCATTGTTCAATCTACTTTCAGCCTGGCCAGGTCGAGGTTTTGCGAAGTTAACTGAGTAGCGACAGAACGAGGTAGCCATGCCCGCCGACCGCAGCATGGATCGATACAACGCGATCAGCCCAACCGATGGCCGCGCTCAGCTCTTCCGTTGGCGCGCAATTTGGCTGAACGAGGTGCTCGTCGGCACCTCGAGCAGTTGCCCAAGCTGCCCAAACCACGGATCGTTTGCTCAGAGAGCTTTGATCCGCGCGCGAACGCAGTTTACGACTGAGCAAACCCATAGCGGCCAGCTCAAATGATCTTAAGCGGGATGGTTCAATCACCTTGTGGCTGCATTCGGCAGCACTGAGATTTCAAGGTGAAAGGACCCCCAAAGAGGCGGATGAAGGATACGAGCGCATCCTGGGGGGCCTAGGTCGAGTGTCATCAACGCGAGCCCGCGGCTGGATCGACTTGGAATGTTCTTACGATGACCGCAGACTGCGTGAGGGCGTCCTTGGCGAGCTCATCTGAAGCGTTCAAGTGAGAGCCTTGCTCCCCCCCTCCGACGACTGCCTGAACCGCCGATCTTCCAATCCCTGATATCGAATCTAGATCGGCGGCCCTCATGAGTTACCTGAGCAGCACGTTCGTGCAACTTGATCCTCGCCCGACGAAACGACCGTCAGAAACACTCTGATCGCTCCTGACGATCGAAAGGATGCGTATCCGTGCGAAGGTGTCCGCGCGATTAAAGGATTAAGTCCTTGAAGCGCCCCCTGCTCTATGCTCTTCGTTACCAGATGAACTTTGCGCCATCCGGCAGTTCGCAGATGAATTCGCCCTGGTTCACGAGTTCGGTGGTCCCGACGACAAGTTTCGAGGCTCGCACCGTCAGCTTGCCTTCGCGGCTAAGGCTATGCCGGATGTACTCGGTCACGGCATGTCCGGAGCTGTCGACCGTTTGATGAGCATTGGCGAAGCTGATGCCGTTCTGGACGGTCACCCTGAAGGCATTGATGACCAGACCGGCTTGCGTCGCCGACGCAGGCTTGCCACCCTCCGCTGTGGTACAGCGGCTCATGTCTAGTATGAGCTTTACATTCTTACCCGCCTGGAGGGCACTAAGCACCTCGGTGTATTTCGGCGAGGGCTCGTCGGCTCTCGCCGGCGCGCTCGCGGTCGCGGCCGAAAGCAAGGACAACAGGATCGTTAGTGCTCGGCCAGTAAACTTCATATGCTCTTCTCCCTCGATAAGTACCGCAGATTGCGCTTTTAACGACGTCGTGCTCGCAAGCCACTTGTCTGATTCCAGACAAACGCGCGCTCGCGCCTGTACAAAAGCAGCCTGTCGCAATGAGGCGCAAGTCGCTGTGATAGCTATTCCGACATCACAACCTCGTAGGTCAGGTTTGCCGAGGTGGCTTAGCTTCGCGCACGTCGACTACAACGATTTGATCCAGCCTCGTCCTCCGCTTGGAAACAACAAAACGGAAGCCCGTTGCGCTTGTCCGTCGCAGTCCTAACGGGCGAGAGAATGCAGTTCTCACATCTGCATAAAGAGACGATCTACGAAAGACACTCGACCACCGGCAAGCGCCAGTTCGCCCGTCTTGCTGTGCAAGGGCCGTCTCCCTAGATGAAGCGTCCGCAATGAGGTGGTGGAGCGAACCCGACGCGGCGGTCCGAAAAAGCTCACCCAGCGGACCCGATCTCGGCCTGATCGAACACCAATGCCGGAAGGCACAAGGCAGCACCGTATTATGATCCGTCGCATCGCGCGGCTTCCGTCCAGCTGACCGTTCGCCACGTTGCCTGAATCTATTCGATTCCTTCCAGAGCTAAATGACCTCCTTCCTGATCCGTCAGCTTCTCGAAAGCTGCACCTGCAACGATCGACGCCGACCGCCTGCACTTCGAAGGGAGACGGAGATGAATGTTGATCCAGGAAATGCCGCAGACACTCCCTTTGAGGTTCACAACCCGCCACAGGAGCCGCGCCGGGTCCACGTGCCTCAGGATGAGCTTAACGCCCAGATCAGCGCGCCGGCGCACAGTTCAAACGACACAGCAAGCTTCGAGCAGCAGCTGCATGACTTGACTCTAGACGATGTAGATTCGGTCTACCCAACCTCGGCTTCACTCCCCTTAGCGGCACCTTTCGCCACCGCCAGCTCCTCGTCTGGGCCAGGCGCGGCGGCCTCGGAAACCGGTCGCTATCCAGCCCCATCATTTGTCGGCGCGCGCGCCCAGCTTGCGGCAACGCTAATGGGCGCCACGCTCCAAGAGCTCAAGAACGAGATCGCCCTCGCCGAAAAGCAATCAGCGCGATGGACGCGAGCGGCGGACAACGGTGTCGACCGGGATCGCATTTACGACAATATAGCGGCATCGACATATCTCAAGCTGCATCGTTTCCAGAACCAGGACAGCGATTGCAAACCGCGCACGGAAGCCACGACATCTGCAATATCACACGTCCGTAACACGGCGCGAGATCATTCGTCCATTGGGGACCCTCTGGAGCGATATCCCCTGGACCTGGCACGGCAGGCTGGATGGCATATGCGCGGTAAGACCGCTTCTCCATTCGTGTCGTTGGTCGAAGACCCTTCGAAACTCAGCGTTTCCCGCGACCACTGGTCGAGAGCGATCGCAAACAATGCCAACATGCTGCATACCTACGTCGTGCCGAAGTCTGCGGTGTGGACGCCCGACGACGTACTGAGCAGTATTGGCCTTGCAATGAATGTGGAGGATAGCGACAACATCGATGGGGATGTGGATTTGATGTGCTCGCTTGGCAGAACGCCAACTAGTGAGACAGAGCGCTTGTTCCTGGGCGGCAATTTGGAAACCTATCGTGTCGCCAGCGAAGACAATCCCTTCAAGCGGAAGACTGGAGAGTAACGATTAGTCCAACTGGCGACTGCGCCATGCTCGTAGGTCCCTTAATGCTGACTAGATGACCACCCGAAGGAAGGGTCATCCCCGCGAGCCCGCTTCACGAACAACGATAATGGTTTGGCCACAGGCTCTGATACCTATCCCTTGACCCGTGCGAGGGAAGAAGGGGCGCCCACATCGCAAGAGGTACCCGACATTGTGGCGGAGGACACACACGTGCCATTGTTTGTTCTTCCCCGGCCTCATTCGAGTGCTGCGGCCTCCTCGCATCGATCCAGCCGCCGCCGACACCATTCGGAAGAACGTTCAGACGACGCGAGCCGCTAAGGCCGCGCATCGATCGTTTCCGCACCTCGACCTGCCATTGATGGTGCGATCGATCCCAAGAGATCGAACAGGATCGTATCAAAGATCAAGTCAATAAAGTCTCACTCACGCGGCAAGCCGTGCCGCAGCACAATGGTCTATTCGCCACCTGGATGCGTTCCATCAAAACAATCGATTTTGCCGATCTTGCCTAAAAGCTCCATAGTCGCTCGTGATGCATGGAGGCAGCATTCAAGAATGTCGTTTCGCAACCCTTCCAGTCCCTTGCCTGTTAAAACAGCTCGCGAGCTCCGGCGGCTGCATCGCAGAGGTTAGCTCCTGCGCCTCAGATCGCATTACGGGGCGCCACTGTCCCCCTGCTGAAATCGCACGCACGAAGTCGACCGCACGACCGCGACGTCACACCTAAAGGGCCAGCAAAGACCACCGCCTTCACACACTGTCATCGCCTTTGACTCAAGCTAAGCTTTGATTTGGACCGACGATATGCTCATGACATTGAGGAGATGGACGCGCGCGACGCGCAACTCGATAGTTTGGTTAGGACGTGTCGTCATGGCCAAAGAGTCCTTGCGAGCTCAAGAGCACTGCCACGGACCAGCGGTCAAAAGCACTTGAACCTCACCTAGCGTCAGATTGTAGGATTTCTGACAACCGCGACACCGACCCCGCTCGCGTGAACTCTTCCTGACAGGTAGCAAGAATTGCGAACGTCTCAAAAGAACAATGCTCCGCTGCGCCGCCAAATCATGCTGCTGGATAGCTCCTCTCCAGGACCAGCGTCCCACATCGCCCATGTGAAGATCAAAGGATGCAGCGCCGATGCTATCCCAAGCGAATCAAGATGCGCCGTGCGAGAAGAACGCTGGCAGCGGCTATCTCGGCCTTGCGGGGCACACTCCAACTCCGAAGTCGAGATCCGATCGTTCTGGCGCCGTGCACTCCGTGAGGCGAAATGGTTCTGGTGTAGGCACCGGGATCTATGCGCGATGGCAAAACTGTGGAGCTCGTTTCTGCAATGGCTCGCAGCTTTCGCCGGGCTGCGACGTATGCGGGGACCTCGGGCGCGTCAGAACTTAAGCACGGTTGACACCTTGCGTCCGAACAATTCCGAGCGAGAGGGTGCTCTTCCGACCGCGAGGGGCATTGATCGTTTCGGCGTGCATCTCGGCCTGTGAAGCCAGTGGCCAGCTGCCTCGCGTGAGGTGTCCATGAATACCGGAAAGACTTGCACTGTCGTGACTTCACGACACGACAGGCTCGACAGCCCAGCAAGACTGGCCGCAGACCAAGACGAATTGGGGAGTTTCCATGTCGGTTTCGCTCATCTGTTCAGCCACAAATCCGATCGTCTCCCGCGCTTTGGTTTCGCTTACGCGGCTCGGCGCTATTCGTACTGCGGGGGTCGGGTCAGTGCGTGCAAGAACGGCCGCGATCGGCCCACGGACGCTTCAGCGGGCTGCCGCGGTTGCCAGTCTCTTAAACAAAATCAGATCTGGCATGAGGGGCATCTTGAGCGGCGCCGACGCCGTAAGCAGGCCACAGCGGTCCGCTCCACCCTCTCGTTTCGGCTGTTCAAACTCACACCAGTCCAGCCTCCTCTCAGTCCCATCGAGCCCCACGCTCAACCGTGACGCGCTCAGGTCTTCGTGGATGGACGAGAGGCAATGAAATGCGAATTCTTCTGGTTGATCATCATGCGGACTTTGCCCGCCACGTGAAGGAAGTGCTGCTAAGTTGCGGCTTCGCCGTCGACGTAACACGCACGCTGGATGAGGCGGCGGCCGCGCTCGATTGCGCGAACTACCACATGGTCCTGCTCGAATCGGCTTTGCCCGATGGCGACGGATTGGACTGGCTGAAGCAGTTGCGGCGCGAGGGACGGTCAATGCCCACCATGATGATGAGCAGTCTCAATGATCTCGGCCGGCGGATTGCGATTTTCAATGCGGGCGCGGATGATTTTCTGCCTAAGCCCGTGTCTACCGACGAACTCATTGCTCGTATGCGAGCGATTTTACGACGGTCAACGCAAATGACGGCGCCGGTGGTGACATTCGGGAATCTGCATTTCGATCCGATCGCGCGACAGGTATCGGTCGGTGGTCGTATCCTCAGAATTGCGCGCCGGGAAGTGTGCATTCTTGAACATCTGCTCAACCGAGCGGGCCGTACCGTACCGCGCGCATCGCTTGAAGATAGCTTGTATGCATTTGACGACGAAGTCTCGACCAATGCGCTGGAAGTCGGCATCTATCGCTTGCGCACGCATTTGAGCCAGGCGGGTGCAACGCTCAGGATCAAGACCGCGCGCGGTGTCGGTTACACCCTTGAACTCATTGGCGCAGCCTCGGCTGCCTAGCCAATCGAACCTGAAAGCGATACTCCCTTGAACATCGTTGACAATGCCGCCTGCGCTGATGAGCCGTCCATGGTGGCAGGCCGCTCGCACCATGCCACTTTTCACCGTCTCTGCTACGCCCTGTGCGCAGTCGCTCTGTTATTTCCGTTTGCTGCCACAGCTCAGACAAAGCGAGATGGCAAAGCAGAACAGCCACGCGCGGGATTTGGCAGCACCACTGGCACGCTTAGCCTTACATCCTCGCAGGGCAAGACAGTTCATCTGACCGGACCGGCTGCGAGCATTTTTGTCGCGGACCCGGCGATTGCGGACTATCAGGCGCCGTCGAACACCACGATCTTCGTCTTTGGCAAAAAGTCGGGACGGACGAGCCTGTTCGCCCTGAACGACAAGGGAGAGGCTCTGGCTGAGCTGCGTATTGTCGTTACTCAACCGATCGAGGATCTGCGGGCCGCGCTGAAGGCCGAGGTCGGCGACTATCCGATACAAGTCAGCTATACCCCCCGCGGCGCGATTCTTAGCGGGACCGCGCCCAACGCCGATGTTGTCGAGAACGCCAGGAAGGTCACTGAGCAGTTTCTTGGGGCGGGCGCGCTGGTTGCCAACAAGATACAGGTCGCTGGCTCGTTGCAGGTGAATCTCAGCGTCCGGGTGGCAGAAGTCTCCCGCAGCGCGGTCAAGGATCTCAATATCCACTTCACTGCCTCCGGCCCAAGCGGCGCTTTCCTCATTAGCGGCAAAGAGGGGGGGTCCGGCGCGGCCGGCGGCGGCGGCACGATCGGGATCGGGGTTAGCGCCGGCAATACCAACCTCAGCGCTGTTCTCGACGCCCTCGCGAGCGAGCACCTCGCCTCAATCCTGGCTGAGCCGAATCTGACGGCAATGTCCGGCGAAGCCGCAAGCTTTCTCGCCGGCGGAGAATTCCCGATTCCAGTCATGCAGGACAATCGACAGGTTTCCGTCCAATTCCGGCAGTTCGGCGTGAGCCTGGAATTCGTCCCGACTGTGCTTAACAACAATCAGATCAATATACGTGTGAAACCCGAAGTCAGCGAATTGTCGAGCGAAGGCGAAGTCAGAATCAATGGCATGGCGGTCCCTGCACTCTCGACGCGACGCGCGAGCACCGTTGTCGAGCTCGCCAGCGGTCAGAGCTTTGCAATCGGCGGCCTCATCAGGCGCAACTTCAACACTGACATCCGCGAGTTTCCCTGGCTGGGCGATGTGCCGATCCTAGGGGCGCTGTTTCGCTCCTCAGATTTTCAAAAACGTGAAACCGAGCTGGTCATTATTGTCACGCCCTACATCGTGCGGCCGGCATCGAACCCAAACAAGATGAGTGCGCCGACGGACCGCATCTCACCTCCGTCAGACGCGGGGCGCATTTTGACGAACACGGTGGCCCGGCCGCCGCGGGACCGCGATGCGCCTCGCACCAGCGCACCAGGATTGACCGGCAGCGCCGGCTTTATCATCGAATGAGGATCGTCAATGACCTTACGACATTTGTGTCACTTGATCGTTATTGGGACAACATTGGGCGGCTGCGCAAATAGTGCCTCGGTCCATCTCGGGCCGGCTGAACAAGCAATACAAGTCGAGCAGAAGAAACGTATCTTGTTCCTGCAGAGCCTACGTGGCTCCGAAAAGCGTCAGCTGCGGAGCTTTATCGCGAACGTCAGCGGCGGCCGGCGGGATGCACTCCACGTGGATGTCACCGGCTCACCCAGGCTCATTGCCCAAGTGGCGCACGAGGCGCGCGCCATGGGCGTTGCTCCTTATAACATCCGCCTGTCCGCTTCCCCCGTCGATTTGCCGCTCCGTTCCGGCGTGAGGATCGAGGCGATCACCTTTGATGCCCATCCTCCGATCTGTCCGTCGCTTTTGATCGTCGGACCAGCCGTGAACGACAATTCGTTCGAACCCACGCTTGGTTGCTCGACCAAGAACAATCTGGCAGTTATGGTAAACGATCCGCTCGACCTGCTGGATAATCGGTCTGTCATCACAAGTAATGGCGATCGCGCCGCCATTCCTCTGGCCAACTACGGTACCTTCCCCCCGCGTAACAAGAGCAACGGAGAAGAGGGACCAGGTACGGGAGCCCCGAACGCGGCGGGAACGACAGCACCGAATGTACAGCCGCTCCGATAGCAGTTTTTGGCGAATGTCCGGAAATCAACACCGCTGCCCTCCATGTGGTCAGCAAGGAGAGACGAGTCGGTCGTGACGCGCAAAGCCGCGCTATGGTTTGGGAGTGGTGACGATCAAGCGCAACGTGCCGCATGGCTCAGATCGAGAACGGATGGTGGATCTTGTTCACCCGCGCCAATGGATCTCGTCCGGAAATTCCACGTCGCCTGCGCGTGCTCAAGAAGGCGCCATCACCACCCTGAGCGCTTCGACAGTGAAACCGTGACCGGACCTGCTTGTGCGAGATCGACGCCGGAAGAGAGAGTTTGCGATCTATGGGGCGTGTCCAAGAGGGTGACTTAGGCGTGGCGACCACCGGTCGTTTGACCCCGCGGCGTTATGACTAGGGAGCGCCCATTTCTAGCTCCATTTCAGTAACCCGCTCGGCAGCTGGTTTGCATCATCGTCGTCCCATCCAATCGATGGAATGTCCCGTTACGCGAGTATCACAGTTGCCGCCCCCTTGAACGCTGTGTAAGGGGCACACCGGATTAAACGAACAAGAGCATGGTTTGTCCTGGGTGCCTGAATTCGCGCGGCTTCACAAGCTAGCGTTGCCTCTCAATAGAACGACCCGTCCATCAGCAGTCAAAACGCGCTCGGGCTCTGGCTTCATGGATCAATAGCCGTCGGCAATCCCTGAGCTAATCTGCCGCCCAGCATATCGGAGCGGGTGTTGAAACCGAACATGGACCGAAGTGGTATATGAATGACTTCGTTTCGCTTCTATTTCTCGCAGCAGGCGACCACCAACCAGAGATGGCGAGCTTTATTGAAAGCGCGCGTTTCTGGGAATGCTTGTCAGGAACGCGCAAGAGTGCGCTCAATTCTGGTGCCGCCCATACCGATATCTCGTTGGTTCAAGAAGCGAGCGACCCGTCGCCGCCTCGCGCCCGACCTCCGACTAATAGAAAGCCCCCGGGTGGCCCGGTCCTCACGATCATCGCGCTGTAAAGGGACCGAGATCTGAAGATCAAGACGGTAGCGAACGTCTGTGGCGCACACCACCATTGCAGCTCAACACTTCAGTTGAAGACGCTGTTTTTCATCCGGCGCTTTCTTTTGCCCGCTCGAGCGATGCTACAGCGCACGCCGGCCGTATTCCCATTTCATTCTACCTTTCCGCCTGGCCACGTCAGATTTTGGAAAGCTAACGTGAGTAGCGGAGTAACGAGAGAACGATGCCAGCGGACTGACCATGGACCGATTCAACACGATCAACCCAGCCGATAAAGAGTTCACTGCGTCAGACGCGACCGTGGAACAGCCGGAGCAGCCGAATGCGGCGTTTGAGCAGCACCTGGCAGGGGTGCGAGAAGCGGGCCCCGTATATCTTCACGCGGCGCTATATGATGTCACTGAGGAAGACGATCGCCTCATCCAAGCGGCGTCGGCCGCGGCTCTCGATCGAGGGCAGCCGCCGAGTAAAACCACCGTCGAAATTTATGATCGTCGGCTTCGCAACTTGGCGGACGCACTGAAGAAGGCTGGCAAATCAATTTCTGGGCTGGATGACGATACGTTGACCCGGTACGCTGAGAAGCTGCTGCCAGGCGATAAGATCATCGCCCCAGCATTGTCAATGGTCAGTCGGTATCGCGAGCCCGACGCCAACGCTGGCCCCCTCTCAACACATTATCGTCCTTCCAGGAAAGATGAGAATCTCATCAGGGACGCCGCCGAGGCACGCTTTGGTCGACGGATCGGCAAGAGTAGGGCCGAGGGCTATGCGAGCGCTCTGCGGAAGTTGGCGGCAGCGCTCCGCCCCCTGTCCATTGCCGAGCTCAATGATGGTAAACTGCTTGGCCACGCGCACAAATTGTTTCCGAATGACAAGGCCCTCATCTCCGCCTTGAACGCCTTTAGCGACTATCGCGCGATCAGGCAGAACAATTTGGGCGGGGAAGGAGGCAGTTCGCGCAAGGTCACTCAGCCGTCCGCCTCCTCGCCCATGCGACCGGCCGATGAGCAGCCGACAGGAAACGTTGCGGAGGGGCGCGGCTCATTGCCGCCCGGGTTCAATGCTCCGCAGGTCTGGCATGGAGTGGGGTTAGCCCATTCTCCTGTACAAAGTGTCGTCCAGGATGTGCTTTTCGATGCCGCGGATGGCGAGCACCTCTTGCCCGCGACAATGCTTGGGCCAACGGTCAGTTCAATGCCCCAATCGCCGGTGCAAAGTGTCGCTCAGGAAGCCCTTTTCGATGCCGCGGACCGCGAGAAGCTCTTGTCGGGGGCGACCTCCGATGCACCGGTGTCTTGGCCAAGGATGAGTTCCACTATCCACTCGCCGGTGCAAAGTGTCCCTCAGGACGCGCTTTTCGATGCCGCGGTCCGCGAGAACCTCATGCCGGCGCCGACCTTCGATGCACTGGTGCCTTGGCCAACAATGAGTTCAACCATCCACTCGCCGGTGCAAAGTGTCCCTCAGGACGCGCTTTTCGATGCCGCGGATCGCGAGAACCTCATGCCGGCGCCAACCTTCGATGCACTGCTGCCTTGGCTAACAATGAGTTCAACCGTCCCCTCGCCGGTGCAAAGTGTTGCTCAGGAAGAGCTTTTCGATGCCGCGGATCGCGAGAACCTCATGCCGGCGCCAACCTTCGATGCACTGCTGCCTTGGCCAACGATGAGTTCAACCGTCCCCTCGCCGGTGCAAAGTGTTGCTAAGGAAGAGCTTTTCGATGCCGCCACTTGGCAGGCGAGCTCGAGGGAGCCGAATTCCGCCTCTGAAGACCACTTTCGGCAGATGATAAACGAAGGCGCTGGGGCTCAGACCACGCTTGAGCAGACGTTCGTGGCAGCTGACGAGTCCTTTGATGCGTCTTTGAGCGTCCCCGAAGATTTCTCCCATGGGACTCAGGCCGCGCCGAATATGATGCACAGGCTTCGCCGCTGGGGCCTCTTGCCGGATGCAGCACAGCGGGTAAAGGCCTACGATATTCGAGGTGAACGCTATATGGCCGTCTTGGGACCGGGAGGACTTAATGATGTTCAGCTCGTCCATCTGCGGTCGCCCGCTGTCGGTGATACGTTCGATGTTTCGTTCGCCGTTCCCAAGAATTTTTCCCATCGCACCCAGCTGGCCCCCGACATGATGCTGACCACCTTGGGCCAGTGGGACTTCTTGCCTGTTGCGGAACATCCAATCATGAACTTTGAGATCGGCGGCGAACGCTACACGGCCGTATTGGGACCGGCAGGGCCCAAGGACGTTCAGCTCATTCATCACCCTCGGCCCGCTTTGCCGGGCGAAGCTACGCCTGCGGCACCGAGGACTCGCTCAGATATCTACGGCGGTCCGGCGCCAGGCCTTGATTCGGCGGCTCCCTTCGAATGGAGCGGGGACGCTCCCTCGCTGCTGGCGCCGAACCTTCCTCTGTCGTCTGCCGCACCTGCATCAGGCCATCAGCCAGTCCCGCAAGCGCCTGAACTGGGAGAGTTCTTGGGCGACGGATGGACGCACGCCTCCCAAGAGGCTTCGCCTGCCGTGATCGACACACTGCAGAGTCTAGGCCTTCTGCCGAGCCGGGACGTCCCAATGACCGCTTTTTTTATCCACGGTCAGCTCTACACGGCAGAAAGCCTACCGGGAGGCCGCGTTCTTCTCTTCCATCAGCCACAATTTGGCTGAATGAGGGGCTCCTCGGCACCTCGGACAGCTCCTCCTTCCTGAGATCTGAGATGGACGCTTCAACGATGCCGGGCGATGAGCAAATCCGACCTTTCCAGTGCCACCATGATCTCAAGCAGCTATCAATCAAGTAAGCATTCGGCAGCACGGCGCTCTGCAGAGCAAGTGGTCGAGGAGCTCGGCCATTTGGCTTTGCCCTCACAGATCCGGTCAGGCGGCTTTCCCGCACCCGGCTCTTCCCGAGGGTAACCCGCGTCATATCCGCGCCTGCGCCCATGTGCGAGTGATGCGTGGAGTTGGCAGGCGGAAGCGTGCCGTCAGGGTCTCGAACTCCGGCCAGCCCATGCGCCGACTTTTCTGGCTACGCGGTCTCAGACAACATCCAGGTCGGACGCACTTCGGGGTGGAAGCCGTCGAGCGCTGGACAATTGTGCGGCCTGCCATAATAGCCATAGTGTGCGCGCAAAACGGCGGCGAGCCACTCGTGCTGCGTTGCCAGTGGCGCGTGCATGAGCGCTAGGCCTCCTGGCGCAACGCCGTTAGCTTGCGCGTCAGGCGTTTCCCTTCCGTCTTGTGCTTCACGATGAACCGGCCATCTCGGTTCCGCCCACAGTAACGGGTAAAGCCGAGGAAGGCGAAGGTCTCTGGCCGCCGCTCACCGCCGCTTACGCGAGAGGGTCCGCGAACCGGCCAAACTCGATCAGCCGCGTCTTGACCTCATGAAGCATCAGGCCGAAGCCGGCCAGCCCCGCCTTGAGGGCAAAGAGAGCATTTCCCGCGCATTTGCCTTGTTCTCGAAGCCCATGACGAAGTCGTGCGCGTAACGCACGATCACGATAAGACCGCGTGCGTGGCGATGACGCCATTTTCTGGGTCCAGAGATCGGGGATTTAGTGCAGGAAGATGTTGGCAAGGAGCGGGCCGATGCCCGCCGCTTGCGGCGTGCCCCTGTCCGTCTCTTGCTTCTCGCCGCTCTAAAGAACGCGGCTCGCAGCCACAGCCCGATGAGCTGCAAGATGCGAGGATCGGCGATCCTGTGCGCCCCCATCCGCAACAGCCACTCGTGGTCGACCGAGTCGAAGAAGCTGGGTATGTCGGCATCGAGCACCCAGTTCACGTGCTGGTTCGTGATCACCGTATGCACAGCATTAAGCGCCATGTGAGGATTCAGCCCCGGCCGGAAGCAGGCTCCCCTCGGGCTGGTCCCTTCCCTCCATGCGTCCCTTCGACGACTTCACAGGTAGTATGGACCAGTCCGACTCCCGACCTCAGCTCGAACAACGGCTCTGGCACTGCCTTTGCCGCTGTCGCCGCTCGTAGGTCCCAAAGGTAGTCACTTCGAGATTACAGCCCAATGATTGACGTCGAAGTTTTGCCCGCCTGGGGACGAGGTTATCTCAACGCCGTATTGGACGCTGCCGACGATTATGTCGCCGAAGTATCCTTTCGACTTTATCCATTGCAGGATACTCTTGATATCCACAGTCTCGCTGTTGGTTTTGGAGCTGCGCAGAAACGAAATAACCTTGTGTTTGTTCCAGCCTTCAAACACGTTCCAAGTGGCTCCCCCCACATTCACGCCTGTGTAGACGGGAATCGCGGCGGTCCCTGAAGAGTTATACTTGTAAGAAATGGGCTTAACATCACCGCTTCCGTCGGGATTTCCGGTGTAGTTGGTCCAAAGCATTATCTCATAGGCATTTGAGCTATCCCAGATATCGTAGGCGAAGTTCCAACGGCCGCCAGTCGGGACGCTCTGGTTAAAGCTTGACCTGAGGTCGTTGATCGCGCTCAGCGGTTTCCCGACATTGAAAGCTCCGTGGGGATAGCTCTTAATGCCATCAGTGTCAGGTTGATTCGACCGCACGCTCCATTGATTGATCGAATACACTGAGATCGTCTGAGGCCCAACACCTTGACCATATACGTCGTTGTTCCAGGAATAACCATCAAGGGAAAAAGTACCATACTGATCGCTCGAACTCCAGATCGGCGCTTTTGCGGATGCTGGGAATAGCGCAATCATTGTCGCCAAAGGAAGCGCAAGTACGTTAAGCGTCGACAATGCAGACATTCTAATCTCCACCTCAGATCTGCCCTCCAGCGAACGAGCAGCAAGCAAAAGTGAGGCCAGTCAGAGAACGGCGAATCTTCTTCCTTGTCTTGATGACGTACGGAGCGCCGCGCACCTGCTGCATGCCCTCAGGTCGAGCCACTCGGCCAGATCGTCCGCCACGCAATTCGAACCACTGTCACTGAGCAGCCTTGGCCCGGTGCGATGCTCACGCGCTGGCCCGCCGAGCCACCACAGCGCATTCTGCAGACCTTCGGCCAAGGCGACGAAGCTACAGCCCCAAGACTGGTAGTCGCTTCACGTGGCTCGGGCATCAGCTTCGGATCGCAGGCAGCGCGGGCACGACTCGCCGTCTTGGCTGACTTCAATCGGAAGCCAGTTCAGTTTCTGCGGAGAAAAATCTCGTGTTCCGAGTGCGGCGGCCCGATACTGGCTGTGTAGTTCACGTTCCCGAGAGCGAGACTTTTCTTTGGCTCAGACACGGATGGCAGAAGCTTGTGCAAACCCATTCGCAACTTGAGTTCTTCAGGCGCCCACTGATCTCCGTGCTGAAAGCTCGGGGGCACATAAAGAGACAAACTTGGCAACGGCTGGTTGCGCCGCACTTGGGCGCATAAGTCGAAGATGTTGAGTTGAAGCCGTCATGTCCCCCCTCCGAACGCTTAAAACCACTAAAGCTGACTGCAGAAGGTCAGCGACAGGAAGCAGCGCGGGCGCGGCCTGGCGCCTACCGACTTGGGGGGTTGACTAAAGGCACTATCCCTGCCGCCCCGCGCTGCCGTTGAGTTTAGCGGAAAGCGTGACTCGGCGCTGACCGTTCTGGATAAATAGCGCTGTCCCTGCCACGTCCCGTTAACCACAACGGCTCTGTATCCGGGCTGGATTACTGAAAGCTGACGAGACCCGAAAATTCCCAAAACGAAAGCGGCCCGTGTGGGCCAGTCGCGGTCGAGAGTGAGAACGATGTTCCGGCGACAGGCTCTGGTACCACGTCAGCCTGAGGATCGCGCCAGCCAGCAGCTCCGGTGTCCAGCACCCGGCCTGTCGGAGGACTGCAGGCGGCCACCAGAAGGGCCTCTTCCTTGTCGTTGAGCTCGCATTCTGCGCGGTAGGCGGCTCTTCGCTTTGGTTCTCCGCCAGGTTGCGCTTCGACAAAAACGTCGAAGGGTGGCAGACCACCAAGTGGCCGACGCCCCGACTTGTGGCGATCACGTCATCACTCATCCCGGCATCGGCCGCCCAACCGGATCTGTGCCCCCTTGAGCGCGCAGCCTCTGCCTCCCTCCGCCCAACAAGAGATCTATTCGACAAACAGAGGTATCTACGGCAATACGAGCTAGATAATTCGCGGCATCTTGAGTTCAGAGCAATCGTAGGACTCTTGGCGGGTCAGCTGAAGCCACTGCAGCGCTCCACACCTAGGCTCATTTCGATCATCCCCTACAAGGTACCACAATTGCCAACACGCGATATCTACGTCATTTGGCAACGTGCCAGCAAAGGAGGGAGTGAACGCGATCTATACGGGATCATCCAGAGGTTCTTGCCGACCGAATGCGAAACCATGCTTCGATAGGACGAGCTAACTGCCGGCGCGAACCTGCGATGTTCGCCGAAGCTTGTCCGGTGTCAGCTAGCGAGTTCGGTTAGGTGAAGCAATGGACGTTGTAAGCACCCTGCGCGGGAAGACGGCGTCGATGGACAATGGCTGCAATACCCTTAGCCCCGAGTTTAGCTGGAGGCTTGCTTTTCTCCCCGCACGCAGGATTATGTCCTGCGGCTCTCGAACGTGTGCGGCGCAATGTGGCACTCGGGCCGATCTTGAGACGTATAAACGCTGTGACTATGAACCTGTAGCAGCGCGGCTCCGAGATAGGCGACAGAGAGCATGCTCCAGATGGCAGCCGTCTTAGTTGACGATCAGCACTACCGGCTTGTCAACCGAATGGCAGGACTCCTCTACCCACGGCGGTACAGGCCGGCTGAGTTGTAGGCGCTGAAGCTCTCGAAATGGGCGAACAGGTTGTGGCGCCGCTTGGCGCCGCAGCTGACGCGGTGATCCGGTCGGCGAGGCCGCGGCCCAAAGGCTTTCGGGCTAGCGCATCGTCGCCTTGCGGAACATCCGAGCGTCCATCGAGCGCCTGGCCGCAGATCGCAGCGTCAGGACAGAATGACCTACACCAGCCCCGCCGCATAGAGCGCTTTTGCGACCGACTCGAAATATTGCGAGGGAACAGGGTTGCCGAGCTTTGCTTTGCCGAGCAACTGACGCGCCAGGACATCGTCATCCACAATGGTGAGGCGCAGCGCGCGCGCCTCACCAAGTAGTTGTGAAGCAGCTTCGCCTTCGCCACGGCAAACCAAGACCGGCACGCCGGTCTCGCCGCGCACATAGCGCAGCCCAATCAACGTTGTCGACCCCCGCAATATCAACGTGGCCCGACTGATTCCGAGCGGAGCCTCATTGGCCGATTCTTGCCGCAGACGTCGGTGCTCACGCTTCACCTGCGGATTGCCTTGCTGCTCCTTGTTCTCCCGCTTGGCCTCCGTTTCCGTCATGCGCATGTCCTGCATAAACAGCCAGCGCTGGATTAGGAGGTCAGCCAATCCGCCGACCAGAAAAGCTCCAGCGGCAATCGCAATCAGCAGCTTAACCTCGGTGAAGACGAAGCCAAAACAGCCCATGCCGCAGACTGGCAGGTACACCAGCGCTTTCCAGCTCGCGATCACGGTGAGAAAGAAGGTCGCACCAAGCAACACCACCTTAGCCAGGGTCTTGCCCAGCTCGATGGCCGAACGTTTCGAGGCGATGCGTTTCAAGCCTTTGATGGGATCCAGTTTCTCGAGCTTCGGCTTGAGCGGCTCCGAAGCGAACATAAAGCCGCCATTGGCCAGGACATTGGCCAGAAGAGCTGCTGTCACGGCAGCGGCGAGCAACGGAGCGACCGTGGCAATCGAAAGTTCTAGCAAGCCGCTGAGCGCTTGTGGCACCGCGCTTGTGAACGGCTGCTCCTGCAGTTTATCGACTAGACGGACCGTCTCCTGCCACTTGTCCTCGATCGCACCCGCTCGCCACCACAGGCAGGCGAAACCGGCACAGGCGCTGACGCCGCTCACCAGATCCGAGCTGCGCGCGCTCTGCCCCTTCTTGCGGGCATCGCGCAGCTTCTTGGGCGTCGGAGGAAGCTTTTTCTCCTCACTCGTAGAGCTCATTTCAACAGCTTCTTCAGATCCTCGAGCATGTTGTTCGAAGTCAGGATATCAGCTCCGGCGTATTCAAGCAGATAAACGGCGTAGCTGACCATGATGACCCCGAATGCAACATTCTTGATCATTGGGGAGAGATCGTTCAGCTTGAGCTGAGATGCAAAACGGCCGAGCATCATGACCGAGACATCGACCAGCAGCAGCAGGGCCAGCACCGGCCCGGCGACTAACAAGGTCGTCATCATGATACGGTCGAGAAGGGCCAGACATTCCATTGCCCCTTGCGCTGTGACGGCAGGCAGAAACTGATAGACAGGCCACACTAGGTAGCTGCCATAAAGGCCGCTCACCATGGTCTGCAGCCCGCCGACCAGAACGAAGATCGTAACCGCCGTAACACCGAGAAAAAGCCCGGTTCCGGAGGCTTGGCTATGCGTCGCGGGATCCTCCCCCGCAACTTGGCTTGAAATTCCTCGTTGTGTATCGATGATGTCGCCGACTGCCTGTATGCTCCATAGTGGAATACTGAGCAGGATGCCGAGCATAAGTCCGACGAACACCTCCTTCAGGCCAAGCATGGTAACGCTGACTAGGCGCGTGTTCGGGTCCAGGGCCTGCAGACCTAGCTTGATGTGAGCGAGGCACGGCAGGCCGATCGCAATCGTCAGGCTTCCCCGAACCAAACCGCTGATGCGCGGCCGGGTGAAGACGGGAAGCACCAGCATGATGCCGAGGGCGCGGGCCGCACTCAGGCCGGCTGCGGCCACGAGCTCGATCGTGCCCTGAACGAGAGCTTGCGCCTCTGCGGGTGACAGGCCGGCCATCCAATCTCTGCTAGTATCTTGCGGTAAGTGCTGGAAACTCACTAAAGATGTGCTCGGCCTGGTCGATCAGTGGAGCGCTGAGCACGGGAGAAAACCCGGCGAGCACGGCGACGACAACCAGAAGCTTGACCGTCAGTGGCAGGGTTTGATCCTGGAGCTGAGTTGCCGCCTGGATGAGGCCAATGATCAGCCCAGAGATGAGAGCTGCGAGCAGCGGCGGCAGAACCCAGATCATGAAGAGCACGAGAGATTGACTCAGGTGTGTAAGGATGCTGGCTTCGTTCATGGTCAACCTCCTGGCGTCGTGTAGCTTAATACCAGCCCGTGCATGAGACGTGACCAGCCGTCGATCGTGACGAACAAAAAGAGCTTGAAGGGGACAGATATCACCGTGGGGGATACCATCGACATACCCATTGCCATCAAAATCGTCGTTACAATGAGATCGATCGTGATGAAGGGAAGATAGAGAAGAAAGCCGATTTCGAATCCACGCTTGAGTTCGGAGATCAAAAACGACGGCACGAGAATCGCAAAATCATCTGCCGTGGCGCTGCCGCGCATGTCCTCCGACCAGACGTGTTCCGTTGAGGACAGGAAGAAGCGGCGCTGCTCTTCATTAGTGAATTTCTTCAGATGAGCTCGGAGCGGCTCCTGTCCCTCCTTGGCGGCCGTCACCCAGTCATCGAAACTTTGGTAGCGAAGTTGCGGATCGGTAAGCCGGTTATAGGTCTGCTCGAACACCGGAGCGCTGATGAACACGGTCAGGATCAGTGCCGCTCCGTAAAGCACGATGTTCGGCGGTATCGATTGAGTCCCCAGCGCATTGCGCACGAGGAAGAGAACAACCGAGACCTTGATAAAGGCGGTCGTTGTCACGACTGCAAAGGCCAGCAGGCCAAGGCCGACGGTGATCGCAAGAAGCGCAAGGATGCTGGGTTGAACCTCAGTCATTAAGCGTCAACCTGCCGCGCAGCCTGACGGCCAGCTCGTCCCCAATCCGCACGATGTCGCCCCGGCCGATACGTTGGCCGTTGGCAAGGATATCCACCGGCCCATCCAGAGGCCGGCCAAGTTCGAACACGTGGCCTTCGTTGAGAGTACGCAAGGTTCCCAAGGGCATCGGCCAGCGGCCACATTCGAATATGAGTGTAATCTCGATGCTGTCGATATCCGCCTCTGATGGAGGCTGCTGTTGCACCTGGCTTTGGGGCATCATGTCTTCACTTGTTAGGGGGTGGGATCGCGAGCGGAATGGTCCTCGCAGCACCAGCCTGTCGCCGCCGATCTCTGCAGGGGCCCACAATCGGCCTGCTGCGAGAACGATCTGGCCTCGCGCGAGTGGAATTACGTGCGGGAGCAGCGCGTCGCCTTGCTCTGCTCGGCGAAGAATGCCGATCGCGACGCGAAGCGAACCGACTTGGCCTGCAACGACGACCGGGAGTTCGGAGGGCAGCCTGGCCGTTTGTCGCGGCAATCGGCCGAGCAGCTCGCCGAGCGCGGTGAAAGCCGGCGGAACGGGACCGTCAAGTGGCGAGAATAGAAGCAGCCGCGCCTTGCTGGCGAGCTCACCATAGGCGACGTCAAATTCAAGATAAGGCCTAATATTCGGCGCCTCCTCGGTGCGAACAAGCTGCAGATTGCGCTGCATCAATCTTTCCAGCGCGGCAAGCAAGGGTTCCAGCGCAAGTTCCAGGACCAGCGAACGCGTCGGCTCAGAAGGTAAGGTAAGGCCATCCTGCACGGTCGCAATCAGCGCTTCCGCAAGCGGAGCTGGCAAGGACAGAATCAAGGTTTCGCCATTTACGTCGAAGACGCAGTCAAGCATCGACGTCACAGCCGGCTCCACCTGCCAGACGGTTCGGCTCACGCGCACAGACATCGGCTTCTCGCCGAGGCGCGCTTGCAGAGGCGCACGCGACGCTGCGATCTCGTTAAGCCACGAGGTAACGGCGCGCGAGAGGATCATCGTCGGTATGAAGGCTGCGCGTTCAGCCGGCCGATATGGCGCGGATGCGGCTTCCGCGTCGCAGGCCCCTAGCTCGCGCGGGAGAGGATCTGCAATCATGATCGCTCACCTCCCGTCTGCCCTGATCGGCCTCGCCGGTAGCGGAGCAAGACTTCATCATCGGCTTCGATTTCGGCGGCAGCCTCGAAATGTGCATCCGTGATGCGCCGAACGTCGTGATCGATCTCACGCCATTTCTGGCTCGCCGCTGAACGCTTGGTCCAAACGGATCGGGCCTCAAGAACCGCAGCCTCAGCTTGCTCTTGAGCAGCACGGGCCTCGTCAAGAACCCGCTGCGCCGCTTTGATCTCGTCTGTGAGCCGCCCGATGATGAGATGATAGCGTCGCTGCAATTCGCACACAGATATCGCATCGGCCGCTAGCATTTCCCGATAGAGCTCCGCCTCGAGCTTTGCGCGGCGCTCCTCGGCATGTGCAAGATGCTCGCGAGCTTCTTGGACAGCTTGAACCGCGAGGTGGCGCTTGGCTTCCATGTTGGACAATTCACGAAGGGCGCTTCGTTCCCGCATATCCTTTACGAGCCGCAGCTTTGAGGCGTGAGCGGGACTTAGGCCGTTAGACGCGATATCCATGCGACCGTCTCCTCAAAGCTGCACGCCTCACCCTGCCCTTGGCGCAAAAAGGCCCGCAGCTGCTCGATTGAGGCGATTGCTCGATCTGTCAGCGGATCAGAGCCTTGCTTGTATTCACCGACCTTGATCAAGAACTCGGCCTCAGCGTAGCGTGAGAGCAGATCACGGAAGAAAGATGCCGCCTTGCGATGCGGCATCGACACGATCGCATCCATGACACGGCTGCGGCTTGACAGCACATCAATAGCCGGAAAATGCTCCCGAGAGGCCAGCGCGCGGGACAGAATAATGTGGCCATCAAGGATGCCGCGTGATTCTTCCGCTATTGGATCGCCGGTGCCGTCACCTTCGACAAGCACCGTATAGAAGGCCGTAATGGAGCCATGCTCGCCCATGCCGGCGCGCTCCAACAAGCCCGGCAACAGCGCGAAAACGGAGGGCGGAAATCCGCGCCGGGTCGGCGGCTCTCCTGCGGCGAGGCCGATTTCACGCATGGCGCGGCTAAAGCGCGTCAACGAATCCATCATCAAAACGACGCGAAGCCCCTGATCCCGAAAATATTCCGCCAGTGCTGTCGCCATGTGGGCGCATTGGGCCCGCTCCATCGCCGAACGGTCAGAGGTCTCCACTACAACGACGGAACGGTGGAGGGCTTCGCCAAGATGACGTTCGATGAATTCACGCACCTCTCGACCGCGCTCGCCGATCAGCGCAACGATGGTGACGTCGGCCGCCGCGCCTCTTACGATTTGCGACATCAGCGTCGACTTGCCGCAACCTGCATCGCCATAGATTCCGATCCGCTGACCTTCTCCACATGTGAGAAGGCCATCCAGGACACGAACGCCTAGCGGGAACGGCTGTTCAATCCCGCGCCGTTTCATCGGATTCGGCGCCCTGCCGCGTAGCGGTCTGGTTTCGCTGGATTTTATCAGGCCCTTGCCATCGAGCGGTCGGCCAAAACTGTCGATGACGCGGCCGAGCAAATCGGGGCCGACAGCCACTTCCTGCATTCGCCCGGTCGTCACCACCTCCGCACGATTGGACAGCCCCACCATGTCCCCGATGGGCGTGAGTAACACCCCGTCCGGCAACAGGCCGATAACCTCGGCCTCGAGCGACCATCCGCTACGAGGATCCTGCAATAGGCATAGCTCTCCGACCCGAGCCTCCGGCAAGACGGCGTGCAGCAGCGTGCCCACCGCCCGCGTGATCCGGCCGCGGATGGCGCGTGTATCGATGTGCTTGGCGGAAGATCTCAAGGACGAGAGTGCGGCCTCTACAGTAGCTTCTGTGGCGGCGGCATCGTAGGTTGGTCGCTGCACAGTCACGATTGAGCTTCCTCTGACAAGCCAAACCCGAGACGCAGCGCGCGGAGCTGCGCGGCAAGTCCAAGATCGACATTGCCAAACTCGCTCCACAAGACACATTGGTCCGCACTCAGCGCCGGATCCGCCTCAATCCTGACCTTCGGCCGGCCCTCAAGTCCGTCATAGTCCTTGAACTCACTGGCGAGCAGGTCGACCCTCAGGGGGGGTACGTGGAGGCAAACCTCCGTGTTCTTGTATCTTTGCTCGATGGCATGACGAACGCCGTGGACCAGCAGCTCACCCGGGTCAAACGCGCCAAGCAGATCGCGAACGATCTCGAAGACCAGTTGCGGCAATTCCCGCTCCAGACGCGCCTTGCGCTGGGCCACTTCAAAAGTCGCCTGCGCAATCAGCCGCGCCATTTCCTCTGCGCCAGCCTTTGCACCCTCGGCGCGACCCCGCGCCCGCTCCCGCTCATAAGCCTGGCGTGCCCACCCGCGAACCCGCTGCAGATGCCGCTCGGCAGCGGCTCGCGCCCGTACTGCATCGTGCCAGATCTCAAGCTGCGCAGCTGGGATCAACGGTCCAAGTGGCCGAATCTGCGGGGCCGCGGGTGATGCGGGGTCATCGGCCGTCATACTCCGGCAGCCTCTGTACGCAAATGCGCCATGACGAGAGAAAGCAGCGGGCCTGCTGCGCTACGGTGTTCAGCAGTTGGACTCTCGGCCGCCGTCCCAACAGGCAAGCGTAGAAGCACGCGGATACGACCAAGCGATGAAGTCTGTTCGAGCCAGGCGCCGAGACAAGCGTGCCCATCGTATTCGATTTGTCGCGACAATTGCTCCGGTTCGACGATCGGGGTCATTGCGACGGCACTGGATAAATGCCGGACTGCGAACGCATGCGCTTCGGCACCGATCACCTGCACTAATATCGTCAGATCGTGCCTGGAAACCAACTTGAGGATGGAGCGTGCATGCCAGATGCTGCCCGCGAGCAGCGCAGCCCGCCGCGGATCATGCCCAAGGAGAGCATCTTCGTCCCAGTCGGCGCAGCTCACCTCCACCTTGCTGCCCAGCAGCAGTTCGGCGAGCCTTGGCTGCAGCCTGGCACTCTGCTGTAGCCGAGCCAACGTGGAAGGCGAAAGCAGCGGGTCAAGAAGCCCAGCAAAACGACCGGGATCGACCGAGGCAGCAAGCTCGCGCAGCCGATCGACTGCGAGCGTGAACGAATGATTGAGTTTTGTGGATGACATTGATGCCGACATGAGCGTCCAGACTATGTCGCATCAGCAATCAACTTTTTGTCCGTCGCCTGCTCAGCAGACACGCGCGAGCCCCTACCAAACATGCTCAGCTTGCGCGATGATCGTCCAAACTGACGCATGCGCGGGCCCAGCAATACGCAAGATACGATGCCGAATACCGCTCCGGCGCCTCCCACAGCAAGCGGAAGTAACGGCGCTGAGCCCGCTCTCGCTGACTGAGCCGTAGGGACTACCGGCGCGGCAGACTGCTCGATTGGAGCGCGCTCGACCGGCACGAAGACGACCGCGACCTTGTCATAGGACAGGCCTTCAATGCTGTTTGCGACGAGCATCTTGATCTGCGGCAACAGTGCCGAGAGCTTCGCGCTGGAGCCATGGCGAATGAAGACCGAGGCTGAGGACGGGGTCGCATCTTGTCGCAACAAGTCGTTCTTCGGCAGAACGACGTGGACGCGTGCTGAAAGGACGCCATCTATATCGCTGATCGTGCGCGACAATTCTTCGCTTAGAGCATAAACGTAACGTGCCCGCTCCTCGATCGGCGAGGCAACGAGGCCCGATCCCTTGAACACCTCGCCGAGATTCTTGAAGGATTGGCGCGGCAACCCCTCGACATTTAGCAGGTCAATCGAATAAGCGAGCTGCTTTTCCTCGACCTGGATTGTACTGGTCCCATCCTTGGCGACAACACGGGCAGCATCAACGCCCTTTCCAAGGAGAAGCGCGAGCATCTCATTAGCCTCGCGCTCCTGAATTTTGGTGTAAAGATCAGCCTTACAGCCGATCAGCGAGAGGAGAAGGGGCATCGCAAGACACATGCGAAGCCGCCGCCACGATTGACGGCCGCCACAGCTACCCCTTTTCGTATCGCCAGCCATCAGCTTACTCAGCCGGCCGATAGCAGCTTGTTGAGCGACGAACTGACAGCGCTGGTGCCCTTGGAGACAAGGGAAACCTGAATAACGTCCCTGTATACGTCTCGCAGATTCGTCATCATCGATTCAAAATCGGCTCCAACCGGTTTACCACTCGCATGTGCACCGACGTTATCCGTCTGCAAAAGCGGCTGCGTAGCCGGCCCAGGCTGCACACTAGTCACGACAGCCGACGCAACCGCCGGAGGAACGGCGCGGCCCTGGTACATACTGGAAAGGGTTTGGAGGATTCGGTCACCCGGCGGACTTGCCAGCACATTCGTACGCTGAACCTCCAATATCGGCGAAGCCGCTACGGGCCGATCCGCGGGCGGGAAGGCAGATCCGTGATTTGCAGCTACTTGCGCCAGGGACTGCTCGAAGCGCGCCTGCTCGCCAGCAGCTGCGGGCGAGCAGGCACTGGAAAGACAGTCAGCCGAACTGGGAGAGATCGGCGTTGCGCCTAACAACATGGAATGAGTCATTGTGCTGTTGTGATGAGACCTAGGCGTTAACCGATGAACCGATGAACCGATGAACCGATGAACCGATCAAGTTCATAGGCTGGCGAGCTGACGAAAACCTGACGAAGATCGTTCTGACTGCGTCATCTAAAGATCACTTTTGGTTTTCAAGCTAGAACGAAACTCCAACTTGATGATGAGCGGAAGGCGTCCGGGAATGCTCGCGCGATCTACGATGGTACATATTCTAAAAAGAACTCTTTGTGCCGGCGTTTTAATCTGTATCGGCATAATGCGCTCGTCTGCTGCATCCCTTTCCCTGCCGTCCGCCCCTTATAGCTACACCGTTCTCGATCAGGATCTTCCTGCGGCGCTGCAGGAGTTCGGCAACAATCTCAATATCAGGGTCAATGTCAGCGCCGAGGTCAGGGGCCGGATTCGCGGGCGAATGCCTGACTTGCCGCCACGAGAATTCCTTGACCGTTTGACTTCCCTGTACAATCTTCAGTGGTATTACGACGGGCTTGTCCTTTACATCTCCGCCGCCCACGAGGCGCAAAGCCGGCTCATCGTATTGAACCCGATCAGCTTCGATGCGTTCAACTCCGCGCTCGACGCCCTCAACATCTCGGATGAGCGCTATATCGTGAAACCAGCTCCGGGAGAGGGCCTCATCCTTGCTTCTGGCCCACCCCGATTTGTTGCGCTGGTGGATCAGACCATTAAAGGCCTTGTGGCGGAAGCGCAGGCACGGCGCAGTCCCGTCGCAGCCGAGAGGCCACAACGCGAGTCGGTTTTGATGTTGTTTCGCGGCTCATCGAGCACGGTCTTGCGAGACGGGCGGCCGGAAGGTTCTCCCGAAACACCGCACCATGAGGGCATTTTGCGCGAAACCGGTCCAGGCCAGAAGTGAGGTCGAAGGTACAAGACCGCTCCGAGCAAAGTCGGTCCGTCCGGCGTACGCCTATTTCATCCGATCGTCAGCTTTTCGAAAGCTACGGTCCCCAGCTTGAGCATGCGAGGTTTGGGCGGCTGCCTTGCTTGGAGCAACCCTGATAGAGGGACCAGAGACCCAGACGCCCAAGGGAAATTAGGTAGTGCCACTTTTGCAGGCGGCGCGAGGTATTAGAGATCAATGCGGGCCTCCGCACGCGTGCTTCCGAGCTAGCTGAGGCTTCGCGTAACTCGATGCGTGTCATCAGTTGGAAGGAGGAACAGGGTGGATTTCAATGCAGTCGCCCCGGCGAATACGAGCCCGGAGCCGGACACAGCACAGACGGCTTCAGATGCAACCGAATTCGAGCAGCAGCTCAGCGGCGCACAGGCTCCCGCTTTGGCGCAGAGCGTCGCCCATCCAGTGCTGCAGGGCGAGGCTTATTCACCGTATCTGAACGCGGGCCACCCCTACTCTCCATACTTTGATATCGGTCACCTGAATCCGCCTTACGAGGATTTAGCGCATCTCCATTCGCCAGACTCGGGTTGGCAGGATAATCTATATGCTGCGCCTGGGCAGGAAAATGGCCGACAGCATCTCTCGCCCCAGACCATCGCTCAGGCGATCGAGGAACATCCCGGCTTCGATCAAGATGTGATATGGCAGAATCTGGATGCCGACCCGTCTCATGGCGAGCCGCGGCACGGTGAGCCACAAGCGGGGCCATCGCATGCAGGTCCATCGCACACTGCCCCTTTTCAGGGTGAGCCGTCTCACGCCGGCCCATCCCATGCCCGGCCACTGCAGGCGGGACCGCCTCAACCTGGGTCTTCCGCAGCTCCGTCAGAACTTTCCGAGTTCCGCATGTGGGACGGACATCTCGCCAAGGACGTTTGGGTGTTTACGCCTCAAACAGCAACCGGCGCTCAGATCGACATGCTGGAGCGCAGCGGAGTGAAGCCAAGCAAAGAAAACCCGACAACAGTTTTCGCCATGCTCGGTGTGCCTCACACGGCCGAATGGAGAGAGGAGGACTTCATTCGTCTCACACCTTCGCTGGATGCGACCCTTTGGCCTGAAGAGTTAGAGCAAGACCAACCTATAGATGCGGAAGATCCGCCCATCCGCTAACGGCTGCAGCCGTGCCACGGCAGGGTGATCTCCCCGCGGCCAACAAAGACTTAGACATGGCAGGACACCTGGTGAGAGGCGCCCCGGGGGTATTCCGCGGTCACTCTTCTCTTTTCCGGCCACTCATAAGTGCCAGACCAGCTCGCGAGCGGCAGCGGCCTAGTCAAAGACCGCGCGAGCCGGAGCATGAAATGGCTTTTCATATGGTTCGCTGAGAACACAACGGCCCGCGGAGAAAGAACATTGCAATTTAGCTGCGAATTCAGAACTGGCGTGCCAGCCCCGCGAGTCACGCTGCGATTTAGGAGCACCGCGAGGCGATCGTGCGTCGAGACGAGGGTAAGGGCGTTCCGGATCAGGAGAGTCAGGGTATGACCGCCCCCTGGGCACGTTCAACATCGAACTGCTTACGCTGCCGCTTGTCCTCGTTCCTTGGCAAAGCGAGGACTCTAGCATCTGGCGTTGAGGACTCTAGCATCTGGCGTTAATGGCCCTGCGGATAGCAGCTCTCAGAGAGTATGCCCCGGATCATCCGAAGCATAAATATCATCAAGATCGCCGGATTGATCCGCGAAAACTCTGCCCGCCCCCCAAGGTCTTCATCTCCTTTTTGTAGCCCGCGCCGAAGGCAGCTGCTTCGGCCCGATGGCCTGCTTCAGAAGCCGCGCAAGGCACACCGCCCTAGTGCGCTTTCTTAGCCCGTATCGTGAGATAGAGGCCAGCTCTCTATTGCAGCCGAACGCAGATGCCCATCCGATCCACTCGCTCTCAGCCGCGCCTGGAGTCGAACCGAACGCGCCGATGTTCGGCAGCCACGCAGCGGCCGAATGATTCCAACCGACACCGTCCTTTTGCGGCATCAAACTCCAAGGGGAGCCACCCGAGTTCACAGAGCGCAGGAATAAGGGTATCAATCCAGCCTCACTCTTCGTCAGCTTCTTGCAAGCTGTGCCCGCTAGAACCGCTGGAAAAGGTCATCTCGCGGCACCGCCGCTAGCTTGGTTTTATGACATGGACACAGCCGCAGCCGATATCGCAGCAACGGCGCCAGAAGCTGGCGCAAACACCGATAACGCCGGGAACGGCGGCGAAAACTCGCCCGCAGCATTGTTGCAGCGAGCCTTCGAAAAGGCTCTGGTTGCCGTCGCCACCCAGGTTATAAGCGATTCCCAGTCAGATATGGATGACGCGATGAGCGAGCTAGATGATGGGTGAAGGTCCGGATTATCAGAGGCGCACAGGGAAGGACCTTCGGAAGGCAAGCCGAACCGAGAACGACCTGGCGCAGCCGCCGACTTGCCAAACCAGCCGCCAGATGCGTCTTAGGTGATCCTCCAGGTGGGCGGTGCGGCCGGTCGCAATCCAATCGCACTTGGAACTCTCGAAAAACGCCGCAGCGACTAGCTTACGCGGCCGTGCGCCGCACTCCTCAGTGAGGGTTCATCACGCTTTTCAGTCAGCACGCTTCAAGCGGAACCAACCGCTTCTCCCTTTATGATCAATTCCGTCACCTGGCTGTGCTGGATCGGTACTGCAGCCGCCCGCGAAATGGCGTGCCAGAGAGATCCTGTGAGATCGTAACGTCGGTAGCTTCGGCGCTCGCTGCGCAGATACCTGCGCAGCTCCCGGTCCGCTGACAACAGCATCGAAAATTTTGCGGGTACCTGATCCGTGGGTCATGGCGGGCCTGTGGGTACGATTGGCGCCGCCGAACACGAAAAGCGGGCGCTAACGCCCGCTTCAGTGACTTACCGATAAGCTGGGATCGCCTCGCAGGACCAGCCAGGATTGCGGCCAACTCAAGCGTCCGACGGTGTGCCTGGATTCTCATTGCTGTCGATGATCGCCTGGTTAACCTGGCGTCCAGACCGATCAACCCAGCCCGAGCCTGGCTGTTCGTAAATCGTCTGGGCTCCATCTGAAGTCAGCTGATCAAGCGTACGGCCTGCATTCGACTGCGTCACCTTAAGATTGTTCTTACCGTCGAAGCGGTCTCCTAGCCCTTCGACGACAATGGCATTGTCGCCGTTGGTAATGGTCAGCTTCGAGGCCATCGTTTTGCCGTTGCCAATATCAACGGTGTCGATGGTAATTTTCGTGCCGTCGTCGAGCTGGAACGTCATGTTCTTCTTGAAATCGAAATCGATCTTGCCGTCACCGTTGGCATCGACGTGGGGGTCGCCCTTGATCGCTGTGATCTTGCCCGTTTGATTGTTGCGAATGAGCACCGTTCCGTCATGCTCGTCCACGAGCATCGAATACTTATCACCAAGCTTGATCTCAGCCCTGCTGCCCCTGACCTCATGCGACCAGATTGGCGCCGGCTGAGACGACTGCGTGGGCGCCTGGGCGACCGCAACAGGCACCATCGCAAGAGGCGGCGGCGGAGGAGGAACGAAGAAGACGGGGGCGGTAGAGGCACGCGCTGCGCTTCCATACTGGTAATTACCGGGCCCGCGCCCTTGTTCGCCTGCATCGATACTCGCCTGATTCACCGCGCGTCCGGCCACATCGACCCAGCCTTGGCCACTCTCATGGATCGTTTGGGCACCATCGGACGTCAACTCGTCAAGGGTCATGCCAGCATTGGACTGGGTCACCCTTAGATTGTTTTTTCCATCCTTATCGTCGCCGAGCCCCTCGACAACCATCGCGTTGTGGCCGTTGGTAATGGTAAGCTTTGAAGAGATAGCCTGACCATTACCGTAGTCAACATTGTTGACAGTAATTTTCGTGCCGTCGTCGAGCTCAAACGTCATATCCTTCTTGAAATCGAAGTCATCTTTGCCGTCTCCGTCGGCATCAACGTGGGGGTCGCCATGAATTACGGTGACATGCCCGGTCTGGTTGTTGCGAACTGTCCAGGTGCCATCCTTTTCATTGGCCGTAATCGTATACTTGTCCCCAAGGTTGATCGTGGCCTTGCCATCCTTGACCTCGTGCGTCCACACCGGATCCACAGCAGGCTCAGAATTTTGATTCAGCTGGCTCATCAGCATGGTGGGAGGAGGAGGCGCCATCATGTAAGCTTGGGTCGTAACGACGGCTGGCGTTACCACGACCGGAACGGCGACCGAACTGACGAAGGCTGGTGAGGCTACCGGTAGGTACTGGTAGCTCGCCGGAGCATACTGCCCCAACAAGGCGTTGAAGGCGGGAGTGACAACCGCGCCTTCTGGCACCACTCCGTTCATCGAGTCGGACGCGCCCACCACCGGAAGGCCAGTCACGGGAAGATACGGCATTTAGTTTACTCCTGTTGCATAGACGAAATCTGTAAAACCGCGAACGCTGCGCGCATAGTCAACCAAGGTACGCTGCTTCGATTTGCACGAGAACGCACCATTAGCTCATCCGGACGAACGACTACTTCTCTTGCCAGACCAGCAGCCCTAACGAGATCTTCCTTTCGTCGCACCACACTAAGTGCTGCACGATCACATCACGCCCATTTAACTCACAACGACCGTAGCCCGAATACCTGTCGAAAAGCTGACGACGATGGGCGAGCGAAGCCGCATCCACTTTGACATTGATCGAATGTCGGAGACGCATCCTTCGCCAAGCTGTATCGCAACCTTCAACCCTCCTCTTCGCACGAAACGGCTGCTATCAGAGGTGCCCTATGTCTTCGCGATACGCGAGGTCTGCCGGTTATCAACCAGTCATCCCATCCTCACCGCGCAATCAGCGCTCCCGCCGGTCGTGCACATCATCTGCGAGGAGCGATCGATGGGTTGAACACGCGCGCGGACCAGTCTCTCCGGCATCAGAGGATCTTCGCGGAACCTGACTTTGCACAAGCCGCCCATGTTGACCAAACGAGTCTAGCGCGGCCTGAGACCCGCACAAACTCCATGACTTTATCCCGCTTTCGCACTCTATCCGCCAAGCCACGCGCCTGCGCAGGCTCCGCAAGGTAAACTCATTCCTGAACGCGCAGCTAAGCACCACCCACAGGGCCTTGCGCAAAGCCGATTATAGACGGGCTGGGACGGCCCGGGCGAGCCGATGATTGCGAGCAGGTGCAACGCTGCCGCAAAAGATCATCCCACTCGCCTCAACATGAGGCTCGTCAGCTTTTCGAAAGCTAGCGCCCCTAGCATGAGGCCGCTGAAATCTAGGCGAGCAGTCGTCTATTGAGCGCAACAAGACGAGGATAGGAGAATGCGATGATCGGAGAAATGATCGGAAGTGCTGCCGGCGGATACCTTGGCGGGCCTGCCGGAGCGGCCATTGGTTCGGCACTGGGCGGGAGCGTTGACAAGGTCTTTGACAAGGTGGTCCACACCTTGGTGCCCGACGAGGGCAGCCATGATAAGGCCGCAGACGACAAAGACGCCGGCGACAAGAGCGAGGTACAACCCAAGTCCGATACCCTCTGCAAGAGCCCGGAGCTGAACCTTGGGCTCAGCACGCTCGGCGGTACGCCCATGGTCCTCTCAATTCCCGCGATCATCTCGCCGGCCCACAACTCGTAACAAGTCAGAACCAAGGTTATCCCAACAGAAAGGTAAGTAGATATGGCAGTTGACAATGTTGGCGGAAATGGCGGCGCTGCTGGGGCGCAGCCGACGGGCGATACGGGCTTCCAGAACCAGATGGCTGAATTCGAGCGTGTTAGCCAGAAGGTTCAGGCCCAGGCCGTGGCAATGCGTCGAATCACGACCGAGCTCTCGTCCGAGAAGAAGGTCGCCGACGAACGCGTTCAGTAATTCTGCGAGACGGGTGGCTCACCGCGTTGCTACCGTCGCCGAGTTGTGAATGACGAAATCTGGATGAGCCGTACGGCACTGCCGTACGGCTTCTCTCGTTATTCAGGAGGTTGTCGTGAAGGGCTCTGTTTCGCTCGAGTTCGAGGTGCTTTCGGGACTCTATACCGGGCTCAAGGGGAAGGCAGCGGGCGGCGACAGCATTGTTGGCAGTGGCTTCGATGCAGACATGATCTTCGTTGAACAAGGGCTTGAGCCGCATCACCTTCGTGTCATCGCGCAGCACGATTCGATCGAGGTCGAGGCGCTCGCCGCCAACATCAGCATAGACGGTCTCGCGAGCATCGCTTCAGGTGAGCGCGTCAGAGTGCCCCTCCCCGCGGTCGTTCATGCTGGCGCGATGTCCATCCGCTGGTCGACAGAGGATGTCCAGCCGGTTTCTTCGAGCAAGCGCTCCCGCAGCTTGACCTTAGCACTCAGCCTGGTTCTGCTCAGCTCTGTCGTGATCGGCACCGTCTCAACTATCTTCGCCCCAGGCGATAGAGCGGTGGTGCCAAGTACACAGTCGTCGCGCACGGTCGAGATTGCCACTAAGCCAACCGTTGATCATTCTGATCCGAGAGCTGCTGATGAAATGGCCGTATCGCTGCGGCAAGAGATCGAACGAGCGGGCCTTCTTGACGTTAAGATCGGGCGCGGCCCCGGCGTTGTGACCGCGGAAGGCACAATTACGCCGAACCTCGTCGTAAAATGGAAAGAGATCCAGCAATGGTTCGATCGTCAAACCAACGGCACCACGACCCTTGTGAATGCTGTCACGGTGAAAGAGGAGAAGATGCCGTCTTCAATTGCTGTCCAAGCCGTCTGGCGCGGAAGCGAACCTTATCTGCTTATTGCCGGGCAGAAGTACTTCGTCGGTGCGCTCTTAAGCAATGGATGGACCGTTGATCGAATTGAGGATGGACGTGTTCTGCTCAGTCGCAACGGCCGATCTGCCGCTTTGCCATATTGAGGTCTCTAGCCTGCAAGAAAGAAGGAGAAGGCGATGGCTAGGCTGCCCCAGCACTCCGTAGGGCCCGGCACCGGATCGCAGGGATTAGATGCGGGCCAGCACGCACCGGTCATCGGCTCGTCTCCCTCGCGAGGCGATAAACTCGAGCTCGAAGGCGCCCATGCGGATAGCGGCGCGAAGCGCGCATCGTGGCGGGATACGGTTTCGCATGATCTGCCAATTGATGTTGCGAGCGAAGCGACGCTCGAGGTCAGCTCCGTCGGCGCCATCTCTCGCGTCACTTTATTCGAAAGCGAAGCAGGGGCAAATGAGCTAGATCCACGCGCGGTATTGGCTTTGCTCTATGGTCCCAATCTGTCCCGCGGACTACTCTCCTTCGTCGTTCCACGCCTCCGTCATCCGGACGTACTGCGCGCCGACAAGCATGGTGCTCTTTTGGAGCGCTTGACGCGGACGTTGGAGGCGACACCGGATGACAATACGGCACGAGAGTGTTTGGTAATCCTGCAGCAGGAACTACAGCGGTTATTAATGCTCCGGCAAAATCAAAACAGCTTAATCAAGGGCTAGCTATGGCCGATCCTGATGGATTGCAGCATGGGCCCGCTCCCCTGGTTCCAGAAGTCTCCAAGTCCGGCGATATTCTGTCGATCTCCGGGCCGGAGCGCGACCTGCTTTGCGCGCTTTCGTATGTACATCTCGCGTGCGGGCAGAGCGCACAAAGTCTGGCTCTGTTGCGAATTGCAGCTCGCGAGCATTCTAACGACATCGGTTTACTCCGCATTCTCGCCTACGCGCTAATCTCCGAGGGCCTCGGTGATGAAGCACTCGACGTATTGGACAGACTGGACGCACTCGATACGCAACCCTCTTCCCGCATACCGATGACGCTGCTGCGCAGTCACGCCCTGCGGCACGCTGGCCGCATGCCCGAGGCTCGCGAGGTCTTCCAGCGCTATGTGTCGCTGCGCGCGAGCAGGGCCGCGCTCATCAAAAAGCAATAGGGATCTATCATGGCCAACGTCTTGCGTGACTTCATCGTGCGCGCTCCGGCCCACCCGGATTTCATGGTTGCCTTGATGCTGCTTCTAGCGATCGGCATGATGATCATGCCAATCCCAATCATCGTGATCGACATGCTGATCGGCTTCAATCTTGGCTTTGCCATATTGCTGCTGATGGTTGCGCTCTATCTCACCACACCGCTTGATTTCTCGTCGCTACCGGGCGTCATCCTGATCTCCACCGTCTTTCGACTGGCGTTAACGATTGCAACAACGCGGCTGATCCTTGCTGAGGGCGACGCCGGCAGCATCATTCACACCTTCGGTGACTTCGTCATTTCAGGGAATATCGCGGTCGGCATTGTCATATTCTTGATCGTGACCATGGTGCAGTTCATGGTTCTTGCTAAGGGTGCCGAACGCGTCGCAGAGGTGTCTGCGCGCTTCACGCTTGACGCGCTACCAGGCAAGCAGATGGCGATCGATGCGGAACTTCGCAACAACCACATTGATCAACACGAAGCACGCCGCCGACGTGCCGCCTTGGAGCAAGAGAGTCAACTTCATGGCGCGATGGATGGCGCCATGAAGTTCGTTAAGGGAGACGCGATCGCCGGACTAATCGTGATCTGCATCAATATGCTGGGCGGAATCAGCATCGGTCTGCTCTCAAAGGGTATGTCGCTCGATGACGCGCTGCATCAATATACGCTTTTGACGATCGGTGATGCGCTCATTTCGCAGATTCCGGCGTTGCTGCTGTCAATTACCGCCGCGACCATTGTCACGCGCGTCAACGGGCCCTCCAAACTCAAACTCGGCGCCGATATCGTTCACCAACTTACCGCAAGTACGCAGGCACTTAGGCTGGCGGCCTGCGTATTGGTATTCATGGGGCTTGTTCCCGGCTTTCCTTTGCTCCCGTTTGTCGTGCTGGCCGTCCTGTTCGCTGCGGCCAGCTTCGTCAAGATCGGCGCCAAAGGCGACAAGCCTGCCGCTAAAATTGGAGCAAGCGCCGCTGCTTCGGCGCCAGCTCCGGCAGCGGCCCAGAAGCAGACCGCACATGCGGAAGCACTTCCGATCGCGTTGTTCCTTGCGCCGAACCTGACGGATTCGATCGACAAAGACGAGCTGGAAGAGAGCATTTCGCGTGTTTCAAGGCTGGTCTCGGCGGACCTTGGCATCACCATTCCGCGCATCCCGGCCCAAATCGGCGAGAGCTTGTCCTCGTCGCAATTCAGGGTGGATGTCGATAGTGTGCCAGTTGAGCGCGATGTGATCAATCCCGGGCACCTGGCGCTCAACGACGATGTGGCGAACATCGAGTTGAGCGGCATCCCCTTTCAGCAAGACCCGGAAACGAATCGTGTCTGGATCGAAGAACGGCATGCAGCGGCTCTCAAGGCCGCTGGAATCGGATATCATCGCCTGAGCGAAGTTCTTGCCTTACGTCTCCATTCCACATTGACACGCTATGCACAGCGCCTGGTAGGTATCCAGGAAACCCGCCAATTGCTCGCCAGGATGGAGCAGGAATATCCTGACCTAGTGAAGGAGGTGCTGCGTACGGCCACCGTCCCTCGGATCGCCGAGGTCCTGCGCCGCTTGCTCGATGAAGGCATTCCAATCCGCAATACCCGCTTGCTCCTGGAGGCATTGGCAGAATGGAGCGAGCGCGAGCAAAACGCCGTCCTGCTCACCGAATATGTTCGTGCTACCTTAAAGCGACAAATCTGCTTTCGGTATGCTAACGCTCATCGCGTCGTGGTCGCCTTTATCATCGAGCGTGAGAGCGAGGAAATCATCCGCGGCGCAGTACGGGAAACTGCCGTCGGCCCATACCTCGTCTTGGATGAATGGCAGAGCGAAAAGCTGCTTGCACAATTTCGTCAGATCCATGCCACCATCGCGCAAAGTAAGAGCCAACCTGTCGTCCTTGGGTCGATGGATATCCGCCGTTTCGTACGTGGTTTTCTCACGCGCAACGGCATCGACCTGCCTGTTCTGTCTTATCAAGATCTCGCCGCCGACTTCACGGTCCAACCGATTGGATCCGTCAAGCTTCCCAAGGCGCCTTCCTCAGGAGGGCTCCTAGCAGCTGCAAACTAAGAATGCGCCGCACTTCCCCATGAGTAGCCGATGAAACAAAATGAAACCAGGTGCCGCCGGCATTTGTGCTCCGCCAGTCCAGGGCCGCGGCCCGCTCTGCTTGCGATGCTGGCTATTGTGCTGCTCGCTGGCTGCGCTGCCCCAGATAAACATAGCCTCTCACCGCAGCAGACGTCTACATCTGGCATCGCACACAACGAAGACATCGATCCCGCGGTGCGCGAGCGCATTTCGTACGCGCTCGGCCGGGATCCTGATGAAGGGGCTCTGCGCGATGCATTGAAGCAACAGCCGAACAACATCGATGCGGCGATTCCTCTTGCGCGAGCCCTGCTGGCCCGCAACCGTCCGAATGATGCGCTCGAGGTGCTCGACGGCGTGTTATTGGCAGCCCCTGGAGACCTGCGCGCATTGAATGCCAAAGCGGTGGTTCTCGATCACGAGGGCCGCCATCAGGAGGCCCAAGAACTATACCGCCAAGCTCTCGCAGCGGAACCCGCAAACCCGATGCTGCGCAACAATTTCGGACTGTCTCTCGCCCTTGAAGGCAAGAAGGAGGCCGACGATGCCAGCTCAGCACCGCAGGCGGGCGGCCGGAACGCATTGGCTCGTTCAAGATAAGCGTGGCGATGAAGAGGGAGGCGGAGATAGCGAAGCTTATGCTAGCTTGCCGACCGCGAGGTTACCCACCCGCTCGTCGATAGCGCGGGCGATATCTTGCTTGAACATCAGATCCAGATCGACGGTAACAAACCGCTTGCGCTCTCCCACTCTTTCAATCCGGAAGCGAACTCCCGCGCAGCAGCCTTGGGCTTTCTTGAGGTAGGTGACTCGATCATGGTGCTTGATCCCGACAAGCACCAGGACAAATGGAAGAACAAAGACGGCAAATGGCAGCGAACGGGTAGACCGCCTTTGTATCTTGCCGCGATAGAAGACTACAGCAGCAATGCCAAGTCTACCGAAAGCGTGGCGATGCCCACGAACGATCCGTATGATGATGACTATAACTTTATGTAGAGCGTACACGAACTACCAAGAGCGATTGGCCAGATCGACTTTGGTGAGGTCAGGCTCGCACCGAATAACCTAATCCGCGCGACCGAAAATCTCCGCTATTCTGGCACCTTCGTCCTGCACTACTTCGGCGCAATGTACTCCAAGGAGCTGCTCGCCGACTGCCACCTTGGGGCCGTGAGAAATATTGTCAAGCCACTCGTCTTCTAGAGCGAGACGTGTGATGGCGAGCCTGCCGGGTGTTGTGCTGACGTCACATCGTGCTCGATTGACCTGAATTCTCGATTGACGCGAAGTTCTCCTGAGGCGTTGCGCGCAAGGTCGCTGTGTGCCGTTGCGTACGCGAGGCGCCATCCGGCCATTGGTCCGGATTTTGCTCCACTGTTTGCCAAGACGAGGCGCGGCTCCCCGCCGTGTCGGATTTTCTACGATAGTGACAACTATGAAACGAAAGGCGATGCCATGAAGAACCGGCTTTCGGTCACCGGCAAGGCGGCAAGCACCGCCGCTGAAGGGTCGGAGTCGACGACGCGCACCGCCCCGGCGGTCGAGCGCAAAACGGAGAGTGGCACCGGCATATACCTTCCTGACGAGGCCAGCGTCTTTGCCGACCCAGGCAAATCAGATCAACCAGCATGCTTCACACTTCAGAACGGCCTGCAGGTCGTCGTGATCCCGGATCATCGCACACCCGTCGTGACTCAGATGATTTGGTATAAGGTCGGTTCCGCGGACGAACCGCCTGGCAAATCGGGGCTTGCGCATTTCCTCGAACACCTGATGTTCAAGGGCACATCCAAACATCCGGCGGATGAGTTCCGCAAGGCTGTGATGCGCGCCGGCGGCTATCAGAACGCCTTTACCGGATTCGACTTCACCAGCTACTTCCAACACGTGCCTCGCGAGCACCTCGGTAAGATGATGGAATTTGAAGCCGACCGCATGAACGGTCTCATTCTCAAGGACGAGGATGTGCTGTCCGAGCGCGACGTCGTGCTGGAGGAATTCAATATGCGCGTCGCCAACCAACCAGGCAACCGGCTTGCTGAGCAGATGATGGCGGCGCTCTACCTTAACCATCCCTATGGCCACCCCGTTATTGGGTGGCGCCAGGAAATCGAAACGCTTACCCGAGAGGACGCGCTTAGCTTCTACAAGCGTTACTATGCACCCAACAACGCGATCTTGATTGTCGCTGGCGACGTAAACACCAAGGAAATTCTCTCGCTAGTGAAGGAGACGTTTGGCGGCATCCCCGCGCAACCGTCGATTCCCGTGCAACGCCTGCGGCCGCAGGAGCCGACGCCGGCCGCACAGCGCAGAGTGACGTTGGCCGATTCCCGCGTCGAGCAGCCAGCCCTGCACCGCTATTATCTCGTACCGTCGGCTCGCACCGCCGCCGCTGGGGAAGGTCCGGCGCTTGAGGTGCTCGAGCAGTTGATGGGCGGCGGTGTCAACTCATATCTCTATCTCTCGCTTGTTGTCGAAAAGCAGCTCGCGGTCACTGCCAGAGCGAGCTACCAATCTGCCGCACTCGATCCCTCGCTATTCGCGATTTCCGCTATACTAAAACCTGGTGTCCACCTCAGCCTGATCGAGCAGTCCATCGACGAGGTCATCGCCGACATTGCCCGTAATCCCGTGAGCACCGAAGATCTGCAGAGCGCGAAGACGCGGCTGATTGCGCAAGTCACCTATGCCCAGGACAGTCAGGAAATGCTCGCGCACCGGTATGGCCGCGGCCTGACGACGGGACTATGCATTGAGCATATTGAACGCTGGCCGGAGGACATCCGCGCTGTCGGTGCACGGCAGGTGCACGAAGCAGCGCGGAACTGGCTCGACAAGAAACGAGCGGTGACCGGCTATCTCGTAAAAGAGTCTACTCCACGACACTGGGAGAAGCTCTAGTGATTTATCCTTGCACACGACGTGGGATCCTTCTCCGCGGAGCGTCGCTCTCCATCGCTATGCTCGCTTCGCCAAATTCAGTTGCCGCCGCGAGCTCACTTGGCCGAACCAGGATCAAGCGCCTAGTTTCGTCTTGCGGTATAGAGGCGTGGTTCGTGCAGGATTCTACCGTCCCATTGATCACGATGGAATATGCCTTCACCGGCGGCGCGACTCAGGACCCCGCTCAAAAACCTGGCGTCGGTCACATGGTGTCTGGCCTGCTCAAGGAAGGTTCCGGCGACTTTGACTTCAAGACCTTTCATCAGCGGCTAGACCGTCGTGCCATTGAGTTGGGTTTTCATGTGACCCCTGATCACTTTCGCGGTGCCTTGTGCACGCTCCAAGACAACGCGGACGAGGCCTTCGAGCTTTTACGGACGGCGCTAACCTCACCGCGTTTCGACTCGGCCGACGTCGAACGGACCCGTGCTACTGTGCTTGCGCGCCTTCGGCACGCCTCGACCGATCCTTCGTCTCTGGCCCATCGCAAGTTTCTCGAAGTCGCGTTTGGGGATCATCCTTATGCTCGCCCAGCCGAGGGCTCGCTGGAAAGCGTGCCGAAGATCGAGGTCGCGGATCTCAAGGGTTATGTCCGACGCGTGATCGCAAAAGACACGCTCAAAATCGCTATTGTCGGCGACGTCGATCCAGCGGTCGTCTGCAAGCTGCTCGACAAGACATTTGGCGGCCTGCCGAGCAACGCAGAAGCGGTGCCGGTTACCGAAGTGACCGCAGCAAAGCCGCCACAGCGGGTCTTCATTCCGGTCGATGTGCCGCAAACAGTTGTGACCTTTGGGGGGCCGGCCGTCCGTCGGAGCGAGCCGGATTTCATGGCCGCCTACATCGTCAACCACATTCTCGGGGACGCCGGCCTTACGTCTCGCCTGTTCCGCGAAGTCCGCGAGAAGCGCGGACCGGCCTATTTCGTCCGTGAGCACCTTGTCTGGTTGGACCATTCAGCCATTTTTCTCGGCAGCAGCGGCACCTGCACAGATCGTGCCGGTCAGACGGTTGAGGAAATCGAGAAGCAGGTCCGCCACATCGCGGAGGAAGGACCTACTCAGCAGGAACTCGATGACGCAAAGTCTTACCTGAAGGGCGCGCAACAGGTGGCTCTCAACACATCATCAAAGCTTGCGCGAACGCTACTGAAGAATCAGATCGACAAGCTGCCCATCGACTATTTCGAAAAGCAGAATGCCCTGGTCGATGGGGTGACGCTGGAGGACACCAAGAGAGCAGCGCGCCGGCTGTGGGGCGAGGGTCTGCTCACAATTATCGTCGGCCGCTCCTCGAACGACGCAGCGTAGTGCACCCCCATGCCAACGGGGACCACACCCCAGCCAGGCGCTCGCTCTTGCGTGCAGAGTGCATCTAGCCCCCCCCCTTTAGCTTGTGGAGATATTCCAGGGCGAGGCAGCTACCATGCGGCCGCTCGAGGCCGGCTTTTGCGGAAACGCGTTTGAACAAGGCGACAATCCGCGTTGGATCTTCGGGTTAGCCAAAGTAAGCGCTTTAAAGCCGGAGCGTGCACTGTCTGCCGCTTCAAGGAAGCGGCCAACGAGAGTGCCATGGCCATCGTTCATTCCACTAAGAACCTCCTTGACCGGTAGGACGTAGCTCGACGAATCTGTGTCCCACGCGCTCCACCTTTCGCGTATCCCGACATTCATCAGCAGAGTGAGAGCTCGGTCGTTCAGGGTCATCTTTCAGAAATTAACCAGCCGGTTCGCTCTCTGCCGAAAAGACGACCATCTGATCCAGCAGACCTTTGTGGTCTGCCAAGCCATAGGCGCACCGCGTCGCATCGCCTTGATCTGCGCTTTGATCCGAGCTCCCAATCTGACGCCACGTTAGTTTCCGTCGCTTCATGAAAAGTAGATAACAACAGCAACGGCATCTATGGATAACCTATGTCGTTACAACGATCACAACAGGCGGACAGTTGATTCTTGCCCCGCGCATTCCAATTGCCCACAAACCTGACGTAGATCACCAATACAAGCGATTAGTCCCATTCTCCGGCTTGCATCATCGGACGATGTTACTCGCTCAATGTTGAAAACGTTTATCAGTTGCAGAGCTCCAGCATCGAAGGTTCATTGCCCCTTCTTTCTGCCATGATCGCACCCAAAAGCAGAGACGTGCCGATTGCGCACCTTGCGCGCGGCAATAACGAGTGTCTCAGGAGATGTTGATGGTTAAGCCAGTAGTAATTGTGGTCGGTGCGGACAAGGGAGGAGTCGGCAAGACGACCGTATCACGAACGCTACTGGACTACTTCAGCGTCAACAACGTGCAAACACGCGCATTCGACACAGAGTCGCCCCGCGGAACGCTGAAGCGCTTCTATCCCGAGATCACTGAGATCGTCGATATGACCACGACGGCGGACCAGATGAAGATCTTCGATACCTTGAACTCAGGGCTATCCGTCACCGTCATCGATGCTCGGGCAGGCCTACTGTCCTCTGCGTTGGCTTCCTTGCGCGACATCGGCTTTCTGGACTCAGCACGGTCGGGCCAGATCACATTTGCCGTGTTCCACATCCTGGGATCATCCATCGCTTCGCTAGACGAGATCGCGGAAACCGCGACTTTCATGAGCGGCGCAAAGTACTACCTGGTCAAGAACTTCATCAACGACACTCAATTTTTCCAGTGGGATCAAGCGACTTATAATTCCTATTTTCACCGCATCAAACATGCGACTGAGTTGACCATACCGAAGCTCAACGAGATGGCCTATGAGCAGGTGGAAGTCGCATCCGTCCCATTCATAGACTTCGTGGCAAACAAGGGACGCAACGATGAACCCGCGAACAACTCCTTCGTCCTGCGCGGCTATGTCCGGCACTGGCTGGCAAATGTCTGGAGCGAATTTGATCGCATCAACTTGACGGAATTGGCGGGGGCCAAGTCCGCCACCCGGGCCGGCGAAAAGTAGCGGCATATCCGGCGAGCTCCGGTCGGGCCTACGTACGGAACGAAATTGATCTGCTGGCTATGTTAGCGACCCCCATCTACATCATCTGCTCTCCTAGCCCGCAGGTCGGTAAAACCCTCGTCGCTCGGGCGATGAGCGAGTTCTTGCTGCTGAAAAACGGCACAGCGCTATCGTTCGATGTCAACTTGAAAGAGCCTTCATTGCTCGACTATCTCCCCAACATTACGGAGACCGCTGATGTGATCGACACTTACGGCAAGATGCAGCTGATGGACCCTCTGATCATCCACGATCGGGTACCCAAGGTAATTGACCTCGGCTTTCACGTCTTCGACGAATTCTTCAAGATGTGCGAGGAAATTGGCTTCATGAAGGAGACAGCGCGCTGCTATGTCGCCCCTATCATCCTCTTCGTCGCGGGAGCAGACCGCATCTCCTTTCGCGCTTATGAAATGCTACGGCGGCGAATTCCGCCGGCGTCGCTGGTCACCGTCCACAATGAATTCGTGCTGCGTGGCGAATTACCGGAAGTGATGGATCACGAGCGGGTGATTCGGATTTCCGCACTTCCCCTGTTCCTTAAACGATATATAGACCGGCTTAGCTTTTCCTTCACTGGATATCTGCGGGACGAGAAGGATTGGTCCACCGAGCTGCATCAATGGATTCGACGCAATTACAGCATGTTTCGCGATCTGGATTCGAATGTGACGCTGCGAAGGTCTGACCGTCGACGGGGAACGGATATCGATAGCCTACGTTGCACAAGGGCTACTTAAGAGTTCGGCCTGATCACCATCTGTTCGTCCGGCCTATGAGTGGTTCGTTGACCGCTGACTTCAATGGCGTTCGTCGCGAACGCATTGCGCGCATACGACTTTTTCGCTTGGATCTCCATCCTTACAATCGTGCGCACGGACAGCGCGAGGGGCAATCGACAGCAGCTCATTCGCCATGGCTGATGCAGACAGCCCCATCCTCGAAGAAACCATGACCGCCTTGACTTTGTGAGCGATTAGCCGGATCGACGAGGTCTTCCTTCGGGAGCGCTCATAGCTTCAGGCCGAATTTGCCGAGCACCTGATGCATGACCGCGCCTTTGATCTCGCGGGCGATCTCGTCTCGTATTCGGGCGCCGAGGACCCGTTCGGCATCGGCATCGCCTGTCAGACCATGCTCGGCCAGCCGCTCATCCAAGCGGGTTTCAAACTGTACGCCCATCGCGTCGAGGAGCCGCTCCTGCATGTCAGCATAGTCTTGGGGTGCGATGCGCCTCACCACGCTTTCCCATGGTTGCCAGCGCGCTGCCAAATAGTCCGGAAATTCCGCCGCTTCCTGCTCCCGCACTAATGCCTCGGCCCTGGCCACATCGCCCTCGGTCACGTGAGAGACATTCATGAAGCGCATGTCAGGAGCTGTGTGCCGCAGCTCCAGGGCGTCCCGCAGCCGGGTCTGATAGGCAAGGTAGACCTCGATATCATCGACATCCGCGTCGGGATCGGCACGACGAAGTGAATTGACCCTCTCGCGCGCGATCCCATCAAGCGCTTCCAAGCGAAACATGACGCGGCCGTTCTGGAGCAATTCGCCCAGTCGCCCGTCATAGACGCCGTCCTCGACATCAGCGTTCAGGCGTGCAGTCTGCATGCCGTTCCAGACCAAAGTAATGCGATCTTCGCAGCTCGCGTTCGCTCCCGAAGCCAATTCGAAATACTGCTCACGCAAACGCGGCCTGACAGCTGCCTGCCGCAGGTCATCAGCAACCGCCTGACGGAACGCCTCATGATGGTAGTTCACGGTGCCCCGGAGCCGGTCGAGGAAGCGTGCATAGTCCGCGGCCCCCGCCTCATGGGCGAAGTGCTGCCAAGTGGACATTGCCGTCGGCTCGCCCTCAAGCCAGTCCGCGGCGACCTCTTGCAGGGACCGCGGCTGAAGTTGCACCGCTCCAGGGGTAATCGAGAAGAAAACCTGAGGGCCGGCATAGTGTCCGGCATGCATCGCTGCTGCCAGGCCGGCCTGCACCCAATCGGCGAGCGGATTATTCTCCAGATTAACGCTCGACTCACCGCCTAGCCGCGTCAGCAGAGTCTCGGGCACGTTGGTCAGCAGATTGTCGCTGGCACCGAACCATATCAGATGGTGCGGGACCGTCTCAGGCAGTCTGGTCAGCCGGTTGTAGCTGGCGCTGAGCCATTCGAGCGCGGCCGGGAGAGGCTCGGGCAGGCCCGCCAACTGATTGTGATCGACGTTCAGACTCTGCAGCCCGGCTGGAAGGCGGGGCAGGTGGGTCAGGCGGTTACCGCTCGCGTCCAACTCCTGAAGCGTTTCTGGAAGGCGTTCGGGCAGACTTGCCAGCTGATTGTTGTCGACATTCAGGCGGCGCACTCCGGCCAGAATGGGCGCAGATAAGGCGGTCAGGGAGAGGGACGATAGATCTAGCAGCTCATTGAGATCACCCGTACCGCGCCAAGCTCTCGTTCGACTTACTGCCAGTTGCCGATCCTCATGTTGCCCCTGCCCGTCTTCGGCAGCCCAGTCGGCCAGCAACTCGGGCCGGGCGGCCCCCTCGGCGCCGGACCCGTGCATGTCCCTCAACGCCTCGCCCCACTGCGATGCGGCGGCGGAGCCGGGTTCGGAGCTTTCTGAATCGGAAGTTGCGGAAGGAGCACCAGCCCCGAGCTGTTCTGCGTTCATCGATATCGTTTCTTGCGTGTCAAAATGTAGCGAACGCGCCGGGGCGGCGCATCTTACAACTGGTAATCCCCCACTATGGCTGACGCTCCACCGGCCAACCGAAATGAGGTGCAATCCCACAACCGGGCAGTTCCGCACGACTGGCGCGAATACGCCTGCGCAAGTATCGCCGAGCAACTGCAAGCAGTGCAGCGAACGAGGCGACGTGTCGCGCGCAGATCGGTTGATATCGGAATCTGCCCCGGTCTCGCCTGCGAGATCTGCGCCCTTTGAGCCGAGCCTGCAAGCGAGTAGCGACGTTCATGATACGAAAGTTAGCTGTCGGTAAGCTGACGGATCCCGGCGCGATGGAAAGGCGGGGCTTGGCTGGGTCAGACACATTTTAATGCCCGCTTCATTCCATCATCGACGCTGTCTCGCCGCTCCAACCGGCAAGTGTACTGATGATGCCGGCCGGGCGCTCCGTGCCATCCATCTTAAATGGCTTTCCCGGCCATCACCTGCAGGCAAGCAAACTGGAAACTAGTAGGTCGTCGTCGTGATCTCCGTTTGGAATGGGACGTCAACGCCTGCCATGTGAGCCTTGATCTTTTACGCATCAGCAACGGTACAACCTGGTGCAGCGTGCGATCCAAGCTATTCAATCGATCTTCAGAGGGGTGCGCAGCGGATGTCGACGGCATTGACTGTCTGTGGAATGCTCAACTGCCTCGACCCTGCGTCCATCGACATTTTGTCTTGTACTACCAACCGCAACCGCGTTCGCTTCTTTGATCAGCTGGCGCATGCCGTGGATCGCTGCCCTCCTCAAAGTTCGTTCTCATGACTTTCCCATGTTGTTGATAAGTTCCGCTTCGCCCGTAGATTGTTTATCGGGTAGGCGATTGTGAATGCCTATAGCAGGCCGGATCTACTTAACTGCCCGTCGGCCAACCGATCTTGTGGAGCGCTGAAATTGTGCAGGACACACGATCGGGACGCCGGGAAACCGCGAAATTCTGCCGCGATTTGCCGTCACACGCCCGATGTAGGGTGATATTGACTGGCAAGAGTTGCACATATCTTGCTCGCCACCTCCGGGGACGAACGGGCGGGCCTCGGCTGAACTATTCGGCAGAAATGCGGAGCCAAGCAACGGCCGCTCAGACGATCGTCATGCTTGATACTCCAGGAACGAATATCTGTGATGACTTCGATTGATGATACATTAAATGAGATCAGATGGTTGCGAAACGAAATCTGGCGTTGCCGTCGATCACTTGGCACTGAACTGCCTGGCGCGCAGCGGGAGGCAGTTGAGAAGCGTCTGCATGAACAGCTTTCTGCCTTTGAGAGACTTCTGTCGACGGCGTTCCCATTAGCCCTGAGCTCTAAAGTGTATTCGGTCAAGAGCACCACGATCGGGCGAAGCGACTCCCCTGAAGCGCCCATCGAGAACGCCGCAATGGCATCAAGCGGATGCCTCGAGAAGTCGATCAGCGGCTAACAAAAGCGGTTTTGCTACCTCACTTTGTTTACCTTGAGCCCGGCAGTCCAGCCCAAGGTAGTCCCAAGCTGAGAAGCCAAGGGAAACCGCAATGAAACAAACCTCCAACGCAAATATTCGGGCGACTCTTTTGCCCGTTACTACCCCATAGCCCCTGCCCAAAAGCACCTAATCGCCGGCCACAAACAGTATAGATTGGTGCGGAGTACGGATTTCCAGCATATGTCCGGCAATTCCTCCTCCCTCAGCTGACACAGTTGTCGATCGGACCCGTTACCGCGAATCACGAAAGCCTCGAAGTCGCCGAATGGCTGCAGCGCTGATTGAAGCGCGACTGCTGCCAATTGGTCCGCGGATCAGTCCTCAGATAGTTGAGCCGCGCGTCGGCAGGCTGATGCTCCAGTCCGATCAACTTGCAACCACCGAGCTGGCCAAAGCCGGAGGCCCGGTCAGGCCGAACATCTCACTATTGTTCGAGTTCGCAATTGCCGTGCCTCACTCTCGATAAAGGCCTACTGGACGCTTGTTGAGAGATTGTCTCGACCGGTCGTTTCTGCCCGCGGCGGCGGTCGGCATAACGCGTCGGCATTCGCGGCGTAAATTTTTGAAATTTTCTGTTAGACAAAACATCGCCACGTCAGCTTCGTTACGGCCTGTAAAGCGGTCACAGAAGCGGATCACGTCTGGTTTGCACGACACTAACACTTCCTCGGCCCGACGATCTCCCGCGCAAGCGTATCCTGTGCACCAGCTCGCTGCTATCGCGATCGTAGCAAGGACGGCTGCATAGCGATGCGCATTGTAAGTCCCGCTTATTCGTCGCGCTTGATTCACCAAACCTCTCTTAAACCGCATATACTTCACTGCTTTTTTCTTTGCCCCGCCAGGCTGATCTGTTTACCGGATTGCAGCGCCTCGGCAGCCACTGGCTTGCTGTTCCGGGCGCCGCAATGATACCGGCTCGGAATCATCGTACCGCTAGGCGCAACACGCATTGCGAAGACCGGGATCACACGGAGATCGGCCGTTTAGCGCTTGTGTGCCGATGTTGGCTCCAATACGGCGTTCTGCTTCGCAATGCCTACATCCTGACGTTACGATCGATTCAAGCACTTTGAGCGAGCGGGCAGCGGATATCGTCTCATATCAGCGCTTTTTCCCAGCGAGCGGCTGCCGACCTCCCTTCGCGCAGATCGGAAGGTGCGTCGACCGGAGGCAGGGACTTGTGCATCACCGACGCGTGGCCGCACATTCGCCGAAGCACCATCTCCAACGCGAGAGGCATGGTTCACCCTCAGGTGCCATCTCATAGCTCCTGCATGTACGGTTGGCGACGTTGAACGTCCAAGGTCCTACAATACGATGCGGCGATTTAAGACGCAGGGTGGAGACCGATGCAAAGCCTCCCTTGCCAAATAGCCGGCCAGATATTCCTTAAAACGGCACGCCGATTGCTGGGTAAGGATCAGCAAGTTGCCGCGAAGAAAGCGGTCGCGGCGGAGCCAGGATTCCAATGAGGTTTATTCGATTCATCCTGATCGACCTCGCCTTGATGCTACTCGCACCTGAGAGTGCAAAGGCCAACATTGTGGCGACCGACGCAAATTTCAAATCGGCTCGGAAAGCTGTGGGATCCGTGATGCCGAATTCTGGCCCCGAGCCAGTATCCGGCTCCGGCGTGCTCCGACAGCTTCACTGCCAAGCCTTTCAAGCCGCGCCATTCCAACATTCATTAGAAGCCCTCGGCCCGCCAAGCAGACTGACAACCTTGCGCTGCTGGAATGGCGCTTTACCTCTGATTGGCAAGCGCAGCGGGCAATGTCCGGTTGCCACACTCCTAGCGGCGCGGAGCTGCTAACAAGAGCTTGATACAAATCTGCAGTCCGCCCTCCCACCCAAGGCTCCTCACGTGAGCGGAAACGCCGTGCTGCCGCGCCATAAACGGCATCGTCGAAAGCATGGCCATCAGCTCCACTGCTGCCATTGGCCTCCTGATTTAGATGAGAAGATGCAGAACATGCGAAGCTTCATTAGAGAAGCCAAAAAGGGCTGTATCGAAGTTGCCTTCAACGGCTCTCTCGGAAGTATTCCGCTAGATACGCAATTCAGCGTACCAGCCAAAGGCGTCACAGCGATTTCTGGTCCCCCCGGGTGCGGCAAAACTACGCTCGCGCGCTGCATCGCTGGGGTCCAGCGCCTGCCGAATGGATTCTGTGCAATTGACGGGGAGATCTGGCAGGATGAGACTATATTTCGACCGCCTCATCTGCGTCACGTCGCATATGTATTTCGCTTACCGATTCTCTCTTCTCATTTGTCTGTCCGACGCATACTCTTATACAACGCGTCCAAATCGGAACCGACACTGATCGATTTTGATGGTGTGGTCGAATTGCTCGCCTTGGCGCCACTGCTCGAGCGTTTGCCATCACTTCTTTCCGGAGCGGAGCGACTGCGACTCGCTCTTGGCCGTGCGCTGCTTGGCCAGCCTCGGCTAGTCTTGCTTGACGATCCACTCATTGTGCTCGACCGCTCCGCCAAACGCGAGATCCTGCCCTTTCTCGAGCGCATGCGGCAAACGCTTCCATTGCCGATGATTTACTTCGGCCATGACATCGCTGATATCGAGCATTTTGCCGATCATCACGTCATGATGAAGGATGGCGCCGTGACTACGGCCGGTCCGCTCAGTGTCCTTCAGAGTGATTCGGCGCTTGCCAAGCGCGGCGAAGCGGCAGTCTGTCTTGATACTACGGTCGGCGGCTATGACGGGCGCTATGGGCTGATCATGCTTCGCCTCAAAGCTGTGCGCTTTCTGATACCTGGAGTGCCGCTTACACCGGGAGCGCAGCTGCGGTTACGCATCGCTGCCGACGACGTCAGCATCGCGCGCGAGCCACGGCGAGCAAGCTCTATCCTCAATGTTTTTCCAGCACGCATAAAAGCCTCTCTGCCGCACGGCGAGGCTGAGGTCACCTTGGTTCTGACCCTTGAAACCGGTCGATCTGGCGTGCCGCTTTTGGCGCGCATCACACGCCGCTCCTTTGATGCGCTACGGCTTAGCAATGGAGGGGAAGTATTCGCGGAGGTCGCGCGCGCCGTTCCGCTCGGGCTGCCGAGCGGTTGCTTGCAACACCTGCCACATCCGCATGAGCACCTTCGACAGCTATGCCCCGATGCGAGAAGAACACCAACAAGATCCCGGCCGTGATCGACAGTCTACATAAGATAATCCGAATAATTTTCCGGGTAGCTCTTTGCCTTAAAAACGATCTCGATCGGCTACTGACCGATCTGGCTCAGGACGTCGCGCACCAAAACGTACGCATCGGCAGCTGCTGCAGCGACAGTCGAGGCGAGCAAATGGCACGCAGATGATACTCGCAATCGATGTTGCCAGGGGAGAAAAGATCTCAATTTCGCAACCACCCGGCAGCAGAGCAATGTTCTGTCTTGATATAAACAGGCTTGCCGAGGCCGCAGCCCTCGGCCCGACCAGCTGCTTCTCGTTCTTTTTGGCGAATTTGCTGATGGGGAGGCGATCGGTCCTATTGCGAAGCGCTCGTGAACTGCCGACTGGCGAGCCTCACCGCGGACTTGGCACGCTGCTGCCTTGACGTGCCACGCGGCCGGGCCTTCAACCCGAGCTGCGGTTTTTTGGTTACAACGATATCGGCCGACCTTAACGTGACAGTGGGGCCGCCGAGCAGGTCGGCTCCGCGATCGTCCATCGAACTCTTCGCCATTTCGGAAGCCACCTTAGCTACGGCGTCCGCTGCTGGCCACCTTGATGTCTTGCAAATGTACCGATTGTGGACCTTCAATGGCGAGACGTCGCGCGCGCTAAATAACGCAAGCCGACATTAAGTCCATAGTCGGCTTTGCAGTGCCTGCTGGTCAAATGACGAGACCGCTACGGTTCAGGTCTGCCATCTTCCCGCCAAGCGCCTGACCAGCGCCCGCGTGCCGTCGAGCTCAAAGGCAGCGCGACCGTCGCTATTGCTCTGCTGACGTATAGCGGTGTTTTGCAGATTGGCCCCAACGCCTTGTGCGATCTTTGGTGCTTTAGATGACCGTCAGCTTAGTGCTGATCGAGCCACCAAGCGCGCGAGCATGCCCGGATCCAAGCCGCTGGGCTGGCCTTGTTGCACCCATTCCGGACCTAAGAACGGGTGGCATATAGTTTGCTCCATCAGTGAGGTCACGATCTACAAAAAGCAAGTTTGTGAGGACAGCATGCTCGGAATTGGAAGTCAGTTGCCGTCATTCGACATCACAGGCGTGAAGCCCGGTTTTCATGCGCAGGAAGAAGAAGGGCAGAGTGCATTTCAGACGCTGACTGAAATGAGCTTTCCGGAAAAATGGAAGATTATCTTCTTTTACCCCAAGGACTTTACATTCGTCTGCCCAACAGAGATCGCCGAATTTGCCAGTCTTTCCAAGGAATTCGCTGACCGGGATGCGGTTGTACTGGGTGGTTCGACCGACAACGAGTTCTGCAAGCTTGCTTGGCGGCGTTCGCATGTCGACCTGCACAATCTACCAATCTGGCAGTTTGCCGATACAAAGGGAACGCTCGTCGATGGTCTTGGGGTGCGTTCACCCGAAGGGGTCGCCTATCGTTGCACCTTCATTGTTGACCCCCAAAACACGATCCAGCACGTTTATGCGACCAATCTCAGTGTGGGGCGCAGTCCTAAGGACACGCTCCGCGTGCTGGACGCGCTGCAAACCGGCGAGCTCTGTCCCTGCAACCGTGAAATCGGCGGCGAAACCTTGAAAGTTGCTTGAGGCAGCATGTCGTGGATCGAACAAATAAGGATTCCCGATTTCGCGAAGGATGTCCGGCTTAACTTGATCTCAGTGGTGTCCGATGAGACGTTTTCGCTGCAACGAAAATACGGGCTGCTGCTGGCGAGTGCGGCTGCCACCCGCAATGCAGCGCTGGTGGCCGCGCTGGAATCCGCGGCGTCCGCCGTGATGACCTCTGTAGAGATCGCCGCAGCGAAGGCCGCCGCCACTGTGGAGGCAATGAACAACGTCTACTACCGCTTCGCTCACCTCGTTTCCGACCCGGAATACAAGACGATGCCGCCACGGCTACGTATGGACGTGATCGGCAATCACGGGGTGGACAAGACAGATTTCGAGCTGTGGTCGCTTGCTGTCTCCGTCATAAATGGTTGCGGCGTCTGCATTGATGCCCATGAGAAGACACTGAGGGCCGCGGGCGTCTCTTCCAAAGCGATACACACCGCCGTGCGCTTTGCTGCGATCACGCAGTCAGTGGCGATCGCCATCGAGGCCGCTGGGCCCGTCCCCGCTCAGGCGAGAGGCTGATCTCTACTCGGCCATTCGGCTCCCGAACGAGCCTCACGGCGGGGCACGTCGGCAAGTCATGTTGCGCAGCGTCCTTATGAGGAGCGTCGTGGTCGAATTACCGCCGTCCCGCAAATGACACGCGATGCGCCACGGATAGGATGACTTCCCATCGCCTAGCCTCGGTCGCCGATGGCCGTTCGTTCACAATCACCCAAACTTGAACAGCACACCATACCCGCCGCGCGGATGGCTCCATTGGATGTCGCCGGTCGGCTCAGCGATAACCCGACAGGTACCGCACTCGATGCAGCCGTCAACCGCTACCTCGACTTGGCCGCTGTCGGTGAGTTCGTAGCACCGCGCGGGGCAGACTTTCAAAAGTGCAAGTAGCTGCGGCGATGGCGTTGTGTGCGCACGGACCTTGACGTGAGGGTTTCCGACGTCGACAAGATAGCGGTTGTAATACAGCTTGTCTTCGACGCGCACCGCGGGTTCGGAACTCATGCTTTGGCCTTCCATTGTTGGACTTCACACCGTTGCGGTCAGCGCCAGGCCCGCGCAAGACGACAAGCATCGCCGAACAGACCTGACCATGACCGCGCCTTGACAAAGGATTTCAGGCTCGCTTTCTCCTTTTCAGCCTTGGGCGTACCATCGACGCGCACAAAGTTCTGCATCGCCTTGGAGATGAGCTGCGGATAGGTGAGAAAGAAGTTCTGGGAGTGAGTATGCATTAGGGGCGGCAAATCCTTGTACTTCCTCAGATCTTTGATGACGAACGAATCGTCCAGCATCTTCTTGTAAATTGACAGATTTGTTGCACTCATCGGTTCGCCGCGTGATTTGACCAGACCTATCGCTTCCGCGGCGATACGGCCGGAGGTCATCGCGAGATTGGATCCCTCACGATGAATGGCATTGTTGAGCTGGGCCGCATCGCCCACTACGACCCATCCTTCCCCAAAAAGCTGCGGGATCGACTTGTAACCGCCTTCGGGAATGAGATGCGCCGAATATTCCTTGACTTCGGACCCTGCTATCAGGGGCGCCACAGAGGGATGCCTCTTGAATTGATCGAGCAGTCCGTACGGCGTTTGGCCGGTGTGCTGGAAGTCGCCGACGAGACAACCGATGCCGAGCGAAATACACTCTTTATTGGCGTAGATGAAACCCATCCCGGTCATGCCACGGGAAATGGTGCCGGCCGCCTCGATCACAACGCCTTCATCGCCCCTGAGATTGAAGCGCGCCTCGATAGTCTCGCGAGCCAGGAAATGCATTTCCTTAACCGCGAGCGCAACGTTCTCGGCTGTCGGGCGCGCGCGTAGGCCTGCACGCGTGCCGAGCAGGCCATTGACCCCTTCGGCCAGGACGACGACGTCGGCATGTATTTCCCCGTCTCTGCGATCTGTACGGACACCGACGATCCTTTCACGATCGTCCCGTACGAGCTCGGTGACGGTGGTCTCGCACAGCACGATCGCACCAGCTTCACGCACCTTGGAAGAAAACCATTTGTCAAACTGAGCGCGTATGATCGTATAGCGGTTCGGCCGCTCCTCGTTGAAGTCCTCCGAACGGTAGTGCATGCCGACATGGGAGCGGTCGTCCATCATCCAGAACCGCTGTTCGATCAGGTGGCGTTCGAGCGGCGCCTCCTCTCGAAACTCGGGGATCAGCTTTTCCATCATGTCGGCATATAGGATGGCGCCCTGCACATTCTTCGATCCGGGATATTCGCCCCGCTCGAGCTGCAGCACCTTCATGCCGCGCTTGGCCATCGTCAATGCCGCCGCGTTCCCGGCCATACCGGCTCCGACTACGATCGCATCGAATTTCTCTTCAATCATGCTCATCTCCTCTAGACCGCGATCCGGGCGCGCGCTTCTGGCAAAAGCCGCGCGCGGAATGCAGCCGTCAGCGTCGGTAGCAATTGAATGGCATCACTGACGATCGCGAGATGGGCGAAGTCGAAGATCGGAGCGTTCTTGTCAGTATTGACGGCGACGATCAGATCCGCGCCCTCGACGCCAACCCGGTGCTGGATCGCACCGGAAATGCCGGCGGCAATATAGAGCTTCGGCCGGATGGTTTTGCCTGTCTGGCCGATTTGCCGGTCAGACGTAACCCACCCTTTTTGCACGAGAGGACGCGAGCAGCCATATTCAGCTCCAAGCAGAGTTGCGAGCTCGCGCACCAACCGGAAGTTCTCAGGCGATCCTAGTCCTAGGCCGCCCGCAACCACGACATCGGCATAGGCTAGATTGGACGTTTGTGCATCGCGGTCGGGCAGGAATGACAATACTTTTGTGACAATATCCTCTTCGAAAAGGCCGAGCGGATGAACGACGATACGAGCGGCATCGCGGTCGACACGCTCAGGCATCGGCATGACCCGCGGGCGGACGGTGGCCATCTGCGGACGATAATTCAGGGTGTAGATCGTGCAGAGCAGTGAGCCACCAAAGGTCGGACGCGTCGCCGCAAGCGACCCATCGGCGTCCACGTGCAGCGCGGTGCAGTCGGCAGTAAGCCCCGTCGACAGGGTCGTCGCCACGGAACCTGCCAGATCGCGACCGAGCGTCGTCGCACCCAACAGCAGGATCTCGGGCTTGTAGGTGTTGACGAGTTCGGTTAGCGCCTTGGTGTAGGATTCGTTACGGTAATCCGATAAAACATTGTCGCTCACGAGATAGGCCAGATCGGCGCCATAGCAAAAGGCTTCAAGCGCGGCGTTACGTGTGTGCTGCCCTTCCGGACCGATAACCACAGCGGCAAGATTCACTTTTAGCCTGTCGGCAAGGCCGCGCCCTGCACCCATAAGCTCCCAGGAAACGGGATGCACTTGACCACGCTCAAGCTCGACGAAGACCCAGACGTGCTTGTACGACTTAAAGCGCTCCGGCAGCTCTTTTTTGGCTGCTGCGCGGCCGGCGGCCGCTGGCATGGCCGTTCTGCTGACGTTGCTCATACTTTCAAATTCCTCCTCAACGATAGGGGCGCCGGCGCCACGGGTTGCTTGTTCACTTCGTCAACTGAAGATCACTTTCGGTTAGCAAGTGGCTGGCTGCTCTGCCCCGCCTGCGTGCTTGGACCGGCCGGACAACAATACACGTCGTCGCAAAGAAGCACCCGTCCGACTGATTTTGGAGGGCTCTGCCAAACCGAACCGTTACTCGCCGGGTTCGACGAGCGCCACCGCGGCTCGGCAAGGCGCCGTGGTGATTCTAACCGATAGCTTCGATACCTGAGTTGGCGAGTTCGTACGCTGCGCAGTACCTGCGACCCAGTTCGGCCCAACGACTCCAGATCGGCGGCGAAAACGAGGGCGATCCTGGCAACACTCCTGTCACGCACTCCATCCCGCCCCTCAAACGAAAGCATTCCGTATGGGCCGAAGCTGGCGCTGTTCGTGGCACAGTTCCCATCCGCCAAGAGATGGGCACCGATCTGAGCGGGATCGGGGACCGCTTTGATGCAGATGTTGTTATGCATACCGACTGCAGGAGTAACGCGAAGCGACGACTTACCATTGACCAGCATCTGACCGACGGTGCAGAGCTCTGATCGAGTCAAAACCCGTATCCAAGGAAGCTAACGCGACTATGGGGCTCGGAATGGTAGCGCAGATCTCAGCATGTCGAAAAAGCAGCATCATAGGTCCTCCTTCAAACTCATGCGGTCGACTGCCATCTGTCGGCTTCGATGGCAGGACAACAGCAAGTGTCGTACCAGTTGCAAAGACCATTGAAAGCCAGTCGAAAGTAATGTCCTGCGACACAATTCAACGAACGGCTGATACCTTTGACGCGAGCAATCCAGACATGGGTCGGGAATACGACAACCGCCGCTCCTCATTGCTTCAGATAGTTGAGCACGAAAGAGAAGGCCCCAATATCGGATCGCCTCGGCGCCGGTCGGTCGCAATTCGCTTACAGCGTCACTCCAACTCGCTCAACGGGACAAAGGCCGCGGCCTTCTTAGGGTCTGCGACGGCATCCTTCAAAACCTTGAACACTCGCTGATCGATCGGTGACGATGTCACGAAATCTGCATAGGCTTGCTCCAGTATCGCCTTGCACCTAGCTCTGATTTCCGGCTCTTCGGCGCCAGTAAATTGCTCTTCAGCAAAATATTGTCCCATGCGCTTTAAGATGTGAAGGCGCGCGACATTCACGATTTTGGGGTCGTAATCGACGCCAAGCAGCGAGAAAAACTCCTCTGCCGACGAGGCCTTGCTGAGCCGATCCAGGATACCGGCTGGCATGGATGAGCTGATCATCGAAAATTTCTCCTTCGGATTTGCTCTGGACAGTCAATGAGATGGGGTGGCGCCTCTTGACTGCTGCCGTCCTGCCTCGCACAGCTGGTGCGCATCGCCACGGCCTGACTCCGGAAAGCGGGTGCTCTCAACTTCGCCGCCCAGATCGGCAGGTCCGCCGGTGACGAAGCCAGTCCCGATGAACATCCGGAATCAATGACCAAACCACGATCTAGGTTGACGCTCGTCCGGACGGTCGTCGGACCCGAAACTAGCCGCGCGAAAAGATGCCGATTGGCAGACCGGGGGTGGCTGGTCATTGCGTAGGAGATCACGGCATGCATCGCGGAACGGGAAGTAAGATCTGGAGGTGAGATCGTGCCAGGGGATCTGACGTGCCAAAGCTGGACGCCGATCGCGTCATCAGCGACATCGGACACTGTCCTTGCGGCGCGTCGGTTTGCGAAGGGTCGACGCAAGCGTTGCTGGACACGGCTCTTCACGCGGGGTGGGTTGCCAGCACCCTCACACGTCGCGCCAGATCGCCGCCACGGTTTCGCGCTCGACCGGCAGCTTGTGCTCGATGGCATATTTGCGGACTTGCGACAGGATCTGCCTGGCTTGATCGTCGCTGGCGACGAGCTGCAATTCATTGAGTAACGCGGTGATCGCCGTAAGTCCGGAATGCTTGCCGAACACAAGCGGTTGCAGCTGCCAAGCAAGACGGGATCAAGCGATTGATAAGTGCGTTGATCCTTCAAACGGCCAGCGACATGAATGCCGGATTCGTGCGTAAATACATGTTGTCCGACGATCGCCTTGTTCATAGGAATCGCACGTGCGGCCGCGGATGCTACCACCGTGGCGACGTTCTCGAGCTCCGGGAGAATGATGCCGGTCTCGCGCCCGTAGAGCTGCTTGAGTGCGACCGCAATTTCCTCGAGCGGTGCATTTCCGGCCCGCTCGCCCAGCCCGATGACGGTCACTGAGGCGTGGCTCGCGCCAGCCCTGATAGCGGAGAGCGTGTTCGCGGTTGCGAGTCCTAGATCATCGTGACCGTGAAATTCAAGTTCGAGATCGGTAGTCGCACGCAGATTTCCGACCAGCGCGTAGGTTGCGTCGGGATCGAGCACACTGAGCGTATCTGCAATACGAAAGCGGCGCGCGCCCGCGGCTTTTGCAGTCGCCATCAGTCTGATGAGAAAATCGACCTCGGCGCGGGAGGAGTCCTCACCACCGACGGCGACCTCAAGTCCGCGCTCACGGGCATAGCCTACCAATCGCTTCACCCGTTCTAGCGCCAGGTCGCGATGACCACCTAGCTTGGCCGCAATCTGGACATCGGAGGTCGGGATCGACATATTGATCATGGACACCTTTGCTTCGATCGCCGCGTCGACATCAGATTCCCGCATCCGGCACCAGCCTATGGTGGTCACCGGAAGATCTGCTTCGACAATGGCGCGGATGGCGGCGATCTCCTCGTTGCCCATCGCCGGGGTTCCCGCCTCGATCTCCGTGATTCCGGCCCGCGCCAGCGCCTGCGCGATAGCCAGCTTTTCCTCTGTGGTGATCGCAACGCCAGGTGCCAGCTCGCCGTCGCGCAATGTCGTGTCGTTGAGCACGGTCGGCTTGGCGCGCACCTGGTCGGGCCGAAACGATGTGGCGGCGGTGCTGGCGGCGCTCACGCGAGAGCTCCTTATTATTTGACCTACCTACGATTCAGCAAACAGCATGCCGGCCTGCCGTACCGGCCAACCCATTGATGACCCTACCGCTTCCGCCCTCGACCTTCTTGAGCAAAGGAATTGTCGCAAATGCGACAGGTCATGAAGCGGACGCCTTGCCTGTTGTTACGTCGAGTTCGAACGTTAGCAATTGCGGCTCGCCAGGATGTGAGAATTGTCGCCGAGACTTGGGGGCCGCCGCGGCCTTGAACACATGTTCACTCGCTCACATGGAACCGGCGCCAGCCGCGCGCTCAACGTCCCGCGCGGCTTACCAAATCCGGCGAGGCTTTCTCGGATGACTGGGCGATAGCGGACCTTTGCGGCAGTTCAGATGGCCAGTCGCCGGCAACCACCGGCCGAGCCGCCTACAACAGAAAATCGCGCCGGCGCACGGCCATCCGGCTCTCACCGCTTTCTTCACCGAAGCAGATGTTGAAGTCGTTACATTGATTGCACACGGGTGTTGTGCACATCACGAGACCTTCATTCTCACAAATCGTGCGGTAGAAGAAGCGCTTCCAGCGCATATTGTTGAAATTGCGCGCGGCGAGCGGCGCGAAATGACGGCTCAGCAGCCGAGAGAGTTCGCCACGATCGCGCAAGCCGAGAGCTTCCCACAGATGGTCCGGCTCTATCGCGCGGCGCGCGATCATCGAAGCCAGCCAGCGGCCGATATCCCCTTCCGTCGATCGTTGCTTGAGCAAGAGATCGCGCAGCATTGCGATCTCGTCGTCCTCTTCGCAGTTGAAAGGCGAAAGCTGCTTCGCGAGCTTGATCTCAAGCGTGGGAAAGTACTGCTCCAGCAAGGCCACCAGTTCAAGGCCGGACAGGCCAGCCTTCTCGGGAAGGGAGCCACCATCCATTGTGGCAGCCGCCAGGATAGACGCCACGACATGGCGATCGAATTTGCTGTCAATGGTAATATCGGCATCTGCAGGATGCACACCGGTGAGCATGCGGTAGGTTGCAATTCCCCTATGCATCTGGCTGTTGATATCAACGGCACAAGCAGCCAGCGACGGAAGCAAGTGCGCGTCAGACATAATTTTGCGGGTCTCCCCAATGGTCAGGTTTGCGCGCCGCAACCTGGTTTTGATCAGGGTCGCTCGTCAGAATGCCGGCCTCCCGGGATGGGCGGTGAGGAGACCGGCATCCGTCGCGCGCCTTTACGAGGCCGCGAGTTCGGCGGCGGTCTTGCCGATGATGGATTCGTCCACCGGCTTCATAATGCCGTGCTCCATCAGCATGTCCTCGAGCTCGTCCATGGAGATCGGGGTGGGGATGATGCCCTTGCCGCCATTATTGTGAACCTTGGTTGCAAGATTGCGATAGTGATCAGCTTGCTTGGAATCGGGTGCATATTCGAGAACCGTCATCCTGCGCAATTCTGCATGCTGCACCACGTTGTCGCGCGGCACGAAGTAGATCAGCTGAGTGCCTAGCTTCTTGGCTAACGCCTCCGCTAGCTCCAGCTCCTTGTCAGTCTGCCGCTCGTTGCAGATCAGACCGCCCAGCCGCACGCCGCCAGAGTTCGCGTATTTTAGGATGCCCTTGGAGATGTTGTTCGCGGCATACATCGCCATCATTTCACCGGACATCACGATGTAGATTTCCTGCGCCTTGTTCTCGCGGATTGGCATCGCAAAGCCGCCGCAAACAACGTCGCCAAGCACGTCGTACGAGACATAGTCGATGTTCTCGTAAGCGCCGTTCTCTTCCAGAAAATTGATCGAGGTGATGACACCGCGGCCGGCACAGCCGACACCTGGCTCAGGACCACCGGACTCCACGCAACGAATGTCCTTGTAGCCGACCTTCATGACGTCTTCCAGTTCTAGGTCCTCCACGCTGCCGGCGCTCGCGGCAAGGCTCAAAATCGTGTCCTGCGCCTTGGCGTGCAGAATCAGGCGGGTCGAGTCCGCCTTCGGATCGCATCCTACAATCAGGATTTTCTGACCCATCTCGGCTAACGCCGCCAGCGTGTTCTGCGAAGTGGTGGACTTGCCGATTCCGCCTTTGCCGTAGAACGCGATTTGTCTCAGTGAAGACATGTTGCTCTCCATCAACCGATTTGCCAAAAGTTGCGCGCTTCTTGTGCGAGCTTGGTACTCTCACAGAAGCGGGGGCACACGGGTTCAAGGGAAGGAGCGCATCGCTCGCCTTGGGCGTCGGCGTGCACTCAGCCCTCACTCAGTGTTGCTGCAGCTCATTAGCAACAGCCGTGCCAGCGCCTGAACCACACATTAAACTTCTGATTACACATAAAAATCCAACCAGCCGGCGCGTGATCGTTGGCTGTTGCGGTTGTGACGGGTTCTGCGCGGCCTGTCGGAAAACAAACAAACAACCACAATCATCAACGACAAAAGCCGGCATCACGGGATCTATTCCGATCTCTCCAATTGTGGAACGGAGCTTGCTGTTCCTTTCGCAACCCGAGCGATTTCGGGAGAATGAATATGCCGGACGGGCTCGAACTCTGGCGGACCACTGCGAGTGTTGCAAATGCGGAATGGCGCTTGGTGCGCAGATATCGGGGTTGACCGAAGAACTTCAAATGGGCTCGCGGGTCGCCGCAGCGGCCTGCCACTTGGTCAGCTCAGCACCCCTACATAGGTCGGCCATGGCGACAATCATCGTCTACCAGAAACCCGGCTGCGCAAATAACGCGCGCCAGATTCAAGCGCTCAAGACCGCCGGCCATGACGTGGTCGTGAAAGACATCTTGAAGCAGCCATGGCATGCGGACGAATTGCGCGGCTTCTTTCGCAATATGCCCGTTAACTCCTGGTTCAACCGAGCCGCGCCCCGTATCAAGTCAGGCGAAGTCAATCCCGATGCTCTCGACGCGGCAAGCGCACTCGCATTGATGGTAGGGGATCCGCTCCTGATACGACGACCACTGATCGACGTAGACGGGACACGAAGTGCCGGACTCGATCGTGAGCCAGCGCTGTCGCTGCTTGGCGGCAAGACGCAAGATGATCTCGAGGTATGCTTGCACGAAGGACACTGCACGCCGTGCCGGCAGGCGTGAAGACGCTGAGCGTCCCTGCCAGCGAACAAGCAAGGCAACAATGTGGTTTTTCACTTCGGGCTTGCTTCACGCGAAGTAACCGCGGGAACCTCCGCCAAGACGGCGAGCGAGTGATTGCTCGTAGCGCGGCATCGCCGGTATTGCACTGGAGTGCCGCGCTCGCCGCTTTGTAACGTGTGAGAGACGTAGCCGCATTCTGTAACCTTTATCACGCGCGACCTCCGCGGCCTGCCTTGACTCGGAGCGCCAACGCCGCGAAGCAGATTCGTCAAAGGGTCCGTTCAAACTGACTACTGGATTATTACGATCAAAACAGAACATGTTTCGTGGCCGTGATCCTAATGCAACTTAGCGGGACAATTGTGCTAACGGTCGCTTTGTTTTTGATCGGTATCAAATACTACTTCGTTCATCATTGTGACAGAGATCTCGCGCGGCTGCTCGCGCGAGTTTTGGAATGGAGACTTAGATGAGAGTACTAGCAGTTCTGACGAGGGCATCGGTCCTCGCGCTTGCGAGCTCGTTGGCTAGCAATTCGGTCCAAGGTGCGGATCTGGGCCCGGCACCGGTCTACTATAAAGCGCCTCCAACTGTGGCCTCCAGTCCCTGGATGATCCGCCTGCGCGTGCTCGGCGTTCTGCCGGATACCGCAGGTAGCTCAGTCAACGTTGCTGGAACGCCATCGCTGTCGTCACCGAGTTCAGGGCTTTCGCTCAGCGAGCGAGCCATACCAGAGCTCGATATCACCTACTTCTTCACAGAAAACGTAGCCGCTGAACTTATTCTCGGCGCGACTCGCCATCACATCAGCGGCAATGGCGCACTCACGGGGCTCGATATCGGCACCGCCTGGCTATTGCCGCCAACACTAACCCTTCAGTATCACTTCACCGATTTCGGCCCGATAAAGCCGTATATCGGCGCGGGCATCAACTACACTGCATTCTTCAACCAATCGGCAGCCAATTTGTCGTTCGGCGGTCTTACCGTCACGGATCTACACATCAGAAACCAATTCGGCGCGGCGGTCCAATTCGGCTTCGATTATATGCTTGACCGTCACTGGGGCCTCAACCTGGACGTGAAGAAGCTGTGGCTGCGGCCGGAGTACTCCGCGACCGTAAACAATGCTGTTGCCGTCACCGGGCGCGCCAATATCGACCCATGGCTCGTCAGCGGCGGGGTCGCTTACAGGTTCTGAGGGCGAGAACAGGGTCAAGGAGACTCCGTTATCGACTCGGACGCTGCGAGCGCGTCAAGCGTGTCTCCTACCCTCACCGTGTGCAGTGGGAAGCTAGCTGACACGTCATCGCCGCGTCAGCTGGCCAGAGGCAGACAATCATTACCAGCATTGCTCTCGCTGTGAGCTACGAATCGGGCGGCACGTAAGTGACGATACGAACAGATGGGCGCGTTATAATTCTATTACTGCGTGGGCGCGCGTTGCAAAGGACAAACTGTGCCTATTTGGCCTCAGAAGAGGAGATGCGCCGCGCACATGTCAATGACCTCGGGTTGGACGGTCAACCTCAGACGATCCGAGCTCCGAGCGGCCGAGCAGCTCCTGGACGAGCACGCCGTCCATGCTTGCGGGTCCGGTCAAGTGGTCGCCAGGACGCGTCTAACTTCGCTTGAGCACCATCACAAGGCGGTCGACACGTTTGCCCTGCTTGAGATGGGATTTGACGATCTCGTCAACGTCCTCAGGCGTGGTCACGCGGTACCAGATTCCGCCGGGATAGACCACCAGCAAGGGACCAGAGTTACAAAACCCAAGGCAGCCCGCCATCGTGAAACCAATATCGTTGAGGCCTTGCGCTTCGATCGCCTTACCCATTCGATCCCACAGGGTTTGCGCGCCTGAGGCGCCGCAACTGCCATGCGGATGTCCTGGTGGACGCTGCGTGTTGCAGGCAAAGACATGATGCCGATACAGCTGCGGAAGCTCCATTTCTTCTTCTGAGTTCATGCGCCTATCCTCTGTTGATGCTGAAGAAACGGGGTGCGAGCACGTAATGCCCAGTAGTCTCTTACGATTGAACGCACCATAATTCCCGGTCGCGCTTGCGGAACAGGCGCGATGAGCCGGCGCCATAGTGGTTGTCGTCGCCAAAGAAGCGCGATAGGACCTGCGCGTACCGGCGCCGCCTATTGATCAATTTCAAGCTCGCTCCTGTCATGTCGATCTGTTTATCCACCCGTCGCTTATTCTCGATCCAAGTCAGCTAAGTATCACATCAGTGTGCAACGTTCACTTCTGCAACGATCCTTTGCTTTGGGCAGCGCGCCTCGCAAGTATTGCCGAAGTAAGCGATCTGTCGTTGGCTTCTCGCTTCTATCAGCGGTCCCCAACCGGCTAACAGCCCCACGGTTTCTTTCAGGTCAATGGCATCGGCCGGAAAGACGCCCAAACCCTCTGACCTATTCGCTCATCAGGTCCCGCCGGTTTGTTGTTCGCTCATCTCGGCCTCGCAGTTTCCTGCCTAAAAACATCGACCGCAGTCCGACTCAGCCGAAAAACCCCGCGGCCACGAGTGAGCGGTCGATAAGCCGAGCTGGCACGGGTGTTGAGGACATCAAACCATTGGTCTGGCGTGAGCTGTGCCGGACGCTCGCTGATTTGTATCACCCTCCCGTTCGGGGCGAAGCGGACGTGGATGACGATTTCTTGCGAGTTCATACGATCCCTATTTGGTAACACTCACGATCACGGGCCGAAGAGACCAACGATCTCGATGATAGCGTGCTTGCCCTGGGGGCACTCGGCGCAGGCCTCAAGGCGGGCCCTTGACGCCGATACTTGTTATGATCGAGCAGGCCTTCTCCGCCCTTTTCTTCCCCCTTTCCTGAACGAGTACATGCCGCCGGTGGTATTCCAGCGCGGGTCACGATGTATAAAGCACGTATCCCCGCCTGCTCATCTCTTGCGATGATAGGTGTGCGCTCATCCAGCTGACACTCCGCAAATTCAGTGCTCACCGCACAACGTTCCTTTTGCGCCAACGGGCCGCTAGTCGGTCGCTTTGGGTCGGCCGTAATCTGCGATCCGATCGATCGAGCATATGAAGATCGAGACGATGAAATTGTCGGAACGGCTGGTTTGATCGTCTGACGCATCGCAGCGGCCCAATAAATCTGCGGCAACTGGCACCGGGCTCAAGCCGGCGCCATCCGCAGCAAGCTGGTCGTTCAATTTCGATCAATTCTTTCGCAGTGCGCGCCATCGTGGCTTCTTTTCAACTAAAAGGCTGGCCCCTTATTGCCAGAACAGGCGCTCAGGTCCGCGTTCAATTCGTCGATTGCAGAAGGCAAACGGAGGTAAAGGCTGTAAAATTCCCAGACTCCCTGGGCATGATTCTTGCGAAAAAGCTTCCAGATCCCGCTCACGGTATCATAAAGAATTAGGGCGACATCGATGAGAGCGCCATCCGTGTCGATGTTGCGCGAGCAACAAGGGCTCTCGACGAGGTAGCCCCCTCTCACCGGCCCAACTTTCGGCGAGACGTAAAGATAGCGCTTGCGCGCGCTCAAGGCGCGCTCAATTCGTTTGCGATCGAGCTCGTTTGGGTGAGGCAGCAACCCCGTCTTTGCTTTCCTCATCAGCGCGGCATTCATGGCGAAAGCCTCCTTCAAAGCACTGCTATTTCTTCTTCAAGACAGCCGATCAGCAGCGCCTCACCAAAATCGACAATATAGACCGGCACGTTCGCTTCGGTGTGGATAGCGACCTTGATGATTTCGCCGGTCGCTCCGGCGGTGAGCAACACTCCCTCGGGCTCCGCGTTCGGAAATGAGCTATCGTCGGTGAGGTCGACTGCGGCTTTGACTCGCTGGCCCCGTCGATATTTCGGAACGGCTTGCTGAGTCATGACTCCTCCGGCAACGGCAGATCATCGATCTCCTCGCAGGTCTCCACCGGCTCTAGTTCCTTGCGTTTCATGCCAACCCGGTGGCCGCTGTCCAGAAATGCCACACCGTAGATGTAGAATTGCTGCAAGAAAGTGCCGATCGAGACGACGTAACCCACCTCCCCCTTCTTGACTAAGACGTCACCAATCTCCTTGCCGGGATAGGTGCCATCGTTTCGGATGGTGCGATTGGCTCGGAGCTTTTGGCCAAAGCTGAAGACGGGTGGGTCGCTGAGCTCGACGATGTCGCTGTCACGAACAATGCTGCTCATATACCCTCCTCATGCACCGCTCCCTCTTCAGATGCAGAGAAGCCGCCTAGCCTACGCGGGCAACACTCTGCATCATTTCGTGCCCACCCGCCGGATCGTCAATCGCATGGACGATGGAGGGCTGCCTCGAAGGGCGCTCTCGTACCACGAAGCGCCCTCGCACCGCTGAGATGCCGCCAGGCCGTGCTGCCGACCCAGCAGCACCACCGCAGGACAATGCAGAGCGGTTGCCGTCCCGAAGGGCGCGAACCCGGCGCCTGCGACGAGGGCGACGGATTCAGCACGAGGTCTTACCTTGCCGCTCATGAGACCTCACGCTTTACTCTGGCGCTTGATAGCGAGGCAAGGACCTGTCAACCACGCAGGTATTGTCGACCGGACAGGCGGCTGCACATTGCGGCTCGTCAAAATGGCCAACGCATTCGGTGCATTTCGCCGCTTCAATGACAAAGTTCCCCTCCTTCTCCGATATAGCAACGTTCGGGCATAAGGGTTCGCAGGCTGAGCAGCCCGTGCACTGCGAGGCGATGATTTTGAACGGCACATATTCCCCCTTACGCCGCAGAGATCCGAGCTCCTAGCGGAATCGCGGCGTCGCCGCGCTCTACATGCTGGACTTCCCCACGCCTCACCTTGTCGAGATATGACCTAAACCAAGTGATCGCCGACTTCTCAATGAACTCATGGGCGAATTGATCGACCGGCTCGATGCCCGCCTTAATCAAATTGCTTTTCGGACCGCCGCCAATCTTGGCCACGAAGACCGCATGGCAGTCGCGGATGCCGCGCACGATGGTGGAAAGTCTATCTTCCTCGCCATAACCGCCCTGGCAGTAAACCTCCACACGGCGTCGGCCAACGAATTTGGCGCCTGATGTAGAGAGCTCGTACATTTGAAATTCTTTTGCGTGCCCAAAGTGCTCGTTGATCAACCCAGAGCCCTTGGTTGCAACCGCCACCAGAAGAGTGATCGCGCTGATCTCTCCGGAAAGCTTCTCAAGCTCCTTTTGGCACGCCTCGGCTTTGGCGACGCGCTCATTCTCTACTCTTTGCTGATAAGCCTTGCGCATCTCTAAGTCATACTGGACGTCCATTTTCATCACCTGATCAGTGGTGAACTCTGGGCCTCGATCGTCCCCGAGTAAACCAACCGCGTCGGCGCGGCACTGGCGACAATGCCGCATCATGTTTATCCGCCCTTCACAAGCATCTTGCAGCGCTTTCAGTTCTTGCGCGGTCGGGCCGCGCTGACCGCTGAGGCCAAATGCTGTGCCATGCTCGGGTGCGGAGATCAGCGGCATGATATTGTGAAGGAAGGCACCGCGCGACGTGACCGCCTTGTTGACCTCGACCAAGTGGTCATCATTGATGTTGGGAATCATCACCGAGTTTATCTTGCACAAAATACCCCGTTCGCTAAGCATCTCGAGGCCTTGCAGCTGGCGATCAGTGAGTATCTTTGCCGCCTCAATGCCCGTGTATCGCTTGTGGTTGAAGAAGATCCACGGGTAAATCTTGGCTCCGATTTCGGGATCAACCATGTTTATGGTGATGGTGACGTGGTCGACCTTGGACCTGACGATGGTATCAACATAGTCCGGCAGTGCGAGTCCGTTGGTTGACAGACAAAGCTTGATGTCGGGAGCCGCCTTGGAGACCAGCTCGAACGTTTCGAACGTCTTTGCTGGATTGGCCAGAGCATCGCCCGGTCCAGCGATGCCAAGCACTGTCATCTGAGGGATGGTGGTCGCGACCGCGAGCACTTTTCTGACCGCCTGCTCAGGGGTGAGCTTCTCGCTCACCACGCCCGGACGCGATTCATTGGCGCAGTCGTATTTTCGGTTGCAGTAATTGCACTGGATGTTGCAGGCAGGCGCGACCGCGACATGCATGCGAGCGTAATGATGGTGCGCGTCTACGCTATAGCAGGGATGGTCTTTAACCTTTTCCCAGATTTCGGTTGGCAGATCGCCTTGGCCGGCCTTCGAGCCGCAGCTCGCCTGCCCGGTCTTGGCCGAAGCGCAGCTGCCCTTATGATCGGTGGTGGGCTGCATAATCTTGCCGTGATTTACTGCAGCTTTGACATATGTTCCGCGTCCGACGACCGCGTTCATTCGCTTTTCCCTGGAGACATCGTCGCTCTCCCAGGACCATCCGTGAGCGAGCCTCATAAAGCTGGGTAGCAACTTGCATGCCATGGCCAGAATGATGCAATCGCAGCAGCAGGCCATCGAGTTAGTGCTACGTTAGCACTGGCGCATGCAACAACAGCCATGATGAGCTTGTTAGCAAAACGACAGATACGTCGCTATTCTCACCCAGAGCTCTATGCCTTGCGCATTCATTCTCGCGCTAAGCTCCCCCGAACGCCGCTCCATCTAACGCGTTTGCCGCGTTGCGGCTCTCGCAAGCCCGTTACACGCGGGGGGATCCGGGCTCGACAAGGCCAGTAGTGGCTACCACGGATCCTGCTGGACGCCCAACGACAGGGCGCAGGATGGAGTGTAACCGCCTCGGCTCAACTGAGCGAGCGATTGTCTGCGTCGTCAATTCCGTTGCGACGGCGCTATGTTTGCTAATTTCGATATGCTGGGTCGCCGCTGACCGTATTGCCCCTAACTTCCCGCGGCGGCGCAAACTTGCTGGCGAAGAAGCCGAGCATTCGGTCTGGCGTGGTCGGCAGAACGGATCTCCGCCATTCAGCGTGGCCAGGACGATATGGAACGATGCTCGGGGCCCTCAAACCACGAGAGCGCCCCACGCGGCCGCCGCAACGACAAAGTCGATCTGCGGGAGTGTCTTCACGGATTGTGCCCGGTCTCGTCCCGTTTTTTCACATTGATTGTGATCGGCAACCGGGTGTCGCTCGCCATCTCAGGCAAATCGAACACCCAGCCATTAGCCACTTTGATCCAGCCGCCCCATAGAGTCTCGTACTCGGATTCCACGATTTTCTCTTCGAGATCCTTTTTTGGCACGTAGATGGACAGGCCCTCCGGAGACCGGCGGATCATGATCTTCACGAGGTCTACTCCCTAACAGTGGCGCCGGAGATGGCGCGCATGCGAGCCACAACGTCGGACACAGCGCACACGGCCTCATCGACCTCCGCCAACGAGGTCTCACGCGACAGAGAAAAGCGCACGGCGCCGTGCATCCGCCACGTCGGCACCTGCATAGCACACAGAACATGCGATGGCTGCATTGAACCGGAGTTGCAGGCTGATCCGAGCGATACGGCTATGCCCGCCCGATCGAGATGGTGGGCGATGGCTTCGCCTTCGAGGTGGTCGAAGGCAATATTGGCCGTGTTCGCCAACCGATTGCGGACGTCACCGAGCACAACGCACTCCCCATTGCGCAAAACTCCACGTTCAAGGCGGTCGCGCAAAGCGCCAATGCGAACGCGCTCGGGTTCAAGCCGCTCCGCCGCAAGCCCGGCAGCCTTTCCCAGGCCGACGATCGCGGGAACATTCTCGGTCCCGCCGCGGCGCCCTCGTTCCTGTGATCCGCCGCAGATTAGCGGCCGGAATTTAGTCCCTTTGCGCAAATATAATGCGCCGACCCCCTTGGGGCCGTGCAGTTTGTGCGCGGATAGCGACAGCATGTCGATCGCGCTTTCCTTTAGGTTCAAACGCACCTTCCCAATTGCCTGGACCGCATCTGTGTGAAACAGCGCGCCCGCCTCACGCGTCAATCCTGCCAGAAACTCCACAGGAAACAACGTTCCGGTCTCGTTATTGGCCCACATCACGGAGGCAACGGCTGTGCGTGGCCCAAGCGCGCAGCGAAACGCCTCGATATCGAGCCTGCCGCAAGCGTCTACGGGTACTATGTGCGTCTTGACTCCCCTTGTCGCCAATTGCTGAGTTAGCGCAAGTACAGCGGAGTGCTCAACCGAAGTAGTGACAATTTCGTCTCGATCTTCCTGCGTCGCCAGAGCAGAGAGGATGGCGGCATTATTGGCTTCGGTCCCTCCCGAGGTGAAGACGATTTCATGATCGTATGTGTTACCTAACAGGTCCCTCAGGCTTCGCCGGGCCTGCCTCACAGCAACTGCGACGTCGTTGCCGAAGGTATGCCTGGATGAGGCATTGCCGAAATTCTCAGTAAAGAACGGCAACATCGCTTGCACGACGGACGGATCAGTCCGTGTCGTTGCATTGTTATCGAGGTAAATCGGCGCTCGATCTTCGCTCAATCCACTGACCCACCAGTTAGTTACCAGAAACGAGGATTAGCTGACCAAATCCGCGGATTTTACCCACGAGCCACCTGCGTACGTCCCACGCTCGCCCCCGAACGCTTACACGACGTACAGGCACCGGCCAGCCTAGCCATAAACAGACTGCCATCGATGCCGATCAGCTGCCAGCCGCCACCGTGGAGTTGCAGAATGAGGAAAAGTTCGAGCGCGTCGCGAATGCGACGCTCCCGCTTTGTCGTAGTGGACGACGATTGCCTCAGTTGTTTTGGCTCGGCCGGCGCGCTTCGATGTTTTCTTCTCATCACCTGAACAATGTTTTTCATCAACAGAACGATTTCCCGCAGGAGCAGTTTGCGGTGGCGTTCGGGTTGTGAAAGGTGAATCCAGAGCCCTCCAGCGCCACGACGAAATCGATGGTCGTACCGACTAGATGATCGCAGCTCTTGCTATCGACGAACACCTTCAGCCCATCGCATTCGATCACGGTGTCGTCAGGCTTCCGTTCCTCGGCCAGACCCATCTTGTATTTGAAGCCACTGCAGCCGCCTGCTTCAATCATGACGCGCAGACCGCCGGACGGGCGCGTGGACGATGATATCGCACTCTTGATCGCATTCACTGCGCTATCGGTCAGGTTGATCACGTCTTTCCCTCATCAGCTTGAACGTAGCTAAGAGCAAGCCACGTGCCAGCGCGCAGACATTTAATGATGCGCACCTTCGCACGTTGGCTTTGGAACAGGCGTCGGATTTCCTACAAGGCTGCTCTAGGCGGTGCCGGCCAATGACGCGTTGTCTTCTTAGGGGGGGCCGCAACGCTGCGGCGGCAGGCAATTTGCATCGGATCTGGCACCGACCAACAGGTCGGTGAAGAGCTTAGATCAAGGACGCATTTTATGACTGCAATCGAGAACACCGCACTTGGCAGACTTGAGAAGGAGGGCCGCCTGCTTAACGCCGTACTCAAAGGTGCGACTACCAAGCTGGGCCGGTTCGGCTTTCGTGGCGACCTCGCACTGAAGTTCCAGACTCAGGTCGCGGACGAGAAGCGACCGCCAGACTATTCGATCGAGCAGGTTCTGACGTTCGCGCAGGACGGAGAGCGCACTATTCCGGTGCTGGCCGGCTACCTACATTCCTTTGCATATCTTGCTGACGTCGCGACCGTCCTTGACGGCACCTTAAGCCCAACCGGCGGCTACTTCATGTTTTGCAACAACATCGATTTGCTGGCGAAGTACAGAGTGAAGTTCGGCGATATTAACTTCCACGTCTTACCATGCGATGAATCCACCGTTTGGAAGGAGATGATGGACCTGGTCGGGCTGAACAAGGAAGATATCAAGAAGCTCGATCCGCGGGGTAAGCTTGATTGCCTCCTCGATGCCACGAAGGATCTCGATCTGTCGTGTGAGGAGATCTCGTATGACGACGGGCTAAAGAGGATGGAAGCGGTGAAAAACCGCAACGAGAACCGGCCGGTCTAAGCGCAGTCTTCAGTTATTTGCCCATGCATCGTCTTCGACAAGATGCACACCAACGATGCAGATATCGCCTTCCAGAACTGCCAACGCGATCGGCGTGAGCGCTCTACCCTCACATGGACCTTCGACGCACCGCCCGGTGCCGAGTTCGAAGGTCGAACCGTGCTTGCCGCACATCAACCGGGTGCCGCAAGAATCGAGGAATTGGTTCTGTTCCCAGTCCAATTTGACGCTGTTGTGCGGGCATTTATTGACATAGCCAAGCACCTTTTTGCCCCAGCGCACCACGATGATGGACCACGGCCGGTGCTTGCCGTCATCTTCGACGACCATAAGATGGAATCCCATGGCTTGGCGGCTCGGAATGTCGTTAAAGCCGCAAATTGCATAGATGGGATTTGGCTGCATTCATCACCCGGTTGTTGCAAGGCGCTTTTCATTGTCGTTGTGCAATCACCGTGCAAGAAGTGTACAAGTGCCGGAACGTGTTCCGGCAATCCAATCGAAAGCTTCGCCGTCGCAGCATACCAATTTCTTTCGCTTGCGCGCAAAATTCAGAACAATTCGCAGGAGCATTGAGCCTTGCTGCCCTTTCCATGCCTAGCTGCCCAGCATAGCTCCAACCTTTCTGGACCATTTGCAGGACTGCTAAACTTGACAACTAGTCTTTGCTGCTCGCCAATCGCCACGCTGCAGAAGGCCGGTTGCAATGCCCTGCGATCGCGTATCCATCGCGGCATCGCAAGTGCCTTCCCACAAGGTGAACGCTCGCTCCCAACCCGCAACGGGGGGCGCACGCGGCGAACATGCGCCCCCTTTAGGCTAGCCCTTGCGCCCGCGCATGGAACGGCGAAATGTCCGTCTTCTGGCCCGCTGCTGCTGTTGCAGCCACTTTACCCTGCAAAAGCGGCCCCTAAGCCTGCCAAAACTCGAGCAAGCGATACGCAGTGAATGACACAACCAATACTGTTCCATCAGGCGCGAGCTCCTGATCGACATCAAGCAAAGCGCGGGTTGCCGGATGGGCCCGGAAATTGCCGTCGGCGCCGGCGCGCTCGGCTTTTGGAAGGCTTCCCGGACCCGACACCCGCGATGCTAGGTGCTGCCAACACCGCCGATATCTTGGACAAGGTACCGCTCTCGGTGCCAGCCGCCATCAGGAGGGATCCGCGCCAGGTCTATTGGGAGCCGACGCGGACGTCCGCCCGCAGCGGCAATCGACGTCTTTGCGAACAATACCGCGCCAGATGCGGACGGGGAGTCGAATGATCGCCGCAATCGTCGTCTCACCATGAAGAAATCGCTAGTCTATCTCATCCGTGCTTCGCAGTTGATCCCAATGCTCGGCAGGGAAGTCGTAGAAGGCCAGCAGGGTTTCGCGATCCTTGACCAGGCTCGCGGCTAGGTTTGACCGTCCCGCAGAGAGACCTTATCCTCGATCGGCTTTATGATCACTTCCCGGCTCTTTTTGAGCGCCCGCCGCCTCTTACGGGCTCTGCTTTGGTGCATTGCCGATGTCGTCGATCGGCATCAAGATGTCCGCTCAAGCAGGAATGGTCGATAGACCGCCCCCTAGCCAACGCGGTGGTGGAGCACCGGGCTGCGCAGCGCAAGGGCAGGCAGCTGAGGGCTAAGCCGCGTTGGCGGCGAGCGGCCCCGCGCTGCGTCGGTGCAGCACTCTGGGCGCGATCCCGCCGCCTGACGCCGGCGCGTGTTGAAGTGGCGAGCCATTTCTGCAGCAACATCCTCGATGAGCTCAAGTAGCGACCGCTTTCAGGCCCGACCTCGTCCACAGCGACTATTCTGCAGCCGACCCCGGACCTAGATTTAGGCGCTCGAAGTACCAAGACGTGTCGTCGCCTGACGACTCTGTCTCATCACTTGCTTCACTCGAAGCTCGCTTGATGTTTGCCTGAGCACCACTACTCTCGGCGGCAAGATATCCTTCAGGTTTGCCTACACGTTGCCATTTACCTTCGTCGTTATGCGTCCACTTGTCGGGATGCTGGCGAGGATCAAGTACCCAGTGATTCTTATCACTCACAGGAACAAAGCCCATCTGAGCCAGGCGGGACTCGATGCCTGGGAGCGCAGGTTTTGACATAATCAATGCTTGTTCGCCGTCTTGCCGAAGCTGATGTTCGAGTAGGATATCGCCAGCGTTCTCGACGAGCGGATGAGTAACCCGAAGATCTACTTGGGATGTGACCTCGTTTCGACCGGGGAACTGGGCGCTGAATCGCCTTCCTCCTACCCGAAGTTTGCCTTCTGTCCTCAGAAGCCCGACAGTTTTGTCACCCAAGCGATAGGCGTAATATCGCGCCTGGTCCGTATCTTCGTCGGTGTGGCCATAGGTTCTAGCAACGTTTGCCGCGCGCTGAGCTTTCGTGGATATGAAATCCGAGTACTCCAGTGGACGCTCGGCAATGTACTTGATGTCCTCACCATAGAAGGCCTTCACTTCTTCCCCGAACCGATCGATGTCGATCTCTTCGATCGGAGCTTGGGAACTTACGAAGTACGGCCGTGTCGCTGCCTGAGACGAACTTGGGCCAGCATCGGGCGCCATGCCTGCAAGCCTTTCCGTAAAGCCCTCGTCATCTGAATGCTGTGCTTCATCACCCTGGGCAGCGCTTGTGGATTGGCTAGATGAGCCAACAATTCGGCCATACATCGGATCGCTCTCCTGTCGGTACGGTTTGGTGCTGAGCTCGCGTTGCTCGAGCCCTACCGAGGATTGTAAGATGTCTAGCTGACTACGAGCTGACGCGCCGAGGTTGAGCATCTGTCGCCGGCTTTTGTGAGAGGAAGCTCACTCCTCGTGAGTGAAGAACGGTTAAGCAAATGAGCTAGAACCCCATCTCGTCGTTGTGGACTGCTGCGAATGCACGGTTTGGTACACCAGGCATGGAAGTCTTGGAATTTCATTTTCAGGATTCCGTCGAATCGACAGCCATAGTTCCGTCGTCCCATCAGAGGTGGCGATGCGGCCGACGAAGCACAGGACGACGGGTCCGGGCAATCCGTTCCGGGCGAGGCTGAACCAGATCATCAATATGAAGCACTCGCGGTTCAGCTCACCACCAAGGTCGATTGGGACTGGATCGACATCCGCCGCTGTACAGCGAGAACAGCCGTCGCGCCGCAGCTCCACGAGCTTGTTTCGAGCGGCCAGCATCGGCCACACAACCACAGGCGGCTCTCAGCGGCAGGTGGGCACCTTGCACGCCTGGCTGAAAGCTGTTTGGCGTCTCTTCCTGACCGCCGATGGCACTGAGTTCCGGCCACAGGTGAGGGCCGGATGAGGCAGTCTTAAACCACGCCAGATGCGCCTTCGGCGGAACAAGCGTCCCTGCCGGGACGAAGGTCGTGGCAATCTTGAAGTCGTGCCTGCGGGCTTTACGCGCCGCACTCTCCACGTCGAGATGCACACCTCATGAACGCGATCATGCGACGGCCCCTGTGGAGACGACCCGCCGAAAGACCCATGAACTCGGTTGTGGATCACGTTTACTATCGGGGTTGACACCGTAACTGCGATTAAAGCACGGACGACCTCGTAGGCCCGTCGACGCGCTTCCACTCGTCGTTCTCGTTCTTCACACTTCGCCCGCGTTCTCGACGGGGATGAGTAACCTGAAGACCTACCAACGACGTGATATCGTTGCGGCCCAGCTGTTCCTGCAAATCCTCTCCTTTAATCCGAGCTGGGCCTGCTGCACTTAAAGGCCCCGGAGAGCGCCTTCGCTCATGCAGCTTCGGCTGCAGCTGAAACGTGGGTCTGGCAGTCGGCCGGGCAAACCCTGGCGCACGCACCGCATCCGATGCAGGCACCCTGATCGTCCAAGACCATGATCTTCTTCTCGATCTCATCGTCCTCGTCATTGTCGAGGTCGACAAGTTCGCCTTCCTCGTTGATTCCTTTCAAGGTCATGACATCTCGACCGCACACCTTGAAACAGCGGCCACAACCGATGCATTTCTTTGCATCGATCGTGACCAGGTATTGTGGCGTCCAGTCACGTCCGTCTCGTGTTTGAAACGACATGCATTGCCCCCTCTAGGTATTCTCCAGCGCTTTTAAGGCGCGGCTCGTGCGATCAAGTTCGGCGTAAGAATCGTACGCTTTCTGAGCGACCACCATGATCGAGGTCCAGTTGATGGGTAATTCTTCCGAAAGATCGTGCAAATCCATCTTGGCCTGTATCGCCTTGGCGGACACTTTCCTCAGTTCGGCCTTCAGTGTTTCACGATCGCCCATGAGTGAGTATCCTCAATAGTTTGCCACGTCCGGGAACTTCCGAATCAGGTCGATTCCGTCCCTGACATATTTATCCCCCTCCTGCGCTAACTTGACGAAACTGTCGAATCCGAAGCGATGCACGTCGCGCAGCTGCTTGTTTACGGCGACCAACCGCCCTGCGATGAGCACTATGCGCCCGAAGCCTTCATGATGCAGCTTCAGAATCGGCTGAATCATGACGCCAGTCTCCCTCTCTACCGACAGCGCAACTGCATTGAAGAACAGCTCAAGCCGCCACAGTGTTTTTGGATCGGGATCACCGATAATCGGCAATGCGCGCCGCTTTTCCATGTTCAGGATATAGGGTTCGAGCAGATCACGATCGCTCTTCCCTTCCCAGGCTCCGTTGGTATCCTGAGCACGCCAAATCTTGACCAAATCGATGAGGAATGGCGCGTCGACAAGGCTGGCCTGCTGCTCTATTTTTGTGGTCATATCACCTCATTCATCAAAGTCGAACGTTCTCCGCTGGTCTTTTGCCATGACCTTGCGCAGCCAGGGGGGTGGTGTGCCCTTCAGCACCCGCTCGAGTTTTTCTAGCAACACCAGAATGTTTTCTGGTTTACTCACCTTGATAGGATGAATTTTGTTGGCGACCACTCGCGCAGCCGCTGCACCACCAATGGCAGCGACGTAAAGGATTGCGCAATCTTTGACGGCCTCGATCTTTGGCGCCAACTTATCATCGCTGCCGTCTTCCTTAAGATCGCCCTCAAACTCGATCGCTTCAACAAACACGTGCCCGCCGGGAGCGACATCGTAGATTGCGATATTCTTTGCCCAACCAAAATGAGCATCGACGCGTCTCAGGTCCTGAGTGGCAAACGCAACTTTCATGCAACCGACCTCTCAGTCGCGCCAGCGGAGCTGCGATAGCCTGGGCATAGTGGCAGTCCGCGCGCAGTTCGCCACCTATCTGGCGTAGGCTGATCGTTTTTATCGCGATGCGCGATCACGAGATTAGCGATTTCGAAGATCAGATGACGGGTACCACGATAGCCTACTGACAGCTGGTGTCCCGCGCCAAGTCGATCGAATATCGGAAAACCTGCACGATAGAACGGCACCTTCAGCCGCGCCGCCGCTTGCCTTCCATGCGAATGCGTGATCAGCAGGTCGCAACACCTCTCTTTGGCAAGGTCTTCCAGATCTTCGAGATCGCCAATGATCACCTCCTTGGTCTGGATCCGCTCGATCACCTCCGACTGAGTAGTCGTCACGGCAACGGTCACCTGCGCGCCCATTTCGCTCAGCATGTCGGACAAATCGAGCAGAAGGTCTGGCTCAGCACCGATTGCGAGTTTGCGACCGCCAATATGGAAGTGTGCATCCAGCATGGCATCCGCGAGCTGACTGCGCTGGCGTCGATATTTCAAGGGTATCGGGCGCCCGCTGATCTCGCTCAAAAACGTCATGAACTCATCATTCGGACAGAGACCGCACAGCCGCTCGAAGACACGAAAAGGCACGCCGGTCTTTGCCTGCATGACCTCTGCAGCTCGCCGCATCTGCGCGCCGATTGCAATCGTCCAGCCCGCGCGGCCCATATCCGCAATTTCGCCAACGCCGATGCCACCGATGGTCGTTGGCGTAAACTCATCGGGGATATGCCCATCGAGCGATCCCGCCAGGTCAGGGAGGAAGGACGGTGACAACCCAAAATCCTCCAGTATGACACGGAGTTCATCAAGATCGCCGGGCGTGAGGTGACATCCCGGCAGAACATTCACCCTCGATGGATCCCTCAGGCGACTGGCATTTGGCCCATCCACCAGCACCTCCACAATGCGCGCGACAGCCTTCTCCCAGCCGTCCTGGAACGCACCCTTGAAATCAGGTGTCGAGACGTAAACGAGCGGCAACTTTGCGAGTTGCGGATGCTTGCTCCGGATCAGCTTGAGGTAGGCATCCACATCGTCGCCGTTGGTTTCGGTGACACCAGTCGAGCAGATTCCGATGATCTTTGGCTTAGCTCGCTTGTAGATGTTTAGTACCGCCTGCTCGAGGTTCTCATAACCACCAAGTACCGTCGTGACCTCGCTCATCGCGGTGGTCTGCAGCGGTACAGCCTCTTTGAAATGCCGGACAAAGAGCGTGAGCCCGAAGGATGTGCACCCCTGGGAGCCGTGCAGAAGCGGCATCGCCCCGCCCAGCCCCATGAAAGCGAATGCGCCGCCGATCGGCTGGCTCATCTTCAGCGGGTTGACAGCGCAGGCTTTTGTTGGCGCCGTGACGATGGCCATGACGCCTCCCTACTCTGCGGCCTGTCGCATGGCAGATGGCTCGGACGCCAAGATATCCTCGATACGTCTTTGGCAGCAGCCACCGACCGCATTGGTATGCTCCCTGACCGCTTCGACGCTCCTCAGGCGATGCGCGTAGATTGCATCCTCGATCGTGCCCAGATCGACCTTGTTGCACATGCAGATCTTCCTGGCGCGGCGCGACTCTTCGGCGAGCGCCGGATCGGCCAGCGCGGTCGCGGGCGATTGCATCTGCTCCATCGCCTTGGCCAACGCCTCCCATGGCGCCGGTCGACGTAGCTGCTTCCACATCGGACTGGAGAGCGAATTATCGATCTGCTCCACCAGCTTGACCATTCCGACATAGCCCATATAGGCGTGGCAACGCTCCTGGTTGATATCGAGCCAAGGCACCGCCGCTTTCAGCGCGACGAACTGCGACTTGCCGCCCGATAGCATGATGTCCGCTTTTGCGCCCTTTAATATCTCGTACATCTCGCGCGGCGTCATATCCTCGATCATATGGGCTTCATGCCCCATGAGCTCTTTAATGCGCTCCTTATCTTCCTTGGTCGATTTTTTCACACTGGTACCGACTAACTCAAGCCCGGCTTCCTGGAGTGCCGCAACGACCGACCATGACTTGACGCCGCCGGTCACTAACAATGCCTTTTTGCCTTCGATCCGTGGCTTATACGGCTCGATCGCACCCCAGGCCCACGCTTCCTCGCGCGCGATCACCGTTTCGGTGCGCCCCAGCAGATCTGTTGGGGCGCCGCGTTCGACCAATAAGCGGGCAATCTGCCGTAGCGATTCGCTCGAATCTTGAATACCGTAGAAAGACCCCTCGAAGAATGGAATCCCATAGCGTTGCTCCATCTTGCGTGCGACGTTGATCATGGACTTTGAGCACACCAACATCGACGCCCGTGCGCGATGAGATGAAGCGACTTCGCGATATTTGCCATCGCCTGAGATGCAGCAGAGAATTCGTACTCCAAGCTCGTCTAGTAATGGCTTGACTTGCCAGAGCTCTCCCGAAAGGTTGTATTCTCCGATCAGATTGATGTCGTACGGGGTGGTGTAGTCCGGTTCTCGCGTACCGATCACATAGTCAAGCAAGGCCTCGCCGGCCAGCTTGTTGCCGAGGTTCTTCGAACCGACGAAGCCCGGAGAATTGATCGGAATCACCGGCTTTGAGAATCTTCTAGATGCCGCCTTGCAGACTGCGTTGATGTCGTCGCCGATCATCGCCGGGATGCAGGTTTGATAAACGAAGATTGCGGACGGATCGTACTTGTCGATGATCTCCTTGATCGACTTGCAAAGCCGCTTCTCGCCTCCGAATACAATATCGGTTTCGCTCAAATCGGTTGTAAATGCGGTGCGCCACAGATCCGAGCCTGACGACGCTGCCCCCCGATTGTCCCAGGAATTTCCCTCGCACGCGATCGGACCATGTACCAAGTGAGCCACGTCGGTGAACGGCTGCAGCGCAACCTTGGCACCATCGAAAGCACAGCCGCCGGCAGCACTACCTGGCCGCAGCTGTTTGGTGCAGCCGTTCCTGCGTTCAGCCTCCGACTTACTGCCATTCTTGGCGCAGCCCGGCTCGTTGAAGATATCCTGGACCCTGGCCGCTAGTGAACTCATCCTGTTTCCTCTCAGGGCGAACAAATTGCAAAATCAACGACCATGCGACCGTGCCATCGCCCATTGCTTGAGCGATGGCACGCGCAGTCGCTCATCAGCGAATGATGTCGAAGCTGTAGTCCGTTTTGCCAAGAACGCCGGTGTTCTTGTCGATCTCGTCGAAGATCTTGTCCAGGATCTTCACCAGCACGTTCAGGCCGCCCTGATAGCCCCATAGGGGGGAGCGGTGATGATGATGCCGATCGAAAATCGGAAAGCCGATGCGGATCAGTGGCGTTCCGGTATCGCGCTCCAGGTACTTCCCGTAGGTGTTGCCAATCAGAAGATCGACCGGCTCGGTAAATAGGAGTGAGCGCATATGCCAGAGGTCTCGGCCGGGATAGACTTGGCAGCCCTGTCCAAATGGCGAGCTTGCAAGCAGCGCCTGCATTTTTTCCTGCCATGCCTTGTTGCCGTTGGTAGACAGCACATGGGTCGGCTCGGCGCCGAGTTCGAGCAGAAACGCAGCTAACCCATAGCAAAGATCCGGATCGCCATAGATCGCGAACTTCTTGCCATGAACATGCGCGCTGGAGTCGGCGATGGCGTCCACCAGGCGGCCACGTTCTAGCGCAAGTTGCTCGGGAATCTCCTTGCCGCTGAGGCGTGACAGCGCGACGATCAAGTCATCCGTTGCAGATAAGCCCACCGGGTAATTGAAGGATACGACGTCCTGGCCATGCTCCGCAACGAATGTCAGCGTCTTTTCCGTGCACCATTGTTGCATCGAGATAGTCGCCTTGGCATGAATCGCGTTCGCCGCATCCTCCAGCGTCGTACCACCGTCATACATCCGGAATTCGCCGTCGGTCGGAGTATCAAACACTTCCGAGTTGTCGGCGAGAACCGTATGCTGGATGCCCATCAATTCCAAGACGCGCTTGATCTCGCGAAGGTTTCCAACGGTATAGCCATCGAAGCCGCCAATGATGTTGATCGCCCCATTCGGTTTGCGCTCAAGCTTCGGCGCTGTCCCGGCCTTGCCGTCCCAAAAGTGCTCCAGAATGCCCTTGAGCGCATTGTCATAGCCCGTCACGTGGCTACCGACGAACGCCGGCGTGTGGGCGAAGGGCACGTCGAAGTCCACCGGAACTGAGCCTTTTTCTTTCGAAGTCTTGATGAAGGCGTTGAGGTCATCGCCGATCACCTCGGCCATGCAGGTTGTGGAAACCGCAATCATCTTGGGCTTGTACATGTTGTAGCTGTTTGCGAGCCCGTCGATCATGTTGTTCAGACCGCCGAATACGGCAGCGTCTTCCGTCATTGACGAAGAGACACAGGAGCTAGGCTCCTTGAAGTGCCGCGACAAATGACTGCGGTAATAGGCCACACAGCCTTGCGAGCCGTGGACAAAGGGCAACGTACGCTCAAAGCCAACAGAGGCGAATACCGCGCCAAGCGGCTGGCACGCCTTGGCTGGATTTACCGCTAGCGCCTCCCGCGCGAAGTTTTTTTCGCGATATTCGGCGGTTTTCGTCCATTCCTTGATACGTTCGACCTCGGCAGGATCGCGAGGGTTCTCGAATATCTTCTTTTTGGCCAGCATCTGCTGGTATTCTGGATCGCGGAACAGTTCGACATGATCGAGCACGTGCTCGGCACTCTGCGCCATTGGTGAAATCCTTCACTATCGTCGAGATTGGTATCGCCTCGGCTTTCCCGAGCGTTGATTTGCTTTATTCGGCAGCCTGGAGCTTGGCGCTCGAAGCTTCCTTCCAGGGGGCCTTCGTTTTCTTCCAAATCGGCGAGTTGACAGCCATGTCCATGTCGCGCGCAAAGATCGCGAATCCGTCATAGCCGTGATATGGACCCGAATAGTCCCAAGAGTGCATCTGCCGGAACGGCACACCCATCTTTTGAAAAACGTACTTTTCCTTAATACCCGACCCGACAAGGTCAGGCTGGAGCTTTTCGACGAAGCGCTCGAACTCATAGCCATTGACGTCATCGTAGATAAGCGTGCTGTCCTTCACGTAGTGCTGAGCTGTGCGCTGATAGTCGTCGTTGTGACCGAACTCGTATCCGGTGCCAATGACTTCCATCCCCAGGTCCTCATATGCGCCGATAACATGACGCGGACGGAGCCCGCCGACGTACAGCATCACGGTCTTGCCCTCCAAGCGAGGCCGATATTTGGCGATCACCGCGCTCGCGAGCGGCTGATACTTCTCGATTACCCGCTCGGCGCCTTCCTTGATCTTGTCGTCGAAATAGCCCGCGATCTTGCGCAATGACTCTGCGATCTTTGATGGTCCGAAGAAATTGTACTCGCACCACGGAATACCGAACTTCTCTTCCATGTGGCGTGAGATGTAGTTCATTGAACGGTAGCAATGCAGAATGTTGAGCTTTGCCTTCGGCGTTGCTTCGAGCTCAGCGAGTGAGCCGTCGCCGGACCACTGCGCGATTACCCGCAGACCCATCTCCTCCAGCAGAATTCGGGATGACCAGGCGTCCCCGCCGATATTGTAGTCTCCGATAATCGCAACATCGTACGGCGTCGGCTCGAACTTGGGTTTGGCATCGTCCTCGAGATGACCGAAAATCCAATCGCGCACCGCATCGTTCGCAATGTGATGGCCCAGTGACTGCGACACGCCCCGGAAGCCCTCACAACGGACCGGCACGATGGTCTTGCCTCCATACTCCTTGGATTTTGCTCGTGACACGGCTTCGATATCGTCGCCGATCAATCCGATCGGGCATTCCGATTGGATCGTGACGCCGTTGTTGAGCGGAAACAGCTCTTGGATTTCATCAAGAATTTTGACCAGTTTTTTGTCGCCGCCGAATACGATGTCCTTTTCCTGGAAGTCGGAGGTGAACTGTAGGGTCACGAAGCTATCGATACCTGTGGTGCCAACGTAATAGTTGCGACGCGAGCCCCACGAATACTGACCGCAGCCGACGGGGCCGTGGCTGATGTGAACCATGTCCTTGATTGGTCCCCAGACCACCCCCTTTGACCCCGCATAGGCGCAGCCTCTGATCGTCATCACGCCGGGTATGGATTTGATGTTGGACTTGACGCCGCAGTCTGACTTTCCGGCCTGGTGAACATTGAGGTGCTTGGCACGCCGTTTCGCGGTTTTCTCCGGATAGACCCTCAGCACCTCCTCGATCAGCTCTTTGTTGCGAGCCCTGATTTCTGCGATGCTCTGGGTCGTGGCGAGACTCATCTGATGTCCTTCAAAGGTTAGCTGTTGCGAGGGCGGCTTCTTGATCCAAGACTTTTGCAACCAGCATGCCAGCGTCTCCTGAGCACCAAAACCGCAACAATCAAAGCTACTTACCGCACCTCGTGCGGTGACAAGGCCGTTGTTGCGAATCCGACATGGCGCTTTCGCAGAGAACTCTTGGTGTGGCCCCGTTCGAAATTGAACAAGGCGAGCTCTGCCTGAAATTCCCCACCCGGTTCTGGAGCCTATCCTCTGCTGCAGTGCTCTGCGATTGGAGGCGGAAGTCGGCAGCAAGGCCGGCTGGCCGACACAGGCTTATCAATGCTTCTATACTTACCTACAGATGCCAGCTTGCTGCGATGATGATGACGTGCACGATCCGAAGCTGCAGAGCTCAACGCGAGCTGCCTTGCCACGTGAACGCTCGCCAGGTTACGCGAGCAGTTGCCACGCCCTGACAAGGACACGCACAGCACATCGATCTCTTCGCGTGTATTGTAAAGTCCAAGGGACACACGGCACGTCGCCAGCAGGCCGAAACACTTGAGCAGCGGCATCGCACAGTGCGCCCCGGCCCGCACGGCTAAACCGGCAAGGTCAAGGATGGTGGCAATATCATGCGCATGTGTTCTTCACTTCAAACGAAATGATCGACCCTTCTCGGCCGGCGTCCCGATCATGCGCACGAAGTTGATGGCCTGAGCCCCTCCTCCGGGTAAGCAACCAGTATCTTCTCGGGCGCGGGTGGAGAATTCCTGCTCGCCGCGCGCCTTGCCCGGGGCGTTCAGTGCCCCCCGCAGGAAGTTCATTGTAGTCACGCCGGAAACTCGACAGGATACTAGAATGCCAGGAACACGCCTTGGCGCCTCAACCCGCCGGTGAATCGGTCTGGCGCAGCGTCGTCACCCAGATCACGCGCGCCACCTGTTGGGTCGGGTTGTCGAACATGTGCGGCACGATGCTCGGAAAGCAAAAGCTGTCGCCGGTGTCCAGCACATGGGCCTGGTTGTCGAGCCACAGCCGCAGGCTGCCCGAGAGGATGTAGCCCGCCTTCTCGCCGGTGTGCTGCAGGAAGTCGGTGCCGGAGGAGGCGCCGGGGTTGAGCGTGAGCTCGTAGAGCTCGAGCTGGCCCTTGCCTTCCGGGGTCAGCGCTTCCTTGATGACGCCGCTCGCGGTGAGCCGCAGCAGCCGCCGATTGGACTTGCGCACGATGTAGCGCGGCGCTTCGGCGGGATCGCTGCTCTCGAAGAAATAGGAGATGGGGACGTCGAGCGCGATGCCGAGCAGGCGCAGCGTGCGGATCGACGGCATCGCGCGTGCGCGTTCGAGCTGGCTGATCATGCCGGTGGACAGGCCGGTCTTGTTGGCGACGTCCTGGATCGAGAGGCCGGCGCGCTGCCGCAGCAGCCGCACGGTTTCACCCAGGCGCTGGTCGACCGCATCGTCAGCTTCGATCGCCGAAGCGGCCTTGGTGCCGTTGGTATCGCCGCCGCCATCCATGTCGCTCTCCCATGCATCATCTCAGCCTCGGGCTTCGCGCCTCGTGGTTCTGTTATAGTGAAAAGCGGACTCACTCTAACAATGTGGCGACGGCTGTATTTAGTCGTGAAGAACTTCTGCTAGAACAATTTAGAAGTACTAAAGCCCACTCCTGTCCCTTTGCCGGGATCTCGGGGCGCGGCGCTCGTTACGTCGCAACACTCTACGAGCGGCTCGCGCAAGTCACCACGAACTCGAGGCTAGCAAGTGAGAAAAACAGGAGACGGATAGGAAAGGCGGCTGTGTCGATAGCGTCTTCATTATGTTTCGTGCGGGAGCTCCTCTCGTTGGCTACCCGACCTTTGCCGGCACGCACGTATCGGGCACCGGGCAAACGACGGCGCATTGTGGCGCGTCAAAATGCCCTTCACATTGGGTACACTGGGACGGATTGATCACATATATGTCGTTCTTCAGGCTAATCGCAGCATTGGGACACTCGAACTCACACGCACCGCAGACGGTGCACTGGGATGCGATTATCTTGTAAGCCATCACTGCGATTCCATAAAAAAGGTGCGGGACAGCTTCTTGCTATCAAGTCTTGTGCCAGACAGTTTGAGCTTGATTCGTCTGGAGTATTTTCGATAACGCAAATCGCCGCCTCGACACGCTGTCGCAAATCCTACAAGGGCGTGGCGGCTTGATCTCGATGCTTTGATTTGCGCATGGTCAATTCACATCAATTAGGGATCAGATGAACGAGCTTCGCCAGACTCAGCGGAACGATCTGAGATGCTCCCCAACGCCCGCCGTGCCACGGCTAAGATCGATGCGCCGCGCGGCATCATAGAGTTCCCCGCCCGTCTAACCCAGAGCGCATCTTGTTGATTCCACTCACCGGGACAGCCGCCGCTTACGCGACAGCATCACGGGCAACAACCGGCAGGTCCTCACCAGTCCGCCTCGCCACAGCCAGTCAGAAGGCCGCGGCGGCCGCTCCAGATACAATCACACCCGTGATGCGCGTCCCTCTCGGGGCCCGCGGGACGCATTTTCAGTTGCCCCGTATTGCCCGCAAACCGGCATTCACATGCGCTTTATGGGGCAAAAGTACACTTTCTCCCCTCGCGCGGGCGGCTGAAGCCAGGTGTTCGTCTGGTGATCCTCCGTACGCTTCGCGGTCAGAGTAGATGCCGGCAGCGGTCAGCCGATTAATGTGGCCGAAAAAAAAGCCACCCAAAGGATGGCTTAGTCACGGAGGGAACAGCCATGAGGGCCTCTGGGATCACGCCGCAGCCTGTTCGATCGGTGAGAAGGGCAGCCCGAGGCTTTCGGCCACCGCTTTGTAAGTTAGCCGGCCCCGATGGACGTTGAGGCCTGCGCGCAAATGTGGATTGTCCAGTACGGCGGAAAACCCCTTGTTGGCCAGAGCCAAACCAAACGGCAGAGTTGCGTTATTCAGTGCTTGACTCGACGTCAGCGGAACGGCGCCGGGCATATTGGCCACGCAATAATGAATAATGCCATCTACTTCGTAAGTTGGATCAGCGTGAGTGGTTGGGTGTGATGTCTCAAAGCAGCCGCCCTGATCGATAGCGACGTCCACGAGTACCGCCCTCTTGCGCATCGAGCTCAGCATGCTCCGGCGGACCAGCTTCGGCGCGCTCGCACCTGGAACGAGCACGGCACCAATCACCACATCGGCCGCAAATACCTCTTCCTCTACGGACTCGATGGTTGAAAACCTGGTGCGAACGCGTCCTTCGAATAGCTCGTCCAGCTCGCGGAGCCGGATTAACGAACGATCGATGATGGTCACTTCTGCGCCGAGACCGACCGCCATGCGTGCCGCGTGCGTACCGACGACGCCACCTCCGATCACCACGATTCGGGCAGGCTGAACACCGGGCACCCCACCGATCAGCAGCCCTCGTCCGCCTGTACTCCGCTTTAGGGCGCTACCCGCCGCTTCGACCGCAAGCCTACCCGCGACCTCGCTCATCGGCGCCAGCAGTGGAAGACCACCATGCGCATCAGTTACCGTCTCATAGGCGATCGCGGTGCATCCAGATTCCAGGAGGCCGGTAGCCTGGTCCAGGTCGGGAGCCAGATGCAGATAAGTGAAGAGGATATGATTCTCACGCAGCTGAGACCATTCGGACGGCTGAGGCTCCTTGACCTTTACGATCATCTCGCTCAAGGCGAATACCTCAACGGCGGAAGTTAGAATCGTTGCGCCAGCATTGCGATAATCGTCGTCGGTTGCACCAATGCCAGCGCCCGCATTGGTCTCGATCATCACGCTGTGGCCTGCTGCCACATATTCGCGGGCAGCTCCAGGAGTAAGGCCCACGCGATATTCGTGCGCCTTGATTTCCTTTGGGACTCCGACCTTCATTTGAAAACTCCCTGCCTGACGCGCCCTTCATATCGGAAGCGAGCAGCGATATCGCGACGCAGCCGATAAAATCCTGCAGGAATTCAGCGATAATTGACAGGCTTCGCAGGATTTCAAACCCACGGGTGCCGAGCGGACCGTGGGAGCTTGCTCCCTGAACTTAACGCGTCGACACGCGCGAAAGTGATAAATCGTTCCGAATTGCTGTTCCGGATCGGTGCGGAAGGTTCTTGCAGACTTCGTCGAGAACCACGGGTAAGAGGCAGTGCTGGGGTCATCCAACATCTGGCGATCTCCCTCATTTTCCGCAGCTAGCGTAGATTTCGCGTTGGAAAGCCTCACTTCAAACACTACTCAACGTAGATTAGTCAAGCGGTCACCATGGAAAAGGAAGCTGACAAGACGCAACAAGCAGATGTCTGTTTGACGCTTCGCGTTGCTTTTTTCTTGAATTGAATAAAGAGCGACGCCCGGCTGCAGTGACGCCGATGAACCACTGCAGCCTAATGCTTTTGCTTTGCGTCCGACGCATCTGAGGCGACGCATCGCGTGCCGCGCTCGATGCTCGAACGGGGGAGGTCCGGATCGGACGGCAGGGCCAGGTCCCTCAACCCGGCACAGCCGGTCCATTTATCTAAGCATGCCTCAGACTGCTCGACCTTCGCACGCTAGCGCGATTGCGCTCTCTGTCGCGCAAACGCGTAGACCGGATTGATACCACAATAGGCGTAGGTGCCGGATGCAGTGGCCATACACTGCTCATAGGTCGAGAACTGGCAATTGCCCGGATATCCCCAGGTACGTCCCTGCAGACAATATACGTCCTGCGGGGCCCAGGGGATGTACGAGCGACCCCGCGAAGCCGCGCTCGAAGCCGATCCAAAGCTGACGACCATGGGGATTGCAAGCACACCGATAAACAGAAGATTGCGCATGATCTCGCCTCCGCTAATTCTTGCCGAAGGATAGAGGATTCGGATTTTATGCTATGATCCTAGTCAATGGCAAATAGCCGGTCGCCATCGTGGGACGATCACCTTACTCTGGAAACTCAAGTGTGACAGCGCTCCGAGTTCAGAGCAGCAATCCGGCTGCTTCTAGAGAAGAACGCATTTTTCCGGCGTGATGGGCTGCATTTCGGGGCAAAGAGACGAGGGAAGTAGCAAATCGGCATATTACTCGCACTCACGCATGCGCGTTTGTAGCGATCAGACCGCCTGACTCACTGCGCTTCGAGCGCGAGAAATTGATTGGGCGATTGCTTCCGCGGATATCGTCGTGGCCAGCGGCCAAGCGCCCCGTTTACAGGCCGAACATATGACCGCACCGTCGTCCCTTGTTCAACCAGAGAAAGATCTTGCAGCCGGGCCGTTCCAAAGATGAATCAGAGCCCCTTTTGGACGCCGGTGGGGGCTGCGATTCCAGTGCCGATTGACTCTAGAGGCTATTCTCAGGAGAGGCGGCCACGGCATTCACTCTTTCCCATATGTCAACGGATATTGGATTTGTCGTCGATGCCCTCCGGTACGATCATGTGGATCTGCGGATGGTGGTTCATCGCCGTACCCGAGGAATGCAGCACCGCGGTGATGCGGATACGTGCGCCGAGATGCTCGGAATTTGCGGGGATGATCGTCATCGCCTCGGGAGCCTCTTGGAACGGCAGGCCATAAGTGCCGATCGCACCGGATAATCGGCATCACTAGCGGACCTGAACCCGCGGTAAGCGCGCCGCAGGCAAGCGGATGACGATCTGGCTGTCCGTGATGTTGACGACTTCCTTGCGCTTTCTTCCGTCATCGTACCGCAATTCGAACGTCACTCTCGATGCAGACGGGGTAAAGGGCTCAGGCGTAAGGCTGATCCACCCCTCCCCCAAATTCAGAATGATCGGTCGATCCGCTCGGAATCGGGCGTCGAGCAGCACCAAGTCCAATCGGAAGGACTGGAGCCGCACGTTGAGCCGTCGACGCACGCCATCATGTGGCCAAATACGCAGGGTGTGAGCGAGCGTCTTCATGATGCCACCGTGACAAACCTGCCCAAAGATGGGATCATCGGCAACGATCGTCGCAGCAGCGCGGACCGCCCCACAAAATCCCAGGTCGATCTCGCACGAGTAATACCACGCTCCACGGTGATGCGGCTGACCGAGCCATGTGGTCCCGCTCGGCGCCGGCTCGAAGCCACCACCGGCCGCGCCGTCATTCTCCTCGCCCGGATACCAGTAGCCATGACCGGCCGATGCCGGGCCGCTGTTCAGCAAAGCCCACGCGCTGAGTTGTGACGCATAGCCGAGACGAAGGAGCGGATGCGGGTCGTCTGCATCATTCAGCGCATGATCAAGCAGCGCCCAGCCACCCATCTGCGCCATGTAAGTTAGCGTATAGGCGTCGCCCGCAGTGCGGCGATAATCGCTGCCCAGGTAGTAATAAGCAGGTTCCAGCCAGCCACGGCAGAACAGATTTGCAGCGATCTGACGCTCCGCGAAGGCACGCGCTGCCGCCTTCGAAACCCCCATGGCGACAGGGTCGTCAAGGGCCGAGCGCGCCAGTGCCTGCGTTGATTCGAAGGCTGTGGAATCGAACGGATATTCAGACTTGAACAGGTCCGCCTTCGGATCGACGACGGCGCGCACCTTACGTGCCCAGTGCGCCTCCAACGTCGCCGCCTCGCGCGTCAAGCCCGCCGTCGTGAGCGCCGAAACCAGTTCGGGGATCACACATTCGTTGCAGATGCCGGTGCGGTAGGCAGACCACATCACCACGCGCATCGGCACCGTGAACATGGCCAGCGCCGTACCGTAGGCGCGTACCAAATAATCTCGTGCGCTCTGGCGGGTGGGTATCGCGGGATGGTCACGCGCGATGCGGTGCATGGCCAAATACATTGCGAAGATGTGCGGATAGTCATAAGGCCGCCAGATATGCAGGCGGCCCTTTGGGCCGGGATCGCTGCTCTCCCTGTTCTGCTTCCAATCGGGTATGCCATAGAGGCTGTAGGCGTATGCCTCCTGTGTGGTACGTTGCAGCCCGCCCCAGACGAACGTATCTATATACCGATCTAGCGCCGCCACTTCCGCCACATCAGGATGCTCGGCATTCTTGGTCGCGAGATAAGCGGGCTTGCTCAGCCAGGGATCGTCGCACGTCACCTCGTAGATGCGCCAGCCCTTGATCCGGTCGTAATTGTCCGGGCCAAGCAGGACCTGCGTCTCCATATTCCACTCGCCAAACAAACCGTCGTACCATTTGGACGGGTCACGATGCTGCCGCTTCACGATGAAGGTTGCGCGCTTCTTCATCATCGTCTCGACGGGCTCGGTAGCGAAGAATTCAAGAAAGGTCTGGCGCGCACCCGGCTGGTGCAGGGTCAGCCGGTTCTCTCCCAATCGCGAAAAGCGAATCCGCCACAGCCGCCTGCCAGCACGATCCGGCAACCGTTGCACCATCGTATCGCCGGTAAATTCCGCTTCGATTCGCTCCACCGGAATGGAGGACGCGAGCGCGATGTCGACATGCAGGTCGTTGGGAACCGTCATGCCCGGCGTTACTTCCACGTCCACCAGACCGGCCTCTGCGATAGCCCTGCGCGCCGCCTCGTAATCGGCAACCCACTGGAAGCGGAGACGGTAACGCCGTTGCTCGGTCGGCGACAGGAACAGGGAATGGGTCGGCTGGCGCCAGCGAGTCCCGCCCGCCCCTGCCTCGCCGGCGGCCGCCCCGGCTAAGATGTAGGCGCACCACGTCCCACTGGCTTCGGCCGAATCCTTATGGACATTCCAATATTCCAGTGACGTGTCCGCTTCCGGTAAGAGCATGAGGAAGGGACCGATGCTGTTGCCGCGAATCCAGAAGATGTGCGATCCATGCCCCGAGATGAAGCTGTGCTTCAAAACAGCCACCGATACCGGTTGTCCCGCCGGAAATTCGGTGTTCATCGGCATGGGTAAATATAGGTCGCCAACCTCCACGCTCGCCATGCCATGGTTCCGCAGCATGATCTCCCACGTCAATCCAGCCTCATTGGCTGCGAGGCGGGTCGTGAGAAGGACGCCAGCATCGCGGGCTGCTAGTTCAAGGGCCGCGCTATGCATCGGCCTCGTTGCATCAGCGCCGGTTCGAAGCGTATGCCACTCGGATCCGGCACGCCGAACTCTAGCGTGAGCCGCCCCCAGCACGGCTCCAGGCAGGACATAATCCGTGTCATACGCATCGTTACGATAACGCAACGAGGTAATGCCGTCTTGTGTGCACCCCACGACGAAGGGAGAGTCGGCGGCCTTCAACACCATGACAACCTTGCGCTGCGGCCGATTGGGGTAGGCACCGTAACGCCCCCGAACAACGCGCTACCCAAGACGCTACTGCCCAACAGCATCGTACGACGCGTATACGTCCAGGCTTCAGACATGCCTTTGGTCTTCGCCATCAACCGTATCCCGTATCGCTATTAGGAGCTGGAGCCGATATCCAACAGGCGAACTTCTCGCCGGACCTCCGTGCAGTCGTGGATCATCCCTGTGGCGGCAAGTTGGCAGCCACAGGCTCGCTCTCGAGAGTTACGCTCGTTCTGCGGGCGACGACCTTCCGCTCGGCCTCTTCTGCTGAGACTGGCTGTATGGGAGTCCGCGGCAGTTAGGCGGATTCGGTTGCTGCTCGTGGAAGTTCTGGCCGTGCACGATCAGCGTTGTGCCGATCGAGCGCCTTCTCGAGGAACAGGGTCGCAACCATGGGAAGCCAAGCGCTACCCGCGGGCGCGGGTTAACTTATCGGGACGATGGCTTTGGGGATTGGGGCGTCCACACGCCGCGTAGAAGTTTCAGATAGCCTCGCTCGCAGGGCGGTGAAATCATGAATGACCCGGTTAGCCTTGCGGCGGGCATGCGAATCCTTCCACTCGACCAAAGGAGGGTGGGTGTGGTCGGAAGCGAGCACCTTCGCTGCCACGTCTTGCGGGCCACCGCCGAGGCCGTGGAGGTCGAAGGCGTGAAGGAATTTTATCAGTGGAGGTTTCTGAAACGACGTCAGCCGCAGAATACGCCCCTCTTCAACAGATCCGAGGCAATTGTTCGCCCCACAGCCAGTCGACGACGCGTCGGCCGCCGAAACCGGTGGTCATCTGCACAAATTTGTGATCGTCAGCCACCGCCTCGCCAATGTCAGCTGCATCGGACGCGAGCGGGTGCGCCTTCATGGCAGCAAGCACGGCATCGGCCGATTCGGGCGCGACGATCGCAACGAGCTTGCCCTCATTTGCGACATGGATCGGCTCTAGTCCAAGAAGTTCGCAGGCAGCCGCAACCGCAGGCTTCACCGGAATGGTTGATTCCTGCAAATGGAACCCAACGTCGGATTGATGCGCAATCTCGTTGAGAGCCGCAGCGAGCCCGCCGCGCGTGGGGTCGCGCATCACGCGGATGCCGCCAGGGCCGGCGGCAAGCATGACCGCTACGAGATCATGCAAGGCGGCTGAGTCCGAGACGATTTCGGTTTGAAAAGCGACGTTCTGACGTTTTGACATAATCGCCACTCCATGGTCGCCGAGGCTTCCGGACACCAGCACACGATCGCCGACCCTTACCTTGTCGGCGGACAGATCCAGCCCATCGGCCACAAACCCGATCCCGGCCACAGAGATGAACAGACCGTCTGCTTTGCCGCGCTCGACGACTTTGGTGTCTCCAGCAATGATGTGAACGCCGCCCCCGCGAGCTGCGGCGCCCATCGAATCCGCGATCGTCTTCAGATCCGAAAAATGGAAACCCTCCTCGATGATAAAGCTGGCTGACAGATAGAGCGGACGCGCACCGGACATCGCGACATCATTAATCGTGCCGTGCACAGCCATTGACCCGATATTGCCGCCGGGAAAGAAAAGAGGGGTAACCACATAGCCGTCCGTCGTCATCACCATCCTGCCTGCCGAAACGTCAAACGCCGCCTGGTCATTGCAGCGAGCGAGCCATTCATTACCGAAGGCTTGGTGAAAAAGGTCGGAGATCAGCTGTGCCATGGCACGGCCCCCGGATCCGTGGGACAGTTCAACGCGCCCGCTCTTTACGTCGAGCTTACGTGGATAGCCTTTCATGCTCATGACCTTTGCCTCACCTGTTCACCGCGAACTCGGCCATAGGTCCAATACGCCGCACAAGCGCCTTCTGATGATACCATGCAGGCCCCTATGGGCGTTTCCGGCGTGCAGATGTTTCCAAACAACTTGCAATCGACCGGCCGTTTGGCGCCACGCAGGATCGCACAGCACTCGCACGCCGGATTGTCTGCGACAGGCATGTCGCGGGTCGCAAAACGTGTCTCGGCGTCGAATTTTGCATAAGACCGCTTCAGCTTCAGTCCGCTGTTGGGTACGAGTCCAAGCCCCCGCCATTCAAACTGATCACGCAGTTCGAATACCTGCGACACCTCGCCCTTGGCGCGCCGATTGCCTTCGCGTGTCACTGCACGGCTGTATTGGTTTTCTACCTCATAGCGGTGTTGATTCACTTGCCGCACCAGCATCAATATAGCTTGCAGCACGTCGAGGGGCTCAAATCCCGCAACCACGATCGGCTTCTCGAACTGTTCTGCCAGCGGCTCGTAAGGCTGCGTACCGATAATGGTGCTGACATGTGCAGGCCCGATGAAGCCGTCAATTGGGACGCCACCGGTGTTGCGGATCTTCGGGTTCTCGAGAATGCTGTGCATCGCAGAGGGTGTAAGCACGTGATTGCAGAACACGCTCAGGCCCTCCATCCGCTTGCTCTCGGCAATCCGGATCATGTTCGCCGTTGGGGGTGTCGTGGTCTCAAATCCGATGGCAAAGAAGACCACCTCGCGGCCCGGCATCTGTTCGGCGAGCCGGATAGCGTCGAGCGTCGAGTAAACCATCCGAATGTCAGCGCCCAGCGCTTTGGCTCGCAACAGGGACTGTCCTTGCGACCCGGGCGCGCGCATCAAGTCGCCGTAGACGCAGAGAGTGACCTCTGGTCGGTCGACGAGCCGGATCGCCATGTCGATTCGGCTTGCGGGCAGAACGCAGACGGGACAACCGGGCCCGTGGATCATCCGGACGTTCGCGGGCAGCAGATCCTCGAGGCCATAGCGGGAGATCGCATGAGTGTGTCCGCCGCAAAATTCCATGAACCGATAGGCTCTTTGCGAACTCACCTCAGCGTCAATCGCACGCGCAAGTCCCTGCGCGATGATCTTGTCGCGAAATTCATCAGAATATTTCATGACCGGCGTTCCTGCGCGGCGCTGCCTAGCTCCTGCAGGAGCTCCAGCGTGCGTTTGGCTTCTGTCGGATCGATCTTGGCGAGCGCGTAGCCGACATGGACGAGGACGTAATCGCCGACATCGAGCTCGTCGACGAGGGCAATCGATATCTCCAGGCTGATGCCGTCGATCGACACGAGAGCCACGTCGTTGGGTAGAATTTTCGCGATCCTCGCCGGAACCGAAAGACACATGTCAAGCAGATCCTCTCCCGGCGGACGACTGTTGAGCAATCTGTAGAGCGGCAATCCAGGCTTGGCCAAGGCTCAAACCGCCATCACTGGGCGGCAGCCGCCGCGGCACCAACGGTGTAAGACCGGCAGCGCTGCAACCGCGCGGGATCTCGTCCGCGAGCACCGCGTTCAGGAAGCAGCCCCCGCTCAGAACGACGGTGTTGACGCCGGTTGTCCGCGCGGCGCACGTGACCCAGTCGACGCAGGCGGCGACGAAAGTGCCATGAAACAGCCCGGCTCCGCCTGCGGCGTCAATGTCATCAGCAATCAACCGCGAAAATAGCGGATGAAGCGACAGCACGCCGCCATCGATCGTCCAGCCGGCTTCGAGAATCGCTGCCCGCCGCACCAGCGCTTCGAGCTTCATCGCTGCTTCGCCCTCATAGCTCTGCAAATGCCCAATCCCGAGCAGCGCCGCTGCCGCCTCGAACAACCGTCCCGCACTGGTCGTGGTGATCCCGCCCGGCTGATCGAGCAAGTCCGACACATACGCGGCTTGCCGTTGTGCTGCAAAACGCTGCCCGATTTCGTTGCCCCTGCCGAGCCCGTGTAAGACTGAGCTCGCCATACGCCACGGCTCGCGGGCTGCACGATCTCCACCAGGCATCTGCAGAGGCGCTAAGTGCCCGATGCGACGGGACCACGTCCCTTCGCACAACAATAGTTCGCCACCCCAGTTACCGCCGTCGGAGCCGAAGCCATGGCCATCGAGCACCAGGGCAAGCGCTGGTCCCACATGCCCATGCTCGGCGATCACTGCGGCAGCGTGTGCGTGGTGATGCTGGACCGCGATCAGCGCGCGAGCATTTGCTTGCGCAAAGCGGGTAGAAGCCATATGGGGATGCAGATCATGGGCGAAAGCGACAGGTTCCACGTCAAGGCTCGATGTGAGGTGTCGGATCGTCTTCTCGAACGCACGGATGCCTTCGGCCGTATTTAGATCGCCAATATGCTGAGAGACGAACGCTTGGTTGTCCCGGGTGATGGTGACGGTCGATTTCAGTTCGCCGCCGACGGCGAGCACGGGCGGGACGGATCTCGCAAGCCGGATCGGCTCGGGAACATAGCCACGGGCACGACGAACGAATTGCGGCCGGCCAGCCACCACCGAAACCACGGAATCATCAGCACGCGTCAAGATATCGCGATCATGGGTCACGACAAGATCGGCGATTCCCTTGAGCCGCCGCAGCGCCTGCGCGTTGTCAATCAGGAGCGGTTCGCCGCAAAGATTGGCACTGGTGGCCACCATGACCGGGCTAGACCCCGCACGTGCACCTGGCGAGCGAAGCGCATGGAAGATGAGGTGATGCAGCGGCACTACGGGCAGCATGATACCAACTCGCGATAAACCAGGTGCTATGGCGGGCGCCAGATTGTTGCGCGATGGCAGGAGGACGATGGGACGTGCTACGGATTTTAGCAGCGCTAGCTCGGGCGCGTTCGCCTCCGCGATCTCGCTGACGCGCTCGACGGAGTCGACCAAAACCGCGAACGGCTTCTGAAGGCGGTGCTTTCTCCTGCGCAAACGCTGCACGGCATCCTGATTACGCGCATCGCAAAGAAGCTGGTATCCGCCCAGCCCCTTTATCGCCACGATCTGCCCCCGCGCGATTGCCGCGACAATATCGCTGATCCCATGGCTGAGCCGAGGACCGCATGCTGGGCACGCGATCGCCTCCGCGTGAAACCTGCGGCTTGCCGGATCGGCATAGTCAGCCGCGCACGCGGCGCACAAACTAAAAGCCCTCATCACAGTGTTGCGGCGATCGTACGGAAGCCGTTCGGCGATGGTGTAGCGTGGGCCGCAATGGCAGCAACTGATGAAGGGGTAGAGGTAATGCCGATTTTCTGGATCGAATAGCTCTTTGAGGCATTGCTGGCAGACCGCGGCGTCAGCGACGATCTGCGTTGACAATTTGCCGGCTTCGCTCGTACCGATCGAAAAGCCCTTCGCTGCGAGCGCCGCAGTCTCGCGAACGCAGATGTCGACTATGCGTGCCAATGGAGGCGCCTCGAGCGGCAACGTGGCGACAAACTCCGAGGCGCGGTGGCCCTCAACCTCGATGATAACCCCCTCAGGGCCATTGATGACAAACCCCGCCAATCCGTACCGAACGGCAAGTCCATAGACGTAAGGACGAAAGCCGACCCCCTGCACTGCCCCACTCACGACCACGCGCAGCCGTGTTCCGTCGCACGTGGCTGCGGCGCTCATTGCCCTTTGTCCTCGAACGCGTGCCTCTGACAGCCCGCCTGTCTATCGATCCAGGCGTAGAGCGCGGCAAAGCCTTCGCCAGTCCGAGCCGAAACTACAATCACGTCGATCTTTGGGTTGACCCGTCTGGCGTATTCGATGGCCTTGCCCACATCGAATTCGAGCAGCGACGCTAGATCAATCTTGTTAATCACCATGAGCGACGAAGCGGCAAACACATCAGGATATTTGAGCGGCTTGTCTTCACCTTCAGTAATCGAGAACACTACGATTTTGCAGGTTTCGCCAAGATCGAAGGCAGCGGGACAGATCAGATTACCCACGTTCTCGATGAAGAGAATACCGCCCGAGAGCAGCGGCAGGCAGCGATAAGCCTCGCCGATCATTGCAGCGTCGAGATGACAATTCTTGCCGGTATTGATTTGAACGGCTGGGACGCCGGCGGCCTGAATACGTTTGGCATCGTTCGAGGTCTGCTGGTCCCCTTCGATGACCCCGACCCACCGGCTGCGCTTGAGCTCGGACACCGCGCGGACGAGCAGTGTCGTTTTGCCAGCACCGGGGCTGGACAATAGATTAAATACAAGCAGGTCATCGGCTACGAAGAGCGCGCGATTGTTCGCCGCAATTCCATTATTCTTGTCCAGGATATCGCGCTCAATCTCAACGAGCCGCTTTGTGCTCTTGCCACAGCCCCTCAAATCAGGCGGATCGACGCCGCTCGGACGCGCCTGCGCGTTATGCGGCTGGTGATTGGCTGAGCGAGGAGAGCGATTATAGCTATCACCAGGGTGGTTTGACGGCGGCGGCCGTCGCTCGCCCGGTGGAAGGGTAGAATGGCAATCGCGATCGTCCTGAAGGGATCGCTCATGCATCTCCGCATCATTCGGCGCTGCGCGTTTTGTGGACGGCGTCCCTTGGTGGCAGCCGCAAACAGTACACATCAATCGATCTCCAGCTCTTTCACGCGCATCTGTTCGCCCGCGGTCACCTGCAGGTGATAGCTGCCGCAGCAAGGGCAGCACTCACCGCGCCGAGTAATTTCGACGCTCTTCGAACAGCTCATGCACCAGGCAACGCCTGGCAGTTCGACGATATTAAGAGCCGCGCCCTCGGCAATGGTCCGCCTTGCAGCGGCAGCAAAGCAGAACCTGATCGCTTCAGGCGCCGCATGACTCAGCGCTCCCATCTCCAGACAGATGCTCCGCACCCGCGAAGAGGATCGCTCGTGTACCTTCTCCTCGGCGATCTGAATGATGCCAAGACAAATCGCCATTTCATGCATCGCGAACTTCGCTAAGGTTGAGGGTGAACGCGACGCACGGATCGAGCGATGCAATCACCGCATGAACTGCATCTTCGCGTCTTCGAGCCGTCAGCACCGCGCCTTGCAGGTTCCGTACAAGCGGTCCGCGCCGGTGGAAATTCCACTCCGTCGGCGCAAGGAATTCGAAGCGGGATATTCGGCCCTGAGCATCGAGTTCAACCGCGTGGTAGAGACGGCCCCTAGCGCATTCGACCGCGGCCGCTGCACGGCGCGGCCCTAGCTTATATCTTTCGATGATCCCATGCTCCGCGGCACCAATCTGAGCGCCGGCCTTGAGCCAGGCACATAGCCGGAGGATTTCATTAATTCTGGCCATCAGCCGCTCGGCCGCACCGAAGGGTCCCAGCGGGAGCCGATCCCGGCTGACCTGGCGCGCCCATGGACCCGTCTCGGGCACATGTCCGTCAACATCGGGACAATAGCAGAACGTCGAGTCATCCCCGAGCAACCGTTTCGTGATGTTGAGGTCGTCAGCAACAGACAGGAATGAGTGCCCCGCCGGGATTGACTTCACGTCGACGTCATTAAGCGCCGCAACGCGAAGCGCCAGCGGGCTACCAGACCTCAGCGCCTCCCCCTCATGTAGACCGAGCGCGGCCAGCGCAGCGACAATCCGCGCGGTTGCTTCGCGTTGAGCGGAGCTCCAGGCTGGCTGTGCGGAGCGGACAAACGCTGACAGTTCCGACATCAGGGAGCGGATTGCTGCCGCACTGGCGACATCTAACGTAAGATGTCCGACAAAAAGGCTCCGTGCCAAATCCGCGATGCGCTCAGTAACGATAAGTGCAATCCGCTGCTGCCTTGTTGCGCGGGTGATCACTTCGTCGCGCGCCGTCTCGAGGGCGGACAATAATGCAGTTTTCTGCGCAGCGACACACAACGCGAAAAGCCGCGGCAGCACGGTCAGCACTGTCGAGGGCTCCTTTCCGGCGAACATCCGCGCCAGCGGTGGCCGGACTCGCGGCAGGATCTCGACCGAGGCGACTACGTCGGCAGCTAGCAATATGTGGACATCGATTTTGTTGCGGGCAACAGGGCTCATGCGCAACACTCCGCCATCATCCCGCGCAAGCTATAGTCCATGCGCATGCGCCGTCTGCGGGATCCCACCCGATGCCGAATGCCCGACGTCTTCATGTGAAGTACGCCTCGATAATTTCCTGCATGCGCTCGGCTGAGTCCTGGAAATCCTCATCGGCAGCCAACGCAACAATCGGCACGCCGCCGATCTCCAGCGTATCAAGGATGATGTCGTCCGTAGAATTGAAGAACTGCACGGACCAGACATTCCTGATCCCGGTCGCCTGCACTCGGCAGGTGCCGTAGCCGTGCAACATGAGTTGGACCGGTCCATTGCCCAAGCTTTGCTGTAGGAATGCCAAATCCATAATGCTCATTGGCAGTGACGTCAGATTGATGACATGGGCGTGCATGCCTAATCGCCAGACCCTCGCCCGCTCGCGTATTTCGGCCAGCACCGGTTGAACATTCATCGCGCCATTCGGCGGCATGCCGATCACAAGATCGGCGGACGTCAGGTCAGTTGCGGCACGCCGAACAATCTGCGGAATCGACCCGACCTCAACATATTCATGCGCGGGCTCGGTGCCGATGCGCAAGCGCCAGATTCCCGCAAGCACAGACTCCCGGATTTGCGCCAAAGAGCCATCTGGCAGCGCAACCACGCCGGCCACCTCACCTTCTCCGAGCAATTCGTCGATCAACTTGCGTTCGCCATCGCTAAGATTTGCGAGTCCGTACAGTTGTGTCCGAGCACCGCTTCTCTGACCGCGAACGGCAGCAGCGGCGTTTGCTAACAGCAAGGTGGCGTTCGGATAGTTACTTCCACGCTCGTCCGCATCGCGCCAGGCGCCGCCGGCGAGCGCACTCATGGGGCCGGTATGGAATACATCGAGACTTGCAGAGCCAGTGGCAAGGTCGCTCGTGGCCCGGTCGGCGCCGCCGGATACAACGGAGATCGCTGGTTTCATGATACGAGGTTCCGTTGTCCGCATCGAGGGGCAATGCACTTGCCGACGCAAGTGCTGGCGGCGTGTGCCCTAATGATCGGTACGGAGATGCAGTTGATCGCAAGCAAACGGCCCGATCTCTTGCCGATCAGGCAGAGTTCATCGTGCCTAGAGCATGGGTTCGGCGTCGACGGTCTACGTCGACCGAGCCTGCCGACTCGTGTGCCATTAACGATGCGGAAAACCACTGCGCCTTGCGTGCCTTGCCGAAACCTCTTGACAACTTCAAGAAGGAAGAATGCGAGCTGGATGATCCGGAGCTCGGCCGCCGACAGCGGCATCACAGTCACCCCCACTTGAGCGTGCGCGGCTAGACGCGCATCGACGCTGACGCCCTCCAAGTCGGACGGAGGGGGTCGCGCCGAACCATGCTGCGCCGGCTGCAATTTCATCAGACGCCTTTCTCATGTTGTTCGTTTCTGCTAGCAGGCGGTTAGCAAGGCGCATGCCAATCATGCTCTGGCCGCGCCTCGCACTCGGACCAACGGCGAAGCGCCTGATATTTTCCAGGCAAACGTTACGTGCGATTAGAATTCGAACTGTGAGATCCCTTCAGGCGGCGCAAGCGAGCGGAACGGCTAGCGTAAGTGCTCCGGCAATTGTGGCTCGTGACCGATCAAGTCCGCAAAGAATCGATCGATGTCCTGGCCGTTGAGGCTGGCCTCAAGCCCGACAAGTGCTTCCGAGATCAGTCTTGCTTCATTGTCGTCCAAAACCCGCACCGCGCTGTCGATATGAACGAGCACCTTGGCGCCGACCGGTACATCGGCGAGCAGCATGACCGAGACGCGCCGCTGTTCATTGCCATACTCGCACAGCGCCGTGATACCGTCGGTCTCGGCAATCGTCATTGGCAGGCCAAGGCACATTGTCAGTCGCAGGCCGCTAGACGGGCTGCGCCCTCATCTCATAATTCGCATGGTCGATGCTGTTCGCCAACAGCCGTTCTGATGCAGGCAGCGGCGCTCCCCGCGGTTTTGCCGGCGAGCCCCACTGCGCTAGGAGCTTACAAGCCAGTTCAATCGCAGGCGCAATCTGAAAGCGCACCGGCGCGGTCAGAGGACCGCCCCAAGTCTCCAGGTCCAATGGCTGACAGCCGATGAGAGCGAGCTCTCGCGGGCGGCGGCCAAGAAAATCGGCCGCGCTCAAGACCTCCTGAAAACCGGTCTGATGCAGGCTCACTTTCTTGGCACCAGTAAACTTTGGCACTTCGCCATCTCGTACCAGCTCCAACTGCCCGGGCGGCAATCCATAGTCGATGGCATCGAACACGACCAGGCAATCGGCCTGTTCAAGAAAACTGACGAGGTAGAGTCCCTGGGTACCGCCATCGAGGACGGTGACATTATTATCGACGGCGTAGCGGCTATGAAACTCTTCGACCACTCGCACGCCGAAGCCCTCATCGGCCCACAGGATATTGCCGATGCCGAGCACGAGGATCCGTTTTTTGTCTTTCGGGTTGAGCATTCGCTTCCCGGTCAATCGCCAAACCCGCGCTCAGCCGATCTTTTGGAAAAGAAGCTGCGCCGCGATATGATGTATTCCCGGATCACCGCGTAGATGTGGACCAGCGCGAACATCACGATGACCCACAGGCCGAGATGATGCAAGGTGTGGACGTCCTGACTGTTCGGCCAGATTGAAAACACCCAGCCGAACACCTTGTACTGCCAGCTGTCAGTACCGGCACCTTGCCCATAAAGTGCAAACCCAGTGACGACCATGAACGTGATCGTCTGTGTAAACATGAAGAACATTGCGAGCTGAGCAAGGCGATCGTGCCCGGGGCGCCTGTCAGGATCCCCTGTAAGGAACGCATACCAGAGTATCTCCTGATACACCTCCCGCCAGAAGCACCCGCGCCAGAGCGGCACGCAAAAGATCTGGACGGCATGCGCATTTCCCATCAAGGCCCAGTAGATGCGCAGAAGAAAGCCAACGCTGGCCACATATCCCGCCGAGAAATGGGCAAAGCGGATATAGCCGAACAGGAAATTGCCGCTTGCCTCTCCCTTCATCGCTGGTGTGCCGGTCCCAATAAGGTAGCCGGTTAAACTTAGTACCAGAATGGCCGCCGCGTTAGCCCAATGCCACAGTCGCACCGGCGCATAAACGTAGGCGACGCCACCGCCAATGCTACGATCAGTCGGTGCAGCATCGTCGGCGGCGAGGAGCTTCCGAGCCCTATTCAGCATGGACCTAACGCACTTTGACTGAAGCCATTTCTTGGCCCTCAGGACTCATCACGTGGGTCGAGCAAGCCAAGCACGGGTCAAAGGAATGGATGGTGCGCAAGATCTCCAGGGGCCGCTGCGGATCGGCCATCGGGGTACCGATTAGCGAAGCTTCAAAAGCGCCAATATTGCCTTTGGAATCCCGAGGAGATCCGTTCCACGTCGTCGGAACGACACATTGATAATTGTCGATCTTAGCGTCCTTGATCTTGATCCAGTGGCCGAGTGCACCGCGAGGCGCCTCAGTGAACCCGTAACCCTTGGCCTCCTTACGCCAGCTTTCCGGGTCCCACCTGCTAACGTCGGCAGTTGCCGTATTGCCTGACCTGAGCTGGACTACGAGCTTATCCTGAAAATAACGCATCTGATGCGCCGCCCACTGGCATTCGAGCGCCCGCGCCGCTGTACGGCCAAGCGTCGAGAACAGCGCAGTCAGAGGGAGATTGAGCCCCTTGAGCAGTCTCTCGGCGGGATCCTTGAACTCGGCTTTGCCTTGCGCATAACCAATGATGTATCGCGCCAACGGCCCGACCTCGACGGCGTGGCCGCGCCAGCGCGGCGCTTTGATCCAGGAATACTTGCTGCCTTCGTCGAGTTCCTTGATATCTGTCTTGCTGCCCTTGAATTCTGGCCCAAGTTCAAAGCTCGGCTCGGTGATGCCGTCCCAGGGATGCAGCCCACCGCAATCGCTGGGGTATTTATACCATGAATGCGCGACGAATTCCTGGATCTGCTCGGGATCGCCATGGTCGATCGGCAGTATCTCCTTGAGATTGCCATTAAGAATGACCCCGCGCGGCAGCTTGAGACTTTTCGCAGAGCAGTCATTGGCGTTTTCGGGGATGTCGCCATAGGACATCACGCTTTTGCTCGAAAGACCACCGCCGTGGAGCCAGTCCTTATAGAACGAGCAGATTGCAGCAATGTCGGGTAGATAGACCTGCTCGACAAACTCGATCGAGCGGGCGACGATCGAGGACACGATATTCAGTCGTTCCATATTGATCGCGCCCACCGCACCGATTCCGTCGATGTTGATCGCGCAGGGTACGCCGCCGACCAGCCAGTTCGGATGCGGGTTCTTGCCACCATAGATAGCTTGGATCTTGACGATCTCCTTCTGGAAGTCGAGCGCTTCCATATAATGAGCTACCGCCATCAGGTTTGCTTCCGGTGGTAGCTTGTAGGCCGGATGCCCCCAATAGCCATGCTTGAACGGACCGAGTTGCCCTGACCCGAAGAATTTGTTGAGCCGGATCTGAAAATCTCTGAAATAGCCGGGGGATGACAGCGGCCAGGGCGAGATAGACTGCGCCAGTGCGGAGGTCGACTTGGGATCGGCGTTGAGCGCGGAAACCACGTCGACCCAATCCAACGCATGCAAGTGATAGAAATGTACGAGGTGATCATGCACGAGCAAGCACAACTGCATGATGTTACGGATCGAATTGGCATTCTCCGGAATCGTAATTCCTAGTGCATTTTCAACCGCGCGCACGGAGGCGAGCGCATGGGTGCCGGTGCAGACCCCGCAGATCCGCTCGGTGAACGCCCAGGCGTCGCGCGGATCGCGCCCGCGCAGGATGACTTCGATGCCACGCCACATCGTCCCGCTTGAGACCGCATTGCGGATTACATTGTCGGAATCGAGATTGGCTTCGACGCGCAGGTGGCCTTCGATCCGCGTCAGCGGATCGATGACGATTCGCCTGCCGGAACGATCGAGACTGAACCCATTCGGCGTCTGGACGGCCACCGTCGTGTCTCCTCAACTCGGTTTGCCTTTATCGGCCGCGCGATCCGGGTTGTGAGTCCACCGATTCACGGCGGTGACCGCCGCATGGGCAGCGACGGTTAGCCCGACCACGCCGGCAGCGGCCATGCCGATCTTGTCGGCGTTCTCCTCAATGCCGAACTGCTTGATGGTTGTAAGTCGGTCGTAAAATGACCCTTTGTCCCAGAAGCCGTCCTCGGAACAGCCGAGGCAGCCGTGGCCGGATTGAATGGGAAATGAAACGCCGCCGTTCCACCGAACGGCCGAACAGGCATTGTAGGTGGTTGGCCCCTTGCAGCCCATCTTGTACAGGCAATAGCCCTTGCGGGCGTACGTATCGTCCCACGCTTCGACGAATTGGCCAGCGTCGAAATGGGAACGCCGATAGCACTTGTCGTGAATGCGCTCGGAATAAAACATACTCGGACGTCCTTGGCGATCGAGCTCTGGAAGCTTTCCGAATGTGATGATGAAAGTCACGAGACCACTCATGATCTCTGCGATAGGAGGGCACCCGGGCACCTTGATGATGGGCTTGTTGGTGAGCACCTTATCGATTGGCGCCGCGCCAGTCGGATTGGGCTTGGCCGCTTGCACGCATCCCCAGGACGCACACGTGCCCCAAGCGATAACCGCCATGGCCTCTTCCGCCATCGACCTGAGCTTTTCAACGAACGGTTTGCCGCCGTCAATGCAGAACATGCCACCCTCCTTCAACGGTGGATTGCCTTCGACTGCGAGCACATACCTGCCTTTGTACTTGGCACGAGTTTCTTCCAGGATGGCCTCAGCCTGGTGTCCAGCCGCCGCCATGATCGTATCGTCGTAGTCGAGCGAAATCATCGACAGCAGCGCGTCTTTGATCAAGGGATGGCCCGAGCGGATAAAGCTTTCCGAGCAACAGGTACACTCGAGCCCGTGCAACCAGATGACGGGCACACGCGGCTTGGTTTCCAGGGCCTGGGCAATACTGCTTGCGGTGAGCGAACCAAGTCCCAAGCTCGCGGCCGTCACACTACAGAATTTGTGGAAACTACGGCGCGTGATACCCTGACGTCTGATCACGCTGTAGAACGTTTCCGTTGCATCAGCCATGAAACCTTCCAAGTGAGTAGTCGTGGCCGTTACGAATTGCTGGCGGTTTAGCAAGAACCAGGCCAGCGAAGCGAAACCCTTAAGACATCAAGCGACCGCTGAGATTTGCGAAACTGTGAACCTGGCCACCTGCCAGTAGCTTTGCCATGGATCTGTCATGCTAATGGTTCAGTTGCGGAGATGTGAGCACTTGAACAAATCAGCGTGAAGGTTCACCACTGCACGGAGACTAACCTACAATCGCGACACTCGTCAGCCCGATTGTCGAATAGAATTGGTGCAGTTGACGGTCACCGCAATGCGCGCTCCCAATCAGGCTTGCCGATTTCTGACCAACGAGGCGTTCAAGCTCTCATGATCGCGACTGCAGCCGTCCAAAAGCGGCCGTCGAGCGAGGAAGAGACGCCGCAATGGACCGAGCCGAGATGCGCGCCGCTGACGTTGCTTTGGGGGCTGGGTCGACTCGATCTGACTTTGGTAAAAGCGCCTCCTCGCACGTCATCGCTACGGCGCTGTGGGCAAGAGACGCGACGTTTAAAGTTATTATCTAGGAGCGTTCATCGCACAAGCCAATCGATGGCACGGCGCGACGTCTTGGCGCATCGCGACACCCACCCACTTGCAGGAGCTTCTTCGCGATAGCGGAGGCGATCGTGCCTTGAAGCATTGGTGCGATCCATCCGACGCGGATAGAAGGCAACGGCCCCTACATTCAGTCGACATCGATCCGTATTAGCAACACTGTCTGTCTGCTACCCAAAACGGATCATCGAACCTTTCGGGGGAAAGTGGATCATCGGATTATCGCGGCATAGACGATATATTGGACTTGTTCGCGGTAGTACTCCCCGGGCGCCGCCGTTCCGACCACCGCGATCAGACGCTCTTTTGGGTCGCAGAACAATTGTGTGCCGTAGGCCCCGGTCTAGGTGAACTCTCCTGGATTGCCTGGAACCGCCGAAAGCCCCCCGGCTAGCCGTACAGCCACTCCAAGCCCGAAGCCGAGGCCGGCACGGTGCGCTTCCACATTGGCGACTTTATTTTTGATCCCTGGCCCGAGGTGGTTGGAAATCATGTGGCGCACCGTCCTCGGACCAAGAATCCGCTGCCGATCGAGCTCCCCGCCGTTGAGCAGCATTTGTCCAAAGCGCACGTAGTCACCGACTGTCGCAAATGCGCATGCTCCCCCGCAGTCAAACTTCGTCTGGCTTTCGAGGAGTTCGATGTCTTGTGGCTTTCCCGTCAGGGGTCCTCCGAAAATGGAACGCGCGAGGCGCTCGCGTTGCCATTCCGACAAATGGAAAGTGGCATCTTGCATTTTGATCGGCTTCCATAGATTGCGGGTGAGATAGCCGCCCAATCGCTGTTCGCTGACCTGTTCAATGACAGCTCCCAGCACATCGGCCGAGAAGCCGTATTCGAATTCCGTCCCCGGTTGGTGCGCTAGCGGCAGCTTGGTAATCGCTTCGATGAAAGTCTGCTTATCGCCCCTTCGGGGCGGGTCGGCGAAACCGGGATAGAGACGCGCCACTTGGTCTGAGCTGTCGGGCGCACCGTAGGTGAGTCCGGATGTGTGGCGATAAAGATCGTGGATGTAGATCGCAGAACTCTGCGTTTGAAATTTCAATGAGCCGTCATGCTGTGGCACTGCCACCTTCATGTTTTCGAATTCCGGGTAGTAAGCTTGGCGTGTAGAGGAAGGCGACCTTCCTCCATAAGGATGAGCCCAGCAACGGCCACCATCGGTTTGGTCATAGAAGCAAGCGCGAAGATCGCATCGAGCCGCATGGGCTTCCTTTTACGGGGTCGAGTTGGCCGTACGCTTTGTAGTGAATCAGCTCGCCGTCTCTCGCGATTGCAATCACCGCGCCCGGCACGCGTTTGCTGCAATCTCGCGAGCGAAGAACTCGTCTAGCTTGGCAAGGCGCTGCTGAGAAACGCCGACCTCATCGGCCGCCGCTTCGGGCAGAGGCGCGGAGTGCACCGAATTGAGAGCGAATCCAGCGGCTGCCGTGGCGATAGCAAGCTTGTTCATTGTACCCTCGGAAGGATGGATGGGCCCAGTTTGCAAGACTGCCGCCCGCATTATCGGATGTCGGGCGGCAGTCCTAAGACGATTAGGTGCCCCTCCTGGCACAGTGTCTGTCGATGAGCGCCAAAGTGAAGATTGTCGCAAAAGCGAACATCACCATACCACCAGCAACCACACTTGCCTCACGCCAGCGCGACGCTTGGACGTAGTCTACGACGTAGGCCGACAACACCTTGGTGCGCCCAGGAATATTGCCGCCGATCATCATCACGACGCCGAATGTGCCGATCGTATGAGAAAAGCCAACCACGGCGGCTTTAACAAATTCCAATCGCGCCAGTGGCGCGGTGATGGCGATGAAGGCATACAACGGCGAAACGCGCCCGGTCGTCTCCAAGGGGAAATCGCCTATCGCAACAAAGGCGTTACGGATCGGCTGCACGACCAACGGCAGCGCCGAGAGGACCGATCCGACCACGATTCCGGCGAAAGTAAAGGCCAGCGTGCGCTCCCCCCAGAAAGAGGCGAGAACGCCACCCGGTCCGTGGGGGCCGAGCAAAACGAGGACGCAAAAGCCGAGAGCCGTTGGCGGCAGCACCAGCGGCAGGGCGATCAACGTGGCCACCGCCTCGCCCGCAAAGGTCTTTGAGCGCGCTAGCCACCAAGCCAGGGGCACACCAATCAAGAGAAGGATCACGGTCGTCAAGCTGGCGAGCTCAATCGTGAGCGCAAGGGATTGCGAAATCTCTGCCCAAACCACATCCATCTGCGTCAGCCCGCCAGGGAGCGCGGGCCGACGTATCCTGACAGTGATGGCCTGCACGTGCGGCTCACGCAGCGCGGTGGCGCGAATCGCCAGTTGGTCGCGCGGCAGCTCGTGGCGGCCGCCAAATTCACGCGCTTCGTTTGTGCGAGCAAGAGCGGCATCGCAAGCCTCATCGACAACTCCTGTGGCAGCTCCGCTTCGGTTCATGCGACGGCGGCAACTTCTCATTTGTCATCAGCAATTCCTGTGCCGGGTGCGAACAGTGGCAGCTCTATGCTCAGCGAGAGAAATTCGCGTGGACGGCGACGTCACTTTGGAGTGGACCTAACACTCTGTTAGGTTTCCGGCACCTTTGTTTCCGAGCAGACAGCGACGGCCCTGCAACGAAGCGTTAGAAATTGTCAGCCGAAGAGATGCCTGTGTGGTTGGTCGACGGCTCGCCGCGCCAGTAGTGGAGCGGACCGCAGGAAGCCCGCCGTTTGGCAGCAACACGAACGGATAGCCGAGAACTCGTTGTAAGCTGCTTCTGCGACGGCGCAAAAGGCGCGAGGGGCCGCGAGCGAAGCCGGCCTCGTGACCGCCCTGGCCAATGCGGATCGTCAGCACAGGCCTGGAGACAAATGGCTTTTACGAACAATCTTGTTTTCCAAGCCGCGCTTCCATCCGGCAAATGCGTGCAATCCAAACTATCGATTTTACCGATGCCACGTGTTGTTGCATCGATCTCAGCACTGTGTGCATATCGATCACGCTAAGGCTCCCAGTCGAGACGTAACTCCGCCAATGTGCGCTACGCTGCAATTATTTTGTTCGACCTTGCGAATGCGGTCCGCGCTCGACTCAGCCAATGCCGCCCAGGCAGACGACTTGTCCACGACTAATCAATCGGCCGCAGTTTAGGCATCTGGTGCATATCTTGCTTAACGAGAATGGACAACGTAACTACACGCCTGCCTTTGGAAGGACGCGCCGGCTCCCGGAACCGCCTTCAATCGGACACGGCTAAAATGATGAGTCTCGTATGACGCTGCCGCCTCTGAAGCGCGGCGGCTCACATTCGAGTATATTCGGGAAGGAAGCGTCATGACCACCATGGCAACTGCGGCGCCTGTACGCGCGTCGCAAGCTTGGTATAAGATACTCTACGTTCAGGTGCTGATCGCGATCTTTATGGGCGCCGTGGTCGGCTGCCTCTGGCCATCTCTAGCCACCAACGACTGGATTAAGGCTCTCGGTGACGGGTTCATCAAGCTCATCAAGATGGTGATCGCGCCGATTATTTTCTGCACCGTCACATCTGGTATTGCGCATATTCAGGATGCGAAGAAAGTTGGATCCGTCGGCCTCAAGGCGCTGTTCTATTTCGAGATCGTCTCCAGCTTTGCCTTGCTGTTGGGCCTTGTTATGGGCAATCTCGTCCAAATCGGCCATGGCCTTGCGGTCAAGCCGGATGCTGCGGCGGTCGCCAATTACGTCAAGCAGGCGGAAGCTTCGAAGACCGTCGACTTTTTTCTCAACATCATTCCCGATAGCGTGGTCGGCGCCTTCGCTCGCGGGGATGTTCTGCAGGTTCTCCTGTTCGCGATCCTTTTCGGCTTTTCTTTGATGGCTCTGGGAAAGCGTGGGGAGCGGCTGCGCGGCATGATTGACGACGTCGCGCACGCAGTGTTCGGCGTAATCGCTATTGTAATGAAAGCCGCCCCGGTCGGCGCCTTCGGCGCCATGGCGTTCACGGTCGGCAAGTTTGGGCCGGCAGCACTCGGTAATTTGATCGGCCTGATCGCGCTGTTTTACGCAACTGCCGCGCTGTTTGTTGTGGTGGTGCTCGGCCTGATCGCGCGCCTCGTCGGCTTTTCAATTTTCAAGTTCCTCCTCTATATCAAAGGCGAGATTCTGATCGTGCTCGGTACTTCGTCCTCCGAAAGCGCACTGCCGCAATTGATGGAGAAGCTCGAGCGGCTGGGCTGCTCCAAGACGGTCGTCGGACTGGTGGTGCCAACTGGCTATTCCTTCAACCTCGACGGCACCAACATCTATATGACACTTGCAACATTGTTCATTGCCCAGGCACTCGGCGTCGATCTCTCCTTTAACCAGCAGCTGACGATCTTGCTTGTGGCAATGCTAACGTCGAAGGGAGCAAGCGGCGTCACCGGCGCTGGCTTCATCACCCTCGCTGCGACATTGTCGGTGGTAAACCCAGCGCTTGTGCCGGGCATGGCAATCGTGTTTTCGATCGACAAGTTCATGAGCGAGGTGCGTGCCCTGACCAACATCATCGGCAATGGCATCGCGGCCGTGTTCGTATCCTGGTGGGAAGACGAGCTAGAGCACGGAACGCTGCAGGCTCGGCTCAACCAGCCCGCAGTTTCGACCACTATCGACCCTACAAGCACAATGAAGTAGGTCCCCGGATCTTAACCGCCACCAGCCGAACCCGAATTGAATGCAAGATTCACACTTCTTGTACTTCGAATCGGCCAGGCCAAGTTAAGGCAAGCCGGCACTTTCTCGTGCGCCCTCCAGTGCACAGCTCTTGCTCCCGCGTCGCGGCCAGGCAGCTCCCCCTGAAAAGCACGCGATCAAAGAAGTGCGGGCTTCTTCAGGGCGCCTCTTTGCCGGTCAAGGCTACCGTCCACCTGAATGCGGCGAGTCGCCCACGGCACCGTCGGCTCGGTATCATGTCGGCGCTCGATCCCACCGAAACCAATTGGAGACGACCTCCGCAGCTAGGCTGATGGCCTAATCGCCAAGTAGCACTCGCGCAACTTGGCCTTCCTGTCTCAACACATGACGGTTGCGCTTTCCTCCGCAGGACCGACTGTGCCGGCGAGATGAGTGGTTCGCCCGCTTATTTCTGCTCGTCAGGCTCGAGCGACTGCCGTAAGGCCATCGTCAACGGGAGCAAAGCAGACGTTTCAGCTTCGACTGCCGCACGGTCAGCGACCCCTCATCGAAAAGTTTAGGACAACTATACGTACGTTTATGATGCGTTTTTTCCCCGCACGTGCTGAGTTCGGCCGCAGGTGATCAATCTCGGACACGCTCGATCCAAGCGTCGAGGATTGCCCCATTTTTGCCTAGAATGCTATAGCTCTCCCGCCGGAGAACAGGCCGGACGGTCTCAAAATGTCTATCCAGATCAGCAGTCTTAAACGTTCAGCCCCTCAGTTGACCTTCGGCGGTATAACGCTAGCCGCTGTTACATTGAGTTGCGTATACCTTAATGCCCATTTCGCCGCGACGGCGTTCGCCTATTTGTTAGTAGTCTTGCAATTCTCGTTGATGGGCAGCTTCATCGCGTCATCCGCGCTTTGCATCATGGCAATCGCTGCTCTCGCATACTACTTTGCGCCGCCCGCGTTCAGCCTACAAATCGATGACCCCCGCGATCTTCCAGTGGTTGTCGCATTCTTTATTGTCTCGATCGTAGGAACGTACTTGATCGGAAAGCTCCGCCAGGAAAGAGAGGCTGCGCGTGTGGCTGCGGTCAAGCTTCAGCGGAGTGCGGCGGATTTGGAGGATCGTGAAAAACGGTGGCGAGCAATCTTCGAGCACAATCCGGCCATGTACTTCATGGTCGATGAAGCCGGCACTGTCCTTAACGTCAATACATTCGGCGCGACCCAACTCGGCTATGCTCCTGCAGAACTGATCGGCCACTCCGTGCTCTGCATATTTCTTGAGGAGGATCGCGCATTCGTTCACAAATGCATTCGGGCGTGCCTTGAGGATATTGGACAATCGCGCACGTGGGACGTCCAAAAAGTCAGGAAGGACGGCTCCGTATTGTGGGTACGTGAAAACGCCAAGGCCATGCTTTGGGCCGACGACCGGCCCATTGTCCTTATCGCCTGCGAAGATGTCACGGAGCGAAAGCAGACGGAACTTGCCCTGCAGCGGAGCGAAGCGCATTTGGCTCAAGCGCAGGAGTTGAGTCATACAGGCAGCTTCAGCTGGAACGCCACCACCGGCGAGGCGTTCTGGTCAAAGGAGACATTTCGGATTTTCCAATTAGATCCTCAAACGACTCCCTCGCCGCAGCTTGTCGTTGATCGCACTCACCCAGATGATCGGGCTTCGGTTAAACAGGTTATCGATGGAGCGATGCGGGATTTGAGCGATTTCGAGCACGAGTATCGATTGCTGCTACCAGACGGCTCTGTGAAGCACATCCATGCGAAGGCACGACTCACGAGAACCGCTTCTGGTGAAATCGAGTTTGTCGGGGCAGCTACCGATATTACGGCAGCGAGGAGAGCAGAACAGCAGTTGCGTCGCAGCGAGGCCTATCTGGCCGAGGCCCAGCATCTCACCCACACAGGCAGCTGGTCCTGGGACGTCCATGGTCTAGATTTCGTGTATCGCTCCGCGGAAGTTGATCGACTGTTTGGCTTTAACCCACAAGAGCCGGTATCGATAGAGACCATTCGCTCGCGCATCCATCCGGAAGACTTGCCGCGGTTACAGGAGGTGCAGCGCCAGGCGAGAGAAAAGGAGCAGGAGCGGTTCGAATATGACTTCCGTGTTCTTCTGCCAGATGGCGGGATAAGGCGCATACACTCCGTTGCGCATGTTGTCGTCGCTAGCGATGGTAAGATCAGCGAGCTGATTGGAACACATATGGATGTCACCGATCAACACGCAGCTAGGGAACGCCTGGAAAACACACTTGTCGCGCTGCGCGAAAGCGAACAGCGCTTTCGCGACTACGCCGAGACAGCTTCCGACTGGCTCTGGGAGACCGGTCCAGATCATCGGGTCACTCGCTTATCCGAGCACACCAGCACTGCAGGGATTTTGGCCACAGGATTGATAGACCTGCTTCGCTGGGAGATCGCGTGCGACGTCGAAGACGAGCCCGAAAAGTGGCGGCAGCATCGGGCGACGTTGCAGGCGCATCAGCCGTTTCGGGATCTCGTCTACCGCACAGTGAATAGGATGGGATCTCCGATCTACGTCCGCACGAGTGGCAAACCTTTCTTCGACGGAAACGGCAATTTTCTGGGCTACCGTGGCGTCAGCACTGACATTACAGCCATTATTCGCGCCGATCAGGCCGAACAAGACCTGCGAAAGGCACAGGCGGAGCTTGCCCATGTGACGCGTGTAACGACGTTAGGAGAACTGACAACCTCCATCGCCCACGAGATAAACCAGCCACTCGCCGCTATTCTCACGAACGCCGATGCGTGCCTCGGATGGATGGCTCGCGAAGCTCCTGATCTTGCCGAAGCGCGCTCTTCAGTGGAATGGATCATCGAAGACGCGATCCGGGCAAGCGAGGTGATCCGTAGTGTTCGCGCACTCGCGAAGAAAGGCGAGATTGAGATGGTGCCGCTAGACATTAATGATGTCGTCAGGGACGTCATTGCGCTGGTAACACGAGAGCTGGTGAGCCACCGGGTGACGTTGCGAACCGAGTTGACGGCCGTGCTGCCTAGGATCCTCGGTGATCGAATTCAGCTACAACAGGTGATCATCAATCTGGTAATGAACGGAATCGAGGCGATGGACGCAATTACAGACCGGCCGCGCGAACTTCTGATTCAATCATCCAAGGACGATCTGGGGCGCGTGCAGCTTGCCGTGGCCGATTGCGGCGTCGGGATCGCTGAGAAGGACGCTGACCACGTCTTGGATCCCTTCTTCACCACCAAGTCGAGTGGCCTTGGAATGGGACTTTCGATCTGCCGTTCTATCGTGGAAGCTCACGGAGGGCGGCTATCGTTTCTTCAGAAAGATGAACCGGGCGCGACCTTCCAGTTTGTACTGCCCGTGCATAAGGAGGCCATCCAGTGACAGGACCATTTGACTCGCCAGGTGAGGGTAGCAGTGCGGAGGCCTCGACGAAGGCGATCGTCTTTGTCGTTGAGGATGACATCTCCGTGCGCCGCTCGCTTACTAACCTTTTTAAACAGGTAGGATTGGAGGTCGTTGCGTTCGGATCGGCCCGGGAAATGCTGCAGAGCACAATTCCGGACGTCACAAGCTGTCTAGTTCTTGATGTCCGGCTGCCAGGCCTGAGCGGCCTCGAATACCAGACCGAGCTGGCCAGGTTGAACATACACATCCCGATCATTTTCATCACCGGTCATGGCGACATTCCCATGACCGTCAGGGCCATGAAGGGAGGTGCGGTCGATTTTCTCAGCAAGCCCTTCCGCGATCAGGAACTGCTTGATGCTGTGGTTGCGGCGACCGAACGCGATCGCAAAAGACGGGAAGCTCAGCGAACCGTCGCGAACCTGCAGTCTTTATTTGAGACCTTAAGCCCGCGAGAGCAGGGGGTGATGAAACTGGTCACGGCCGGCCTGATGAACAAGCAGGTAGCCGCCGAACTTGGGCTCGCCGAGATTACCGTCAAGATCTACCGGGGTCACGTAATGAAAAAGATGCGTGCCCGGTCGCTCGCCGAGCTGATCAGAATGAGCGAGACGCTGGGGCTTCGTGCAAATCGTCCTGAACAAACGCAAGTATGATTTTACAGCTTCATCTCTCCAGCCCATCTTTGGCCGAAGGTGGCTAGTGCTTTGGCAGCCGCTATTCCCGCGTCAGGAGGGCTCATCTTGTCCACGCCTTTGATTTCCGTCGTTGACGACGACGCCTCAGTCCGTGCGGCGACAGGGAACCTCTTAAAATCGCGTGGCTACCTCGTGCAGATATTTGCTTCGGCCGAGGCGCTCCTGCAGTCGCCGCAATTGAACGAGATATCCTGTGTCATTACCGATGTGCAGATGTCGACGATGAGCGGGCTGGAGCTGCTGGAACAGATGCGGACGCGTGGTTACGAAGCACCTTTCATTTTCATTACCGCTTTTCCCAGCGAGCGTGTGCGCACGTCAGCCCTGGACGCGGGAGCAATTGGCTTCCTCGCCAAACCATTTGGCGGACAAGAGTTACTTAAGTGCCTCGACAGCGCACTGAAGGCACCTGGCGCCCGGGGCGATATCTGATTCCAACCTGCAGCTTGAGTTCATGTCCGATCTAAACGCTCGTGGGCGACAATCACGCCACCTTGCAACGTCTTCGCAGTCCGAACCCGGGCTTACTGTAAATATGCTAACGGCCAGCAATTTCTTGCCCGTCCACGCTTTACGGATATGGGAGGCTGCAGAACAGACTATCCTGCGAGAGACGCTGGCACGCCAACTCGACTGATTCCACGCCAACGCTCATCGTAACGCTGACCCAGAGCCGTCGTTGCGCTAAAGCACTTCTTAGCTCCATCTGGAGCGAGGCTATATATTCCATTGCAGAGTGTCGAGATGGCCCGGCAAGCACGAGATTGGCTGTGCAGCCCCACGGCGGTGACGATGACAATGGAGCTTCGCTCAGCAGCGGCCCATGTATTGGGTATCCCTCTTCTGGTGAGAGCGTTCTGCACTATGCTCGTGCTCACCGCATCGTTACGTCCGTTGACGCTTGCGGGGCCCGGCTTGTCCGTTGGGCGGCCATTCGCTGTACATTGTTGCGACTGACTATCGTCAGGCGCCCACGCCATTATTTCTTCGCAAGCTTCATCTGCGGAAGAGTTGTGGTGCCAGCCGTCCTACGTGCTGGCGCCACACGTGCCGGCCCCTCGGCCGGCCCCGGGGTCACAACAGGTCGTCGCCGCAGGCGAGCATTCTCAGCAATAGGCTTGTACAAGAAGCCCTACTTCCCAGGCGCGACAATCAGCAACTGCTAAGCCAAAGGAGAACTGAGGAGAGAGCATTCTGAGTCAAACGAGGAACTCTGAGCTAAACGCCGACGCCGCCGCAGAGAAGTGCGGAGCAGGCTAGATCGATTTCTTCCACGAGGCCAAATGCCGGTAATTCCATGGTCACATGAAATCATCCTCATAATCGTATGTTGAAGCACTCGCTGGCATCTCGACTTTACGGTCTTGGCTGTCGTCAGCTTTGCGAAGATACCGCGAAGCGGTGCCTTCTCGCTGCCACTTGCCGTCGCCATTCCTCACCCACTTGTCTGACTTCACTGGGTCGAGAACCATGTTATCGGCGTCAACCTCAACGAACCCCATCTTTGCAGCACGGGCTCTTGCCTCCGGATTAGCCGGACGCAAATTCAGCAGTGGCCGTTCACCGGCCATTCCAAGTTGATGCTCGAGCAGAATATCGCCGGCGTTCTCGACAAGCGGATGAACGACCTGGAGATCTACAGTTCCGGTCGTCCCAGGTCGCCCGGGAAACAGCTCCTGCCACTTTTCCACGTCGAAATTCGTCATGCTGTCGCCCCCTTCCATTCGAAGAAGACCGACACTCTTGTTTCCTAATTGATAGCTGAAGTATCGCGCATTTACAGAATCTTGAGTTGTTCCATACTCCTCAGCAACCTCTGCAGTTCGCGCCGCTTTCTGAGAGACGAAGTCCGAATATTCTTGTGGGTTATCGGCGATTTTCCTGATTTCGTCGCTGTGATAGCCCTCTGCTGCTTTTCTGAACGACCTCTTATCGATCTCTACGACAGGCGGGCTTGAATCAAGCCAATAGGGCCGTGCTGCCGAAGACGAAGTGCCGCTGGAGTTTGGCGGGGCTAAGCGCAGTTGCCGAAACGCATCCGCGAAAGTGTCTGCGTCGTTTTGCTCATCAGCCTCGTCAAGGGGAGAGGATGTGAAATAGGACGAGCCATTGATCCGATTATACATGGCAATTGGTACTCCGGTCAGACATGCAGTTTCCACGTCTAGTTCAGGCTTGCTAGGCCATGCGGCGCAGATAGGGACTCGGGCTTACCAAAACCTGACGTGATGCTGCTGGCCGCCCTCACGTTAGCGGACACAGGACCTGCTTCTAATGGAACGGCGGCGCGCTCGCCCATTGCCATTCACTAGGTCGGATGAGAAGCGAGCAGTGCGAGGATCGCCTCCGTTGGGAACGGTCGATTGACCATTCACCTGCGGACGCCAATCAGATCCTTCCCATAGATCGCGATACTATGCAGAACGGCATTGTAGAGCGCGTGCTTCATGACGACTGCATCGCGACCGTTCAATCCCAGCATACGGCTTGGAGCATCATTAGGCCAACAAGCCTGGAACTCTTGGCATCCTGTGGCGGATTGCAATGCCTCCTGAACGGCTTCGCCAGCACATTGCAAGCCCAGAGGCATCCCGCGCCGCCGCTAGGGTGACCAATCCTACTACACCAAGGCGGGCTGACGGTAGTATCGGTTGAGGTTGCACGACCGCACGGCGGCTACCAGCGACTTCGGATTGGGAACTCGTCGAGATCCATCTCGATACCAACACTGCAGCCTCATTCCACAGTGACCGATTTTGCGAGATTACGCGGCTGATCGACGTCCGCGCCGCTTACGAGGCCGGTATGGTAGGCCAAGAGCTGGACCGGAATGGCATAGACCATCGGCGTAAAGCTTGCGACCATTGTCGGCAGAACGATGGTCACGAGCGTGTCCACCGTCGCTTCCGAAGCGCCCTTCGCATCGGTGATCAGGATGATCTTGCCGCCCCGAGCCGCCACTTCTTGCATGTTCGAAATGGTCTTCTCGAAAACGCCGTCGTAAGGTGCGATCACCACCACAGGCATAGCCTCATCGACGAGTGCGATCGGCCCGTGCTTGAGCTCGCCGGCGGCATAACCTTCTGAGTGGATATAGGAAATTTCCTTCAGCTTGAGCGCGCCCTCCAACGCCAGAGGCGCCGATGTGCCACGACCGAGGTAGAGTGCGGCCCTAGCGGCGGCGATATAGCGCGCGAGCTTCTCAATCTGCGGCTCGACCAACAAGGCCGCAGCAATCAACCGCGGCATCTCGATGAGCTCTTGCACGAGCTTCGATTCGTCGATTTCAGACAGCTTGCCTCGCTCTCTCCCTGCTGCGATGGCAAGCACCGCCAGTACCATCAGCTGGCAGAGGAATGCCTTGGTGGAAGCGACGCCGATTTCTGCCCCCGCCAGCGTCGGCAGAACGGATTCGCTCTCGCGCGCAATCGTCGACGTCGGGACATTAACGACAGATATCGTGTGCAGGCCCTGGCCCTTGGCGTATCGCAACGCAGCTAGTGTGTCGGCCGTCTCGCCCGATTGCGAGATGACGATCGCGAGATCGCCCCGGCGCAGAGGCGCCTCCCGGTAGCGGAACTCAGAGGCTACATCTATCTCGACAGACAAACGCGCCAGCCGCTCGAACCAGTATTTCGCGATGTGGCCAGCGTAGCTTGCCGTGCCGCACGCAGTAATTGAAATGCGCTCAATGGAATTGAAGTCGAACGGCAACGCGACCGGCAGCGCTACCCGTTTGGCCGCCACATCGAGATAATGCGCCAATGTCTTGCCGACAACTGTCGGCTGCTCGTGGATTTCCTTAGCCATGAAGTGGCGATAATTCGCCTTGTCCGCAAGGAGAGACGATACATCAGACTTTGATGTTTCTCGTGGGACGACAGAGCCGTCTGTACCATAGATCACGCACGTCGCGCGTGTAAGCACGGCCCAGTCACCGTCCTCAAGATAAGTAATGGTATCGGTCAAAGGCGCGAGCGCGAGCGCATCAGATCCTAAGTACACTTCACCGTTACCATGTCCGATCGCAAGGGGCGACCCTTTGCACGCACCGATCAAAAGGTCGTCGTGCCCCTTGAAAAGGAATGCCAACGCGAAGGCACCGCGCAAGCGCGGCAACGACGCCTGCACCGCATCCTGCGGTGAGTAGCCATTTTTGAGGTAGAATTCGACGAGATGCACCACAACCTCGGTGTCCGTCTCTGAGTAAAACTCGGCTCCATTTCGTTCCAGCTCCGCTCGCAGCTCGCGGAAATTCTCAATGATCCCGTTATGCACGACCGCGACATTATCCGTCGCATGCGGATGAGCATTGCTCTCGGTCGGCTTTCCATGAGTCGCCCAGCGGGTGTGACCGATGCCGCTTTGACCTGCAGGGGGACTGTAGCTCAACTGCTCCTCAAGGTTTCTCAGCTTACCTTGAGCGCGGCGGCGCTCGATACGGAGACCTTCGAGAGTCGCGAGACCCGCTGAGTCGTAGCCTCGATATTCCAGTCGCCTGAGCGACGCGACCAACTGCCCAACGACCGGACCACGTCCCAAAATGCCAATAATTCCACACATATTATCCATGCAGCCCAAGTTCGAGGAGTCCGGCGTCCGCGCTATAGGAGCCCCGTGATAGAACTCGCTTGCCCGATCACAACGGGCTTCAAGTTCGGAATCTTCCGCGGCCGTCTTTATCGCATCCCCATTCGCCCGCGTGATTTAGATCTCTTTCAGCCATCATTGTTCGTCGGCTTCATTCCACCCTTTAGCTAGCTAGTCGAATGACGCTGCGACGGGATCGCCACGCCGTGACCGCCTGGACGAGAGCCAAACGTGCAGTAGCGCCTGCACGGCGACGTCCAGCTTGGCACAAACAGCCTCACCCTTACTGATGAGCCACCTCACGACTCTCACTTCTAAGTCTCCAAAAAGAAATGAGCAGCGATACTGGCCTACCGGATGAAGTTGATGCGGCAACAACTGCGTCGATGCTCAGGATCGACTCCTAGATAGGGGTCACGTTTCGTCTCGGCTTCTCTCCATTTCAGGCAGAAAAAAGAACGCTGCCCACATCCTCTACATGGTCTGCTGGTGATATACCTGCGCAGCAGCTCTAGCTTGAATTGTCCAGTTCTCCCGGGAACAAATTTCCGGCGCGGGCTTTAAGAGACTTGTCATACTCGGACTGAGGCAACTTACGTTCGGTCAAGATTAAAAGATCGGCGTCGAAGCTCCATTGTACTAACGTAAACTTTCGATATCGAAACGTTCGACGGTCTATACCAACGTTTGCCAGTCCCTTTGTCTTGCATCGGCTGTGCATCGCCTACTGCAAACCAGCTATTAGGGAACGGCGTGGATTATAATTTTATGCCGACGATAAGACGGTTCTTCTATTCGGAAGCCGCAACCCCGCCGCTCCTCTGCGCCCCGATGAGAGCGCGCGGATCCATACATGCTCGTCAGGATCGATGAGGCTCACAGATGGACGGCATCTGTCTCGTTGGCGACATAGGCAGGCGGCAAGCGCGCCCGGGCGGGCGTACCGGCGCTTACAATTCATCTCACCTGCCTCGGATCATCGCCGTTGCGACGTCGCCTGACTTTCATCTCTGAAGATCGATGTGTTGGCATAAAACAGTCCACTTATAAATCAATGTATATGGTGTGTATTCCTACGCGATGTGTATGACAGGGGCTAACGATCGCGCTCCTTGAGTTGACGGTGGAGCGCGCGTGCGCATCTCGAACTTTCGGGAAGCGGCTTCGCAATGTTCTCAGAGCGAACTCTTTCCGTCGCAACTAAGCGAGATCATGGTGGCTCACAATTCTAAACGGCGCGTTGCGCTGATCACCGGCGTCACCGGGCAGGATGGCGCATATCTCGCCCAGCATTTGCTCGGTCTCGGCTACACCGTGCATGGGATCAAGCGCCGGTCGTCCTCCTTCAACACAGCGCGCGTCGATCATCTCTACAAGGACCGGCACGCCGGAGATGTGCCATTCCTAATGCACTATGGGGACATGACGGATTCGTCCAACCTGATCCGGCTCGTGCAGCAAATTCGGCCGACCGAGATCTATAACCTGGCCGCACAGAGCCACGTCCAGGTCAGTTTCGAGAGCCCGGAATACACCGCCAATGCCGACGCGATCGGTGTGCTGCGCCTGTTGGAAGCTATCCGCATCCTCGGCATGGAAAAGGAGACGCGCTTCTACCAAGCCTCGACCTCCGAGCTTTACGGCCTCGTGCAAGAGGTGCCGCAGAAGGAAACCACGCCATTTTACCCGCGTTCGCCCTATGGCGTCGCCAAGCTCTATGGCTACTGGATCACGGTGAACTACCGTGAGGCGTACGGTATGTTCGCGAGCAACGGCATCCTGTTCAACCACGAGAGTCCGATCCGCGGCGAGACTTTCGTGACCCGCAAGATCACCCGCGCCGTCGCCGGCATCGAGGTCGGCCTCGAGAACAAGCTCTATCTGGGAAATCTCGACGCCAAGCGCGACTGGGGCCATGCCGGCGACTACGTCGAAGGCATGCACAGGGTCCTGCAGGTCGACGAACCCGGAGACTTCGTGCTTGCGACCGGCCAGACGCGGTCCGTCCGCGAGTTCGTCGAGCTAGCGTTTGCCGAGGTCGGGCGCAGAATCGAATGGCGGGGCAAGGGCGCCGAGGAGATCGGCGTCGATAAGGCTTCTGGCAAGACCCTGGTACAGGTCGATCCGACCTATTTCCGTCCGACCGAGGTCGATCTCCTGATCGGGGACGCCAGCAAGGCGCGCGCGAAACTCGGCTGGACGCCGAAAACGTCGTTCTCGCAAATGGTGAAGGAAATGGTCGCCAGCGATCTCGTCCAAGCCAGACAGGACGCAGCAAATGGCAAGCGCGGCTTTTGAGCTGAAAGGCAAGACGGTTTTCGTCGGCGGCCATCGCGGCATGGTCGGCTCGGCGCTGATGCGCCGGCTCGCACGCGAGCAGGTCGATCTCTTGACGGTGTCGCGAAGCGAGGTTGACCTGCGTGACCAGGCCGCGGTGACTGCCTGGTTTGCAGCGAAGAGGCCGCAGGCCGTGTTCCTCGCCGCTGCCAAGGTCGGCGGCATCGTCGCAAACAACACGCTGCGCGCCGAGTTTCTCCACGACAACCTCGCAATATCGAGCAACGTGATCCAGGCGGCCCATGCCAACAGATGCGAGAAGCTGATGTTCTTCGGCTCCTCCTGCATCTATCCACGCCTGGCGCCGCAGCCGCTGCGAGAGGATTCGATGCTGACCGGCCCGCTGGAGCCGACCAACGAGCCCTATGCCATCGCCAAGATCGCGGGCATCAAGTTGGCCGAGGCCTATCGCAGCCAGTACGGCGCCGATTTCATCAGCGTGATGCCGACCAATCTATACGGCCCCGGCGACAATTATCACCCGGAATACAGCCACGTCATGGCCGCGCTGATCCGCCGCTTCCACGAGGCCAAGATTGCGGGCGGCAGCAACGTCGTGGTGTGGGGTACCGGCAAGCCGCGCCGCGAATTTCTCTACGTCGACGATCTCGCTGACGCCTGCATCCATTTGATGAAGACCTATTCCTCGCCAGAACCGGTCAATATCGGCACCGGCGAGGACATCAGCATCGCCGAGTTATCACTCATGGTTGCGGCCGCCGTCGGCTTTCGCGGTGAGATCAGCTTCGACACGTCGCGCCCAGACGGAACGCCGCGCAAGCTGCTCGATGTCAGTCGGCTGTCCGGGCTCGGCTGGCGCGCCACCACCTCGCTCAAGGAGGGCATTCAGCTGGCATACCGCGCGTTTCGCGCTGAGAGCGATCAACGGCACAAGTGTGATCGGCTTGTTCACGAAAAGGAAGCCTGCATCACGGATCAGAGCAACCCCACCAACGATCCGAATGGCAGGCCGAGCCATTCGCGATGATTGGTAGGTCCACCTTTTTATCAAGAGAGCACCCATTGTCTTTTGCCCCCTCCGCGAGGTCGAGCTTGGTTCCGAAGCCGTGAATAACCGGCGCCGTTACGCCTGAGCAGCCAGCAGCGGACCACCGAAGTGTTCTTCGCCGAGCAGATGAGGCGCCCTGCTCCCGAAGATCTCGATGTCCCAGGAAACGTAAAACGGTCCTAGGCTCCTTCGCGCGCCACACGGAGCAAACCCAGATTGATTTGATGGGTCATTGCCTGGCCATCTCGGCGTGAGCAGCGCCGGTGAGGTCGAGCTTGGCGAGGTTCGCGCAGTCGGCGCTCGCGTCGTCACGGTGATCGGACGCGATCGCGACATAGAGCGCAGGAAGCACGAATAGCGTGATCAGAGTGCCAACAGACATGCCGGCGGCGAGGACGAGCCCGATCGAGAAGCGGCTCGCCGCGCCAGCTCCCGTTGCAGTCAACAAGGGTATGAAGCCCGTGACCATCGCCGCCGTGGTCATCAATATTGGGCGCAATCGGACCCGCGCCGCCATCTCTATAGCCGAGCGACGGTCAACTCTCTCCTTGAGCTGCAGCTCATTGGCGAACTCAACCATTAGGATGCCGTGCTTAGAAATCAACCCGACAAGTGTCAACAGTCCAACCTGGGTGTAGATGTTCATGGTCACCCAGCCAAAGAATGGCGGAATCAACGCGCCGACCATTGCCATCGGCACGCTGATCATGATGATGAGCGGATCGCGCAGACTTTCGAACTGCGCCGAAAGCACCAAGAATATGATGATGAGTGCAAATGCAAATGTAATGGCCAGTTGATTACCCTCTTGCACATACTGGCGCGCGTCGGCCAGGAAGTCGTGGCTGAAGCCTGCGGGCAGTTTCTTCGCCTCGGCTTCCAGGAAATCCACAGCCTGTTCGATCGTGACGCCGGGCATCGGCACTGCCTGAAAAGTCGCGCAGTTGAGCTGGTTGTAGTGGGTGAGCGCGTTCGGATCGGTGGCGGTCTCGATGGAGACTACGGTAGACAACGGAAGCATTGAGCCTGTCGCGGTCTTTACGTAATAACTCCCGATTGCTTGCGGCACCAGGCGTTCCCCTCGGGGAACCTGCGGGATCACCTGGTAAGAGCGGCCCTGCAAATTGAAGCGGTTGACGTAGTTTCCCCCAAGTAAGGTGGCAAGCGCATTGCCGATAGTCTGCATGGTGATGCCAAGCTCGTTAGCCTTGGATCGATCAACCTTGATTCGTACCACCGGCTGGTTGAACTCGAGGTCGGAGTCGCTCACCATGAACAGCCCGCTCTTTCGCGCGGCATCCTTCAGCTTTGACATCTGCTCGTAGATGGATTGGAAGCCAAGGGTCGAATTGATCACCATCTGCACTGGTAGCCCGTCCGAACCGCCCGGAAGCGGAGGCAAGCTAAAGGCAAACGCGTTGATGCCTTCGATTTTTGACAGCTCGGCCTGGACAAGGGACTTTAGTACAATCGATGATCGCGTGCGGTCGTCCCACGGCTTGAGCAACATGCCCGCCAGGCCACTCTGCTGGCCGCTAACGCCGTTGAGCACGAAGCTCAAGTCAGTCTCTGGAAATTTCTGTAACGCGTTTTCGAGCTTGTTGCCGTAATAGTCGAGGTAGTCGATATTTGCGTATTTCGGCGCCTTCATTAAAGCGAATACGATCCCTTGATCCTCCTCGGGGGCGAGTTCTTTGGAAGTGTGCATATAGAGAAAGCCGACGAGGCCCAGCATGGTTACCGCAAACAGCCCCGTAACCGGTCGATAGTCAAGCGAGCGATCGAGCTTGCGGCCGTACCACTGTGTCATGGCGCCGAACCCACGGTTCACAAATCTTGCAAACCGTCCCCCCTCGGCGCTCTTCAGGAGGAGCGAGCACATCATCGGCGATAGCGTCAAAGCGATCACGCCCGAAACGATCACCGCTCCCGCTAGCGTAAACGCGAACTCGCGGAACAGCGCACCGGTGAGCCCGCCCAGAAATCCGATTGGGGCATATACCGCAGCCAAAGTAATCGTCATGGAGACAACGGGGCCGACGATCTCGCGCGCGCCCGCTGTGGCAGCCTTTAGGGGCGTCGCACCTTCTTCTAAATGGCGGTGAATGTTCTCCACCACCACTATCGCGTCGTCGACCACGAGACCGATAGCCAGAACCATTGCAAGGAGGGTCAAGAGATTGAATGAAAGCCCCAGCACCAGCATCATGCTGCAGACACCAACGAGCGACAACGGAATAGTGACGACAGGAATGATGACCGAGCGCAGCGAGGCCAGGAATAGGAAGATCACGACCACAACGACCACGACGGCCTCAATGAGCGTCTTCTCAACTTCATCGATCGATGATTGAATAAATTTGGTGGAGTCGTAGGCTACTTTCATCCTCAGTGAAGGCGGCAGGTTACGCTCGATTTCTGGAAACAGCCCTCGAATGCCTCGCGCTATGTTTAGAGGATTGCCTTGCGGGCTCGCCTGCACGCCGACAAAGACCGCGTGCTCGCCGTTCATCGCGACACTAATGTCAGTAGTCTGCGCGGCAAGCTCCACTACCGCAATGTCCTCCATGCGCACAAAGCCACCGTCATTGGCCTTCACGATCATGCGCTTGAAATCTTCGACACTCCGCAGATCCGTATTTGCCGTGACATCGGAGATAGTGAAATAGCCCTTGGTCTGGCCCGCCGCGGCCTGGAAGTTGTTGGCGGCGATTGCAGCCGAAACCTCAGCCGGCGACACGCCGTGCCCAGCCATTTTCGCAGTATCGAGCCATAGCCGCATCGCAAAACTCTGGCCGCCCAGAATGTCTGCCGCTGCAACGCCGTCGACCGTCGAGATAACCGGTTGCACGACGCGTGAGAGATAGTCGGAGATCGCACTTGCCGCCAGTTCCTCGCTGGAGAAGGCGATGTACATGACAGCAGTCTTCTGACCCGTCGACTTCGTGACGACTGGATCGTTTGATTCCTTCGGGATCAGGTATTTGACTGAGTTGACCTTGGAGAGCACCTCCGTGAGCGCTTCGTTGGGATCGAAATTGAGCTTGATGTAGACTTTGATGGTCGAAGTACCAAGCACAGACGAGGAACTAATGTAGTCAACGCCCTCGGCGGACGCGACTGCCTGCTCCAGGGGAGAGGTGATGAACCCCTGGATCATGTCGGCGGAAGCGCCAGGATAGGAAGTCGTGATATTGACAACCGTATTAGACAGCTTGGGATATTGCCGGATCGGCAGTACGGTGGCCGCGCGCAAGCCGATCAGCAAAATCAAAGAACTGACGACGATAGACAATACCGGACGTTTGATGAAAAGCTCGGTAAATGCCATATCGACCTATGTTTTCAAGAGTGGGATGCAAATTCGCCGCAACTTATAAAGCGGCAATGATCACCGATGCTGCGGCTGTGCTAGAGCCTCCGGTATGAGGGACGCGCCATCGGCTACTCTAAGAGCTCACGTGCTCGCGGATGCGGACGCCCTATCCTTCTCTTCCATGTTCGTCACTCGAGTGAATGTTGTTCCGCTGCTCTGATGGCTGATCCCCGTCTCGATGATGGGCACCTGCTATAAAGCCTCTGTCTTCTTAAGTGCAATCGGCCGAAGGTCCGAACTCTAGATGTTCGTCGCAACACCTGATTGGAACTCAACGAATTATAGCAAGGCAGCAGCTCAGGCTTCGCACTGACCCGCAAACCAAATGATCGAGGTTCGACGTCGAAAGTACAGACGACGTGACGGGTGCTCAACTCTACAAAGGTAAATGGGTGATATAGCCTGGGCTGTAAAGCACTATACCAAGGTTTGTCGAATTGATCGATGATCGCCGTAGAGCAAATCTCGTGATGTTGCCGGACACAAACTTTTAGGTCCCACAATATTCCGTACGCACCCGCGACTTATCGCTTCGCTAAGTCGCTGAACAAGGTCGCCTTGGAGTCGGCCCTTCGCCACCAGCTCGGCGCGCCCTTCGGAGGTGCTTTGAGCATTTCTTGCTGCTCAATATGCTGCGCACGGCTTAGCGACGCATTGCGCTACCGAGTTCGCAACCCCAGTAGGACGTTGTCGATCAGCCGCGTTGAGCCAACGTAGGCTGCCGCACAAAGCGCCGCGGGGCGCCGCAGTGGACTATCGGCGGTTTTGAGCGTGTCACTGTCGACAAGTTCAAGATACTGCAGTCTGTCAACTGCCTCTAAATGCCGCCTGGCGACCGCAATCAGCTTTTCTACGTTGCGCTCTCCCGAGCGAAATTCGTCGAGCGCTGCGGATAGTCCACGATTGATCGCAAGGGCCCGCTGACGCTCTTCTTTGCTCAGGTAGCGGTTGCGACTGCTCATTGCGAGCCCATCCTGTTCGCGAACGGTTGGTACAGTGACCATCTCGATCGGGAGATTGAGATCAATTACCATGCGACGCACGACTGCGCATTGCTGAAAATCCTTCTGCCCAAAAAACGCGACATCGGGCTGCACCATGTTGAACAACTTGCATACGACGGTCGCGACACCGCGAAAATGCCCAGGCCTGAAGACTCCGCACAGAGGTTTGGCGAGGTCGCCCGGTTCAACGAAGGTTTCGAAATGGCTCGTATAGACCTCCTGTGTCTCCGGCGCGAAGAGGATCGCAACACCGCCATCACGGCACAGTCCCTCATCACGTAAAAAGTCGCGCGGATAGCTACTGAGATCCTCGTTTGGTCCGAACTGAGTGGGGTTGACGAAGATGCTGACGACGGTGACGTCGCATTGCGCCTGGCTCGCCGCGATCAGCGCCATGTGGCCATCGTGGAGATAGCCCATTGTCGGCACCAATCCGACCCGTTGATCGGCACCGCGGGATTTTGCGAGAGTACGGCGAAGTTCAGCGACCCTCGTGATTGTTTGCATGTAGAGCTCTATATCAAGTTGGGTTGGACGGCGCCCAGTTGGTAATTGCTTCTTCGACGCCTTCGGGAAGCCTATAGGACTCTTGCGGTCCCGGGAATGCACCACCGCGGACATCCGCGGCCCAGCGCGAAAGCGCATCATGCAACTGCTGAAAGCCTTCTGCATAGGCGCGAACGAATTTGGGGCGATGACCTCCAGTGAGGCCCAGCACGTCGTGAAACACGAGCACCTGGCCTGAACAGTCCGGGCCGGCGCCGATCCCGATCGTCGGTATTGTCAAGGACTTGGTTGCTCGAGCAGCAAGCTCGGCCGGAATGCCCTCCAATACCAAAGCGAAACAGCCGACCTCCTGCAGACGGTGAGCGTCATCGAGCAAACGCAACGCTTCATCCGCTTTCCGACCCTGCACTTTGAAGCCCCCCATGACGTTGACGCTCTGGGGCATAAGACCGAGATGACCCATCACAGGAATCTCGCAATCGACGAGGGCCTGTACCATCTCGATTCTCTTGCCACCGCCTTCGAGTTTCACCGCAGCTGCGCCTCGCTGCAGGAATCCGCCGGCATTGCGTATGGTTTCCTCGACGCTGACGTGGAAGCTAAGAAATGGCATATCGGCGACGAGTAAAGCACGAGGCTTGCTGCGTACCACGGCTTCCAGATGATGGTTCATCATCGCAACGCTCACTGGAAGCGTATTTTCGAATCCAAGGCAAACGTTACCCACACTGTCGCCGACGAGAATGATGTCGACGGACGGATCCGCGATACGCGCCGCAACCGCGTCGTAGGCAGTCGTCATGACGAGACGCCGACCGTCCTGCTTCCACCGCTGCAGCATGGGAATTGTGATGCGATCGATCGGCTGCTCCGAAACGTGGCTCATTTGGACCTCAGTTCGATTTTGCGGTGCGAATGTGGCAAAGCTTGAACTTCGCTTAACTCGCCGACGATTTCGAAGTCATAGCTATCCACAGCGTTCGAAATGATCGAATATGTCGGGCGATCACTGGTTGCTGCGAAACGCAGGTGAACCTCTTCTTTGTGCTCATCCAAGAAGGACGAACAGCAAACAATGAGTTGGTCACGGGATTGGCAGATCCGCGCAACAGCGGCGTTGAGAGCACAGCAACGCGAGCGCCTGCGCTGAGAATGACATAGGTCGACATCCGCATCCCGGAGTTCTTGTTCCGGATGTTCACGAACTACATTGGCGGACGGGCCGCTGCGAGATAGGGGTGGATCGAGGGGTGATGGAACCGAGGTAATGAAGATTGCCTCCGTCACACGCTTCGCAGCGTATACTGTTCTCATTTGAAGAACGTTCAGCCTTCCGCAGACACGGTACTTCCTACGGAGCGCGGAAGAAAATTGTCAACTTGCGGAAGAGAAAAAGAAATCGACGGCTCAAAAATGGCCCTCGGATGGATGAAAATCCTTTTGGTTGCGCCATCATCGCCGGGAGACTTTCTTGGGTTGTCTGTTGGTTACGCGGGCGAGGGTCGGCTTCCGCCGATTCGCCGACCGGCTGCCGCCGTCGGCGACCGATCCGGTCTGCTCTAGAGCAGCTCATCGGCTGGATCGACGATGTACAGTGTAGAATTCCTTGAGGTCCGCCGAGGTGACGCAATACTGCGGCGTGACAAAGATCGTGTTTCCAAGCCAGCGCAGCACCAGATTCGATCGCGAAATAGCCCCTGCGCCCCGCTTGCATTTCTTCCGAAAAATATAGAGCTCGGTGCCGATTTGCTCGAGGCCGAGGCGTTCGCATGCTTTGCGGGAAGCAGAGGTTCGTAGCAGGGTCCGTTGTCGGTCATGACCTGCTGACCTTGATGCCGACGCTTGTGGCGTCCCCGCCTTGAGGAGGGCCGCGGCGCAGCCCTGCCGCTCGCTCTTCATCTCTTTGCTGAAGGTATTTCGGGAGGCATCCTCGATTCAGACGTCGACATAATCCCGGCCAGGTTCTTCGCCGCGTACCCGCAGGCTGCTCTTTCGAGTCCGGCCACCATCGATCGATGGTCTACACGGTTGGACTTGCCCAGCTTTGTCGATAGCGATGTGTCAGCTCACCGGGACGTTCACGTTCATAGCGCCGCACCGGCTCGGCCGGGTCAAGCTGCGCAATCGGCGTGGCGCGGCCGTGGCACTCCGAGTTCGGCGCATGTGGCAGGCAGAGTTTGGCTTGGCGTTGAAAGAGCCTTGTAGAGCGATCACGCTCCATCGACGCCTGTCCTTGCGGAACGCTTGACCCACTTGGCGACGGTTTTGGCCGAAATATTGAATTGCAGCGCGGGTTGGCCTTTGTGAGGCCACTATGATCACGCTCGTCACCATGGCTTCCCGATCCTTCGGCGTCAGAGCCGCGTCCTTATGGGTGCCTATCGATCCTCCACGAGCGGGCTAAAGCTTCGCCAACTTCAGCTTCCTCGTTCACGAGAGGCTGGACAGCTTACCGAAAGCTCACACTAGTGGTCTCACAGACATGCTACCCGAACCGGCTGACACCCATGCGTCCCCTCTAAAAGCGCGCGTATGCGCGCAGCGATCTGCCGTGCTTCCTTCGGCCGCAGGTCGGGTTTTATGCAATCGAGTATGGCTAGCATTGCCTGAACTTCATCCATGTTCAATGTGGCGAGCTTGCGATCGGATAGTCCCAGAGACTGATCGGCGGCACGGACCTGATTGGCTACAAGCACCGCAAGCGCTTGCGACCGCAGGGACGTGATATGCCGCTCGAACATGTGCATTTTTGCCCTGTAGCTGCCCTATGGGCATGGTGTCGCAAGCGCTGGTGGCCAACCCGGTCACAAAGACTGGGGCTGGCCACCTTTGCTCCCATGAGGCTCAAATTCCCAAGGGCGACCTAGTCATATCTTCGAGAAGTAACGAAGGGCACCTATCAAAATAGGTCGGTCCCATCTCATCGGCGACTCTCTAAGCTGGGTCTTTGCTTGAAGCAATTGGAGACACCAGCACGACCAGACACGTGGGCGTTCCTAGAAAACAGTGCATAAAACACAATGACAGGCCAACGCACATGAGAGGCGCAAGGAATGTTGGCAGAGCAAGTCCAGACGAAGCGCGATAGAATCAGTCCATTGAGAAGATTATCCTAGACCTTGAAAGCCGCGACAGGGAGCACCGCGTTGAAGAATCGACGACGCTGTCGGCATCGTCGTCGCCACACATGGCGGACACAATTGCATCAAGACAACAGCGGACCGGATTCAGCCAGGCAATCTCCTTTCCCTTCCTGAGTGTTGGCGAAGATTGATCGGAAGCAGTGCGGGCGCGACTCGGCGCCGCTTGGTTGCGCTGGAGCAGACGCTGTCCCTACCCCGCCCGCACTGCCAGTTGAACTTAGCAGAACTTGAATCAGCGCTTTTCCCCCACGCATACATAGGGGCAGCGCTTTCGCTGCCACCCAGCTAACTGCTCCAAACTGAGCTTCAAGCGGCGCAAGAAGCTGATTGCTTGCAGAACGAGCAAAATCGGCAGAAGGAGAACTAACCCGCGAGTTGGAAGCATTTCGGGCGCGGCTCGGCGCCTGGGGGCATCATGAGGCACTATCCTGCCGCATACGCAATGCAATGAGCTTAACGGAAGCGTGACTCGGCACATGGTGGTCCTTCAGCTCATGCGCTGTCCCTGCCACACCCCCGTTAAACCCAACGATTCTTTATCGGGGCTGGCTTACCGAAAGCTGACAGACCTGCACAATTTACAGAACGAAAGGCGACCCATGTGGGCGGGCCGCTTGCCGTTGGCAGCGATATCGCCGTTTACGCCTCAGATAACAGTCATTCGGCGCGCTTGCGATCAGCGGCACCCGCATTGGGACTACGCGCCGGATTGACACTCAGCCAATCCACTGCACGTTTGATGACTGATCGGCCGTATGACCTCACGCCCCCTGGCTCGTGGGCTCTTCGACCATGCAGGATTGGCCATTCGGATTGCGCATCAGTTGCTCTCGAATTTGAATACGTCGCGCCGCTTACCGGCTCGTGCTCCACGCTGGGTTCGCGTAGGGAGGACGATTGGGTTCCGATTCGTCAAAATGCTTAATGAGCTCGATCAGCCTATCTCCCAGTGAGGCGCGAAAACTAGACGCAATTAGCGAGTTCGAGAGAATGCAGCGCGGATGCGACTCGGCGCCGATGTCCACCGGGGAGGTGGATAAATGCGCTATCTGCCGCATCCGCTTCGCCGGAACGCTAGTCAGCCTCGGGGATCACAAGGCTAACCCACCCGGCTTTCCCGTGAGGCCCGCCGCCTCAGGGTACAATGACTTTAGCGAGAGAGCGGCCTCGGGTGACCTACCAGCATTGGTAGTCATGCACAGCACGGCGGCGCAAATGGGCAAGCACACCACGTTGAACCACCTTGCATGAAAGCAGCACGCTTCGCGCCGGGTTCGGCGGTATCGGCCGCTCCGTAACGCGTTATCCAGAGCGTCTCTGCGTACAAGCACTGGAGCTCCCTCACTACATCGTGGCCTTTGTCGGGCCGATATAGCTCCCGGCGCTGTTCGCCATTCTGGCGAGCTTCTCGTTGCCCAGCGCCCCTACGCGCCCCTTGCTTTGCGAGAGACCAAGGTGTGGCCACCACGGCTCGCGGCGGCGAGCGTTGGTTCGAGGCGTTTGTCCCTCGGGCTAGCGTCTTCGGCAGGCTTCCTGCTATTTATGGAGCGCAGTTGCGCGATGAAGTTCGCGGCGAACAGCTCGATGTCAGGCAGAGCCTTTGATTTTTATAGAGAGGCGCAAGCGTCTGCATGCTTTTCTTTCACTAAGCATCGGTCAATTCCTTCTCTCGCGAGCGACCAAACGGGTTCCCGTTCCCAAAAATGAAGCCACACGAGCAACGCCATGACGGCTATGCGTGCCGCAATGCAGTCGCGCCTCTTTGCGTACAGCGCGTGGCTCCGAATTCCCGCAGGATCCTTCGATGGATCCCGAGAATTCGCGCGGCCTCAACCTGTGAGGCTGCGAGGCGATCAGCGTTGATGTTGTCTGTGCTCAGCATAGCTTTGAAATTCGCGTCTGCCGGTTCGTCAACGGCATGCCACCATTTTTCTTCGCCGAGACACGGCGGAACAACTCGCAACATTGGAAAGTGCGAATGTGCGGGATCGGCTGCGAAAATACGCGCGGAAGAGAAGTGCTGCCGCCCTCGTCGAGCGGCCTGCCATGATCTGTTCGGCGAGGACGATCGGAAAGGACCTTGTACTGCGCAATGCTCAGGTAGACTATCTGATTTGCGCGTTTGCCTCTTCGCTCTCGCCAAAAATCTCGACTCATCTGCGATATCTCGTACGCGCGGCAAAGATCCGTCGCCTGCCGAACCGCAATGGGCGGCGTTTGGCGGCACCAGCATTCGGCCTCCTCTGCAGCTTAAGCGAGGTCAAGGAAGCTATGACCTATCGGATGTAAGAGGGCGCAAAAGACGTCGCTGATCGAGATCAGAGAACCGTCCATGTTGACAAAAGCGATCTCAGCGGCGCTCGGCATGGGCAGCCGCCTCAACTCATGCTGACGCTTGCCAAGGAACGTGTCCGTCCGCTTATGCAGCAGATCGCGAAAGCATCTCAAGGTTCTGGCTGACAGCAATCGACGAGCAGGATCGGGCATGGCTCACCCGTTAGTGTGTCGAAGTATTCCGAGGCCCAGAAGGTCTAGAATTAGAGGGGAAGCAGCGCGGGCCGGGCCTCCGCGCTGTTCAAAGCTCTGAAACTACCAACGCCGCGCTGCCAGCGGAGTTAAATGACGTGTGACTCGGCGCTCGTCGGAGAGGCCCTTGGAAAGCGCTGTCCCTATCACGTGCGCCACTAACTTCGCTCGCCAGCGTCGCGGTACTGCAACGCTGCCGCCTCGCACCCTTGGGGCGGCTGCCCCGGGGCCGCCCTGCCTTTTATCGTCGAGACGTCCCGCAAGGCACCTGCCAGATTTGGTAGGTTGAGCTGTCTTACAAGGGAGAAACTGAAGCGTTGTGCCGAGCACTCCTGCCCCCGCGCCCGATCCTGAAGCCGCTTATCGCGAGGGGGGCAATTATGAGCTTCTGGCTAGTGCACCGTAGCCACGCATCTGATTCCCGACTCCCGCATCATTGGAGCGCGCGTGAAAACACCGGCCATCTCACGGGAATATTGAAATGTCAGAACCTGAAGGCATTTCGCAGAATTCGCTACGTATGCGCGTCCTTCATCTGAGACAAAATTCGGCAGACGATCGTACCTGGCCATATGCTTATTGCGGTTGCGCCAATGCCATATAAGAGTCTTTCTAAATGGATCTTCGAAACCGGTTCCACATGGCACCTGCCAGATTTGATGGGTAGGCTCCCCGTCACACGACGTTAGCCATCAGGAGTCGCAGCAACATGCGCACGAGGGTCGTGCGCCAGCGAAGGGCATCGATTTCGTCAAAGACGCAATATTCCAGGCCATAGTCGAGCCATAGCAGTCTGTCTGATGGTTGCGAGAACGGCGAAGGCCATTTCCGCTCGCTGGGTAGACCTGCCTAAGGACGATTGAACCATCCACCGCCTTCTCGCTCACGGTCTAGCTAAGGGCTCCAATCAGGCCGAACTGGTGGCGAATTCGACAGCTGGAATAGAGTCCTTTGGCGAGGCCCGGAGTTTCCACTTCGGTATTCGCTAGATGGAGAGGTTGTGCGCTTCCCAGCAGTATCAATTCCATTCACGCAAAGCCGTTCGCTCCTGTCTTTTTCTTCGCCTAGGCATCCGATTGCACGACGAGTTCATAGCGGCCGTTGCACTTAGTCATCATCCGAGCAGGATGCTCGAGATGATCAGTTCCCCCGACGTCGTCTTGTCGACTGACGCCAGCGTAGGTGCGTGCACCTCGTTGAGCTGCGCGATTGCCTAGAGGTTCGATCGTGCGGGAAGCCGATCTCAAATTTTCCTTGCAGGCGAAACCAGACAAGGCGATCTTACGCCTCGCGCGAGTACTTGCCCGTGTGGCCGCGAGGGAAGATCATGAAAGACAGCTCATCGAGCGAAGCGGGGAAAAGAGCGACGATCTATGCTCGATTTTCAACCGATCTTCAGAACGAGCGATCGATTGAGGATCAGCTTTCACTTTGTCAGAGCTATGCCGAGCGCGAAGGATTAATTGTTGTCAGTACCCATGAAGATCGGGCTCGTTCGGGCGGGTCTGTCATGGGCCGCGAAGGCCTTCTACAGATGTTGGACCAAGCGCGGGAGAGATCCTTTGACGTGGTGATCGTCGAAGCGCTCGATCGCCTCTCTCGCGACATGGAAGATCTGGCTGGCATTCATAAGCGGCTGTCATTTCTCGGGATCGAGATCCGGGCGGTCCACGAGGGCGTCGCTAACACCGTGCTGGTGGGCCTTCGCGGCTTGGTCGGACAACTTTATCGCGAGGACAATGCGCACAAAGTGCGTCGCGGCCAAGCGGGGCGGGTTAAGCAAGGTTTGGCTGGCGGGGGCCTGACGTACGGATACGCACCGGTACCTGGAAGAAGTGGTGAACGAGTGGTTGTCGAGGCCGAGGCACAAGTGATCCGGCGCATCTTTCAGGAATACGTGGGTGGTCGTACGCCTCGGGAAATCGCGCATGATCTCAATAACGAGGGGGTATCACCTCCGCGGGGGCGAGGCTGGAATGCGTCAACAATCAATGGCAATCATGAGAGGGGCGCCGGCATTCTGCTAAACGAACTTTATGTGGGGCGCCTTGTCTGGAACAAAGTCAGGATGGTGAAGGACCCCGACTCGGGAAAACGCCTGTCACGACCAAATCCGAAAAGTGACTGGCAGGTGGCTGAAGTGCCGCATCTTGCAATTGTCAATCCAGAGCTATTCACGGCTGCTCAGCAACGCAAGGAAGAGCGCGGTCACATCCACCCCAGCCACCAACGTCGGCCTCGTCGGATGCTATCCGGACTGCTCCGGTGCGGCTCATGCGGTTCGGGTATGGCAACTAATGGACGCGACAAGTCAGGCCGCATTCGTATTCGCTGCTCTGCGGCGAAAGAGAGCGGCACATGTTCTGATGCCAAGACCTTTTATTTAGATGCGGTCGAAAGTGCAGTCCTCAGCGGGCTCAGGGCCGAGCTGCGTGCACCGAAGGTTTTTTCGGAATACGTACGAACGTATCTGGAGGAGCGGAAGCGCCTCCTAGCTACATCACAGGCAAAGCGGCACCGCCTTGAGCAGCAGCTAGAGCAGTTGAGTCGAGAAATCGAACGACTGGTGGATGCGATCGCGAAGGGACATGGCGATCCGTCCGTGCTCGGGCCGCGATCGACTGCCTTAGATGCCGAACGAAAGCGGATATCTGAGGAGTTGCAAAGCGAACCACCCGCTCCGATCGAAATTGCGCTGCATCCGGCCATCCTCAAACGATATGAGGAGCAACTCGGTCGGCTTGAAGAAGCACTGGGTAAAGGTGTCAGTGCGGGCGACGGAGAGGCCGCAGAAGCCATTAGAGACTTGGTCGAGACGGTCACCGTGTTCCGCGAACCGGAACGCCCAGGTGGTTTAGCCGTCGAGATAGCAGGCCGGCTAAACGCCCTGCTCGGCGAAAAGGCCTATCCAAATCAAGTCAAAGGAGTGTGGGGAAAGGTGGTAGCGGGGGAGGGACTCGAACCCCCGACCCCAGGATTATGATTCCCGTGCTCTAACCAGCTGAGCTACCCCGCCACAGGGATCGCGGCGGCGACTTTGGGCCGATCTCGCGAACGCGCGGCATATAAGGAAGGGGGCGGGGGTAAGTCAAGCAAAGTGGTCCGCCTTTTTCCGCGTTCGCCAAGGCTGCGGCGGGACAAGGCGCCTTGTGAATGCGGCCTCTTTTCAATGAGTTCGTCATGGCCGGGCTTGTCCCGGCCATCCACGCCCTTCTTCGTTCGCCCAAGAACGTGGATGCCCGGGACGAACCCGGGCATGACGGAGGTTGGGTCGGAACAAGCCCTTATTTCGGCCTCACATTGGGGTCGCCGCCGGGGCTGCCGGGGGGCGGGATCACGGGGGTGTTGCCGCCGGTGCTGGGCGCGGGGGCGTGCATATCAGGATCGACGCCCGCGGGCGGGCAGAGCACGCCGTCCGTCTTGGCGAGCTTGTCGCCGAGCGGTTCCCGGGACTGGCCGGTGGTGGTGCCGTCCGGCGTCGTGGCCAGCCGATCGGATGGGGCACAGCCGGCGGCGCGTTGCGGGGATGGCGGCGCGGTCGCTTGCGGCGGCGTCGCCGGGGCGGGCGGGGCCTGCGCGATTGCGCTGCCTGAGGCGGCGATCAGGAGGCCCGCAAAAATGAGGTTTGTCGTGCGCATGGGAAGGAAACGCGCGCGCGAGGCCCCCTGTTCCCGCAGGTGGCAATCACGATTTGCGGTAGCGAATCAGGGAGAAATGACCCATCGGCGGCATGGGGCGGCGCTCGGTGAGCGCGACGCCGCCGTGCCTTGTGGCCCAGCCCTCGAGCCGGGCCCAGGGGAATTCCGGGCGCCAGCCGAGGCGGCGGGCGATGGGCGCGAAGGCGAGCTCGAACAGTTTTCGCGGGCCGCTCTCGGCACCGATGTGATTGACCAGGATCAGCTCGCCGCCGGACTTGAGCACGCGCATGAACTCGTCGAGCGTGCCTTCGGGATCGGGCACGGCGGTGATGACATATTGCGCCACCACCGCGTCGAAGAAATCATCGGGGAAGGCGAGGTTCTTCGCATCCATCACCGAGAGCACTTCGACATTGGAGAGACGTAAGCTCCGGACACGCGCCTGCGCCTTGCGCAGCATCGGCTCGGAGATGTCAACGCCGCAGACCTTGGTGGTGCGCGCGTATTCGGAGAGCGAAAGACCGGTGCCGACGCCGACGTCGAGGACACGGCCGCCGATGCGGTCCGCCTCCGCGATGGTCGACTGCCGGCCGGCGTCGAACACCTTGCCGAACACGAGATCATAGACCGGCGCCCAGCGGCCATAGGCCTTCTCGACCCCGGCCCGCGAGATGTCTGCTGCCATGCCCCCTGCCCTTACTTCACCTCTCCCCAACAGGAGAGGTGAACCCAGCCCAATGAGTTGTGTTTGATGTCGTCATTCCCTCAGCCGCGCACGGCTTCCGCGAGCGGGCGCGATGTGCCCGCGCCGGCCTTGGCTGCAGCGCTTTGGATGAAGCCGCCGCCGAGCACGCGGGCCTGGCCGCCGGCTGCGTCGTAGAACACGCAGGCCTGTCCGGGCGAAACGCCCTCTTCGCCCGCGACGAGCTCGACCTCGTAACGGCCGTGGCTGCCGCGCAGCCAGGCTGCTTGCGGACTGCGGGTCGAGCGCACGCGCACGAACATTTCGAGGCCGCTTCCGATGGCGCGGTCGATGTCGCCGTCGCCGATCCAGTTGACGTCGCGCAAGCTGATGCGGTGCATCTTCAGCGCATCGCGCGGGCCGACCACGACGCGGCGGGTCGCGGCGTCCAGCCGCACCACGAACAGCGGCGCATGGGCTGCGATGCCGAGGCCGCGGCGCTGGCCGACGGTGAAATTGGCGATGCCGTTGTGCCGGCCGAGCACGCGGCCCTCGAGATCGACGATGTCGCCGGGGTCCATCGCATTGGGGCGCAGGCGCGTGATGATGTCGGTGTAGCGGCCGGTCGGCACGAAGCAGATGTCCTGGCTGTCGTGCTTGTCGGCGACCGCGAGGCCAAAGCGACGCGCGAGCTCGCGCGTCTCGGGCTTGGTCATGTCGCCGAGCGGAAAGCGCAGGAAGTCGAGCTGTTCCTGCGTGGTCGCGAAAAGGAAATAGCTCTGGTCGCGATCGGCGTCGGCGGCGCAGACCAGCGCGCGCGAGCCGTCGCCCCGGCGGCGCGAGGCGACGTAATGGCCGGTGGCGAGCGCCTGGGCGCCGAGCTCGCGGGCGGTCTTCAAGAGGTCGCGGAATTTGACGCTGCGGTTGCACTCGATGCAGGGCACCGGCGTCTCGCCGAGCGCGTAAGAGTCGGCGAAATTGTCGATGACGGACTCGCGGAAGCGGTCCTCGTAGTCGAGCACGTAATGGGGAATGCCGAGCTTGGCCGCGACGTCGCGGGCGTCGTGGATGTCCTGGCCGGCGCAGCAGGCGCCCTTGCGGTGGGTGGCCGCGCCATGGTCGTAGAGCTGCAGCGTGATGCCGACGACGTCGTAGCCCTCAGCCTTCAAGAGCGCAGCCGTCGTCGAGGAATCGACGCCGCCCGACATGGCAACGACGACCCTGGTGTCCTCGGGACGGCCTTCGAGATCCAGACTGTTGAGCATGGGCCCTAGAGCGTTGTGACGGCGGCGACGCGCGAATCCGCGATTTGCTTTCTCGGGGGACGGCGGCGATTCCCCGGAACCTTGGTTCCCGAAGAGCACGACTGCCCAAGTCGAAAGCGGCTGAGAGTAGCCTCTTTAATATAGGCGGCATTCCGGTGAAGCAATCACGCGAGCCCCCCGCTTAGGGCAATTCTTGCCGGGGCGGCAGAAATGGCGGGGTCGGAGCCGGCTGGCCGGCAATGCACCCACGTCGCCAAAGTATTGATTATGTTGCTGAAATCTTCGAGTCGGGACGCTGGCCCGCTCCTTGCTCCCTCTTGATGCGAAGTTGCTTGCAAGGGGTTGCCTGTGGTCGGTCGGATGTCAGATGTCGTGGCAAGCGTGCAAATCCAGAGCGCGCAGCAGAAGCCTGCCCCGTCGCAAGCCCCGAAGGACACGCCCGCGAGCGAGGCTTTCGGCTCGCTGGTCGACAGCAACACGCAAGGGATCGACAAAAACGCGCCGGCGCAGGACAGCCCGCCGCGCCGGAGCGAGCAGACCTCGTCCTCTCCGGCGGCCGAGCGGCCGTCGCGCGACACCTCGTCCACGGACCAGGCTTCGCAGAGCAAGGCAAGCGACGACACCGCCCCGTCTGCGCCGGCGGAGAATGACAGGGGCGAGGCGTCCAGCGATCCGGCCAAGGACGCCGGCAAGGTCAAGGACAAGTCCGAGATGGCGGAGGCCAAATCGGCCGACAAATCCGACGAGCCCGAGAGCGACGCGACTGATGGCACCGAGGTCCTCACCGCCGCCGTCGAGGCGGCTGCCGCTGCGCCGTCCGCGACGACGCAGACCGCCCTGCCCGACCCCGGCATCATCGTTGCCGCGCCCGTCGTCCCGGTCGACCCGAATGCAGCTGCGAACCAGGCTGGCGATGCCGCCGCGCCACTCGCGATCGCCGCGGCAGGTCTTGCCGCCAGCGCCTCCATCGCGGCCCAGATCGCCGGCACCAAGACCGATACTGCCACGGCGAGCGCCAAGGCCGCAGGCGCCGAGGTCGATGCCGAGACCACGACGACGCTCGGCGAGGCCGCCGCCGGCACGACCGAGACCGCCTCGACCGATGCAAAAGCTGGTGGCGGACTGATCGCCGCGGTCAGCCAGGGCACGCCCAAGACCGCGTTCAAGGATGCCGCCACGGCGCAGGCTAAGGGCGACGTCTCCAATATCGGCCAGGACACCGGCAAGGCGAACGTCGCTGCGCACGCACCGGCCGCCAACGCCGCCCATGCGCAAGGCTTGAAGCCGCAGGCCGATCACGTCGCGACCGATGCCAAGGCGGGCCCCGCCGACCGCGCCGCCGATCCGGCCCAGGGCACGTCGGCCGCGCCGGCGCATGCCGGCCCGCAAGCCACACTCGCTCCGACCGAAGCCAGCGCGCAGGCCGCCTCCGCCGTGCAGGCGCCGCTGACCAATACGACCTCGGCCGCGACAGCATCAACCGCGACGCTCACCGCGACCGCGGCGACCCACACTACGGCTGTGCCGATCAGCGGCATCCCGATCGAGATCGCAGCCGCCATTCGCTCCGGCAAGTCGCGGTTCGACATCAGCCTCGATCCGGCCGAGCTCGGCCGCATCGACGTGCGCATCAACGTCGACCGCGCCGGCAACGTCACCTCGCATCTCACCGTCGAGAAGCCGGAGACGCTGCAGATGCTGCGTCAGGACGCGCCGCAATTGCAGCGCGCGCTCGACGATGCCGGCTTCAAGACCGGCAGCAACGGTCTGTCCTTCAGCCTGCGCGACCAGAATTCATCCGGCCAGCACTCAGGCCAGAACAACGACAATGGTGGCAATGCCCGCCGCCTGATCATCAGCGAGGACGACAGCGTTTCCACGGCGCCCATCGGGCGCGGCTATGGCCGCATGCTCGGATCGAGCAGCGGCGTCGACATCAGAGTGTGAGGAGTATCAGGCAATGACCACCACGAATGCCGCCACTTCGCCCCCGGTCGTCTCCGGGACGACCGACCTGCCGAAATCCTCGTCGAGTTCGTCGATGAGCTCGACCACGGGGTCGACGCTCGCCGGCAATTTCCAGACCTTCCTGACCCTGCTGACGACGCAGCTGCAGAACCAGAACCCGCTCGATCCGCTCGACACCAACCAGTTCACCCAGCAGCTGGTGCAGTTCGCCGGCGTCGAGCAGCAGCTCAAGACCAACGAATCGCTGGCCCAGCTCGTCACCCTGCAGCAGACCACGCAGGCGACCCAGGCGCTGGGCTTCGTCGGCAAGACCGCGCTGGTCGACGGCTCTACCGCGACGATGAAGAACTCGTCGGCTGTCTGGCATCTCAACGTGCCGACCGACTCCACCGTCGAGATCTCGATCGCCAATTCCAGCGGCCAGACCGTGTTCAACGGCAAATATACCGCCGCCGCCGGCAACGACATTCCCTTCACCTGGAACGGCATGGGCAATGACGGGACGCAATGGCCCGACGGCAAGTACACGATCTCGGCCACGGGCAAGGACGTCGCGAACAACAATGTCGGCATCGCCGCCCAGGTGCAGGGCGTGGTGTCGTCGGTCGATCTGACCCAGTCGCCGCCGCTGCTCACCATCGACGGCGCCAGCTACACGCTGAGCCAGGTGAAGAGCATCATTGCGACGAGCTATTGAGGGCGGGCAAGCGAACCACATACGAGATGTCATCCCCGCGAAGGCGGGGATCCATAACCCCAGGAAGTCGTTTTCGCATTAGGTCGTAACCCCGAGTCGTCGTCAAACTGCTCCCTGGGGTTATGGGTCCCGGGCTCGCGCTACGCGCGCCCCGGGACGACGGTTGGGCCTCCGCGACACCACGGCAGGCCTCGTTTGTTAGTAAAGTATTTACCTTCTGCCCCGCTCGGCCGGCCGAGATTGCCTCTCCCGCCCGCCGAGTCGGCCGCGTTCCCGCAAGATTCAACGAGAATTGTATTGAACCCTTAGGCTTAGCGGATTTTTAAGCCGCGGGGGGTACGGTTACGGGCGTGAGTTCAGTGGTTGAGAGTTTGTGAGTACGCCATGACAGAACCCCATCGCCCGAGGGTAAAATACGTCATCGGGCCGGACGGCAGTCCGTTGACGATCGCGGATCTGCCTGCACCCGGCACCAAACGCTGGGTCATCCGCCGCAAGGCCGAAGTCGTCGCCGCTGTCCGTGGCGGACTTCTCTCCCTCGAGGAGGCCTGCAGCCGTTATACCCTGACGGTCGACGAATTCCTCTCCTGGCAGTTTTCCATCGACCAGCACGGTCTGGCGGGTCTTCGCACCACCCGCATCCAGCAATATCGCCAGTAGGCGATCCGGAATTCTGCGGTTATTGACGAAAATCGGCCTCGCTCTGCGAGGCCGATTTTTTTCATGATGCACTTTTGTCCGACCTCTTAACCTTCGTTAACCATATCGAAACCATCACCTAGGCAATAATTGCCCAGTCGACCGCTCGGTTGCGGGTCGGATTGGTCGGGGCGGTTGCTTGCAAGGTCTTGCGGACTTCTTAAAAAGTATCGGTGCCGCCCGGTTCGGGGCGATGATCGCGGTCACCGCCGCGCTCATCGGCTTCTTTGCCTTCGTCATCATGCGTGTCACCACGCCGCAGATGACGACGCTGTTCACGGACCTGTCCGTCGAAGACTCCTCCAGCATCATCAAGGACCTGGAACGCCAGGGCATCCAGTTCGAGATCCGCAATGAGGGCTCCATCATCATGGTGCCCAAGGACAAGGTCACGCGGCTGCGGATGAAGCTCGCCGAGGGCGGCCTGCCCAAGGGCGGCGGCGTCGGCTACGAGGTGTTCGACAAGTCGGACGCGCTCGGCACCACCTCCTTCGTCCAGAACATCAATCATCTGCGCGCGCTCGAGGGCGAGCTCGCCCGCACCATCCGGGCCATCGACCGCATCCAGGCCGCCCGCGTCCATCTGGTGCTGCCCGAGCGGCCGCTGTTCGCCCGCGAGGCGCCGGAGCCCTCGGCCTCGATCGTGGTGCGCGTCCGCGGCGCGCTGGAAGCCCAGCAGATCCGCGCCATCCGCCACCTCGTCGCCTCCGCCGTCAACGGCCTCAAACCGCAGCGGGTCTCGATCGTCGACGAGGCCGGCCAGCTGCTCGCCGACGGAGCCCAGACCGATCCGGAACAGGCGGTCGGCGAGGAACGCCGCATCGCCTTCGAGAAGCGGATGCGCAAGCAGGTCGAGGACATCGTCTCCTCCGTGGTGGGCTCGGGCCGCGCCCGCGTGCAGCTCTCCGCCGATTTCGACTTCAACAAGGTCACCCAGACCTCGGACAAGTTCGACCCCGAAGGCCGCGTGTTGCGCTCGAGCCAGACCCGCGAAGAGCAGAGCATGACCGCCGACAACAACGGCCAGGTCACCGTCAACAACGAGCTGCCCGGCAACCAGCAGAACAACGGCGTCGCGCCCAAGGACCAGAGCAAGAAGACCGAGGAGACCAACAATTACGAGATCTCCCGCACCACCAAGACCGAGGTGACCGAGGCCGGCCGGGTCAACCGCATCTCGGTCGCGGTGCTGGTCGACGGCATCTACAGCAAGAACGACAAGGGCGAGCTGGCCTACCAGGACCGCACCAAGGAGCAGCTCGACCGCATCGCCACGCTGGTGCGCTCGGCGATCGGCTTCGACCAGAAGCGCGGCGACCAGGTCGAGGTCGTCAATCTGCGCTTCGCCGACGCGCCCTCCACCGCCCCGATCGGCGAACCTGGCGGCCTCCTCGGCATGCTGCAGTTCACCAAGGACGACGTCATGTACTTCGTCGAGCTCGGCGTGATGATGCTGCTCGGCCTCGTCGTGCTGTTCCTGGTGATCCGCCCGCTGGTCAAGCGCATTCTCGCCTCCGACGAGGTCGCCGCCGCCATCTCCGGCGTGCTGACGGGCCCAGCCGCCTCGGAAGAGGCCGCGCCGGCCGGCCAGCCGCTGCTGCCGAGCGGCGGCACCAGCGCCATCGACGTCGCCACCATTCAGGGCCAGGTCCACGCCCAGTCCGTGCACCGCGTCGGCGAACTCGCCGAACGCAATCCCAACGAAACCGTCGCAATCATCCGCCAGTGGCTGACTGAGCCGACGAAATAACCAAAGCCAAGTGCATCAAGAAGTGATCTGACATGGCCGCTAATCTGCAAAACGCCAACTCGAACGACATCACCAGCGTGATCTCCACGCTGGGTCAGCGCGCCGGCAATCGCGCCGCCGACGGCAAGGGCCTCGAGCAGCTGCCCGGGCCGAAGCGTGCCGCGATCCTGATGCTGGCGCTCGGCGAGCAATACGGCGGCAAGATCTGGGGCCTGCTCGACGACGACGAGGTGCGCCAGCTCTCGCTGGAGATGTCGACGCTCGGCACCGTCGAAGTCGACACCGTCGAGGACATGCTGCTCGAATTCGTCTCGCGCATGTCGGCCTCGGGCGCGCTGATGGGCAATTTCGACGCCACCGAGCGGCTGCTCCAGCAATACCTGCCGCCGGAACGCGTCAACGGCATCATGGACGAGATCCGCGGTCCCGCCGGGCGCAACATGTGGGAGAAGCTCTCCAACGTGCAGGAAGAGGTGCTCGCCAACTACCTCAAGAACGAATATCCGCAGACCATCGCCGTGGTGCTGTCGAAGCTGAAGCCCGAGCACGCCGCCCGCGTGCTCGGCATCCTGCCCGAAGAGCTCGCGCTCGACGTCATCAACCGCATGCTGAAGATGGAGGCGGTGCAGAAGGAGGTGATCGAGAGCGTGGAGAAGACGCTGCGCGTCGAGTTCATGTCCAACCTGTCGCAGACCCGCCGCCGCGACGCCCACGAGGTGATGGCGGAAATCTTCAACAATTTCGACCGCCAGACCGAAACCCGCTTCATCACCTCTCTGGAAGAGGACAACCGCGAATCCGCCGAGCGCATCAAGGCGCTGATGTTCACCTTCGACGACCTGGTGAAGCTCGATTCCGGCTCCGCCCAGACCTTGATGCGCAACGTCGACAAGGACAAGCTCGGCGTCGCGCTCAAGAGCGCCAACGAGGACGTCCGCAACTTCTTCTTCGGCAACATGTCCTCGCGCGCGGCCAAGATGCTCCAGGACGACATGGCGGCGATGGGCCCGGTGCGCCTGCGCGACGTCGACGAGGCCCAGGCGCTGCTGGTCAATCTCGCCAAGGACCTCGCCGCCAAGGGTGAGATCATGCTGACCAAGAACCGCGCCGACGACGAGCTGGTGTACTGATGGCCGCTCCGGCAAAATTCCTGTTCGATACCGACTTCGCGGCGCCCGAGCGCGCGACGCGCGAGAAGGCCGCGACCGCGGCAGAGATCGCGCAGAAGGTCGCGGAAGCCGAGGCGCGCGCCTATCAGGACGGCTTTGCCGCCGGCCAACGCGAGGCCAAGGCCGAGAGCGACCGCCGCGTCGCGCTCGCGATGGAGGAGATCAACATCGCCATCCGCGGCGTCGCCGCCGGCATCGGCAACATCGAGACCAGGATGGAGACCGAGGCGGTCGAGGTCGCAATCGCGGTGGCTCGCAAGTTGTGTGCCGACCTCGTCGCCGCCGAGCCGCTCGGCGAGGTCATCGCGCTGGTCAAGGACTGCTTCTCGCATCTGGTCGCGACGCCGCATCTCGTCGTCCGCATCAACGATGCGCTCTACGACAGCGCGCGCGAGAAGATCGAGCGGCTCGCCAAGCAGAGCGGCTTCGAGGGCCGGCTGGTGATCCTGGCCGAGCCGGAAATTGCCACCGGTGACTGCCGGATCGAATGGGCCGATGGCGGCGTCGTGCTGGAGCGCGGCGCCATCGCGGCCAAGATCGACGAAATGGTCGGACGCTATATCGCGTCCCGCAGGGGGAGCTAAACCATGAGCGACACCGACGGACAGGTCCCGCTGCCCGATCTCAACGGCCCGATGCCGCCTGCCGGCACCGACGTCGGCTACAACGAGGACGAATATGCGGCGCGTGCCGCCGCCGACCTCGAGGCGGTATTCGACGTGCCGGTGCAGGTCTCGGCCGTGCTCGGCCGCTCCAAGATGGACGTCGGCGAGCTCCTGAAGCTCGGACCGGGCACCGTGCTCGAGCTCGACCGGCGCGTCGGCGAGGCCATCGACATCTACGTCAACAACAAGCTGGTCGCCCGCGGCGAGGTCGTCCTGGTCGAGGACAAGCTCGGCGTGACCATGACGGAAATCATCAAGGCCGAACGCGGCTGACACGCAAGGACATGACGCGCGACGGCGCGAGCAGACGGACAGGAGACTGACATGCGGCTTCTCATCGTTGGCACATTGAAGGGCCAGCTCACCACCGCCACCAAGATCGCGATGGAGAACGGCGCCACCGTGACCCATGCCGAGGATCACGAGCAGGCGATGCGCGTGCTGCGCGGGGGCAAGGGCGCAGACCTCCTGCTGGTCGACGTCGCGCTCGACATCCGCGACCTCGTGCTGCGGCTGGAAGCCGAGCACATCCACGCCCCGATCGTCGCCTGCGGCATCACCAACGACGCCCGCGCCGCGGTCGCCGCGATCCATGCCGGGGCCAAGGAATACATCCCGCTGCCGCCGGATCCGCAGCTGATCGCCGCGGTGCTGGCTGCTGTCGCCAACGATTCCCGCGAGCTGGTCTATCGTGACGATGCGATGGCAAAGGTGATCAAGCTCGCCCAGCAGATCGCCGGCTCGGACGCCTCGGTGATGATCACCGGCGAATCCGGCACGGGCAAGGAAGTGCTGGCGCGCTACGTCCACTCCCGCTCGGCCCGCGCCAAGCGCCCGTTCATCTCGATCAACTGCGCCGCCATCCCGGAGCACCTGCTGGAATCCGAGCTGTTCGGCCACGAGAAGGGCGCCTTCACCGGCGCGGTCGCCCGCCGCATCGGCAAGTTCGAGGAGGCGACCGGCGGCACGCTGCTGCTCGACGAAATCTCGGAGATGGACGTCCGCCTGCAATCGAAACTGCTGCGCGCCATCCAGGAGCGCGTGATCGACCGCGTCGGCGGCACCAAGCCGGTTCCGGTCGACATCCGCATCATCGCGACCTCGAACCGCAATCTCGCCGAAGCCGTGCGTGAGGGCACGTTCCGCGAGGACTTGCTGTTCCGCCTCAACGTCGTGAATTTGAAGATCCCGCCGCTGCGCGAGCGTCCCGCCGACATCCTGGAGCTCGCCCAGCACTTCGTGAAGAAATATGCCGACGCCAACGGCGTGCCGCTGCGTCCGCTCTCGGCCGAGGCGCGCCGCGTGCTCTCCGCCAACCGCTGGCAGGGCAACGTCCGCGAGCTCGAAAACACCATGCACCGCGCGGTGCTGATGGCCCAGGGCGACGAGATCGGGCCCGACGCCATCATCACGCCCGACGGCGACCGCCTCGACCTCGCCAAGACCGCCCCGGCCGTGGCGCATGCCACCATGGCCGCCGAGCAGGTGACGCGCGCGCTGGTGGGGCGCACCGTGGCCGACGTCGAACGCGATCTCATCCTGGAGACGCTGAAGCACTGCCTCGGCAACCGCACCCACGCCGCCAACATCCTCGGCATCTCGATCCGCACGCTGCGCAACAAGCTCAACGAATATGCCGACGGCGGCATCCCGATCCCGCCCGCAGGCACGCCCGGGGAATATCCGCGGATGCCGATGATGGGGGCGTAGACGCCCGCGACCATCGAGCGGACGCGAATGCCCGGGCCAAGTCCGGGCATTTTTCGTTTGGCGCAGGCCGCCACCCCGTCATTGCGAGCGCAGCGAAGCAATCCAGAATCCCTCGGCGGCGACAGACCGGATTGCCTCGCTGCGCTCGCAATGACGAACCTCAAGAGCATCCTTCGCATGACCAAACCGCGCCACGTGACTATGCCATCCGCGCGGCACGCCCTATAACCCCGCCCGAAAACCACGCGAGGGACCACATGTCTGAAGCTCAAATCACGGATTGGCTGGCGTCGCAGAAGCAGGCGATGATCGACCTGCTCCGCGACGTCGTGAACATCGATTCCGGCTCCTACGACAAGGAAGGCGTCGATGCCGTCGGTGCGCGGTTCGAGCGGCATTTTGCCGAGCACGGCATTCCGTTCCGGCGCGAAAGCCACGGCACGTTCGGCGACGCGATCCATGCCGAGGTGGCAAAGCCCGGCAGCAACGAGAAGCCGGTGCTGTTGATGGGGCATCGCGACACCGTGTTCGGCAAGGGCGAGGCCGGGCGGCGGCCGTTCACGATCCGGGATGGCCGCGCCTATGGACCCGGTGTCGCCGACATGAAGTCCGGCCTCGTCATGAACGTGTTCGTGGCCACCGCCTTCCACAAGTTCGGCGGCGCACCGCATCCGATCAAGGTGCTGATCACCTCCGACGAGGAGATCGGCTCACCCTCCTCGCGCCCGGTGATCGAGCGCGAGGGACGCGCAGCCCGCGCGGTGTTCAATTCCGAGCCGGGCCGGCCCACGGGAAACGTCGTCACCGGGCGCAAGGGCGGCATTTTCATGCACATGGCCATCACCGGCAAGGCCGCGCATTCCGGCGCCAACTTCGCCGCCGGCGTCAGCGCCATCGGCGAGCTCGCGCACAAGATCGTCCAGATCCACGCGCTCACCGACCTCGACAAGGGCATCACGCTCAATGTGGGCCTCGTCTCGGGCGGGCAGTCCGTCAACACGACGGCGCCTTACGCGGAAGGGCAGATCGACCTGCGCTATGTCGATCCGGCCGATCGCGCGTGGATCATGGGTGCGATCGAAAAGATCGTCGCGACCTCCTACGTGCCGGGCACCAGCGCGACGCTGTCGATCAAGGGCGAGTTCGTGCCGGTGGTGCAGAGCGCGGACTCGAAGGCGCTGTTCGAAGGCTATCAGGCGGCCGCAAGGCAGGTGGGCCTCACCACGCTGCAGGGCGAGTTCTCCGGCGGCTGCGCCGATTCCGGCTTCACGGCCGCCGTGGGCACACCGACCATCTGCGGCCTCGGCCCGGTCGGCGGCCTCGCCCACACGCCGGAGGAATATCTGGAGATCGACAGCATCGTGCCGCGCGCGCAGGCGCTGGCGCTGGCGATTCTGCGGGGGTGAACGGAGGTGCGTAGGGTGGGCAAAGCGAAGCGTGCCCACCGTTCCGGTTGCTGCCTTGGAGAGATGGTGGGCACGGCGCAAGGGCGCCTTTTGCCCACCCTACGAGACCGACCAAGTTCTACGAATAACTCGGCGCGTCCGGCTTGCGGAAGATGTGGATGGGATCGCCCGGCACGATCGGAGAGCCAGAGAACATCGCATAGGCGTAGAGCGCGAGATAGGCGATCGCGAGCGCACCGACGGCGTAGAAGATCAAGGTAGCCACGCGCTTCATCGTTCCGCTCCATGCGTCAGGCGGGACAGCCGAGGAGCGCTTCTAGAGCGATGAGGCGGAAAAGGCCAGCCTTGCGCGAGGCTGCCGTCGGCGATCAAATGCCGCGCCGGCCGCGCGCGGGAAGACTGACATCGGCGAGCCGGGCGGCGTCTTCGTCCTGGTCGACCGCCACGTACTGCCCGTGCCAATAGGCCAGTGCGGCGGTGCGGGTCGAGCTCCTGATGTCCCTGACACGGCCGATGACGATGCCGTGCGAGTGGCGCTCGACGATCTCCTCGACTTCGCAATCGAAGGCCGAGAGCGCGCCGACCAGCAGCGGAACACCCGAAACCGCCGTCACCCATTGGCTGCCGGCAAACCGATCCGCACCCTTCAGCCCGCCCTTGCCGGCAAAGCGTTCGGCGACCCCGAGCTGGTCGGCATTGAGGATATTCACGCCGAAAGCGCCAATGCGGCGGATCAGCGGAAACGACGAGGCGTCGCGGTTGATGCTGACCAGCAGCGTCGGCGGCTCGACCGACAGCGAGGTCACCGAAGTCACGGTCATGCCCGTGATGTCCTTGCCCCGCCCGGCGGTGATGACGCTGACGCCGCCGGTGAGATGGCGCATGGCGCCGCGGAAATCGGCGGACGAGACGGGGATTTCGGTCATGAGATCGCGGGGCACTACATTCATGGCGTTGCTCCCCACAAGCGGGGTTCCCTGTATCTAGGTACGATCGTCCGCCGACAACAGGTGGCTCAGGATGGAGCCTTCGAGGCCGGCCAGCTCGGCCGAGCCGCGCTGGCGCGGCCGGGCGGCGTTAACCGTGACGTCATGGGCGATGCGGCCCTCATCGATCAGCAGCACGCGATCTGCCAGCGCCACGGCTTCGGAGACGTCGTGGGTCACCAGGATCGCGGTAAAGCCCTGGTCGCGCCAGACTCGCTCCAGCAGGCGCTGCATCGAGATGCGGGTCAGCGCATCCAGCGCGCCGAGCGGCTCGTCGAATGCGAGCACGCGCGGGCGCGAGACCAGCGCACGGCCGAGCGCGACCCGCTGCTTCTGGCCCCCTGAGAGCACCGAGGGCCATTGGTCGCGCTTGTCGGCGAGGCCGACCTCGATCAACGCCTTCTCGGCGCGGGCATGCGCATCGCTGGACGCGCGATCGCGGCCGAGGCCAACCTCGACATTGGCGAGCACGCGGGCCCAGGGCAGCAGACGGGGCTCCTGGAACATCACGCGGATGTCCTCGGGCTGGATGTCCTGACCGAAGCTGATGCTGCCGGCATCGATCTTGTCGAGGCCCGCAATCAGACGCAGCAGGGTGCTCTTGCCGCATCCGCTCTTGCCGACGACCGCAACGAACTGGCCGGCGGGAATGTGCAGGTCGATGCCGCGCAGCACCTCGTTGTCACCGAAGGATTTTCGCAGGCCCCGGATGCTGAGCGGCAGGCCGCTGGCCTGAACCGGCCGCTCCTCCCGCACCACGCGGGCGTGAGGGGCGAAATTGGCGCGGCCGGCGAGCTCGGTCTCAGGAAGGGAGGTACGAAGCGCTGTCTGCATGTGATTCCCAGTATCCTTGCTCAACGTTTCTGGAAGGCGGGGTGCCAGGAGAGCGTGAGACGCTCCAGCACGCGGGAGGCGCTGTCGGCGACTTTGCCGAGCAGGGCATAGATCAGGATCGAGAGCACGACGACGTCGATCAGCATGAACTCACGCGCCTGCATCGCCATGTAGCCGAGGCCGGAAGAGGCCGCGATCGTCTCGGCGACGATCAGCGTCAGCCACATGATGCCGAGCGCAAAGCGGATGCCGACGAAGATCGAAGGCAGCGCGCCCGGGAAGATGACGCGGCGGAACAACTCGCCATCGGTCATGCCGTAGATGCGGCCCATCTCGATCAGCTGCGGATCGACGGTGCGGATGCCGTGCAGCGTGTTGAGATAGATCGGGAAGAACACCCCGAGCGCCACCAGGAACAGCTTTGCGCTCTCGTCGATGCCGAACCAGAGGATGACCAGCGGGATCAGCGCCAGATGCGGCACGTTGCGCACCATCTGCAGCGTGGTGTCGGTGAGCCTGGCCGAGAGCTGCGACAGGCCGTTGGCGAGGCCGAAGGCGAAGCCGATGCTGCCGCCGATCAAAAAGCCGATCGAGGCGCGCCAGAACGACACCCAGATGTTGCGGATGAGCTCGCCGGACATCAGCAGCTTCCAGCCGGCGAGCACGACGTCGCTCGGCGCCGGCAGTACCCGCGTCGGCACGAAGCCGGTGACGCTCGCGACTTGCCAGACCGCGATGATGGCGAGCGGCACGATCCACTGGATCAGGCCGTCGATGCGCGGCAGGCGGATGCTGCGCGGAAGCGAAATGCTGTCGATCATGCTCATGATTGCGACACCCGATGTTGCGGACGGAAATCGCTGCCGACCGTCTCGCCGAACGGACCGCCGTTGAAATGCAGCTTGGTCACGTTGGAAGGCTGTTCCAACGCTAGCAGCGGGAACACCAGCTCGGCGAAGCGATAGGCTTCCTCCAGATGCGGATAGCCCGACATGATGAAGGTATCGATGCCGAGATCCTGATACTCCTTGATACGTGCCGCCACCGTCTGGGCGTCGCCGACCAGCGCCGTGCCGGCGCCGCCGCGGACGAGGCCGACACCGGCCCACAGGTTCGGCGCGATCTCGAGCTTGTCACGCTTGCCGCCGTGGAGCTGCGCCATGCGCTGCTGGCCGACGGAATCCATACGGGCAAAGTTCTTCTGCGCCAGCGCGATGGTGTCGTCGCTGACATGCTTGATCAGCTTGTTCGCGGCGTGCCAGGCTTCTTCATTGGTCTCGCGGACGATGACGTGAAGACGGATGCCGAAGGAGAGTTTTCGGCCACGGGCCGCGGCAACGTCCCTCACCTTCGCGATCTTCTCGGCGACGAGCGCCGGCGGCTCGCCCCAGGTGAGATATTTGTCGACGGTGTCGACGGCGACGTCGATGCCGGCATCGGAGGAGCCGCCGAAATAGAGCGGCGGGCGCGGCGACTGGACGGGGGGAAACAGCAGCTTGCCGCCCTCGATGCGGATGTGCTTGCCCTCGACGTTCACCGTCTTGCCGGCGAGCAGGTCGCTGTAGACGTTGAGGAACTCGCGGGTGACCTCGTAGCGCTCGTCATGGCTGAGGAAGATGCCGTCGCCCTTGTTCTCGACGGGATCGCCGCCGGTGACGACGTTGACGAGGAGCCGGCCGTTCGAGATGCGATCGAGCGTCGCGGTCATGCGCGCGGCCACGCTCGGCGATTGCAGGCCGGGACGAACGGCGACGAGATAGCGCAGCCGCTCCGTGAACGGCGCGACTGAGGAGGCGACGATCCAGGAATCCTCGCAGGACCGTCCGGTCGGCAGCAGCACGCCAAAGTAGCCGAGCTGATCGGCCGCCTGCGCGATCTGGCGCAGATAGTTGAAGTTGACCTCGCGGCCGCCGATGCCGGTGCCGAGATAGCGGCCGTCGCCGTGGGTCGGCAGGAACCAGAGGATGTTGGCGTTGGATTGGCTCATCGATGTGCCCCTAGCCGTAAGTCGTGCCGACGGCGGCCGCGACGATGCCGATCGACAGCACGATGGCTGCGATCATGCGTTGAACGATGCGCTTCATGTTCAGACCTTTTTGAACGGGAAGAGTTGTCGGCACGGTCAGGCTGCCGGGTTGCGCCAGACGATGTCGCGAATGACGATCGGCTTCGGGATCAGGCCGAGCTTGTAGAAGCGGTCGGCGACGCCCTGCTGGGTCGCGGCGATCTCGTCGGTGACGGGGCCGACCACGAAGTTCGCGCGATTGGCGGCGACGGTCTGGATATCAAGCGGGACGCCGGTGATCGCGGCGAGCGATCTGGCGACCTCGTCGCGGTGCTGCTCGGCCCATTGGCCGGCCGCGGTCGTCACGTCGACGATCTGCTGCAGGATCGCCCCATTGTTCTTCGCGAATTCGCGGTTGGCGATGTAGAAGGAATTGGTCTTGGTGACCTCGCGCGCATTGATCAGGATGCGGCCGTTCTGCTTGGACTCGCCGATCGCAAAATAGGGATCCCAGACCGCCCAGGCTTCGATGCTCCCATTGGCGAAGGCGGGGCCGGCGTCCGGCGGCGTCAGGTAGACCGGCGCGATATCGGCATAGGTGAGGCCGGCCTTCTCCAGCGTCTGCACCACGACGTTGTGGGCGCTGGAGCCCTTGGTGAAGCCGATGCGCTTGCCCTTGAGATCGGCGATGTCGCGGATCGGCGACTCCCTGGGCACCAGGATGCCCTGGCCGTTGGTGATGGGCTGACCGGCGGCGTAGACGATCGCCGCGCCCGCGGCCTGGGCAAACACAGGCGGGGAATCGCCGACCGCGCCGAAATCGACGCTGCCGACGTTCATCGCCTCCATCATCGGCGGGCCCGAGGAGAACTCGATCCATTTCACCTCGATGCCTGAGGCTGCGAAATGTTTTTCCAGGGCAGCCTGCTGGCGCGCGATGACCAGCACGCCGGACTTCTGGTAGCCGATGCGAATTTCCTTCACCGCGCCTTGCGCGATCGCAGGCGATGCGAACGCAGCAGCGGCCGCAGTTCCAACCGAAAGTTTCAGAAAGTCCCGACGCTGCATTCCACACTCCCGGCCGCGTGCGGCTGTCATCATTCACGTTTGCGGAATGATGGTGCGCGTCATCGGAAGTGTCGAGATGTCCGGGAAAATAGCGATGCGAGCACTGCGCTGCATGCCGCGCGCGTGATTAATCTTTCAAGCGGCGAAGCGAATGAGGATGGAATTTTTCTGCACGCGAATGTGAGAGCTGCACGGATTGGGTCGGGCCCGGACCGGCGGAACGTAAAAAGTCGCAAAACAACCCCATGCACAGTAGCCGGGCGTGCGAAAACAATGACTTACGTATTATCCGAAGTGCGTTTGACTCGTCGGGCAAAACAGAGGCAGAATGGCATGATTGCGTAGTGGGTGCTGAGGCGCGGAGCTCCCTCCACCCTCTCGCCGTCATTCCCCGCGAAGGCGGGGAATCCAGTACGCCGCGGCCCGGCGATTCAACCACAACTGTCTCGGAGTACTGGATCGCCCGGTCAAGCCGGGCGATGACACCGAACGTGTGACGGGCGACGTGCCACAAGCACCACCGGCCTATTGCTCCCACCTCACCGGCAGATTCTGCAGCCCGCGAAAGGCCCAGCCGCCGATCCGCACCTCTTCGTCCCCGGCGAGCTCGATGCGCGAGGCGCGCGCGAACAAGGTCGGCAGCGCGACGTCGGCGATCATGGCGCGCGAGGCGAAGGCGCCGGCGCAGAAATGCGGGCCGGCGCCGAAGGCGACGCTCTTGGAGGTGTCGCGCCGCACGTCGAACTGATCGGCGCGATCGAAATGCTTTTCGTCGCGGTTGGCGGAGCCGAACATCAGGAACACGCGCTCGTCGAGCTCGAACGCCACATCGCGAATGGTCCAGGGTTTTGCGATGCGGCGCGGCGACATGCCGATCGGCGAGATCCAGCGGGCATATTCCTCGAAGGCCTGCAGCCACGACACCTCGCCGCGCAGGACCAGATCGAGCTGGCCGGGATGGGTCAGCAGCGCCCAGACCGTGCCGGCGATCGCCTTGCGCGGCTCGTTCTGGCCGCCGGAAATGGCGAGCTTGACGTTGGCGCGCACGCTCTCCATCGGCATGTCCGAGGCGAGCAGCACGCCCAAAATGCTCTGGTCGGGATGCTTGCGCATCACCGGCAGGATGTCGTCGATCGCGGCGTCGATGCCCACGGTTGCCGCATGACAGCGCGCCTCGACCTCAGGATCGCCGGCATAATTGGCGATCCCTTCGATCATGCCTTGCGACCACGCGTCCATGTCCTGAAAGCCGATATTGGTAAGGCCGGTGATCGACTTCAGGCATTCGCCGGAGAACGGCAGCGCGAAGTCGCGCATGAGATCGATCCGGCCCGGCTCGAGCGAGGCGATGATGCGATCTGCATGGGCCTGGAACTGGGCGGTCCAGTAGCTCTTCACCGTCTTCGGCGAGACCGTCGGAAACATGGCGCGGCGCTCGACGAGATGCGCCTCGCCGTCCTTGCGCATCATGTTGTGGCCCATCAGCCGGTTCATCAGGCCGGCGGGCTGGTGCGAGGAGAACACGTCGATCTGCTTCTCCGAGATCGAGATGTCGTCGCGGCTCGTCAGCAGCGTCGAGCCGAGCTGCGGCACGAAGGCGATCGGCGCCTCCTTCCGCATCTTGGCGAGCATCGGATAGGGGTCGGCCCAGAAGGCAGCCGGGTCGATCTCGATGCGCGGCGCGGTGCTCAAGCTTCGCTCCCTTGTCGTCTCCTCGATGCCGAGGCTAGCGCCTTTCAGTTGCCGCCGTCTGTCCCCGTGGATTGGGACATGCGGGCCAAAAGCTGCCTTTGTCTGCTTTCAACTCAGATGGCAGCTCCGGCCAGCAAGAAAGCGCCGCCAAGCGCGACCATCACAAGTCCAGGCCAGTTCGATTTGACGCCAAAGCCGCTACCGGGCCTTTCAGGCTCCAGCGTGTCACGCCCGGAGCGAAGCCACTTCCCACCGCTGAATCGACCCCGCCAAATGGGCTGAAACGCCATTTGGAATAGGCCACCGAAAACAAGGAGCACTCCAAGCCATATGAGAGTCATGCTTGCCTCCTCTACCCGCGGAACGGCCGGCCGGCGACCGGCGATCACCCGTACCAGGACAACCTCAGACCTCTCAAATAGTTGATATATGGACATGATTTCTGCTAGGCGTCCATCCGGGCCAGCTTGGGAAATAGTAGCAATTGGTTCCGCCGAAGCGGATTGGTATCAAGGGCCTTGGGCGGGCGAAGCACGAAGGCTGCTGCAGAAGCACGCCGCGCGTCTGAAAGATCGGTCGAATCTGATGGGTCCAGCGCAGCAATGACGGGCATCGATTTCGAGCAGATCGTGGACCGCATCCACGAGGCAGCGACCGTTCCGGAGCTCTGGCCGGACGTCCTGGAGAACATCGCTCATGCCGCGGGCGCGCATGGCATGGTCATGATCACCTCGGACTCCGATCAATGGTCCGGTGTCTGGAATGGTGTCGTGACGTCGCCGTCGATCCGCGAGGCTTTCTCGGCGTTCCTGCGTGGCGACCTCTCCAGCCGGACGGAGACGACCCCGCGACTCCTGGCGCTCGATCACCCCGGCTTCGTCGGCGAGCACGAGGCATTTTCGCTGGAGGAATGGGAGCGCGATCCCTATCGGGTGGAATGGAATAAGAAGTGGGGCTTCGAGCACGCTTGTGCGACGGCGGTCCGCAGCCCGTCCGGTGAGATCATCGTCTTCCACATGGAAAGACTGGCCGGCCGCCCTGCCTTTTCGCGGCAGGACCTCGATTTTCTCGACCGCTTTCGCCCCCATCTCGCGCGGGCGGCTTTGCTGTCGACACGCTGGCGCCTCACCCGGATGCGGGCGGCAACCGAGGCGCTGTCGCTGGTCGGCTTGCCGGCCCTCGCGATCACGCGCTCCGGGCGGGTTCTGGCCGCCAACGCCTTGATCGAAGCCATGACCGACCTTCTGCAATGGTTGCCGAAGGACCGGATTGCGATCAAGGACCGCGCCGCCGACACCCTGCTGCGCGCCGGCCTCGCCCAACTCGATGCGCCGGAAAAGGCCGTGTGCTCCTTCGCCGCGCGTCGCGCCGGCGATCTCGATCGGGTGGTGCTTCATCTGGTTTCGATGCCGGGCGAGGCCCGCGATCTCTTCGATGGGGCGGTTGGCCTCCTCATCGCGACGCCGGTCACCGCCTCCCAGGCCCCGAGCCTCGCCCTTATTCGCGGCCTGTTCGACCTCACCCCCAGCGAGGCGCGCGTTGCGCGCGGAATTGCGCAAGGACAGACGATCGGCGACATCGCCGCTCATCACGGCCTCAGCCGCGAAACCATCCGCACGCAGGTCAAGGCCGTCCTCGCCAAGACGGGAACGCGGAACCAGAAGAGCGCAGCCGCCCTCTTCGGTGCGATCCCCAAATTGCCGCTGAGAGATTGACGCTGGACTTGTCCGGTGGCCTGCCCCGGCAGGGGCAAGCTTCGCTTCACCCAAATGGGTGAAGACACGGGCCGGCGCTCCGGGTTCAACTCCGCCCAAATTGGACGTCTGGCGAGAAGCGGCGGCGATGGCGGGACCGGAATTTCCGATTTTCGAAGTGACCCTGGCGCAGCGCAGGCGCAGGACATGGAACTGGAGCGTCTGCACCGTTCAAGGGGCGGTGGTGATGCAGGGCCGGGAAGCCAGTCGACCCGCAGCAAAGTACCAGGCCGAGAGAGCGCTGTTCATGCTGCTGCTCACCGCGCCCTATCGTTCCCGACTTTCCGCATAGCAAGCCGCTCCTCGAGCGCTGCAGGGTTGCCAGTGTGCGGCAACTGCGGGCATTGATGGGGACAGCAAGCTAAGCGTCGGTCGGCGAGCGACCATGCGTCAGCCAATGGTCGATCTGCCAGGTCTCGTAACCGAGCAATTCGCCGAAGCGCCGTTCGCGATCATCGGACCACGCTCCGGGCTCGTTCAGCAGCGCAAGCATGGCGTCGATCCGCCACTCGTGACCGGGCAATGTGTAGAACAGCATCCGATATTCGAGCTGCGGCGCCCCAGGACATGGCTCGATGAGCTCGCGCTTCGTCAGGCGGCCTTCAGCGACATGCCGGTCGAACATGCGCCAATACCGAATACAAACGTCCGGCTCCTCGCCGACGATATCCATGAAATATGCGAGCGGCTTGGTGCCCCGGAGCATCAGGCCGAGCTCTCTGTTGGTGTGAACCAGATAGGGCACTTGACGACGCCGTTTGGAATGCATGTCTAGCATGTTGGCGACGCAACGTTAATTTCCGCTGAGAGACCCCGCGCGAACGTCCTGAGCGAAAGTCAACGACGGCTTCCGGCTCAATCCGGACAATTGCAACGAATTTCACGGTGTGCCCTCGTGACGGTGGACGTCATGATGGCCAAGACGTCCAGCAAAGAAACGGCTAACCACGTTGCAACGATCGCGTGCGCGAGAGCATGAAAGAGAAATCAACCCATGATAGTATCGGCCTCGCTAGCCGACCAAAGGGAACTGCCGTGACTGAAATGACCAAGCTTCGATCTCGACTTCTTTTGATTGCCTTGTGGGTCAGTCTCGTCGGAGCTCTCGTTGTCTTGTTTACGTTCGTCAACGCACGAGGCGGAAGCGATGGTTCATCCTGGGCGTTCAGCCTGATCGTGTCCTGGTTGCCATTCCTGGCGCTGATGGGCTTCTGGCTGTGGTACGCGCGTTTTAGCCGGCGTTCATCATCCAGAACGAGTTGGGTCGATCTCTACGAGCAGCAGGTCGCCGAAAACAGGCGAACCAATGCATTGCTGGAGAGGATCGCGACGGCTCTGGAAAAGCCGTCTCCGGGTTAGCTCAAACGCCGGTACAGTGCAGTGAGCAGCAGTATGCGCTCAGGATTTTCCGCGCGGATCTGGCTGGTTGCCCTCGCAGTCGCCGTCGTCAGCCGGCCAGCGACTGCCGACGATCGACAGGCTTGTCTGGAAGGATCGAAGGCGGCCTCTGCCGAGACCATCGCCGCCTGCACACGCGCGATCCAAAGCGGAGACTACAACGACCAGGACCTGGCCAATTTGTATCATGCGCGCGGCTATTCCTGGTCATGGACAAGCTTCTCCGATCGCGACGACCGCGCCTTGGCGGACTTCACCGCTGCGATCCGAGCCAACCCGAAGTCTGGCGGTTCACTGCTGAACCGGTCGCACATCTACAATCAACGGCGCGACTACGACCGGGCGATAGCCGACGTCAATCAGGCCTTCGAAGCCGGTCTATCGGACTATGGAAAGCGGGTCGGATACGGCGAGCGCGGCCATGCCTATCACGGGAAAGGGGACAACGATCGCGCCATCGCAGACTTCACCGCCAGCATCCAGCTGAATGCGAACGATGGTTTCGCCATCATGGCCCGAGGCAGCGCCTACTTTGCCAAAGGCGATTATGACCGTGCCATTGCCGACTACAACCGGGTGATCGCACTTGATCCCGAATATGCTCGCGAATACTCTGCCCGCAGCGGCCGCGCCATTGCGTACCTGCTCAAGGGTAACTTCCGCCGCGCCTTCGCGGACGTCGATCAGGGGCAGGCACTATCCTGGCTCGCCACCATCGTCTTTCTGGCAGCGCTGGTCTGGCTTTGTTGCCGAGGGGGCGCACGGGCGTTCGGATGGCGATCTGGACGAACGATCATCGAGATGTGCGAACAGCAGCTGGTCGACTTGCGGCACACAAACGCCGCCCTGGAGAAGATCGCGGCGGCTGTCGAGAAGCGATCGTCGGGTTAGCTCGGGTTCGTCGGACGTTCGGCCGCGCCGACGTTGCTAACTTCCGGAATGGCCGTCAGAGCCGCCGGACCAACCATCATTCTGGCCGGGTCCAAAGTTCGTATTGTTTCGATCCGGCGGGACCCTCATGCCCTGGTAAAAGGCGTAGCCAATGACTCCCAGCAAGGCGACCAGGCAGATAGGTGCAAGAAGCCAGTCTGGCATGTTCTCATCCTCGGATCGGCCCTACGTGCCGCAACCGCATCGGATGATAGGCCAAATGCTTCAACTACACATCCAACCAAATGCTAAAGTTGGATGGACACAGACATCGCGGACTTGGAGCCCCTAGTTCAGGCCGCGCGGACCCGTCAGCAGGCGCAGCACAATTCCGAATAATTCGCTCTGCGAGGAGATGCCGAGCCGCTCATAGGCGCGCTTGCGGTAGGTCAGGGTCGAATGCAGGCTGATGCCGAGTCCTTGCGAGATCGCCTCCGAGCTGAAGCCTGCGAGGATATGGCGGCAGACCTCCTGCTCGCGCGGGGTGAGCGCGGAGAGCGGCTTGCGCGTCGCGAACAGGGACGCAAGATCGGACGGCGGCTTCTCCTGGAAATGGCGCGCGACGCTGGCTGCGATCGCCGGTGCGATCGCCCCGAGCCGCTCGCGTTGCACGGCGCTGAAGCGGCCCTGCGCGGCGATCCGATAGAAGTTGACGTAGAAGCAGGTGTCACCGGTCCAGATCGCGGTCGCACATTTGTCGACGATGCCAGAATCCTGGAAGAAGATCTTGCGGTAGCGCGCACCATACATGCGCGGCGCAAAGCGAGGCAGCATGATCGGCGCGCCGCCCTCGCCTTCGAACAGCGCATCGCGGTTCGGATCCGTTTCGTGAAAATGGCCGGCATAGGCGGCGCCGAGATCGCCGCCGATTGGGATGTTGCCGGCATCGAGCAGGCAGCTTGCCGCGCCGGCCCGGCTCAACGCGAACACCATGCAATGGCCGACATCGGCCTGCCGGCGCAACGTGTCGATGAGCACATCGGGAAAATCGGAGCGGCCGATGGCGAGCACCGCGGGCGTGACATCGCCGGCCGACGGATCAAGGGTCCCGTTGGGTCGCACCGTATTCCTCCGCAAGACGCTCTTTTGCGAGAGGATAGCAGCAACGGAATCTTACCGGAAGCGCTCACGAGCACCGCCGCCCAGGGCCGCTCGGCTGTTGCAGACACCATTGGCGGTTCTCACGCTGCGCCTCCCCCTTCGAGACGGCATCGTCGCGATTTTCTCAGATGAGGCTGATCCGATGGCCCCACCGAGTCACTTCACCCTGTGCCTGAAAGCAATCTCGCGCAGATGACTGAAAAGCTTTGAGAGCCGCTTCAAGCGCTCACTCACGAGCCCGCAGAGAAGCATCAGCCACGTTGCGAGCGCGACACACCACAACAGAAATTCCAATGCTGCGGGCATGAGGGCACCTTTCGAAACGAGTTGCGAAACAAAGGCGGGGCACTAATGCTCGTTGAAAAACGCGAGCGCCGCGTCTGCGTTATCAGCCTTTATGGCCGCTCGCGCTGCCGCGATCATGATCGCCTTCGCTGCCGACCGCATTTGAAGGCTATTACGGCCTCCTGAATTGCACTAGAATTAATGGTGAAAGTCACAATTCCATTTATGGGAATGATCCGATGGACAGGCTCGATGAACTTGCGACATTCGTCGCGATAGTTGAGGTTGGAAGTCTGGTAGGCGCAGCAAAGCGATTGAAGCGTTCGCCTCCCGCGGTCACTCGCGCGCTTGCGGCCCTCGAGGAAAGGGTCGGAAGACGATTGGTGGAGCGAACAACCCGCCGTCTTGCACCGACGGATGCCGGACGCCACTTTGCTGAGCGTGCCCGCGAGCTGCTCAACGGCTACTCGACCGTCATGAGCAGGCTTGTCGAGACGGAGGGGGCTCCGCTGCACGGTATCCTGCGAATAGCCGCTCCCACCATCTTCGGACGCCGTCATGTCGCTCCGATCGTATCGAGCTTCCTTGACGCTCATCCGGCGATCCGTATCGAGCTCGTCATGGGCGAAAGATCGCTCGACCTGATCAGTGAAGGCATCGATGTTGCGGTCAGGATAGGTCAGCCGCGCGACTCGCGCCTCGTCGTCAGATCAGTGGGGTCGGTCCGTCGCGTCCTGGTGGCCAGCCCTTCCTACTTGCGCAGGCAACCTGAGCTTCGACATCCGCGAGACATACCGAAGCACGATGTCGTGTTCTTTTCCGGATTTGCGGGGCCGACCGAACTGCGTTTTCAGAATCGAGGTCGCCTGCACACGGTTCGCATGATGCCGCGCCTCATGACGACAGATCTCGACACGGTCATTGCCGCCGTGACATCGGGCCAAGGCATCGCTCGACTTTTATCCTATCAGGTCGAAGCCGAGATTTCGTCAGGCAAGCTCGTGCGTCTTCTTCCGGCCTATGAGCCGCCGGCCGTACCGGTTCAAGTCGTGATTCCCGGTTCCCGGCGCACCGCACCGGCTGTGAGGGCATTCGCGGATCACGCCGCTGCGTCGCTCCGTACCCTTTCGATCATCCGCCAGTAACTTCGAGGGAGCTGCGCGGGGCGGGGTGTCCGGTTCTCTGCCTGCAGCCAAACCCATAGTTCCCCCGCGAGGAACGATTGCAGCCCCGCTTTATTGGTCCGTATCTTCAAGGCTTGATCGGGGCGTTGCCCAGGCCGCTCATCGAAGGATCAGTCGATGCGCATCCTTCTCGTCGGGGCTACAGGACTTATCGGATCGGCGATTCACGCCAGGCTGTCCGCCGAAGGACATGACTGCATCTTGGTGTCGCGTCATCCCGCGGCGGCGCACGATCCTCGCCACATCACGCTCGACGTCGCCCGAACCACCGATGCATCGAAATGGAAGGGCCTTCTCGCCGGCGTCGATGCCGTGATCAATGCAGCAGGTGCGCTGCAGGGACAGGACATGCAAGGCGTTCATGTCGCCGGCAGCGCGGCACTCTATGCGGCCTGCGAGACCGCCGGGGTCCGCAGGGTCATCCTGTTCTCGGCAATTGGCAGCAATGTCGATGCGCTCAGCGATTTTTCCCGCACCAAGCGCGAGGGCGAAGCCGCCTTGATGGCGCGGGAGCTCGATTGGGTGGTGCTGCGGCCTTCTGTCGTGGTCGGCCGGCCCGCCTATGGTGGCAGCGCGCTCCTGCGCGGGCTGGCGGCGCTGCCGGTTCTGCCGGTCATGCCCGACACGGCGGCGATTCAACCGGTGCATCTCGACGACGTCATTGAGACCGTGCTGTTCTTCCTGCAGCCCGGCGCGCCTTCACGGGTCGCGGTCGATCTGGCCGGCCCGCGGCGGATCGCCTTCAGCGATGCGGTCGCGCTGTTTCGCGCCTGGCTGCGCTGGCGCCCGGCCTATCGCCTGCAGCTGCCGCGCTGGGCGGCTTCAATTGCCTATCGTGCGGGCGACGTTGCGCAGATGCTGGGATGGCCAACGCCCATCAACACGACGGCACAGGCGGAAATGCGCCGCGGTGCGACCGGCGATCCCGAGCCCTGGCGTCGATTGACCGGCACTCCACCGCGCGATCTCGAAGCCGCGCTCGCGCGCGAGCCTGCGTCGGTGCAGGAACGCTGGTTTGCACGGCTGTATGCGCTCAAGCCGCTGATCTTCGGCGTCTTCGGCGCGTTCTGGATCGCCACCGGCATCATCTCGCTGAGCGCGGGCTGGAATATCGGCATGTCGTTGCTGCTTGAAGGCGGGCTGCAAGGGAACGTCGCGGCGCTCACCGTCACCGCGGGCGCGCTCGCCGACATCGTCATCGGCATCGCCATTCTCTGGCGGCCTCTGAGCCGCTACGGACTCTGGGCAGCACTGATCATCTCGATGACCTATGCCGTGATCGGCACGGCGCTGGTGCCGCGGCTGTGGGCCGATCCGCTGGGACCGATGCTGAAGATCTGGCCGGTGATCATGCTCAACCTGGTCGCCATGGCCATCCGCGAGGATCGCTGATGCTCTACTTCCTCGTGAAGATGGCGCACATCATCGGCGCTGCCGTGCTGCTCGGCACCGGGGCCGGCATCGCCTTCTTCATGCTGGTGGCGCATCTGCGCGGCGACCCGCGCGAGATCGCGGGCGTCGCGCGGACGGTGGTGCTGGCCGACTTCCTGTTCACGGCGAGTGCCGTGATCCTGCAGCCGATCACCGGGACATGGCTCGCCTGGTCGAGCGGCTATTCCCTCGGCGACGGCTGGGTGGCGGCGTCGATTGCACTGTATCTCGTGACCGGCGCCTTCTGGCTGCCGGTGGTGTGGATGCAGATGCAGATGCGCGATCTCGCCGTCGCAGCGGTCGCGAGCAACGGCAAGCTGCCCGCCCGCTATCACCGTCTCTTCTGGTCGTGGTTCGCCTTCGGCTTTCCGGCTTTCGCGGCCGTGCTGATGATCTTCTGGCTGATGATCGCCCGTCCGGCCATTCCATACTGGGATTAGGTTCGCCTTCAGGACAACCCACCTGCCTGATCACCCAACCAGAGCGGGGCGGGTGGCCGACGCACCCCGCTCTCCCTCGCCTCATTGCGGAGCCTTCACCTCGGCGCGGGCAGCTGCCGCGGCGTCCATCCCGGCCTGCTTGACCCGGTCCACAATTTCGGCGCCGGTATCGCTGATTTCCGAGACAACCGTGTCCGAGGCTTCGCGCAGGGCCTGCGAGACCGCACCGGCGCGCCGGTTCAGGTCGGCCTTCACGTCGTCGCTGACGTCTCCGATGTACTGGTTCTCGATCTCGGAGGCGCGGAACGCGCCCGCCACGGCCGCACCAATTACGATGCCCACGACCCCCAGCACGAGCGGTTGCCGCTCCAGCATGTCCGCCAGTGACGACTTCGCACTCGTCATGGTGTCCTTGTTCGGAAGCGCATTGCCCAGCTTGCCGAATTGCTCCTGCGCGAAGGCGACGCCCTCGTCGAAACGATCCCGGACGCCCTCGGCGGCCTGCGAGACAGTATCGGAAGCGGCGGCGGTCGCGCCACGCAGGGTCTCCCCGAACCCTTGCGAGCCGTCGTTGTCCATTTCGGGGGCGGTCGGCGGCGCCACGGTCTGCTTGATCGCGGATGCTGCCGACCTGAAACCTCTCGTCCCGATATCGGCAACAGGTTCGACGGCCTCGGCGGCGGAACGCGGCACAGTCTTCAGCCTCTGGTCGCCGGCCAACAGCCAAAGCGCGCCGCCTCCGATGAGGGCTGCGGCGAGCGGGTTGTCCCTGGCGGCCGTTACCAGATTGTCGATAAAGCCGGTCTTTGTGCTGCTCATCGCACCATTCCCTTCACGGTGTCCTTGTCTTTTTCCAGCTGGCCGATCGTTTCGCGGGGAGCCAGCTGACGCATATCAAGCCGGTTCATGCCCATGGCGACCAGCGCGGCGGCGACGGCCGCAGCGATGACTGCCGATGTCAGATATGACAGCGGCTGCGACCATCCTGCGGAGATCAATGCGGCGGATAGAGCGAATAAGGCCATGACGATGGCCGGGATCACCAGAACGGCGCCGCCTACGATCAAGCCGACGGCGCCGCCGATCTTCTGGAGCTTCTCGCCAACTTCTGCCTTTGCCAGGTCGATCTCGTTCTGGAACAGCTTGGCGAACTGCGACATGGCATCGCCGAGCAGCGTCGAGATTTCCCTGAACTCGCTTTTGCTGGTTTTGATATCGCGCTCGATGCTCATGGTAACGTGCTGCCCTGGAAGGATGAGGATTGTTGCGTATGGGGGTTACGGGTCCCGGACTCCTGATTCCAGCTTTGCTCTCCCGCCGAAAACGGGGTCCCACCCGACGTTTGCCCGCTCCCCGACGTGCTGCCGGGGGTGTTGCGCTGCCCTTGGGATGACGACTGTCCGCCCGATGCCTTCAGGAAGCGAACGGCCGCGAAGCCAGCCAGCACCGATATGCCAAGAAAGGCGGCCGGCTGACGTTTGGCGAAATCGGTCGCGCCTGCGACAAGATCTCGGAAACTTCCGTCCCGGATCTTCCGGGCAGCATCCTCGACATAGTCCGCCGCCGAACCGATGCCGCGTGCGGCGAACGGTACGTCGCTCTCGAAAGCCCGGCCGGCCTCGCGGATGTTGCCCGCGAGGCGCTCGACGAAATCGGCGCCCGATCGCTGCTGTTCGCGCGCCTGGCTCTGGATCTGGTCCATGGTTCCGTCCGCGACGCCCTTTGCTGCATCCGCGGCCTCGCCGAATTTGTCTCGCGCGACGTCGGCCGATTCCCGGAACGCATCGCCGGCGCGCTGCTTCATCTCAGCTCCGGCATCGCCGATCTGCTCTTTCATGTCCTTCGCGGCGCCCTTGTCCTGGTTCTTTGCGAACTGCGTCACGTTGTGCGGGTCCAAATCGCTCATGATGGGTTCCTTCAGGTGTTGGTTTGAGAGGGGCTAAAGGCAGCTTTGACCACGTCGTCCGCAGCCTCCTTCAGAGTGTCCGCCATGTTCTGCGTCATGCGGCTGGCATGGGTGCCGAGATCAGCATCGGCGACCCTTTGCGCCGCAGCATCGGCCGCCGACGTGGTGGCGTCTTTCGCGGCCTCGAACCCGGATTGCGCCGCGGCGGCAGCAGCCTGCTTCACCCCGTCGCTCGTCCGGCCCATAACCTTAGCTTCGACCTTGGTCTCGGGAAGAGCAGCCGCAATGATGGCGCCGATCGCGATGCCCAGGCCGCCGATGAGCGCAGCATTGTCGCCAATGGTCTGCCGGGCCTGATCAGGCGCGCTCGCGGCGGCATCCCTGGTTGCATTCATGCCACTCTTGAGCTTTTCACTCGCAAAACTGGCAGCACGCGCCGCGCTCTCCCGCAGATCAGCGGCAATGCCGGCGGCCTTCTCCTGCGCGTCACCAGCTATGCCAGCGGTTCGGCTTTGCGCGGAGGACAGCGTCTCCTTGGCATCACCCTGCATCGCCCGTGCGCCCTCGGCCACCTCCTCAAGCATGTGCCCGGCTTTGTCCAAGACCGGGCCGGTGACGTCTGCAGCACGATCGCGCACCGTCTTCGAGGTCAGGGCGAGTCCTGCGCCGATCATGAGAAGTGGCAACGGCGTACCTCGCACCAACCGAAGCAACGGAACGCCCACTGCGGCGCCCGCGGCGACCGCGCCCATCGGGTTGTCCATGATCTGTTGCTTGAGCCCTTCGACCCAGCTCTGGGTCTTGTGGCTGACGTATTCGGTGACTTCGGATTTGATGTGCTGCGGCGAGACCTTGTGGCGAATGTCGTCGGCGGTGTCCGATATCTGCTCCTTCAACCGTCCGACCGTCGCCGCCAGCTCCGCGCGGCTACGCTCGGACTCGCGTCTCAACTCCTCCACGGATCGTGTCATCGCGTTACCCTCTTGCTTTGTTTCTTGGATTTGAGGTCGAACTCACGCTGTGTTGAATCGTTCCTCGCGCCGCTTGGGCGCTTGCTGGGACGACGATATGCGTGAAGCAGCGCAAGGGAGAGCGACGTCGAGCGCCCAGCCATTGCTGGATGCAGAGGGTTCGAAAGGTCTGCTCCGGGTCAAAACGCCGCACTGATGCGCGGCTCACCGCACCGGCTTCAGCGCCAGGAAGCAGGACCTGTCGTTGCTTACAGGCTACCCCGCCGCCGCCTTCGCGGGGGCCACGTTGATCGCCAGCTTGCCGTAGCGATCGGTGAAGGCCTCGGTATCGATCTCTTCCAGCTCGATCTCGCCGCTCATCACCCCCTGCTTCCAGGCCGCCTGCGCCGGATCGTTCTGGAACTCCGGCATCACCTCGCGGCCGAACAGCTCCAGCGATTCGCAGATATGCTCGTGGCTGTTCTTGCCGGCCTGGTTAAGCAGGATGACCTGGTCGATGTGCGAGGACTGGAAGCGCTTCAGCTTCCTTCGGATCGTGTCGGGTGAGCCGATCAGGCCGCCACGCAGCGCCGCCTCCTGGGCTTGCGGATTGTCGCGCTTCCACTTGTTGTACTCGTCCCACATGTTGACGGTGTAGGGCGCGGGGCGCTGGCGGTTCTGCGAAGCGCCGTAGAAGCGCAGCGCGAACTGGAAGAAGGTGGCGCCGTCGGCGCGCGCACGCGCCTCCTCGTCGGTCTTGGCGCACATGAAGAACGAGACCAGCGCAATGTTCGGATTGATCTCGTAATCGGCCAGCTTGTGCAGCCGCTTGGTGATGGCGTTGTAATAGGCGTGCACCCAGGCATGCGCGGCATCGGCGCTAACGAACTGGAAGCCGAGCGCGCCGAAACCGTGGCGGCCGGCGCGCTCGATGGTCGGCAGCTGCGAGCAGGCCATCCACAGCGGCGGGTGCGGCTTCTGCACCGGCTTCGGCACGACATTGCGCAAGGGGATGTCGAAATACTTGCCGTGATGCTCTGAGCCGGCGTCCTTGAACATCGGGAAGATGGCCGCGACCGCCTCCTCGAAGATCTCCTTCTTGGTCTCCATGTCGCGGCCGAACGGCTCGAGCTCGGTGATCGAGGCGCTCTCGCCCATGCCGAACTCGCAGCGGCCGTTCGAAAGCAGATCCAGCACCGCGACGCGCTCGGCGACGCGCGCCGGATGGTTGGTGGTGAGCTGGAGGATGCCGTGGCCGAGCCGGATGTTCTTGGTGCGCTGGCTTGCGGCAGCCAGGAAGGATTCTGGCGAGGGCGAGTGCGAATATTCCTCGAGGAAGTGATGCTCGACCACCCAGGCATGGTCGTAGCCGAGCCTGTCGGCGAGCTCCATCTGCGAGAGCGCATTCTGATAAAGGGCGAGTTCGTCGCCGGCCGCCCAGGGCCGCGGCAGCTGCAGCTCGTAGAAGATGCCGAACTTCATGGCGTCGCTCTCCCGCTTATTGTTGTTAACGGCATCTTAATGCGCGAGGCGACGCTGTCTACGGATGCGCAATTCCGCCATGTGGGAGACGATCCATCCTCCGGGGCAGCGAGAAGCAGCCGACCGACATTGATCCAAATCAACGCGTTGTCGGGTGGAACGTATCTAAAGTGCAGCAAGGCGACGGCCCGGATGCCGTCACGATTCCCCACAGCTTCAAGAGACCGAATATGTCGGCCCCTGACGACACGACGTCGCGCGTGCGCCGTAAGCGCATGGAGATTTTCGCCTTCCTGTTCCTGACCGCGATCGTGATGCCCGTCCTCGCGGTCGGGACCGTCGGCAGTTACGGGCTCGGCGTCTGGATCTACCAGATGTTCGCCGGCCCTCCCGGCCCGCCGCCCTCCCCGCACTGATCCGCAACCAGCGAAAGACAGGCATCATGGCTCACGCCACACTCAACCGCCGCGCCTTGATCACCGGCCGGGTGCTCAGCGCGGACCGCGTCATCGCACCGCCGGGCGCCGAGATCGCCAGCATCATCGTGCAGGCGCGGCCCGAGCGCCTTGCCGAGCTCGAAGCCGAGATCACCGCGCTGCCCGGCTGCGAGATCCACGGCCGCGACTCGCGCGGCAAGCTCGTGGTCGTGACCGAAGCGCCCGATGCCGGCAGTCTCGGCACGCTGCTCAACACCATCCAGTCGCTGCCGAACGTCTATTCCGCGGCGCTCGTCTTCCACGCCATCGAAACCGCCTGAGTCAGGAAGAGCCATCATGACATCGCCGAAGCTCGACCGCCGCCAGATGCTCAAGCTCGAGGCCGCCGCGATCGCCGCGGCCGCCGCCGGCCTGCCGGCACCGGGGCTCGCCGCCAACCTCGCCGCTGAGCGGAAGGAGAGCGAATTGAAATGGAACAAGGCCGCCTGCCGCTTCTGCGGCACCGGCTGCTCGGTGATGGTCGCGACCAAGGACAACCGCGTCGTCGCCACCCATGGCGACATCAAGGCCGAGGTCAATCGCGGCCTCAACTGCGTCAAGGGCTACTTCCTCTCCAAGATCATGTACGGCCATGACCGGCTGACGCAGCCGATGCTGCGCAAGACGGGCGGCAAGTACGACAAGAACGGCGAGTTCACGCCGGTGAGCTGGACCGAAGCCTTCGACATCATGGAGCTGAAGTGGAAGGAGGCGATCAAGAAGCGCGGGCCCAACGGCGTCGCCATGTTCGGCTCCGGCCAGTGGACGATCTGGGAAGGCTATGCCGCCGTCAAGCTGTTCAAGGCCGGCTTCCGCACCAACAACATCGACCCAAACGCCCGGCACTGCATGGCCTCGGCGGTCGCCGGCATGATGCGCACCTTCGGCATCGACGAGCCCCCGGGCTGCTACGACGACATCGAGGCGACCGACGCCTTCGTGCTGTGGGGCTCCAACATGGCGGAGATGCATCCGATCCTGTGGACGCGCATCGCCGACCGCCGGCTGTCCGCACCGCATGTCCGCGTCGCCGTGCTCTCCACCTTCGAGCACCGCTCGTTCGACCTCGCCGACATCGGCATGGTGTTCAAGCCGCACACCGACCTGTACATCCTCAACGCCATCGCCAACCACATCATCAAGACCGGTCGCGTCAACAAGGACTTCGTTGCCGCGCATACCGTGTTCAAGCGCGGCCAGACCGACATCGGCTACGGCCTGCGGCCCGAGCATCCGCTGCAGAAGAAGGCGACGGGCGCCGCGAAGCCCAACGACGCCACCGACATGAGCTATGACGAATTCGCCAAGTTCGTGTCGGAGTACACGCTGGAGAAAGCCGCCCAAATGTCGGGCGTGCCGCTCAACCGTCTCGAGGCGCTCGCCGAGCTCTACGCCGATCCGAAGACGAAGGTGGTCTCGTTCTGGACCATGGGCTTCAACCAGCACACCCGCGGCGTCTGGTGCAACAACCTCGTCTACAACATCCACCTTTTGACCGGAAAGATCTCCGCGCCCGGCAACAGCCCGTTCTCGCTGACCGGCCAGCCCTCGGCCTGCGGCACCGCGCGCGAGGTCGGCACCTTCTCGCACCGTCTGCCCGCGGACATGGTGGTGACCAACAAGAAGCATCGCGACCACACCGAGCAGATCTGGCAGCTGCCCGAGGGCACCATTCCCGACAAACCCGGCGCGCACGCGGTGCTGCAAAGCCGGATGCTGAAGGACGGACTGATCAACGCCTATTGGGTGCAGGTCAACAACAACCTGCAGGCCGGTCCCAATGTCAACGAGGAGATCTATCCAGGCTTCCGGAACCCCGACAATTTCATCGTGGTCTCGGATGCCTATCCGTCGGTGACCGCGCTTGCGGCCGATCTGATCCTGCCCACCGCGATGTGGGTGGAGAAGGAAGGCGCCTACGGCAATGCCGAGCGGCGCACCCAGTTCTGGCACCAGCTCGTCCCCGCGCCGGGCGAGTCGAAGTCGGATCTCTGGCAACTCATGGAGTTCTCCAAGCGCTTTAGAATCGAGGAGGTCTGGCCCGCGGAGCTGATCGCCAAGAAGCCGGAATATCGCGGCAAGACCCTATTCGACGTGCTCTACAAGAATGGCCAGGTCGACAAATTCCCGGTCACCGATATCGAGCCGGGCTATGCCAACGACGAATCCAAGGCGTTCGGCTTCTACGTCCACAAGGGCCTGTTCGAGGAATATGCCCAGTTCGGCCGCGGCCATGGCCATGACCTCGCGCCGTTCGACACCTATCACCGGGAGCGCGGCCTGCGCTGGCCCGTCGTCAACGGCCAGGAGACCAAGTGGCGCTTCCGCGAAGGCAGCGACCCCTACGTCAAGCAGGGCACCAACGTGCAGTTCTACGGCCATGCCGACGGCAAGGCCCGCATCTTCGCGCTGCCTTACGAGCCGCCGGCGGAATCGCCCGACAACGAATATACCTACTGGCTCTCGACCGGCCGCGTGCTGGAGCACTGGCATTCCGGCACCATGACGCGCCGCGTCCCCGAACTGTTCAAGGCCTTTCCCGAAGCGGTCTGCTTCATGCATCCGGACGATGCGCAGGACATGAAACTGCGCCGCGGCGACGAGGTGAAGGTGGTCTCCCGCCGCGGCTTCATCCGCGCCCGCGTCGAGACGCGCGGCCGCGACCGGCCGCCGCGCGGTCTCGTCTTCGTGCCGTGGTTCGACGAATCCAAGCTGATCAACAAGGTGACGCTCGACGCCACCGATCCGATCTCGCTGCAGACCGACTTCAAGAAATGCGCCGTGCGCATCGAGCGGGTGAACATGTCATGATGAAACGATCCGCAATCATCCTGCTCGCCTTCGCGATCGCAGCCGGCACAAGCTCGCTGACGGCGCAGACGGTGACCTCCGGCCTGCGCGGCCCGACCCCGCTCAACGACGAGGGCCCGGCGCCGCCGATGCTGCCGAACCGCAACACCTCCGAGAAGGAGGTGCGCAACTATCCGGAGCAGCCGCCCGTCATCCCGCACAATATCGACGGCTATCAGGTCGACCTCAACGGCAACAAATGCCTGTCCTGCCATGCACGGGCGCGCACGGCGGAGTCGCAGGCGCCGATGGTCTCGATCACGCACTTCATGGATCGCGACGGCCAGTTCCTGGCCTCGGTCTCGCCGCGCCGCTTCTTCTGCACCGAATGCCACGTGCCGCAGAACACCGCCAATCCTCCAGTCAGCAACGATTTCACCGACATCGACACGCTGCTGTCACGCGCAAGCCCGGGTGGCCGCAGATGACGACGACTGCCGACGATCCCAACGCGGAGCTGAATGCCAAGCGCGGCGTCATCGCGCGCAGCCGGGCGTTCCTGCTCGAGCTGTGGCAGGTGCTGACCCGGCCGAGCTCGGTGTTCGCGCTCGGCACCCTGGTGCTGGCCGGTTTTGTCGCCGGAGTGATCTTCTGGGGCGGCTTCAACACCGCGCTGGAGATCACCAACACCGAGAAGTTCTGCACCGGCTGCCACGAGATGAAGGACAATGTCTACGCCGAGCTGAAGTCGACCGTCCACTTCACCAACCGCTCCGGCGTGCGCGCGACCTGCCCGGACTGCCACGTGCCGCACAACTGGACCGACAAGATCGCGCGAAAGATGCAGGCCTCCAAGGAGGTCTGGGGCAAGATCTTCGGCACGATCGACACCCGCGAGAAATTCCAGGATCACCGGCTCGAGCTCGCCGCGCACGAATGGGCGCGCTTCAAGGCCAACGACTCGCTGGAATGCCGCAACTGCCACAGCGCCGATTCCATGGACATCACCAAGCAGTCGCCGCGGGCCTCGGTGGCGCACCAGCGCTTCCTGTTCACCAAGGAAAAGACCTGCATCGACTGCCACAAGGGCATCGCCCACCAGCTGCCCGACATGCGCGGCGTTCCCGGCTGGCAGTAGGGTTTGGCGACGCCTGAGTGAACGCCTCGTCCTTCGAGACGGCTGCTTCGCAGCCTCCTCAGGATGAGGCTCAACGGCATCTTGCCCGCCAAAAATGCCGCCGCGCACTCAGCCCTCATCCTGAGGGCCCGCCAAAGGCGGGCGTCTCGAAGGATGGCGGCCGGGAACGGACTTCAAATGCGACGGGCCCGCGCTTGAACCAGCGGGGCGAATGGTTAGTTTTGGGGGAAGGCGAATCGCCTCATTCGCCGCTCCCTCAAGACAGACATGGCCACTTTCACCCCGCATCAGGATGCTGCGCTCAAGGCCGTCGGCGACTGGCTCAAGGCCAAGCCGGGACGGGGCGGCACGCCGCCGGTGTTCCGCCTGTTCGGCTTTGCCGGCACCGGCAAGACCACGCTGGCGCGGCACATCGCCGAGGGCGTCGACGGCGAGGTGAAGTTCGCCGCCTTCACCGGCAAGGCGGCCCTCGTCATGCGCAACAAGGGCTGCGACGGCGCATCCACCATCCATTCGCTGATCTACCGCGCCCGCGAATCCGGCGAGGAGCAGCCGAGCTTCGAATTGTGGGACGATGCGCCGGCGTCGAAGGCGAAGCTGATCGTGATCGACGAATGCTCGATGGTCGATGCCGAATTGGGGCGCGACCTGATGTCGTTCGACTGCCCGCTGCTGGTGCTCGGCGATCCCGCGCAGCTGCCGCCGATCCAGGGCGGCGGCTTCTTCACCAATTCCGAGCCGGACGCGATGCTGACCGAGGTGCATCGCCAGGCCCAGGACGATCCGATCGTGCGGATGTCGATGGACGTGCGCGAGGGACGCGAGCTCGACATCGGCCGCTACGGCGAGAGCGAGGTCGTCACGCGCAAGGAGCTCGACCCCGATCGCGTCATGGGCGCCGACCAGATCCTGGTCGGCCGCAACAACACACGCCGCGCCTACAACATGCGGGTGCGCCAGCGCCAGAACATCGAGGACCAGTTCCCGGTCGCCGGCGACAAGCTGGTGTGCCTGCGCAACAACCGCAAGAAGGGCCTGTTCAATGGCGGCCTGTGGCGCGTCAAGTCGCGGAACACCTCTCGATCGAAATCGCGCATCCTCTCGATGCGGTTGTCGCCGGATGAGGATTTCGGTCACAAGGTGACCAAGGTCTCAGTGCGCGCCGATTGCTTCGAGGGCGGCGTCGAGCAGATCGCCTGGGAGCAGCGCAAGCCCTATGACGAGTTCGACTACGGCTACGTCCTGACCGTGCACAAATCGCAGGGCTCGCAATGGGACGACGTCGTGCTGTTCGACGAGAGCTTTGCGTTCCAGGATTCGCGGGCGCGGTGGCTCTATACCGGCATCACGCGTGCCGCGAAACGGCTGAGCGTGGTGGTATGAAGCTGCCGTAGCGCGGATGAGCGTAGCGATATCCGAAACAGAACCAGCCGCATGTAGCTGCGCTCATCCGGACCACACCCGCACACAATGAGCAGCCACGACGAGGTGCGTTCACTGCCCGCTAGGCTTTGTGCTGTATCAGCTTGCGATCTGCCTCGGAGTGGAACGCATGACCTCGCGCGCGACAAAGCCTGATGAGCTCTGTAACCGGCTCGATGATGTTGTGGTGAGCCGCCGGAGCTTCCTCAAGTCCGGGAGCGCGGCAGCGGGCCTCGCGCTGTCAACGGCAATTCCGGAAAATGCTTTTGGGTTGACGGCGCAGGTTCGACGCGCGGATGTGGCCCAGCCTGTGCGCGTGTCCAAGGAACGGCTCAATGCGCTGGCCGCAAAGTTTTATACCGTGTTCAACGAAGGCAATATCCTGCCAGCTGCCTTCCCCGAAATTTGCAGCACGCAACGACGTGGAGCTGCGGCGCATCGCCACCTTCACGCGCATCCCCGAAACGGGAGAACGCGTCAAGGTCAGCGGCCTGCTTGCGGTGCCGGCCGGCGCGCGCGGCGCCTTGCCGCTGCTGTCATGGCAGCACGGCACGATCCTCTCCTTCGACCAGGTCCCATCGAACCTGCTGCGGCTGAAGGAGGAAAATTACGAGCTGCGCGACAATGTCGATTCGCTCGAGACCCTGTTCAACATCCAGCGCTTCGCCGGCAACGGCTATGCCGTCATCGCCGCCGACTACATCGGCAAGGGCCTCCATCGCGACGGTCGGAGCGAAGCCTATGCCGTGAAGGGCGCGACGGTGCAATGCTGCCTCGACATCCTGACGGCAGGGTTGCACGAATTGCGGACACTGGGCCTGCGCCCATCTAACCTGTTCCTGAACGGTTGGTCGCAAGGCGCCTTGAACACGCAGTGGCTGAAACAGGAGCTGCAGCGCCGCGGCATCAAGGTGCGGGCGACCGCCACACAGAGTCCGTTCAATGATCTCGCCGAGAGCTTTCACTATTGGACGAACCCCACGGCCTATATTCCGGCCTCGGAAACCTCCTACCCGATGCCGCCGGCCTGGATCACACCCTGCCTGATCGTCCTGCTCGGCAGCTATCGCCGCTACTACGGGCTGACCGACTTGTTCAAGACGGCGGTCAAGCCCCAATATCAAGCCTTCGCGGAGAAATACTGGTCCGATTACAGCCTCGAGGGCGAGATCGCGAAGAGCATTCCGCCCGCCGGCGATTTCCTGGTCGAAGGCTTCTTCGATCGCTTCACTAACGAGACTAACAGCGCATTGCTGCGCCGCCTTGGTGGCAATGGTGCGACGTACTGGCAGTACGATTCCCCGATCAGATTTTACTACGGGCTGGCGGATGAGGCCCTGCATCCCCGGTTGGTGCGGCCCGCGATCGCCGCCGGCGGGCATTTCGCCGCGGGCGTCGCGGTCAATGGCGCAAGCCATCGCGGCACGTTCCTGTCGAGCCTCTATGGCGAAGCGGCCGTTCTGAACGGAAACGCGACGGCGTTCGACTGGTTCAATTCGCTGGCGTGAGCGCTGCACCTTCCCGGCGACCAAGTAAATCATCTAGCGCGGAGTTCCGCATCCCGCCAAGCCGGCCCGTCGCCGCGTCAGCCGCGTCCTCACGGTCTCGTGTCCGCCCCGGCGTAACAATCTGCGGTACGGCCCGTATCTCGGATGATGCGAAAACGCGGCCGGGGCAGGCTGTTCGCCCGGTCCTGACCGCCCTAGACTGTCAGCCTCGCGCACGAGGATTGCCGAAAGAGGATTGCCATGCGCCGAACCGCCCTCGCCACCCTGCTCGCCGCAACCACCGCCCTGACGCTGGCTTTCGTGATGCCGTCGCGGGCCGCGGAGGAGGCGGTCGTGATCCCAGCCCCTACATTGGACGCGGCGCCCGCGAGTGGCGTCCAGACCGCCGTGCTCGCCGGCGGCTGCTTCTGGGGCGTGCAAGGCGTCTTCCAGCACACCGCAGGCGTCGTCAACGCGGTCTCCGGCTATGCCGGCGGTACCAAGGCGACCGCCGACTACAAGACCGTGTCGAGCGGCCGCTCCGGCCATGCCGAGGTGGTCGAGATCAAGTACGACCCGAAGAAGATCTCCTACGGCAAGATCCTCCAGATCTACTTCTCGGTGGTGCACGACCCGACCCAGCTCAACCGCCAGGGTCCCGACGTCGGCCCGCAATATCGCTCGGCCATCTTCACCACGTCGGACGAGCAGAAGAAGGTCGCGGAGGCCTATATCGCCCAGCTCAACGGCGCCAAGGTGTTCAACAAGCCGATCGTGACCAAGATCGGCGCGCTGGAGGCGTTCTATCCGGCGGAGGCCTATCACCAGGATTATCTGACGCTGCACCCGAACCAGCCCTACATCGTCTATAACGACATCCCCAAGGTCGAGAACCTGAAAAAGCTGTTCGCGGATAACTACATCGAGAAGCCGACGCTGGTGAATGCCGGCAAGGCCACCAACTGATCGCGAGATCCCCAAAGCAACGGGAGACCCATGCCCGACACCAAGACGAAAGCGACCGACGACAAGGTTATCAAGAGTGAAGAGCAGTGGCGGCGTGAGCTGACGCCGATGCAATACGCCGTGCTGCGCGAGAAGGCGACTGAGCGTCCCTTCTCGGGCGAATATGAGCACGACCACCGTGCCGGCACCTATGTCTGTGCCGGCTGCGGCAATGTGCTGTTCGAGTCGGATGCCAAGTTCGATTCCGGCTGCGGCTGGCCGAGCTTCACTCAGCCCGCGGTCGAGAGCCACATCGATGAGGAGCGGGACACCAGCCACGGCATGATCCGCACCGAGGTGCTCTGCTCCAAATGCAGCGGCCATCTCGGCCACGTCTTCCCCGACGGCCCCGGGCCGACCGGCCTGCGCTACTGCATCAATTCCGCGGCCCTGAAGCTCGAGCCCAAATAACCCAAGCCCGCCGCCGGGTTCCGCCGTGGAACCCGACGGCGCGATGTGCTTTTCTGCTCTGGCGGTGCGGCCGATCATCGCATTTCGGTGGCCGCCAGGGAGGATGCCATGGCGCTTGGGACCATCCTGATCATCCTGGTGATCATCTATCTCATCGGCGGCCTGTCCGGCCGGTTCGGCGGCTACGGCTATGGCCTTGGCCATTCCGGTATCGGGATCGGCGGGGTCGTGCTGGTCATCCTGGTCGTGCTGCTGCTTCTTGGCAAAGTTTAAGCCATATAAGTCTTTGAAATATTGATAAGTTTCGTCTCCGCGGGGCTGCCATGCGCTGATTCATCATCTCGCATCGCGGGGGTCGCATTTTTGTCAAATCGGCCTATATTAGAAGGCGACAACGACATGCGGCGGGCCCGCTCGATTGCGGCCCCTGCCCTCCCCAACCCCACGCGCTTAAAGCCCCAGAGAAGATCACGAGGTCTTTGACCATGCGTCCACTGCGTCCGTTCAACTTCAACACCTCCGCCGAGCTCTTCCCCGCCGCCATCCGCAAGAAGAAGCGCGCGGGCTTCACCTATCGGCGGTTCGGCACTGCGGCCGAGGCCGTGCAGTTCGCGATGGAGCAGTTGCCGACGGACTCGCTGAACGGCGCCTATCTCCAGGTCGAGGAAGCGCGCTTCGACCAGAACGGCATCCGCTCGCTGTACGAGAGCGATGCCTTCCCGCTGCCCCGCCGGCCTAAGCCGGCCCCGGCCGCGGAGACCGACGCCGACGCGGCGTAAGCTTTCGCAACAAAGTTCGATGTGCGCAGAAGGCGCGATGGCGGAAAGGTCGTCGCGCCTTTTGTGTTTTGGGGCTTTCCGCAGCAGCGTCATGGCCGGGCTTGTCCCGGCCATCCACGCCTTGCCGAGCGGCAGGAAGAACGTGGATGCCCGGGACAAGCCCGGGCATGACGACCTCGATCATCTTCATCCATTTGCGGAGAGGAACGGTCCTACATCCGCGGCTGCTTTTCCAGCCAGCGCTGAAGCAGGCGGACGTTGCGCGTGTTGGCGCGGAACATGACGTCGAAGGCGTCGCCCGCGAACGGGACGAGGCCGACCACGCCGTCAACCGCGACATTGCCGAGCATGCGCGCCGTGATGTGCCAGGGCGCGCCCAGCGCGCGGGCTTCGCGCACAAGCCACAGCGAGATCGCGGTGGTGATGACGTCGCCGACGACGGGAATCAATCCGATCAGCCCGTCGATGCCGTAGCGGATGTTGGTGCCGGGCAGGATGAAGGCGACGTCGAGCAGCTTGGCGATCGCCTCGAGCCGCGCGATCCGCTGCTCGCGCGTCAGATTGCCGAACGGGCTGCCTTGACCGAACTCGAAACGAAACTCGCGAAATCCCTGCTCCAGGCTTTCCGGCCTGATCTCGTGGCCGTCCTGGTCGATGATCGGGCCGCGCGCCTCGTCGCGCGAAAAGCGCGCATGCGAGCCGCTCCCGGAACGGGATTTGCGCGGAGCGAGGATGTCGTCGTCTTGCATGGCCATAGCCTTCAGTGAACGCGCCAGCGCGGCGGAGGTTGCGGCCGCGCCCGAACGCCGCGCGTCAGGTCGGCACCGGCGCGGCTTGCGGCTCCTCGACGTAGCGATGCACCAGCCAGGATGAAATCACCGCCGGCACGAAACCGACGAGCCCGTACAGGATGAACTGCACCGCGCCCGAATCCGGCCCGCGCGAGCTGTGGGTGAGCGAGGCCAGAGCGAAGGCGAACAGGCCGACCAGGAGCATCCGCAAGACCGGCCCAATCCGGCGGATGTGGATCAGGATGTCATCGACTGCGCCGATCATCAGCGCAGGCAAGAACCCGAACAGGTAGCTGTATTGGAGCGTCTTGAAGAACACCGCGAACAGCTTGCCGACCTCGCCGAGGTTGGTCTGGGCCCAATAGCCTGACTGGTAGGTCGTCGTCAGCAGCAGCAGGAACCCGCCGATGAATGGGACGACCAGCGCAAATACCAGATAGCGTTTCATCAAGCACCTCACACTCTGCAGGCGTTATAGCAGCGCAGCGGGAACCTTGAACAGCGGGCGCCGGGCTCCTTAAGGGGAACAAGTGGCAAGGCGATGAGTTCATGCTGGACCTGAATTGACCCCTGGCAGACTGGAGCCGCCGATGGCCCGCAAATTTCTCCTGGCGACGATCGCGCTGGCGGCCCTGAGCAGCCTGCCGACGGCACCCGCGCTGGCCCAAGGCCATATGGGCACGCCGCAGGAGCGGCAGGCTTGCACGCGCGATGCGCAGCGCTTCTGCCGCAAGGACCTCGGCAATGACGGCGCGGTGCAGAGCTGCCTGCAAGCCAACCGGGCCAAGCTGTCGAAGTCCTGCAGCAAGGTGTTTCAGAGCCACGGCATGTGAGGGCGGACCCATACCCGCCAACGGAGAGTGACGCCATGTTGCACGACGAAGAGCTCTCGATCCTGCGGGACATCAGCCAGTCCGTTGCCTTTGCCGACGACCGGCATGGCAAGATGGGGCAATTGATCGCCGACGGCTACGTGATGAAGGACGGCGATCTGTTCGAGCTGACGCCCAAGGGCGTTACCGCTGTCGAGGAGCACGCCGCCGCTCTCGGCGCGAGCGATGAGGAACAAGCGTCTCCGATCGGCTGATCTGATCGCGCGACGTGACTGGCGTGCAACAATTGCGAATTCCTTTGTGCCGGCCATTGCGGGCGCGTGACAATGGCGCATACTTCGCTCGGGCGGCGCAGCACTTTCGATTCGAGCATCAAGAAGTCGAGCGACCACACGCGGGATCGAAGCTCCCGACGTGAAGGCTGCGACATGCGGCAGATCAAGCCGCGTGCGGCGCCCCAAAACCAAGCGGCTCAAGCCTTAAGGGAACTCGGGGATCCATTCCACATGACACGCCTTCAGACCATCGCTTCGCTCTTCGCAGTCGCCACCACCTTCGCTCTCCAGACCTCACCCAGTCTCGCCTTCACGCAAGAAGCCCAGCAGATGTGCTCGGGTGACGCCATGCGGCTGTGCTCCAGCGAGATTCCCGACATCCCGCGGATCACCGCCTGCATGGTGCGGAACAAGGCGCAGGTCAGCCCCGGCTGCCGCGCCGTGATGGACCGCCAGCACGCCGCCGCCGCGGCATCGCGCAAGCGGGAAGCCGCGGCGCAGTAGAAGGGGTAGCGACGCTGCCGCTCCGCCGTCATTGCGAGGAGCGCTTGCGACGAAGCAATCCAGAACTGTCACCGTGGAAAGACTCTGGATTGCTTCGCTTCGCTCGCAATGACGGAGTGCGTGGCGACGCCTCCGGTCATGCAGGCCGAGATTTCCCGGAGTAAGCCTAATCGCCCCACTGCGCGAAGGCGTCGTTGAAGGCGCGCTCGCCGGGGGCGCCCTTCTCGATGGCGATGATGGCGCGGCGCTGGTTGGCGTAGACCAGCGGCACGTCGAACCAGGAGCGCTCCTTCAGGAGCTGGACGTTGCGGGCGCGGTCGGCATCGACATTGGAGAGGCCGACCAGGAAGAAGCCGTCGGTGACCTTGACCGCGAGCCCGGCGAGCGGCGTGCCGCGGGCCTGCTCGTTCGACTTCATCAAGATGCCCGGCACGTTGGAGACGCTGCCCCCGGGGAAATCCTGCGGCAGGATGAAGGTCAGCTCCGCCGTGTGGCTCGCCGGCAACGAGGAATCGGTGTTGCGGCGGAACGACATCGTCATCTTGAACTTGCGGTCGGGAATCTCGATGTCGGCGCGCACGGCGACGTCGGCCTTCTGGTTGCCCGAGGCCTTGATCGGCTCGAGCCGCCACACCACCGAGCCGACATATTGCTTGCCCTTCGGATCGGACGGATCCTCGTCGTAGAGCACGACCTTCTGCGCCACCGGCGCGACCGGCTGGTCCGCCGAGGGCTGACCGACGCGATCGGGAATCTTGGGCTTGCTCTGCGGCTGCGCCGGGGTCGTCGGCGTATCCGCAACTTGCGTCGCGGACGGCTTGAGAAAGCCGTTGACGATCTGGACCAGTTGCTTGCCCCAGAGGATGCCGGCACCGACCAGGATAAGCACGATGCCAACGGCAATCGCGCTCTTGAACGGAAAGGTGGAGCCGGTGCGGGCGCGCTTCTTGACGTCGCGATCGGGGGCGATGCGCGGACGCGGCGACGGCGGCTGCGGCGTGTAGCGCTCGGCCTCCTCGATCGACTCGTCGTAGGAATAGGGCGCTTCGGTCTCACCGGCGCGGTTTTCCAGGCTCGGCTCCAGCCGGTCGAATTCCGGCGAGGGCGAGGGCACGTTGGCGTAGGTGCGGCGCGCGGCGCGGCTGGCCTGCGCGGCGGCACCGCCGAGATCGTTGGCGTCGGCCGTGATGTCGCGGAAGCCGCGCACGCCGGGTGAGGACGGCAGCGGCGGCGGTGGGCCGACGTCGGGCGGACGCCGCCCACCCTGGCGATCGCGGCCGGCCGGCGGCTCCGGCGGCGGGGCGGCGGGGCCAGGTGGACGCGGGGCGTCGAAACGGGGCGCGCGCGGCGGCCGCGGGGCCTCGCCTTGATCATCGACGTTGAAGGACGGGCGGTCGGCGCGCGGCGGCGTCGGGGCCGGACGCGTGCGCGGCGGAGCCGCAGCCGGGCTCGCCTCGGTGGCACGGGTGCTGGCGCGGCGGAAGGCATCGCCACTCGAGCCGGAGCGGGCGCCGCCACCGGGACGCGAGGCCTCGCGGGCTCGCTGGGCGGCCTCCGATTCGACCTTGCGGACGGCCTCCTCGAGCGACAGCCGTTCCCGGGTGATCTCGGATTCGGAGAGCGGCGGCTGCACGCTGCGCAGCTGCGCGATCAGGGCCGTGCGCGCCCGTTCATAGAGCGCGCGACGGCTTTCGCCGGGAGCGTTGGGGTCCAGGGCGGCAATAGCGCGGGCGATCAGCGGATAGTAATCAGCCATTTCTACTCAACTATACGCGCGTCCCGGTAAGATATCGTTAAGCCTCAAACGGATTTTGCACCAGGATAGTATCTTCGCGTTCCGGGCTGGTGGAAAGCAGCGCGACCGGACATCCCACCAATTCCTCGATCCGCCGGACATATTTGATGGCCTGCGCCGGCAGGTCGGCCCAGGACCGCGCATTGGCGGTCGGCTCCTTCCAGCCCTCGATGGTCTCGTAGATCGGCTCGACCCGGCTTTGCGCGCCCTCGCCGGCCGGGAAATGGTCGATCTCCTTGCCGTCGAGCTTGTAGCCGGTGCAGACCTCGATTGAATCGAAGCCGTCGAGGATGTCGAGCTTGGTCAGCGCCAGGCCGTTGATGCCGCAGGTCCGGACCGCCTGGCGGACCAGCACGGCGTCGAACCAGCCGCAGCGGCGCGGACGGCCGGTATTGGTGCCGAACTCGCGGCCGCGCTCGCCGATCTTGCGGCCGATCTCGTTGTCCTGCTCGGTCGGGAACGGGCCCTGGCCGACGCGGGTCGTGTAGGCCTTGCACAGGCCGAGCACGTAGCCGACCGCGCCCGGCCCGAGGCCGGCGCCGGTCGCGGCCTGCGCCGCCACCGTGTTGGACGAGGTGACGTAGGGATAGGTGCCGTGGTCGACGTCGAGCAGCGCGCCTTGCGCGCCCTCGAACAACATGCGCTTGCCGGCGCGCCGCTCGATATCGAGCAGCCGCCAGACCGTCTCGGCATAGGGCAGGAGCTGCGGCGCCATCGCCATCAGCTCCTTCAGGATCACCGCGCTGTCGAATTCCGGCAAATTGAGGCCGCGGCGCAGCGCGTTGTGGTGCGCCAGCAGGCGGTCGATCTTGTGCGGCAGCGTCTGATGATCGGCCAGATCCATCAGGCGGATGGCACGGCGGCCGACCTTGTCTTCATAGGCCGGCCCGATGCCGCGGCGGGTGGTGCCGATCGCAGTCGCGGCGCTGGCGGATTCGCGGTGCGCGTCGAGCTCGCGGTGCAGCGGCAGGATCAACGTGACGTTTTCCGCGACACGCAGGTTGTCGGGGCCGACATCGACGCCCTGCGACCTGAGCCTGGCGACCTCGTCGAGGAAGGCGGCGGGGTCGAACACGACGCCGTTGCCGATCACCGACAGCTTGCCCTCGCGCAGCACGCCGGAGGGCAGCAGCGCGAGCTTGTAGGTCTTGCCGTTGATCACCAGCGTATGGCCGGCGTTGTGGCCGCCCTGGAAGCGGACGACGATATCCGCCTGCTCCGACAACCAATCGACGATCTTGCCCTTCCCTTCGTCGCCCCACTGGGCGCCGACGACGACAACATTGGCCATTCGCGGGTAATCCTGTTCAATCTGTCTCTAGAAGGCATGATCCTCGCGGAAAACCGGTGCCCACTCTTCCGGGATCACGCCTGCGCCCAGCCCAATCGGCAGCCGGAGCCGCCCGCACGCAAGGCAGCCAACCGGATAAAGGAAGCAGCCCTTCTAGGCAAGCAAGAACGGGGCTTTTTCGGGGTCCAACGTCCGGTCCAAGCCCTTGATATCCGCGGAAAATCCCGAACCCTGGCAGGCCGGCGCAACAGCTTCGACCAAAGCGGGAGAGGCCGCCTTCGCCGCCAGCATGGTCGCGATGCGCCCGTCGGCGTTGATGCAACCTCGATTTCCGTGTCTTTGGACCTGCCGGGTGATCAGCCGGCCCGGACCTCGCCGGGCCGGAGGGCTCGGCGTACTCGACGCGGGGCCCAACCGTCACAATGTCCGCCACCGGCCAGACCACGCCCGCGGAAACATCCGGCCACAGCTGGATCGCCAACCAGCCTTACCTGCTGCTCAGCATCACCGCGCTGTGCTGGGCCGGCAACGCCATCGTCGGTAGGCTCGCTGCCGGCCACATTCCGCCGGTGACGCTGTCGTTCCTGCGCTGGTTCTTCGCCTTCCTGCTGGTGCTGCCGTTCGCCTGGAAGCATCTCGTGCAGGACTGGCCGGCGATCCGCGGCAAGCTCGGCCTGATGGCCACGCTCTCGGTCACCGGCATCGGCGCCTTCAACACGCTGCAATATTGGGCCCTGGAGCACACCCAGGCGCTCAATACGCTGCTGCTGCAATCGGCCGCGCCGCTGCTGGTGGCGCTGTGGTCGCTGGTCATCCTCGGCATCCGTCTCACCGCCGCGCAGGCCTTCGGCGTGCTGCTGTCGATGTGCGGCGTGCTGACCATCCTGCTGCACGGCGATTTCACCGCGCTGTCGAGCATCGACGTCAACAAGGGCGACCTGATCTTCCTGCTCGCGCTCCTGATCTTCGCGCTCTATTCGGTGCTGTCTCTGAAGCGGCCGCCGATGCACGGCCTCTCGTTCCTCGCCTTCACCTTCGGCTGCGGCGCCGCCTGTCTCATTCCGCTGGAAATCTGGGAACTGTCCGCGCGCCCGGTGATGAAGCTCGACGGGCCGAACCTCCTGACCCTGTTCTACGTCGCCGTCTTTCCCTCGACGCTCGCCTATCTCTGCTTCAATCGCGGCGTGCGCCTGATCGGCGCCAACCGCGCCGCACCGTTCTTCCACGTCGTGCCGGTGTTCGGCTCGATCATGGCGATGGCGTTTCTGGGCGAGCACCCGCAGGCGTTCCACTTCATCGGTTTCGCATTGGTGCTGGCGGGCGTGTTCGCGGCGTCGCGAAAGCAGGCGGCGTAGCCGCAGCATTCATGCAAATACGCAGGTGCCTCTTACCCTTCCCTGGGAGGGTCGGCTCACATTGAGCGCAGCGAAATGTGAGCCGGGGTGGGGTGACAGTCTCTCCACGTTCGACACTGCCCGAGTTGAGAGACCCCCCACCCCGCTCGCGCTTCGCGCGATCGACCCTCCCCCTCCAGCGGAGGGTAAGCAAGAGCGCCCGCTACTTCGTCTTGAACTTGCTGTAGGCCTCGCTCGTCGCAATGATCACGTGCTCGGCGCAGGCGTTGACGCGATGCGGATCGGCTTCGCGCTCGTAAGCCTCCGACGTCATCATGTCGAGAAAGGCCGAGACGGACGGGTAATGGACCAGCGCGAGGAAGTCCCAATCGTTGCCCGCGTGCGGACCGAGTGCGACCGCCTTGGCTTCGCCGGTCCAGAGCAGCGTGCCGCCGCGCGCCTTGATCATCGGCACCGTGATCGCACTGTAGCGCAAATATGCCTCCCAGCCCGATCCGTTGCCATCGCGCGAGCGCGCGCGGAAGCGCATCAGGTTCAGCATCACCACCGGCGCATTCGGGTCGAGCCGCTCCAGGCCCTCGATGTTCAACATATTGACCGCCAATGGCACCTCCTCAAGGCTCGGCTGCATTGTAGCATTGCGGTGTCGTGACTTGTGCCATCGCCGCAATCGGGCGCAAGTTGTATCCAACGCCCATGACGACCGCTTCGCCCGCGCCACCGGCCGCCAATCCGGCCAGCTGGCTCAACAACCAGCCTTATCTGCTGCTCAGCCTGACCTCGCTGTTCTGGGCCGGCAACATCGTGATCGCGCGCCATGTCGGGGCGCATGTGCCGCCGCTGACGATCACCACGATCCGCTGGTTCGGCGTGTTCCTGATCCTGTTGCCGTTCGCCTGGCCGCATCTGAAGCGCGACTGGCCTGCGTTGCGCAAGAGCATGCCCCTGATGCTGTTCCTGTCGCTGGTCGGCTTTGCCTTCAACAACGCGATCTCGTACTGGGCGCTGCAATACACCGAGGCGCTGAATGCGCTGCTGATCCAGTCGGCGGGTCCGCTGTTCGTGGCGCTGTGGTCGCTGGTGCTGTTCGGCGTGCGGCTGACCGGCGCGCAGCTCGGCGGCATCGCGATCTCGCTGCTCGGCGTGCTGATCATCATCCTGCGCGGCGACCTCGCGGCGCTGGCAAGCATCAGCTTCAACAGGGGCGACATCATGTTCGCCTCCTCGCTGGTGGCGTTCGGGCTCTACTCGGCCTTCATCCCGCGCCGGCCGAAGATCCACCAGCTCTCCTTCCTGTCCTTCACCACCTGCTGCGGCGCGACGATGCTGCTGCCGACGGCAATCTGGGAGGCGGCGAGCGGCCGCGTGCTGCAATTCGACGCGACCACGCTGGCGACACTGGGCTACATCCTGATCTTCCCCTCCACCCTCGCCTATCTCTTCTTCAACCGCGGCGTGGCGCTGATCGGGCCGAACCGGGCGGCGCCGTTCTTCCATCTGGTGCCGGTGTTCGGCTCGGCGCTGGCGATCCTGCTGCTGGGCGAGAAGCTCCAGCCGTTCCACCTGATCGGTTACGCCCTGGTGCTCGCCGGGGTCGTGCTTGCATCGCGCCGGGGCTCGGCGATGACATAATTCCGCGCGACGGACGCGGTCACGACCTATAGCCATCTTCCGATTCCCCTTTGGACAAGCTAGGTTCCCCGCCAACCAAAAAGAGGGAACGACCGAGATGATTTCAGGGCTGATTCGAAACCTGCGGACCGTCGCCGCGGCCGCGCTATGCCTCACGGCAGCATCCACCGCTCACGCCGACACCTATCCCAGCCGCAACATCACGCTGGTGCTGCCGTTCGCGGCCGGCAGCGGCACCGACACCACGACGCGACTGATTTCGCAGCATCTGTCGCAGGCGCTCGGCGTTGGCATCGTGATCGAGAACAAGGCGGGGGCCAACGGCATGCTTGCCGCGACCTATGTCGCGAAGGCTGCTCCCGACGGCTACACGCTGCTGGTGACGACCAACACTACGCATTCGGCCAATCCCTATCTGCTCAAGAGCCTCACTTACGATCCGGTCAAGGATTTCACCCCGATTGCCCGCACCGGCGATCTGCCCTTCATGCTGGTCATCAATCCCGAGGTGCCGGCCAAGACGGTCGGAGAGCTGGTGGCCTATGGCAAGGCCAATCCGGGCAAGCTGAGCTACGCCTCGGGCTCGTCGGCGGCGATCGTGTCGGGCGCGACCTTCGCGCACAATGCCGGGCTCGACCTGCTGCACGTGCCCTACAAGAGTTCGCCGCCGGCGCTCAACGACGTCATGGGCGGCCGCGTGTCGATGATGTTCGTCGACATCCTGACCGGCCTGCCCCATGTCAACGGCAACGCGCTGCGCGCGCTCGCCGTCACCACCAAGAACCGCACGCCGCTGGTGCCACACCTGCCCTCGATGCAGGAGGCCGGCGTGCCGGACTTCGACATCACGTCCTGGCAGGGCTATTTCGGCCCGGCCGGCATGCCGAAGGAGATCGTGACCCGGCTCAACACCGAGATCCGCAAGATCATCGAGAACCCGGAGATCAAGGCCAAGCTCGCCACGCTCGGCATGGACGCTTTTTCCGGCACGCCGGAGCAGCTCGGCACCTTCGTGAACGAGCAGCTGGTGCTGTGGGAAAAGCTGATCGCCAACGCGAAGATCGAGAAGCAGTAGAACGCTAGCGCGAGCGGCTCTGCGCATTCTCCGTCATGGCCGGGCTTGTCCCGGCCATCCACGACTCACCGCGCGTACGGTGCGCAAGAACGTGGATGCCCGGGACAAGCCCGGGCATGACGTCGTGATCGATAGTAGCGCTCGTGCGCAGGAATTTACGCCGCGCGGACCTTGGCGAGGAAGCCATCGACGGCGTTGCGCAGCGCGCCGGACTGGGTGTCCAGCTCGCGGGCGTTGGTGAGCACATCGCTGGCCGCGCTGCCGGTCGCTTCGGCGGCCGAGGTGACGCTGCCGATATGGGCGTTGATTTCACTCGAGCCGGCCGCGACCGACTGGATGTTGCGGGCGATCTCGCGCGTCGCCTCGCCCTGCTGCTCGATCGATGCGGAAATGCCGGCGGTGATCTCGCTCATCTCGGCGATCGTCTGGGTGATGCCGGAGATGGCCGACACCGCGTCGCTGGTCGAGGTCTGCATCGCCGCGACCTGGGCGGAGATCTCCTCGGTCGCCTTCGCGGTCTGGTTGGCGAGCGCCTTGACCTCGGAGGCGACGACGGCGAAGCCGCGGCCGGACTCGCCGGCACGCGCCGCCTCGATGGTGGCGTTGAGCGCGAGCAGGTTGGTCTGCGCCGCGATCGAGTGAATGAGCTTGACCACCTCGCCGATCTTCTCGGCACCGGTGGAGAGTTCCTGCACCGTGGCGTTGGTGCGCTCGGCATCGCTGACGGCACGGCTCGCAACTTCAGTCGAGCGCGTCACTTGGCGGGAGATTTCCGCAACCGAGCTCGACAGCTCTTCGGCGGCGGCCGCAACGGTGCCAACATTGCCGGACGCCTTCTGCGAGGCGGCACCGACGGTCGCCGCGCGCGAGGAGGCATCGCTGGCGGTCGCGGTCATCGATTGCGCAGTGGTCTGCATGCCGGCTGCGGCCGAGGAGACCGAGCGGACGATGCCGTTGACGCTGCGCTCGAAATCGTTGGCGATCTCTTCCATGGCGCTGCGGCGATCCGCCGCGGCGCGCTCCTTGGCGTCCGCGTCGGTCTTCTCGAGGTCGCGGATGCGGACCGCGTTGTCCTTGAAGATCTGCACGGTCGAAGCCATCGCGCCGACCTCGTCACCGCGACCGACGCCGGGGATGTCGCCTTCGAGCTTGCCGTCGGCCAGCTCCCGCATCCGGGTGCCGAGCAGCCCGAGCGGAGCACTGATGCTGCGGCCGATCATCCAGGCGACGCTGCCGGCAACGATGACGATGCCGAGCACAGCGAGGCCGAGCAGCCAGTAGACCGGACCCATCTTGGCGTCGATGTCATCCAGATAGGCGCCGGTGCCGAGATACATATCGAAGCCGGGGACCGCGACGGCGTAACCGATCTTGCGGATCGGCGTCTCCTGGCCGGGCTTCATATATTCGTAGTGAAGCACGATCTCGCCGTTGGCCTTGACGCCGTTCATCAATTCCAGCGACAGCTTGCGGCCGTTGGTCACGACGTCCATTCGGTTGGTGCCGATCACCTTCGGATCGGGCGCAAGCTGGGTGAGACCGTCATAGGACGTGCCGAACAGGTAGCCGGCACCCTTGTCATAGGTCATCGCGTTGCCGTAGCGGCGAAGCTCGGCCATCGCGGCGTCCTTCGTCATCTCGCCGGCATCGACGCGCTTCTTCAATGCGGCGGCATAGTTGCGCGCCAGCTCGACGATCGCCTTGGCCTGGTCGATGCGCGCATTCACCATCTCGCGCTTCATCAGATAGCCGGCGAGAACTCCGGAGATGCAGAGGCCGAACAGCGTGACGCCGACGAGAATGCCAAGCTTCGAGGCGATCTTCAGATTGCTCAACTTCACGGGTTAGCTCCGGCAATAATGGGGTACGGGCGCACGACGAGATCGATCAAATTCGAATCAAGTCTTAGTGGCGGAGCCCTTAGCAAGTTACTTACGCACCTCCGTAGAAGCCCGGAGCCTGAACGGAAAAGCGGAAATATACCTCGCCTGCAACAACCGTGAATTGTACGCACTCGCCCGGATTTCGCGTAAAAGACGCAAAGGCCCGCTCGTCGAGGCGGGCCACGACAAGAAACCAAATCGGGAGCAGAGAATGCCGAAATACAGGGTGGTGACGCCGAAGGGTGCGAGCTTCACGGTCGCCGGCAGCGATTATTCCTATGAGCGCGAGGCGCTCGATCCGATCGATGCCGAGATCGTCGAGGCGCCCGCCGATGAGGCCGGGTTCATCGCCGCCGCGAAAAACGCCGACGCGATCTACGCCAAGGGCATCCCGATCACCAAGTCGATCATCGACGCGCTCGAGAGCTGCAAGGTGATCACGCTCGGCTCGGTCGGCGTCGACAGTGTCGACGTCAAGGCCGCCACGGCCCGCGGCATTCCGGTCACCAACATTCCCGACACCTTCATCGAGGAGGTCGCCGACCACGCCATGATGCTGCTGCTCGCCGGCTTCCGCCGCCTGGTCGAGCAGGACCGCATGGTGCGCGACGGCCGCTGGGCCGAGGGCCGGCCGGCGCTTTTGAAGATCCCGCGGCTGATGGGCCAGACGCTCGGCTTCATCTCGTTCGGCCGGGTTGCGCGTGCGGTCGCGAAACGCGCCGCGCCTTTCGGCCTGCGCATGATGGCCTACGATCCCTTCATCCAGGAAACGCTGATGTACGAACACGGCGTGATCCCGGCGACGCTGAACGAGGTGCTGTCGCAATCCGACTTCGTCTCGATGCATGCCCCGGCGCGGCCCGAGGTGCACCACATGCTGACCGAGAAGCACTTCCGGCAGATGAAGAAAGGCTCGATCTTCATCAACACCGGCCGCGGTGCCACCGTGGACGAGGAGAGCCTGATCAAGGCGCTGCAGGAGGGCTGGATCGCGCACGCCGCCCTCGACGTGCTGGAAAAGGAGCCGCCCTCGCACAACAATCCCCTGCTCGGCATGGAGAACGTGACCCTGACCGCCCATGTCGCCTCGGCCTCGGCACGGTTCGACGAGGCGCGCAAGCGCCGGGTGGGCTACGAATTGTCACTGGTGCTCCAGGGCATGTGGCCGGTAAGCTGCGTCAATCCGTCGGTGCTGCAGAACACCGCGCTCCGCCGCTGGCAGCCCGTCAGCATGGACCGCGGGCCGAACAGCTAGGCGGGCGGCGCAGCAAGCGCCCACGACCGAAACGGCCCTTCACCGGCGATCAACGCCGGGAAGGGAGACATCATAGGGAGGTACTGATGAGGAACGACATCACACGTCGTGATGCCTTGGCGCTGGGCCTGTCCGCTGCAACGCTCGCGGCCACCGGTGCTGCAGCGCAAACAACCGCTATCAAGGCTGCCGACGTCCCGGCACCCAAGCGCGAGATCGAAAAGGGCGCGTCCTTGCGCATGCTGCGCCCGGTGCGCTTCGTCCAGGCGGACGAGGACGTGTTCCGCGCCAATGCGGCAAAGTTCACCAAGGACACCGGGGTCGAGGTCAAGGTCGACTTCGTCGGCTGGGAGGACATCAACCAGCAGACCGCGGTGACCTCGAATTCCGGCGCCGGCCCCGATATCATCATCGGCTTCTCCGACGCGCCTCACATCTACATCGACAAGCTGATCGAGCTCACCGACGTCGCCGACTATCTCGGGAAGAAGTACGGCGGCTGGCTGCCGCTGGCGCAACGCTACGGCAAGAAGAACAAGAGCGAGTCCTGGATCGGACTGCCGTTCGGCGCCACCGCAGGTCCCCTGATCTACCGCAAGTCGGTCCTGCAATCGGTCGGCTTCGACAAGGTTCCGGAAGATCATGCCGGCGTGCTCGACCTCTGCCGCAAGCTGCACAAGGCCGGCAAGCCGGCCGGCTTCGCACTCGGCAACGCCAAGGGCGACGGCAACGGCTTCGCCAACTGGGCGCTGTGGTCGCACAATGCCTCCCTGCTCGACGAGGAGGGGAACGTCACCATCAACAGCAAGGAGACGATCGCCGCACTCAACTGGGTCAAGGAGCTGTATCCGACCTTCATCGCCGGCACGCCGTCCTGGAATGACGTCAGCAACAACCGGGCCTATTCCTCGCAGGAGATCGCGCTGACCGCCAACGGCGTCTCACTGTACTTCTCGCTGAAGAACGATCCGGCCACCAAGGCCATCGCCGAGGACAGCGAGCATCAGCTGCTGCCCAAGGGCCTCGCCAAGGTCTCGCCGATGGCGGGCCTGACATTGAACGCCATGGTGTTCAAGCACAGCCCGTACCCCAATGCCGCCAAGGCCTTCCTGCAGTACATGCTGGAGAAGGACCAATACGAGCCGTGGCTCAATGCCAATTCGGGCTACTGGTCGCAGCCGCTGGCCGCCTATGCCGAGGCTGCCGTGTGGTCGCAGGATCCGAAGGTGAGCCTGTTCAAGAACACGATGAACAGCACTTACTATGACGGCTACAAGGGGCCGATCTCGACGGCCACCGGCGCGGTCAGCGCCGATTACGTGCTGATTCAGATGTGCGCGTCCGTCGCCACCGGAGCCGCCACGCCGGAAGCCGCGGCTGCGGAAGCCGAGCAGCGCTGCAAACGCTACTTCCGGCGGCAGCGGTAGAGCGCGACGACGACGACAGAGCCGCCGTCATTGCGAGGAGCACTTGCGATGAAGCAATCCAGACGATCACCACGCAGACAGACTGGATTGCTTCGCTTCGCTCGCAATGACGGTGTCGTGACACTTCAGACGGGACAAACCAATCTATGTCCGTGACCACCCTCTCCTCCCACGCACTGGCGCAACGGCAGCCGAACTGGATCGTGCGCCTGTTCGACTACAAGCCGTTCCTGATCGTGATGTGCCTCGCGCCCGCGCTCGGGCTGCTCACGGTATTCCTGACCTACCCGCTCGGCCTCGGCGTCTGGCTCGCCTTCACCGACACCACGATCGGCCGCCGCGGCATCTATGTCGGGATCGAGAATTTCCAATACCTGCTCACGGACCCCTTGTGGTGGAACGCGGTGTTCTACAGCGTGTTCTACACGGCCGTGGCGACCTTCGGAAAATTCGCGCTCGGCTTCTGGCTCGCCCTGCTGCTCAACAATCATTTCCCGTTCAAGAGCCTGCTGCGCGCCATCGTGCTGCTGCCCTGGATCGTGCCGACCGTGCTGTCGGCGCTGGCATTCTGGTGGATCTACGATCCGCAGTTCTCGATCATCTCCTACCTCCTGGTCGACGTGCTGCATTGGCGGGACAGCAATATCGACTTCCTCGGCTCGCCCTGGCCGGCGCGCTTCTCGCTGATCGCCGCCAACATCTGGCGCGGCATTCCCTTCGTCGCGATTTCGCTGCTGGCGGGCTTGCAGACCATCTCGCCCTCGCTCTACGAGGCCGCGATGCTGGACGGCGCCAGTGCCTGGCAGCGCTTCCGCTACATCACCTTCCCGATGATGCTGCCGATCCTCGCCATCGTCATGACCTTCTCGATCATCTTCACCTTCACCGACTTCCAGCTGGTCTACGCCATTACCCGCGGCGGTCCGGTGAACTCGACGCATTTGCTGGCGACGCTGGCGTTCCAGCGCGGCATCGCCGGCGGCGAGCTCGGCGAAGGCGCGGCCATCGCGGTGTCGATGATCCCGTTCCTGGTGTTCGCGACACTGTTCTCCTATTTCGGCCTGGCGCGCCGCAAATGGCAGCAGGGAGAGGCCAATGACTGAAACCGCAGCGCAATCGACCGTCGCGGACGCAAAAGCACCTCCCGACACCATGGCCTGGGATTCCGGGTTGCGGCGGCTGATGATGATCTATCTGCCGCTCGGCTGCTTCGTTCTGATCCTGCTGTTTCCGTTCTATTGGATGGCGATCACCTCGTTCAAGCCGAACGCGGAGCTGATGAACTACCGGGACAACAACCCGTTCTGGATCTCCTCGCCGACCCTGGCGCACATCAAGCATCTGTTGTTCAACACCGCCTATCCGCAATGGCTGAAGACGACGATGCTGGTCGCGATCGGCTCGACCACGCTGTCGCTGATCGCGAGCACGCTGGCGGCCTACGCGATCGAGCGCCTGCGCTTCCGCGGCAGCCCCTATGTCGGCCTCGGCATCTATCTCGCCTATCTGGTGCCGCCGTCGATCCTGTTCATTCCGCTCGCGACCGTGGTGGTGCAGTTCGGCCTGTTCGACTCGCCGCTGGCCCTGATCCTGGTCTATCCGACCTTCCTGGTGCCGTTCTGCACCTGGCTCCTGATCGGCTATTTCAAGTCGATTCCTTACGAGCTCGAGGAATGCGCGCTGGTCGACGGCGCCACGCGGCTGCAGATCCTGCGCCGGATCACGCTGCCGCTCGCAGTGCCCGGGCTGATCTCGGCCGGCATCTTCTCCTTCACGCTGTCCTGGAACGAGTTCATCTACGCGCTCGCCTTCATCCAGAGCGGCGCCAACAAGACCGTGCCGGTCGCGATCCTGACCGAGCTCGTCACCGGCGACGTCTATCAATGGGGCGCGCTGATGGCGGGATCGCTGCTCGGCTCGCTCCCGGTCGCGATCTTCTACTCGCTGTTCGTGGATTATTACGTCTCTTCGCTGACGGGTGCGGTGAAGGAGTAGCAGAATTAGGCCAGCCGGGCCTTGAGGCGCGGAGTGGCCCAATCCAGAAAGGCGCGAAGCTTGAGCGGCGCAGGCTTTCGCTCCGCATAGACGATGTACACGGGCCAGGGCTCCTGCTCGAATTCCTCCAGCATGAGGACGAGCTTTCCGGCCCGCCGCGCAGCCTCCATCTTGTAGGACATCACGCGCGTGATGCCCGCACCTGCGACGGCTGCTTCGACCGCTGCCTCCGAATCGCTCAGCGTCAATCTCGACCGTATCGGCACCGTGACTTCGCTGCCGCCCTTGACGAACTTCCAGCTCTTCGGCGCCGCATGGCTGTCGACGCCGATGCAATCGTGCGAGGCGAGATCGGCGGGCTCAGTCGGACGCCCTCGCTTCGCGAGGTATCCGGGACTGGCACACAGCACGAACCGGACCGAGCCAACCCGTGTCGCGATCAAGTTGCTGTCCGGCAGACTGCCGATTCGAATCGACACATCGATATTCTCTTCGACGGTGTTGACGATGCGATCGGTAAGGACGAGCCGCAGCGCGATGTCGGGATAGGCCTCCATGAACTCGAGCGCGATCGGCAAAAGGTGCATGTGGCCCAGTCCCCAGGGCGAAGTGACCGCAAGGTCGCCCCTCGGATTTCTGTACTCGCCGGAGACCTCCCTCTCGGCCTCGTCCACCTGCTCGATGATCCGCTTGCAGGCCTCGATATAGGATCGTCCCGCATCGGTCAGCGTCATCTGGCGCGACGACCTCTGAAACAGCTGGGCGTTCAGCCGCGCCTCCAGCTCGGCAACCGTTCGGCTGATTGTTGCGACCGGCATACGAAGGCGCCGGGAGGCCGCCGAGAAGCTTCCTGTATCATTGACGGCGATGATCACCGACATCGCCTCCAGCCGGTCCATCAGACGCGTCTTTCCGTAACTTGAGAAGAAGCTTCTCGATCATATGGACTGATCCCACCAGTCGCAATCGGTTACCCGAAGCTTGCCGCGGACTTTGGAATGCGACGGCTAGAACCTTGCCTGGAAAATGATCATGACCACCGAGAGCATCACACCTCCATCAGCCGGCCTCGATCGCCGACACCTCTTCCTTGGCTTGTCCGGGGTAGCCGTTGCCGCTGCTACGCCGGCTGCCGCGGCGAAGCCGCAACGCGATCGCTCCGGCACCGGCAACGGCTATCCGGTCACGTACCATCGGACCAAGACGATCGACGGAATCAACATCTTCTACCGCGAAGCCGGGCCGAAGGATGCGCCCGTGGTCCTGCTGCTGCACGGCTTTCCGACCTCCTCCCACATGTTTCGCAACCTGATCCCGGCCCTGGCGGATCGGTATCATGTGATCGCTCCCGATTATCCCGGCTACGGCCAGAGCGACATGCCGCCGCGCACGTCATTCAAGTACACGTTCGATCGCTTCGGCGAACTCGTCGACGGCCTGCTGGACCAGCTCGGCGTCAAGCGTTACGCGATGTACGTCATGGACTACGGTGCCCCCGTGGGCTGGCGCCTGGCGCTGAAGCATCCCGAGCGCGTCAGCGGCCTCATCATTCAGAATGGCAACGCCTACGACGAAGGACTGAAGGAGTTCTGGAATCCGATCAAGCAATACTGGGCCGACGGATCCGCGACGAGCCGTCAGGCGCTGATGAAACTGCTGACGTTGGAGACGACCAAATTCCAGTACACCGACGGCATGTCAGACGTGAGCCGGATCTCGCCCGACAACTGGATCCATGACCAGGCGCTGCTCGACCGGCCGGGCAACAACGACGTCCAGCTCGACATGTTCTACGACTACCGCACCAATCTGCCGCTGTATCCGGCGGTGCAGGCCTACTTCCGCAAGCACAAGCCGCCGACGCTGATCGTCTGGGGCAAGAACGATTTCATCTTTCCTGCCGATGGTGCCCATCCCTACAAGCGCGACCTGCCCCAGGTAGAATTTCATCTGATCAACTCCGGTCATTTCCTGCTCGAGGACAGGTTCGACGAGGTCACGCCCCTGATCCGCGATTTCCTCGCGCGCAAGATTGCCTGACCCTGCCGGATTCCGCGAGGGTCGTCGCGCACGCGGCCCCTCGTCGGATTGGACGAGGCGTTGGAGAGCGCTGCGGCCTTTGGCCCGGCTTCACAATACTGCAACATGCGATCCGCATAAGCGTTGCGTCCGCCAACAGGAGACGCACATGCGCGCGACCTTTCTTTGCACCGTCGCCACGATCATCCTCACCGCGAGCACAGCCCTCGCGCAGAGCGAGGGCGAATTTCCCGCTAAGCTCGCCGGCCACGCGGTGATGCCGGCCGAAACCTTCATCGAGGCGCCGGCTGATGCCCCCGCCGATCTCAAAGCGGCGGGCAAATATACCACCGGCAAGCGGGTCGACGCGCTCGGCACCGTCATGGGCAAGTCCTTCGAGCGTCCGACCGGCGTGTCGCTGCCGTTCAAGGGCCAGCCGCTGCAGGGCCATTCCGGCATCAAGACCCTGCCCGACGGCACGTTCTGGGTTCTCACCGACAACGGCATGGGCGCGCGCGCCAACTCGCCGGATTCGATGCTGTACCTCAACCGCTGCAAGATGGACTGGGCCAGCGGCAAGATGGAGCGGCTGGAGACCATCTTCCTGCACGACCCCGACAAACGCGTCCCCTTCCGCATCGTGCATGAGGACACCCAGAAGCGCTATCTCACCGGCTCCGATTTCGACACCGAAGGTTTCCAGATCGTCGGCGACACCTTCTGGATCGGCGACGAGTTCGGCCCCTATGTCCTGAAGGCGGACAAGTCAGGCAAAATCCTCGGCGTGTTCGATACGGTGGCCGACGGCAAGCCGGTGCGCTCGCCCGACAATTGGGCGGTGGGGACGCCGGCCGCGCCGGGCGCGACCTACACCAATGTCAATCTCCGCCGCTCCAAGGGCTATGAGGGCTTCGCCGCGTCCAAGGACGGCAAATTCCTCTACGGCCTGCTCGAGGGACCGCTGTGGGATGCGGAGAAGAAGGACTGGGAGAAGGTCGACGGCAAGGAAGCCTCGCGCATCCTCGAATTCGACGTCACTGCTGAGAAATTCACCGGCCGCTACTGGCACTATGTGTTCGAGCAGAACGGCAACGCCATCGGCGACTTCAACATGATCGACCAGACCTCCGGCCTCGTCATCGAGCGCGACAATGGCGAGGGCGCCGCCGACAAGGCCTGCCCGCAAGGCCAGCGCGGCGAGAACTGCTTCCCCGACCTCGCCAAGTTCAAGCGCATCTACAAGATCGAGCTGACCGACGCCAATGTCGGCAAGCCCGTGCGCAAGATCGGCTATATCGACCTGATGAAGATCAGGGATCCCGACAAGAAGGCGCGGAAGCCGCTCAACGACGGCGTCTACACCTTCCCGTTCTTCACCATCGAGAACGTCGATCGCGTCGACGACACCCACATCATCGTCGGCAACGACAACAACCTGCCGTTCTCCTCCAGCCGCGATCCCAACAAGGCCGACGACAACGAATTCGTGCTGCTCGAGGTTGCGGATTTCCTGAAGGCGAAGTGAGGCGAGGCTCGCTCTCTCTCCCTCCTTCCGCTCTTGCGGGAGGAGGCCTGGAACGAGGGCGGTCGCCACTCTCCGTCATTGCGAGCGCAGCGAAGCAATCCAGAATCCTTCCGCTGCGGCAGTCTGGATTGCTCGCAACGAAGGGGATAGACTCCATTACTGCGCTCACGATGCGTTCGCAGAGATGGCCCCTCGCTCCTCCTCCGTAAGAATGGGTTCAGCGCGTGTGAGACAGTATCAGCGCACCGTAAAGTCCACGGGAACAGTGAAGTCCATCGAGCTGTTCTTGATCTCCGGCGGAATCGGCGGAAACGGCGCGGCCTGCCGTAGCATCGACAGAGCCTTGGCATCGAACGCAGCAACGCCGGACGAGCTGATGCGACTGGAAATGATCTGGCCGTTGCGTCCGATCGTAAAACCCACCCGGACCAGCCCTTTCTGATCGTTACCGCCCGACGGATAAGAATGAAAACGCATCAGGTGCGCTCGAACGCGATTATTATAGCTCGCAACCAGAGACGCGAGAGCACCCGCACTCATGGCGGAAGCCATCGGGGCCTCGCGCTCGGCCCGCGCCGGTGCGCTGGTGCGCGGCGCCGGGGTGGCGTCTGACGGCTTCTTCGCCTCGCGGCGGACCACTTTCGGCTTCTCCTGCGCGGGCTTTTCCACCGGCACGATCTTCGCCGGTTCGGGCTTGGCCGGCGCCGGCTGCAGCTTCTGCTCCGGCGGCGCGACCACCTCCGGCTTTTCGTGCGGCGGCGTCGGCGCGATGGTCTCCTCGACGGCCTGATGCTGCACCGGCTCCGGCGGCGAGGCATCCGCCTCCTGCATAAAGGTCCCCGGTGCGACGTCGTCCAGCGCCGGCTGCGGCGCCGACGTCACCGGCGTCATGTCGATCATGATCGCAGGCAGGCTGACGCCCTGTTCCGGCTGCGATCTGAGCCAGTTCATCGCCAGTAACGCGGCGCCGAGATGCAACGCCACGATCATCGCCGCCGAGGCGCCCCAGCGCGCGCCCTCCCGCTCGTCAAGCGGCTGGTGCAAGGCAAAGGCGTTCGCGGCCATCAGCTGCGTCCGTCGAGCCCGACGAGGGCGACCTTGAGATAGCCGGCGTTGCGCAGGGTGTTCATCACCTCCATCAGGTCGCCATAGGGGACGGCCTTGTCGGCGCGCAGATAGATGCGCTCGTCCTTGCGGCCCTTGGTTGCGGCATCGAGGGAGGTGCTGAGCCCGTCGCGAGCGACGATGTCCTCGCCCACGGCGATCGAAAGGTCCGGCTTGACGGTGACGAAGACCGGCTTGTCGGGCCGTGGCGCAGGCTCGGCCGCCGTCGTCGGCAGATCGACGCCGATGTCGACGGTGGCAAGCGGCGCCGCCACCATGAAGATGATCAGGAGCACCAGCATGACGTCGATGAACGGGGTGACGTTGATCTCGTGGGTGACCTCGAGTTCGCTCGCGTCGCCGCGCGAGCCGAGCTTCGATGTCCCGAGCTTGGCGGCCATGGCCTACTCCGCTGCCCGCGCCAGACGGAAATGGCCTTGGTCGCGCTGGCGGCTCACCAGCAGCATCAGCTGCGCCGAGGCGTCGCCGAGCAAAGCGCGGTAATTGGCGATGCCGCGGACGAGATGATTGTAGATCACGACCGCCGGGATAGCGGCGACGAGACCGAGCGCGGTGGCGAGCAACGCTTCCGCAATGCCGGGTGCGACCACCGCAAGACTGGTGGTGTGGCTCTCGGAGATGCCGATGAAGGAATTCATGATGCCCCAGACGGTGCCGAACAGGCCGACGAACGGCGCGATGGCGCCGATGGTCGCGAGCACGCCGGTACCGCGCGCGATCTGCCTGGACATCGCCGCCTCGACCCGCTCCAGCCGCAACGCGACGCGCTCCTGCAGGCCGTCGTCGAGAATGCCGCCGGAGAGCTCGGCCTCCCTGGCGCAGGACTGGATCAGCTGCGCGACGGCATCGCGCGCGTCGCCGGTCCGCGCGGATGCTTCGGCCAGCGTCATGTTGCCCTCGAGGGTGCGCGTCCGCTGCAAGGCGAGCGAGCCCTTGCGGCGCAGCTCGATGCTCTTGGCGAGCCACACCGTCCATGTCACCAGCGAGGCAACGGCAAGCCCGACCATCACGACCTTCACGACGATGTCGGCACCGAGGAACATGCCCCAGGGCGACAGATTGCGCGGCAACAGCGCCGCGTCGATCGCAAAGGCCGGCGCCGGCACGAGCGCCAGCGCGATTGTGAGGATCACGTGCCCTAGCTTGGAATTGCTCTGCATCCTGATCTCCCGACAAATGGAGGTTACGCCGAAGGCTTCGCCGCGATCCGATCCGCAAGCCGCCGGAACCGCGCCAGCTGATCCGCCCGCAGCGCCCTCGTCTCGTCGCGGCCGACGAAGACCTTGAACATGATGCCGCCGTCGGCGTTCACGAAGGCGACGAAGGCCGAGGACTTGCCCATGAAGGGCCGCTCGACGAAGGCAATTCCCGCGCAGCGCTCGTGGCGGAGATGGCCGTGCAGGCCCTTTGGCTGCATCAGGTTGAAATAGCCGCGGCCGATCTCGCCCGCGGGAATGGTCCCGGTGAACTCGAAGATCGCATCATCGGTGTGGACGATCAGCGTGACCTCGCCCCATTCCGCGATGTCCTGCATGGCGGCGGCAAAATGTTCGCCGCTCTCGATGCGCACCATTGACGGCGGCAACGCCTCGATCACCGCGCGCGGCGTGACGCTGCGCTCGCGCGCGACGTCCTCGATCACGGCACCCGGATTGTCCGCCATATGCGCCTTGAGGTCGGCGAGATCGGTGCTCAGCATATCTGGCTCCTCAACCCCGGCGCCTCAAGCGGCCGCGCTCGCCTTGCGCTCGGTCATGATGACCTCGAAACCTTCGAACTTGGGGTGACCGAGATAGAGGCTCTCGCCGGTCTTGTTGTCGGCGCGCGCATGAGCGCGGCGGAATTCCTCCGAGCGCGTCCAGGCCTCGAAAGCCGCCTTGTCGACCCACACGGTATGCGAGGAATACAGCGTGTGGTCCTCGGCGACCGGCCCCTTGAGCAGATGGAATTCGACGAAGCCCGCCATGCTGCCGAGATAGGACTCACGGGTTCGCCAGACGGTTTCGAACGTGGCTTCCGAGCCGGGCTTCACCTGGAAGCGATTCATGGCGATGAACATTCGACTTTTCTCCTGTGACTTGTAGATCGGCAATTGCCGACCGGATATTTCAGAACGGGTCGAAAGCCACGCTGACGCATCAGCGTGGCTTTCGAGATCAGCAAGGCATAACCTGCGGTGTCTTCCTCAGGTGCCGCCAAAGTGGTATTTGAGACCTCCCTTGATCACGAGCCCAGCACCGGCGCTCGCCCACTTCACGTCGTTTTGCGTTTCGCCCGTGCTACCGACCGGAATGGCGTACGGACGATAGTAGCGGTTGAAGAGGTTCTCGACGGAGAAGTTGAGCGTGAGATCGGGCGTCGGGTGATACTGCGCGTAGAGATTGACGAGATCATACGACGTCGCCGGCGTGTAGGTCCTGGGGATGTCGTAGTTGGCGATTGCCGACGTCCACATCATCGAAAGGATGAGGGTGCGGTCGAGCAGACGCACGCCGGCCGTCGTCGTGATCTTCTGCGGCGGAATGCTGTAGAGGCCGAAGCCGGTCTGCAGATTCTTTCCGCTCTGATAGGTCCCGGAGAGGCCGAAGAACCACAGGTTCGCGTCATACATCGCCTCGGCCTCGACGCCTTGAATAAGCGCGGACGCCACGTTCTGATACTGCAGGAACGGGAGCACCGTGATCGACGGCGCCGGAGGCGGCCCGGTCGGGACCAAGAGCGGGTTTCCGTAAGCGACCTGGTCGATGAAGTCGCTGATGTCGTTGCGGAACACGTTGATCTTGCCGCGCAGCGTGTCGCCCGCCGTGAACAGATCGTTCTTCTTGATGTTGAAACCGATCTCCTTGTTCTTGCCGACCTCGGGGCGCAGGTTTGGATTGGGCACGAAGCAGAAGGTCGAATCCGCGCCCGGTCCCGGCGTGCCCGACGGACAGCGGAAGAACGAGTCGTTGACCGTCGCGCCGGCATGTGGCCCGCTTACCAGCGTCTCCGTGATCGAGGGCGCCCGATAGCCTTCCGCGTAGCTGGCATAGGGGGTCACGACCGCGGTCGGAACGAGAGCAATGGTGATCTTCGGCGAGAGGCGATCGCCGCCCGACGACGAGGACGCCGACGAAAGCTGATAATTGTCGTAACGGAGCGCACCGATCACCTCGAGCATCGAGGTGTAGTTCGCCCTCCACTGCACGAAGCCGCCAGACACCGTGCGCTGGCCGCCCGGCGTCGTCACTTCGCCGGTACCGGTCCTATCCTGGGTAGATACTTTGTCCTGGAACGCATCCAGACCGTAAGTCACCGCGTGGCGCCAGCTTCCCGTTTCGAAGCGTGTCGTGTTGTGCACGTCGATACCGATCGTATCGAGCAGGTATCCGCGGTTGCTCCCGATGCACCCCGAAACGGCATTGCCCGGCACGCCACCGCAATAAACTGACGGCGTCGTGGTGGTGTGCCTGGTCTTAGTCTGGTCGTTCTCGGTGCGATTCCAGTAGATCTTCGCATCCCAGTCGAACCACTGATCATCCGGTTGCGAGTATTTCCAGCCGAGCGTCGTGGTGTAATTCTTCACGTTGGAGGCGTAGATCGACGTGCCGTTCAGATTGTTCGTGCCGTTCGCATTGGTCGAATTGGGATCGCCCGCGCGTCGCGGCGGCTGGCCCAGGCTGTAGATGTCTTCCTGGAAGATGGCGCCGAGCTTGACCTCGTGGCCGTCCGCCGGCCGCACCGTCAGCTTGGCGATGCCGCTGCTGAGCCGATTGCCGGTATTGGCGACCTCGAAGCCGGTGCCGTCCTTGTAGCTCTCCTGCGTCGAATAGGTGCCGCCTGCGAACACGTCGACGTTGGGGTTGACGTGAACACCGCCAAAGGCGGATCCGAGTGCACGTCCGTAGTTGCTGCCGAGGATGGTTTTCACGTCGACGCCCCAGCGCTCTCCCGCGCGGACAACGTCCTCGATGTCCTTGGTGCGGAACGAGGCCACGCCGCCGATCGCACCGGAGCCGTAGATGTTCGCGGTCGGGCCGCGCACGATGTCGATGCCGCTGATCAGCTCGGGGTTGAGGAAGAAGGAGCCGTTGGCGAAGTGACCCGTGCGCTGATAGTTCTGCCGCGCGCCATCGGCGACCACGGCGACGCGGCCGAAATCCTGCAGGCCGCGAATGTTGATCGAGGTCGACGGCTCGTCGCCCCGATTCTGAACCCATACGCCTGGCACATTGTAGATGAGGTCACCAACCGTGCTGGCCTGACGTCCCTCGATCTGCGCCGAGGTCACGACGCTGACCGGTGCCAGCGCATCCACGGCACGCTCCTCGGTCTTCGTGGCGGCAGCCGTGATGGTATCGAGCGCCTGGACGCCGACGACCACCTGCGCGTGCGCATCACGCACGCCGGCGCTGGTCTGCTGCTGCGCAACTTGCGACGCCTGCTTGCGCTTGGCCTGCTTCGGCCTTTCCGACGACGCGTTTTCACTCTGCGGCGATGCGGTCTGCGCGAGACTGCCCTCCGCCGTCATTGCCGCAATTGAAACCACCGACGCGCCCAAAATCAGGGCGCGCGAATACCTAGCCCCGTCAGCCATATCAGCCCCAGCCTGCACTTCACTTTAGTTTTTGATGTCGTCTGGCTGGCGCGCGCTCGCAACGCGAGCGACTGGCTGGCTGATTGTCTAAAGAGGCGGGCGAGTTCCCCGCTGTGAGAAATGGTTACGTGGCAACACTCTGACGGTCAATGACATCGGGTTACAGTTTATATCGATTGTAAACTGCGATGGTTGGAATGCGCTTGGCGCCACCTGTACAAACGGGCGGTACTCCAGCTTTCGAAAGCGCATCACACCGACAATGTCAGCAACATCAGGAGACAGCAGCGGCAGCGCGGCAGGACGGGCACAAAGCCCTTCTGCAGCAACGCGAACTCTCACCATGCGCGGCAGCCGGATCGACAGCCGCGAGCTGTTTGCCGCCGAGCGCGAGATCATCATTGCGCATGGCGAGGACAGCTATCGTCTCCGCCTGACCTCGCAGAACAAGCTGATCCTGACGAAGTAACTGCAATGACATGTTGCCGCACCCTCGCCCGTCTCCTGCTCTCCGGCGGACTCGCGTTCGCGTCTGCTGCGCACGCCGCGGGCATCACCGTGCATGACGCGCGCAATCGCGATGTCACTGTTACCGATTTTGCCCGCACGGTGTCGATCGGCGGCGCCATCACCGAGATCCTCTATGCGCTGGGATTGGAAAGCCGGCTGGTCGGCGTCGACACAACGAGCCTCTATCCGGCGGCGGCACTGCAAGACAAGCCGAATGTCGGCTATGTGCGCCAGATCTCGGCCGAAGGCGTGCTCGGTCTCAACCCGACGCTGATCCTGGCGATCCAGGGCTCGGGCCCACGCGAGACCATGGACATCCTGGAGACGGCGAAGGTGCCGCTGGTGCTGGTGCCCGAGACCTTTTCCGAGGAAGGCCTGATCGAGAAGATCAAGCTGGTCGGCCACGCCATGGGCGTCCATGCGCGTGCCGAATGTCTCAGCGCCGCGGTCGGCGCCGATCTTGCACAGCTCCGTGCCCTGCGCGCCAAGGTGACGAAGCCGGTGCGGGTGATGTTCGTGATGTCGCTCCAGAACGGGCGGGCGATGGCGGCGGGCCACAAGACCGCGGCGGATGAGATCATCCAGCTCGCGGGCGCGGCCAACGCGGTCGAGGATTACGACGGCTACAAGGTCATCAGCGACGAGGCGATCGTGGCCGCAAAGCCCGATGTCGTGCTGTCGATCGAGCGCGGCAAGGATTCGCTGCAGGCCGATGCAGTCTACACGCACCCCGGCTTTGCGCTGACGCCGGTCGCGGCCAACAAGAGCTTCATCACCATGGATGGGCTCTATCTGCTCGGTTTCGGGCCGCGCACCGCGGCAGCGGCGCGCGATCTCTCGGTCAAACTCTATCCGGCCTTGGCCGAGGGCGGCGCGTTCGCGTCGGCGCTGTCGACGGCGAATTGCCGGCAATGAGCGTGGCCGCCGGGATCGAAGCACGGAGCCCGCGACACAGCGCGGGACAGCGGGCAGCATCGTTCGCGATTCCCCTCCTGCTCGTGGTGCTCCTGGTCACCGCGATCGCCGCTCTGACCGTCGGCGCCGCCGGCATCCCGCTCTCCCGGCTGCCAGCCGCGCTGGGCTTGGCCGGCGAAAGCACGTCCATGACGGCCCGCGACCAGCTCGTGCTGTGGTCGATCCGCATTCCCCGGATCGCGGCGGCCGTGATGATCGGCGGCCTGCTTGCCGCGGCCGGCGCGATCATGCAGGGGCTGTTTCGCAACCCGCTCGCCGATCCCGCCCTGGTCGGCGTCTCCAGTGGCGGCGCGCTCGCAGCCGCGAGCGCGATCGTCTTCACCGATTCCCGCTTCGGCGAGGCGCTGCGCTTTCTCCAGACCGAGCTGTTGCCCCTCGCGGCCTTCGCGGGTTCGCTGGCGACCACCACAATCCTCTACGGCATCTCCAGCCGCTCGGGACGCACCTCGATCGCGATCTTCCTGCTCGCCGGCGTCGCCATCACCGCGATCGCCAATGCGGGCATCGGCCTTCTGGTATTCATCGCCGATGACCGTCAGTTGCGCGACATCACGTTCTGGATGCTGGGCTCGATGAGCGGCGCGACCTGGACCAAGGCCGCCGTGCTCGCGCCGGTGCTCATTGCCGGACTCGCAGGCTGCGCCTTCATCGCGCGCGGCCTCGACCTGCTGGTGCTCGGCGAGGCCGACGCCTTTCACGGCGGCGTCGACGTCGAGCGCCTGAAGCGGATCTCGATCGTGATCGTCTCGGCCATGACCGGCGTCGCGGTGTCGATCAGCGGCGTGATCGGCTTCGTCGGCATCGTCGTGCCGCATCTGCTCCGTCTCGTGATCGGCCCGGCGCATCGCCTGCTGCTGCCGGCCTCGGTGCTGTCAGGCGCGATCCTGATGGTCGGGGCCGACACGCTGGCGCGCACCATCGTCGCGCCCGCGGAGATGCCGATCGGCATCCTGACGGCTGCCGTCGGCGCACCCGTCTTTCTCTTCATCCTGCTGCGGCAGCGCGGGCTCGCCGCGCTATGACCGCGGTGCTCGAAGCACGACAATTGGGCAAGCGCGCCGGCCGCGCGACGTTGCTTGACGGCGTCGGCCTGACGGTTGCGGCCGGCGAGGTGGTCGCCATCATCGGCCCGAACGGCGCCGGCAAGTCGACGCTGCTGCGGCTGCTCTCCGGCGATCTCCGCCCGAGCGCCGGCGAGGTGCGGCTCAAGCAGCGCGACATCGGCAGCTTCGCGCCGCGCGAGCTCGCCGCGCGCCGTGCAATGCTGTCCCAGCACATCAACGTCACCTTCCCCTTCACCGTCGAGGAGATCGTGCTGATGGGCGCGGGCGAGCGCAGCTTGCGCGAGGCCGGCCCGCTCGTCGACGCCGCGATGGACGAGGTCGGACTGTCGCATTTCCGCGAGCGGCAATTGCCGACGCTGTCGGGCGGCGAGCAGCAGCGCGCTCATTTCGCCCGCGTGCTGGTGCAGCTCGCCTGCGGCGAGGCCGAGCACGGCCCCGGGCTCTTGCTGCTGGACGAGCCGACATCGAGCCTCGATCTGCGCCACCAGATCGACCTCGTCGAGGCGGCGCGCCGCCGCGCGGCAGCCGGCACCGCCGTGATCGCGATCCTGCACGATCTCAACCTCGCGATCCGCTTTGCCGACCGGCTGGTCGTGCTGGCCGGCGGCAGGCTCGCCGCGGACGGTCCGCGCGCCGATGTCGTCACGCGCGAGAGGATCCGGGATATTTTCGAGATCGACGCGGTCGTGCATCAGGTTGACGGCGTGCCGTATGTGCTGCCGCAGTCGATGCGGGCTGCGGGGCAAGCTGAACTGCCGCCACGGTGAAGGTGCGCTCCCTCGCCCCGTTCTTACGGGGAGAGGGTTGGGGTGAGGGGCCTCTCTCCACACGCGAGATGGTCGAGAGACCTGTACCCCCTCACCCGGATTGCATCTTCGATGCAATCCGACCTCTCCCCGCAAGCGGGGCGAGGTGAAGCTGCGCCACCTGTGCAGGAAATCAGCCCGCCGGGACGATCACCATGCTCTTGTCCTTCGGCCAGCGGATGCGCCAGGCGAAGTTGATGTCGCGGGCCTCGCCGGGCTTGGCGTCGAACGACCATTCCAGCACGCCGCGCTTGTCGCGGATGTTGTTGGCGGTCGGCTGGGTGCTCGAGGGCAGCATCTCGACGACGATGTCCTCGTTCTCGCTGACCGGAAGCTGATCCTCGATCGCGACGCGAATCGGGAAATCATGCCCGTTGCGGATCGTGGTCTTGAACGAACGCTCGTCGGTCTTCGACGTCGTGACCAAGAGGCCTGCCGAGCCTTCGTTGCGCTTGAGCACGGCGCGTTCGATCTTGACCTTGTCGTCGGCGCCGAACCCGAGCCGCACGATGTCGTCCTTGGCGGACGCCGTGATCTTGCTGCGGCCGACGAAGGTGCCGTCGCGATAGATCGCGACCTTGCCCGGCAGCAGGGTCGTGTCGTCGGTCTGCTTGAAGCTGGCTTCCAGGAATGCGGTCGGATCCAGCACCGGCGCGGCGCGCACCGCGAGATCGGCGGGCACATTCACCGAAGCGATACGTAGGCTCTTGGCACCGTCGGCGGCGCCGAGGCTGACGCGGCCGGGAATCCTGAAGGTGGCCTGGAAGTCGCCGATCTCGGCGACGGCCTGTTGCTCGTCGGCGCGCTCGCGCAACTCGGTCGCTTCGGCAGCCTTGGACATGGGCTCGTACGAGCGCTGGCGAACAGTTGGCGCAGGCCGCGCTAGATCCGAGGCCGTGCCAAGGGCCATGGGCTTCGGCACTTGTGGATATTGCGCGATCAGCGAATGCAGCTCCGGAGCACTGCCGCCGCGGCTGATGCGCACGGTGGAGACGCCGAGCGTCACGTTCGACCAGTCCTCGCCGGTGGCCTGCGTCACCTCGGCGCGACGAACCAGTTCGAGCTGCGGCTTGCGATCCTTGGCGCCGGTATCGAGCCGCGCATCGTAGAGCGGCACCCAGCGCGCGTTGCGCACGGCATAGGTCACGCGCAGCGTCGCCTTGGTCGCGGCGGCCGAGGCGACGTCGATCCGCACTTCCAGCTTGCTCGGCGGCTTAGCCGAGCGCTCGGCTTCCAGTTGCGCGATCTGGCGGTCGAACTCGCGCTGTTTTCGCGTGGCATCGCGAATTGCGCTGTCGGCGGTCGCGATCTCCTCGGCGACCGCGGCAAAGGCCGCGCGCCATTCAGCAATCGGGCGCGCCTCGCCCTTCTCGCCGAGGCCGGCCGGCGACGCCTCGGCAAAATGCTGCGCGAACTTGCGCCGGGCATTGGCCGAGTCGATCGCACCCTGCAGGTCGGCCCGTTGATCCCTCAGCGCTTCGATGCGCTTGTCGAGCTCGGGCAGGTTGACCGGCGGCGCGGCCTTCGGTGGGCGTGCATCGATCGTGCCGATGGTGAGCTTGGCGCCCGCCTCGCCTTCGACGCGGAGGGAAGATGGATCGAGCGAGAGCGGAAAATCCTTGGCCACCAATGTCGAATCGCCGGAGGCGAGATCTAGCGAAATGACGCGGGTGACGGTGGCACCGTCGGGATAGACGGTGACCGTGTCGATCGTCGAATTGGCGTCCACATTGGCCGCCCATAACGGCGATGCGAGCGCCGTGGTCACCAGGACCAGGCCCGTGGTTGCCAAATATCTTGCGGTGATGCGCATAAAGTCCCTCCTGCCGGTATCGCCGCGCCGCCAGCCGGACGCGCGCGATGAGATGCCTCGCCATCGTGGTTGGACGCGGCAGGGAAGGAACCGGTTCGATTGAGACTTCCGTGGGGCGCCGCCGCGGCGGCACCATGTCTGTGGAACGCTCGGTGGTCCGGGCGGCTTCAGGCCTGGGTCGGCGAGCCCTGGCCGAAAATGCGCCGGAGCAGATCGGTCACGTTCTTGGCGCCGGCCTTCTTCAGGACGCTGGCGCGGTAACCTTCGACCGTTCGCGCGCTCAGATGCATCCGCCGGGCGATCCCCTTGTTGGTGAGGCCGGCGGCAAGATGCTCGAGCACGTCGGCTTCGCGCGCGGTCAGAGGCTCACAGCCCGGCAGCCAGCGTTGCCGGATCGCCCCGGGTTGCGCGAATTGATCGATGGCGGCATCGATCCGGTTGACGATGTCGTGGGTGCGGAACGGCTTTTCGATGAAGTCGGTCGCGCCGCTCTTGATGGCGTCAACCGCCATGGCGATGCTGCCATTCGCCGACGTCACCAGCACCGGCGCCATGCAATTCTCCTCGCGCAGCCGCCTGAGCACCTCGAGAGCGGAGCGATCCGGCGGCATCTCCAGCAGCACACAGGCCGGCATCCGCGTCTTGGCTTCCGAGAGCAGAGAGGCACCATCTGCAAAGCAGATCACGTCATAGGCGCTCTGTTCGAGCGCGGCGGAAAGTTGTTCGCGGGAGGCGGCGTCAGTGTCGATGACGAATACCTCGCCCTTGGAATGCATGTTCCCCGGCATAGTCCCGATCCAGCAATGTCTTGGTCAAATGGCCCGAGACGGCCGGGCCCCGTCGCGCCCGCCGTCAATGCGCACGGCATTCACGCCAGTGCATCGGTCTTTCCTTATGTATGCGCCACCGGGTTCCCCGATTTGACGTATTGAGACAGAAACTTTACAATTCGGGACATCTGCGGGTATGGCTGGCAGGAACGGTTTGCATGACCGACCTCATTCGCAGCGCAGGCTTGAGCTGTTACCCCGACGTCGCGCGGTCGGTCGGGCTGGACCCCAGCCAGATGATGCGCAAGGTCAGGCTCCCGCTGGCCTGCCTCGACCAGCCCGACATCCCCATCGCCGTCACCGGCCTGCGCCGCCTGCTCGAACTATCGGCAAAGGCGTCCGGTGCAGAGGATTTCGGCCTGCGTCTCGCCGAGCGCGGCGGCCTCACCAATTTCGGCGCGGTCGGCCTGATCGTGCGCGAACAGGCGACCGTCGGCGAAGCGATCGAGGCGTTTTCGCGCTTCATCCATATCCATCACGACGGCATGCGGCTCGAGGTCACGCGTGACGAGCGGACCGTGACCATCACGCTGCGCCTGCGCGGCCGGCAGCCGCGCGCGCCGCGGCAGTCGATCGACATGGCGCTCGGCAGCGTCCACCGCATCATCCAGTCGCTGTTCGGAGGCGATTGGCGGCCGCTGGAAGTGCATCTGCACTACCTGCCGCCGCTCGACCGCAAGCGCTACCGCGACTTCTTCGGCTGCCGGGTGAGCTTCAACGCGGACGACGATGCGATCCTGTTGTCGGCGCACGACCTGGAGCGCCGGATCCCGAGCGCGCATCCCTTGATCGCGAATTACCTGCGCAAGCGGATCGAGGCGATCGAGAGCAGGCCGGCAAGCTGGGAGGCGAAGGTCGACGAGGTGGTGCGGAGCCTGCTCGCCAGCGGCGATTGTACGGTCGAGCGCGTCGCCGAGCATCTGGCCTGCACCCGCCGCACCATCCACCGCCGCCTCGCCGCATCGGGCACCAGCTTCTCGGCCATCCTGGACGCGCAACGCGCCGATCTCGTGGTCCAGCTGATCGAGGATCACGCCCGGCCGCTGGCCGACATCGCGGTGCAGCTCGGCTTCTCCGCGCAGAGCGCCATGGCGCGCTGGTTTCGCGGCCGTTTCGGCTGCACCATCACCCAGTGGCGCAAGGGCGCGCGGCCTTCCTCGGCGCCGCCCTCGGCGAGTGCAGCCTGACTTCAGCGCGCGGGAGCGGGCACGCCCATCGTGGCGAGCGCCCGCCGCCCGCTGCCGGCGAGCAGCGGGCCGAACGCGACGGCAAATCCGAGGAAGGCGAGGATCCAGCCGCAGGCAGCGACGTACAGCAGCACGTCGCCATACGCGGGCAACACGACGGCACCGATTCGGGCCAGAGCCGCGATGACGATTGCAGCATAGATCGCCTGGACCGCCGGCGAAGCCGTCAGCGCCTGTCCGGTATGGCCGAGGCTGGCGCGGGTCATCACCGCGAGCGTCATCGTTCCCGCAGCACCCGCCATCCAGGCATGGATGCCGGCGCTCGGCGGCAGCTCGCCGAAGGCGGCCACAGCGTTCAGGATGAAGCCGAGCGGCACGAAGACATAACCGACATGAAGGATCAGCAGCAGCCGCTCGCGCGTGGTGCGATCGCCGGCCCAGCGTGCAAGCCGAACCAGATGCAGCACGCCCACCGCCGCCATCGCGACGCCGGTGATCATGTTCAGCGGCGCCGCGATCCATGCGATCAGCGCCAGCGCGCTCAGGCCGATCACCGCGCCGTCAAATCGCCCGAACGGCACCGGCAGACGGCCGGGATTGAACTTGACGAGCCAGTTGCGGGTGAAGCTCGGAATGATGCGGCCGCCGATCAGGCCGATCAGCAGAATGACCACGCCGATGCCGACGCGGATGCTGATTTCGGCCGCGCCTGCGTAGTGCGTCTCGACATGGAAGGCCACGTTGCCGGCGAGCAGAACCAGCACCAGCCCGACCACTGGCAGGTTGCGCCAATTGCCGCCTGCGATGATCTCGCGCGTCGCGGCAGCAACGACCAAGGCCAGGAACGCGGCATCGACGACCAGCGCAAACGCCCAGCCGGTATTCGCCGACAGCGTCACCACGACGCGCCCGGCGAGCCAGACCGTCAGCAAGGCCGCGAGCGGCCCGCCCTGGATCGGCAGGCGTCCCGTCCAGTTCGGGATGGCGGTGAACAGGAAGCCGGTGATGACAGCCGGCAGGAAGCCATAGAGCATCTCGTGGACGTGCCAGTCGCGCGGCGCGAACGCGGAGCTCACCGACAATTCGCCGTAGAACATCGGCAGCCAGGCCAGGATCGACAGCGCCGCCTGGATTGCGGCGAGCAGGAAAAAGGGGCGAAAGCTGTTCGCAAACAGCGGCCAGCCCGCAAAGTTGCGGGATCGGGCGCCAGCCATGGGTCAACTCCAATCAATTCAGACCGTTGCTTGGAAAAATACTGCCGCCGGGCGGCCTCGTTTTGCGCTAACGCAAACTACCTGACGATTGCAGGTGCCATCACACTCCCTGATGCCAGGGAGGCAGAATGGCCAAGGTCGACACATCGCTGGTTGCACATCTGCCGCTGTTTGCGGGGATGACGCCGGAAGCTCTCGACGAGATCCTGCGCGAGGCCCGCTCGGCGCGCTATCCCAAGAACAGTGCGATCTTCGAGCAGGGGGCGGACGCGCAGTCCTTCTTCCTGCTGCTGCACGGCCATGTCCGCGCGGCCAAGACCACGCCTGCCGGCGAGCAGATCGTGGTGCGCTATGTCGCGCCCGGCGAGACGTTCGGGCTCGCGATGGCGATCGGAGCCGCGCGGTATCCGGCGACGGCCATGGCGGTCGACGACAGCGTCGTGCTGATCTGGCCGACCTCGGCCTGGCCGCGGCTGGTCGAGCGGTTTCCGGCGCTCGCCGCCAACACGCTCCAGACCGTCGGTACGCGGCTGCAGGAAAGTCACACCCGCATCCTGGAAATGTCGACCCAGCAGGTCGAGCAACGCATCGCGCACGCGCTGCTGCGCCTCGCCAAGCAGTCCGGCAAGAAGCTCGACCACGGCATCGAGATCGACTTCCCGATCAGCCGCCAGGACATTGCGCAGATGACGGGCACCACGCTGCACACCGTCAGCCGCATCCTGAGCGGCTGGGAGAGCCAGGGCTTGGTCGAGAGCGGCCGCCAGCGCATCATCCTGCGCGAGCCGCACAGAATTGTGGTGCTGGCGGAGCGGAGCGCCGACAGCGGCGCGGCGTGAGAGACACCTCTCTGCTCAAGCTAGGGATGAGGCGCGCTTGCGCTTACGACGCAAGCGCGCCTCATCCGGGAATCCGCGCACATCTGCGCGCTTCCTGACCGTTTCACGCCGGCACGCACACGTTCAATGCGGCGAGGAACTTGTCGCGGTCGATGCCATGCTCGCGGCAGGCGTCGTCGACCGTGTGGAAGGTCGCGATCGGACAGCCGACACAAGCCATCCTGAAGGCGAGAAACACGCGGATCGTGTGCGGCGCCGAATGCATGATGTCATCGACCAGATCGTCGGATCGGAAGGACATGGACAACTCCATTCCGATCGACGATAGCGACGTGGGACCGAGTTTCTTTGTTGGAGCGCAAGCTGGCTCGTCATTGCGGGGCGCGCGTAGCGCGAACCCGGAATCCATCGAGCAGCAACCAGTGCAGTGAAATGGATTCCCGGTTCGCGCCAAGAGGCGCGCCCCGGAATGACGGGGGGCTACACCGCCCGACTGTGCAACTGCTTGCCCGGATCCAGATGCGCGTCGAACGCGGCGGCGACGCTGCGGACCAGGAAGCGCGAATCCCCGGCGACGGCGAGCCGTTCGCCGTCCAGCCTCACGACGCCGTCGGAGATCAGCGGCTTCAGACGAGACGCCGATTTCAGCATGGCGCCGGCCTCCGCGCCGTGGCGCGCGCAGATGTCGCCGAGATCGGCACCGAACTCGCACATGATGCGTTCGATGATGTCGGCGCGCAGCCGGTCGTCATCGGTGAGGCCATAGCCCCTCGCGGTGGCGAGTCGGCCGGCAGCGATGCTCTGCGCATAGGCGCCGATCTGCACCTCGTTCTGGACATAGCCCTGCGGCAGGTGCCCGATCGCGCTGGCGCCGAAGCCGAGCAGGACCTCGCTCCGGTCGGTGGTGTAGCCCTGGAAGTTGCGCCGCAGCGTGCCCTGCTCGAACGCGACGGCCATGGCATCGTCGGGCCGCGCGAAATGGTCGAGCCCGATCTGCACGTAGCCGGCCTCTTTCAAGGCATTGGCGATGGCGCAGGCCTGGTCGTGGCGCGCAAGGCCGTCGGGCAACACGCCTTCATTGATCATGCGCTGGTGCTTCTTGAAGGCTGGCACGTGAGCATAGCCGAACACCGAGAAGCGGCTGGGTGAAAGCGCGAGGCTGCGTCGCACCGTCTCCAGGCACGAAGCCACTGTCTGGTGCGGCAGTCCGTAGATCAGGTCGAAGTTGACACCCTCGATCCCGGCGCCGCGGAGCATCTCGACCACGGAGGCCGTCTGCGCGAAGCTCTGCACACGGTTGATCGCCCGCTGCACCACCGGGTCGAAGCTCTGCACGCCGAGGCTCGCGCGGTTGACGCCGGAGAGCCGCATCGCCTCGATCATGTCCGCGCTCAATGTACGGGGATCGATCTCGACCGCGATTTCCGCCGAGGGCAGCACGAAGAATTCCTGGCGCATCGTCGCCATCAGCTCGGCAAAGGCGTCCGGCGCCATGATCGTCGGCGTACCGCCGCCGAAATGAATGTGCTCGACCTTGATGCGGTGGCCGATGGTTTCGGCCGTCAGCGCGATCTCTCTGCGTAGCGTCCGCTGGTAGCCGGCGATCAGTTCGTCGCGGCGGACGATCTGGGTATGGCAGCCGCAGTACCAGCACATCTCGCGGCAGAACGGCACGTGCAGATAGAGCGAGGCGCTGGCGGCCACGGGCAGCTCCGCCAGCCAGCGGGCATAGGCGTCCGGACCGATCGCCGGCGTGAAATGCGGTGCGGTCGGATAGCTGGTATAGCGTGGCAGGCGTTCCTCGCCGTAGATCGCCGCAAGATCAGCTCTCATAAGTTACCCATTCGTAAATGCCCGCCGCGCGCGAGACATCGCGGCAAATCATGGAATGATTCAAATAACCCGGATCGGCGGACTCGGCTTTGCGCTCGCGCAAAGCGCGGATACCGTTTCCCGGCCATGGTGAGAAAAAATCGCGGCCATCCGGAGCGTTCGCCATGAGGCTTTTCGCACTCGAACTCATTCTCTCCCTGCTCGACGTCCGCGGTCATATCCCGCGTTTCGATGACTTCCGGCCGGCCCCGGCCGCGCCGGCCCCCGCAGGCGCGGTGCGCGCCCTGGCGGCCGCGATCGCCGTCTTCGTCGCGCTGTCACTGGCGATCTGGGGATTGGTCTGGCTCGCCGTGAACCTGCTCTGAACGGACGCGCCTTCGCCAAGGCCTGTCGTGCGATCTCGTCCACGCGCATGAGCGGGGCAACCGAGATCGTCATCCAGCTTGAGCATGCAAACGAGTTGCCGCTGAGTTGACGCTCGGCCTCGATCGGCATCGCGCCTGCGGACGCGGTGAGTTGCCATCGCCGATCCCGCTCCTTCGAGAAATCTAGGTCATGTTGCCGAACGCGAATCCGGCGGAAGCTTGTCGCAGCACAAACACGCTTGCCGCAATCGGCGCACACTGCACTCCGTCATCAAAACCATTTCAGATGAAGGATGCTTCCGATGTTCACCCGCAGAGCCGCATTGATCAGCGCCGCCGCGACCGCCCTGATGTTGGCGAGCCCGGCTTTCGCCGCCGGCGATCTCAAGCTGCCGCGTCAGAAGGTAGAGCTGGTCGCTCCGCCCTTCGTGCACGCGCACGAGCAGGCCACGACACAGGGCCCCAAGATCGTCGAGTTCAGGATGACGATCGAGGAGAAGAAAGTCGCCATCGACGACAAGGGCACCACCTTCCAGGCGATGACGTTCAACGGCTCGATGCCGGGCCCGCTCATGGTCGTGCACGAGGGTGACTATGTCGAGCTGACGCTAGTCAATCCCGCGACGAACACCATGCCGCACAACATCGACTTCCATTCCGCGACCGGCGCGCTCGGCGGCGGCGAGCTCACGCTCATCAATCCCGGCGAGCAGGTCGTGCTGCGCTGGAAGGCGACCAAGACCGGGGTGTTCGTGTATCACTGCGCACCGGGCGGCCCGATGACCCCCTGGCACGTCGTCTCGGGCATGAACGGTGCCGTGATGGTGCTGCCGCGTGAGGGGCTGAACGACGGCAAGGGCCGCGCGCTGAAATACGACAAGGTCTACTATATCGGCGAGCAGGACATGTACGTGCCGCGCGACGAGAAGGGCAACTTCAAGTCCTACGAATCGCCGGGCGAAGCCTTCACCGAGACCGAAGAGGTGATGAAGAAGCTGACCCCGACCCATGTCGTGTTCAACGGCAAGGTTGGCGCGCTCACCGGCAAGAACGCGCTCACCGCGAAGGTCGGCGAGAACGTGCTGATCGTGCACTCGCAGGCCAATCGCGACAGCCGTCCGCATCTGATCGGTGGCCACGGCGACTATGTCTGGGAGACCGGCAAGTTCGGCAACGCGCCCGAGGTCGGGCTCGAGACCTGGTTCATCCGCGGCGGCTCGGCGGGAGCTGCGCTGTACAAGTTCCAGCAGCCCGGCATCTACGCCTATGTCACGCATAACCTGATCGAGGCGGCCAGTCTCGGCGCCACCGCGCACTTCAAGGTCGAAGGCAAGTGGAACGACGATCTGATGATGCAAGTGAAGGCGCCTGCCGAAATACCTCCTGCCAGCACCAACTAGACGCGACGAAGGGGCCGGTCATCGCCGGCCCCTTTTTTCCTTCTGCGGAGGAATGATTGTGCTGATCGCATTCAAGCTCAAGCTGGCACTTGCCTGCGCGGCCGGGCTTGCGGGGCCGCTGGCCGTTGCGCCTCTGGTCTCGGAGCTGATGATGCGCCATGCCGTCGGCGAGCCGGCCTTGGTCGAGGTCGCCCCGGGCAGCTTTGCTTATCGCGAGGCCGGCGATTTCACCCGCGGCGGACAGCAGGCGGAAGCGCCGATGCGCACCATCCGCATCAACCGGCCGCTGCGCATCATGCGGAATCAGGTCGCTTCATCCGACTATCAGCATTGCGTGCAGGATGGCGCCTGCCGCGCACTCGATCGCGACGTGGCAATCGCCCCCGATCGTCCCGCAGTGCAGGTTAGCTGGCACGATGCCGAGGCCTACGCAGGCTGGCTATCGCGCAAGACCGGCCATCAATACCGCCTGCCCAACGACGAGGAATGGGCCTTTGCCGCCGGCTCCCGATTCAAGGACGACGGCGCACCGATCGACGCAAGCGACCCTTCGAAGCGCTGGATCAGCCGTTATGAGCGTGAATCCGAACGCGACCCCTCCGACACCACGGCTCATCGCTTCGGCAAGTTCGGCCCGAACGAGCATGGCGTCGAAGACCTCGCCGGCAATGTCTGGGAATGGACCGCGACCTGCTTCGTGCGCTCGCGTGTCGACGACGCCGGCAATCCCGGCCGCCCGACTGTGAATTGCGGCGTGCGCGTCGCCGAGGGTGCGCACCGCGCCTATGTCACCGACTTCATCCGCGACGCCCGTGCCGGCGGCTGCGCCCAGGGCGTGCCGCCCGCCAATCTCGGCTTCCGCCTGGTGCGCGAGGAGACGTCGTGGCTGGCCAGCGTCTCGCAGCGCTTGAGCAAGGCGCGGCCGGCAGGATCATAGGGCGCCAATCATTTCCCATGACCGTCGCTTCAGTATTAGAATGAGTCTAAAAGATACTTTGGAATTGCTCTAAGCTCATGCCCTCGCGACATCGCGTCGCTAACGTTGTCTCACCGCCTGCGCTACTCAATCGGCGTTCAATCTCGCGCCTGGGAGCAGCCCTTATGATCTATCTTCGCGTCCTCGCCGCGTCTGCGGCGGTGTTGAGCCTGACCACGTCTTTCGTGTCGGAGGCAGCCGCCAATGGCGAGGTCAACGTCTATACCTACCGCGAGACCAAGCTGATCCAGCCGCTGTTCGATGCGTTCACCAAGGACACGGGCATCAAGGTCAACGTCGTCTCCGCAAGCTCCGGTCTGGAGCAGCGCATGAAGGCGGAAGGGGCCAACAGTCCGGCCGACGTGCTGCTGACGGTGGACATCGGCCGCATCGACGAGGCCGTGCAGGCCGGCGTCACCCAGCCGATCAAGTCGGAGGCGGTCGACAAGGTCGTGCCGGCGCAATATCGCGATCCGGACGGACACTGGGCCGGCATCTCCATGCGCGCGCGCGTGATCTATGCCTCGAAGGATCGCGTCAAGCAGGACAAGATCACCTATGAGGAGCTCGCCGATCCCAAGTGGAAGGGCAAGATCTGCATTCGCTCGGGCCAGCACATCTATAACAACGCGCTGTTCGCGGCCTACGCGGCCAAGTACGGCGAGGCCAAGGCCGAGGAATGGCTGCGCGGCCTGAAGGCCAATCTCGCGCAGAAGCCGTCGGGCGGCGATCGCGAAGCCGCGCGTGACGTCGCCGCCGGCAAATGCGATATCGGCATTGGCAACACCTATTACTGGGCGCTGATGATGAACAACGATCCCGAGAAGAAGCCGTGGGCGGAGGCGACCCGCGTCATCCTGCCGACCTTCGAGGGCGGCGGCACCCACGTCAACCTCTCCGGCGTGCTGCTCGCCAAGAACGCGCCCAACAAGGCCAACGGTACCAAGCTGATCGAGTGGCTCGTCAGCGAGCAGGCGCAGCAGATGTATGCCGACCAGAACTACGAATATCCGGTTCGGAGCGGTGTCGCCGTCAATGCGACCATCGCCGGCTACGGCAAGCTCGTCCCGGATCCGTTGCCGATCGCAAAGATCGCCGCCAACCGCAAGGCTGCGGCCTCGCTGGTGGACAAGGTCGGCTTTGACAACTGATCTCTGGCGGCCCACGTCTATCGAACTGCTGGAAGCTACGAGCACACGGCCTCGATCGAGGGGCCGTGTGCACGCCGGTCGCGCCGCAACCGCCATCGCGATCGCAACCGCGGTCCTGGTCGCGGCGCCCGTGATCTCGATCGTTTCGCTGGCTTTGCAGCCTGCATCCGATGTGTGGCACGACCTGATCAACTACGTGCTGCCGGCCGCCCTTCTCGACACTGCCCTTCTGCTCGTCGGGGTCGGCGCGGTCACACTTTTGATCGGCGCCGGCACTGCATGGGTGATGTCGCGCCACGATTTTGCCGGCCGGGGCATGCTGCTGTGGCTGATGCCGCTGCCGCTGGCGATTCCGACCTATCTTGCGGCGTACGTCTATGCCGATCTGTTCGAACCGCTGGGCCTGGTGCATCGCACCCTGGCGACCTGGCTGCCGTTGGGCGATGCCCTCGGCCTTCTGCCCAACCTCCGCTCGCTGCCGGGCGCCATCTTCGTGATCGGGCTCGTGCTCTACCCTTACGTCTATCTCTCGGCGCGTGCGACGTTCCAGGTTCAGTCAGCCGAATTCGCGGAAGCGGCCACGACGCTGGGCGCCGGCCGATGGACCATCCTGTGGCGCGTCTCACTGCCGATGGCGCGGCCGGCGCTGGCGGTCGGCGTGGCGCTGGTCGCGCTGGAAACGCTCAACGATATCGGAGCCAGCGAATATCTCGGCATCCGCACGCTGACGGTCTCGATCTTCACCACCTGGCTCAACCGCGGCAGCCTTGCCGGTGCAGCGCAGCTCGCATGCCTGATGCTTGCGATCGTCGCCGGCCTGATCGCGATGGAGCGTTACGGCCGTCGCAACGCCAGCATCGAATTCTCGGCCGAAAGCCCGCATGTGAGGCGGCGAACCCCGCTGTCGGGCGCAAGAGCGTCGATCGCGTTCGCGGTCTGCGTGCTGCCGGTGCTGATCGGCTTCGTGGTCCCGCTGCTCTATCTGGCGCATCAGGCTCTCGGCCGCGGCCTGCTTGCAAATTTCGACCCGCTGCTGTGGCGCCACACCTTCCATTCGTTTGCCTTTGCGGGGCTCGCAACGCTCATGGCCTTGATGCTTGCGCTCGCCACGACGATCGCGCATCGCTTGCGGCCGGATCCTCTGCGATATGTCGCGCTGAGCATCGCGCAGGCCGGATACGCGCTGCCGGGTCTCGTCATCGCTCTCGGCCTGCTCACCCCGGTGCTGGCGGTCGACAATGCGCTGAGCGCGGTCGCGACCTGGACCGGACGTTCCCTTCCCGGGCTGGTCCTGGTCGGCTCCGGGATGGCCGTCGTGATCGCCTACACGATTCGTTTTCTGGCTGTGCCGGTCGGCATGATCAAGGCCGGGTTCGACAGCATTCCGAGCGACTATGACGAGAGCGCGCGCGCGGTCGGCGCCGGCCAGGGGGTCATGTTGAGGCAGATCTATCTGCCGTTGCTCCGGCCCGCGATGCTTGGTGCCGTCATCATCATGTTCGTCGACTGCCTGAAGGAGCTGCCGGCAACGCTGCTCCTGCGGCCCCTCAACGTCGAAACACTGTCCACGTCGATCTACCAGTACGCAAGCCGCGGCAATTTCGAGGACGGCGCGCTCGCGGCCCTCCTGATCATCGCCGCGAGCATCGGCCCGGTTGCCTGGCTGACCCGGTTCTCCGAGGTGCCCAGCGGCCCCGCTTGAAGGGCCACACCGTCCGCACATTCATGGCGCTTCGACCAATTGATAGCAAACGCTTGGTTGTCGCCGGCGCCTGCAACCTGCTCAAATCTTCCGCGCGAACATGCGAAAACCGGGCGCGCCGATGATTGCCTCGAAATTCGGGTCGCGCTTCTCTTCCGCGAAGACAAAACCCGCCTTCGCGTAGGCGCGCTCGGCCGGCTCGTTGCCGATCAGGAACGATATCGTCGCCCGGGCAAACCCATCTGCCCGCCCTTTGTCCAGCGCATGCGCGATCAACGCCTGCATCAAGCCACGACCACGATAGGCAAGGTCGGTCGCGACATGCTCGATCATCCAGTCGCCCTCGCCGCCCTGGACCCAGCAAGCTCGCGAATAGGCACCGCGCTGGCGGATGGCGTCGAGCTCTGACGCCGTCAGCCCAATTGAGAGACCGACCTCTTCGACCGCGCGCCATGCCGCCGGTCCGGTGCCGGCTGCCGGCACGGCGCAAAGTGCAGCAGCGGGCTTGCCATCAATCTCGGCGACCAGGAACTGCGAAAAATGCCACATCGACACCGCCCGTGCGACGGCGACGCGCGCGACGAAAGCGAGGCACTCCGCTTCCGGCCAGCCGAGCGCCACGTCGAACCAGCCGCGCGGCCGGTGACCGCGCATCGAAATCAGGATGGTTTGTGCGATGAATTCGGCATCTTCGGGACGCGCGGACCGTATCGTCATGCGCGCCCTTTACGGCGACCTTACGTGTTCTTCAGCGCGACGCGGAATTCGGCTTCGGTCTTGGACTTGATCTCGTCGAGCGTGACGCCGTCGGCGAGCTCGATCAGCGCCATGCCGCCATCGCCGTGCTTGTCGATGGTGAAGACGGCAAGATCAGTGACGACCATGTCGACGACGCGCTCGCCGGTCAGCGGCAGATTGCACCTCTTCAAGAGCTTCGGGCCGTCCTTGGCCGAATGCTCCATCACCACGACGACGCGCTTGACGCCTGCGACGAGATCCATCGCGCCGCCCATGCCCTTGACCATCTTGCCGGGGATCATCCAGTTGGCGAGATCGCCGTTCTGGGCCACCTGCATGGCGCCGAGGATCGAGAGATCCATGTGGCCGCCGCGGATCATGCCGAAGGAATCCGCGCTCGAGAAATACGAGGTCGACGGCAGCTCGCTCACGGTCTGCTTGCCGGCGTTGATGAGATCGGCGTCTTCCTCGCCCTCATAGGGGAACGGCCCCATGCCGAGCATGCCGTTCTCGCTCTGCAAGGAGACGTCCATGCCATCGGGGATGTAGTTCGAGACCAGCGTCGGGATGCCGATGCCGAGATTGACGTAATAGCCGTCGCGCAATTCCTTCGCGGCGCGCGCGGCCATCTGTTCACGGGTCCAGGCCATGTGAGTCCCCTGTTGCGCTTAAGCGGCGGTACGCGGGCGGGTGTTGCGGAATTCGATGCGCTTCTTGGCCGTGCCGACCTCGACGATGCGCTTCACGAAGATGCCGGGCGTGTGGATGTGGTCGGGATTGAGTTCACCGGCGGGAACCAGATGCTCGACCTCGGCCACCGTGATCTTCGCGGCGGTCGCCATCATCGGGTTAAAGTTGCGCGCGGTCTTGCGGTAGATCAGGTTGCCGGCGGTGTCGCCCTTCCAGGCGTGCACGATGGCGAGGTCGGCGAACAGGCCGCGCTCCATCAGGTACTTCTCGCCGTCGAATTCCTTCACTTCCTTGCCTTCGGCGATCAGCGTGCCGACGCCGGTCTTGGTGTAGAAGGCCGGGATGCCGGCGCCGCCGGCACGGATGCGCTCGGCCAGCGTGCCCTGCGGATTGAACTCGAGTTCCAGTTCGCCGGCGAGGTATTGCTGGGCGAACAGCTTGTTCTCACCGACATAGGACGAGATCATCTTCTTGATCTGGCGGGTTTCGAGCAGGCGGCTGAGGCCGATGCCGTCGACGCCGGCATTGTTGGAGACCACGGTCAGGCCCTTGACGCCGGAATCCCGGATCGCGTCCGACAGCTCCTCGGCAATGCCGCAGAGGCCGAAGCCGCCCGACATGATCATCATATTGTCTTTTAGAATGCCTGACAGCGCCGACTTGGCGTCGGGATAGACCTTGTTCATGCAAAAAACCTCGACTGAACCTTGGGCTGGCGGGCGTCGCGCCTCATTGGCGGCGATTATTAGGCGAAATCGTCCGAAGCCGTCAATGATACGGGTTCTCCGCTCCGCCCCCGGGTGATAGAAGCTGCCCATGCCGTGGGCATAACCGCGCAGCGGCCTTGAAAGCGTCAAGAAAACCCATCAAGTTGCGGTACTTAACACCATAGGATCTGGGCGTTCGGCACACACGTTTCGCAGCCCGCCCTTCTGGCTCCAACGACCAACCCGATCAGGACATGCCATTGACCATGGCCCAAGGAATGAAGCGCCTCGGGACGCCGATCGCGGCGCTGCTCGGCCTCGCGCTGATCGCCCTGATCGCGACCTCCTGGCTCATCAACCGCGACGCGCTGCGCAAGGCGGTCGAAGCGCAGATCCGCGACGTCACCGGGCTCGAGCTCAATGTCGCAGGCAGCATCGAGATCTCGGTGCTTCCGGCGAGCTACATCTCCTTCCGCGACGTGGGCCTCAAGGGCGGCGGCACCAGCGCTCCCGCGCTCCAGGTCGACGTGCTCACCGCGAATTTGCGGCTGCTGCCGCTCCTGCTGCAGCGTTTCGAGATCGCCGACCTGACGCTGCTGCGGCCGCGCATCCACGTCAGCCTGAAGCCGGACGGCGAGAGCAACTGGACGCCCTTCATCCAGACCATCGCACGAACCATGAAGCCCGGGGCCGAGAACCAGGTCTCGTTCTCCGAAATCCGCATCCAGGACGGCGTGCTCGATTACGAGGACGTTGCCACGCATGCCACCGAGAAGCTCGAGGACATCGACCTGTCGCTGGCCTGGCCTTCGATCTCGCGCTCCTTTGCCGCGACCGGACAGTTCGACTGGCGCGGCGAGCGCGTCGACGGCTCGATCAGCTTTTCCGATTTCGTGGCCGCCCTCTCCGGCGACCGCTCCGGCCTGAAGGCGCGCATCGCCAGCGCGCCGCTCAAGCTCGCCTTCGACGGCAGCGTCGCCAACCGCACCAGCGCGATGATGGAGGGCACGCTCACTGTGGACAGCCCGTCCTTGCGCAACGCGCTGCGCTGGACCGGACAGCCGCAGCCCGGCAGCGGCGGCTTCGGCCGCTTCGTGCTGAAGGCGCGCGCCAACGTCGTCGGCGCCTCGATCGCGCTCACCAATGTCAACGTCGAGCTCGACGGCAATGCCGCCGAAGGCGTCATGACCTACGCCAATAACGGCCGGCAGACGCTGCAGGCCACGCTCGCTGCCGACGCGCTCGACTTCACTCCATATATCTCGACGTTCCGCCTGCTCGCGAGCGGCGCTCGCGATTGGAACAGGCAGCTGTTCGACCTCCAGGGATTGTCGACCACCGACCTCGACATGCGCCTGTCGGCGGCCAAGCTGACGGTGGGGCCCACCAGGCTCGGCCGCACCGCGATCGGTGCCAATTTACGCAACGGCACGCTGGCGCTCTCGGTCGGTGAGGCGCAGGTCTATGGCGGTATCGCAAAGGGCTCGTTCGGCATCGCGCGGTCCGATACGGTCGCCGACATCAAGGCGCAATTCCAGTTCACCGACGTCGATCTGCAGGCCTGCGCCACCGAGCTGTTCGGCCTCAACAAGCTGTCCGGCCGCGGCAATATCAACGTCTCGCTCTTCGCCTCGGGCTCGAGCCCGTTCGGCCTCGTGCAGTCGCTCGACGGCAGCGCCACCGTGACCGGGCATAACGGCGCGATCGCGGGCTTCAATGCCGAGCAGCTGCTGAAGCGGCTGGAGCGGCGGCCGCTGTCGGGCGGCGGCAATTTCCGCAGCGGCTCGACGCCATACGACAAGCTCACGATCTCGGTGAAATTCTCCGACGGCATCGCCACCGCCGAAGACATCCGCATCGAGGGCCCGGCGGCCAAGATCACGCTGACCGGCACCGCCTCGGTGCCGACCCGCGAATACGACATGAAGGGCGTGGCGAGCCTCAACACGGCGTCCGGCTTTCAATTGCCCTTCATGGTGCAGGGCCCCTGGGACGATCCCCTGATCTTTCCCGATCCCGAAAGCCTGATCCGGCAGTCGCCGGCGGCGTCTCCCTTCCTCGATCTCCTCAAGCAGCGCATCACGGGGGGCGGAAAACGTCCCGAGGGATCGCCGACGGCGGAGAATGCCAAGGAAAACGCCAAAGACAACGCCAAGTCCAACTAAGGCAAGATCCGGCGCAGCCGTCACGCGGCCGATGGACGACGCGATGCAATTCCTGATCGTGCTGGTCAGCGTCTGCGCCTTCCGACGTGAAGCGATGGTGCTGGATCAGCGAAACGGCCACGAGCCAGGCCAGCGATGCGAGCACGGTCCGCAGCTGGAACAGCGCCTTGGATTTCACCAGCGTGCGGCGACCTCGCGCCGATGCTGCAGAACACGAGCGGCGCCATCGTCGTCTTGACCAGCTTGATCAAGCCGTCGGCGAACGGGCTTCAGCGCGGGTGTCGCGGACCATCGGCATCGTACTGAGGCGCGGGACACCGCGAGGCGAATTGATTGGCATGTATCGATGCGGCCTTTGGATCGATGCGCGCATTCGCATCTCCAGAGCCTCGCTCCAATCGCGACATAGGTCTGACAAGAAGCCGCTAGATCGGATGACGGCCATGCGCTAGTGTTTTATACGACCGGTTAAAACACCGGCCGTTTGAGGGAGAAAAACGTGAAATCCAAGGTTATTGGCGCAGTTTCATTGGCGGTCGCTGCGGTTGGGCTGTTTGCCGCCACTGCGCCCGCATTTGCGCAACAGAAGACGATCACGGTCTGGTGGGTCAAAGGCTTTTACAAGTCCGAGGACGAAGCGCTCGCCGAGACGATCAAGAAGTTTGAAGCCAAGACCGGCATCAAGGTCGAATTGTCGCAATACGCGATCCAGGACATGATTCCGAAGACCGTCGCAGCGCTCGATGCGGGCACCGTGCCCGACGTCGCCTATTCCGACAGCTACGACGTGCAGGTACAGGGCAAGTGGGCCTATGAGGGCAAGCTCGAGGACCTCACCGACGTCATGGACCCGATCAAGGACCGGTTCGTGCAGAACACGCTGGACGCCTCGATCCTCTACAACGACGTCGCCAAGAAGAAGGCCTATTACGGCTTCCCGCTGAAGCAGCAGAGCATGCACGTCCAGATCTGGAACGACATGCTGGAGAAAGCCGGCTTCAAGCAGAGTGACATCCCGAACGACTGGACCGGCTACTGGAGCTTCTGGTGCGACAAGGTGCAGCCGGCGATCCGTAAGGCCACAGGCCAGCGCATCTATGCCGTCGGCCAGCCGATGGGCGTGGAATCCACCGACTCGTTCCAATCGTTCTACACCTTCATGGACGCCTACCACGTCAAGCTCGTCGACGACGACGGCAAGCTGCTGGTCGACGACCCCAAGGTCCGCGACGGCCTGATCAAAGCGCTGAAGGACTACACCGACACCTACAGCAAAGGCTGCGCCCCGCCCTCCGCGACCACCTGGAAGGACCCGGACAACAATGTCGCCTTCCACAACAAGACGATCGTGATGACCCACAACTTCACGATCTCGATCGCGGCAAAATGGTACGAGGAGTCACAGAACCAGAACCTCACGCCGGAACAGCGCGAGGCCGGCAAAAAGGCTTATGAGCAGGACATCGTCACGGCGTCCTTCCCCAAGGCTCCCGATGGCTCGACCATCAAGTATCGCTCCGACGTCAAGACGGGTCTGATCTTCACCGCGGCCAAGAACAAGGCCGAGGGCAAGCAGTTCCTCAACTTCCTGCTGCAGGAAGAGAACATCCGTCCCTACATCGAGGGCGCGCTCGGCCGCTGGTTCCCGGTGACGAAAGAAAGCCAGGAAAGCCCGTTCTGGCAGGCCGACAAGCACCGCAAGGCCGTCTACACCCAGTTCAAGGGCGGCACCTCTCAGTTCGACTTTACCAGGAACTGGAAGTTCACGATCTTGAACAACGAGAACGTGTGGGCGAAGGCGATGAACCGCGTCGTCAGCGAGAAGGTTCCGGTCGACAAGGCCGTCGACGAACTCATCGCCCGCATCAAGCAGGTCGCGGGCTAAGTCGTCCGCCCCATCTCTCCGCGTTGCGGAGGAGAGTGCAACAACAACACCGGCCGCGTCTCGCGGCCGGCTTCTCTTTGAAGAGTCCGAAAGAATGGCGATCACGCTCTCTGGCGATCAGGCAATACCCGGCCCGCCCCTGTCGTCGCGGCTGACCCCGGCGCAGGTCTGGGGCATCCTCCTGCTAACACCTTATCTGCTCGTCTTCCTTGCCTTTGTCGTCTATCCCGTCTGCTACGGGCTCTGGCTGGCACGCGATCCGGCGAACTATGTGGCGCTGTATCACGACCCGATCTTCGCGCGCGCTGCAATCAACACGCTGATCTTCCTGGTCGTCGGCATCAACATCAAGATGATGATTGCGCTGTTCCTGTCCGGCTTCTTCGCGCAGCAGCGCACCTGGATCAGATGGCTGTCGGTGATCTTCATCCTGCCCTGGGCGGTGCCGTCGATCCCGACCATCCTGTCGGTGCGCTTCATGCTCAATCCCGAATGGGGCATGGTCAACCACTTCATCTTCTCCCTGACCGGCGATGACGGCCCGAACTGGCTGAACGACCCGACCGTCGCGCTGTGCATGGCGATCGCCGTGCACATCTGGAAGTCGCTGCCGTTCTGGACGCTGATCCTGATCACCGGGCGCCTTGCGATCTCGCACGATCTGTTCGAGGCCGCCGAGGTCGACGGCGCCAGCTGGTGGCAGAAATTCCGCTACATCACCTGGCCGTCGATGCAGACGCTCTACGTCACCTGCACGCTGCTCTCGATGATCTGGACGCTGGGCGATTTCAACAGCGTCTACCTGCTCACCGGCGGCGGACCTGCCGACCTCACGCACGTGCTGGCGACGCTCGGCATCCGCTATCTTCGGCTCGACCAGCTCTCGCTCGCGATGGCATCCATCGTCTGCGCGATGCCGTTCGTGCTGCCGCTCGTTTACTTCATGATGAAACGGTTGTCGCGATGAAGCTTCCCTCCCTCCGTGACGTCGCGACGGAAGCGCGGCTGCTGCTGATCGGCATTCCCGTCTTCCTGTGGACGATGATCCCGATCTACCACATGTTCCTGTTCGCGATCTCTCCGAAGGAGGACGCGTTCTCGGGCAAACTGTGGCCGGACCATCCGACGCTGCACAACTTCGAAATCGTGTTCAAGCAGCAGCACTACTTCCTGCGCGACTTCTACGCCCAGTTCTGGAATTCGACGCTGATCGCAGTCTCCGTGGGCGTGCTGACGCTGTTCATCGCGACCGCCGCGGCGTTCGCGATTTCGCGATTGAAGGTGCCGGGCGGCCGCGCCGTGCTGAACCTCGCGCTCTTCACCTATTTCATTCCTGCCGCGTTTCTCGCCGTGCCGATGTATCGCACCATGGGCAATTACGGCCTGCTCAACAAACACTGGTCGCTGATCCTTGCCATGGTGACGATCGCCTCGCCTTACGCGATCTGGGTGCTGAAGCAGGCCTCCGACAAGCTGCCGGTGGAGCTCGATGAAGCCGCAGTGATGGACGGCGCCACCACGCTGCAGATCTTCCGCCTGGTCTATTTGCCGCTGATGATGCCCTCGCTGGTCGCGATCGGCACCTATGCGGTGCTGCTGGCCTGGAACGAATATCTCTACGCGTTCCTGCTGCTGTCGAACGACCGCGACATCACCCTCCCCGTCGCGCTCGGCAACTTCCTCGCCGCCGACGACTCGCCGTGGGAGCTGCTGATGACCACCGGCTTCATCTACGCGCTGCCGCCGGCCGCGGTCTATTACGCCTTCCGCCGCTACATGGTGGGCGGGCTCACGGCGGGTGCCGTGAAGTCGTAAGCTCTTCTTTGGTCATTGCGAGCCACCGGGTCCGCGCGGAGCGCGGCCCGATGACAGGCTCCGCGAAGCAATCCAGACTACCTCTGCAGAGACAGACTGGATTGCTTCGTCGCAAGAACTCCACGCAATGACAGCAGAGCCTCACAGCGGCGCCGCGCTCTCGCCCTGCGAGCTCGACAGCTTGGAGGCGAGCGAAGCGATCACGATCACCACCGCGATCAGGGCGATCACAAGCGTACAGATCGCGTTGATCTCGGGCTTCACGCCGAGCCGCACCTCCGAATAGATGCGGATCGGCAGCGTCGCCGAGCCTGGGCCGGTGGTGAAGCTCGCGATCACGAGATCGTCGAGCGACAGCGTGAACGCCAGCATCCAGCCGGCGACGATCGCCGGCGCGATCAGCGGCAGCGTCACGGCAACGAACGCACCGACGGGATTGCAGCCGAGATCCATCGCCGCCTCCTCCAGCGAGCGATCGAGCGAGCCGAGGCGCGACTGCACGACCACCGTGACGAAGCACATGGTGAGCGTGGTATGGGCGATCGTCACCGTCCAGAAACCGCGCTCGGCGTTCAGCGCAACGAACAGCAAGAGCAGCGACAATCCGGTGATCACCTCGGGCATCACCAGCGGTGCGTAGAGCATGCCTGAGAACAGGGTGCGACCACGAAAGCGTTCACCGCGCGACAGCGCCACCGCTGCGAGCGTGCCGAGCAGCGTCGCGATCGTCGCGGAGGCGACCGCGACCCGCAGGCTCATCCAGGCCGCCTCGATCATGGCGCGATCGTTAAACAACTCATGATACCAGCGCAGCGACCAGCCGCCCCACACCGTCACCAGGCGCGAAGCGTTGAAGGAATAGAGAACGAGGATCAGGATCGGCAAATAGAGGAACGCCAGCCCCAGCGCGAGCGAGGCGATGTTGAAGCGGGACAGGCGGGAGACCTTGCGCATCGCGCTATCTTCCCTGTTCCAGCTGCCGCTTCTGCAGCCGCTCGTACAGCAAGAGCGGCACCAGCAGCACGACCAGCAGCACGATCGCGGCAGCCGAGGCAACCGGCCAGTCCTTGTTGGTGAAGAATTCGAGCCACAGGGTCTGGCCGATCATCAGCGCGTTGGAGCCGGCCAGAAGGTCGGGAATGACGAACTCGCCGACGATCGGGATGAAGCACAAGAGCACGCCGGCGCCGACGCCGGGCAGCGACAGCGGGAAGGTGACGAGCCAGAACACCCGCCAGGGCGGCGCGCCGAGATCGGCGGCCGCTTCCTCCAGCACCGGCTCCATCTTGGCGAGCGTCGCGTAGAGCGGCAGGATCATGAACGGCAGATAGGAATAGACGATGCCGATATACATCGCGGTGTCGGTGGAGAGCCACACCACGGGCTGGCTGACCAGATGCAGCGCCAGCAGGACCTGGTTCAACAGACCGTCGTGCTGGAGGATGTTGATCCAGGCGTAGATGCGGATCAGGAATGAGGTCCAGAACGGCACGATCACCAGCACCATCGCCACCGCCTGCCAGCGCTGCGGCAGCCGCGCCATGCCGTAGGCGATGGGATAGCCGATCAGGAGCAGCAGCGCGGTGGCCGTGAGGGCGACGGTGAGGCTGCGCACATAGGCGAAGACGTAGATGTCGTCGGAGACGAGCAGCTTGAAATTGTCGACCGAGAGCGCAGCGAACGCCGCCTTCAGCGCGTCCCATCCCGCCGTCAGGTCGAACACCGGCTCGTAAGGCGGCTGCGCGATCGCGGTCTGCGACAAGCTGATCTTGAGCACGAAGCCGAACGGCACCAGGAAGAACAGCACCATCCAGACATAGGGCGCGATGGCCGCGAAGCGCGCCGGCTTTGCGAAGATGCGGCGCGAGCTCATGATTGCAGCACCACGCAATCGTCGGGCGTGAACCAGGCGACGACCTGCTGGTTCAGGCTGTAGGCGTCGACGTCGAGCCGCGCGCTGTTAGCGACCGATGCCTGCAGCATCCCGCCGGTGTCGAGCTTCACCTTGTAGGTGGTGGTGCCGCCGAGATAGCAGATGTCCGCGATCACGCCGTCGAGGGCGTTGATCGCGGTCTCACGACCGGCCTCGCTGACCGGGCCGCGCCGCGACAGCTTGACCTTCTCGGGGCGGATCGCGACCGCCAGTTTTCCGGTGCCGACGGCCTCGCGCGGCTCGGCCACCACCAGCGCCCCAGCATCAGGCGTGCCGATGACCAGACGACGACCGTCGCGCAATTTTGACTCGCCGTCGAACAGGTTGACGTCGCCGACAAACTCGGCGATCCAGCGCGAGCGCGGCGCTTCGTAGAGCTCGCGGGGGCTCGCGACCTGGGCGAGCCTGCCTGATTTCATCACGCCGATCCGGCTCGCCATCGTCATCGCCTCCTCCTGGTCGTGGGTGACGATGATGAAGGTCATGCCGAGCCGCCGCTGCAGCTCCATCAGCTCGGCTTGCGTGTTTTCGCGAAGCTTCTTGTCGAGCGCTGCGAGCGGCTCGTCGAGCAGCAGGAGCTGCGGGCGGCGCGCCAATGCGCGGGCGAGCGCCACGCGCTGGCGCTGACCGCCGGACAACTGGTCCGGCTTGCGCTTCTCCAATCCCTCGAGCTTGACCAGCGCCACCATCTCCGCGACGCGCGTGGCGATGTCGGCACGCGGCATGCCGGCGCGCTTCAGGCCGAAGGCAATGTTGTCGCGTACCGACAGATGCGGGAACAGCGCATAGTTCTGGAACATCATGTTGATCGGGCGCTCGTGCGGCAGCGCCTGCGCGATATCCTTGCCGCCGAGCAGGATACGCCCCTCGTCCGGCGCCTCGAGGCCCGCGAGCATGCGCAAGAGCGTGGTCTTGCCGCAGCCGCTCGGGCCGAGCAGCGCGAAGAACTCGCCGGCCTTGATATCGAGCGACACGCCGTCGACGGCGCGGAACGTGCCAAAGGTCTTGGCGACGCCCTCGATGCGCAGCAGCGGCCGGCCGGCCGCGGGACATGCGTCCCCGCCAGCCGTTTCAGCCGCAACGTTCGTTCCGGGCAATTCTTCCGCCATGGTCCCTGCCAACCCCGATTCCGCCGCACGCTAGCGGCCGATCGTGTTTAGCTCAACCGGTTCGAGGAAAACTTACATCGCGCCGCCGTAGCCCGGATGGAGCGAAGCGGAATCCGGGGCTGTTCGCCGGCGCAGAGACTCTCCCGGATTTCGCTTCGCTCCATCCGGGCTACACCAGTGACCGGCTCAGATCCGCCATGAACGCCGCCAGCGCCTCACGGTCCGCCGCAGGCATTGTCAGGCCCAGCTTGGAACGGCGCCACAGAATGTCATCCGGAAATCGCGCCCATTCGTGGGTCATGAGATAGCGCACCTCGGCGCCGGTCAGTTCGGGGCCGAAGGCAGGGCCAAGCTCTTCGCGTGTCGTTGCTTCACCGAGCACGGCCGCCAATCGCGAGCCGTAGGCCGCGACCAGGCGCTGGGCTTCCGGCTCGGACAGAAAGCGCCAGCGCTCGCGTGCGAGGTCGACCTCAGTGTCGAAACGATCCCAGGCGAAATCTCCACCGGGCAGCGCTGCGCCGGCGGTCCAGGGCGGCGACATCGGATAGAACGGCGTCAGCCTCGTCGCCGCCCGCTCGGCGCGCCGGCGCGCGGTGGTGAGGTCGCCGCCGAACATCGTGATCAGCGGTGCCTTGCGCCGGCGCGCGTGGAACAGGGTCGTGTCCTCGCGTTGCCGCGCGGACACCGGCCTCAGATTGACGCCGCAGACCGCCCGTACCACGTCGGTCGGGGCGACGCGCTCGCGGAAGTAGCGGCTCGCCGCTTCGCAGAGATAACCGACATCGGCCCCTCGCACCGCCACGATGGCGGGGTCGCCGGTGAAATCGTGCGTGACCGTGCCGATCAGCGTGAACGCGCGCTCGAACGGGCTTGCGAAGATCAGTCGGCCGTCGCTGTTCTGGAACACGTAGACATTGTCTGAATCGAACAGCCTGGGCACGATAATCTGGCTCATCTGCATGGCCGTCGCGGCGGGCTGCGGCTGGCGCAGGACCGTCTCCGCGACGATCGAGGTCCAGCCGCCACTCGTATTGGCCAGCGCCCTTGCTGTAACGGAGCGGCGGTGGCCGCGATCGACCACGGCGAGCCGCCAGATGTCGGTTCGGTCGGCACGCACGCAGCGCGCCCCGGTCCGGATCGTCGCACCACGCTCGGCGGCGTCCAGCGCCGTGAGCACGACAAGGCGGGAATCGTCGGCGATACAGTCCGAATATTCGAACGCCGTGCCGAACGGGCGTTTCAGCGCGTTGCCGACCGGGTGATGGGTGATGTCGAGGGTCGTCGATCCGGGCAGGCCGCTCCGGCCGGCGAGGACGTCATAAAGAAACAGGCCGGCCCGCAGCAGCCACGGCGGACGCTCGTCCACATGTGCGGGGATCACGAAACGCATCGGCCGCACCAGATGCGGCGCGATGGCGAGCCAGGTCCGGCGCTCGGCCAGTGCCCGGCGCACCCGCCAAAAGCCGCGGCGCTCCAGCACCGAGAGATCGCCGTGGATCAGCCGCGGTGTGGCCGACGACGCCGCGCCGCCGAGATCGCCCTGCTCGAACAGGATCACCCGCAGGCCGCGGCCCGCCGCATCGCGGGCGAGGCTGACGCCGTTCAGGCCGCCGCCGATGATCGCGAGGTCGTAATCCGCCATGAGGCCGTCGAATGGGAGCGAACACTCCCATCACTAGAGCGATTTCCGTTCCGATGAAATCGGAACGGTGGCTCTAGATTCATATTCTGACGCGTTTTCTTGACGCGAGCCGGTATCCACTTCGCTCGAAAACGCTCTAACCGGTCTTCAGCGCAAGCTCCATGGCTTCGGCGCGGCCGACGAACCCGGCATATTTGCCGATCGGCAACGGCTTGCCGAGCAGATAGCCCTGCACCCCGTCACAGCCTTCCTTGGCGAGGAAGGCGAGCTGGTCGAGCGTCTCGACGCCCTCGGCGATGATCGACATTTCGAGGCCGTGGCCGAGGTCGATGACGGCGCGCACGATCGCCGCCGATTGCGGGTTGCGGCCGAGATTGATGATGAAGGCGCGGTCGATCTTGATCTTGTCGAACGGGAACGCCTGGAGATAGCTCAGCGAAGAATAGCCGCTGCCGAAATCGTCCATGGAGATGCGCACGCCGAGCGCCTTCAGGCGGCGCAGCAGCGCAAGGCCGCGATCGAAATCCTCGATCAGAACACCTTCGGTGATCTCGAGCTCGAGCCGGCCGGGTGCAAGGCCCGTCTCGATCAGGATCGAATGGACGAGGCCGACCACGTCGCCGTGCATGAACTGCGCCGGCGACAGATTGACCGCGACCTGCAGCGGCTTCGGCCAGGACGCCGCCTCGCGGCAGGCCTCGCGCAGGATCCACTCGCCCATCTCGACGATGAGGCCGCTCTCCTCGGCGATGGGAATGAATTCGGCCGGCGAAACCTGGCCGCGCACGGGATGCTGCCAGCGCGCCAGCGCCTCGAAGCCGATGATCTCGCTCTCGGCGACGCTGTGGCCCGCGGCCCCCTGCGGCTGGAAGGCGAGCGAGAGCTCGCCGTTCTTGACCGCCATGGAGAGGTCCTGGTGCAGCACGCGGCGGTCGCGGATCTGCTGGTCCATCTCGGGCTGGTAGAGGCTGATCGTGCCGCGCGACTTCTGCTTGGCGCGGAACAGCGCCGCGCCGGCATTGGCGAGCAGCGAGGCGCCATCGGTGCCATTGTGGGGAAAGACCGACATGCCCGTGGTGATGCCGGCGCGGACCGGCCGGCCGTCGATCTGAAAATCCTTCGCGACGGCTTCGCCGATCTGCTGCGCCAGCGCGAGGCCGGCCTCGGGCTGCTTGCCGTCGATGATCAGGCCGAACTCGTCCCCGGACAGGCGCGCGACCACGCCGCCGCGTGCGGAATCCTGGAGCCGATGGGCGACCTCGATCAGGAGCTTGTCGCCGAGCGCATGGCCGAAGACGTCGTTGACCTCCTTGAGGCCGTCGAGGTCGACGCAGAGCACGGCGAACTCCTCGCCGGTGCCCTCGCAAGCCTCGATCATCTGGGTCAGAGCCTGCAGGAAGGCGGCGCGATTCGGCAGATCGGTGAGGCCGTCGTGATAGGCCATGTGCGCCATGCGCGACTCGGTCTGCCGGCGGTCGGTGACGTCCTCGTGGGTCTTGATCAGATATTGCGGCTCGCCGGCATCATTGACCACGGTGGCGCGGCGGGTCAGGAACAGCCGCAGGCCGCCCTTGGTGGAGATCGGGTGCTCCTCGGTGATCATCCCGCGCTTCTTGATCGCGGCCTCGTCGCGCGCGACGATCAGCTTGGCTTCCTTGGCGTTGAAGATGTCGGACGCGGTCAGGCCGGTGGCTTCCTCGCGCCTGCGGTTGAGGATCGTCTCCGCGCTGCGGTTGGCGAGCAGATAGCGGCCGTCCTTGACCTGCTCCACGATCAGCGCAACCGGGATGTTGTCGACCACGAGTTCGAGGAACTTCTTGGTGCTCTCCAGCTCCTGCGACAGCGAGCGGCGGTCGGTGATGTCCTCGAACACGATGAGCAGAAATTCGGGCTTGTTGCTCTCGTTGCGGACCACGATCCGGATCGAGGCAACCATGCGCCGCGCACCGGCACGATCCACCTCGAACTCATTGCGGTACTGGCCATCCGGTGAATTGAGCGCCGCCTGGTCGGCCGCCTCGATGCTGGCCGCCGAGGCCGATGCAAACAGCTCCCGTGCATTCCTGCCGACGGCAAAGTCCCGCGACAATCCCCAGAACTTCTCATAGGCGCTGTTGGCGAAAATGTAGCAGCCGTCCTCGATGTTCTTGGCCGCCACGCAGGCCGGCACATGATCGAGCACCGATTCCAGGAACTGCTTGGTGGAGGCGAGCTGCCGCGACAGGTTGCGCTGCTCGGTGACGTCGAGGTGGGTCGCCACCGAGCCGCCCTTCGGCAACACGAAATATTTCACCAGGATGGCCCGTCCGTCCGGCAGTTCCGTGGTCAGGCCATTGGCGCTCGATGCCTTCTGGTAGAATTCGTCATCGGTGACGCCGAGCACTCCGCGCTCGCGGCGCAGCCTCAGGATGTCGTGGCCGGTCATGTTGGGCCGGAGGTCGGATCGCGTCAGGCCATAGATCTCGAGATAGCGGTCATTGCAGAAGATGACGCGGCGCTGCGCATCCGTCATCACCACGCCCTGGTTGAGGTTGTTCATGGCGGAGGAGATGAAGGCGTTGCGACGCAGCTGCAAACGCCTGGACCGGCGCAGCGAGGAATGGATCCACAGCCCGATCGCGGCAAGGAACGAGCAGACCACGATGCCCGCGATGAGGGCTTCCCAGATCACGCCGGGATCAAGCCTGGTGAGTTCGCCCGGAACGGCAAGGCTGTCCGATGCCGCAAAGGCGCGCGCAGGCGCGCCCGTAACGGCCAGGCATAGGAGGGCGTGCACAGCAATCGAAAGCGTGCTGCCCACGTGCCAGTTCTTCTCAGCCATCAGCCACCCGCGATTTCAACGTCGGATTGTCTGGCCTCGCGGGTTTGGATCGGGTAAACGCCTGTGGGCACAACAGAATAATGTGACGTGAAATACGGCAATTGCCCTGACATGATAAACGACTTCTTAACGGAAGCCCCGCCTGCGCCGCCGCATCCGGACCATGCGCCACCGCTGCTTCCAACTGGTATCCTGCACAACCATGGATAGGGTCGATTGCGTCGTCATCGGAGCCGGCGTGGTCGGGCTCGCGGTGGCCCGGAAGCTCGCCCAGGCCGGGCGCGAGGTGATCGTGCTCGAGGAAGCCGAGGCGATCGGCACCGTCACCTCCTCGCGCAACAGCGAGGTGATCCATGCCGGCATCTACTACCGGGCCGGGAGCTGGATGGCGCGCATGTGCGTGGCAGGCAAGCACGCGCTGTACCGCTACTGCGCCGAGCGCGGCATCCCGCACAAAAATTGCGGCAAGCTGATCGTCGCGACCAGCCCGAAGGAGACCGAGAAGCTGCAATCGATCAAGGCGCATGCCGAGGCCAACGGCGTGCTCGACATGCAGCTGCTCTCGGGCGAGGCCGCACGCGCGCTGGAGCCGGCACTCGCCTGCGACGCCGCGCTGCTGTCACCGTCGACGGGCATCATCGACAGCCACGCCTACATGCTCTCACTGCGCGGCGAAGCCGAGGACGCCGGCGCAGCTTTCGCGTTTCACACCCCGCTGATCCGTGCCAAGGCGGCGGCCGGCCTCATCGAGATCGATGCCGGCGGCGAGGCACCGATGACGCTGCAATGCAGCCTCCTCGTCAACGCCGCGGGGCTGTCGGCAACACATGTGGCGCGCAGCATCGACGGCATGCCGCTGGACCGGATTCCGCCGGCCTATCTCGCCAAGGGAAACTACTTCAGCTGCAACGCCAGGGCGCCGTTCTCGCGCCTGATCTATCCGGTGCCCGAGCCCGGCGGCCTGGGCGTGCACCTGACGCTGGACATGGCAGGACAGGCGCGCTTCGGGCCTGACGTCGAATGGATCGAGACGATCGACTACGAGGTCGATCCGTCACGCGCCGAGCGCTTCTATCCCGCGATCCGCAAATACTGGCCGACGCTGCCTGACGGCGCGCTGATGCCGAGCTATTCGGGCATCCGCCCGAAGATCGTGCCGCCGGCCGTGGCCACACAGGATTTCTTGATGCAGGGCCCGCGCGATCACGGCGTTGCAGGCCTGATCAATCTGTTCGGCATCGAATCGCCGGGACTGACGTCCTCGCTCGCGATCGCCGATCACGTCGCCGAGCTCGCAGACATCGAGAGCGTTTCGAGAAGCGGATGAGTGTGCGCGTCGAGAACCCCGGGTCCAAGCAAGAGTGAGCGCCGCACAACCGTGTTGCACGGTGCACACCTTGCAGCAGGGATGAGCACGGATGCTCTCATCCCTGCGTGAAGGATGTGATCAACTCTACACTGTCACGGGGGTTACTAGTGGAGCGTGTCGCCAGATTGCTTCAGACGCTCGATCTGGTCCTTGACCATCAACTTCCGGCGCTTCAACTCAACAATTTGCAGGTCGTCTGTTGAAAGGTGCACGAGAGCTTCGTGCAATTCGTTTTCGAGAAGTTTGTGCTTCCGTTCCAATTCAACGAGATGTGCCTGAATTGTCATTCGAAACCTCCTCGGTAGGGTTGAACCTTTAGGATTCGATCCGGACGACCCAAGTCTACATCACCGATTCGTCCTGTCGATGGGTATCCGTCGTCGCAGCGTCATTTTTGAAAGTTCATATGTAACGAAGCGTGACTAAGGGAACCACGCCGGAAAAATCCATGATATCAATACGCCGGCGCACCGCCGCAGCTCCTTGCAGAAATATGTTGCGGGAGATCGGTGACGGGGGATCGCAGATCGCTTGCGATCACGCGGCGCAAGGACGATAATTTCCACAGGGCATCCACAGCCCAGATCTCACGCCTATCGGTTTTCGGCCACCGCAGACATGACCAATGAAGATGAGCGTGAGCTCGAAGCCGAGCTCACCCGGTTGCAGCAGGAACACCGAGATCTCGATGCGGCGATCGATGCGTTGCATCAATCGCCCGCCCCCGACCTGTTGCGGTTACAGCGGCTGAAGAAGCGCAAGCTGTTGTTGCGCGACCGCATCGCGTTCATCGAAGACCAGATCACCCCCGACATCATCGCCTGAGCGTGCGGCGGTCTTGCGCGGCGCCCCGCCGCTTCCGAATCCACTTGACTCAATAAGAACAAAATAGGAACATTCGCGGGCGCCCCAACACCTCAAAGAACGCTCAAGGACAACGCAGATGTCGGCAACCGCCCTTTTCGACAACAGCCATTACGAACAGGCCTGCGATCAGGCGATCGCGATGTGCGACGGCAATCTGCGCAGCACCATCAAAGCGCTGATCATGGCCAACGAATATCTGGAAGCCGAGCTGGAGGAATTGCAGGCGGCGATTTCCGCCGGCTGCATTCCGGAGATCTCGCGCAGCAAGATGCGGAGCAAGAGCAGCGCCGCATAATCTTCAACATTGGAGCAACGCCATGTCGGATGTGACCTATTACGTTGCAATGCCCTTCTTGATCGATGACGACGGATCACCCGTCGCAGGCGCGGCAGAGGAGTGTCAGTCCTCGACGGCGGCGCTGCGACGCGCCGAGATGCTGGCGCGCGGCGCCGGCCATATCGGCGCAATCGCGTTCAGCCGCAGCGGCGATCCCATGACGGGCGAATTCGGCGACGCGACGCTGCTGCGCAAGTTCGGCAACGTGCCGGAAGATCTTGCCACCCTGTAGACTAGCGCTCGCCGCCGACCAGCCTGATCCGCGGCTCGTGCCGGCGGCTCGCCTTGCGCACATACATCGCGGCATCCGCCTCCTCCAGGGCGCGGCCTGCAGCGGATTGCGGACCGAGCAGCGCGACGCCGGCCGAGGCGCCCGCGGTCACGTGCTGGCCGCGAAAAACGAATGACAATTCGTCGATCGCCTGCTCCAAGGCCGCGGCCTTCGCCTTGGCATCGGTCTCGCTGAGATTCCAGAGCAGCAGCGCGAACTCGTCGCCCCCGAGCCGGCCGACCACGTCGGAGGCGCGGACCTGTCGCGTCAGCGCGGCGACGATCTCCCTGAGCACCTCATCGCCGGCGGCATGACCGAAGGAATCGTTGATCGGCTTCAACCGATCGACGTCGAGCACGATCAGCGCCCCGCTGGCGCGGTAGCGCTTCATATAGGCGATGGCGCGCGCGAGCTCGCGCTCGAAACCGCGCCGGTTGGGAATCCCGAGCAGGAAATCGGTATCGGCGGCCGCCTCGAGCTCCGAGATCCGCAGCAGGGCCGCCCTGAGCTTGCTCCTGAGGCCGCGGATGATCGCCTTGCCGTCATCGGCAGCCGGCGCTCTGCGCAAGGCCGGTTTGGCCGCGCGGCTCGAAGCGGCTTTGGAGCGGGCGGGGCTGATGTTCCGGCCCTTGCTGGCCTTCGCAGGGCTCGCCCTTTTCGGTTTCTTCATGGGCATCCTGCTCAATGAAGGCTTGCGGGGATTCACCAAGACAGGATAGTGGATTCCCTTCTCCTTGCCACCGCCTTGCGAGCCGCCGGCCGGAATCATTAATCTGGCCTATCTCTCTGTTTTTCTGGGCACAATTGACGTCATGACCGCGCCGATCGCCATCATCATGGGAAGCCAGTCGGACTGGGACACGATGCGGCACGCCGCCGACACGCTTGACGCGCTCGGCATTGCTGCCGACAGCCGCATCGTCTCGGCCCACCGCACGCCCGACCGGCTGTTCGCATTCGCCAAGGGTGCCAAGGCCGCAGGTTACAAGATTATCATCGCCGGCGCCGGTGGCGCGGCCCATCTGCCGGGCATGGCGGCGGCGCTGACGGAACTCCCGGTGTTTGGCGTTCCCGTCGAATCCAAGACGCTCAAGGGCGTCGATTCGCTCTATTCGATCGTCCAGATGCCCGCGGGCATTCCGGTCGGCACCCTCGCCATCGGCAAGGCCGGCGCGATCAATGCCGCGCTGCTGGCAGCCGCCGTGCTGGCATTGTCCGACCCGGCCCTATCGGATCGCCTCGCCGCCTGGCGCAAGGCCCAGACCGAGGCGGTCGCCGAGCGGCCGGAGGACAAGGCGTGACGGACACCAGGCACGTGAAGCTGAAGCCCGGTGACACCATCGGAATCCTCGGCGGCGGACAATTGGGCCGGATGCTTGCCATGGCCGCGGCGCGACTCGGCCTGCGTTGCCAGGTGTTCTCGCCCGATCCGGATTCACCGGCCTTCGACGTCGTGCTGAACGCGACCTGCGCCGAATATGCCGACGTCGAGGCGCTCGAATTGTTCGCCCATGATGTCGACGTCATCACCTACGAATTCGAGAACGTGCCGGCGGCAGCCGCGCTGGTATTGGACGCGCGCCGCCCGGTGCTGCCCAACCGCAAGATCCTCGAGACGACGCAGGACCGGCTCGCCGAGAAGGATTTCGTGACGAAGCTCGGGATCGGCACTGCCGGCTACGCCGACGTCACCTCGGTCTCCTCGCTGCGCGAGGCGATCGCCAGGATCGGCCTTCCAGCGGTGTTGAAAACCCGCCGCTTCGGTTATGACGGCAAGGGCCAGGCCATCATCCGCGAGGGCGACGACATCGCGAAGGTGTGGACCAGCCTCGCCACCAAATCGGCGATCCTGGAGGCCTTCGTGCCCTACGAGCGCGAGATCTCCGTGATCGCCGCGCGCGCGGCCACGGGCGAGGTCGAGTGCTTCGACGTCACCGAGAACGAGCACCGCGACCACATCCTGAAGATATCGCGTGCGCCCGCGCCGATCCCTGACGCGCTCGCCGAGGAGGCGCGCAGCATCGCGAGCAAAATCGCAAGCGCGCTCGACTATGTCGGCGTGCTCGCGGTCGAGATGTTCGTGCTGGCGGGCGGCACCGGACCGAAGGTGCTGGTCAACGAGATCGCGCCACGCGTGCACAATTCCGGGCACTGGACGCTCGACGGCGCCTCCGTCTCGCAGTTCGAGCAGCACATCCGTGCCATCGCCGGCTGGCCGCTCGGCAAGCCGGTGCGCCACGGCGAGGTCGTCACTATGACCAATTTGATCGGCGACGAGATCAACGATTACGAAAAGTGGCTGAGCGTGCCGGGCGCGACCGTGCACATCTACGGCAAGGGCGCGCCGCGCCCCGGGCGCAAGATGGGCCACGTGACCGAAGTCAGGCCGCCGCGGGACAAGTGACGGGATCGCAGCAAGAGCTGCAATCCCGCCGGGTGATTGTGATTACTTACGCCGTCTTCACACCCGCAACGATGCCGGTGGGCTCCTCGCTGAGCCAGCGATAGATCACCCCGCCGAGCGCGCCGCCGATCAGCGGCGCGACCCAGAACAGCCACAGCTGCGACAGCGCCCAGCCGCCGACGAACAACGCCGGGCCGGTGCTGCGCGCCGGGTTCACCGAGGTGTTGGTGACGGGAATGCTGACGAGGTGGATCATCACCAACGCGAGCCCGATCGCCAACGGTGCGAATCCCGCCGGCGCGCGCCCATGGGTCGCCCCCATGATGATGAACAGGAACATCATGGTCATCACCACCTCGGTGAGGAAGCACACGATCATGCTGTACTGGCCGGGCGAATGCGCGCCATAGCCGTTGGAGGCAAAGCCCTTGCCGACGTCGAAGCCGGGCGCTCCGCTCGCAATGACATAGAGCAGCCAGGCGGCAATGATCGCGCCCGCCACCTGAGCGACGATGTAAGGCAGAACCTGCCCCGCCGGAAAACGGCCACCGGCGGCAAGACCGACCGTGACGGCCGGGTTGAGATGGCAGCCGGAGATATGGCCGATCGCGTAGGCCATGGTGACGACGCTCAATCCAAAGGCCAGGGACACGCCGACCAGCCCGATCCCGACCTGCGGGAAGCCGGCGGCGATCACCGCGCTTCCGCAGCCCGCGAATGTGAGCCAGAAGGTGCCGATGGCTTCGGCAGCGTATTTTTTGATGTCCATTGTGGTCCCCTCATTGCAAAGATTCCGGAACAAGCTCCGGCGCGGCCCCGTCCTCGGCGCCAAATCGCCCAAATCGGGGCCGCATGGAGGTATTTTCGCCGCATTTAATGGCCGAACTTGGCCCGAAAACCCGTTTGGCCGGTGGACATCTGCGGTTTTGTCTGATACATCCGCGCGCTCAAGGTTAAGGGCTTGCGCGTTTCGCCATCCCCTTTGACTTACCAGAATTCAAATCCGATCCACCTGAAGAGGATGCCGCGTGCAGGTTCTCGTTCGCGATAACAATGTTGATCAAGCCCTCAAGGCGCTGAAGAAGAAGATGCAGCGCGAGGGAATTTTCCGCGAGATGAAGCTCCGCGGTCATTACGAGAAGCCCTCCGAGAAGAAGGCCCGCGAAAAGGCCGAAGCCGTGCGCCGCGCGCGCAAGCTGGCCCGCAAGAAGCTGCAGCGCGAAGGCCTGCTGCCGATGAAGCCGAAGCCGGTGTTCGGCGCCGGCCCGGGCGGTGATCGCGGCGGTCGTGGCGGCCCCGGCGCAGGTCCGCGCGGACCGCGCTGAGCCGATTCAGCAAGACTCTAGTTTTCGATGACGCGGGCCCCAGGCCCGCGTTATTGCTTTGAGGACTTGTCGGATCAAGCTCTAGCGCGAGCCAACCGTAGATGACCTCCCCTTTCTCCCAGCGCGGCCTTCCGCGACGGCGCCGGATCTGGCAGCCGCCGCTCGCGGCGGCCCTGACGGGGATCGTGCTGGGCGGCTGCTCGTTCGATCTGGGATCGCTGATGCCGGAGAAGGACAAGCCGCAGGAGGCCCCCAAGGCCGCCGCGCCGGCCGAGAGCGCGGTGAGCGCCGGCAACGTCACCGAAGCCCAGGCCCATACCGCGAAGGCTCAGTCCCTGGCGAAGTCAGGCGAGGCCGCGGCAGCGCTCGACGAGTTCAATCGCGCGATCGGCCTCGATCCCTACAATGCGCAGGCGCTCTATGGCCGCGCCCTGATCTACCAGGGCAACAACCAGCACGACTTCGCGATCGCCGATTTCAGCGCCGCCAGCGGACTCAACCCGCAAAAGGCCGAGCCGCTGCTGGGCCGCGCCAACAGCTATCTCGCGCTCGGCAAGGTCAAGGAGGCCGCAGCCGATCTCGACGAAGCCTCCGAGGCCGATCCGAACAATGCCCAGGTCTGGACCGCGCGCGGTCAGGTCTATGAGCGCCTGGGCGACAAAGCCAAAGCGGTGGCGTCCTACACCAAGGCGGTTGCGCTTCGTCCACGCGACGAACCCGCCCGCAGCGGTCTCGCCCGCGTCGGCGGCTGACGCTTTGGCGCAGGCTGAGCGGAGTTCTAGTCGGGCGTGGCGCTCTTGGGCAGAACGGCGTTGAACATCGACTTCATGCCCGACAGCATCTCGTCGGCGACATTGGTCTTCTTCGGCCGCGGCAGGGCGGCGCCCGCATCGGCACGCAGGTCGAGCGGCGGTGCGATGACCGGCACGGGAATGTCGGCCGGCGGCGTCACCCGATTCGGATCATCGTTGCCGATCGAGGCCGTGTAGGGCGGATTGGAGCCCCCATTGCCATAGGCCTCGGGTGAGGGCGTCGAGACATTGATCGGCGGCGGCAGCGGACGGACTGGAGACGGCTCCACATTCACGACCCGCGGAGCCTCCGGCGTGCGGGCGGCGTCCCGCACCGCAGGCTCAGCCGGCTTGGTCTCCGACGCGCGAGCCTCGGCAGGCTTGGTTTCCGACGACCTGGCCTCGGCAGCCTTGCCCTCGGGCGACTTGCGCAGGCGCTCGATCGCAGCACGCGCCAGATCGTTGGCGTCGGGAGCCGCGGAAGCCGCCGTCGGGGCCGAATTGGCCTCAACCACGGGAGCAGAAGCAGCCGGTGCGGATTTTGCCGCGGCCTTGTCGCGGGCAGAGGGACGGCCGCGCGGACCGGTGTCAGCGGGAGCCACGTCTGCGGCCTTGGTCTCGGCCGCCGGCGGATGATCGGCCGGCTTCTCGACCGCCGCCTTGTCCGTCACGCTCTTCTCGGGGATGCCCTTGGCTTTGACGCCGGGAGCGGGAAGGTTGGCGGTATCGGTGGGCTTGCCGTCGCTGCCGGTCTGGGCGGGCGCGGTCACGGCGGCTGGGGTGTCGGCGGCCGGCTTGGCGTTGATGTAATGATTGACGATGTAGGCCCCGATGATCGTCGCGAGCACCGAGGGGAAAATATCCATCGAAATTTTTGCGAGGTATTTCAGCATTCCGACCACACTCCCCGCGCGACCTGATGCGGGAACTTTAGGGCATTGTGAGGGATCAACTGCGACGGATCGATGGCAAACGGGGGCGCGACCCTAGCGTTTCAGCTCAATTTCAAGGAACACGATCTCAGTTGAGGTTTCGTTAAGTACGTCATGCTGGACGCCGGCCTTGCGGAAATAGGATTTCCCGGCGGCAAGCTGCGCCTTGAACCTTTCGCCATTGGGCGCGACGATGGTCATCTCGCCGGCGGCGACCGGAACGATCACATAGTCCATGCCATGGGTGTGATGGCCGGTGGCGCTGCCGGGGGCAAGCCGCCATTCGGTCACCCGGACCTCTTCGTTGTCGACCTGAACCTCGGACTTGGCGGCAAGCACTGGGAGCTCCTTCTAGGGTACGAAAACCATGAACACGTAGACGGCAAATACCACCATATGCACCAGGCCGAACAGGACATTGGTCCTACCCGTGCCGAAGGTCAGCATGCTCAGGAAGAAGGTCAGCAGCAGGAGCACGCTGCCCTGGGCGCCAAGGCCGAGCTCGAGCTCCTTGTCGAGCGCGTAAGTGGCAACGCCGACGGCAGGAATGGTCAGGCCGATGGTCGCCAGCGAGGAGCCGAGGGCGAGATTGATGCTCTTCTGGAGGTCGTTCTGGCGGGCCGCCGAGACGGCCGCGACGCCTTCCGGCATCAGGATCAGAAGCGCGACCAGAAGCCCGGCAAAGGCCGGCGGCGCGCCGATCTTGGCCGCGACGGCGTCGACCACCAGCGAGAACTTCTTGGAGAGCAGCACGACCGCCAGCAGCGCGATCAGCAGCAGCACGACGCTGAGCACCAGCATCCTGCCCGACAGATGCACCTCGCCGCTGCCGCCGTACGCCCGCTCGTGGACGAAGTAATCCTTGTGCAGGACCGTCTGGGTGTAGAGAAACACCGCATAGAGCGCCAGCGTGACCACGTCGACGAAGCCGAGTTGGACCGCCGAATAGACAGGCCCCGGCGTGGTGGTGGTGTAGTTCGGCAGGATCAGCGTGATGGTCGCGAGCGCGAACAGGACGCTGAGATAGACGTTGGCGCCGGAGACCTGAAAACCCTGCTCGCGATAGCGCAGGCCGCCGATGAAGATGCAGAGCCCGACGAGGCCGTTGCAGACGATCATGACCACGGCGAACACGGTGTCGCGGGCCAGTGCCGGGGCGGGCTTTTCGCCCAGCATGATCGTGGTGATCAGCGCGACCTCGATGATGGTCACCGAGAGCGTCAGCACCAGCGTGCCATAGGGTTCGCCAACCCGCTCCGCGATCACCTCGGCATGATGAACCGCAGCGAACACCGTGCCGAACAGGATGACCAGAAGGACGACGGTGAAGAGAAGACCGCCAAACGACAGCGTGAAGACGTAATCCGTGGCGCTGACGACCGCGAACAACAGCAGGGCCATCGCCGGAAAGACCCAGGCCGACCGGGGCATCGGATCATGCGCGCTCATCAATCGGCTCCAACTACGAAAGCGAGCAATAGCAAATCGACCGGCAGATTCAATGCCAGTGCAGGATCGGTGCGACCGGCAGGAACGTCAGCAACAGGAACAGCGGGATCAGCACGGCGCCGGCGCGCAGGAGATAACCGAAGAAGCTCGGCATCGCGACGCCGTTCTCGCGCGCGATGCTGCTCACCATGAAGTTCGGTGCGTTGCCGATATAGGTGAGCGCTCCCATGTAGACCGCTCCCATGGAGATCGAGGCGAGCGTGCCCGAGAGCTGATGCATCAGCACCTGCGGATTGCCGCCGGCGAGCTCGAAGAACAGCAGATAGGTCGGCGCATTGTCGAGGAACGCGGACATCAGGCCGGTGAGCCAGAAATAGACGACCTCGCGTGGCGCGCCATCCGGCGCCGTCACCGCCGACAGCAGCCAGGCGAACGCGCCGTGATGGCCGGCGTTGAGCATGGCAATGACCGGGATGATGGCGACGAAGATGCCCGCGAACAGTTTTGCGACCTCGCGGATCGGCTCCCAGGTGAAGCCGTTGGCCTGCCTGTGCTCGTCGGGCGTCAGCCACACCGACAGCGCCGCGATGGCCAGCAGCGCCAGGTTGCGCGCGACGTCCTCCAGCTCCAGCTTGGTACCGAAAATGTCGAAGGCAATGTCGGGCCTCCACATCGCCGAAGCGAGTAGGCTGGCGACGATGGCTGCGATCAGCACCAGATTGACGAGGCCGCCGATGCGCAACGGCTCTCCCCGGCCTGTGTCGGCGGACGGCGCCTCACTGCGAAAGCGCCAAACGTCGACGACGGCGAAGATCGCGAGCAGCAGGACGGCGACGAGTGCGGTCTGCAACCAGATGGTCCGCGTGGTCCAGAAGAAGTCAACGCCATGCAGGAAGCCGACGAACAGCGGGGGATCGCCGAGCGGGCTCAGCGCTCCGCCGACATTGGCCACCAGGATGATGAAGAAGATGACGACATGGGTGTTGTGGCGCCGCTGCCGGTTGGCGCGGATCAAGGGGCGGATCAGGATCATCGCGGCACCCGTGGTACCGACGATGCTCGCCCCCAGCGTGCCGAGCGCAAGGATGCCGACATTCGCCGCCGGCGTGCCCTTGATGTCGCCGGTGATGAGGATGCCGCCGGCCACGACATAGAGAGCGAACAGCAGCACGATGAAGCCGAGATATTCGGCGAGCATGGCATGGACCAGCGCCGCCAAGGTCGCCGCGCCGCCGGCAAAGACGACGAGCGCGGCGAGCGCCAGCAGCGACCAGGCGGCGGTGATCTTGCCGTAGTGGTGATGCCAGATCTTCGGCAACAGCAGCGGCCCCATTGCAATCGACAGCAACAAGCCGGCAAAGGGCAGCGCATAGGGCCAGCGCATCGCCGCACCATCGAGGCCGGTCGCGGCAAGCGCATTCTGCGGCAGAAGCGTCAAGCAGGAGGCAGCGAGCGCGGGGATGTAACGTTGAGCCAAGCCGTCAGCCGCCAATGAAGCCTCTCGCCGTTTCGATCGCGCCATATTGATCGAGATCGTCGTGCCCGCCGCCCTCGATGCGAACGAACCGCTTGGGCTCGCGGGCGAGCGCGAACAGACGCTCTCCGAAGACGATCGAAATGACAAGGTCATTGGTGCCATGCATGACGAGCAGCGGCACCGTGACGCGCGACATGCGCTGGTCCGAATGGAACGGGTCGCGCATCAGAAGGCGGACCGGAACGAACCAGAACGATGACCCCGCAATGTCGGCCGTCGACGTATAGGGCGCCTCCAGGATGAGTTTTCCAACGCGATGCTCCGAGGCGAGCGCGACCGCGACGCCCGTCCCGAGCGAAAAGCCCCAGGCGACGATTCGTTCCGCCGCATAGCGCGCGGTGGTGAACGCGTAGGCGGCTGCAGCGTCGCGCAGCAGGCCCTGCTCGCTCGGCATCCCGCTCGAGCCGCCATAGCCGCGATAGGACAGCGCAACGAGGCCGGTGCCGTCGGCGGTCATCGCCTTGAAACGACCAACGCGGCCGGCGAGAAAATCGCCATTGCCGTGGAAGTAGAGGATCACGGAACGACCGGGCTTGGCCGGCACGTGCCAGACGATGACCTGCTCGCCATCAGACGTGGTCAGGACATGCTCTTGCGCCTCGGGAAGGCCCGCAGCATCGGGTGCGGTGCGGCCGGCGGGCGGGATCGGAAACAGCATCTCGCGCTGGCGGACGTACAGCACGAGGAGACCGGCGCAATAGACGGTCAGGAGCACGATGGCGATCCACTTGACGATGCTCATCATTGCGCGGCCGCTCCCTCGCTTGAGACTAGGGCTTGCGACGGCTCCGCAGCAATTTCATGACGTCGGGCCGCAGGCTCGCCGGAATGTCGCGGCAGCTGCATGCCGCCTTGTGGGCAGCGTGCCAGGCGATGCGCTGCTCGCGCGTCGCCTTGGGCGGCATGCGATGGGACGTTGCCATTCCTAATTGATGGCCACGGTCCGCGCTTGGCGCTACATCGCCTTGACGATGTTCTCGGTGACCTTCTTGGCGTCGCCGAGCAGCATCATGGTGTTGTCTCGGTAGAACAGCGGATTGTCGATGCCGGCATAGCCAGAGGCCAGCGAGCGCTTGATGAACATCACCGTGCCGGCCTTCCAGACCTGGAGCACCGGCATGCCGTAGATCGGCGAAGTCTTGTCCTCTTCGGCCGCCGGGTTGGTGACGTCGTTGGCGCCGATCACGAAGGCGATGTCGGCCTGCGCGAATTCGGAGTTGATGTCCTCGAGCTCGAACACCTCGTCATAGGGCACGTTGGCTTCGGCGAGCAGCACGTTCATGTGGCCGGGCATGCGGCCGGCGACCGGGTGAATGGCGTATTTCACCTCGACGCCTTCCTTCTTCAGGATGTCCGCCATCTCGCGCAGCGCGTGCTGGGCCTGCGCCACCGCCATGCCGTAGCCGGGCACGATGATGACCTTGGAGGCGTTCTTCATGATGAAGGCCGCATCGTCCGCCGAGCCGAGCTTGGCGGGCTTCTGCTCGCCCGTGGCGCCGCCGGCCGCCGCGGTCTCACCGCCGAAGCCGCCGAGGATGACCGAGATGAAGGACCGGTTCATCGCGTGGCACATGATGTAGGACAGGATCGCGCCGCTCGATCCGACCAGCGCGCCGGTGATGATCAGCGCGGAATTGCCGAGCGTGAAGCCGATGCCGGCGGCCGCCCAACCCGAATAGGAGTTCAGCATCGAGATCACGACCGGCATGTCGGCGCCGCCGATCGGGATGATCATGAGCACGCCGAGCGCCAGCGCGATGATGGTGATCATCCAGAAGTCGAACGCGCCGCCGGTGAGGACGAGACGGACGATAAAGAACACCAGCGCCACGGCCAGCGCGATGTTGATGATGTGGCGGAACGGCAGGATGATCGGCGCGCCGCTCATGCGCGCGGACAGCTTCAGGAAGGCGATCACCGAGCCGGTGAAGGTCAGCGCGCCGATGGCGACACCGAGCGACATTTCGACCAGACTTGATGCATGAATGGCGCCAGGCTTGCCGATGTCGAAGGCCTCCGGCGCGTAGAACGCGCCGGCAGCGACCAGCACCGCGGCCATGCCGACCAGCGAGTGGAAGGCGGCGACCAGTTCCGGCATCGAGGTCATCGGCACGCGGCGGGCGATCACCGCGCCGATGCCGCCGCCGATCGCGACCGCGAGGATCACGAGGACCCAGGCCACGCCATCCGCCGGCGGATGGCTCGCCAGCGTGGTGGCGACCGCGATCGCCATGCCGATCATGCCGAACAGATTGCCCTGGCGCGAGGTTGCCGGGCTCGACAGCCCGCGCAGCGACAGGATGAACAGCACCCCCGCCACCAGATACAAGAATGCAGAGAGATTGGCGCTCATCTCAGGTCCCCATTGATCCCTTCAGCCCGAGGTGGCCGCTTACTTCGACTTCTTCTTGTACATCGCCAGCATGCGCTGGGTGACAAGGAAGCCGCCGAAAATGTTCACGCAGGCGAAGACGAGCGCGACGAAGCCGAAGCCGCGCGCCCAGCCCGAGCCGCTCGAAACCATGCCGACGCCGACGGCGAGCAGCGCGCCGACCACGATCACCGAGGAGATCGCGTTGGTCACGCTCATCAGCGGCGTGTGCAGCGCCGGCGTCACCGACCACACCACGAAATAACCGACGAAGACGGCGAGGACGAAGATCGACAGCCGGAAGATGAAGGGGTCGACGACCTGTGCAGCGTGCTCCATGGCGGGTCTCCTTAAGCCTTCGGCTGGAAATTCGGGTGGATGACGGCACCGTCCTTCGTGAGCGCGGTAGCCTTGACGAGTTCGTCGTCCCAGTTGACGGCGAGCTTCTTCTCTTTCTTGTCGACCATGGTCTCGATGAAGGAGAACAGGTTGCGCGCGTAGAGGCTGGAGGCCGAGGCCGCAACGCGACCCGCAACGTTGGTGTAGCCGACGATCTTGATGCCATCGAGGTCGACGACCTCTCCCGGCTTCGCACCCTCGACATTGCCGCCGCGCTCGACGGCGAGGTCGACGAGCACCGAGCCGGGCTTCATCGACTTGACCATGTCGGCACTGACGAGCTTCGGCGCCGGCCGGCCCGGAATCAGCGCGGTGGTGATCACGATGTCCTGCTTCTTGATGTGCTCGGCGGTGAGCGCGGCCTGCTTGGCCTGGTATTCTTTCGACATTTCCTTGGCGTAGCCGCCGGCGGTCTGCGCGTTCTTGAACTCCTCGTCCTCGACGGCGAGGAATTTCGCGCCGAGGGATTCCACCTGCTCCTTGGTGGCGGGCCGCACGTCGGTCGCGGTCACGACGGCGCCGAGACGGCGCGCGGTCGCGATCGCCTGGAGGCCGGCGACGCCGACGCCCATCACGAACACCTTTGCGGCAGGCACGGTGCCGGCTGCGGTCATCATCATCGGAAAGGCGCGGCCGAAGGCTTCGGCGCCCTCGATCACGGCGCGGTAGCCGGCGAGGTTGGCCTGCGAGGACAGCACGTCCATCACCTGCGCTCGGGTGATGCGCGGCATCAATTCCATCGCGAAGGCGGCGATGCCGGCATCGGCCATCGTCTTCAGCGCGGCATCGTTGCCGTAGGGATCCATGATGGCGATGACGAGGGCGCCGCGCTTGTACTGCGCCAGCTCGGATGCCTCAGGGCGCTTCACCTTGATGATGATGTCGGCGTCCTTGAGCGCGTCAGCGCTGACGGTGGCGCCGGCCGCGGTGAATTCGGAATCCGGCAGGCCCGATTTGATGCCGGCACCCGGCTCGATGGCGATCTCGGCGCCCAACGCCTTGAACTTCTTCACCGTATCAGGCGAAGCGGCGACCCGCGGCTCGAGCGGATCGATTTCCTTGGCAACGGCAATCTTCATGAGGCCTCCGGCGGCGCGGGAGAGCGCGCGCGCAAACTAAAGCGTTACTTCCCGCAGCGTTCGATACCGGTTTTGATACCGGCTTGGATGCAAGTTTTCTGGGCAGCTGCTGCCGCTGGCGTGTGCAGCCGCTGGTCGATCAGGTCAGGAAGATCGCCATCAGGATCACGATGAGCGCGACCGAGACCGTGCCCCACTTCACGAGCTTGATGAATCCCTCATAGGTCTGCTCATGGGCAGCGTAGTCGTTGCCGTCGGCGGTCGTGTACGCCACTTCGTGATGGTCAGCCATGGAATGTCCCCAGTCGAAAGTCGAATTCTCGGGCTGGGATACCGCAAAGATTTAGACAGGGCAACGGCACCGAGGCGGGGTTTTCCCGCAAATCGGGTCATTTGGAATCCAGATTGTCGCGGATCCAGCGCGCGAGGCTCTCCTCGCTGACTTCGCCGGCAGCGAGGGAGAGGATGATGGTCGTCGCTTCCGCCGGATCGGGACTGAAGGCCACGCCATTCTTGTGCAGAAAGACCATCAACGCCATGAAGGCGATGCGCTTGTTTCCGTCGACGAATGCGTGATTTTTCGCAAGGCCGAATGCATATGCTGCAGCGAGTTCGTCCAACGGCGCCTGCTCATAGCGCCATTTGTTGATCGGCCGTTCCAGCGCCGACCGCAACATGCCTTCGTCACGCAATCCCGGCGCACCACCGAAGCGCCGGAGTTGGCGACCGTGAATGGCGACAGCCTGTTCGTAGGTGATCCAGAGCGGCTCCTGGGGATCGCTCATTGCATGGCCGACTATTTTGCAAGCGCCGCGAGCGTGTCGCGATACTTGTCCATCACCTCGTCGGCGATCTCCATCGTCCGCTCGAAGTCGGGATCGTAAGGCAGCAACTGAAAACCACCGCCGGGTAATTCCACGATGTGCAATTGCTGTCCGCGCTTGAGATCGAGCCGCTGCATCAATTCACGGGGCAACAGCAGTCCGTCGGAATTGCCAATCTTCTTGATCTCGATCTTCATGGGCATGGACTCCAGCGAGTATACATATGTATAACATCGCCGAAGACTTAGTTCAACAAATGTTTTACGTGCGCCCACCCCTCCAAAAGCGCCAGCGCGCCTCAGCCCATCGCCTCGAGCTCGTCGATCATCCCCGCGATGACGCTGAGCCCACCGTCCCAGAACTTCGGATCCTTTGCATCGAGCCCGAACGGGCGCAGCAGCTCGGAATAGTGCTTGGTGCCGCCGGCCGCGAGCATGTCGAGATAGCGCTCGGCGAAACCCTCGGCCGCGTTTTCGTAGACGGCGTAGAGCGAGTTCACGAGACAGTCGCCGAACGCGTAGGCGTAGACGTAAAACGGCGAGTGGATGAAGTGCGGGATGTACATCCAGTAGTTCTCGTAGCCCGCCTTGATCTCGATCGCCGGCCCCAGGCTCTCGCCCTGAACCGACAGCCAGATCTCGCCGAGCCGCGTCGCGGTGAGCTCGCCGTTCTTGCGCTCGGTGTGGACCGCACGCTCGAAGGAGTAGAACGCGATCTGCCGCACCACGGTGTTGATCATGTCCTCGACCTTGCCGGCGAGCAGCGCCTGGCGCTGCTTCGCGCTCTTGGTCTGGGCCAGCAGCCGCTTGAAGGTGAGCATTTCGCCGAACACGCTCGCGGTCTCCGCCAGCGTCAACGGCGTCGGCGCCATCAGCGCGCCGTTCTTTGCCGCGAGCACCTGATGGACGCCATGGCCGAGCTCATGCGCGAGCGTCATCACGTCGCGCGGCTTGCCCTGGTAGTTCATGAGCACGTAAGGGTGCGCCGACGGCGTGGTCGGATGCGAGAACGCACCGGGCGCCTTGCCCGGCCGCACCGGCGCGTCGATCCAGCGGTCGGTGAAGAAGCGCTCGGCGATATCGGCCATTTTGGGCGAGAAGCCGCGATAGGCCGTCAGCACCATGCTGCGCGCCTCCGGCCAGGCGATGACATCGGTCGCCGCAAAGGGCAGCGGCGCGTTGCGGTCCCAATAGGCCAGACGCTTCTTGCCGAACCATTTCGCCTTCAGCGCATAATAGCGATGCGACAGCTTCGGATAGGCTGCGCGCACCGAGGCGACCAGCGCATCGACCACCTCGCGTTCGACACGGTTGTTCAGGTGCCGGGAATCGGCGACATCCTTGAAACCGCGCCAACGGTCGGAAATGTCCTTGTCCTTGGCGAGCGTGTTGGTGATCAGCGCAAAGGTGCGCTCATTGGCCTTGAACGTCTTCGCCAGTGCCTCCGCCGCGCTCTTGCGCTTGGCGCCGTCGCGATCCTGCAGCAGATTCAGCGTCGGCTCGATCGCGAGCTCCTTGGCGCCGACCTTGAAGCGGAGGCTGGAGATGGTCTGATCGAACAGCCGGTTGAAGGCTGAATAGCCGGTCTGCGCCTTCTCCAGGAAAAGCTGCTCCAGCTTGTCATCGAGCTGGTACGGCTTCTCCTTGCGCAGATCCTCGATCCAGGGACGGTAGTGCGCGAGCTCGGCGGCCTGCATCGCGCGATTCAAAATATCGTCATCGATCCGGTTGAGCTCGAGCGCGAAGAACAACAGATGCGTGGACGCCGCCGTCAGCCGCTCGGACACGTCGCCGTAAAACTTTGAAATCGCAGGGTCCACACTGTCGCCGGCATGGACGAGTCCGGCATAGGAGCCGAGACGGCCGGCGAGATCGTCGATCGCCTCATAGCGTCGCACCGCCTCGGCGAGCCACTTTCCGCCATCTTCGTTTGCTGTCCCTGTCGCCAGCTTGCCCCTGTAGTCCGTCTCGAAGGCGACGCAGTCGGCATCCATTCTCTCGAGGTCGCGCGCCACCTCCGGCGCCGCGATCCCGGAATAGAGGTCGGCCAGGTTCCACTCCGGAAGCTTGCCGGTCTTGCTCGCAGCTTTGGAGGGTGCAGCTTTGGAGGGCCTTGCCTTGGGGGCGGATTTTTTGGTGCTTGGCTTGCGGAGAGCGGGCTTGCCGGGAGCGGACTTCTTGAGAGCGGACTTGTTCAAGGCAGATTTGTTCAAGGCGGACTTGGAGCGCGAATTCATTGTGTGGGAAACCTGTGTTCAACAATCGCGGCGGCAGGCGGGGGCATCAAGGTTTAAGCGTGCGTTAATCGGCTTCGGCCAGAGTGCCCCGATTCGAGACAGATAGTAGTAGCGTGCGGGGAACACCATGGCTGCCAGTATTTTGATCGCCGACGACGACGCTGTAGCCCGCCGGCTGGTCGAGAACATGGTGCAGAAATGCGGCTATGAGACGGTCGTCGTGGACTCCGGCGACGCCGCAATTGCCGCCCTCACCGCCCCCGACGGAACGGCCATCGACGCCGTCATCCTCGATCTCGTGATGCCCGGCCTCGACGGAATGGGCGTATTGGCGAAGATCCGCGAAGCCGGCCTGAGCGTCCCCGTCATCGTGCAGACCGCTCATGGCGGCATCGACAACGTGATCTCCGCGATGCGCGCGGGCGCGGCCGATTTCGTCGTCAAGCCGGTCGGCGTCGAGCGGCTCCAGGTCTCGCTTCGCAACGCGCTCAACACGTCCGCGCTCAAGGGCGAATTGCAGCGCATCCGTCACAGCCGCGAAGGACGGCTCACCTTCTCCGACATCATCACCCGCTCCGAAGCGATGACGGGCGTGATGCGCGCCGCCCAGAAGGCGGCAAACTCCGCGATCCCCGTGCTGATCGAGGGCGAGTCCGGCGTCGGCAAGGAGATGTTCGCGCGCGCCATCCATGGCAGCGGCGAGCGCAAGGCCAAGCCGTTCGTTGCGGTCAATTGCGGCGCAATTCCCGACAACCTCGTCGAGTCCATCCTGTTCGGCCATGAGAAGGGCGCCTTCACCGGGGCCACCGAGCGGCACACGGGCAAGTTCGTCGAGGCTCATGGCGGCACGCTGTTTCTGGACGAGGTCAGCGAGCTGCCGCTGACGGCGCAGGTAAAGCTGCTGCGTGCGCTCCAGGAGGGCGCCGTGGAATCGGTCGGCGGCCGCAAGCCGCTCAAGGTCGACGTCCGCATCATCTCGGCCACCAATCGCAAGCTGCTGGAGCGGGTGAAGCAGGGACAATTCCGGGAAGACCTGTTCTACCGGCTGCACGTGCTGCCGCTGACGATCCCCTCGCTGCGCGCGCGGCGTGAGGATATCCCGCACCTGCTCAGGCATTTCATCGCGCGCTTTGCCGCCGAGGAGAACCGCCCGATCACCGGGATCAGCGGCGAGGCGGTGGCTCATCTTGCCCAGCTCGACTGGCCCGGCAACATCCGCCAGCTCGAGAACGCGGTCTATCGCGCCGTGGTGATGAGCGACGGGGACCAGCTTGGTCTCGGCGACTTCCCTCTGCTCGCCTCGCAGGCGCATCCCGTCACGGATATTCCGACCGCTCCGTTGCTGCTCGAGCCGGCGGCGACGCCCTCCGTAGTGTCGGGTAATGAAATACCAATCGCCCCGCTCCCCGCAGTGGGAACGCTGTCTATGCTCACTGCGACCGGGGATGTCCGCCCCCTGGAGGACATGGAGAACGAGATCATCCGTTTCGCGATCTCGCATTATCGCGGCCAGATGTCCGAAGTGGCTCGCCGACTCAAAATCGGCCGCTCGACGCTCTACCGCAAACTCGACGAGGCCGGGGTTCCCGGGCATGGCGGCAAAAGCGGGGAGGAGACGCATTGAGCCCAGTGCGAACGAAGCTTCGCGCGGCGGTGCGAGAACGCTCTAAGCCGTTCGCATGACGACGGAATTCGACTGCAATTTGAACCGTGACCTGGAAGTGACAGACAGAGGGAAAAGCGCGTGGCAGAAGCGTACAATCCGTTGCCAAGAGGCTCCCTTGAAGTCAGTTTGTCGTGAGTTGTCCCGGGTAGCGCTGGCTGCAAAATCGGGGCCTGTATATCGTCTGCGTCAGAATCGTTGCGTGCAGGCGTGCAACTTTCGAGAGGCCGGCGCGGTTTAGCCGAAACATCAATAAGCGATAACGAAGCTGTTCCATGAAGGAACAGTTCACCCGAGGGGTGCGACACAATGCGTGACTGTTTGAACCACCGTGTGGGCTTTGACCGTGTCTTGATGACGGTCGCGGCGACCTTCCTCACGGTGTCGGCCAGCTCGGCCCTGGCGCAGGATCAGGCGCGCAGCAGCGCCGCCGAACTCGCGATCGAAGCCGCGATCCCGCGCCCCGAACCGGCAAACGTCCCGCCCCCGACTGCAGCCGACATCAAGCTCGACACCACCGCCACGGTGCAGGATTCCACGAAGGACGTCGCAAGGGATTCCGCCAGGGTGAACGTCGCGCCCACGGCGGACAAGGTGGAGACGAAGCCCTCCGACGTTGCCACCACACCCGCGCCGGAAGCGCCGAAGAGCGAGACTGCGAAAACCGAGCCGGCCAAGGCCGACACCGCAACGGCCACGCCGGCGGCTCCCGCAGCACCGGCCGCCGAACCGGTGAAGGCCGCAAGCAACGTGCCCACCGCCGACCAACCGGTCGCCGACAAGCTCAAGGACATCATCGGCGCCAAGACCTCGCGCCATTTCGACCGCAAGAACGAGCGTGCAGCGATTGAGAAGTTCTACGGCGCGCGCGACTTCGCGCCGGTCTGGACGCAAGGCGGCAACCTGACTGCTGCGGCCAAGGGCGTGATCGCACGGCTCAAGGACGCGGCGTCCGACGGTCTCAATCCCGCCGACTATCCGGTGCCGGATTTCGCCGCCACGACCCCCGATGCGCTGGCGGATGCCGAGCTCAAGCTCACCGCCAGCATGTTCGACTATGCCCGCCACGCCCAGAGCGGCCGCATGCATTGGTCACAGGCCGGCGGCGACATCCTCTATCCCGAGCATCCGGTCGACCCCGGCGAGGTGCTCGCCAAGGTCACGACGGCGGCGGACGCCTCCGCGGCGCTCGACAGCTATAACCCGCCGCACAAGCTCTACAAGGAGCTGAAGGCCAAGCTCGCCGAGCTGCGTGGCCAGGGCAGCGGTCCGGTGATCGAGATCGCCGACGGCCCGGCGCTGAAATACACCCCGGCCGGCAAGAAGCAGGCTGAGATCGTCGTGGATGATCCGCGCGTGCCGCACCTGCGCGCCAAGCTCGGCCTCGCCGAGAATGCCAGCGACACCCGCTACGACGCTGCAGTCGCCGAAGCCGTGCGCAAGTTCCAGAGCAGCGCCGAGATGAAGCCGACCGGCATTCTCGACGACAAGACCGTCAAGGCGCTCAATACGCCCAAGCGCGACAAACAGATCGACGTGGTGCTGGTGAACATGGAGCGCTGGCGCTGGCTGCCCCGCGACCTCGGCGCGCCGGCGCTGGGTGATGCCTATGTCATCCTCAACATTCCGGACTTCACGCTGAAGGTGATGCAGCGCGGCCAGCAGGTCTGGACCACGCGCGTCGTCACCGGCAAGCCGGGCAAGCATGCCACCCCGCTCCTCACCGAGACGATGAAGTACATCACGGTCAATCCGACCTGGAACGTGCCGCCGTCGATCGTCTACAACGAGTACCTGCCGGCCTTGCAGCAGGACCCGACCGTGCTCCAGCGCATGGGCCTGAGGCTCGAGCAAAACCGCGACGGCTCGGTGCACATTTCGCAGCCGCCGGGCGAAGCCAACGCGCTCGGCCGCGTCCGCTTCAACTTCCCGAACAAGTTCCTGGTCTATCAGCACGACACGCCGGACAAACACTTGTTCGCCAAGGAAGAGCGTGCTTTCAGCCATGGCTGCATGCGGGTGCAGAATCCGGATCAGTACGCCTCCGTTCTGCTCAACATCGTCATGCCGAACGAGAAGTACACGCCGGAGCGCATCCGCAGCATGTACGGCAAGAGCGAGATCGACCTGAAATTCCCGACGCCGATTCCGGTCAACATCACCTACCAGACCGCGTTCGTGGATGAGGCCGGCAAGCTGCAATTCCGCAAGGACGTCTATGGTCGCGACGCGGTCATGATCAACGTCCTGAAGAACAATCGCGGCAAGGACCTCGAGGCCGTCGTGGCGCATTCCCAGCCGAGCTATTCGCGTCCGGCAACGACGCTGCCCTCCGGAGTGGCCGTGGCCAACAACGGCGGCGGCTTCGGCTCGTCCGGGCCGAACTTCTTCGAGCGGCTGTTCGGGGCGCCGACCCCGGCCGCGCCGCCGGCACCGGTCGGCCGTCGGCCGCAACAGCAGCAGCGGGTGTTTACCCGCTGACGCCCGCCCGGCACCCCATTTTCCTGAAATTCTACAACGAAATCAGCGACCCCATCCCCCGATGGGGTCGTCTGACGTTAACCATGTCCCACTGTCCACCCGGGCAGTGGGCGTTTTTTTGCCACAGTCAACCGGTTAGGATCGTATTCTGACTTGGTTTGGGGGCGGGAAGGTCAACCTCAAATTAACCTTCTCGCTTTAAGAAAGCGTTCATCCTCTTTCGCGCTGCTAACGGGGTTGGCGGGAGAGTCCATTTGAACGCTCGTCGACTGGGTGGGCTCATACGTGCTGACTGGTCTCGCACGCCAATTTGCTGTGCTGTCGTTGTCCCATGCGGGCGTGAAGGCCGGATCCCGGATCGGCCTTGCGGCTGCATTGCTGCTCGCGGCCGCCGGTTCGGTTCATGACGCCGCCGCGCTGAACGAGACCAAGACGCTCTCGTTCCATCACACCCATTCCGGCGAAGACCTCACCGTCACCTTCAAGCGCGACGGGCGCTATGACGAAGCGGCGCTGAAGCAGCTCAACCATTTCCTGCGCGACTGGCGCAGCCAGGAGCAGACGGTCATGGACCGTCGCCTGTTCGACATCCTCTGGGAAGTCTATCGGGACGTCGACGGCAAGCAGCCGATCCAGATCATCTCCTCCTATCGCTCCCCCGCCACCAACGCCATGCTCCGCCGCCGCTCCTCCGGCGTGGCGCGCGCCAGCCAGCACATGCTGGGACATGCGATAGACTTCTACATCCCCGGCGTGCCGCTGGAGCAGATCCGCTTCGCCGGCCTGCGCCTGCAGCGCGGCGGCGTCGGCTTCTATCCCACCTCCGGCTCGCCTTTCGTGCACCTCGACACCGGCAGCGTCCGGCACTGGCCGCGCATGACGCATGACCAGCTCGCCCGCGTGTTCCCGGACGGCAAGACGGTGCATCTGCCGACCGATGGGGTGCCGCTGAAGAACTATGAGCTCGCCAAGGCCGAGATCGAGCGGCGCGGCAGCGGCGATGATGCCGGCAGCAAGCCGAATTTCTTCGCAGCCTTGTTCAGGAGCAAGCCGGCAGCTCCGGCCGCCAGCGACGAGGATGACGAGGGCGCGCCCGCCCCGGCCGCGAAGCCGGCGGCACCGACCGTCGTCGCAGCCACCGCCAAACCCGCCGAGCCGGTGCCGACGCCGCGCGCCAAGCCGCAGATCGCCGCAACCCTCCAGCTCGCCTCGGCCGATGCGCAGATCGTCGCGCCGCCCAAGCCGAAGCCCGCGCCCGTGGCTGACAAGCCCGCTTCCGGCAAGCCTGTTGACGGAAAGCCGGAGACCCCGGCCGACATCATCAATGCGCGCGGCTTCTGGGATGACGTTCCGGCCACGCCGCAGCAAGCGACGCCGGCGCAGGTCGCCGCGCTGAAGGCGCGCCAGGCGCTGGCCGCGGCCACCGATCCGCAACCAACCGCGAGCGTGTCCAACGCGGCCCTCCAAGCCCTGGCTTTCGCGCCGGCGGCCTCCACGGTCGACCGCGCCAACGTCGTCGCCGCCTCCGCGCCGATCCCGCGCACCGCCCGCCCCCGCAGCCTGGCTCAGGCAACGGAGATCAACACGGTGGTCGGCAAGAGCGTCGACGGCAGGGTCGCAACCGCGACCCGCCTGTCTGCGGCCAAGGGCGAGAGCATCTGGCTCAAGATCGTGATGCTGTCGCCGAGCGCCAGCCACGCGATGTCGGTGACGCTGATGGGCGAGCTCGATACCGCGGCGCTGCGCGGCTATTTCGTCAAGCCGCGCTCCGTGATCGCGATGGGCTTCTCCGACGACCCGATGCAGGGCCTGTCCTGCGACAATTTCTCGGGCAGCGCGACCGCAAAGCTCGAGACGATGTCGTTCGTCGTGCGCACCGCCGCACTGCGCTGAGTCCTCTGTACCAGCAAAGCTCTCTCTGTTCGTCCTTGCCCGGGGTCGATCAAGCCGGCAAGCCGGCCGCGATGAGGCCGGCCTCGTGGCGCTGCCGGTCGGGCTCGCGCTTGTAGTGCAGCGTCGCAAGATAAGCTGCCACCGAGAATCCCGGTTCGCGCTTCAAGACCTCGGCGGCGTGAGCGCCGGCCGCGATCGCGTTCTTCATCTGCGCGAATGTCGCCGCCAGGAACGCATGATGGGTATAGTCGGGGCGCGTGATCCTTGAAAACGCCTCGGCCGCCTCGGCGTATTTCTCCGCGCAATAATAGGCGCGGCCCAGATGGCTCCAGAAGCGCTCGGGATGATAGGGGTTGAGACGCATCGCTTTCCTGATCCAGTCGATGCCTTCCTCCGGCAGGCCCAGCCAGGTCAGAAGCTCTCCCTGTTGCACGACGACGAGGTCGTAGTTCGGATTGAGGGCGAGTGCACGCTCCTGGTGATAGGTAGCCTTTTCGTAGTCGTGTCGCGTCAGATTGAGCGCGGCGAGAATTCGGTGCACGTCCGCGTCGTTGTCGTCGAGCGCCAACGCAATTTCCAGCTCCGAAGCAACCTGCTCGAAGGTCGCCTCGCGGTCGGCGCACCAGCCATAGATCCAGCACTGACCGAGCACGCATGCCTTCCAGGCATGAGCGTGGGCATAGTTCGGATCCATCGCCAGCGCACGGTTGAGCAGCGTCTGCGCCTGAGCGTTGTCGTCGCGGGTTGATCGATGATGCAGGAGCTTTGCAGCCAGCACGCATTCGTAAGCGGGCATGTTGTCGGTCGGCTTGCGCTTGGTGCGGTCGTGCGTTGCGGCTTCTACCCGACCCGGCAACGTCGCCACGATCGCGCGGGTCATCTCGTCCTGGATGGCGAAGATATCCCGGAGCTCGCGGTCGTAGCGTTCGGCCCAGATATGGCGATCGGTCTCTGCATCGATCAGCTGCACGGTGACGCGGACGCGCTCCCCGGACTTGCGAACGCTGCCCTCGATGACATAGTCGACTCCGAACTCACGGCCGATGTCCTGGACCTTTACGGCCTTTCCCTTGTAGACGAACGTCGAGTTGCGGGAGATGACGAGCAGGTCGTGGAAGCGCGAAAGCTCGGTGATGATGTCCTCGGTGAGACCGTCAGCGAAGAACTCCTGCTCCGGATCGCCGCTCATATTGGCGAACGGCAGCACGGCGATGGACGGCTTTTTCGAAACACCCGGCGGCGTCAGCGCACGATTGGACCCGTCAGGCAGGCTTGCGGGCCCCTCCGCCAGCCGAATGCGGAAGATGCGGATTGGACGGGCGATGTTCTTGACGCTCTGTTCACCGAGATCGTCGAACTGAACGCCGTCGAGCCGGTCGCCGACCTGATCGCGCACCGCGCCGGAGACGCAGATTCCTCCGGGCTCGGCCAGCGTCTCCAGCCGCGCCGCGACGTTGACGCCATCGCCGAATATGTCGTTCTGATCGACGATGACGTCGCCGAGATTGATGCCGATGCGGAATTGGATCCACCGCGGCGGGGGGACGTCGGCATTGCGCCGCGCCATGCGGCGCTGAACCTCGGCCGCACATAGCACGGCATCAACGACGCTGTGGAATTCCGCGAGCATGCCGTCGCCGGTCGTCTTGATGATACGGCCGCGATTCTTGGCAATGGCAGGATCGATGAGCTCGACACGATGGGTCTTGAGGCGCGCAAGAGTGCCGGCCTCGTCGACCTCCATCAGCCGGCTGAAGCCGACCATATCGGCAGCGAGAACCGCGGCAAGCCTGCGCTCTGGTCCCGGCACATCCATCGCTCGGTCCCTTCACCGAGCAACCTAGCAGATGCCGAGATTTTGCCCAAGCTTGGTGCGCTGCAACGCCGACCGGGCGGGGCGCCTCAGAGCATCCCCAGCGCCTGCATGTAGGTCTCGAGGATGGTCTCTGCCTCGGCGCGCTCGTTGGGGTCCTGCTTGCGCAGGCGCACGATGGTGCGCAGCGCCTTGACGTCGTAGCCGTTGCCCTTGCTTTCGGCATAGACGTCGCGGATGTCGTCGGAGATCGCCTTCTTCTCTTCCTCCAGCCGCTCGATGCGCTCGATGATGGATTTGAGCTGGTCCTTGGCGAATTTCGTCGCGGGCTCGTCGTCGCGGACGGCGGCGGAGGTGGCCATCTTGGTACTCCCAATGGAACTGGCAAAACGAGGTGACGCCGGCATCCCTCACCGCGCGTGCTGGGTAGACCCTTAGGGTCGGTGCTCCCAGCGTTCAAGCAAGCATCACGCTCGTCCACAGCGCGCCCACACCTTCCTGCGCCGACGCACAGAAAGCTGTTGTGTGGTGCGACTCAGGGCTCGGCGATGGGCCGTTCAATGCCCGTGGGGATGGACCTTCTTCATCGCCTCGAGCTGCTCGGGCGTGGCCGTGCCCTGGTGCTTCGCCTTCCAAGTCTCATAGGGCATGCCGTAGACGGCCTCCCGGCTCTCGTCCTTGCTCAAGGCGACGCCCTGGGCGTCCGCGGCGTCCTTGAGCCAGTTGGACAGGCAATTGCGGCAGAAGCCGGCCAGATTCATCAGGTCGATGTTCTGGACGTCGGTGCGGCTCCGCAGATGCTCGACCAGGCGCCGAAAAGCGGCCGCCTCGAGCTCCGTTCTGGTTTTGTCGTCGATTGCCATGGCTGTCTTTCCTCAAGGTCCGTTCCGGGGCAGGGTTACGGGATCAGGTGGGTCTTGTCACAGATTTTGCCATATCGCGGCGCAAAGGGGCCACTGCCCGGCTGCCCCCGGCCTAACGCCAAATCGTCAATGATCTGGTATAGCTTCCGCGACAATGACTGCCGAATCTCCCCGCTCCCCGCTTTACCTGCTCGCCCGGTTGGTCCCGGTGCTGGTGGTCGCCCTGGCGTGCCTCTACGCCGGCCCGGCCTCCGCCGATTTCCGCCTCTGCAACAACACGTCGAGCCGGGTCGGGATCGCGCTCGGCTACAAGGACGCCGAGGGCTGGACCACCGAGGGCTGGTGGAACATCTCGTCCCGTTCCTGCGAGACGCTGCTGCGCGGCACGCTGGTCGCCCGGTACTACTACATCTACGCCATCGACTACGACCGCGGCGGCGAATGGTCGGGCCAGGCCTTCATGTGCTCCCGCGACAAGGAGTTCACCATCCGCGGCACCGAGGATTGCCTGGCGCGCGGCTATGACCGCACCGGCTATTTCGAGGTCGACACCGGCGAGCAGCGCGCTTGGACGGTGCAGCTGACCGACGCCAACGAACAGCCGGCGCAGCAGCGCGTGCCTGGCCTGCCCGGCCCGGTGGGCCCGGGCGGCGTTCCGGGTTTGCCCAATAGCCCGCCCGGTGCTACGCCCCCGGGCTCGCCCGGCCTGCCACCCCCGTCTGGAAATAAGCCATGAGGCGCCTTCGCCGTATCAAGATTCTCGCGACCCTGGGACCAGCCTCTTCAGACCTCGCGATGATCCGCCGCCTGTTCGAGGCCGGCGCCGACCTGTTCCGCATCAACATGAGCCACACCCCGCATGACAAGATGCGCGAGCTGGTGGCGACGATCCGCAACGTCGAGAGCAGCTACGGCCGGCCGATCGGCATCCTGGTCGACCTGCAGGGCCCGAAGCTGAGACTGGGCTCCTTTGCCGAAGGGGCGATCCAGCTCCAGAACGGCCAGACCTTCACGCTGGATTCCGACAAGACGCCGGGCGATGCCACGCGCGTCCATCTCCCGCATCCGGAGATCCTGGCGGCGCTCAGGCCCGGCCATGCGCTGCTGCTCGACGACGGCAAGGTGCGGCTGATCGCGGAGGAGACCTCGAAGGAGCATGCGGTGACGCGTGTCGTGGTCGGCGGCAAGATGAGCGACCGCAAGGGCGTCAGCCTGCCCGATACCGATTTGCCGGTCTCGGCGATGACGCCCAAGGACCGCGCCGACCTCGAGGCCGCCCTCGTCACCGGCGTCGACTGGATCGCGCTGTCCTTCGTGCAGCGCGCCGACGACGTGATCGAGGCCAAGAAGATGATCCGCGGCCGTGCCGCCGTGATGGCCAAGATCGAGAAGCCGCAGGCGATCGACCGCCTCGCCGACATCATCGAGGCTTCCGATGCGCTGATGGTGGCGCGCGGCGACCTTGGCGTCGAGCTGCCGCTGGAGCGGGTGCCGAGCCTGCAGAAGCAGATGACGCGGATGGCGCGCCGCGCCGGCAAGCCGGTGGTGATCGCGACCCAGATGCTGGAATCGATGATCCAGTCGCCGGTGCCGACCCGCGCCGAGGTCTCCGACGTCGCCACCGCGGTCTATGAGGGCGCCGACGCCATCATGCTGTCGGCGGAATCGGCGGCCGGCAAATTCCCGGTCGAGGCGGTCTCGACCATGAACCGCATCGGCGAGGAGGTCGAGCGCGATCCGACCTACCGCTCGGTGATCATGGCCCAGCGTCCGGCGCCGGAATCCACCGCGGGCGATGCCATCGCCGACGCCGCGCGGCAGATCGCCGAGACGCTCGACCTGCCGGCCTTGATCTGCTGGACCTCATCGGGCTCGACCGCCGTGCGCGTGGCGCGCGAGCGGCCGAAGCCGCCGATCGTGGCGATCACGCCGAACATCACCGCCGGCCGACGGCTCGCGGTCGCCTGGGGCGTGCATTGCGTGGTGGCGGAGGACGCGCGCGACCAGGACGACATGGTGCGCCGCGCCGGCCAGATCGCGTTCCGCGACGGTTTCGTCCGCGCCGGTCAGCGCGTCATCATCGTCGCCGGCGTGCCGCTCGGCATTCCCGGCACCACCAACATGGTGCGCATCGCCTCGGTCGGGCCCGAGGGCGACGCGAACATATGAGGGCCCGCCAGGGCGGCCAAACAAAAAGTCAAAAAACAACCCCATGCACAGTAGCCGGCCGCTCTGGCCGGATTTGCCGGGATTTTGCGAAAAGGCACGCTCGGGCAATGGCATGAGCGCGATCAGGCCGCCTCTTGGCTCCCGGCGCGATTTCTCCAGGTCCCGACCAGCGCCGTGTTCGCAGGCAGCAGCGTCTGCTGCACCAGACCGCTATCGCTAGGGACCGGTTATATGGCCACCACCGTAGAATCCGAAGCCCGCGCCCGCCCGACGCTGGGCATCGTGCTCATGGCGGCCGCGATGCTTTCGATCCCGCTGGTCGATGGGATCGCCAAATATCTGAGCGCCGACTATTCGCCGCTCTTCATCGCCTGGGCGCGCTACGCCGTGGCAAGCGCCGTCGTCCTTCCGGTGGCCGCGATCAGGTACAAAGGAGAGATCTTTCCCGCCGAACGGCGCGCCTCCCATATGCTGCGGACGGTGTTCCTCGTCACCGGGATGACGCTTTACTTCCTGTCCATCGCGACCGTTCCGCTGGCTACAGCCGTCAGCGCCTATTTCGTGGGGCCGGTCATCGCGGTCGCGCTCGCCGCCATGGTCCTGAAGGAGCGTTTGACGCAACGAAAGATCGCGAGCCTGGCGCTGGGTTTCACCGGCGCCATCGTCATTCTGCGCCCGGACGGAGACATCGAACCCGGCACTCTGCTGGCGCTCGGCGCCGGGCTATTGTTCGCGCTCTATCTGATCGCAACGCGGCAGGCTTCTCTGGTCAGCGATCCCGTCAAGACGCTCGCCTTCCAATCTGTCGTCGGCATGGTGCTCCTGACGCCACAAGCCATCTTGACCTGGGCCACACCGGCCTGGGACGCGGTCATGTTCTTTCTGGCTTTGGGTGCGCTCTCTGCTTTCAGTCATGTCCTGTCCATCGCGGCATTCCGCTTCGCCGAAGCGTCCACCCTTTCGCCGCTTGTCTATCTCGAGCTGCTCGGTTCCGCAGCCATCGGCTATCTTGTCTTCAAGGATATCCCGCAAGGCTCCACGATCGCCGGAGCGGTCCTCATTGTGACCGCCGGGCTCATTCTTCTGAAGCGTCCCACCGGCGTTGATCAGTCCGGCCGGGAAAATGCTGATGTAGCAGGATAACGTGGGGCCCAGGCGAGATCCCGGTGGCGGTCGGCTCAGGCGCCGACCAGCGCCTTGGTCGTCGGCAACAGCGTCTGCTGGACCACGAGGCCGCGGGCGCGGGCGTCCATGACGCCGACGGCGCGCAGCGCCAGCAGCGTTACGGTCTGCACCGCATCGCGCATCTTGACGGGATCATCGAGATTGTCGGGTGCGAGCGGGCCGACGAGCGCCTCATGCAGCGCGCCGAGCAAGGCGGTGGCTGCAAGCGCGGTGTCTTGCGCCGGCAGATGGCCGGCACGCACGGCGGCGTCGATCCGGCCAGCGATCTCGCCGGCGATCTCGCGCCGGCTGGCCAGACGGGAGGCGCTGACATCGACATCGACAGGCTCGGCCAGGATGCCCCAGGCCAGCCGGCGCTGCGACAGCGTATGCACCGCCACGGTGGTGACGGCGGCCGCCAGCGCCGAGGACGGCCCCGGCGCGGCATCGGCCGCCCTTCGGATCGCCGCAAGCTCGTCGCGGGAGACCTCGGCAATGAGCTCGGAGATCAGGTCGGCCTTGGAGGGGAAATAACGGTAGACCGTGCCCGCCGCGACATTGGCCCGGACCGCGACCGGTGCGATCTGCACCGCCGCCATCCCCCCTTCCGCCGCCGCCTCCCGCGCCGCCGCCAGTATGGCGCTGCGCCGCGCCGCAAGGCGCTTCACCACTTGATGCGTCCGCCGATAAACCATGGCGCGCTTCCTGTCCCACCACGCCCGCCGCACGCCCTGCGGCCGAACGCTTCTCACGCAATAGATGCAAATCGCCCCACAAGGACTGAACAACTATTCAGGGTGAATGACAAGGTGCAAATGCGTGAAGCGCCATGGTGGGCGGACGGCGGCGCCAAACGAACCGGTCGAGAGACTGAACGAGTATTCTTGGAGGGCTTGGATCGCCGGTTCACAATGTGAATTCAGTGGTCGGTGTTTCGCCTCTGAGTGTTCCGGCTGGATTGCGCTACGATCATATACTTATAAGTTCATTTATCCTGTTCGCAGCCAGACGTTGACGCGTGCCTGGTGCAGTGTGCTGATGGCATCGATCTTCACTGCCAGGCAGTTTTCGAAGCCTCGAAAGACTCGGCGCTCTCTCAAGCTGCGGTGGACAGTCTCATGGACGAACGGAGCGTGCGTCATGAAGCGGCTCTTGGGCCTCGCGCTCATTCTCTTTCTGATGCCGACGCCAGACCGCGCGGCAGCCGGTGAATTATTTTCGGTACGGTGTGAAGGCGGCATTCCCGCCCGCCTCTACTTCGCGACGTTCGACGTCGATGCCAAAGCTGTCGTGTTTGAGACGCCGCCGATAGACCTCGAAACAAATTTCGGCATCACTACACGTTCTGGAGAAATCATTTCCAAAAACGATGGAAAGATCGAATTCATGCTGCGCGTCCAGGTCGGATCGGCCTGATCTTTGATAGCAACAAGAAGACGATGACTTGGCCGGGACTCGACGACCCCACCTTTCGGCCGACATTAACCCATCTGTGCACTGTCACGCCCCCGAGAAGCATTTTGAGCTTCGGGGTTCGCGATCCCATTCTGAATCCGATCTCTGTACGCTGTGAACACACAGGCGCTGTGTACTTCACGATGGATGCAGCTTCGAAACAAGCACTCTTCGAGCGTGGCAAGGAGGGAAGAGGTTTCGCGGTGAAGTCACCGATGCCGGCCAGGATGACGTCACGCTCTCGATGAATTTCGAGGTCCCCCGCCGGGTCGTATGGAGCAGAAGCCGCCAGACCATCACGATTGAAGGCATCGATGGCGATGCAGCGCGACCTCGCACCGTCGTGCAATGTCAAGAAGTCCCGCCTCGAACAATGATGGAATTCCATAGAGAGTCGCAGCGGTAAGAGACGCCTCTCCACGGCAGCAACAATCAAAGAAAACGAAAGACTGGGCGACCGTGCCGACGACATGAACGTTGATGGAGCGTCGTCATGAGACGCAAACTCGCTGCACGCGGAGCAAGCTGCGCCATTCTCGTTCTGGCGTTGCCCACAGCCACCTTTTCGGCCGAGCAGCCGACCAAGGACCAAACCCTCCAAGTCCGATTCGCGGCACATTTGGTCCCGGCAAGCTCATCTTGGAGAGGAGAACGAAAGATGCTGCTCACAGCCGGATCCGAGCTGCCCGTTATGTACTTTCTCGATAAGCCTCCGGGCGATATTCGCACGTCAACATTACCCACGACGGCCAAGGAAGTACTGCTGGCGAAAGTGCGGCTACTGGGGACTGCGGCCGGCCTGGGTGGGCGGATTCCACCGGGAGGCCGTGGGAACGATCCTCTCAGGGAGCGTCTCGCGGTCAGCCTCAGGGTTCTCGAAGTCCTGAGCGGAAATGCATCGGTCGGCTCGGTCTTCGACGCGACGTTCGGAGTAACTGATCAAACCCATTCCCTGATTCCGGTGCCGCGTACCAAGTCCGAGCTGGAGAGGGATTATTTTGTCGTCGTGTACGCGGACGATGGCGGTCATTGGCATTTGGCCGGATTTCCGATGAGCGAGGCAGAGTATCGGAGTTGGGAAGAGAAACTCTGGAACGATGAGCGCGATCGCATGGGCATCAGGCCCTAAACGCTGCAGGTCGACCCGAAGGACCGATTCGAGCCCTCGACTACTCGCGACTTTGACGTGCAATCACGCAAAGTTTCCGCATCGATTCATGCAACCTTAACTGGCTGCCCGTAGTCATACGGTTGTAAATTGGAATTCGGCAATGCGTTTCACGAGCGGGCTTTCTGCGGTTCAGCGACCCGGCTCTGCTCCTGATGTTCCCGGCGCACATGGCGCCTTGATGCTGGAACGCGCGGCGATTTCTTCCGACCTGCGAGAGGTGATGTCCATGCCCGCGGCCGGGAGGCTGCGGCCATCATGGACGGCGAAGTTGCGCGGCAATGCGCTTGCAGCGATCGCCATTGTCGTCTGCTCGATGCTGGCGGGCGCGCTCTACACCCTGGCGATGGGCGAAGACGTCAACTGGGATTGGCAGAACTACCACGAATACAATGTCTGGGCCGTGCTCAACGGCCGCTATGGCGTCGATGTGGTCCCGCCGGGCTTTCAGACCTACTTCAATCCGCTCGTCTATTTTCCGGTCTACTATCTCCGCCATGTGCTGCCGGCACCCTACGGGCTGATGATCATCGGCGCCGTTCACGGCCTCAATCTCGCGCTGATCTGCCTGTTCGCCCGTCTGGTGCTGCGTCAGGCCGCGACCATCGCGCCGGTCGCGGCAGCTGTCGTCATCGCTGCCTCGGGTCCGATGACGCTCTCGGAAGTCGGCACGAGTTTTTCCGACGTGCTGCTGGCCCTGCCCGTGATCGGCGGCTGCCTTCTGATCCTGGTGGCGGATCGCCGACCCGCGATCTGTGTCCTGCTCGCGGGATTGCTGATCGGTGCCGCCGTCGGGCTTAAGCTGACCAACGTCGTCTACGCGATCGGCGCGGCCGCAGCGCTGCTCGTCTCCGCGCGTCCGCTGCAGGCGATCATGCTTCTTGGCATCGGCGGGATTGTCGGCGCGGCGCTCACCGGCGGCGGATGGTGCCTGATCACGTGGCGCGACACCGGCAATCCGATCTTCCCGCTGTTCAATGCACTGTTCCAGTCCAGCGAGGTGGCCGGCGTCAACCCGATGGATGCGCAGTTCATGCCTCATGGCGTGCTCGACGCACTGGCCTACCCCTTCTACTGGCTGATCGGCGACCACCGAGGCGCGGAGCATCCGTTCCGCGACGCGCGCTTCGCGGTGGTGATGGTCCTGCTCGTGCTCGGCCTGTGGGTCCGCGCGAGGCGCAAGAGCGCGATCCTCACCCGGGGTGACGTGCAGCTGGTGGTGCTGTTTGCGGCCTCTTACCTCGCATGGCTCGGCTTGTTCTCGATCCAGCGCTATGCGGTGGTTCTGGAGCTCCTGTGCGGTCCGCTGATCGTTCTGTTGCTCGCGCGCCTCGCCGCGAGCGTGGGGCCGACGTGGCTGACGGCGTCCCCTCGACCGCTCGCTGCGCTGACGTTGACGGTCGCAGCCGCGATCGCAGCGTGGTCGCAGCCGGCGGATTGGTGGCACCGCCCCTGGTCCGACGTCTACCGGCCGAAGATCGCCCACGAGCTCGATCAGCCCGCGACCTACTTCATCCTCGGCAAGCCGCTCGCCTATATCGCGCCGCAGCTTCCCTCCGAGTCGCGCTTCTACCTGCTCGCCGATATCGCCGTGCCGATCGTCCCCGGCGGCATCTTCGACCAGCGCATTCGCGCCGGGCTGAAGGCGCCGCTGCCCGGCGGCGTCCGCGAATTGCACATGCGCGGCGATCCGGACCGCAGCGCGCTTTTGGATCACTACGAGCTCACCATCGATCGCTCCCGGCCCTGCGTCACCATTGAGGGCGCCCGCCCCGGCACGGTGATCGAAAGTTGCCCGCTGATCGCGCGGACTGCGCATTAGTCGCCGTCCGCGCGGAACTCAAACTTGAGAACCATCGCGCCTCTCGAACAGAGGCCTCACCCTTTGAGCGTACAATGAGTCATGGCAAGCTTGGCACAGGCAATCCAGCATCAGTAAGGATCTACGCGTCCCTCACCGTGGTCGCTGCGGCCATTCTGCTGGCGGTTGTCATATTTGATTTCCAACTGGCAGCAGCGCAGTCGTTCCCATCGTTCGTACTTGACCCAGGCGGCTTTCCGGTTGGTCGAGATTTTCTGAACACTTGGATAGGCGGCCGATCGGCTTTTTCCGGCGGCCCTGCGGACTGGTTTGATTCCAGCGCCTACATGGCTGCGATAGCGAAGGTGACCGGCATTCCCGATTTGGCACCTCTGTATTGGTCATATCCGCCGCATCTTCTGTTCTTCATTTGGCCCTTTGGTTTGCTCGGTTTTCTGCCGTCGTACATTGTGTGGTGCGTGACCGGGCTTGCCCTGTATGTTTGGGCGGCAACATCATGTGGTGTCGAACGAAAATACTGGGTGTTTCTGGCCGTCGCACCTGCCGTCACGGTTAACGTATTCCTCGGCCAAAATGGTTTCTTGACCGCTGCGCTCTTGATCGGCGGTCTGGCAAACCTCGAGCGGCGGCCGATACTCGCTGGAATTTTGTTTGGTATGCTGACTATCAAGCCGCAACTCGGACTCCTGCTTCCGATCGTGCTGGTGCTGGGAGGGCACTGGCGAGTCATTGGTTCAGCCGTCGTCACGACGGTGTCGCTTGTCGCCGCGACTGCAGCATGGTTTGGGCCAGAAATCTGGATAGCATATTGGCATAAAGTTTTGCCGCAACAGCACGAACTGCTCGACGTGGCAGGTATCATGGGCTGGCCGATCGTTGCCTCAGCCTTGATCAACGCCCGCCTTGCGGGTCTTCCGGCTGATTTGGCCTGGGTAGTGCAAGGAGCGGCGTCGGTATGCGCCGTCGGTGCGGTGGTTTGGACGTTCTGGCGCAAGCGCGATCCGGTCCTCTCACTAGCGCTCTTCGTTACCGCCACCTTCTTGTTTTCACCCTGGATCATGAACTACGACATGGTCGTATTCGGATGGATTGTCGCGCTTCTGCGTCAGCGCGGAAACGAAGCATTCGCCGATCAAATTCTTTCGCTTGCGTTGTGGATGTTGCCTATTCTGATGTTTCCATTCGGCTTCGCGCAAATACCGATTGCTTTACTGATCCTCCCCTTGTTCGCCGCTCGTCTGCTGTGGCGGTTGTCCAATGATAGATCAAAGCAAGCCTCGTCAGTGACGTCGCCAGCGTTAGCTTGAGTGGCGACATTTCCTGTTGCGCGACGCCATCGAGTTCGATGAAGACATCGAGTGCCCGTTCAATTGCGGGCGAGACGTCAACGGTTCGCACGGGAACCTCGCAGGCGAAAAAGGGGAGCCTTGGCTGTTGGCGCTCGCCAAACCGGCGCCTTTGACCTAAGCGAACTTTCCGCTTCGTGCTATACGCTGCATCTAAGCAGCAGGACGGAAAACCTATTGCGCGAAGATTATGAGCTAGTCGGTGGACGCGGATGTATCGAGAACTCTCCATCTGGAAACGAATTGATGCCAAAAGAGCAGTTCACTTCAGATGCTTTGAGGATGTTGCGTCGCACCTTTTCTGCGTCCAGAGCGCCGACTTCTATGCCTTGCCGGTGACGGTCGACGCCCGTCGCGAGCTCGACCGCCAATTCATCGAGCTCTTTATCGAAGTGGAGCCGAAGAAACGCAGTCGATGGTTCGCCACCGTTGAGCAGGCCGTTGCTGCACATGAGGAGGAGTTTTCCTCGATGGCTCGAATTATCGCCGAGCGGGAAAGGAAGCGATAACGCGGTGTCCGGAACGGGCCCATCGCAGCAGTTGAGGAATATCAACTGTTCCGCCGCCTAATAGATGGTGCAGCCTCCATCACTGCGCTGACGGCGAACGCCTCACGCCCCAACGTCTCACCCGGAGACCGAGCATGACTGAACTCCTCAGTTCGTTCGCGTGAGAGCGAGCTGCGCCGATGCGGCCTCGGCACTCCGCCAGGCTGCGCAGCGTCCGAGGATCAGCCCGAACACGATCAGGATCGCCGGGAAGCCGACCGGTTGCCCGAGAAACAGGAAGCTCGCAAGCAGCGCGAAGACGAGCGCAAGCGCCATCACCTCGTGGCGTGCGAAACCTTCATCGAGCCCGGCGCGGATGAGGAACGCCACCGCGATGCCCAGCACGACCAGATCGTACATGAAGAGATAGGGCGTTGTGAGCAGGGTCGCCGTGGCGAGCATCGCCGCCTTGAGAGCGTAGGGCAGCCGGCTCCGCCACACCACGACCAGCGCCACGGCCACAGAAGCGGTCAACACCCACTGGAAGATCCATGCGAGCTGCTCGGTTCCGCCGACATAGCGCACCAGCGCAAAGATGCTCTGCATCTTGAACCAGGGCGCCCTGCCTTCGGTCAGGAAGGCCTGGGAGAACATCGGAATCCAGTGGAAGAACGCCTGCCAGCTTTCGGTGCCGAAGGCGAGCCAGGACATCGCGGCCATCGCGACGGTGACGATCGCGGCGGTGAACAGCACGGTCCATTCGGCGGCGGCGAAGAGAACCAGCGGAAACAAGAGACCGTATTGCGGCTTGTAGCTGAGAAGGCCGAGACAGATGCCGGCCAGCACCGGCCGCGTCGGCAGCAGATAGAGCATGCCGCCGATCAGCGAGGCCGTGAGGAAACCGTTCTGCCCGACCAGGATGTTGAGGAAGGCTGCCGGAAATCCAACCGCAATCACAAGGCCCGCATTGCGTCCGATGATCGCGCGCATCACGGCGAGATAAGGCACCATGCTGAAGGCGGCCCAGCCGATGAAGGCGATCGCATAGGGAAATTGCGCGAGGAAGGACGCGACGAACAGGAAGGGCGGCGGATAGTGCCAGGCGAAATGGCCGACGAAATCCTGCTTGAGCAGCGCAAGCTCGACCTGCTTCTGAATGTCCCAATCCCAGGCCTGCGCGGGATGCCCCTCGAGCGCCAGTCTTCCGGCCGCCCAGACGTTGACGAAGTCCGTGGGGATGCCGCGCCCGTCGGCGTCAAAGACCCAGAGATGGCCGAGATAGGCCGTCGGAAAATACGCCAGCGTGACGATCGCCAGCACGAAGGAGATGTTGACGAGGATCGCTGGGACCGCACCGTGACGGCCGATTGCAGGCGGAACGGAGGAGGCTTCGGCCATGCGGCTTCCTTACGCGATCATGTGAGGCGGATGCGTCCAAGCCATACACCCGAGTGACTTGAAGGAGGCTTAAGCCCGATCGTCCAGCGCCCCGCGCCGAATTCCCGGGCAAAGCAAAAGAGCCCCGTCGATGACGGGGCTCCTCGCTATTCCGCTGGTCGTCCAGCCTTACTTGAGGCTGGTCGAGATCGAGCTGAACTTGGCGTTCAGCGTGGTGCCGAGGTTGTTGACGACGGTGATGATCGCCAGCGCGATGCCGGCAGCGATCAGGCCGTATTCAATGGCGGTGGCGCCGGATTCATCCTTCATGAAACGCGCAACGAGGTTCTTCATAGAGTGCTCCAAATGAGTACACGAGGCTACAACTGATCTGGTCTCTTCGGCTTCCCAGCGCCGCCCGACCATGGCAACGGAACGTAGAGGCAAAGAATTGCACCGCAGTTAATTCGGCTGCGTAAACACCGAGCGGATTGCGTGTATCGGCCCATGGTAAATCCAAGTTCGAAACAATCCGTTAAATTGTAAGCATCTGACGCCGGCCTGGCGCGGCCGGTTTACCCGAAGTTATGACCGGCGTGGTCCAATGCCGCCCGCTCGGGCCGGCAAGAACAACCAGGACGACGAGACGGCATGTCCCTTTCCTTCGCCAACAGCATCGCGGTGCAGGGCCGCGCGCGTGCCCTGGTGCCGTTGTGCGTCGGCGCCGGCGCCTATCTGTTCTTCCTTTTTCTCGGCGACACGCTGCTTCAGGATTCCGACTCGTTCTGGCAGATCAAGATCGGGCAATGGATCCTCGATCACCGCGCCATGCCCATGATCGACTTCTATTCCTTCACGCGGACGGGCGCGCCGTGGATCTCGACGTCCTGGCTGTCGCAGGTCGCGTTCGCCTTCTCGCATGCGCACTGGGGCTGGGCAGGTCCCGTCATCCTCACCGCGGCCGCCGTCGCGCTCACCGTCGCGATCCTCGTCTATCTGCTCGAAGTGCATATCGAGGCACCGCGCGCGGTGCTGTTTGCGATGCTGGCGCTGCTGCTGTCGATTCACCACGTGCTGGCGCGCCCGCATATTCTCGCGCTGCCGGTGATGGTGGCGTGGGTCGGCTTACTGATGGCGGCTGCGAGCCGCCGGAGCGCGCCGTCCTGGACCTGGCTGCCGCTGATGGCGCTGTGGGCGAACCTGCACGGCGGCTTCGTGCTCGGGCTCGCGCTGATCGGCCCGATCTCGCTCGAAGCGGTCGAGCATGCCGGGAAGGGACGGCGGCTCGCCCTGTTCATGCGCTGGGTGCTGTTCGGAATCGGGGCGCTGATCGCGAGCTGCTGCACGCCGTACGGCTGGCGAACGCTGCAGGGCGCGACCAACATCCTCAGCCTCGGCGAATTGCTGACGCTGATCGTCGAATGGATGCCGGCGAACTTCGCCACGTTCACCCCGTTCGAAGGCGCCCTGCTCGCCCTGATCGCATTCGGTTATTATCGCGGCCTGGTGCTGTCGGCACCCCGGATCTTCCTGATCCTCTTCCTGACCTGGAGCGCGCTGAGCCACGTCAGGAGCATCGACGCATTTGCATTCCTGGTGCCGCTGGTGCTGGCAAAGCCGCTCGGCGAGATGTTCCCGCAGCCGGCGCTTGAGCCCGCCGGTGCCGACAGCTGGCCGGGCCGCTATGTCACGGCGCTCGGCGCGCTGATGATCGTGGCGGCAAGCTGGACCTCGACCTCGCTCTATCTGGGGCACCACCGCTTCACCTTCACGATGACGCAGACGCCGGTCGCGGCGGTCGACCTGCTCGAGCAACGCAAGGTGCAGCGCGTCTTCAACGCCTACCAGTTCGGCGGCTATCTGATCTCGCGCGATATCCCTGTTTTCGTCGACGGCCGCGCCGAGCTCTACGGCGAGAAATTCATCATGGACTTCTTCAAGGCGACCGAGGGCAAGAAGCCCGAGCTGCTGCCACGCCTGCTCGACGAGCACAAGATCGATGCGACACTGCTGGGCGCGGATGCGCCGGGCCCGCAGATCCTCGACCAGCTCAAGGGCTGGAAGCGGATCTATGCGGACGATATCGCCGTGATCCACGTGCGCGACGCCGCAGACGGCGCGACCGCGGCGCCTTCGAAGTGACGACCCGCTCCAGCGCGCGTCTTCGGCCTCAGCGACTTCATCAGATGGTTCCTTCCAGCAAGCCGACCCTGACAGATCCGGCGCGTTCCGCCCCGGACCGAGCCGTGGCGATGATCGTGCTTGCGATGCTGGCTGTGGTCTCGTTTGTTCCGGTGCTGCTGACGCCCATTCCGGCGATGGTCGATTATCCCAATCACCTCGCCCGCATGTCTGTTCTGAGCCAGAACGGCACCGCGGGTGCAAATCCGTATTACGAGGTGAGGTGGGCCTTCTATCCCAACCTCGGAATGGACCTGCTGGTCCCGCAGCTGGCGCGGCTGATGAGCGTCGAGAACGCGACGCGGCTGTTTCTGTTGCTGAGCCAATGCCTGATCGTCACCGGTGCGCTTCTGCTCGAATGGGTCAGGAAGGGACGCATCCATCTCGCCGGTTTCGCCGCGCTCGCTTTCCTCTATTGCCTGCCGTTCAGCTGGGGTTTCGTGAACTTCGAGTTCGGGCTCGGCCTCGCGCTCTGGGGCATCGCCGTCTATCTGATGCTGGCGGAAGGCCCCTGGCCGCTGCGCTTCATGGCCAATCTGATCTTCGTCGCCGCGCTCTATGTGGCGCATTTCTTTTCGCTCGGCATCTATGGCGCAACGCTCGGCCTTTTCGAGCTGTCTCGCATCCGCCAAGGGCGGGTCGCGTATCCCGTCGCGGCCGCGCGGCTTGGCGCGCTGGCCCTACCGGCGCTTGCGCTGCTTGCGATCATGCATGTCACGGCAGGCGCGATCGGAAGCCAAGGCAACGACTGGTTCCTCGCATTCAAGCCGGTCTGGCCGCTCCGCATCATGAACGGCTACAATCTGACGGCCGCGGCGGTGACCGGGCTGACCCTCATCACCGCGTTGCTGTTCGCCGCAAGGCGCGGCTTGCTCAGGCTCGAGCCGGCCGGGATCTGGATCGCGCTCGGTCTTGCGCTCCTGTACGTGGCCATTCCTTCGAGGCTGTTCGGGACCTCGTTTGCCGACCTCCGCATGATTCCCGCTGCGGCGCTGATCCTGCCGGCCTTCTGCTCGCTGTCGCTGCCAAGCCGGACGTCGAGAATGGCTGCACTCGCTGCGATCAGCGGCATCACGCTGATCAATCTCGCCGTTGTCTTCACGGTATGGCTGCCCTACCGCGCTGACTACGCGGCCATCATCGAGTCGTTCCGCAAGGTCGAACGCGGCTCGCGCGTTCTCGTCAGCAATGCAGATGAAGCTGGCGACCCGCCCTTCGCCGATCTCACCGCGTATCCGATGTATTATGCGCCAACGCTGGCGGTGCACTATGCCAATGCGTTCGTGCCCAATCTCTTCACGGAGGCGGGCAAGCAGCCTGTTCGGGCCGTCGAGGCCGTGCGCCATCTTGCCACTCCGGATGGCGGACTGGTGTCCTCAGGCCTGCTCACCGCGATAGCAGCGGGCCGCCCGCCGGCGGACTCGCCGCGCTTTGTCCGCACCTGGTACCGGGATTTCGACTACCTCTATGTGCTGGGACCGCGGGCCGCAAACCCGCTGCCGGATCTGCTGGAACTATTGGAGACCTCGGATCGGTTCGTGCTCTACAGGATTCGCCGCAAGTCCTGAAAGGCGACCTTAACCACCTGCCCATAGACTTCCGCCCCTGCAACCCAGCTGGACTCCTTCGCATGGCGGCCAATTCCGGACCGATCCGCTACAGCCTCGTCATTCCCGTCTTCAACGAGGAAGCCGTACTGCCGATATTGTTACGCCGGCTCGACTTCCTGCTGTCCCGGCTCGACGGGCCGGCAGAGGCGATTTTCGTCGACGACGGCAGCAGCGATTCCAGCTCGATCGTGCTGCAGGCACTCGCCGCGCGCGACGCCCGCTTTCGCTATATCGGCCTGTCGCGGAATTTCGGCCATCAAGTCGCCATCACCGCCGGCATGGACGCGGCGCAGGGTGACGCGATCATCGTCATGGACGCCGATCTGCAGGATCCGCCCGAAGTGATCGAGCAATTGATCGCAAAATGGCACGAAGGCAATGACGTCGTCCACGCCCGCCGCCTGTCGCGCGAGGGCGAAAGCCGATTCAAGCGCGCGACCGCACACCTGTTCTACCGGCTGCTCGGCAAGATGTCCTCCGTCGGCATCCCTGCCGACGTCGGTGACTTCCGCCTGATCGATCGCAAGGTGCTGGACGCGCTCAGGCAGATGCCGGAGCAGGATCGCTTCGTACGCGGCATGATCGCCTGGCTCGGCTTCCGCCAGGCCGAGGTCACCTTCCATCGTCTCGAGCGCGCCGCGGGCGAGACCAAGTACCCCCTGTTCAAGATGATCCGGCTCGCGGTGAACGCCGCGCTCGGCTTTTCCGATCTGCCCTTGCGCCTGGCGATCTGGTGCGGATTGACCGTCTCGGCATTCGCACTGCTCTACGGCGGCTGGGTCGTCGTGATGTGGCTGAGCAACGACGCTCATCTCGTGACCGGCTGGTCCTCGACCATCGTCCTCCTCTCGCTGTTGTGTGGAATGAACATGCTGATGACGGGGATCGTGGGCCTTTACGTCGGCCGCATCCATGCTGAAGTAAAGCGCCGCCCACTGTACGTGGTCCAGAAGCGAGCCGGCTTCGATCGCAACGAGGCGGCGACCGCAACCGCGAAACACGCAATCAACGAGTGATCCGCCGCAATCATCTGGGACGTGAGGCCAACACCTCGTCTTCGATGCTGCTGCCGAGCTGTTGTTACTGCATCTCTCGGCGCTTGTGGACGACCGCCACATCGTCGCTGTACACGCGCTGCCAGTGCGGCAGCCGGTCAAGCATCGCTGTGGCGGGCGTATTCGGCGCGAGCAGCGTCGCGCGGATCTTGTAGTCGTCGAGCAGCTTGAGAAAATCTCCGAGGTCAATCAGCGCCAGGGCGCGATTGTAGCGGTCGATGAACGGTCCGCCGAACAGTTCCGCGCGGCCGTCGATGAAGGTTGGAATGCCGGCAAAGACCAAATAGCCGCCGAAGGAATAATCGTTGAGCAGCGGCCCCGCCTTGGCGAGGTCGGCACGGGCGACCGCCGCCTCGGGGGTGATGAGGGGAGCCGGCCGGATGTCGCGCGCCAGCGCCAATCCACTCATCGCGGCCAAGATGCCGAATGCCGCCAGGCTCAGGCCGCGCGAGGAGCGGTCGGTCTCGTTCCCGCTCGGCCCGCCGAACCTCCGGGCCAGCGGGGCCGCGAGGTAGAGCGGCGCCAGCATGGCCAGCAGATCCGCATTGCGCATCTGCGCCAGCGCGAAATGGAGCAAGCCGATCACCACCAGGGTCCGCACGACCGGCAGCGTGACGCCGCGCGAGAGCGCGAAGATGCCCCCCAGCAACAGCAGCTCGAAGCCGCCGATGCGGCTGAAATCCTGCGGCCGCCATTCCGCGATCCAGGCGAGCGCGGGACCGAGGCCGAGCGTCGTGATCGGCATCAGCAGCGGTTCCGGCCCATGCGGCGTCAGGCAGGATGCGGCAACGGCAAGCAGTGTGAATGGCACCCAGCTCAGCAGCACGCGTGGCCATTGGCTTCGCTCCTCGCGCAGCAGCGCCTCGAGCACCACGGGTCCAATCAAGCCAAGCGCCAGCACTCCGCTGCCGTGTAGATTGCCCCACACAACCAGCAGCGGCAGGGCCCAGTATGGTGGCGGCCTGCCGTGATCCATGCAACGCACCAGGGCAGCCGCCCAGATCACCATGATGGGCATCACGAGCACGTGTGGCCGCGCCAGCATGTGCGGCGCCGTCAGGATGACGGCCGCGATCACCATGACCAGCGTCTGGGTCGGCGACAGCTCGCGCAGCAGGAAGTATGTGAGCAGACCAAAGGCGAGTGCGATCGCCGCGGCCGCGACGACGACGACGCCGGGCCAGCCGGACAGGACGTAGGCTGCGGCATAGATGACTTCCGACAGCCATTCGAACGTGATCCAGGGCGCGCCATGCTTCGAAAACGAAAATGGATCACTCGTCGGCAGGGTCCCATGCGCCATGATCCAGCGCCCGAGCTCGACGTGAGAATAGCTGTCGGGGTCTCCGAGCAGCTTCGGGCCGACGGCCAGCAACACAGCGTAGACGGCGAGCCCCACAGCCCAAGGGAGCACTGCACGCGCCGAAAACGGTTGAACCGCGCTGGAGACGACCTGATCAGTCATGGCGGGCCAAGCTAGGCCTTAATTGTTAAGGTGTTCTTTAATGTTTCACCGATCGCGCGTGCGGAAGCGAGAGAACCGCCACGCGGGCGCTATCGCACGAGATCGATCAGGAGCAACGCGGCGCTTGTGAACAGTCCTGCGATCGGCACCCAAATGGGCACGAAGAACACGCCGGCGGGAGGTTTGGATTCTCTCGTCTTGATGCGAAGAAGCGCCAGGTTGACCAGGACGAAGATCCCGAGCGTCAGGCGTGAGGTCCATTCGGCCAATCCGGTCAAGGGAATGCCGAGGGCGAGGATCAGGATGGCACCCACGCCGAAGAGGGTTGCAACCACCGGCGCGCCGCTTCTGGCGTTCACCCGGGCCAGAAAGGCCGGAAGGCTGCCTTGGTCCGCAAGCCCGTACAGCACACGTCCGATCATCAGCATGTGAACGATGATCCCGTTGACCGTCGCAACGATCGCGATGACGCTCAATACCGAGAGGGGAAGACCGGTCAACCGCTGAAAGACAAGTGCAAGCGGAGCCGAGGCGTGCGCGAGCTCGGCCGGGGGCACCGCGACCACCGAAACCCAGACGACGATCATGTAGAGGAGCGCGGTCACGCCGAGGGTGATGAAGAGCGCCCAAGGCAGCGTTTGGGACGGATTCTTCATTTCCTCGGAGATGTTCACGAGGTGCTCGAACCCGATGAATGCAAACACGGCGAGCAGCGACGTCTGTGCGATCCCGGTCCACGCCGCTTTATCGTTCAGGGGAGCCAACAGCTCGGGCAGCCGGGAGACCAGGGCCTCGCCCTCAAACAGTCCGGCTCCGACAATGAGGACCAATCCTCCGATCTCCACGACCGTCATCAAGCCGGCGAAGCTGATGGACTGAACCGCGGACAGGCAGGCGACCGCTCCCATCGCGAGCACAACGCCGGCGATGATCCAGCTGGCAGGCAGCGGCAGGAACACGCTGATGTAGCCGGCGCTCCCAACGGTGATGGTCGCGCCCGAAATCGTCGCTGCAGCCACCACGAGCAACCCTGTGGCACCGCTGAGCCATTTTCGATGAAACGCGGCCTGGACATAGGCGGCCTCGCTCGCCGCGACCGGCAGTCGCGTGCCCAGTTCGGCAAAGCTCCCGGCCGTCACGCCCATCACGACCGCGGCAACGAGGAACGCCAGAGGTGCATGCATTCCGCTCCGGGCGGCGGCCGCGCCCACCAGGACGTAGATTCCGGCGCCGATCGTCACGCCGAGCCCATAGAGGACCGCGTGCGTGAGCGTCAGCGATCTGACGAGTTTCGTAGACCCGAGCGGCGCCACCTCCTGCATCACCAAGCGTCAATGCGAAAACAGGATCGGGATCGGCGGCTTGGACAGCAAGCCCCTGGTCGCGCCGCCGAGCACGAATTCCCGCCACCTCGGCGTTCCGTACGCGCCCATCACGAGGACGTCGATGCCGTGGGACAGCACGTAAGATGTGAGGACCTCGTCGATCGGCTTGCTCTCGGCATCGATCTCATCCAGCACGACCTCGATGCCGTGACGAGCCAGGTTCTTCGCCAGTTCTCGGCCGGAATGTCCGGAATCCAGGGGCTTTTCATTGGTGACAGTCACGACGCGCACACTTCTTGCGCTTTCAAGCAAAGGAAGTGCGTCGGAAACCGCTCGCGCAGCGGTGCGGCTGAAGTCCCAAGCCACGCAGATGGCGTCGAGCCGCAACGGACGCGACCGCGGGCCGGTGGGCAGGATCAACGTCGGCCTGCCGGATTCGAAGATCACCTCCTCGGCGTACCCCAGATCATGGGAGTCCGGCACCGCCATGATCGTGAGATCGCGAAGCCTTGCATAGTCAACCAGCAGCGCGGCCTCGCTGGCGGTTGCACATTGCTCGAAGATGGTCTCATGCCGGACGCCGGATTTGTCGGCGGAGGCTTCGAATGCGGCAAGCAGGGCTTTCGCATTCTCGCGGCTCTTGGCGGCCTCGCGCGCAATAAGCGCGGGTATGTCCAGGATGACATCCCCGAGCAGGCTTGCGCGCACGTCCGCATGGACCTCGCAGGAAATGGCTGCGAGGTGCGCCCCCAGGGCGGCGGCCACCGAGACGGCATCGTCGATCACTGAAACCGGCGTCGGCTCCGGGTAGCTCGCCAGGGTCAACAGAACATCCTTGAAAGGCATGTGTGCCTCCTTTGACGAGTCGGAACTTAACGCTGTCGAGATGCTCCTTCTTGACCCACCGCAACCGATTCAGCCGGATGGCTGTGGCAAAACGGCCCAGACTCAAACGATGGCGCCGGAACAGAACGCTCTGGTTCGGCGGCGCCTGCCTTGCGGGAGGGGCCAGTGCAATGCCAGCTCGCGAAGGCGCGCTCGGACAATAAAAAACGCGGCGTTACCGCCGCGTTTTTCGATTCTCAGCTGCCGCTTGGAATTACGCCTGCGGCTGCGGCTCGAGGCCGGGATCCGGATCGGGACGCGGGCGCGGCTTGCCGGCCGGGGGCACGGCGGAGGCGCGCGGGGTGGTCGGCTCGAGCACCGACTCGCGGTTCGGCTTCTTGCCCTTGAGCAGGTCGACGATCTCGTCGCCGGTCAGCGTCTCGAACTCGAGCAGGCCCTTGGCCAGCGTCTCGAGATCGGCGCGCTTCTCGGTGAGGATGCGCGTCGCCTCCTTGTAGCCTTCCTCGACCAGACGCTTGATCTCGGAATCGATCTTCTGGACGGTGGCTTCGGAGGCGTTCTGCGTGCGCGACACCGACATGCCGAGGAAGACCTCGTCCTGGTTCTCGCCATAGGAGACGGTGCCGAGCTCTTCCGACAGGCCCCAGCGCGTCACCATCATGCGGGCCAGGCGCGTGGCCTGCTCGATGTCGGACGCCGCGCCCGAGGTCACCTTCTCGCGGCCGAAGATCAGCTCTTCGGCGACGCGGCCGCCCATCATGATGGCGAGGCGCGAGGTCATCTGCTCCAGCGACATCGACAGCTTGTCGCGCTCGGGCAGCTGCATGACCATGCCGAGCGCACGGCCGCGCGGGATGATGGTCGCCTTGTGGATCGGATCGGTCGCGGGCACGTTGAGGCCGACGATGGCGTGGCCGCCCTCGTGGTAGGCCGTGAGCAACTTCTCTTCCTCGGTCATCACGAGCGACTTGCGCTCGGCGCCCATCATCACCTTGTCCTTGGCCTCCTCGAACTCGGCCTGCGTCACCATCCGCTTGTTGCGGCGGGCGGCGGTCAAAGCGGCCTCGTTGACGAGGTTCATCAGGTCGGCGCCGGAGAAGCCCGGGGTGCCGCGCGCGATGGTCTTGAGATTGATATCCGGCGCCAGCGGAACTTTACGAACATGCACCTTCAGGATCTGCTCGCGGCCGACGACGTCGGGGTTCGGCACCACGACCTGACGGTCGAAGCGGCCCGGACGCAAGAGCGCGGGATCGAGCACGTCGGGACGGTTGGTGGCGGCGATCAGGATCACGCCTTCGTTGGCCTCGAAGCCGTCCATCTCGACCAGCAGCTGGTTCAGCGTCTGCTCGCGCTCGTCATTGCCGCCGCCGAGCCCGGCGCCACGGTGACGACCGACGGCGTCGATTTCGTCGATGAAGATGATGCAGGGCGCGTTCTTCTTGGCCTGCTCGAACATGTCGCGGACGCGGCTCGCGCCGACGCCGACGAACATCTCGACGAAGTCAGAACCGGAGATGGTGAAGAACGGCACGTTGGCTTCGCCCGCGACCGCACGCGCGATCAGGGTCTTACCGGTGCCGGGAGGGCCGACCAGCAGCACGCCGCGCGGAATGCGGCCGCCGAGGCGCTGGAATTTGCCGGGGTCGCGCAGGAACTCGACGATCTCCTGCAGGTCCTGCTTGGCCTCGTCGACGCCGGCGACGTCCTCGAAGGTGACGCGGCCATGAGCCTCCGTCAGCATCTTCGCACGCGACTTGCCAAAGCCCATCGCCTTGCCGGCGCCGCCCTGCATCTGCCGCGACAAGAAGATCCAGACGCCGATCAGCGCGATGAAGGGCAGCCAAGAGACCAGCAGCGAGACGAACCACGGCACGTTGTCGCCGGGCGGCTTCGCGGTGATCTGCACCTTGCTGTCATAGAGGCGCTTCACCAGCGTCGGGTCGTTCGGCGCGTAAGTCTGGAAGCTGGAGCCGTTGGTGAAGGTGCCGTGGATGTCCGGCCCCTGGATCACGACGTCGCGCACATTGCCGCGGTCAACTTCGCTCAGCAGCTGCGAGAAGGCGATGTCCTGCGAGGAGGCCCGCTGACCCGGATTCTGGAAGAGCGTGAACAACGCCAACAGCAGCAAGACAATGATGACCCAGAGGGCGAAATTGCGCAGATTGGCGTTCATCGATCTTCCTTCGTGGTCGCGCGGATCGCGGCCGTGATCCTTGGGCAGTTGATTTGGTCAATGCGAGGAAATCCCAAGGAATCCTCATCGTTAGACGGGTACAATTTAGGTGCCGCCCCGGTCGCTGCCAAGGGAACGAGATGGGACTATTTATCCCATCTTAGCGCGATTCCCGCTGAAATCATGGCGTCCGAACCCGGGTTTTTCCTGCCTGGTTAAGGTGGCCTGACGGCACGGACGCGAATTGACCGGTGTCATGATCCGCTCTCGTCGCGCTCATCTGCCCTTGCGCCGCCGGGCCGGCGCCGGCGCGATCTGGATACGCCCGCCGGCAAGGCTGATCAAGGCTCCCGCGAGGGTCTGCTTCAGAACCGGCCGGCCATTTGCGGCTGCGACGGGGCCGGCGATCGCCCGATCAAGCACAGACATCAGGGTTTCGACCTTGCCGAGTTCCGCGGGCCCTTCATGGCCGAGCGCGTTGATGGCCCGCAGCAGGAGCCGCAGCCGCACCTCCTCCGGCAGGGCGGCAAAGGTCGCGGCCTCGAAGCTCCTGACACTCGCCTGCGGCGCATCGCCGCGATCCCGCAGGCGGAGGAAGCGCTCGGCGCCGTCGGCAAGCACCTCGACCGCCGCATTGGCCCGCGCCAGCCTTGCCGCGAGCCGGGCCAGATTTCTGGCGTCGCCGCCCTCGGCCGCGAGGAGCGGCAGCAGCGCGCGCAGCCGCGGCCGTGTGAAGGCGGTGTCGCGGTTGGTGGGATCCTCGGCAAAGCCGATCCTCGCCCGCCGCAAGGTCGCGATCAGCTGCGATTTCGAAACGTCGAGCAACGGACGCGCCAGCACGATTCCGTCGCGCTCGGTGAATGGAGCCATGGCCGAGAGCCCGGCAAGTCCGCTGCCGCGGAACAGGCGCATCAACAGGGTCTCGGCCTGGTCGTCGCGGGTGTGTGCCGTCAGGACATGGCTCGCGCCGGCGGTACGCGCGGCCTGTGCGAGCAGGCGATAGCGGGCCTCGCGCGCAGCGGCAGGCAGCCCCGTCTTCGGCTTTTCACCGCGCCAGCGCAAGGTCCGGTGCGGCAATCCGAGCGCCGCGGCGAGCCGCTTGACCTCGCGCGCCTCACGGGCGGCCTCCGGGCGCAGGCCGTGATCAATCGTGACGACTGTGATTTGCGGGCCTCGCGCGAGGCTGCGCTGCCAGCGCGCTGCAAGCCACATCAGCGCAACCGAGTCGGGCCCGCCGGAGACCGCGAGCACCAGCGCCGGGGCATCTCTCAGGCCCGCGAAGAGCCGCCTCGCCTCGCGCGCCGAGATCGGTGAATCGTCGTCGTCTGACATGACGCTGCAATCATCCGCGGATGGACCGAATGTTTAGCGCAACGCCATCCGCTTTGTCAGCGGATCAGCACTTCACCCGCTTCTGCTCGCGATCGACGGCGGCTTTGACGCCGGCGGAGGCGCGCGGATATTTGCGGCCGATCTCGCCGAAGGCGGCGCAGGCGGCCTCCTTCTCCTTCAGCGCGGCGAGCGACTGGCCGAGCCGCAGCAGCGCATCCGGCGCCTTGGCCGATTTCTCGTATTTGGTGGTGACGGCGAGGAACGCTTCGGCGGAATCGCGATATTGCTGGCGCTGGAAATAGCTCTCGCCGAGCCAGTATTGCGCGTCGCCGACCAGCGGGTCGCTCGGAAATTTCTGCGTGAAGTTCTTCATGGTCTGCTCGGCCAGCGCGTAGTCCTTGCGCTGCATGTAGCCGATGCCGAGGTCGAACTCGTCGCGGGGCGTCGCCGACGGCGGCAGAGTGGCCAAAGCAGCGCCACCGGCCGGTGCGGGATAACCCGATTGTGCCGACGGATAGCCGGGCTGCGCGGCCGGCGGCACACCTTGCTGGTAGCGCGGGCTGGTGTTGGCGAGATCGAGCGGCTCGCCCGCATTGCGGCCGCCGCCAGGCGTGACCGCCGGCATCGGCTGCTGCCCGCCGCCGAGTGCGCGCGGCGCACCGGGCGCATTCGGGTTCTGGCTGGGGTCGAAGGCATCGCCGCGGCGGCGCGTGCCGGGTGCACCGGGCGCCGGCTGCTCCTGAACGATCGGCGCGGGCGCTGCGATCTGCGGCTGCTCGTAGCTCGGCGGCGCGGCTTGGCTCGGCTGCGCGGCCTGCTGTTGCGGGGGCTGGCGATATCCGGGCGCGACCTGCCCCGGTGCAATCTGGCTCGGTGCGATCTGCGCGGGCGGCATCGCCGCGACGTTTGGTGCCTGCCCGGGCGCCCCTTGCGCGCCGCCCTCGAGCGCCCGCAGGCGCTCTTCGAGCTGGCGGTTGCGATATTGCAGCTCCTCGTTCTGGCCGGTGAGCTGGCGCAGCCGGTTCTCCAGCCGCTCGATCCGCATCTCCGGGTCGACATCATCCGACTGCCCGTAGACCGATTGCGCAAGCGCGGGCGAGCACAAAGAGAGCAGCGCGGCGGTCGCCGCGGTACCGGTAAAAGCCCTAAATCTGGATGACATCTTGCCCTGACGACGAAAGCGAAATGGCCTGCGACGGAACCCTCGACGCGCCACACATTGAAGTGGAGTACGCCAAAAATGTGACTGATACCAAGGGGTTTTCAGTCACAGAATGCTGAAACGAAACCGGCGCCCGAGAGGGCGCCGGCATCATCCAATTGCAAAGCTGAACGGGGCCTGACTGACCACCGGGGACCTGACCGAGCGTCAGGAGCTGGCGTTCAGGACAGTGACGGCGCGGCGGTTCTGCGACCAGCAGGAGATGTCGTTACAGACGGCGACCGGCCGTTCCTTGCCGTAGGAGATCGTGCGCATGCGGTTCGGGTCGATGCCGCGCGAGGCGAGGAACGAACGGACCGACTGGGCACGGCGGGCGCCGAGCGCGATGTTGTATTCGCGGGTGCCGCGCTCGTCGGCATGACCTTCGATGGTGAAGGAGTAGCGCGGATAGGTCTGCAGCCACTGCGCCTGCTTCTCCAGGGTCACGATCGCCTGCGGGGTCAGATCGGTCTGGTCGCTTTCGAAGAACACGCGGTCGCCGACGTTGACGACGAAGTCCTGCTGGCTGCCGGGCGTCGCCGCATTGGCCATCGCATCCGTCGCGGCATTCTTGTTGGCGCAGGCGCCCATCGACAGCGCGACGGCGAGCACCGCGGCCAGCTTCAATCCCTGGAGGATACGCATAGGATGTCTCATTCCGGAGCCTCCACGCTCACGTTAGTCCACTGCTGTCCGGTCTACAGGGGGTTGGTTAAGCGAACGTTCCGTCAACCTTGACGGAACCTTGCCTCAGCCGGTCAAATGCCCCCAACCAGCGAAAAGCAAACGTCATGGTTAATGGGTTGTAAATGTGGCGCGAGGGTGAAGGCAAGCCGCGTCGGCCGGCAAAAGAGCCGGCACTTGCTGGAATTTGGGCTGAAATGACCGGGGAGCGCCCGCCTAGACCGAACCGAGCGCTTGAGAGGCCACGTCCAGGGTCCGCGGCGTGGTGAGCAGAATCGGCCGCGTGGCGGCCTGGCGGGGGATGCTGCGTTCAAACAGCATGCGCCGCTCGAACGCGCTGGAGCGCATGATCGGAAAGCGCGCCAGCACCTTGTCCCGCTGCCGCCGGACGTCGGTCGCCATCAGGACCGCCTTCTTGGTGGGCCAGCCCGGAAAGCCCCGCGGCTCCGGCGAAATGGTCTCGTGCAGGAAGATGCGGCGGTAGAACGCCTGATGATCGGTCCGGATCATGGCAAGGCCGGTGTCGGCGTTGAAATGATCGCACGCGACAAAGGCGAGGCGGACGGTCAAATAGGGCAGCTCGGGAAAGCGGTGGTGCTTGTCGGGATCTGCAACGAGCCGGCACGGATCGACAAAAACCTCGCCGCGATCGAGGCGGGGATGCAGGATGTCGCCGAACACCTCGGTGGTATAGGACATCCGCCATTCCGACGTCAGCAGATGGATGCGGACGGAGCTGCAAAGCTCTCCGTCAACATAGACCCCGAAATTCCAGGTGTTGGGCGTTTCGTCGAAACGATCGCTGACGCGCAGCGAAGGTGATGGCTCGATCAGACCGGCCTGCAGATAGGCGCGGTAGCGCATCAGATACAGGTTGTCCTTGTCCTCGGGCGTTTCGATGAGCCGATAATCGATGCGGTCAAACAACGCGGCGCCTCGTGGAAGGAGCGCCGTGTTTGGTTCGGCTCCGGACTTCATCTGCAACCTCTGACTCCAAGCAACTTCCACGAGTAGCCAGACCTTAATGGTTCCTTAACGGAATTGCAAAGCTATAGAATTGTTAGGGTTAACCTTTGCGAGCCCGCAAGACTACGGTGCCGATGGGAGCCGATTGCGAGAGAGGGAAAGGGATCAGGCCTATCGCGACGACACGAGGGCGAGCTGGTCGTCGGGCACGCGACGACCATGCGAGGCGTTGAGCAATTGCCGGATTCGCACTGCCGGCACGGGCCGGCTGAACAGGTAGCCCTGCCCTTCGGTCACGGTGCCGTCGGCGCTGATCAGCTCGAGCTGCTCGTTGGTCTCGATGCCTTCGACCACTACGGCCATGCCGAGATCGGCGGACAGCCGCGCGACACCGCGCAGCAGCGTCAGCGGCCGGTCGGTATCGATGCCTTCGAGGAAAGAGCGGTCGATCTTCACCTTCTGCATCGGGAAATTGTGCAGGTAGCTGAGGCTGGAATAGCCGGTGCCGAAATCGTCGAGCGAGATGCGCACGCCGAGCGCATGCAATTGCGACAGGATGTCGTGTGTGAGCTGCGTGTTGCGCAGCAGCGAGGACTCGGTGATCTCGATCTCAAGACGATGCGCCGGCAGGCCCGACACTTCGAGCGCGTAGCGGATTTCGCTCAGGACGTCGCGCTGGTGGAATTGTTGCGGCGAGAAATTGACGGCGACGCTGACGCCTTCCGGCCACTTCATGCATTCCATGCAGGCGCGGCGCAGGATCCAGCGGCCGAGATCGACGATCAGGCCCATGTCCTCGGCGACCGGGATGATGTCGACCGGCGAGACCGTGCCGCGCACCGGATGATTCCAGCGCAGCAGCGCTTCGCAGGTGGTGATCTTGCCGGACCTCAGATTGACCAGCGGCTGGAAGAACAGCTCGAATTCCTCGTTGGCGAGCGCCTTGCGCAGGTCGAGCTCGAGGATACGGCGCGCCTCGACGGTCGCGGCCATCTCGTCGCGGAAGAAACAATAGGTGCCGCGGCCGTCGGCTTTGGCGCGGTACAGCGCCATGTCGGCGTTCTTGAGCAGCGTGTCGGCGCTGGTGCCCTCCGGCGAGGTCAGCGCGATGCCGACGCTGGCGCCGATCTCGACCAGATGATTGTCGATGCGGTACCGCTCGCTCAACCGCTCGACGATGCGGCGGGCGAGTGCCGCGGCATCCTCGGGCGCCGTGAGGTTCTGCTGGAACACGACGAACTCGTCGCCGCCGAACCGGGCGACGAAATCCTCGGGGCGCAGCATCTCGCGCAGGCGGTTGGCGACGGCGCACAGGAGCTGATCGCCGCAGGGATGGCCCAGCGTGTCATTGACCTGCTTGAACTGGTCGAGGTCGATGAACAGCAGCGCGGAGAGCTGCGCCGCATCGTGGGAGACAGCCAGCAGGTGCTCGATCTGGTCGCGGAAGTTGACCCTGTTCGGCAACGCCGTCAGGTCGTCGTATCGCGCAAGATGGGTGATCTTGGCCTCGGCGTTGCGCCGCTCGGTGATGTCCTCGAGCAGCAGCACCGCCCCTCCGTCCGCCATCGGCTGAACGGTCCAGCACAGCGACCGATTTCGCTCCAGGTTCGCCTCGGCGGTGATGATCTCCTTCTCCCGCGAACTTTCGATGCCGGCGACGATATGCTCGCCGTCCGCGCTCGAGATGGATCTTGCCTGCACGCATGCCGCGATGATGTCGCGCGCGCTGGCGCCGCTCCGAGGCAGATGGTCGGGCAGGTTCATCATCGCCGCGAAGCGGTGATTCATCACCGCGAGCTGGCCATCGCGATGGAACATGCAAAGACCGTGCGGCATGTTGTTGAGGGCGGTATCGAACTGGCCCGCAAGTGCGGCTTCGCGTTCGCGCGCCACCACGGCGCCCATGAAGATCCGGTGCAAGTTGACCGAGAGCTGCATGATCGCCAGCAGGAAGGCCGCGCTCACAACGGCCATCGCGATGTAGTAGGGCGTGCCGCGCCACGCCAATGCCAACACCGCCGGGGCGAAAATGAGCAGCGCCTGCAGATGGAAGATCGACGGTCGTCCGTACGCCCTTCCCGCTCCCCCTGCGGCGATGCCTGTCGTGACCGACAAGGCAATCATGTGCGCGACCGCGTCGTCGGTGGCGAGCAGAGTCGTGCCGCACCAGATGCCGATCGCTGCAGCTTGGATCTTCGCGCCGATCTGATACCGCGCCTGCCAGCGTTTGGCCGCCTCGGCGGTCACGCTCGACTTGCGTCCCTGATAGCGACGCAAATCGATCGCCCGCACCGTTCCGGCCAAGACGAGCAGCGCCACGCACGCCCAAATCAGGGGCTCACCTGTCTTCAGCGCAGTCAGCGCAGCACCGATCGACACGAAGATGAGACCGGCCAGCAGCGGTCCGGGCGCTTCAAAGAGCGAATCGATCTGCGCCGCCGGATTGACCGGCGGCGGCTGCCCCTGCTCTCCGCTCTGGCTTGCGAACTGCATTTTGGTTTGTACGCGCGTCCTGTTCAGCGCGTAGTCTTACCCAGCCGAGATGAAGCTTTTCTGAGGGAACATCGTTAAAGTCGGGTTGTTTTTCGGCAATAGCGAAATGATTTCCGCTGCAATATCAAGCAGGTAGGCAAGCCTTGCCGGGCGCAAGGTGAAGGAAGTGTTGCCGTTCACGGCAAACTCGGAGAAAATCGGCGCGCTTTTTCGAAAACATCGCGCGTCTGAACGCGCGATGTTTCAACTGCGCCGTTGTCAGCCCGAGGTCGAGGACAACAGCGGCGACCATGCCGGGTCCGAGGCAAAACCCGGCGTCGGCACCTTCAATTCGTTGCGGCCGGAGATGTCGACCGAGTACAGCGACGGCCCGCCATTGCCGCCAGGATCGCGGAAGAACATCAGCACGCGGCCGTTCGGCGAGAAGGTCGGGCCTTCGTTGTGAAAGCCGGAGGTGAGCAGCCGCTCGCCCGAGCCGTCGGGCTTCATGACGCCGATCGCGAACTGCCCGCCGCCCTGCCGGGTGAAGGCGATGTAGTCGCCCTTCGGCGACCACACCGGCGTCGAATAGCTGGCGTTGGTGTCGTCCTTGGAGAAGGAGATGCGCTGCGCCTGTCCGCCGCCCGCACTCATCACGTAGATCTGCGACCTGCCGCCACGATCGGACTCGAAGCAGATGCGGCTGCCGTCGGGCGAATAGGACGGCGAGGTGTCGATCGCCGGCGTGTCGGTGAGACGCGTGGTCGAGCGCGAGCGCAGATCCATCACGAACAGGTTGGAATTGCCGCCCTGCTGCAGGCTCATGATGACGCGCTGGCCGTCCGGCGAGAAGCGCGGCGCAAAGGTCATGCCCGGGAAATTGCCGACGATCTCGCGCTGGCCGGTCTCGATGTTGTAGAGATAGACCTTCGGATCGCCCTGGCCGAACTCCATGTAGGTGATCTCTTGCGAGTTCGGCGAGAAGCGCGGCGTCAGCACGAGATCGGAGCCACGGGTCAGATAGCGCACATTGGCGCCGTCCTGATCCATGATCGCGAGCCGCTTGACGCGGCGCTCCTTCGGCCCGGTCTCGTCCACGAACACGACGCGGCTGTCGAAATAGCCCTTCTCGCCGGTCAATTTCTCATAGATCTGATCGGAGATGATGTGAGCGATGCGCCGCCAATATTCCGGCGAGGTGAAATATTGCTGGCCGGTGAGCTGCTGGCCGGAGAGGACGTCCCACAGGCGGAATTCGGCCTTGAGCCGCCCGTCCGGCTGCCGCGTCATGCGGCCGGTGACAAGGGCCTGCGCGTTCAGGGTCTTCCAGCTCTCGAATTGCGGCGCGACGTCGATGTTGCTGATGCGCTCGATGAAGGCGGCCTGGTCGATCGGCGCGAACAGACCCGAGCGCTTCAGATTATTGGTGATGACCTGGGTGACGCCGCTGCCGACATCTCCGTCAGAGGGAGAACCCGGCACGAAGTTGCTGATTGCGATCGAGATGGGTTGGAATCCGCCGGGACTGACTTGAAGTCGCCCCTGCGCAGTCGCGGCGCGTCCGGCCAGCAGGGTCACTGTCGATCCCGCGGCCGCGATAAACCCACGTCGCGTCAGAAAAGGCATCTTATCCACCTGAGTCAATTCATGTCTCATCTAATGCGGATCTTTCATATCGAAAGTCAGCGCAATCGTTTTCCACGTGTCGTACTGGGACTTGGGCAGGAATGTGTAGGCCTGACACTCCTGGATCGCACGCTTGGCACTCTCCGCCATTGCATTTGCGACTGTCCGAGACGGTCCTCGCACAGCGACGATGACAGGAACTGAAGCGAGCGTGCCATCGGGACGCATCTGTATGTCTATGTCGGCCTCAAACTGATCCCTGTCCTGAGCATCGTAAGGGAATTTGAAGCAGTGCTTAACTCTCGAAACGAAAGCTCCCTGCCAGGTCGCGACGTTGTTTACGGCTGTCCCTGACGTCGAACCCAGTGATGCCGATGCATTCAGCGCCGAGCCGGTCTGCTCGTGCCGCGTCGCGGCGCGCTTGTCGAGGTCACGCTGGATCTGCGCGGGGTCGAAGGTGCGCTCCTTCGGCTTGGGCTGCTGCTGCGGCTGCACCGCCGCGACCTTCTGCTCCACGGGCTTGGGCGGAGGCTTCTTGGTCTCCATCTTCTTCTGCAGCTCGGCGATCGGATCTTCCTTGGCCGGATCAGGCTTCTTTTCCTGCGGCTTCGGCTCTTCCTTCGGCTTGGCCTCCGCCACGGGCTTCGGCGGCTCCGGCTTCTTCTCCACCGGCTTCTCGACCGGCTTCGGCGGCGGCTCCGGCTGGGAGTTGGTCTTGATCAGCTCTTTCTTCTCGGTGACCTTGCCGACGGCGTCTTCCTCGGGCTTGGGCTCCGCGATCTTCTCGACCTTCGGCTTCGGCTCCTCCTTCTTGCCGGTCTTCTGCCCCGCCATCATCTTGGCGAGCTGATCGGAGGAGATGATGTCGATCGGAAGCGATTCCTGCGTCGCGATGTAGGCCTTGCTGCTGAAGGTGACGAGCCCCCATCCCAGCACGAGGACATGCAGGGCAATCGACGCAACGAGTGTCTTGTCGACGTTCACCTTCACGGCCTCAAGACCCCTGATCCGCTTCCGTGACGAGCGCCAGCTTCTTGAATCCGGCGCCCGAGAGCTGGCCCATCACCTTGGCCACGGTGCCGTAATCCGCCTTCTTGTCGGCGCGCAGATAGATGCGTTCCTCGAGGCCGCCGCGCGCATCGGTGATCGCCTTCAGCTTCGGGATCAGCTCGTTCAGCGCAATCTCGGTGTCGTTGATGAACACCTTGCCCTTGATGTCGACCGACATCTGGATCGGCTTCTGGTCGTTGTTTTCGAGGCTCTTGGCACTGGTCTGGGGCAGGTCGAGCGGGACGCCGACCGTCAACATCGGTGCCGACACCATGAAGATGATGAGCAGCACCAGCATGACGTCGACCATCGGCGTGACGTTGATCTCGGCCACGACCGGCTTGCGCCGGCCGCGGCGCCCGCCGCCGCCGGACGAACTCGCAACGTTCATGGCCATGATCGCGTGCCCAGATTGCCCTTCACACTATACATGCCGTCCGTCAGCCCCGCTCGTCGATCTGACGAGACAGAATGGCTGAAAATTCATCAGCAAAGCCCTCGAGCCGCTGGGCCTGCCGGTTCACCTCGGAGGTGAACTTATTGTAGAAAATAGTGGCAGGAATGGCGGCGATAAGGCCGACGGCGGTCGCAAACAGCGCCTCGGCGATACCGGGGGCGACCACCGCCAGAGAGGTATTTTTCGAGGCCGCGATCGACTGGAAGCTCGACATGATGCCCCAGACCGTGCCGAACAGGCCGACGAAGGGGCCGGCGGAGCCGACGGTCGCCAGCACCAGAAGGCGCCGTTCCAGCCGCTCGACCTCGCGTGCAATCGAGACGTTCATCACCTTGTCGATGCGCATCTGAAGCCCTGCGACCGAGCGGGCATGGCTCTCGAACGAGCGCTTCCACTCGCGCATCGCCGCCACGAAGCAGGCCGCCATGGAATGCGTCGGCTTGGCCGACAGCGTGCGATAGAGCTCCTCGATCGACTCGCCGGACCAGAACGCCTGCTCGAACCGGTCCATCGAGCGGCGGGTGCGCGCGTAGAGAAAGATCTTGTCGATGGCGATCGCCCAGACCCAGACCGAGCAGGCCAGAAGCCCCAGCATCACCGCTTTCACGATCCAGTGAGCCTGCCAGAACAGCGCGATCAGCGACACGTCGGCGGAGGCAGCAACCGGAAGGGCTGACTGAGCCAATTCGGCCGGATTCATAAGCAGTATCCTCTCAAGGCGATCGTTACCTAATGTCCTTCGGCCAGCAAATCGCGGCCGGTGTTCCCCAACAGCCGCGCTGGACCCGCGCGGCGGGCAAGCCCGCTCAAAGCCTTTTCTTTCTGGGGGTGCAGGGCTCGTCCAAAGGATCTTCCAAAGCCGGCCGCCTGCATTCCCCGCCAAGATGTCAAAACTAAGGGCCTTTGGCCCCGGGCCTTGACCTCGGGCTCCGGGCACGCCTGTCCCGCCCTACCAGAGCCCGCCGATGGTTAATGCGGGGTTACCGGCGGCGCATTTGGCTGCAGGAAAGGCAGTCCGTGCAGGGGGATGGAGCCCGGATCCCATGTTCCGGACGCACCGGCCGGAGGAACCTGCTCTCGCGCCAAAAATTGTCCGGAAAATCACTCTCAGCGAGGGTCTTGCCATGTCCATCAACCCCAAGACGACCGCCGCGATCGGCGATCACCCGCTCCACCCCATGCTGATCCCGTTCCCCGTCGCGTTCCTGGCCGGCGCCCCCATCGCCGATCTCGCCTTCATCGGAACCGGCGACGGTTTTTGGGCACGCGCCGCGATGTGGCTGATCGGCGCCGGCATCGTCATGGCGCTGGTTGCCGCCGCAGCCGGCTTCACCGACTTCTTCAGCGAGCCACGCATCCGCCGCCTGAACGATGCCTGGTACCACATGGTCGGCAATCTCGCGGCGGTGGTGCTGGCCCTGGTCAATTTCTATCTCCGCTACGCCCAAGGCGCGGAGGCGGCGATCAACCCCTGGGGCGTCGTGCTGTCCCTGGTCGTGGTCGGCATCCTTCTGTTCACGGGGTGGAAGGGCTGGGAAATGGTCTATCGCCACCACGTCGCGGTGCTGGATGCGCCGGGCCAGACCAGCTCGGAGCCGGTCAACCCGCATCATGGCGGCGAAAGCCACCGCCGCGCTGCCTGAGCGACGGTCAAGCGGACGAAGCGGCCGCAAGGCAATTGGTGAGCCGCGCGGGATTGCCGATTGCGGTACAGCCGCCAGGCACGTCACCGGTCACGACAGTCCCGGCGCCGATCTTGGCGAAGTCGCCGATCTCGATGTCGCCGAGGATGGTCGCGCCGGAGCCGATGAACACGCCGCGACCGATGCGAGGCGAGCGCATCGGCAGGTCGCCCTGGCGTCCGATGCTGACATTCTGAAGGATGGTGACCTCGTCGCCGATGACGACATTGGCACCGATCACGATGCCGGTGGCATGGTCGAGATAAACCGACGAGCCGAGGCTCGCGGCCGGATGGATGCTGACCTGCAGGACGTTCGAAGCCTCGTTCTGCAACAGCAGCGCCGCATCACGATGGTCATGACGCCATAGCCAGTGCGAGACGCGCCAGGACTGCAGCGCGACATAGCCCTTGAAGTGCAGCAGCGGCGGCAACAATCCGGCGATGGCGGGATCACGGAGCACGATGGCGCGCAGGTCGCGGCCAGCCGCTTCAACCAGATCCGGTTGGCCGCGAAAGGCATCGCGGGAAAACGTCGTGAAGCGCTCGCGATCGGCGGCGCTGCCGCCCAGCCGACGCCCGATCAGATCGGCCAAGGCAGCGGTAAAATCGTCATGGGCAAGGATGGCATCGGCGACAGCCTTGCCGAAGACGGGATCCGCCGTTGCGGCGCGCCGCGCCTCGCCGCGTATCTCCTGCCAGAGGATGTCGCTCGCCACGATCGCAGTCTCCGTCCGCATTGCCGCCTGCGGTGTTTTGACGCTTGCTTCTCGCTGTCGAATATAGGACGCAGGCCGCCTGCGCGCCAATTGGCGTCGGCAACACGCGCGGCCACCTGTGCGCCATGCTCCCCGTAAGGCTACGGGCTTGCTTGCCAGAGAGCTGCGGCCAGCCTTCGGCCGAAGCCCGCGGTGGCATCCGCGGGTTTTGGTACCCGCCGGACGTCAAGCTGCCGGCCAGTTCCGAATCCACGTCATCCGAGGTCACGCTCAAATATGCCGCTCAACGCCCCCGCCGACGACCAGCACGACGACATCATGTATCCATCCGCCCTGCCGTTCCTGCTGGTCCATCTCGGCTGCCTTGCGGCAATCTGGTCGGGCGTCAGCTGGCAGGCGGTCGCGATCTGCGTCTCACTCTATTGCTTGCGGATGTTCGCGATCGGAGCCGGCTACCATCGCTATTTCTCGCATCGGGCGTTTGCGACCAGCCGGGTGTTTCAGTTCATCCTAGCCTGCCTTGCGCAAAGCAGCGCCCAGAAGAGCGTGTTGTGGTGGGCGGCCAAGCATCGCCACCATCACCTGCATTCCGACACTGAAAACGACGTGCATTCACCGCGTCACCGCGGCTTCCTCTATAGCCATCTCGGCTGGATCTTTTACCGGCAGCACGACGCAACCGACCTCGTGAAGGTCGGCGATCTCGCCGCCTATCCCGAGCTGATGTGGCTGCATCGGCTGGAGCTGCTGCCGGCCTTCGTGCTGGCAGGGCTCTGCTTCCTGGTCGCAGGATGGTCGGGTCTGGTGGTCGGCTTCCTCTGGAGCACGGTGCTGGTCTATCACGCGACCTTCTGCATCAATTCGCTTGCCCATGTGCACGGGCGCAAGCGCTACGTGACCGGCGATGATTCCCGTAACAACTGGCTGCTGGCATTGGTCACGCTGGGTGAGGGCTGGCACAACAATCACCACGCCTATCAGAGCAGCGTGCGACAGGGCTTTCGCTGGTGGGAGGTCGACGTGACCTATTACATCCTGACGCTGCTGTCGTGGATCGGAATCGTCTGGAACATGAAGGCGCCGCCCGAACAGGTACTGCGCAACGAGCAGCCGCTCGGCGCGCGGGTCATCCATCGGGCGGCCCGCGAGCTCGCCGGACGGTTCGATGCGCAAACCCTGGCGCATGCGATCTCGTCGGCACGCCGCCGGGCCGATCTCGCCCAGTTGCAGCTGCCGACGCTGCACGACATCCTCAATCGCGCGCATGAAGGTGTCGACGCGCTGACGCATCTGCATCTGCCGAAGATCCCGACACGCGAGGAGTTTCTCGCGGAGGCCAAGGCGATGTTCGCGCGAACGCGATCGCTCAACGAGATCGTCGACCACGCCTACGAATACTTCCTGGCCTCGGTGCACGCGCAACTCGCCGCAGTGCGCTGAAACTTCACGCCATGCGACACCGGCCGGCAGCGGTCATGCTGCCCGGGCGCGTCCATCGCGGGCGCGGCCGGGGTCAGCCTGCTTGCGGAGGCTGAGCGCATAGAGCCAGCCGCCTGCGGCGATCAGCACCGGCAGGACGAAAAGCGCGAAATCGCGGAGCAGGATCATGGGACGATACTTCCCTTCGCGAACGACACCGCGCGGCTGAGTGCGTAAGATGCGCCCCAATATAGATTGGCGCTGAGAAACAACTGCCAGGACTCACCGAGCTGCCATTCCGGGTAGAGCTGAACTTCCGTGGGCCACCCATTGAGGAACGCAATCGCCACCGGCACCACGGGGCCGAAGCGCTCGAACAACACGGCCGCGCGCTCGAACAATGCGAGGCGCTGGCTGATTTGTTTGCGTTCAATATTGGTCATGATCGTGCCCGTCGGCGCCGCGGAGGCGCAGTCAAGGCTTGGTCGGTGCTCGCGCGGTCCGGGTTCTATCGATCCTGCACATCTGCGTGATGGGCCTCGCAAAGCCCTCGCAGGCGCTTCGCATCGCCAGGACGACCATCGAAGTGTGACATAAACCAAACCGCCCGCCTGCGGGTTGCGCAGACGGGCGGCTCGGGGCCATCAGGACTTTGGGGGCATGCGCCTGAAGGCTTTGAGAGGTGTAATTCTTCGGATCAACCCTGCTGTTGGTCGGTCGGCGGCGGGGTCGGACGCGTCTTGTGCTGCGCCATGAACTGATCGAACTCTTCCTTGTCCTTGGCGTGACGCAGGCGGTCGAGGAAGTTCTTGAACTCGACCTGCTCTTCCTCGAGCCGGCGCAGCGTCTCACTGCGATACTCGTCGAAGGCGCGGTTGCCGGAGGACGGCGGGCCGAAGCCAAAGCCGAAGCCGCGGCGCTCCATGCGGTCGCGCATGCGATCCATCTTGTACTGCATCTTTTCCATCTTGTTCTGCCAGCGATCCTGATTGCTCCAGCACGACATTCTTCTGCTCCCGAGTGTGAAAAAGAGGAGGGCAAGTCCGATCGGCCACCAGATGATGAAGCCGAGAATGGTCACGGCGATCCAGCCGGGATGCCAGGGCGTGTCCAGCATGCGGGGGCGCTCGTAATATTGCTGTTGGTTCGACGGGCCGCGCCAGCGATTGACATCAGCGGTGTAGGCCATTTCCCTTCTCCATCACGGCACCAGCGCCGTTGTGAATGTAAATAACATTTACATAGCTAGACCATCCCGCGATTTTGTCAAGCTGGCAGCAAAACACGCCCGCGTGATTATTTGCGCAATCTTATTTCGGCTTGCCCCAGGGGCTGCCGGGCGGCAGGCCCGAACCGGAGGGAGCCTCCGGCGGCACCGGCGGCGGCTCGGCGCCCCTGGCCGGAGGACGGCGGTCGATCGGGAAGCCGAGGCCGCGCAGATAGATCAGCACCTCGGCCTCCAGTAGCTCGTCCGGCGACATCGGCAGCTTGCGTCGCGCAGCATCGCCGCGGGAAAACAGCGAGGCCACGCCATGCGACATCGACCAGATGTGCAGCGCCATCATCATCGCCGGGGGGCGGGGTGTGCCGGGCGGCGTCAGTGCGGCGAGCCGCTCGGCTGCGGCTCGAATGATGTTGAAGGCGCGTTCGCTGGCCGCCTGAAGTGCGGGATTGGCATCGACCGGCACGCCCGATTCGAACATCGCGTTGTAGAAGGCCGGCTCCGCGCGGGCGAAGGCGAGATAGGCCTTGCCGACGCGCTCGAAGGCGGTGACGGTGTCGGGCCGCCCGTCGTCCCACGCCGCCGACAGGCGCGCCTCGAACTGCTCGAAACCGCGCTGGGCGATCGAGGACAGCAGCTCGTCACGGTCGCGGAAATGCCGGTAGGGCGCCGCCGCACTGACTCCGGCCATGCGCGCGGCATCGGCGAAGGTGAAGCCGGCCGCCCCCTTCTCGGCGATCAGCCCGAGGGCCGCCTGCAACAGGGCTTCCTTCAGATTGCCGTGGTGATAGCCGCGCTCGGCGCGGCGCTGCTCCTTGCGCCAGCTCATGTGAACGACCTTTACATGAGCCGGGCTTCAAGGTCACTAGCGGGAATCGCTCGTGATTAACCCGTATTCTCCGCAGTCATTCCGGGCGGCTCATAGAGCCGAACTATGGTGCGCGCTTGCGCACCTGAGAATGTCGAGTTTCCGGGTTCGGTCCTGCGGACCGCCCCGGAATGACGGCCCACTTGGCCGCCCGGATACCTATTCGCTCAGGGCTACATCTGCGGAATCGGCAGCACGGGCATGACTTCGATCGCCTCGCCCGGGAAGATCGCAAGATGCGGATGGTTCTCGAACAGCTTTGCAGCGTCATCCTGCGAGGCGGCGCGCACCACCGTGAAACCAGTCAGCGCGTTGCTGACCTCGGTGATGCCGCTCCCGTCGATCCTGCGGGTCTTGCCGAGCGGGCCGCCCAACTCGACGATCACGGATTTGTGCTTCTCGACCCAGCCGTGCCAGGCCGCCATGCCCTCCTGCTCCTTCGCTTTCCGCTCGGCCTCGGGCAGCGCACGCCACGCCGCTATTTTCGATCCGCTCGTGCTGCCGAGATAGATGGCGAGAAATTTGTGTTCGGTGCTCATGGGTTCTCTCCTCAGGTTGATTGGGAATCGCGCAGCCGCCGTCTCCTCTACGTCTTCAGGTCGCCAAACCCGGCAACGATCTCCTGCACTTCGGGCGAGTAGTCGGCCATCTCCTGCACCTGGCGGACCTCAATGATCTCGTTGGCTGAAGCGGGACATTTCTTGGCCCATGCGATCGCCTCGGCGCGCGAGGCGACCTCGATCATCCAATAGCCGCCCAGGACTTCCTTGGCTTCCGCGAAGGGCCCGTCGGTGACGATGGGCTGGCCGGTCGCAAACGAGACGCGCGCCCCGGTCGACGGCGGGTGCAGCCCATCGAGCGTGATCAGCACGCCCGCGTCCTTCAGCGCCTCGTTGTAGCGCATCATCGCGGCGACGCGCTCCGGATCGAGTTGCACCTCCGGCGGCGCGTTCTCGTAGCCGAGCGGGATCATCAGCATCATGAATCGCATGGGATTTCCTTGCTGCTCTCAGTCATTCCGATATGTCCTGCGGGCGGAAACGGCTGGCCCGCGCTCCCCTCCAAGACGAACGGCCTTCTGCCGGGCCGACAGCGGAACAGAAATTATTTAGAGGCCGGAGTGCAGCCGGGCTGGCGCATTCTGGGACCGCATCGGGCTCGATCGGCTCGGCGTGGCCTTTCATGCTGGAACGAAAGCGCAGTAAAAGGAACCGGCGCTTCGCGCGCTGCTCCCGGACACAGGACAGATCAGCCAATGCCGCAAGCCCCGCAAAAAGTCGCCCTCGTCACCGGTGCCGCCCGCGGTATCGGGCTTGCGACCGCGAAGAAATTCCTGGCCGAGGGCTGGCGCGTGGCCCTGCTCGACATCGAGCACGAACTGCTCGGCCGCGCGATCGCGGACATCGGCCAGAGCGAGGCGACGCTGGCGCTGACCTGCGATGTCGCCGACGCTGCCGCAGTCGGCACCGCAATGACGACGATCGAGCGGCGGTTCGGCCGCTTGGACGCGCTGGTCAACAATGCCGGCATCGCGGTGTTCGCGCCGCTGATGGAGACGTCGGATGCCGACTGGCGCCGCGTGCTCGAGGTCAACCTCACCGCACCGTTCCTCTGCACCAAGGCGGCGGTGCCCCTGATGCGCGACGGTGGTGGCGGCGCCATCGTCAACATCACCTCGATCTCAGCCGTGCGCGCTTCGACGCTGCGCTCGGCCTACGGCACCAGCAAAGCAGGCCTTGCACACCTTACCAAGCAGCTCGCGGTCGAGCTCGCCTCCCTCAACATCCGCGTCAACGCGGTCGCACCGGGGCCGGTCGACACCGCGATGGCGAAGCAGGTGCACACCAAGGAGATCCGCGCCGACTATCACGACGCCATTCCGCTCAACCGCTACGGCCTGGAAGAGGAACTCGCGGAAGCGATCTATTTCCTGTGCTCGGGCCGCGCGAGCTACATCACCGGCCAAATTTTGGCCGTGGACGGCGGCTTCGATGCGGCGGGCATCGGCCTGCCGACGCTGCGCGGGCAAAGGCGCAACGGATAGGCGCAGGATTTGTAGGGTGGGCAAAGGCGCAACGCGCCGTGCCCACCATCGATCCCAAATTTGCGGTGCGGATGGTGGGCACGCTACGCTTTGCCCACCCTACGAAAGCGGTTTGGTGGAGAGTTCATGCAACGCATCACCTTCCTCAAAGCTCTGATGCTTGCATCCGCGCTGCTCGCCGCCGCGCCTGCGGCGGCCGAGATCCGCATCATCCAATCCCCGGGCGGACAGGTCGGGCCGTTCCTCGATCTGTTCGAAAAGGTCCGCGACAGTGGCGAGCGCGTGGTGATCGACGGCCCCTGCCTGTCCGCCTGCACGCTGGTGCTGAGCATCGTGCCGGGCGAGCGCATCTGCGTCACCAAGCGCGCCGTGCTCGGCTTCCATGCCGCACGCTCGGTTGACCGGCGCGGCCGCTTCTATGCCGAGCCGGAAGCATCGGTCGCGGTGCTTGCCGCCTATCCCGGTCCGGTGCGCGACTGGATCAGCCGACGTGGCGGTCTGACCTCGCGGTTGCTGCTGTTGAAGGGGCGCGATCTCGCCGCGATCTATCCGCGTTGCCGCTGATACAGCCGGCAGCCGCCACCGCTTTCAAAACAGCGTCTGGATCACTGGCGCCAGCTTCGCGCTGGCGCAAATGAGCATTCCCCAAAGAGCAAAGTTGATCTGTAGCGCCGCCGCCATCGGTCGCTCCCCTTGCAAGTGACGTCCATCCCAGTTTGTAGCTTTTATGACTCACCAATAACGATTCTGACGTGCAGAGCACAGCCCAATCTTGCGCCAATTGTTGTGCGATGCAGCTCGCTTCACGAAGCGGCCTCACTGCGTCCGCAAAGTGATGCGAAAGCACGACTCATATTCGGCCATGCCGGCAAGTTTGTTTTGCCTTGAGTTCCATTGAACCGACGATGCGCGTGTCTCACGCAGATTCTGCGCGCCGCTTATGGAGGCAAAAGCCCGGCATGATTCGACACGGCTTGATCGTGCTCACTTTTTGCACAGCGCTGATCGGATGCGCAGAGGCGCCAGCGCAGGAACGCCGCGCCATTGCATGGGATGGCCTCGGCAAGGATCCGAACCGTCCGCATGTGGCCAAGCGGCGCGTCACGACCGGCGCGCCGGCTGCAAGTGATCCCAATCAGGAGCGCGAAAAAGTGCTCGGCACATTGCGCCCCTATTCCGAGGCGTGGTGGGCGGTCCAGGACGAGATACAGGCGGAGAACGACAGGAAGCTGGGCGCCAAGCTCGTGATCTGTCCTCGCTGCGTGGAATCGTCGCCGCCGCCCGAGGACGTCACCGGATCAATCCGGTGAAAGGACAAACGATCGGCGCGTGATAGAACGAAGCGTACGTCCCCTCTCCCGCAGCATTGGAGAGAGGGGATCGCAACGCGACGGATCGCGGTCGTGCCCAAAGCGCGATGCGATTAGGATGAATCGTCATCGCGCTTCAGGTTATTGTTTGAGCATGATCTTTTCGGAAAACCGCTTCACACTTTTCCGGATCATGCTCTATCACATGCCCTCGGCCGGGCAATTCACCATCCAGGGAATGCCGAACTTGTCGACGCACATGCCGAAGCCCTTGGCCCAGAACGTCTTGCTGAAGGGCATGGTGACGCTGCCGCCGTCGGCGAGCGCGTTGAACTTGCGCTCGCCATCTGCGGGGTCCTTGACCGTCAGCGAGATCGAGAAGCCCTGCGGCTTTTGAAAGTGCTCGGCCGGCGCGTCGGACGCCATCAGCACGCTGCCGTCGGGGAGCGACATGCGCGCATGCATGATCATCTTCTCGCGGCCGGGCGCGGCGGGCATCTCCGGCGGAGCATCCGATGCACGCATCATTGCGTCGATCTTGCCGCCGAGAACCTTGGCGTAATAGTTGAACGCTGCTTCGCAATTGTCCTGGTAGAACAGATAGGGATTGAGCATCGTCTCTCTCCTCTTCGTTTGCGTGAGGCCTATTGCTTCTCGGTGAGCTTCTTCAGGCCGGCGAGACCCGTCTCGAAATCCTTGCCGATCATGCTGTCCATGTTGAAGAACACCTGCATCAGCTTGGACAGGAACGGGGCCGGACCGTACATCGCCCATGTGACGAGTGTGGCATCGCCTTGCGGCACAAAGGTGAACTCGGCGGTGTTGTGGCCTTCGAACGGCCGCTCGAAATCGAGCTTGATGCGGAGCTTGGAGGGCCCGGTCGCCTCCAGGATCTCCATATGGCCGGCGCCGACCTTGTTGTTGCCGTCCCAGGCATAGGTCGCACCCTTCCCTGCCGCGGCTCCGCCGAACGTCCGCTTCATGGCGGGATCGCGGGCCTCATAGGGCGACCAGGCGGTCCAGCGATGGAAATCGGCAACCAGCGGATAGATCGCAGCGGCCGGCGCCTTGACGGCGAGCGAGCGTTCCACACGGAGGGTATCGGGCTTCGTCAGGGCAAAGACGAGGACCGCGGCAAGGCCGGCGGCGAGAACGATGGCGATGACGGCAATGGCTTTCAGCATGGATGGCTCCCCTGGTACGGGATTAAGACGAAGGGGAACGGCGGGGGCCGACAATGGGAGAGAAATTCTTTGGCGCACTTCCCACCGCTCGTCATGGCCGGGCTTGTCCCGGCCATCCACGTTCTTGGCGTAGATGGAAGGACCGTGGATGCCCGGGACAAGCCCGGGCATGACGATGTGGAGGCAGACGGGCCTACTTTGCCTTCGTACCCAACTTCACGCTGCCATCGCTGCGCTTCGGCTGGCTGTCCCGGATCAGGCGATCGAGATGCATGCGGATGTGGGCGGCTTCGGCCGAGGTGTTGGCGAGCGCGATGGCGCGGTCGAAGGCGATTCGGGCTTCGTCGTTGCGGCCGAGCTGCATCAGGAAGGCGCCGCGCACGCCGTAGAAATGGAAATAATTGGCGAGCTTCGGCGCCAGCGGCTCGATCAGCTCGAGCGCGGCCTGCGGCCCGCGCACCTTGGAGACCGCGACCGCCCGGTTGAGCGTCACCACCGGCGAGGGCTGCACCACTTCGAGCGCGCCGTAGAGCAGGTCGATCTCCGTCCAGTCGGTCTCCTCCGGCGTCGCCGCGCGCGCATGCAGGGCGGCGATCGCGGCCTGGATCTGGTAGGGCCCGCTGCGGCGGTGGCGCATCGCCTTGTCGATCAGCGCGAGGCCCTCCGCGATCATGGTGCCGTTCCACAACGAACGATCCTGATCGTCCAGCAGGATCAGCGACCCGTCCGCGGCAAAGCGCGCCGCGCTGCGCGCGTGCTGCAACAGGATCAGCGCGGTCAGGCCCATGATCTCCGGCTCGCTCGGAAACAGCCGCAGCAGCAGCCGCGCCAGCCGGATCGCCTCCTCGCACAGCGGCTTCCTGATCTCCGCGGTGTCACCGCTCGCCGAATAGCCTTCATTGAAGATCAGGTAGATCATCGCCGCGACGCCGGCGAGCCGTTCAGAGCGCTCGACCGCGCCCGGCGCCTCGAACGGCGTCCCGGCCTCGGCCACCTTTGCCTTGGCGCGCGTGATGCGCTGCTCCATCGCCGCTTCCGAGACCAGGAACGCGCGGGCGATCTGCTTCACCGTGAGGCCCGAGACGATGCGCAGCGCCAGCGCGATCTGCTGCGTCGCCGGCAGTCCTGGATGGCAGCAGATGAACATCAGCCGCAAGATGTCGTCGCGATAGTGCGAGCCGTCGAGCCGCTCGGCCAGCTCGCCTTCGGCGTCGTCGAGATCGGAGATCGCCTGGTCGTCCTCAGGCAGCGGCTGCTGCCTGCGCGCGCGTCGCACTTCGTCGATCGCGACGTTGCGGCCGACCATGATCAGCCAGGCCGCGGGATCGCGCGGCGGCCCATTCTGCGGCCAGGTCTTGAGCGCGCGCAGGCAGGCGTTCTGAAACGCCTCCTCGGCGGTGTCGAGATCGCGGAAATAGCGCAGCAGCGCGCCGACCGCCTGGGGTCGCGCCGAAGTCAGCGCAGTCTCGATCCAGGCGGTATCGGCCTCGCTCACGTCAGGTTTCCTCCGGGCCGGAACACGCCGACGGGACGCACCTCATAGGCGCCGCCGGGATTGGCGGCACCCAGCTCGCGTGCGACGTCGAGCGCGTCGTCGAGATTCTTGCAGTCGACGATGTAGAAGCCAAGCAGCTGCTCCTTGGTCTCGGCATAGGGGCCGTCGAGCACCAGCGGCGGATCCTCCTTGCGCAGCGTCGCCGCCGCGGTCGTCGGCAACAGCCGCGCCACCGGCCCGAGCCGACCCTGCCTGGTGAGCTTCTCCTGCACCACGGTGAGCTTCTTCATCACGGCCTCGTCCTGCTCCTTGCTCCAGGAGCCGACGAAATCCTCATCGTGATAGCAAAGAATGGCGTAAAGCATGGGCAGCACTTCCTCGTCTGTTCTGAAGACGCGCCAATATGGCCCGCGCCGACAGCGCTGCGGAAAAAATTTGCAAGAAAAATCCGGCAGATCGTGCCAAGGAGGGCTTTCTCGAGCGGAACCCAAAAGAGGCACTTCGAATGACTATGGGCACACTGGCCGTCCTGATCAACAGCACGCAGCAGAACTGGCTGCCGGAGCGGTGGAAGGCCCGGTTCGACGCGGTCTGCGGCAACCGCCGCGTGGTGCTGCTGCCGGACGTCGGGCTCGATCCGGCGGAGGTGCACTATGCGGCGGTATGGAAGCCGGTGCCGGGCGATCTCGGGGCGTTCCCCAATCTGCGGGCGATCTTCAACCTCGGCGCCGGCGTCGACGCGCTGATGGCCGACAAGAGCCTGCCCGAAGTGCCGCTGGTGCGCGTCGCCGTGCCCGATCTCACCAATCGCATGACCGAATATGTCGTGCTGCATGTTCTGATGCATCACCGCCAGGAGCTTTACCTGCGGCAATCGCAGCGCGAGAAGCGCTGGGAGCCCAGATATCAGTGGCCGGCGAGCGCGATCACGGTCGGCGTCATGGGGCTGGGCACGCTCGGCGCCGATGCGGCCGACGTGCTGCGGAGGCTCGGCTTCCGCGTCGCCGGCTGGAGCCGCAGCCCGCGCACGATCGAGGGCGTCGAATGCTTCCATGGCACTGCAGGCATGGACGCGTTCCTGCGCAAGACCGACATCCTGGTCTGCCTGCTGCCGCTGACGCCGGACACGCACGGCATCCTCAACCGCGACGTCTTCACGAAGCTCAACCGCAACAGCCCGCTCGGCGCGCCCGTGCTGATCAATGCCGGCCGCGGCGGCTTGCAAAACGAGGCCGATATTCTCGCCTGTCTCGACGACGGCACGCTGGGCGCCGCCTCGCTCGATGTCTTCGTGCAGGAGCCGCAGCCGAAGGAGAGCCGGTTCTGGACCCACCCCAACGTCCTGCTGACCCCGCACAACGCCGCCGATACCGATGCGGACGCGATCTCGGCCTATGTCGCCGAGCAGATCGCGCGTTTCGAGGCGGGCGGCGCGCTGGAGAACGTGGTGGATCGAACGCGGGGATATTGAAGCTTCGCTTCCAGCTTATCCTTTGGCGCCGATCATCACGTCGATCGCGCCCTTAACGATCGCCTCCAGCTCCTTGCGCGGCACGCGGGCGCGGGAGCGGATGGCGATGGTGTGGATGGTGGCCGATGCGATCTGCGCCAGCGCGAACGGATCGGCGCTCTCCGGCAGCTCGCCTTTCTCCTTGGCGCGGCGAAAGCAACTGGCAAAGGCCTTGTCGAGCTCGGTGAGGCCGTCCAGCACCATGGCGCGGATCTCGGGATCGCCGACCGCCTCGGACGCCGCGGTGACGACCGTGAAGCAACCGCGCGGCCCGGTGTCGCCGGACAGATAGATGTCCAGCGCGGCCGCGTAGATGCGCTCCAGCCGCTGGCGCAGCGGCATCTCCTCGCGGAAGATCGCGACCATCGCCGCGCCCGCTTCATCGCGATAGCGCTGGTAGCTTTTGATGTAGAGCTCGCGCTTGTCGCCGAAGGCGCCGTAGAGGCTCGGCCGGTTCATGCCGGTGGCGGCGCTGAGATCGTCGAGCGAGGTGGCCGCGAAACCCTGCTTGCGGAACAGGTCGAGCGCCTTGCCGAGCGCGATATCGGGCTCGTAGGCGCGCGGACGGCCGCGGCGCTTAGGCCCACCGCGACGCTCGGGCTCGCCGCGGCGTTCGGGCTGATTGGCAGCAGCTGGCGGCTTCGATTTTTGTACCATTCCGCAAGTTATTCCTTGACCTCACCCATATTATGCAAGATGGTACAAAAATCAATCTGGCCAGGTTGAGCGACACCCAAAGAGGAATTGCCCAAGGAGGCTACAGATGGATCTCTATTTCTCGCCGCTTGCCTGCTCGATGGCGACACGCGTCGCGCTGTATGAAGCCGGCGCCGAGGCGAACTACCTCGAAGTCGATCCGCCGACCAAGAAGGTCTTGAGCGACGGCTCCGACTTCCGCACCGTGAATCCGATCGGCCTCGTGCCGACGCTGCGCACCGACGACGGCATGGTGCTGACCGAGAACGCTGCGATCCTGCAATATGTCGCGGACCGTTTCCCGCAAGCCGGCCTCGGCGCGAGCGCCGGCATCGAGCGCACGCGGCTGCATCAATGGCTCTGCTTCATCGGCACCGAGCTGCACAAGGGTCTCTTCATCCCCATGCTCGACCGCAAGGCGCCGCAGGAAGTCAAGGCCTATGCCCTGGAGAAGAACCTGTCGCGGCTCGACTATCTCGACAATTACCTGAAAGGACGCGAGTTCCTGCTCGACCATTTCAGCGTGGCCGATGCCTATCTCGTCACGGTCATCAACTGGACCATGGCGACGCCGCCGATCGAGCTTGCGAAATGGCCGAACCTGAAGGCGTATCACGAACGGCTGCGTCAGCGACCTTCGATTGCCAAGGCGATCGCGGAGGAGTTCGAGCTGTACAAGGCCGAGCTCGCGCGGAAGAAGGCCGCGGCCTGAGGCCGCACGCGAGCTCCGTATTGGCGCGGCAGCGCGCTATCTCGGCGCCTGCAGCGCGATGCCGTAGCGGCGGTAGATCCGGTCGATCGTGCCGTCGCTGCGCAGCCGCTCCACGGCTGCGTCGATGGCTTCGCGCAACGCATCGTCCGGCCGGACCATGCCGACGCCGACGTTCCAGTTCAGATCGGCCGTGCTCTCGTCGCGATCGAGGATCCGGAGCGGTTTGTCCGGGTGGGTCAGATTGAAATAGCTGGCGGCGGTGGGCGTGACCGCGGCGGCGTCGATCTCGCGGTTCGACACGGCCTCCAGGCTGTCGCTCTCGAAGCCGAAGGTCGATATCGGCACGCGCCGCCGGCCGATGATCATGGCTGCGATCGATCCAACTTGCACGCCCACCTTGGTCGATTCGTTGAGGCTGGCGAAGGACGTGAGCGTGCTGGATGACGGCACGGCGAGCGCGACGCCTGTGCGATAATACGGTTTGGAGATTCTCAGGCGGGTTTCGCCTTGCGCTTCGCGATCGGCGATGACGTCCAGGAGAATGTCGCAGCCGGCGCTGCGCATCTGGTACTGCGTGATGATCCAGTCGAGCCGCAGCGAGACACCGAGCTCGCGTGCCAGCACCCGACCGAGTTCGACCTGGAAGCCGGGCGGATCGCCGGTCTTGTGCGCGAAGGGAAGCGAATTGGGATGTGCGCAGAGCCCGATCACGCCGCTGGAGCGGATCGCCTCCAGGGGGCGCGCCGCCGCCTGCCCCGACAGGACGATGGCGGCAGCGACGATGACCGGGACAAATGTCTTCATTCCACACTCTATGCTAGTTAGCCGTCGCGCGGTTTCAGGGCGCGGATGTACTTGACCATCTGGTCGATCTGGGCGTCGGTGAAGGCGCCGTCAAAGGCCGGCATCGCTCCTTGCTTGCCGTGCTTGATGCGACTGCGGATATAGTCGTCGTCGCGCGGCGAATTCATCAGTTGCGGCCCCTTCCCAGCGGCCCGGCCACCGTCGGAGTGACAGAAGCCGCAAGTCCCCGCAAACACCTGCTCGACCTCGAACGCCGCGTTCTCCGGCACGGGTGTGGCGGATTGGGCCTGGGCCATCGCAGCCCACAGCAACGAGGCGCTCAGCCCCGCCAAAATCGTCTTGCAAGACAGTCTCAACAGGTACGCTCCATTCCTGAGCCACGCGGCCGCGACATCGATCGAGGAGCGGGCTTGCGCCCGCTCCATGATCAGAACATCTGCGGCAGACTATTTCAGGCTGAAGACGACCAGGGCGCCGTCGTCACGCGGCATGCTCTTGTAGACGCCGCCGAAGTTCGGCGCATATTCGTCCGCCAGCATCCCGCCGAAGCCCGCCGTCACCGCGATATATTGCTTGCCGCCGACGGAGTAGCTGACGATGCCGCCCTGGTGACCGGTGCCGTTGTTGTGCTTCCACAGCTCGGCGCCGGTCTCGGCATCATAGGCGTGCAGCACACCGCGGGAATCAGGCACGAAGACGAGGTTGCCCGCGGTCGACAGCACGCTTCCGAGCGGAGGCTCGGGATAGCGAACCTCCCATTTCTTCGCGCCCGTGATGGGATCGCGCGCGTCGAGATGTCCGTAGATCTCGCCACCCGGAGGAGGCACCATCTTGAAATCGGCACCGATGTTGAGCTGGACCTGCGGCGTGGTGACCGGCGTCGTCTTCTGGATATCCAGCGTCATGCACCATTCCTGTCCGATCTTGTAATAGAGACCGGTCTTGGGGCTGTAGGAGCCGGCGTTCCAGCTGATGCCGCCGCCGATGAACGGACACAGCGGTGGTTCGGTGACCTTGCCGACCGGGAAATCGCGACGGCCGATCAGCGCGCCGGTCTTGGGATCGATATCCTTGACGAAGTTGATGTTCTCGACCAGCCGCCAGACGTTCTTCACTTTGAGATTGCGGTCGTAGACAAAGACGAAGCCGCCCTTGTTCGGATGGACGACGTATTTCTGGCCGTCTCGCTCGAGCATCACGAATTCGCCGACCGAGCTGTCGAAATCCCAGGCATCGTGCGGCAGTTCCTGATGGTAGAATTTCAGCTTACCGGTATCGATGTCGAGCCCGATCACCGAGCTCGTGTAGAGGTTGTCGCCGGGGCGCGCGCCCTGCGTCTTGTAGTCCGGACCCGACCAATCGTAGAGCGGCGCCGGGTTCGCAGTGCCCCACAGGATGGTGTTGGTCTCGGAATCGTAGGTGCCCGGCATCCAGCCGCCACCACCGCCGGTGCGCCAGGACTCGTTGCCCCAGGTCTTCATGGCCTCTTCGGTGCCTGCGACCGTTAGGAACTCCCACTTCTTCTTTCCGGTCGCGGCATCCAGCGCGAAGATCGGGCCGCGGCCCGGCCATTCGCCGCCTTGCGCGCCGATGATCACGCTGCCCTTCGCATAGAGCGGCGCGCCGGTGAAGCCGACCGTCAGCTTCTGCGAGTCGATCAGCCTGGTCTCCCAGAGGACCTTTCCGGTCTTGGCGTCCAGCCCGAAGACACGGCCATCCATGGTGCCGACGAAGACCTTGCCTTCGCCGAGAGCGACGCCGCGGTTGTAGGGAGAGTGGGTCTGCCGGCTGATCAGCGCCTCATCCAGCTCAGGAAAGAACGACCAGATGACCTCGCCGCTGGCGCCGTTCAGCGCGAAGACGCGGCTGTAAGAGCCCGAATAGTACAGCACGCCGTCGGCGACGAGCGGCATCGACTGCAGGCCGCGCGTCGATCGCCCGGGAATGTGCATCCACGCCACGCCCAGATTGCCGACATTGCTCGTATTGATCTGCGCCAGCGGGCTGTAGTGATGGGATTTGTACGAACCGTGATAGGTGAGCCAATCGTTCTGGCCGGCGGCCTCGATACGGGACGTATCCACCGACTGAGCCAATGCCGCCGTCGCTGCAAATGTCGCAACGGCGACGACAGGCAGGACCGAGCTGAGCCACTGTTTCCTCATTTGCACTTCCTCCCGCTCTTGTGTTTGTTGATTGCGTCTCGTGAACGCGGCTTGCGAGGGTATTTGCAGTTAGTGTGCGTCGATCGTCCTCCATCGGACCGGAGCGGCAACAGACGTCCCCTCGCTCGGCGCATCGCGCCGAGGAGCCACGTTCACCGGAGTGGTTGCTGTTGTACTTCTGCTTACCGTCACACTGTACGACGGATCACAGGGCGTGCAAATATGGAATGCGCACCGAAGTCGCTTCGATGCAGGGCGACTTGAAACGGCAGCGGCGCTGACCGTTTTTGCTTTCGATCCGCCGATCCCGGAACAAGTCGTCTTATCCGTAAAGCACCTTCGGCAGAATCGTGACGATCCCGGGCCACAGCGTCAGCAGCAACACGAAGCCGATCATGATCATCAGATACGGCATCGTGACGCGGGCGATGTAGCCGAGACCGTCGTCGGTCAGCCCCTGGATCACGAACAGGTTGAAGCCGACGGGCGGCGTGATCTGCGCCATCTCCACGGCGAGCACAAGGAAGACGCCGAACCAGACCTCGTCGAAGCCGGCGCCCTTCACGATCGGCAGCACGATCGGCAGCGTCATCACGATCATCGAGAAGCCGTCGAGAAAACAGCCGAGCACGAGATAGAAGACGATCAGCGCCACGATCAGCATGAAGGGCGACAGGCCGAGGCCCTTGACGAACGCGGCCACCGCCTGCGGGATGCCGAGGAAGGCCGCGGCATTGCCGAGGATCGAGGCTCCCAGCACGATCAGCGCGATCATCGAACAGGTGACGACCGAGCCGATCAAGACGTCGCGGATCACCTGTTGCGACATTGCGCCCTGCGCCCAGGCAACCAGAGCCGCGCCGAGCACGCCGACGGCGGCAGCTTCCGAGGGCGTTGCGAGCCCGCCATACATCGAGCCGAGCACGCAGGCGATCAGGAACAGCGCCGGCGCGAGGTCTTTCAGCGCTGCAAAGCGCTCGCTCCACGGCACCTGCGAGAGCTTGGCTTCGGTCTCGGGCACCATCGCGGGCTTGAGGCTCGTATGCAGCATCACCCAGGCCATGAAGGTCGCGGCCAGCAAGAAGCCCGGCAGCACCCCGGCGGTGAACAGCTTCAGGATCGAGACGTCGCCGAGCACGCCGTAGATGATCATGATGTTGGACGGTGGGATCAGGAAGCCGAGCGTGCCGGCGCCGGCAAGCGAGCCGATCGCGATGTCGCGGGAGTAGCCGCGGCGTAGGAGCTCGTTGAGCGACATGCGGCCGATCACCTGCGTCGTCGCCGCTGACGAGCCCGAGATCGCCGCAAAGATGGTGCAGCCGATCACGTTGACATGCAGCAGGCGGCCGGGCAGCAGCCCGGCCCACGGCGCCAATCCCTGAAACAGCGAGCGCGACAGGCGGGTGCGGAAAAGCAACTCGCCCATCAGAATGAACAGCGGCAGCGCAAGCAGCTCCTGCGTGGTCAGGATGTTCCAGGCGTATTGCGGCAACAGCTTGTCGAGCGGGATCGAGCGGAACATCGCGAGCAGCAGCGTCGCGGTGAGCGCAAGCGTGAGGCCGATCCAGACGCCGCAGGCCAGCAGCACAAACAGAATCGCGAACAGGGCGACGACTTCGATGGTCATGCGATCTCGGGTCCGGATGCGGGCAAGGCGATCATTCGACGGGCGAGGCCTTCATGCGATGGTCCTCCAGCGGCAGGCCGAGCGCGGCCTGGATCGCACGCGCCAGGAACTGCAGCGTCAGCAGCAACATGCCGAAGGTGACGATCGCCTGCGGAAACCACAGCGGCGTGTCGCTCGAGGTCGAGACCTGGCCGCGCAGGAAGGCGCTCCAGGCGAATTTCGCCATGGCTGAGGTCAGGAACGCCATGAAGGCAAAGCCGGCCGCCGCCGAGAGGATCTCGAGCGCGCGCTGCACCGGCACGGGTGCGTTCTTCAGGAGCAGCACGACGCGGATGTGGCCGCCGACGCGCAGCGTCATGGCGGCGCCGAAAGTGAAGGCCGCCGCCATCAGATAGGAGGAGTATTCCCACGCGATCGAGATGCTCGGCGGGAAGAACGGCAGGAAGTTCGAGAGGAAGCGGGTTGCGACCTCGCACAGCATCAGCAGCGTCAGCATGAGCAGACAGAAGCCACCGATCCAGCCGTCGAGCCGGCCGAGGCGATCGATGCCGTCGAGGACGATGCGCAGCGGCGCGGGCGCCGCTGCGTTGAGGCTTTGCGATGCTTCGGGCGAAAGGCTCACCACGCCTCGCCCTCAGCCGCGCTTGATTTCGGCGAGATAGGCCCGCACCGGCTTGTCCGCCGCCGGCACGCGCTTGAGGAAGGCGTCCAACTGCGGCGCGGTCTTGGCCCGGATGTCCTTCATCATGGCGTCCGAGACCGGCACCACCTCCATGCCGCCCTCCTTGAGGCGGTTGAGGCTGTCAACATCGGCCTTGAGCGAATTGGCCCAGAAGCCGGGCTCCATCTTCGCCGCGATGTCAGCGACCAGCTTCTGTTGATCGGCGCCGAGCGCCTTCCAGGCATCGAGATTGACGGTGAGCATCTGCGACGACCAGACATGGTTGGTCGGGTAGACGTATTTCAGGAACTCCCAGAACTTGCCGTCGACGCCGGACACAGACGAGGTGGAGACCCCGGCCACCGCGCCGGAGGCGAGTGCGGGGATCGTTTCGCCCCAGGGGATCATCACCGCCGCCATACCGATGGCATTGAGCATCTCGACCGCGTTCTTGTCGGGCACGCGGATCTTGATGTTCTTGAGGCCCTCGACGTCGGCGACCTTGGTCTTGAGATGCAGATATTGCGTCGGCCAAGGCACGATGTAGAGGATCTTCTGATTGTTACGCGCGGCGATCTTCTCATATTCGGGCCGCACATATTTGTGCAGCACCTTGAGCTCGTCCACGGAGCCGCAGAGGAATGGGATGCTCTCGACGCCCATGAAGGGCTCGTCGCCGACCTGCTGGATGTTGAGGACGTCGGCGAGCGGCACCAGGCCGTCGCGCACGGCCCGCAGGTGCTCGGGCCCCTTGAAGCCGAGCTGGCCGCCGGCCTTCACGGTGATGGCGACCGCACCATTGCTTTGCTTCTTCACTTCCTCCGCGAAGGACATCGCGTTCTGGGTGTGGAAATTGCCGTCGGGCCAGACCGTCGACATATCCCAGCTCGTTGCCGCCCGTGCGCGAGTCGAGATGTGGCCGGCGGCGAGCAGCGTTGCTGCGCCCACAGTGAAGTTCCGTCGCGTAATCATTGCTCCCCTCCGTTTACCAAGCGCGCCGATGCATCAACGCGCGTACCCATAGACGTTGACTGCGTTCTCCGAAGACACGAGACCGCTTGCGACGTCGTCGTTGACGGCCGCGCGATCGCGCTCCCTGGGATCGCCGATGCCGGCACCGCCGGGCGTCAGCACGACCAGCCGATCGTCCGGCGGCACCTGCTGAAAGCCCTTGCCGCGCAGCTTCTTGCCGGATTTGAGACCGACATAGCCGGCCTCGCCGTTCTGGCCGCCGTCCCGCCCGCGCGGCGGATGATCGATGCGGTCGAACGCGGCGAGGATGTCGAACGGCGCATCGACGCCGCTGCCGACTTCGATGATCTGGCCGAGGCCGCCGCGGGTGCGCCCTGCCCCACCGGAATCCGGACGCAGCTCCTTGCGCCAGAAGATCAGCGGCGTCTGGGTCTCCGCGATCTCGACCGGCGTGCCGCGCACGCCGCTTGGGTAAGCGGTCGCCGACAGCCCGTCCTTGCCGAAGCGCGCACCGGTACCGCCGTTGGAAGTCACCGCCATCGAGAATCCGTAATTGCCGCCGGCGCCGGAGCGGGTCTGGCCGCGTACGTTGAGATTCCACAGGCAGGAGGTGCCTTCCGCAGGCACGCGCTCGGGAATGATCTGGCGCAGGCAGCCGAACACGACGTCAGGCAGCATCTGGCCGATGACGTGGCGCGACGCCACGGGCGCCGGTTTCGGCGCATTTAGGATCGCACCCGCCGGCGCGGACACCGTCAGCGGCGAGAGCGAGCCGGCATTATTCGGGATCTGCGAGGCGACGACGCAGCCGAGGCCGAACACGGTGTAGGCGGTGGTGTAGGACAGCGGCACGTTGATGCCGAACTTCGAGGCCGCCGAGGTGCCGTCGAAATCGACGTGGATGCCGGTATCCGAGATCGTCAGCGTCGCCGCCAGCGTCACCGGCGCATCATAGCCGTCGACCACCATGGTGTTGCGCCAGCTGCCCTTCGGCAGCTTGGCGATTTCGGCCAGCACCGCCTCGCGCGAGCGGTCGCAGATGTAGTCGCCGAGCTCGTCGAGCGTCTCGATGCCGAACTCGCTCATCATCTCGACCAGGCGCTCGCAGCCAACGTCGTTGCAGCCGGCGAGCGAATAGGTGTCGCCCTCGGTGTCGATCGGAAGCCGCGTGTTGGTGCGGATCATCGCCATCAGCGTCTCGTTGACGACGCCCTGATCGATCAGCTTCAGCATGGGGATGTAGAGCCCCTCCATGAACACGTCGGTGGCGTCGGGCCCGAAGCCGATGCCGCCGATGTCCATGAGATGGCTGGTGCAGGAGAACAGCGCGACGACCTTGCCGTCCTTGAAGCAGGGCGTGGTGACGACGAAATCGTTGAGATGACCGGTGCCCATCCAGGGATCGTTGGTGATGTAGGCATCGCCCTCCTTCATCGTCTCGATCGGGAAGTGCGCGATGAAGTGCTTGACCGATTCCGCCATCGAGTTGACGTGGCCGGGCGTGCCGGTCACCGCCTGCGCCAGCATCCGGCCCTTGAGGTCGAACACGCCGGCCGAGAGGTCGCCGCATTCGCGCACGATCGGGCTGAACGCGGTGCGAAGCAGCACCTGCGCCTGCTCCTCGACCACGGCGATCAGCCGGTGCCACATGATCTGGAGGTCGATCAGGCTCGCGCCATTTGCCTTGCTCATGATCAGGCCGCCTTTCGTTCCATGACGATGCTGCCGGCACCGTCGATATGGGCGTCGAAACTGGTGGAGACGAAGGTCGAGGTTTCGTCTTCCGCGATCACGGCGGGGCCCGCGATGGTCGCCCCCGGCGCCATGTCCTCGCGCCGATAGAGCGGGATCTCGATCACTTCGCCGGCCCGGCCGTCGAAGAATCTTCGGCTGCCGGACGCCTTGGCCGCGGGCTGGCGCGCCACGGAAGCGACGGCGGGCGGATTGCGCGCCTCGGTGGTCGCGAGCACCGACCAGCTCAGAACCTCGATCGCCGCGCCCGGGATCGGTCGCTCGAACATCGCCGAATAGTCGGCCTCGAACTTTTGCCGCAGACCGGCGAGATCGGCCGTCGTCAGCGGACGGTTCGGCAGCTCGACGGTGATCTCGTGGCCCTGGCCGACATAGCGCATGAAAGCCGCGCGGCGCTCGCGCACCGGCGCGCCGGCCGCGCCCGGCTCGACCAGCGCGCGCGCTTCGGTCACCATGTCCTGAAGCAAGTCAGAGACCGCCTCGGTATCGAAATCATCGAGCCGGACGTGACGGCTGCGCACCAATTCATACGCGATGGGAGCCGCCAGAAATCCGACCGCCGAGCCGACGCCGGCGTTCGAGGGCACGATCACGCGGGAGACGCCGATCTTCTCGGCAACGCGCGCCGCATGCAGCGGCGCGGCGCCGCCGAAGGCGATCAGCGTGTGCTGGCCGACCACCGCGCCGCGCTCGACAGCATGCACGCGCGCGGCGCTCGCCATGTTCTCGCAGACCACCTCGTGCACGGCATAAGCCGCTGTTTCCGCCGACAGGCCGAGCGGCGCACCGACATCGCGCAGCAGCGCCTGTTTCGACAGCTCCGGATCGAGTTTGATCGTGCCGGCCGCAAAGGCGTCAGGATCGATCATGCCGAGCGCAACGTCGGCATCCGTCACCGCGGGGCGCTGACCGCCGCGGCCATAGCAGGCCGGCCCCGGCTCCGACGAGGCGCTCTCCGGGCCGACGGTGACGCGCTTCATCGCATCGACATGGGCGATCGAGCCGCCGCCGGCGCCGATCTCGACCATCTCGATCACGGGGATGCGCACCGGCAGGCCGGAGCCCTTGAGGAAGCGCGCGGCGCGATCGACCTCGAACACGCGCGAGGTCTCGGGCTGGAATTTCTCGATCAGGCAGATTTTCGCGGTGGTGCCGCCCATGTCAAAAGAGAGCACCTTGCTCTCGCCAAGGCGCGCCGCGATCTGCGCCGCGAAGATCGCGCCGCCGGCCGGACCGGATTCGACGAGACGCACTGGAAAGCGCCGCGCGGTCTCGATCGAGGTGACGCCGCCGCCTGACGTGACGAGGTAGATCGCGCCGCGGAACTGCTCGACCTGCAGGGCGTCGGCCATGCGGGCGAGATAACCGTCGATCAGGGGTTGCACATAGGCGTTCGCGACCGCAGTCGATGTGCGCTCATACTCGCGAATTTCGGGACAGACGGCGGAAGACACCGTCACGGAGATGCCGGGCATCTCCTCGGCCATGATCGCCGCTGCGCGTCGCTCGTGCTCGGGATTGGCGTAGGAGTGCAGGAAGGCGACCGCGACGCTCTCGACGCCGAGTTCACGCAATTTCGGCGCGAGCGCGCGCACGGCCGTCTCGTCGAGCGGGAGGCGGACGGCGCCGTGGGCGTCGATGCGCTCGGGCACGGTGAAGCGGAGGCCGCGCGGCGCCAGCGGCTTCGGCTTGTCGATGCTGAGATCGTACTGGTCGTAGCGGCTCTCGGTGCCGATATCGAGCACGTCGCGGAAGCCCTCGGTCGCGATCAGCGCGGTCTTGGCGCCGCGCCGCTCGATGATGGCGTTGGTTGCAAGCGTCGTGCCGTGGATGAAGACGTCGATATCGCTGATATGCGCGCGTGCATCGGCAAGAATGAGCCGCATGCCGTCCAGCACCGCCTGCTCGGGGCGCTGCGGCGTCGTCAGCACCTTGCGGGTTTTGCGGTCTTGTCCCACGTCCAGCACGATGTCGGTGAACGTGCCACCGATATCAACGGCAAGCCGCACCTCGGCTCCCTCGAGCATTCCAATTTCTCCGTGCTGATCGTCAAGTTCGGGTCCAAAAGCGCAGCAATTCCCGTGCCATGAGGCATGCGTACAACGCTGTGCCCGGCTATTTTGCGCGGCACCTATGCAATAGGCAAGGCGTGTTCGCGCCTGAGCGATCAGAGCAGGAATGCAAGCGCCGCTTCACAGCGCTCCTCAACCTTCAGCGTCAGGAGATCGTCGGCGCGGGTGCGGCCGAGATTGACCGCGGCGATGGGGATATTGCGCCGCGCGGCGGCTTGGACGAAGCGGAAGCCGGAATAGACCATCAGTGACGAGCCGACGATCAGCATGGCATCCGCCTCTGCCAGATGATCTTGCGCCGTGGCCACCACCTCGCGCGGCACGTTCTCACCGAAGAACACCACGTCGGGCTTGAGGATGCCGCCGCAGGCTTCGCAAGGCGGCACCTCGAAGGAGGAAAAATCCTCGTGCTCCAGATCGGCGTCGCCGTCGGGTGCATCGGCGGCATCGAGCGTCAGCCATGCCGCATTGGCGCGGCCGAGCGCATGCTGAAACTCCTCGCGCGGCGTCTTCGCCCCGCAGCCCATGCAGCGGACCAGATCGAGCCGGCCGTGCAGGTCGATCACTTGCCGATGGCCGGCCGACTGATGCAGCCGGTCGACGTTCTGGGTCAGCAGCATCCCGCACCGGCCGTTCGCCTCGAGCCGGGCCAGCGCGCGATGCGCATCGTTGGGCCTCGCCCGGCCGAACCGCCGCCAGCCGATCAGGCTGCGTGCCCAATAGCGGCGGCGGGTTGGCTCGTCCGACATGAAGGCCTGGAAGTTGACGGGCTGGGTCCGCTTCCAATTGCCCTGGCTGTCGCGATAGTCGGGAATCCCGGAATTGGTGCTGCAGCCGGCGCCCGTCAGCACGAACAGGCGTTCGTGCCGGCCGATGAAATCCTGGAGCGGAGGTTTTGCCGGAGGGGCATTCGTCATGGCGCATGATGTAGTTCGCGCCGGCCCGTTTTGCCAGATGACGACAATCCCGGCGCATGGCGGCCGCATAGCCGCTATCGGGGCGACCGCCGTCCCGTGAGATCGAGCGGACGAGCTTTCTCTTGTCCCGCGATCCGCGCGGCCTGCTGCAGCGTCAGCCTGAACTCGTCCCGCTTCTCGTGCACCGAGGCGATCGCATGCCCGACCGCAACGCCGAGGCCGACCAGTGCGGCTTCGGAGAGCTGCAGGCTCGCCTCGATGGTTTCCGGCACCGCATCGGTTGCGCCGATCGCGTAGAGATGCCGGGCATGATCTGCGTCCCGCGCACGCGAGACGATCAGCACGTCCGGCCGCACCGCCCGGATCCGCTCGACGACGGCATCGATCGCCGGCCGCGACTGGATGGTGATGATCACGCCGGTCGTCTGCATCAAGCCACAGGCTTCGAGGAAACCCGGCTCTGTCGCATCGCCAAAATAGACCTTGTGACCGTCGCGGCGATCACGCGCCACGTCGACGGCCGCGTGATCGACCGCGATGTAGTTCAGGCCATGGCTGGTCAGCAGGGAGCAGACCACCTTTCCAACACGGCCATAGCCGACCACGATGGCTTGCGCGCGGTCGCCGGGCGGCCGAACCGCGAGCTCGGGATCGGGCGTGCGTTCGCTGCTCAGCTTCGCGGCCAATTTTCGTCCAAGAATGCTCAGAAGCGGCGTCAGGGCCATCGTCACGGCGGTGACGGCGACGGCAAAGCTCGACACGCGGGGCTCGATCATGCCTCCGGCCGCCGCCATTCCGATGCTGACGAAGGCGAATTCGCCGACGGGGCCCAGCAGGAAGCCGATCTCGATCGCCGCCGGCCATGACAGCCTGAAGAGGCGCCCCAGGATGATGAGCACGATCGCCTTGCCGACGAGAATGCCGACGACGGCGGCCAGCAGCCAGCCGGGCTCGCGCAGGAACACGCGGACGTCGATCGCCATCCCGACGGTGAAGAAGAAGATGCCCAGCAGCAGGCCCTTGAACGGCTCGACGGTGGCCTCGATGGCCTTGCCATATTCGGTTTCCGCCAGCATCAATCCTGCAACGAAGGCTCCGAGCGCCATCGACAGGCCGGCCTGGTGGGCGGCAAGCCCTGCGCCGACGATGACGAACAAGGTCGCGGCAACGAACAACTCCGTCGAATGGGTGCCTGCAACCATCTGGAAGAGCGGACGCATCAGCAGCCGTCCGACCAGAGTGAGGAAGGTTACCGCCAGCACAGCCTTCAGGACCGCACTGGAGATGTGCGCCACGACCGAGCCACCGCTTCCCGCGCCGAGCACCGAGACGAAAACCAGAATGGGGACGACTGCGAGGTCTTGAGCCAGCAGCACCGAGAAGCTGGCGCGCCCGACCGAGGTGGAAAGCCGCCTCTCGGCGGACAGGAGCTCGAGCACGATCGCCGTCGAGGACAGCGCAAGGCTCGCGCCGAGGATCACGGCCGTATCGGAGCTCTGCCCGAAGAGAAGCGCCACGCCGAAAATCATGGCCGACGTCGCGAGGACTTGCAGGCCGCCGAGCCCGAACACCAGACGCCGCATCGTCATGAGCCGTCTGAAAGACAGCTCGAGCCCGATCAGGAATAGCAGGAACACGATGCCGAGATTGGCGATACCCTCGACGTTCTGGGCGTCCGCCACCGTGAACCAGTACAGGAACGGGAGGTCCTTGACGAGCGAGCCGAGCCCGAGCGGACCGAGAATGGCGCCGGCCCCGAGATAGCCCAGCACCGGATTGATGCCCCAATGCCGGACGATCGGCACCACGACGCCGGCGGTGCCGAGGACCACCAGTGCGTCACTATAGGCATTGATGTTGATGGTTGTGGTCACGGGCCCTTCACGTGTCGGCGCTCGCCAATAGCGGCAGCGCCATCCACGGTCGATAGCACACGGCGCCGCAGACCCCCAACCGGTCACGCCCCTCTATCCCACGCGAGGCGCGCGCAACCCCAAGCCGGTTTTCAGCTTGCCCAGTTCTCCCGAAACTCTGGAAACAGCGTCAGGCCCCCGCAGGCATAGATGGTCTGGCCGGTGATGTAGCTGGCGTCGTCCGAGGCGAGGAAGGCGAACACCGCGGCGATCTCTTCCGGCGTGCCGACGCGCCCCATCGGAATATGGGAGGTGACGACGCCGCGCTTCTCCGGATCGCCGGTCCAGGCCGCATTAATCGGCGTGTCGATCGCGCCGGGACCAACCGCATTGACGCGGATGCGCTGGCCGGCGAATTCCAGCGCCAGCGTGCGCGTCAGATTGGCCATGCCGCCCTTGCTGATCGAGTAAGCGAGATAGCCGGGTTTGGGAATGATCTGGTGCACGCTGGAGCAGTTGATGATGGAGCCGCCTCCTCCGCGCGCGACGAAATGCGCCAGCGCCTTCTGCGCACACAGCACGGCGCCGTTCAGGTTGACGTCGATGATGCGGCGATAGGTTTCGACGTCGAGCGCCTCGCTCGGCGATTCCCGCTGGAAGCCGGCATTGTTGACGAGACAGTCGAGGCGCTTGAAACGCGCCAGGACCGTTTCGAACATCGCGGCGATGTCCTGCTCGCCGCCGACGTCGGCCTTGACCGCGAAATGGTCGAGCCTGCCATGACCGCGGTCGGCGGATGCGGTTCGTGCGAGCGCGAGCGTCTCGTCCGCCCCCTCGGGACTGCCGAAATAATTGATGGCGACGGTCGCGCCTTCCTGGGCGAGCCGGATGGCGACGGCACGGCCGATGCCTTGCGAGGCGCCGGTCACCAGCGCGTACTGGCCGACGAGGCGCGAGGGAAACGGGGTCGAGCGTTCGGTTTGCGGCATGTGTTTCTCCGGGATGCATCATCATGGAGGGAACCGGCGTTTTGTTCCATCCCTCGCAGATGCCGGGATCTAGTCGGCCCGCTGCGCGCGCGGCGAGGTCAGGATCTGATAGAGGATGATCGCGCCGAAGGTCGCGGTGCCGATGCCGCCGATCGTGAATGCACCGAATTTGAGCGTGAGATCGCCGGCCCCTGCGATCAGCGCCACCGCGACCGTGATGAGGTTCGCAGGATTAGCGAAGTCGACCTTGTTCTCGACCCAGATTCGTCCGGCCATCGCCGCGATCAATCCGAACAGCACGATCGAAAGTCCCCCGATGACGGGACCCGGGATCGACAGGATGAGCGCGCCGAATTTCGGCGAGAAGCCGAGCAGGATCGACACCAAGGCCGCGAACGCAAACAGCAGGGTCGAATAGACCTTGGTCGCCGCCATCACGCCGATGTTCTCGGCATAGGTGGTGACGCCGGTGCCACCGCCGCACGCCGCCAAGATGGTAGCTAAGCTGTCCGCGAACAGGGCGCGGCCGAGATAGGCATCGAGGCTTCGGCCGGTCATGGCGCCAACGGCCTTGATGTGCCCGAGATTCTCGGCAACGAGAATGAAGGCAATCGGCGCGATGAGGAAGATCGCATCGGCATGGAAGCTCGGCGCAGTGAAGTTCGGCAGCCCGAGCCACGGCGCGGCCGACAATTGCGTGAAGTCGATCGGCTTGCCAAAGCCGAGGCCGTTCGCGAACAGTAGGTACAAGAAATAGCCGCCGACCGCCCCAAGGATGATCGGCAGGCGGCGCCACAGGCCTGGTGCTGCAACGGCGACCACGCCGATAATCAAGACGGTGGCGAGGCCGATCCAGGTGTCGAATGCATTGGCGCTCACTGCCTTGACCGCCACCGGCGCGAGATTGAGGCCGATCGCAGCGACGACGGCGCCGGTAACGGCCGGCGGCAGCAGCCGCTCGATCCAGCCGACACCGGACCACATCACGACCAGCGAAATCAGGCCATACAGCACTCCGGCGCCGACGATGCCGCCGAGCGCAACCGACAGGTTCGGGTTCGGCCCCTGCCCAGCATAGCCGGTGGCGGCGATGACGACGGCGATGAAGGCGAAGCTCGAGCCGAGATAACTCGGCACGCGCCCGGCGACGATGACGAAGAAGATCAGCGTGCCGACGCCGGAGAACAGAACTGCAACGTTGGGATCGAACCCCATCAACAGCGGCGCAATGATCGTCGCACCGGACATCGCGACGCAATGTTGAAGACCCGAGACGATGGTCTGGCCCCAGGACAGTCGCTCCTCCGGCATGATCACGCCCGAGGTCTTGAGCTTCCAACGTGGAAAATAGCTCTGCTCGTCCAAGCCTGTTGCGATCGGCATGTTCCCACCCAAGTTCGGCGCAACGACCGATGGTCGTGCCAACAGACAAAAATGTGATTGTCGCTTCTGCGGCGCCCATCACATGATGCAAATCATGCACGATCAATCCGTTCCCGAGCCTACATTATGACACAGATTGCGATCCCGTCAGCCATCCAGCGCCGGCACCAGCCCTGGTACAAGATCCTCTACGTCCAGGTGCTGATCGCGATCGCACTCGGCGTGCTCATCGGCTATGTCTATCCCGATCTCGGCAAGGCCTTGAAGCCGCTCGGCGACGGCTTCATCGCGCTGATCAAGATGATGATCGCGCCCGTGATCTTCTGCACCGTGGTGCACGGCATCTCCTCGATGGGCGATCTGAAGCGGGTCGGCCGGGTCGGGCTGAAGTCGCTGATCTATTTCGAGACGGTCTCGACCGTAGCCCTCGCGGTCGGCCTTCTGGTCGGCGAGATTCTCCAGCCCGGGCGCGGCTTCAACATCGATCCGGCCACGATCGACCCGAAATCGGTGGCGACCTACGTCACCAAGGCCCACGAAGAGGGCATCGTCGCCCATCTGATGGCGATCATTCCCGACAGCTATCTCGGGGCGATCGCGCGCGGCGACCTCTTGCAGGTGCTGCTGATCTCGATTCTCTCCGGCTTCGCCATCGCCTTTCTCGGCAAGGCCGGCGAGCCCATTGCGGACGCGATCGACAAGGCGGCGAAGATGTTCTTCGGCATCATCCGCATCATCGTGCGCGTCGCGCCGATCGGCGCCTTCGGCGCCATGGCGTTCACCGTCGGCGCCTACGGCCTCGGCTCGCTGCTCAATCTCGCCGCGCTGATCGGCACGTTCTATCTGACCAGTATCCTTTTCGTGCTGATCGTGCTGGGTTCGATCGCCCGGCTCGCCGGCTTCTCGATCCTGCGCTTCATCGCCTATATCAAGGACGAGCTCTTGATCGTGCTCGGCACCTCGTCCTCCGAGACCGTGCTGCCGCAGATGATCCAGAAGATGGAGCATCTCGGCGCCTCACGCTCCGTGGTCGGCCTCGTCATCCCGACCGGCTACAGCTTCAACCTCGATGGGACCAACATCTACATGACGCTCGCGACGCTGTTTCTGGCGCAGGCGACCAACACCCATCTGACCATCTGGCAGGAGCTCGGCATTTTGGGCATCGCTATGATCACCTCCAAGGGGGCCTCTGGCGTGACCGGCGCCGGCTTCATCACGCTCGCTGCGACGCTGTCGATCGTGCCTGATATCCCGATCCAGTCGATCGCGATCCTGGTCGGCATCGACAAGTTCATGAGCGAGTGCCGCGCACTGACCAACCTGATCGGCAATGGCGTTGCCTGCGTGGTCATCAGCATCTCCGAAGGCGAGCTCGACCGCGACGCGCTGCACGAGACCATGGCGCATCCGCTGGAGATCGGCGAGGCGCTGGAGCCGGGTGGAGGCGCGGCATCCTAGGCCGCGCAATCGGCGGGCAGACGGCGCCTGGTTCCGATGCGGTAGTTTCCCGGAGTAGAAAATCGATGCGGCCCGCGTCACAACAACGGCGTTGGGATCACGGATTTATACTCATTTTTTCCGCCCGACGCGCTGGGGGCAGGGCGTCGGGCTTTTGAAAATCACAGCCAGATCCAGAGCGCCAGGCAGGATCAGACGATCCCGCCATCGATGCGCGGCAAATTGGCGGCAAGTTCGATCCGCCGCGTGATCCCGATCGCCTGCAGGAACGCCTCGTCATGGCTGACGACCAGCAGTGCGCCGTCATAGGCCCGCAAGCCGGCCTCGACGGCTTCGATGGACTCGAAGTCGAGATGATTGGTCGGCTCGTCCAGGATCAGCAGCGACGGCGGCGGCTGCCCGCCCAGCACGCAAGCGAGGCCCGCGCGGAACATTTGCCCGCCGCTCAGGCTCCCGGCGATTTGCAAGGCGGCATCGGCGCGAAACATGAACCGGGCCAGCGCGGCATGGCACTCGTTCGCACCGGCCTTCGGATTGAGACGCCGAAAATTGTCCAGGATGGAGCGCGCCGGGTCGAGCAGGCTGACCTTCTGGTCGAACAACGCGAAATCCGGCCTGACCCGCACGATGCCCGCAAGCGGACGCAGCTCGCCCACGATGAGCTTCAGCAGCGTCGTCTTGCCGGAGCCATTGGGCCCGACCAGCGCGACGCGCTCCGGCCCGACCACCGCAAATGAGAGGTCGCGCAGGACAGGCTGCTCCGGCCAAAAGCCAGCGCTGACACCGTCAAGCCAAAGCACCTCCCTCCCCGCCGGCAGGTCGGTTGCGGGCAATTTGACCGAGAGCGGCTGAAGAACTTCGATGCGCCGGCGCGCCGTGTCGATGGCTTGAAGCGCTTCCGCGCGCTGCCGCTCGGCGATTTGCGCATTCTTGCCGCCGGTGTCCTCGCTGCGATCCTTGCGGGCGCCGGCCAGGATGCGCGGCATGTCGCCCTTGGCGCGCTTCTTTCTGCCGCCGCTGTCCTTGCGTGCTTTCTTCTCCGCGGCCTCCTGCGCCCTCCCGTCGATCTCGGACAGGCGGTTCTCGGCAAGCGCTAGATCGTGCCTCACAGCCGCGAGCTCGATGGCCTTCTGCGTTCGAAAGCTGCTCCAATTGCCACCATATCGCGTCGCGCCGAGCGACGTCAGCTCGACGATCGCATCCATGGTGTCGATCAGTGTCCGGTCGTGGCTGACGATAATCGCGCCGCCGCGCCAGGCAGCCAGCAGATCGGTGACGGCCTTGCGTCCGTCCTGGTCGAGATTGTTGGTGGGCTCGTCCAGCAGCAGGAAGTCAGGCGCAGCGAACACCAGCGCGGCGAGACGAACCCGCGTGATCTGGCCACCGGACAGGCACGACAGCGCCGTATCGGGAGACGGATCGAACCCGAGGCGCGCCAGCGCGGCCTCAAGCCGCGTCTCGAGCGTCCAGTCGACCGCAGCGACCTCGTCGGCGGAGGCGTCGCCCCGCTCGGCACGGCGCAGCAACTCGAGCGCCGGCCGCACGCCGAACAGATCCGCCACGGTCCCGCCGGCAAGAACCTGCACGTCCTGGCGTAACAAGCCGATAGTGCCGTTGATCAGAACGCGTCCCGACTGAGGAATATGTTCGCCGAGCATCGACGCAAGCAGCGTCGTCTTGCCAACGCCGTTACGGCCGACGAGACCAGTTCGCTCGGCGCCGAATGTCAGATCGAGGTTTGAGAAGAGAGAGCGCCCGTCAGGCGTGGACAGCGACAGGTTCGACAGGATGATTGAAGCAGGCATGGAATTCCCCGTGAGCAAGGCGGATGGGCGTTGCGGTCGGGGTGAAATCCATGGCTGCGAAGATCCTGATTGAGGAACTCTCTAACTAGTCCCATCAAAGGGCGAGATCAAGGCGCGGCACGAGGAGACAACAGCGTGATGGGGCGCTGTCGTCCTTCCTCGCCGTGCGCCATCAGCCCTTGAGCGCGGTCACCACCACCTCAATTAGCGCACCGCCGCCGAGATCGGCGACCCCAACGGTGGCGCGGGTCGGCAGGTTGTCGCCGAAGAATTCGGTCCAGGCCGCGTCCATCTCTTTCTTCTTGGAGAGATCGGTGACGAAGATCGAGGCGCTGACCACGCGGCTCTTGTCGGTTCCCGCCTCTTTCAGATAGCCGGCGATCTTGCCGAGGATGTTGCGGGTCTGCTCGCCCATCGAGACCGAGGTGTCGTCGGCGATCGTGCCGCCGAGGAAGACGAAGCCATTGGCTTCGACGGCGCGGTGCATGATGGGCGTGCGGATGCTGCGGGTGATGCTCATGATGTCCTCTTGTTTAGAGCGTGGAAGGGTGGAAGCGGTCGATGCCGAGTTCGCCGACTCGAGTCTGGGTGCCGCCGTTGACGATCAGTTCCGCCATCACGGCGCCGGCGCCAGGGCCGAGCTGGAAACCGTGCAGCGAGAAGCCGAACTGGTGATAGAGGCCCTTGTGACGCGAGCTCGGCCCGAACACGGGAATGTCGTCCTTCATCTTGGCTTCGATGCCGGCCCAGGCACGGACGATGTTGGCGCTGCGCATCACCGGGAACAGCTCGAACACGGTCTGCGCGCTGGTCGCAAGGCTCTTCCAGTCCAGCACCGTCTCGTTGCGATCCTGATAGGGCGTCGCCAGATGGCCGCCGCCGATCAGCACGGTGCCGTTCTTGAACTGCTTGAAGGACAGCTTTCGACCACGCAGGATCACGACGGGGTCGATGAAGTGCGGCACACGCGAGGTGATCATCAGCATCGGCGCCACGGTCTCGACCGGGACGGGCTCGCCGAGATCAGCCGCGATCCTGCCGGCCCAGGCGCCGGCAGCATTCACCAGCACCGGCGCGGCAAAGCTCTCCGAACCGACATCGACATGCCAGAGGCCGTCGTTGTAGCGGATGTTGCCGGCCGCTACGCCTTCGCGCACGGTCGCACCTAACTGCTCAGCCTTGCGGCGGAACGCCGTCGTCGTCTGCGCCGGATTGGCCGCGCCATCACGGCGCGAGACCACGCCGCCGGGACAGGTCTCGGCAACCGCCGGCACCAGTCGGCGCAATTCGGTCGCGTCGATCAGTTCTTCATGGGTGAAGCCGAGCGCATTGAGCTCGGCGACGCGGGCGCGGCAAAGGGCGAGCTCGTCCTCGTTCTCGGCAACCAGCACCTGACCGTAGCTCTCGAAGCTGCAATCGTCGTCGACGAGATCCGTGATCTTCTCCCAGATGCCCATCGAGCGGATCGACAGCGGAATCTCGGGGATGTGCCGTGCGAGCTGCCGGACGCCGCCGGCATTGACGCCGGAGGCGTGACGGCCGGCATAGTCCTTTTCGATCAGCACCGGCTTCAGGCCGGCGAGACACAGATGCAGCGTGGTCGAGCACCCGTGGATGCCGCCGCCAATGACGATCGCATCCACGTTCTTGCTCATCCGCGCACCACGGCCTTGACGTCGGCCTCGCTCTTCGGAACGGCGGCGAGCTCGGCCAGCGTGATCGGCTTCACCGGCGCGCGCAGCCGGTAGTAACCGATCTCCTGCGGGGTCTTGCCGCGCGCCTGCGCCATCAGCTCGGTGACGGTGAGGCCGCAGAGCCGGCCCTGGCACGGGCCCATGCCGGTGCGACGATAGGCCTTGAGCTGGTTCGGTCCGGTCGCGCCGATCGCGACGGAATCGAGAACGTCCTTCGCTGTGACCTCCTCGCAACGGCAGACGATGGTATCGCCCGAGGGAATGCGGAACTGCGGCGCGGGACGGAACAGTGTATCGAGGAACAGGCGGCCACGCTCGGCCTTGGCGAGATCGGCGCGGAGCGCTGCCATTGCGGGAAGCTTTGCAGCTGCCGCGGGCGCCAGCGCTTCCACCGCCGCGCGAGCCGCAATGCGACCGCGAACCACGGCGGCATTCGCTCCGCCAATCCCTGCCCCGTCGCCGGCGATCGCGGTGCCGGCGACCGACGAATTGCCGCTCGCATCCAGCACCGGCGACCAGCACAATTGCAGATCATCCCAGCGATGCTCGATGCCCGCTGCCATTGCCAGATTGACGTTGGGCACGACGCCCTGATGCAGCAGCAACAGGTCCGCAGCGATCGTCTCGCGCTTGCCGCCGGCGACATAGCTCACGCTGGCAAGCTGGCCGTCACCGGCTGCCGATAGCTCGGTGACGCCAGAGACGACCTGCACCTTCGCCTTCACCTCCCGCATCATCGACAGTCCCTTGGCGAAATAGGGCGAGGTCAGGAAGGCGAAAGCGTGCGGGAGCGCGGCGAAATAATTACCGCGCTCGGTGGTGTCGAGGATGCGATCGATGCGGCCGCCAAGCCGCAGGATCTGGGCGGCGAGCAGCCAGAGCAGCGGCCCCTGCCCTGCGATCACCGTGCGTCCGTCGGGCACCAGGGCCGAGGACTTCAGCATGGTCTGCGCCGCGCCCGCGGTCATCACGCCCGGCAGCGTCCAGCCGGGAATTGGGAACGGCCGCTCCAGCGCACCGGTCGCGAGAATCACGCGTTTCGCCTTGACGAAGGCCGAGGCGCCGCCGATCGAGACGGCGATATCGAGATTGCGGTCGAGGCTCCAGACGGTGGCGCGGTGAATGACCTCCGCATTGCTCGCGCGCAGCGACTGCACGAGATCGGCCCCGACCCAATAATCGGCGCCGAGCTGATTGCGCTCGGTAACCGGCGTCGAGGCGATGGCGCGAAACACCTGGCCACCGGGGCCGATGTTCTCGTCGAGCAGCAGCGTCGAGAGGCCGGCCTTGGCGGATGTTGCGGCAGCAGCAAGGCCCGCGGGCCCGGCGCCGATCACCACGACGTCATAGTTTTCGCGCTTGGGAGCCACGCTCATTTTCCGATCTCCCGCTTGCCCTTCTGGATTTCGATCTGCATGCCCTCGGCGACGGGCACGAGGCACCCTTGCCGGTTGCCGACGCCGTCGATGGTGACGAGGCAGTCGAAGCAGACGCCCATCATGCAATAAGGCAGACGCGGCGCGCCGCTCACCGCGGTGGAACGCCGTGCGTCAACGCCGGAGGCCAGCAGTGCGGCGGAGACCGTGTCGCCCTGGCGCGCCGCGACGGCGACGCCGTCGACGAAGATCTGCACCTGTGGCCGCTTGTCCTGTTCGGATCGCTTGAACATGGGGATGCCTCTTGGCTCCTTCTCAGAATCTCTAGTAGCTGCTGCTGTTCGCAGCACCTGCGCCGCCAAAACGGCTGGCCGAGAACGCGCCGACCAGCTCCGGCTCGAGCGCGCCCTGCGCCACCATGCGCGCGATCTCGAAGGCGTGGTTGGAGGCGAGCGTCACGCCGGAATGGCAGCAGGCGACGAAGGCGCCGGGATGCGTCTCCGACTGGTCGTAGATCGGAAAGCCGTCCTGCGGCATGACGCGAATGCCGGACCAGCTCCTGACCACGTTGAGCCGCGCCAGATGCGGAAACATGCGCTGCGCGCGATCGGCCATGACGCCGCTGATCGACGGCTTCAGCGTGCGATCATCGAGCTCGTCCTCCTTGCTGTCGCCGATCATCACCGTGCCCTCGTCGGTCTGGCGGATCGTGGTCAGCGGATGCGGCAGGAACGGCATGGTGCGCTCGGTCACGACGACCTGGCCGCGCGTCGGGCCCATCGGAGCAAAGAGGCCGACCATCGGCGCCAACGTCTGGTTGGCATTGCCGGCGGCAAGCACGATCTTGCCGGCACGCAGCTCGCCCTGCGGCGTGGTCAGGCGAAATTCGCCGCCGCTCTTGCTGATCGCCGAGACCGGGCGCTCCGGAAAATAGTCGATGCCGAAGGCAATGAAGCCAGTGTGGAAGGCGCGGAACGTGCGCAGCGAATTGACATGGCCGTCGAGCGGACAATAGCTGCCGCCGGAGACCTCGGGGCCGATCAGCGGCAGCGCCTCCTTCACCTCGGACGGCCGCAGCATCTCCATCTTGTAGTCGGCCGCGCCGACCTGGTTGTGCATGCGCTTGACGAGCTCGGTGCGCTGGCCGAATTCGTCCTCGCCGAGCGTGAGATGAAAACCGCCGTTCTGCTGCAGGGCGACGTCGAGGCCGGTCTGCTGCTTCAGCTCGGAGGCCAGCCGGCCCCAGGCCTGCGAGGCCTGCACGGTCCACCGTGTATAGGCAGGCATGCCGAGCCCTTTGCTCTGCACCCACACCAATGCGAAGTTCGCGCGCGAGGCGCGCTTGGTGATGTCGCCTTCGTCGAGCACGGCGACCTTCTTGCCGAGCCGGCCGAGGCCCCAGGCAATGGCGGAGCCGAGCAGTCCGCCGCCGACGACGGCGACGTCGTAATCTCCTGACATGAGTTCTCCTATCGTCCCGTATCGCCCTTGCCAGCGAGCACACGGTCGAGCCCGTAGAAGCGGTCGAGCAAAATGAGGGCGGCCATGGTGATTGCGATCACGCAGGCCGAGACCGACGTCACGAGCGGATCGATGTTGTCCTGGATGTAAAGGAACATGCGGACCGGCAACGTCTCGGTCCCGGGCGCAGCAAGGAAGACGGTCATGGTGAGATCGTCGAAGGACTGGATGAAGGCGAGCGCCCAGCCGCTAATCACGCCGGGCAGGATCAGCGGCAAGGTCACGCGGCGGAACAGCGTCCAGCCGCCGGCGCCGAGCGAGACCGCCGCCATCTCGACCGTGCGGTCCATGCCGGTCGCCGCCGCCAGCGTCAGCCGCAGCGCGAACGGGAACACGATGATGACATGCGCGACGATCAGCGCCGCGAAGCTGCCGCCGAGACCGGCCGAAGTGAAGAAGCGCAGGAAGGCGATGCCGAGCACCACATGTGGGATCATCAGCGGCGACAGGAACAGCGCCGCCAGCACATCACGACCACGGAAGCGATAGCGCGAGATCGCCAGCGCCGCCGGCACCGCGAACAGCAGTGCCACGAGGGAGGACAACGCGCCAAGGCCGAGGCTGACCCAGAAGGCGTGAATGAATTCGGGGTAGTTCGCAATGGTCCTGAACCAGCGCAGCGAGAAGCCGTTGGTCGGCAGCGACAGGTATCCCTCAGGCGTGAAGGCGACGAGGCAGACCACCAGGATCGGCGCCACCATGACGATGACGAAGATGGTGTGAAAGATCAGCGCGAGCGGACCGTTCCGGCTCATCGGAACACCTCCGCATAGCGGCGTTCGATCAGTGCGTTGCTGCCGACGACGATCAGCACCAATGCGGCCAGCAGCAGCGTTGCGACCGCAGCGCCCAGCGGCCAGTTCAGCGTGTTGAGGAATTCGTCATAGGCGAGCGTTGCCGCGACCTTGAGCCGGCGGCCGCCGATGATCGCCGGCGTTGCGAAGGCGCTGGCCGAGAGCGAGAACACGATGATGGCGCCCGACAGCACGCCCGGCATGATCTGGGGCATGATGATGCGGCGGATGATGGTCGCAGGGCCCGCGCCGAGCGACATCGCAGCATTCTCGATCTGCGGATCGAGCCGCTGGAGGGCAGCCCATACCGACAGCACCATGAACGGCATCATCACATGCGCGAGCGCGATCACCACGCCTGTTTCGGTGAACATGAAGGGAATCGGGGAGCCGATCAGCCCGAGCGACATCAGCAGCTTGTTGACGAGGCCGTTGTTGCCACCGAACAGCAGGGCCCAGCCCAGCGTTCGCGCCACCACTGAGATCAAGAGCGGCCCGAGAATGACCAGTAGGAAAAAACTCTTCCAGCGGCCGCTCATGCGGTTGAGGATATAGGCTTCGGGCGCGCCGAGCAGCGCGGTGAGCAGCGTGGTCAGAATCGCGATGCGAAAGGTCCGCCAGAACATCTCGGCGTAATAGGGATCGGTCGCGATCTCGTGCCAGTTCTTGAAGATGAAGACCGGCTCGATGCCCTTGTACTGGCCCCAATCGTGGAATGACAGCATTACCGTCATCGCCAGCGGAATCAGCAGCACGCCGACGAACAGCATCAAGGCGGGTGCGGTCAGCACCCACGGCGCGCGCAGGCTGCGCTCCTCGGCCGCCATGCTCATGCGCCGGCCCTCACGCGAACGCTCATGTCTTGGGGCCGCCAGGTGAGGCGAACCGCGTCCCCTTCGGCCGGCTGCGCTTTGCCGTCGTTCTGGCGGATCACGATCGCCGGGCCGCATTCACTGTCGCACTGGAACAGCCAGTGATTGCCCTGGAAGATGCGCGTGATGATCTTTGCGCTGAGCCCGGTATCACCAAAGCCGATTCTCTCGGGCCGAACGCTGACGGTGACGGGACCGCCGAGCCCAGCCGGCGCCGGTGCGCGCCAGGAGCCGGCCACCAACTGCGTCGGCGCGACGGTCCGGTCGATCGTTCCGGCAAAGTCGTTGGTCTTGCCGAGGAATTGCGAGACGAAGGCCGAGGCCGGCTTCTCATAGGTTTCCTGCGGCGTGCCGATCTGCTCGATCTTGCCCTGGCTCATGACCACGATGCGATCCGACAGCGACATCGCCTCGTTCTGGTCGTGCGTGACCAGGATCGTGGTGGTGCCGACGGTGCGCTGGATCTGGCGCAGCTCGATCTGCATCTCCTCGCGCAGCTTGGCGTCGAGGTTGGACAAGGGCTCGTCGAGCAGCAGCACGCTGGGCTTGATCACCAGCGCACGCGCTAGTGCCACGCGCTGCTGCTGGCCGCCGGACATGCGGCGCGGATGGCGATCCTCGTATCCGGCGAGGCCGACCATCGCGAGCGCGGCGCGGACGCGTTCGGACCTTTCAGCGCGCGGCACGCCACGCATCTCCAGGCCGAAGGCGACGTTCTCCGCCGCGGTCATGTGCGGAAACAGCGCGTAGCTCTGGAACACGATGCCGAGGCCGCGCTTTGCCGGATGGATCGCGGTCAGGTCCTTGCCCTCAAGGCGGATCGCGCCGCGCGTCGGATCGAGGAAGCCCGCGATCATCTGCAGCGTCGTGGTCTTGCCGCAGCCGGACGGGCCGAGGAAGGAGATGAACTCCCCCTTCCCCACCGACAGGCTGAAGTCATCGACCACAGTCTGCGTGCCGAACTGCTTTGCGACCCGATCGAGCTCGAGATAGGCCATGGCGCTGTCTCCGCGGCGACCGATCAGCGTTCGACCTCGCGATTCCAGCGCTTGGTCCACTCCTCGCGCTTCTCGTTGATCACGGTCCAGTCCGGATTATAGAGCTTGGCCGCGCGCTCGCCGATCGGCGCCATCTTGCCGAGCTCGGGCGGGATCACCAGCGATTTCAGCACCGGGCCGTAGCCGTAATCCTTCAGCATCACGAGCTGGGTTTTCGGATCGAGCAGCATCTTGACGAAGCTCGCAGCCAGCGGCGAAGCATTGGGCTTATTGATCGGGCACGCCGTGGTCAGCAGCGTCGCTGCGCCTTCCTTCGGGTAGACGAAGTCGACGGGGAAGCCGGTATTGGCGAAGCTCTGCACGCGGCCGGTGCCCCATACCGCGATCACGGCCTGGCCGGACTGGAACAGCTCGGTCATCTTGCCCGGCGACGGCTCATAGGCCAGCACGTTCGGATTGATCTGCTCCTTGAAGATCTTGAAGCCGGACTCGACGTTGGTCTCGCCGCCGCCGTTCATCTTCGACAGCATCACCAGCGCTTCGAGACCGTAGGTGTTGTTGATCGGTGGAATCACGAGCTGTTTTGCGTATTTCGGGTCCTTCAGGTCGTTCCACGAGGTCGGCGGCGCCCAGCCTTTTTCCTTGAACACCTTGGTGTTGTACATCAGCCCGGTGGCGACGATGCCGATCGCGACGGCGCGATCGTCCTTAAAGCGCGCAGTGTCGTAGAGGTCGGCGGGCAGGCCGTCGAGCTTGCCGCAGAAGCCGAGCTGGATGGCCTGGTACATCGGGCCATCATCGACGATGGCGACGTCGATCTGCTGGTTGCCTTTCTGCGCCTGGAGCTTGGCCAGCGTGTCGGTGGAATTGCCGGCGACGTATTCGACCTTGACGCCGTTCTCCTTCTCGAAGGCCGGGATCACCTCGTCGCGGATGGTCTTCTCGAACGAGCCGCCATAGCCGGCGACATAGAGCGTTTTCTGCTGGGCCGAGGCGACCGAGGGGGCGGCAATGAGCGCTGCGATGCTGACCGCGGTCAGAAGGCGAAAAGTCTTCATGTGGACCGATCTCCAATACCGGAATGAGGTGACGTGCCGACGAGTCTCGCTGGCTGAAGCGCGTTGCCGCATTTCCTTCCGCGCCAAACCGCTTCCGATCAGGGCTCCGGCCCCCATTCGGCGGGTTTTGGCGCGATCTGGAGGGTTGAACACCTCCAATCTGCCGAAAAAGCGGGCTGTCTCCAGTCCTGATGAAAAAGATCGCAGACCTATACTTCCATCGTCCAATGAATAATGGCACCCTCTGCATGCCGAAATGTTATGATTGGATGGTGGAATGGCGCGGATCAATTCGCGGCAGGTGGAGGCCTTCCGCGCGACGATGCTGACGGGCAGCGTGACGGAGGCGGCGGCGCTGATGAAGGTGACGCAGCCGGCCGTCAGCCGGTTGCTGCGCGACCTCCAGGCCCTGCTCAAAATGGAGCTGTTCGAACGGCGCGGCACCGGCCTGGTACCCACCGCCGCGGCGATGGCGCTCTACACCGAGGTCGAGCGCTCCTTCGTCGGCCTCGAGCGCATCACTGCGGCGGCGGAAGAAATCCGCGGCCGGCGCACGGGCTCGCTGCGCATCGCAGCACTGCCAGCGCTGTCGAACGGCTATCTGCCGCGGCTCACTGGTCACTTCCTGAAGGAGCGGCCAAACCTCAACCTGGCCTTCTTCGGTGTCATCTCGCCGATCGTGGTCGACTGGGTGCTGAACAATCAATGTGACGTCGGCTTTGCCGAGGTGCCGATCGCGCATTCCGGTCTTCCGAGCCAGAGACTGCCGGCGCCGGCGCGCGTCGCAGTGCTGCCGACCGGTCATCGCCTCGCGGAGAAGGAAGTGCTGGAGCCGCGCGATTTCGAGGGCGAGACCTTCATCTCGCTGTCGGCGGGATCGTCGAGTCGGCATCTCGTCGACCAGGTCTTCCACCGCCACGATGTCCGCCGCGTGCTGCGCGTTGAGACCACGCTGTCGGAAATCATGTGCGGCATGGTGTCGTCAGGCCTCGGCGTCGCGATCTGCGATCCCTTCACGGCGCAGGAATTTGCAACGCGCGGCGTCGTCGTGCGCCGCTTCCTGCCGCGCATCGATTTCGAATTCTCCGCGGTGTTTCCGGCGCAGCGCAGCCCGTCCCCGGTGGCGCTGGACCTGGTCGAGACCATGCGCAAGGCGCTGGTGGAGTTCGAGGACGACGAAGCCGGGGTCAGCCGTTGAACGCGGCCTGCGCCTCCGGCAGATCCCAGATCTTGCCGATCGCGGCGGTGCCGGCCGCCGTAATCGCGGCTTCATCCGCGCCGAGATAGCGTCCCTCATCGACCAGGACCCGGCCATCGACCATGACCTGATCGATATTGGCGCGGTTGGCGAGTGCGATCAGCGCGCGGCGCGGGTCGAACAGCGGCTGCAGATGCGGATGGGTGAGATCGACCACCGTGAGATCGGCGGTCGCGCCCGGCTCGATGCGGCCGAGATCGGGCCGCTTGATCACGTCGGCGGCGACCGTCGTGTTCGCCTCGATCAGCTCGGGTGAGTTCGCGACGTCAGGGCGCGCCGAAATGATCTTGGAGATCAGCGACGCCGCATTGAGCTCGCCGAGCAGGTCCATGTTGTAGCCGTCGGTGCCGACCACGGTGCGCACGCCGTGCTCGGCGAAGCGGCTGAACGCCGCGGTGATGCCGGCACGCGCGAACACGCGCGGGCAGTTCAAGGCGGTCATGCCGCGCGCGGCCATCAGCTTGAGATCGTCATCGCTGCTGAACATGCAGTGCGCCGCCATCAGATCCGGCGCGAGCAGGCCGAGCCAGTCCAGATATTCTGCCGGCGTGCGGCCGCCATAGCGCTTGCCGATGGTCTCGACCTCGGCGCGGCTCTGCGCCATGTGCGTGGTGATGGGAACGCCGAGCTCGCGCGCCCGCGTGGCGCAGGCCTTCAGCAGATCGGGGCCGCAGGTGTCGGTGGCATGCGGGCTCATGGCGAGGCTGATGCGGCCGTCGCCGCGATTATTCCAGCGCTGATAGAGCGCATTCCATGCCGCCATGTCCGCAGCGCCGTCATCGCCGGAATATTGGACCACACCGTCAGGCCCGGCCTTGGCGTCGGAGGTCGAGAACAGATAGGGCGCACCATAGAAGCGGATGCCCATCTCTTCCGCCGCGTCGAACATCTCGGGGATCGAGTTGCGAAACGGCTCCATCACCGTGGTGGCGCCGCCCTTGAGCAGCTGGAGGATGCCGAGCCGCGCCACCGCAAGGCGCTCTTCCGCCGACAGGATGTCGGCGCCGCGCTTGGTCAGCGGCAGCAGCACCGTGTAGACGATGCTCTGGTTGTTCTTGCGGCCGTTGCCGTCCTCGGTGTGGCTGCGCGCCACCGCTTCCGAGAAGCAATGATTGTGCAGGTTGAGCAGGCCCGGCAGGACGAAGCGGCCCGGACGATCATAGACCCGATCGGCGCGCGGCTTGTCGCGTGTGATCGCTGCAATCTTCTTGCCTTCGACCAGAACCCAGTGGTCGCGCAAGACATCCTGCGCGCCGTCTTTGCGTGACAGCACATAGCTGCCGAAGATTGCTGTGGTGCTCATGCGGGGCGCACGTTCCAGAACACGGCGGTGCCGTCGAGAATGCCGGTGATGGCCTTGCGATAGGCCGTCGGCTGCTTGTAGAGGCCGATCGGAATATAGGGGATTTCCTCGAACGCCACCCTCTGGACTTCGCGGCAGATGCGCTGCTGTTCGGCGAGTTCGGAGGCCGCCAGCCACTGGCTGCGCAACTCGCCCATCTTCGTGCTCGCGTACCAGCCGGCGACCTTGCCTTCGCCGCGAATGTTGGTGTTGCCGGCCGGGTTGAGCCAGTCGATGCCCTGCCAGTTGCCGACCGCGGCGCTCCAGCCGCCCTGCGGAAGCGGATCCTTCTTCAGCTGGCGCTGCAGCACCACGGCGAAATCGAGGCCGGCATATTCGACGTTCATGCCGGCCTTGCGCAACGAGTCCACCGCGATCTCGCCAAGCGGCTTTTGCGCCAGCGAGTTGGTCGGAACGAGCAGCACGATCTTCTCGCCGTTATAGCCCGCGGCTTTCAGGTCGGCCTTCACCTTGGCGTAGTCGCGCGGGCCGCGGAACACGTCGAGGCCGACCTCATTTGCCATCGGGGTGCCGGGTGCGAAATAGCCGACCGGTGAGACCTGGAACGCCGGATCGGTGCCGGCGACGGCGGTCATGAATGCGGACTGGTCGATCGCACCCAGGAGCGCGCGGCGGATGGCGGGATTGTCGAACGGCGGCTGCAGGTGGTTGAGGCGCAGCATGCAGGCGTAGCCTCGGGGATCGAGGATGCGCGTCTCGATATCGCCGGCCGCCTTGATCACCGGAAGCAGATCGTGCGGCGTAGTCTCCTGCCAATCCTGCTCGCCGGTCTGGAGCGCGGCGACGCCGGTGCCGGCATCGGGCGTCGTGGTCCAGACCACGCGATCGTAGTGCACGATCTTCGGCCCCGCAGTCCAATCCGGCTTGCCGTCGGTGCGCGGCTGATAGCGCTCGAACTTGGCATAGGCATTGCGCGCGCCCTGCACGCGCTCGTCGGCGAGATAGCGGAACGGACCGCTGCCGATCACCTCGGTGAGCGGCTTGAACGGATCCTGGCTCGCCAGCCGCTCCGGCATCATGAAGCAGGCATTGATCGCTGCCTTGCCGAGCGCCTGCGGCAGCAGCGGAAAAGGACGCTTCAGACGGAAGCGGATGGTGCGGTCGTCGGCAGCCGAGAGCTCGGCGGTCGCCTCCATCAGCTCGCCGCCAAAGCCGTCGCGCGCGGCCCAGCGACGGATGCTGGCGACGCAATCGCGCGCCAGCACGCGTTCGCCATCGTGCCAGAACAGGCCGTCGCGAAGCGTGAGGTCCCACTGCAGCTGGTCGGCGGAGATGGCGTGGCCCGACAGCATCTGCGGCGAGACCTGGAGCGAGGAGCTCATGCCGTAGAGCGTATCGTAAACCATGAAGCCGTGGTTTCGCGACACCTGCGCGGTCGAATAGATGGGATCGACGAAGGCGAGATCGATGACGGGGATGAAGCGCAGCGTGGACTGGGATTCAGCGCGGACGATGCCCGGCAGGGACAGCGCCGGCAGCGCTGCGCCAGCCTTGAGGAGCGAGCGGCGGGAGATCGACATTATCGGTGACCCGCTTCGTGACGCAGGAAGTTTTTCGCGATGTTCTCGCCGGTGGTGATCCAGACATCCGGGCACGATTTTGCGTAGGTCAGGAATTCGCGCAGCAGCCGCAGCCGCATCGGGCGGCCGCTGCATTGGGGGTGCAGCACCGTCGTCACCATCGCGCCCCAGTCGCGGACCTCATCCAGCTCGTCCTTCCACATCGAGAGGACGTGCTCCCTAGGGAAGATCGAGCGCGGGCTGAAACGCGCGGACAGGCCATGCATCCAATCGTCATAGCTGGCGGTGACCGGCAGCTCGATCGTGCCGGGCTTGCCGTCCGCGAGGCGATGTCGATAGGGCCTGACGTCGTCGCGGAACGAAGACGTGTAGACGATGCCGTGACGCACCAGCGCGACGCGCAGTTCCTCCGTGAACTCGCCATAGGGCGCGCGATAGCCGGTCGGCTTGAGGCCGAGCCGGCGCTTCAGCGCCTCGAAGCCGCGCTCCAGCTCCTCCTCGATCCAGGGATCGCCGGGGTCGGGCAGCAGATGGTGATAGCCGTGATGGCCGATCTCGTGACCGGCCTTCAAGATGGATTCCGCCATCGCCGGATGCGCGTCGACCGACCACCCCGTGACGAAGAACGTCGCCTTGAGATCGAGCTGGTCGAGCAGCTCCAGGAGCTTCGGCGTGCCGACGCGCGCTTCATAGCCGCCATAGCTCATGGTGATGAGCCGCTGCGCATGCAACGCGTCCTTGCTGGTCCAGGCACTCTCGGCGTCCACGTCGAACGACAGAAACATCGCGGAATTGTACGGCTTCGGCCACGGATATTCGGGCGCGGGATCCGCGGTGTTGGCCGGAACGAGCGGAATGCTCTGGAGTGCCTTACTGTCCAGCATTGATGGTCGCCTTCTCGATTGCGTTGTCGCTCAATTTCCACTTTGCCAGCAGCGTCTTGTAGGTGCCGTCCGCGATTAGCGCATCGACGGCTTCCAGCATTGCCTGCTGCAATGCCTTCTCCTTCACCGGCAGAGCAATGCCGGTGAATTGCTGTGCGATGGGCGCGCCCACGGTCGCATAGGTGTTGGGCTCGAGGTCCATGATGTAGGGCAGCGTCTCGTTGCCCTGGGCGGCGGCATCGATGCGGCCCTGCCGCAGCTGGGTGCGAGCATCGGCCGAGCCGTCGGTGCCGACGAACTGGATCGGAGAGCTGCCGCAATTCTTCTCGCTCCACGCCGCAATCTGGGCCGGGAACATGGTGCGTCGGCTGGCGCCGACCTTCTTGCCGCACAGCGACGTCGCATCCTTGAATTCCGCCTTGCGCGACGCCTGCACGAAGAACTGCGGGCCGCTGCGCAAATAATCGACGAAGGTCGCGACCTCGTGCCGGCTCGCATAGTCGGTGAAGCCGGACAGGATGGCATCCACCCGCCCGGTCGAGATCGAGGGCATGAACTCGGCAAAGCTGGTCTCGGTCCATTCGATCTTGAGGCCGAGCTTGCGGCCGATCGCCTCGCCGAGATCGACGTCGAAGCCGGAGAGCGCGTTGGTGGCGGGATCGCGGAACTCCATGGGCGGATAGTTCGGCACCACCGCGACCTTGATGCTGCCGCGCTTTACGATCTCAGGCGGCAATTCGGCCGCCATTGCCGACGCGCTCATGGCGCCCAGGAACGCCGTCGCAAGCAAGAATCTCTTCATCACCATACCCCCAATGTCAGATCACTGCCGAAAGAAATGCCTTGGTGCGCTCCTCGCGCGGCGCGCCCAACACGTCGGAGGCGCGGCCCTGCTCGACGATCGCGCCCTGATCCATGTAGACGACGCGGTCGGCGACCTCGCGGGCGAAGCCGAGCTCGTGCGTCACCACCATCATGGTCATGCCGCTTCGCGCCAGCTCCTTCATGACCGCGAGCACCTCGCCGACGAGCTCGGGATCGAGCGCGCTGGTGGGCTCGTCGAACAACATCAGCATCGGTTTCATGGCGAGCGCCCGCGCGATCGCGACGCGCTGCTGCTGGCCGCCGGAGAGCTGCGCCGGATACCAGTCAGCCTTGGCCGACAATCCGACGCGGCGCAATAGCTCGAGCGCCTCGGCGCGCACCTCGTCCGGCTTGCGCCCCTGCACCTGGGTCGGACCTTCCGTGATGTTCTCCAGCGCGGTCTTGTGCGGGAACAGGTTGAAGCGCTGGAACACCATGCCGGTCTTGAGCCGCTGCCGCCCGATCTCGCGCTCGCTGAGGCGATGGAGCTTCCCGCCTTGCTCGCGCACCCCGAGCAGCTCGCCGTCGAGCCAGATGCCGCCGGCATCGATCGTGGCGAGCTGATTGATGCAGCGGAGCAGCGTGGTCTTGCCGGAGCCGGAGGCGCCGATCAGACACATCACCTCGCCGGGCCACACGTCGAGCGAGACGTTGTTGAGAGCCTGAAACTCTCCAAAGTTCTTGGCTACGGAGCGGATCGCGACGAGCGGTTTTGTCATCGCGCCAGCCGCAATGTACCGCGCGCAAAGCGGCGTTCGAGCAACATCTGGAGCGGGGTCAGGATCGAGACCGCGAGCAGGTACCAGAGCCCGGCGACGATCAGGAGCTCGATCACGCGCGAATTGGCGTAGTAGATGTTCTCGGCATTGTGCAGCAGCTCCGGATATTGGATCACGCTGGCGAGCGAGGTCGCCTTCACCATGCCGATGAACTCGTTGCCGAGCGGCGGGATTACCACGCGCATCGCCTGCGGCAGCACGATCCGGCGCAGCGCCCGCAGCCGTCCCATGCCGATCGCCTGCGCCGCCTCATATTGTCCGATATCGACCGACAGCATGCCGGCGCGCATGACTTCGGAGGTGTAGGCGCCCTGGTTGATGCCGAGCCCGAGCAGCGCGGCAAGGAACGGCGTCATGACATCGACGGCGCGTGCAGACCACAGGCCGGGGATACCGATGGTCGGAAACACCAGCGCGAGGTTGAACCACAGCAGCAGCTGCAGGATCAGTGGCGTGCCGCGAAACAGCCATGTGTAGCCGGCGGCGACCGACTTCAGCACCGGATTGGGCGACAGCCGCATGATCGCGACGACGATGCCAAGGAAGATGCCGAGCATCATCGCCAGCACCGCCATCACCATGGTGTTGACGATGCCTTCGAGGATGACCTTTGCGGTCAGGAAGCGGCTGACATAGGACCATTCGATCTGGCCGTTCGCAAAGGCGCGCGCGATCGCCGCCAGCACGAGGACGATCAGGGCCGCGCTGATCCAGCGAAACCAGTGCGGCTCGCGCGCGATCCGCATGCCCGACAGATCGGGAAATCCTTGCGCGAGTGCCGGCGCCTGCTTCATTGCGGCGCCGCGTTCAGCATGGGCTGGGCGACTGCATTGGTCCCCAAGCCCCATTTGTCGAGAATGGCCTTGTACGAGCCGTCAGCGATCATCGCCGCGAGTTTCTCGGTCACGACTTCGCGCAAGGCGGCATCGTCCTTGCGGAACATGATGCCTTGATAGCCCTTGGCAAAGGGCTCGCCGACGATGCGGTACTTGCCGGGCTCCTGTTGCTGCGCATAAGGCAACGTCTCGCTGCCCTGCACGGCGGCGTCGATGCGGCCCTGCTTGAGCTGGTTGCGGACGTCGATGGAATTCTCGCCCGGAACGTACTGGATCGCCGGCTTGCCGGCCGGCTCGCAATTCTGCTTGCTCCACTTCTCGATCTCGACCGGGAAGCTGGTGCTGCGGGTGGTGCCGACCTTCTTGCCGCAGAGATCGGTGGCGTCCTTGACCGCGCTCTCCGCCATCACGAAGAACTGCGGGCCGGTTGCGAGGTAATCGACGAAGTCGGCGGTCTCGCGCCGCGAGGCACGATCGGAGATGCCAGAAATGATGAAGTCGGCCCGCTTGGTCGTGAGCGACGGGATCAGCTCGGCGAACGGCGTCTCGCTCCAGACGATCCTCAGCCCGCCGAGCCGCTTGGCGAGCTCCTTCGCCAGATCGATGTCGAGCCCGACCAGCTCGTTGGTTGCGGGGTCGCGATATTCCATCGGCGCGTAGGTGGAATTGACCGTGAGCTTCAGCGTGCCGGCCTGCTTGATCTCCGCCGGCAGCTCGGCGGCTCGCGCCGACGTCACCGCAGCCAGCGCTGCGCAGGCAAGCAAATACGAGAGGCGTGTCATGTCAGCTCCTTTTGCCAACGCCGCGACCGGCCGTTGGTCAATCTGCGTCGAGAACGGCCGGCTCGATGATGCCGGCACGCTCGGTGATCACCCTGTATTGCTCGGGCCGCCGGTGGGCGGCGAAGTTGAACATCTTGTCCTTGCCCTGGCGGCAGAGGTCGAGATCGATGTCGGCGACGATCACCTCGTCGGCCAGCGTTTGCGCCTGCGCGACGATGCGGCCATTGGGATCGACGATGCAGGAGCCGCCGATCAGGCCGGAGCCGTCCTCCTCGCCCGCCTTCGCCACCGAAATCGCCCAGGTCGCGTTCATGTAGGCGTTGGCCTGCGTCACCAGCGTCGAGTGGAAGGTGCGCAAGGCTCCGTCTTCGGTCGTGCCGCCGTTGGGATCGTAGGCCGCCGAATTGTAGCCGATGCAGACGAGCTCGACGCCTTGCAGACCAAGCACGCGCCAGGATTCCGGCCAGCGCCGATCGTTGCAGATCATCATGCCCATGATGGCGTGGGCCCAGGATGAGCCGGCGCGGAAGGCGGGAAAGCCGAGGTCGCCATATTCGAAGTAGCGCTTCTCGAGTTGCTGGTAGCGCGCGCCCGGACGCGGCTCAACCGAGCCCGGCAGGTGCACCTTGCGATAGCGGCCGAGAACCTCGCCGTCGCGGTCGAGCAGGATGGAGCAATTGTAGCGCCGGCCCTCCGGCGTCAGCTCGGCATAGCCGACATAAAAGCCGACGCGGAGCGCACGTGCGCGGTCGAACAGCTTTGCCACCGCGGGGTTCGGCATGCCGCGCTCGAAATACCGGTCGAGCGCCTCGCCTTCGAGCAGCCAGCGCGGGAAGAAGGTGGTGAAGGCGAGCTCCGGAAACACCACAAGGCTCGCACCCCGACCGGCCGCCTCATCGAGCATGTCGAGCATCCGCGACAACGTATGCTCGCGCGTATCGGCTTTTTGCGTCGGCCCCATCTGAGCGGCGGCGGCGCGAAGGACACGAACCAAGATTGCCTCCAATCTGTGCGCAGTGCTGCCTCAATGGGCGAACGAACCCTTTGATGCGACGTGCAAATCCGCTGCCATTACGGGCGAGCGGTGCTGCAAAATCAATTCGCGTTGCTATGATGTTTTGGCCCTGACTATAATCGGCAGTGATATGAACCTGCGTCAGCTCGAGATCCTTCGCGCCGTGATCCGCCACCGCACCACGGTGGCGGCGGCGGACGAGCTGGCGCTGTCGCAGCCGGCGGTCAGCAACGCGCTGAAGACGATGGAGGCGCAGGCGGGCTTTGCGCTGTTCGAGCGCGTCAACAACCGGCTGTTTCCAACCGCCGAAGCGATGGCGCTCTACAAGGAGAGCGAGGCGATCTTCGCGCTGCACGCCAAGCTCGAGAACCGCATGCGCGATTTGCGCGAGAACCGGTCCGGGCATCTCGCCATCGTGGCGACGCCGCCGCTCGCGTACAGCATCATTCCGTCCGCGCTGTCGGGCTTCCTGCGCCGCCGCCCGGAGACGCGGGTGTTCTTCGACGTACGGCGCTATGAGGGCATCATCGAGGGTGTGCTGAGCCGCGTCGCCGAGCTCGGCTTCGCGCTCGGCCTCACGCATCATCCAGGGATCGCACACGAGGTGGTGCACACCGGCGAGATGGTCTGCGTGCTGCCGCCACAGCATCCACTCGCCGACCGGCCGATGATCTCCGCTTCCGATCTCTCCGGCCTACCCTTCATCGGGCTCGAACGCGGCACGCGGCTCGGCGAAGCCGTGCGCGACAGCTTTGCCCGCGCCGGCGCGCCGTTCCGGCCGACGGTCGAGGTGCGCTACTGCAACACGGCCTGCGTGCTGGCCGCCGCCGGCGTCGGCGCGGCGGTGGTCGATCCTTTCTCGCCGCGGCAGAACGGCGGCAGCGGCCTCGTCGTCCGTCCGTTCACGCCGACGACGCAGGCGGTCGCCTATATGCTATGGTCTGAAGCCGAGCCGCTGTCGCGTCTGGCCAAGGCCTTTCTCAACGAGATCCGCAAGGAGAGCGCTCTGCTCGAGCGCACAGCGCCGCACCAGCAACATGGGGCAGAAAGCGGCTGAGCTTCGCAACCTTTTGACCGGGAGGCCCATGGCACGCATCACCATCATCGAGACCGGAGAGGTGCCGCAAAAATACCGCGAGCGCCACGGTTCGTTTCCGGACATGTTCGCGCGCATGATCCGCGCCGAGGAGCCGGCCGCGACGATCGAGGTCGTCAGCATTCCCAACGGCGATGCGCTGCCCGATCCGAGCAAGCTCGAGGCCGTCCTCATTACCGGCGCGGCGGCCGGGGTCTATGACGGGCTCGACTGGATCGCGCCGCTGGAAGATTTCGTGCGGACGGCCTACGCCCACAAGACACCGATGGTCGGTGTCTGCTTTGGCCACCAGCTGATCGCGCAGGCGCTCGGCGGCACCGTGCGCAAATCAGAACAGGGCTGGGGCATCGGCCGGCATGTCTATCAGGTGCTGCCGGAGAACGGCGTCATCGACGGTGAAGCGGTCGCGGTCGCCGCCTCGCATCAGGACCAGGTGATCGAGCCGCCAAGCGATGCGCTGACGATCCTCTCCTCCGAATTCACCCCGCATGCCGGCCTGCTCTATGCCAATGGCGCGACGCTGACAGTGCAGCCGCATCCGGAATTCGATGTCGGGTTCGCGCAAGTGTGCTGCGATCTGCGCGATGGCAAGGCACCTGAGGATGTCGTTGCCACGGCGAGGGCGTCGCTGGCGGAGCCGATGGATAATGCGAAGCTCGGCGGGGCGATTACGCGGTTTCTGGCTAAGCGCACCTGACTACGAAGCTCGAGACGCACTCGTCTTCCCTTCTCCCCTTGCGGGAGAAGGTGGCGCGA